>VOFH01001004.1_pt1 | contig 228639 bp, 247 predicted proteins | sample 5384091 | NCBI WGS metagenome assembly VOFH01 (sample SAMN12384727, study PRJNA508395) | human gut metagenome | isolation source: healthy gut G | host: Homo sapiens | reverse complement strand
TAATAAGGTCAAAAAACAGAACGCTATCATTGTGCAACCGATATGCAACTGATAATTGCTTGATAGTTGGTGGTAGCAACACGGTAATTCAGATAGAATAAAGCCAACAAAGAAAGGAGGTCATCCAAATGTTAGTAAACATCATTATGATTGTAGTCGGAATAGTTTTCTCATGTATCTTTGTCGGCTTGCTTATCCTTGTTATTCGTGCATTGCTTAAATATATCCGTACAGAGAAATGAAGCCAACAGCAACATTAGGAGGTGGTCAAATGAAAGTAACCGTATTTATGATAATCGTTGGAATAATTTTCTTATGTATCTTTGTTGGTTTGCTTACCCTTATTGTTCGTGCATTACTCAAATATATCCATTCAAAAGATGTACGGCAGGAAAAATCCGTAGTGAGGAAATCGTTGGGTGAAGCACTCAAAGTACACAGAACACAGTGCAAAATGACGCAGGAATTTGTTGCTGAAACGATTGGTGTTAGCAGGCAGGCTGTTTCAAAATGGGAAAATGGAACATCCGACCCTTCCACATCAAATCTTTTTGCACTTGCAAAACTTTACGGTATTTCTGTTGAAGAATTACTAAAAGAAGTTGAATAATCTTCATGCAGATATTTTATTTCATCATCGGGCCACCCTGACCCGAACTTTCAAAACTGAATACCAGCCGCCCACCGGCGGCACCACCGAGCAGGAAATCTGAAAAGGTCTCCTGCTTTTTTTCTGCCCCAAATGAGGTGGTAAAACGCCACCCCATCCACCAATTACCGAAAGGAGGGACACGAAATGCCCTGTCCACACAACGAAATCTCGATTGTGCAGCGAAGCCAACAGCAGTCTGCGGTTGCCGCCGCTGCTTACCAGAGCGGCGAAAAGCTGTTCTGTGAATACGACCAGGAAGTGAAGCACTACCCGGAAAAGCGTGGTATCGTCCACAATGAAATCCTGCTTCCGGCAAATGCCCCACGGTCGTATGCAGACCGCAATACTTTATGGAACGCCGCCGAAGCGGTGGAGAAGCAATGGAATTCCCAGCTTGCAAGGCGGTGGGTGCTTACCATCCCCAGAGAGATACCGCCCGACCAGTACGCCGCCCTTGTCCGGGATTTCTGCAATCAGCAGTTTGTTTCCAAAGGAATGTGCGTGGATTTTGCCATCCATGACAAAGGGGACGGAAACCCTCACGCTCATGTCATGCTGACTATGCGGGCAATGGATGAACATGGGAAATGGCTTCCCAAGAGCCGCAAGGTTTATGACCTTGACGAGAACGGGGAACGGATAAAACTTCCGTCCGGCAGATGGAAAAGTCACAAGGAAGATACGGTTGACTGGAACGACCGCAAGTATTGTGAAATCTGGCGGCATGAATGGGAGATCATCCAGAACCGCTATCTGGAAGCCAACAACCGCCCGGAGCGGGTGGATCTCCGTTCTTATGAAAGACAGGGGCTTGATATTATCCCTACCGTCCATGAGGGTGCTGCTGTCCGGCAGATGGAAAAGCGAGGGATTCAGACCAACATCGGAAATCTGAACCGGGAAATCAAAGCCGCCAACAGCCTGATGAAGTCTATCCGGCAGCTTATTAAAAATCTCAAAGGCTGGATTATCGAGCTTAGTGAAAAACGAAAAGAACTGCTTGCGGAAAAAGCTGCGGAGGAAGCGGTATTTCTTCCCAATCTGTTGATGAAGTACATGGAGGTACGAAAGGCAGAACGGAGCGACTGGACACGGGCGGGACAAAACCGTGGAACTTCCAAAGACTTAAAGGCAGTCAGCGAAGCCCTGTCCTATCTTCAGAGAAAGGGACTTTCCACCGTGGAGGATTTGGAAAACTTTATAGAAACGTCCGGGAAATCTGCCGCCGACTACCGAAAGCAGATGAAGCCAAAGGAAACCCGCAGCAACGTGATTGACGCTATCCTTGCCGCCCGGACGGACTGTAAGGAATGTAAGCCCGTTTATGAGAAATACCAGAAGATATTTTTCAAGAAAACTAAGGAAAAATTCAAGCTGGAACACCCGGAGGTTGCCCGGTTTGAGAAAGCCAGTGCCTACCTTGCCAAGCACCCGGATGATAAGGACAGCACGAAAAAGGAGCTTTTGCAGGAACAGGCGAAGCTTGTGGGCGAAATCGCAGACTTGAAAGTACCGTTGACCGAGGTGCAGGAAGATTTGAAGAAGCTGCGGGACATCCGCTACTGGGTACGGAAAGCCACACCCGGCACAGAGGAAAGCAAAGAGCCGCCCAAGAAGCAGCCCCTCAAAGAAGTCTTGCAGGATAAGGCTGACGAGAAGAGAGCACAGAAAAACGCCCCGGCGCAGACGAAACACAAACAACAGGATATGGAACTTTAACAGGCACTTGCCATTTTCAGATTGAGAATGATAAGTGCCTTTTCTTTTTTACAAGGAGGAATTGATTTGAATGTATTTGAAGCTGTGAAGCAGTCCGTTACGACAAGACAGGCTGCGGAGCATTACGGAATCCGGGTAAACAGAAACGGGATGGCTTGCTGCCCGTTCCACAACGATAAGACCCCAGCATGAAGCTGGACAAGCGTTTCCACTGCTTCGGATGTGGTGCAGATGGGGATGTGATTGATTTTGTAGCTGCCCTGTACGGGCTGGGGAAAAAGGAAGCCGCCGCACAGTTGGCGAGTGACTTCGGGCTTGCCTATGAGGACTGGAAGCCACCGGGCAGGGCAAGGAAGCCCAAGCCCCGGCAGAAATCCCCGGAAGAACAGTTCCGGGAAGCAAAGGCACATTGCTTCCGTGTCCTTGCCGATTATCTACACCTCTTACGGGTATGGAAAACCGACTATGCCCCGCACTCCCCGGAGGAAGCGTTTCATCCCCGGTTCGTGGAAGCCTTGCAGAAGCAAGCCCATGTGGAATATCTGCTGGATGTGCTGCTGTTCGGGGAGACAGAGGAAAAAGCGGTTTTGATTATGGACTACGGAAAGGATGTGATACAGCTTGAACAGCGAATGGCAGAGCTTGCAGCCGCAGACGCAGCAAGAACTAAAAAACACCATGAACGCCATGCAGCCGCCCCAGAGCGTTGAGGAAGTAAAGGCAACTCTGGAAACCACCGAGAAAGGCGGCGTCCGCCAGAGCATACGGAACTGCCTGACCGTATTCCAGCGTGACCCGGTGCTTGCCGGGGCAATCGCCTATAACATCCTGACCGACCGAAAGGACATCATAAAGCCCATCGGTTTTCACAGAGAAAGCACAGCCCTGACCGATACAGACATGAAGTATCTGCTTCTCTATCTGGAGGAAACCTACGGGCTTACCAGTGAGAAAAAGATTGAAACCGCCATCGGGATTGTGGCGAATGAGAATAAGTACCACCCCATCCGGGATTTTCTGAACAGCCTTGCATGGGACGGGACTGAGCGCATCCGCTTCTGTCTGCGGCACTTTCTGGGAGCTGATGTGGACGATTACACCTATGAAGCCTTGAAGCTGTTCATGCTGGGGGCGATTACAAGGGCATTTAAGCCTGGAAGCAAGTTTGAAATCATGCTGTGTCTGGTAGGCGGTCAGGGGCTGGCAAATCCACCTTCTTCCGGCTGCTGGCAGTCCGGGACGAGTGGTTCTCCGATGATTTGCGGAAGCTGGACGATGATAACGTGTACCGCAAGCTGCAAGGTCACTGGATAATTGAAATGTCGGAAATGATGGCAACCGCCAATGCCAAGAGCATTGAGGAAATCAAGTCCTTTCTAAGCCGCCAGAAAGAGGTTTACAAAATTCCCTATGAAACTCACCCGGCAGACCGCCCCCGTCAATGCGTGTTCGGCGGCACTTCCAACGCCCTTGACTTTCTCCCCCTTGACCGTTCCGGCAACCGCCGATTTATCCCGGTCATGGTGTACCCGGAGCAAGCCGAGGTTCACATTTTGGAGGACGAAGCCGCTTCCAGAGCCTATATCAGCCAGATGTGGGCGGAAGCAATGGAGATTTACCGAAGCGGCATGTTCAAGCTGTCATTCAGCCCAGCCATGCAGCGGTATCTCAAAGAACACCAGCGGGATTTTATGCCGGAGGACACCAAAGCCGGGATGATACAGGCTTACCTTGATAAGTACACCGGGGAAACGGTCTGTTCCAAGCAGCTCTACAAGGAAGCCTTAAACCACACCTTTGATGAGCCGAAGCAATGGGAAATCCGGGAAATCAACGAGATAATGAACCAGTGCATTACCGGGTGGAACTACTTTTCCAATCCGAGGATGTTTGCGGAATACGGCAGACAAAAGGGCTGGGAGCGTGAAATCCCGGCAACGGACACCGACAACCCGCCCGAAAAATCTATGGACGGTTTTGTGGAGGTCACAGAGCAGATGGAGCTTCCATTCTGAAAATGACAGCCCGTTGCCGACTTCGTTGCTATCCCGTTGCCGAGCCGGTTGCCGGGGAAAATCCCTTATTTCCGGGCTTTTTCCCTCTCTGACAACCAAAACAACAGAAAAATAAAAGAAAAGTATAAATAGTAATCAACGCCAGATTGAGATTGTTTGCAAGGTCTTTTGAAGCCCGTTGCCGGACTTCGTTGCCGACCGTTCTCTGTCTGGCTATTTTCATGTATGGAGGATAACTGCCTATGGCAAAAAACAAAACAGAGATTCATGTTACCACTGTGTTTGACGGGGAGCTGGACGCCACTGATGTGTTCGTCAGCCTGATTTCCCAGAAATACGGAAAAACAAATACAAAAGAATATCTTGCTAAAAAAGAAAGATGTGAGCTATAATGAAGATGAGGTTCAAAAGAGCCAGATACCGTCTGGATTGTGTGGGTAAATGGCTATGATGAACGAAATGGAATACAGAACAATCGGTTCGGCACTTGCCGGGGGCTATCGTGCAGCGGTCTATTGCAGGCTGTCAAAGGACGATGACCTGCAAGGCGAAAGTGCCAGTATCGCAAACCAGCGTGATATGCTGGAAAAATACTGCGAAAAGCAGGGATGGGAGGTTGTGGCAGTCTATCAGGACGATGGCTTCACAGGTCTTAATATGGAGCGTCCTGATTTACAGAGAATGTTGAGAGCCATTGAGCGCAGGCAAATCAACCTTGTCATCACGAAAGACCTCAGCCGACTGGGGCGTAACTATCTGCAAACCGGGCATTTGATTGAGGACTTTTTCCCAAGAAACGGTGTCCGCTATATCGCCATGAATGACGGTATCGACACCCTGCGGGATAACAACGACATTGCCCCGTTCAAGAATATCCTGAACGAGATGTACAGCAAGGATATTTCCAAGAAAGTCCATTCCTCTTATCTTCTGAAAGCGCAGAAAGGACAGTTTACCGGGTGTCTTGCCCCGTTTGGGTATCGGAAAGACCCGGAGGACAAAAACCATCTGCTCATTGACGAGGAAACCGCCCCGATTGTGCGGCTGATTTTCGGATATGCCCTGAACGGTCATGGTCCGAACTATATCCGCAGACGGCTGGAGGAAGAAAAAATCCCCTGCCCTACATGGTGGAACCGGGAACGGGGGTTTCGCAATACCCGCACCAAATGGGAAAAGAAAGACCCGGAAAACGGGCGGTATATGTGGGACTTCTCCGTTATCAAAGACCTTTTGATGAATCCCGTCTACACCGGGGCGATTGCTTCCCAGAAAAAAGACTACCGTTTCAAAATCGGCACGATTGGGGAAAAGAAGCCGGAGGACTGGATTGTGGTGGAGGGACAGCATGAACCGCTGATTGACCGCATGAGCTTTGATATTGTGCAGAACAAGCTGAAATCCCGCCAGCGTCCGGGGCAGACCAATGAAATCAGCCTGTTTGCCGGACTGATAAAATGCGGCGAGTGTGGGAAGTCGCTGACGATACGCTACACAAACGCAAAACATCCCCAGCGGATTTACTCCTGCAAGACCTACAATGCCTTTGGAAAGAACCACTGCACCCAGCACCGGATTGATTATGACACCCTTTACAGCCATGTGCTGCGGAAAATCCGGGAATGTGCCAGAGCTGCCCTGATGGACGGGGAAGCGGTTGCCGACCGCCTGACCAATACCTGTGAAGCCGAGCAGCGGGAACAGCGGGAAGCAATGGAACGCTCCCTTACAAGGGACGAGGAACGGATTGAGGTTCTGGACAAAATGGTAATGCGGCTTTATGAGGATATGATTGCAGGGCGTATCAGTGAGCAGAACTTCAACACCATGCTGGAAAAGACACAGACCGAGCAGACGGAACTTAAAACAAAAGTGTCCGAGGGCAGAAAGCGGCTGTCCGATGAAGTCCAGCTTGCCAATGACGCAAAACAATGGGTGGAAGCCATTCAGGAATATGCCAACATCACAGAGTTGGACGCAGCCACCCTCAACCGCTTAATCAAAGAAATCGTCGTGCATGAGCGCATTGACGAAGATAAAACAAGACACATTTCTATCGAAATTCATTTTAATCTCAAACCCATCCCAGAGGTGGAACAGGTCACTGCCTGACCTGTCCCGCCGGGACGGTTCTCTTAAAAACACCATATAGATTTTTTGTACGCCGCCGCCCGCCATCGAGCAGAGTTTTACACCTAATTGGGGATAAAACAGCTCATGGCGGGCGGCGGTGTCGTTCTGATCGGCCTTCAGCTTATCCCTCTGCTGTCCGGCCTGTTCAGCTAAGTGTCACCCGTTGTCCCTTTTCCAGAAAAGGAGCTGATGTATGGACTTTATCATCGACGCAATCGTTGAAGCCAGCATGTGATACAGCAGTCAGCGGGCATTATCCAGAACGGGACAGAGATCACGCCGGATGTGCTGGACAGTCTGCGGACAGAGCTTGAGGCGATGGAGTTAGGCCCTCTGTTCGGACTCTGGCTCCAGTCCTTCCTGATCCAGCTTACCATGATTGCCTTAAACATCGTGATTTTCGTTATCGTATATGGCCGTATGATTGAAATTTATTTACTCACAAGTTTAGCGCCTATCCCGTTTGCCACAGTCCCCAACAGGGAAACCGGACACATGGGGCAGAACTATTTCCGCTCCCTCTTTGCGGTGGGCTTTCAAGGTCTATTGATCTTAGTCTGTGTCGCCATCTATGCGGTGCTGATCCAGAGTATCGCCACCGACGGCGACCCCATCGGGGCGATCTGGGGATGCGTGGGATATACGGTGCTGCTGTGTTTTACCTTATTCAAAACAGGCAGTCTTGCAAAATCCATCTTCGGCTGCCATTAAGAGACTTCGGGCATGCTGACCCGAAGCGGAAAGGAGGCGGTATGCCTCGGCGTTACAAACAGGGTGCGGACGGACAGCCGCACCCGGCTTTCTATGGAAAGCTCCCCGAAGAATTTTCTAAAGCAGACACCATGCGCTTTATGGTGGAAACCGATCTGAAACTGTCCGGGTGCGTATCGGCGGACACGCTGGCGGCACTCCGGGCGGAAGGCTATGACTACAAGGACGGGAACCTTGTTCCCGCCGGAAAGGAGGAAACCATGCAGGAAAAGGTTGCAAACACCACCCCAGCCGCACCGTTGAAGCTGGATGTAAGCGTGCGGGTCATCGAACCTGTGAAAAATCTGATGGGCTTTGCCAGCGTGAAATTCAATGACTGCTTTGTGGTGGAAAATCTGAAAATCGTACAGGGCAGCAAGGGCCTCTTTCTTGGGATGCCCAGCCAGCCGGACGGCAAAGGCGGCTATCGGGATATGGCCTACCCTGTCACAAAGGAGTTCCGGGAACAGCTCAATACTGCTGTTCTGCAAGCCTATGAGGCAAAGCTGGAACAGATGGCGGAGCGCGGCTCTGTGGGGCGTGCGTCCATCAGCGACCAGCTCAAAGCCGGAAAAGCGGCTGCCGAACAGGCAAAGGCAGAGCGGCCTCCGAAGGAAAAGCCCAGCCGCAGGGCAGAGCGTTGACCTCGGGCCATAATGGCCCTAAGCAGAAAGGAGGCGGGAACCATGCCACGCAAACGGGCGGGCTATGACGCGGCCTGCTATTACGACGGAAAACTGCTGGGGCGCTGTACCAAAGCGGACAGCGATGCCTATACCCTGTTGATGAACGCCTGCGGCGGGGACGCCGCCCGGGTCCTGCGGGAATATGCCTATTTTTCCCCGGAACTTCGCGCCATATTGGAAAATGCGGCGCTCATGCAGGCGGGCCGGAACCGGACGGGCGGAATGTTCCATGCGCCGAAAAGCTCCCCGTGGGGCGAGGTGCAGAGCTGTGAAACCCTCTGTCCGGGGGTGTTTCTGGTATCTACCGCCAGCCACGGCGGAACGATGGTGGCAAACGAGGTAGCCGCCGTTCTCTCCCCGGCGGCCAAAAAATGCGGCTTCAAGGACAAGGGCTATATTTGCTATGAGGAGGACGCACAGGAAAGCGTAGTGCTCCGGGAGCTGCTGGACAAAAAGCTGTGGAAAATCCCTGACCGCATTAAGGACAAAGGACAGTTTGAAGAAAAACTCAATCAGTCCATCCGGCAGTATCACCCCGAATACTGGCGGGCAAGGCAGAGCGGACGAGAGGCCGCCGAAGCTGCCCGCAGCACAGCCCCGGCCAAAGAGGCCGCAAGATAACCTCGGGCCATGCTGGCCCGAAGCAATAAAGGAGGTGTACCAAAATGGCCTATGTGCCAGTACCAAAAGACCTTTCCAAAATCAAGACAAAGCTGGCCTTCAATCTGACGAAGCGCCAGCTTGTTTGTTTTTCCAGCGCGGCGGCGGTGGGCCTCCCGGCCTACCTGTTTTCCCGTGGCAGTATCGGGAACAGCGCCGCCATGTTCCTGATGATCGGCCTCATGCTCCCGTTCTTCTTTCTGGCTATGTATGAGCGGGACGGCCTTCCGCTGGAAAAAGTGCTGAAAAACATCATCCGCACCCGGTTCCTCTATCCCCGGGTGCGGCCTTACAAAACCGAAAACTTCTATGCGCTGCTTAGCGCCAGAAAGGAGGCGCAGCCGATTGCGAAACAGCAGAAGGGCCGGAAAGCCCGCAGGCAGAAAGCCTGAAAAGCAGGGCCTTACCGGCCTGTTCACGAAAGGAAAGAACATTCCCACCACCGCCCAGCAGACCCTCCCTTACCGGGAAATGTACCGGGACGGGGTGTGCCGGGTAGCGGACCGCTATTACACCAAAACCATTGAATACGAGGACATCAACTACCAGCTCGCACAGTCCGAAGATCAGGCGGCCATCTTTGACGGGTGGAGCGCCTGCCTCAACTACTTTGACAGCAGCCTTCCGTTCCAGCTTTCCTTCCTCAACCACCGGAGCCGCCCGGGCAGCCGGTACAGCGTGAACATCCCCATGCAGGACGATGATTACAACAGCGTCCGGTGTGAGTATGTGGAAATGCTGGAAAACCAGATCGCCAAAAGCAACAACGGCATTGTCCGCACAAAGCTCCTGACCTTCGGCGTGAACGTGGACGACCTTCCCACCGCCAGGGCAAGGCTGGAACGTGTAGAGGCGGACATTTGCGGGAACTTCAAAAAGCTGGGCGTCAAGTGCCGCTCCCTTTCGGGGCTGGAACGGCTGGAACTCCTTCACGGACAGCTCCACCCCGGCAGCGGCTCCCCCTTCCGGTTTTCATGGGATATGATCCCCAAAACCGGGCTTTCCACCAAAGACTTTATCGCCCCGGACAGTTTCGATTTTCGTTTCAGCCGACTGTTCCGGGTGGGGACGACTTGGGGCGCTGCCTCCTACTTGCAGATTTTGGCCTCGGAGCTCTCGGACAAGCTGCTGGCGGAGCTTTTGGAAATGGATGCGGAAATGACCATCACTCTCCATATCCAAACCGTCGATCAGGCCGCCGCCGTAAAATCTATCAAGGCCAAAGTCTCCGACATTGACAAGATGAAGGTGGAGGAACAAAAGAAGGCAGCTCGGTCAGGGTACGACATGGACATACTTCCACCCGACCTTGTAACGTACAGCAACGACGCAAAGACCCTTCTGGAAGATTTACAGAGCAGGAATGAAAGAATGTTCCTGCTGACCTTCCTTGTGGTAAACATGGCCCCGACCCGCCGGGAGCTGGACAATGACCTGTTCACGGTGTCGGGTATCGTCCCGAAATACAACTGCACCTTGAAGCGGCTGGACTTCCAGCAGGAGGACGGTTTTCTTTCCAGCCTTCCACTGGGCCATAACGGCATTGAGATCAAGCGCGGCATGACGACCAGCTCCACGGCCATTTTCGTTCCCTTTATGACGCAGGAGCTCCGCATGGATGGCGAAGCCGTCTATTACGGGCTCAACGCACTTTCCCATAACGTCATCATGGCAAACCGGAAAAAGCTCAAAAACCCCAACGGCCTGTTCCTCGGCGTGCCGGGCTCCGGCAAATCCTTTGCCGCAAAGCGGGAGCTTGTGAACGTGTTCCTTGCCACCCGTGACCGGATCATTGTGGTTGACCCGATGGGCGAATATTCGCCCCTTATCAAGCGGCTGGGCGGTCAGGTCATCGAGATCGCCCCGGACAGCCCCCACCACATCAATCCGATGGACATTGATTTGAGCTTCGACGAGGAAAACCCGATGGCGCTGAAAGCCGACTTTATCCTGTCGCTGATGGAGCTGATCGTCGGCGGCAAGGACGGCTTGCAGCCGGTGGAGCGTACCGTTATTGACCGCTGTGTGCGCCAGATGTACCGGGAACACTTGCAGGACCCGGAAACAAGCAAAATGCCGACCCTCCAAACCCTGTATGACCTGCTCTGTTCCCAGCCGGAGGCGAGGCGGTACGGCTGGCAACTGCCCTTGAAATCTATGTGTCGGGTTCCCTTAACGTATTCAACCATGAAACCAATGTGGATCTGAACCGCCGTCTGGTATGCCTTGACTTAAAAAAGCTGGGGGCCGGGCTTCGGACGATTGCCATGCTCATTATGCAGGACTTGGTAAACTCGCAGGTGTCCATGAATTTCCTGCGCGGTATCGCTACATGGTGCTACTTCGACGAGTTCCATGTGCTGCTCCGTGACCGTCTGACGGCAAGCTATTGTGTTGCGATCTGGAAAATGCTGCGAAAAAAAGGGTGCGTTCCCAGTGCTTTAACGCAGAACGTAAAGGTGCGCCCAGATAGGGCGCTGTGCAAAGCAGTTTAAGGTACTGCCGCACACGGCAGTGTGCGAAACAATCTGCCTTACCGACTAAGGAGAAATCCTTTACGGGAACACCGCATAGCAGAAAAAGGAATAGTCACCAAAGGACTTAGGTGCGACTGTTTCCTAATGTTAAGAAGATATGAGGATAAGATTGGGTTTATCGAATGCAAGGTCCCAGTTCCTGTTTTTTGCAGGTGTGGGAAAAGTCCTGAAACCCATGTCATAACGCTGTCACGTCATCTTTCACGGCGGGACAACTGCCAACACGTTATGAAACAGGCGTGAGAACACGTCACAAAGAACCGAAAGCATATCCGACAATCTTCACTAACCTATGCACAGTGCTAACTGGGGATTGCCTAAGTTCGGCTCATTTGCCGGATATGGTAACGGAGGCTCCATAGTAGTTTGAGAACCCTGAATTGACAGGGAATGCCGTAAATTCGGAGGCGGGAAAGCCGCTTACATGGCGAAGGGAGCCAGTTAGTAACATCTAAAATGTAAGAATGAAAGGGAGGAGAAACCTCAATGAAACCAACATCTGAAATTTTAGAGCGTATTGAAAAGTGTTCCAGCGAACACAAAGACGGCGTATTCACAAGACTTTACAGATACTTACTTCGTGAAGATATTTACTACGCCGCCTATCAGAAACTTTATGCAAACAAAGGTGCAACAACACAGGGTATCGACGACGATACCGCAGACGGTTTCAGTGACTTCTATGTAAAAGAGTTAATCCAGTCATTAAAGGATGGAACCTACAAGGCTAATCCTGTAAGGCGTGAGTATATTCCAAAGAAAAATGGAAAACTCCGCCCTCTGGGTATCCTGTCTTTCCGTGACAAACTCCTGCAAGAAGTTGTCAGAATGATTTTGGAAGCTATCTATGAACCTGTCTTTGACAGCCATTCCCACGGTTTCAGACCGGGCAAAAGCTGTCATACCGCACTCCGTCAGATTTCTTCTGACTTCACAGGCGTGGTCTGGTTTATCGAGGGCGATATACAAGGTTGTTTTGATAACATCAATCACGAAAAATTGATTGAGATTTTGAGCAGGAAAATCAAGGACAGTCGTTTTCTGAACATCATTCGCCAGTTTTTGAAAGCTGGGTATATCGAGAATTGGAAGTACAACGCCACTTACAGCGGTTCTCCGCAGGGTGGTATCTGCTCTCCAATACTTGCAAATATCTATCTGAATGAGCTGGACAAGAAGTTTCGGGAAATCGCAGAACGCTTTGATAAGCCGAGGTCTGCATATCAGACACCGGAATATCATGCGGCAAGCAAAGAATTAAAAAGACTGTCTTATTGGATTGACCATACCGCTGATGAAGCGGCAAGACAAGAACTGATTGACCAACATAGGGCGCAGAAGAAAAAGCTATGAGAAATCTGCCCTGCAAACCTGCCGACAACAAGAAGTTTACTTTTGTCCGTTATGCGGACGATTGGCTGGCAGGCGTGTGCGGCACAAAAGCGGAATGTGAGGAATTGAAAGCCGAAATCGCTGAATTTCTAAGCACAGAGCTGAAATTAACTCTAAGCGAGGAAAAGACGCTGATAACGCACAGCTCCGAAAAAGTCCGTTTCATTGGCTATGATATTTGTGTCCGCAGAAATCAGGAAGTCAAAGGTCACAGAATGAAAAACGGAACGTGGAGAAAATCCCGTACCCTGCACATGAAAGTCGCCCTGTCTGTTCCCCATACGGAAAAGATTGAGAAATTCATGTTTGCAAAGAAAGTCATTCGCCAAAAGGAAAACGGGGAGTTTCAGCCGATACACCGAGCCGGACTTCTCAACCTTGCGGATTATGAGATTGTGGAACAGTACAATGCCGAAGCAAAAGGATTATGCAACTATTACAATCTGGCTTGTGATTATCACACGCTGGACTACTTCTGCTATCTCATGGAGTACAGTTGCTTAAAGACGATTGCCAACAAGCATAAAACCAGTATCCGCAAAATCATTCGCCAGTATAAAGACGGGAAAACATGGTCTGTCCCCTATGAAACCAAAACAGGGACAAAACGTGTTCGCCCTGTTAAAATCGCAGACTGTAAGCGTGGCGAAGCGAGTGACATCATTTATCAAAGAAAGAAATATAGCTGGAAAACCACTATCAGACAACGGCTCAATGCCAGAGTTTGTGAATTATGTGGGTGTAAAGAAGCCGATTTGTATGAAGTTCACGTCATACGGAACTTAAACGAGTTGGGTAATTCTGATTGGGAAACCGTGATGAAAAAGAAGCGGAGAAAAAACGCTTGTTGTTTGCAGCAAGTGCCATGAAAGAATACACAGACACTAATCAATACGTCAATTACTAATGGGGAGCCGGATACTTCGAGAGGAGTAAGTCCGGTTCCGAGGGAGGGTGTAGGAAACCTGCCGCCAGCGGCGGCAAGGCGCCTTTACCCTACCCTACGATTTTCTGGCAAGCCCGGAGATTGAGAACATCTTTGAAAATTCGGACTTCCTTGTGCTGCTCTCGCAGGCACAGGGGGACCGGCAGATTTTAGCCAAACAGCTTGGGATCAGCCCCACCAGCTTTCCTATGTGACCCATACCAATTCCGGCGAAGGGCTGCTGTTCTTCGGGAACACCACCATCCCGTTTGTTGACCGCTTCCCGCAGAACACAGAGCTGTACGCCATTATGACCACCCGCCCGGAGGACAAAAAACAGGAAATGAACCGGGCATAACACACTTCGGGCCATGATGGCCCGAGGTGTGGAAAGGAGGGATACATCATCGGAAAGAAACCGGACAAACGGAATTTTCAGAGGCCAGGGCCGACGGAGGATACCGGGGGCAATCGCCCCGGACCGGCTGAACGGGAAGGGCCTTCCCCCGCACCGTCCCGATGCCTGCGGTTTGAGGACGAGGATACCGGACAGGACAGCCCTTCGGGCCACGATGGCCCGAAGTCCAAAAGCGGCAAGTTTCAAGAGGACAGCCGGAAAAGTCGTCCCTCTGACCGCATGAGGCAGGAAGATGAAGCGGGCGGGCCGCAGGATACCGGCAAGGCACAGGAGCCGGAGGGCTCCGCCGAGAAGGCCGGGAGCAAAAAGGACAAGTACCAGAAAGCACAGGCAAAAGCGGAACACGCCGGGGAAAAGCTGGGAAAGGCCCGGGAGAAACTGGACAAGACCGAGGCAAAACGGGCAGCGAAGAAGCCGCCGGAGCTTGCAAAAAAGGCAGTCCGGGGAGCCCGTACAGAAGCGTGGTTCTATGTCCACAACAAGATACACGAGGTTGAGCATGAAAATGTGGGTGTGGAAGGAGCCCATAAATCCGAGCTGGCCGCAGAGGCCGGAGCCCGGAAACTGACCCGCTATGCCAAACGCCGCTGGCGGGAACACCCAGCCCGGAAGGTGGCAAAGTGGGAACGGAAGGACATAAAAGCCCGGGCCAATGTGGATTTTCAAAAGATGGCTTCCGATCACCCGGAGCTTGCCAGCAATCCGCTTTCCCGTGTGCAGCAGAAATGGAAACTGAAACGCCGGTATTCCAAAGAAGCAAAGGCGGCTGCAAAACAGGGCGCAAAGGCCGCAAGGAAAACCGCTGCCGCTTCGGGAACTGCGACCCGTCGGGCGGCGCAGTTTGTGACCCGTCATCCCGTGGCGGTGCTGGTCCTGCTCCTGCTGTTGCTGCTCTGTTTTCTTGTGTCGGCGGTAAGCTCCATCTTTCCCACGCTTGGCAGCGGCCTTGCCAATGCGTTATCCGGCACCTCCTACGCCTCGGAGGATACGGACCTGCTGGGGGTGGACGAGGACTACACGGCACTGGAAAACGAGCTGGCACAGACGGTAGCGAACATCGAAAGCACCCATCCCGGCTATGACGAGTACCGCTATTCCGTGGACGAGATCGGCCATAACCCCTATGAGCTGGCGTCCTATTTCTCGGCAAAGTATCATGTATATTTCCGTGAACAGGTGCAGGACGAGCTGCGGGAGATTTTCGAGGCACAGTATGAGCTGACCTTGACGGAGGAAGTGGAAATACGTTACCGCACAGAAACCAGCACCGACCCGGAGACCGGGGAAACCACCACCGAGGAAGTCTCCTATGAGTATTACATCTTAAATGTGACCCTCACAAACAAAACGCTGCCTGCCGTGATCCTGCCGAGGCTTAACGAACAGCAGCGGGAAATCTACACCGTTATGCAGCAGCTCAAGGGCAACAAACCCTATCTGTGGGACGGGATTTACAACGGCGGCGAAGATACCGGCCCCAGCTATGAGATACCCGGCGAGGCGCTGGATGACCCGGCTTTTGCGGCGCTCATGGAAGAAGCCACAAAGTACATCGGCTGGCCCTATGTGTGGGGCGGCTCCAGCCCGTCCACTTCCTTTGACTGTTCGGGCTTTGTCTGCTGGGTGTACACGGCCAGCGGCGTCCACAACCTGCCCCGTACCACAGCGCAGGGCATTTACAACCAGTGCGCTATCATTTCTCCCTCCGAGGCAAAGCCCGGCGACATTATCTTTTTCACGGGAACCTATGACAGCCCCGGCCCTGTGTCCCATGTGGGGATTTATGTGGGCGACGGGATGATGCTCCATTGTGGTTCGCCCATCCAATACGCAAACATCAATTCAAGCTACTGGCAGACACATTTCTATGCCTTCGGGCGTTTGTGAGCCAGAGGAAAGGAGTCCTTGCATGAACAAGATCGACAAGCTCGATAAGGAACTGGAAAAAGCCCGGGAGAAGGCCGCCGAATGGCAGGCCAAAATCCGGGAGCTGGAAAAGCAGAAACAGGAGGAAGAAAACAGCCAGATCGTGCAGGCGGTGCGCTCCCTCAAACTGACGCCCGCCCAGCTTATGGCTTTTCTGAACGACCCCAAAAACAGCCTTACCGCTTCGGGCCATACTGACCCGAAGCCGGAGGCACCCGAAAAGGAGGACACGGCCCATGAAGAAAACTAAATTTCGCAGGCTGGCGGCGATGGCTGCCAGCCTTTTGTGTTGCCTGATCTTTACAGTCCCGGCTTATGCACAGAGCAGCGAGCCGCAGCCGGAGACAGCTCCCTCCCCGGCAGAAACCGAAGCAGAGCCGGAAACCCAGAACCCCTTTACCCCGGACGGGACGGGAACCGTGGTGGATAACGCCACCGACGAGGATGGAAAGGAGTTCTACACCATCACGACAGCAGACGAGAGCGTGTTTTATCTGGTGATCGACAAACAGAAAACCAGCGAGAACGTCTATTTCCTCAATACCGTTACCACAGACGACCTTCTTCCTCTTGCCGAACAGGGTAAGGAACCGCCCAAAGAAGTGACCCCGGAGCCAGAGCCAAAGCCCACCGAACCGGTGGAGGAAGTACCGGAACTCGAGCCGGAGAAAAAGGACAGCCCCCTTCTCTCGCTGCTCCTGATCGGCGCGGTGGTGCTGGCCGGCGGTGGGATTGGTTACTATTTCAAGATTTACAAGCCGAAGCATGAGGCCCCGGATTTGGAAGATGATTACTGCGAATATGAGGACGGGGAGTTGGAGGAGATCGCAGAGGAACCCGAGGACGAAGATACCCCGCCGTGGGAGGAAGATACGGAGGAATGAGAATGAATTTTACAAGCAGCCCTTTTGAACGAATGATGAAGGAAGTACCGCACCCCGGCTGGGACAATGACGACCCTTGTAAGGGATGTCGTTATTACAAGGAGTGCAAAGGAAAGAAAAAACAGTGCCGGAAGAAGTTCCGGGCGCTGATCGTGGAGCCCCGCCCTTCGGGCCATCGTGGCCCGAAGTCTTAAATGGACGCCCGGGAGCTGACCCGTGACGAGAAGAAGAAAATCCGTTCTCTGGTCACGGGGATGTGTGCCAACTATGACAGGGAAAGCGGCCTGTGCCTTCCTCTGGACTGTGCCTGTTATATGCTGCACAAGTGCTGGACAGGGGCGTACTGCCGTTACTTCCGTGAGGCTGTCCTGCCCCTTGACCCGGAGCTTCAAGCGGCGCTGACAGCGGAAGGCATCTCCCCGAGCTGAGGGCCTGTGCGGTCTGCGGAAAGGCATTTTTGCCCGAGGGGCGTCAAGCCTACTGCTCCGACGCCTGCAAGGCCGAAGGGAACCGCCGGAAAAGCCGGGAACGCATGAGGAAAATGCGGGAGAAAAGGCCGGGCGGCTGTTACGATTTGCCGCCTCCAAAGGCTTGACATTCCGGGCTTTTTGAGGGTGTTTCCGGGGTGGGAATATCTTATTACATTTCTCTCCGGTCTGCCCTCTTATTTCGTAACATCCAGCACTTCGGGTCATGTTGACCCGAGGCACAGAAAGGAGGGATCTCTTGGAAACAGTACAAGGATATGTGATTTTGAAAGCTGCCACCTTTGAAACCGGACACGGCTTTGCGCTGGGGCATAATCCGGGAGCGCCGAGCCCCTTTGTGACCTGGCAGTTTACCGAGGGGGAAAACGGCCATCGGGATTACTACTGGGGCCGCTATGGAACCAGTCAGGCGTGGGCGCAGAGGGACTTTGACCGCCGGGTGGACGACTATCAGCAGCTTTACCATGCGGCGGTCAAGCATACCGAGCTGGGACCGGAGGGCGTTTACCGCTATTATTCCACCCAGCGGCCCGTGGACATAGGCACCTACCCGAAGCCGCCGGATAACCAGCCTCTTTCCATCGTCAACTACGATGACGACAGGAGGCGTCCTGTGGCAGACGGCAGGCTGATGGCATGGGGCGAACTGACCTATGCAAAGCCGCTGACCGAAAAGCAGATGGAGGACTACGAGCTGAAACCAGCACCGGGCAATCCTGACCGGGTGCGCCCATCCATTACTGCACGGCTCAAAGAAGGAACCAGAGGGCAGGAACCCCAAAAGGAGCCCGGTCAGAAGCGGAGCCATAAAAACCATGAGGAACGATAAAGGAGGATCGCCATGCACGAAAAAGACAACTATCTGAAAACCGCCGAGCTCTCCACGGAGCAGAACTGCAACATGATCGACGGCGTACCCAATAACACGCCCATCCAGCCTGCGCCCCCGGAGCTGGACGCAAAACCGCTTGATAAGGTAAAGAGCCCAAAGAGCGCCGGAAAGGCCGGGAGCTGGAACGCTGATGGAGAACCGCAAGCGGAATGTCCATCTGCACGTCATGGTAACGCCGGACGAGCTGGCAGCCATCCATGAACGGATGGCCGAGGCGGGCATTTCCAACGCCGGGGCTTATGTACGGAAAATGGCTCTGAATGGGTATATCCTGCACATCGACCTTGCACCCGTAAAAGAGTTGATCTCTCTGCAACGGCGCTGTTCCAACAATCTCAATCAGGTCGCCGTACACGCGCATACCTATGGCGTGTACCCGGAGGAAATCGACGGATTGAAGCGGGACTATGAAAAGCTGTTGGGCGAGGTGTCAAAGGTGCTGCGGGAGCTCTCCGAGCTGGTGGCAAAGTAAGACGAGGGCGGCAGGCTTCCGTTGTGGGGCTTGCCGCCCTCGTCTTTTTATTCTCACTGTATTGTATGATAGAAAAATTTACCGCAATATGGTAAAATGAAAATATCTATCGAAAGTTGGTGAGATTTGATGAGTGAATATTTAAATGAGGATATATGCCAGTTTAGTAATGATGCTTCTGCATCTTCTTTTGAGTTGGAATTTTCAAGCAAATGCAGGCATTTTTCTTTTTTAAAGTATATGCCAGATGCAGCAGATATTAAAATTGAATCCATATCTCAAGATATTGAAATTACTTTGATTGATGAACGAAAGGTTTTTGCACAGGCGAAATCTGCACAAGATAGCACAACCATCAAAGACCAAAAGGAAAAATTTAAAGATGCCATAATATCGTTAGCACGTAATCCGTATAAAGACAACCAATTGGTGTATATTTCTAATATACCTGATACATTTAAGTCGGCTCCAAATTTTTTTAACAATAGTATTATCCCGTACAATGATTGCTTAGCGGGAATACAGAAAGAGATTGACGATACCATCCTTTCAATCTCAAAAAACATTGCAAAAAAAAGAAAAAAAGAAAAAGATCCTCTGAAAATCAGAAAATTGGAACAAATAAAAGAAAAAAGTTGAGAATTTCCACAAAGAGAATTTATATATATCAACAATATATCCGTATTACGGTAACGAGAAAAACAGATATACCATTATTGGCGATTCCGTTTTAAGTTTTTGACAGATACCAGGATTAACAAGAGATGATGCCATTTCCATAAAACAAAAGTTATTGGAGCACTGGCAACTGAATTTTGAACACAACTCTACCATAAAAGATGAGAATAAAAACAAGAAGATTTTGAAAGAAGATTTTACTTGGCCAATTGTAGCTTTTCTGGTTGATGGGAATTTTCCGGATATTGATGATTGTTTATCGTTTTTGCCGGACCAGTCTATAAAAAAGAGGTTGAACGCGTCATGAATGATCCGAAAAGTTTCTATCATGCACGTTACGAATTTACCAACAAAGTCTTGCAACGCTATGCGCAATTTAAAAATCAATCAATAGGGAAAGCAATTAAAAAACCAGAACTTGAATTTATTAAAGAACACGGCGATGAATTTAGAGACGAATTTGTAATGTTGAGTAATGACGATAATGAACTAACAGAATATCTAACGAAAGTATTTTTATATAGAATACTTACAAGCAACAGAGTAGTCCAAAAGGTATGTAGCGCAGTCGGGGTGAAAGCATGATTATAGAGAAACTTCTATTACGAGAAGGTATGATAGAAAATTTAGACACTTTTTCAGAAAAGAGAAATCTGATTTATTCTAAGACCAACACAAAAGGAAAATCTACATTTGTTAGACTTCTATTTTATGCGTTGGGGTATCCAATTCCTAATATGCGTGGAATTAAATATGCAGATATTATTACGGAGATAACATTTTCTGAAAAAGGGCAAAAATATACTGCCACTCGGGAAAATAATTTGCTTACACTTTTCTCCGAAAACAGTCGCATTGAGTTCACACTTCCCAGTCAACATATGAGTTTTTTGTCGTTTGTTTTTAAATATGAAAACATCAAAGTTTTAAAAAATTTATTGGGGTTTATGTATGTTGATCAAGACAAAGGATGGACACTTCTAAATCGTGGAACCGTCATTGGAAAGATAAAATTTAGCATTGAGGAATTACTTGCGGGCTTAAATGGAATTGATATAGATGATTTGATCGAAAAGAAAACCACACTCGAACTAAACAGAGACAAATATTTGGCAATGCTGAATATACAAGAATTGAGTGAGCAAGTTTATGAGCAAAACGGAGAAATATTCATTTCAGACATAGAAAAAGAACTCAACGAAAAAATAGCGTATTGTAACATCAAACTTGAAAATGAAAAAAATGCTTTAAAAGAAATTAACTCTGTTCTTCTTAAAGAAAAGCAATTCTTCGACTATATTGATTCAATGAATTTATCCATGAAACAGGATGATGTTATAATTCCGGTAAACAGGACTACATTGCTGAATTCGACAGCAAATTATGAATATTTACGAGCGCACAGAAGCATTATAGTGACCAACATAGAAAAGTTAAAACGTGAACGTTCCTCTTATGACGTAAAACTAAGTGAATATCATGCCAAAAATGCACAAATAAGCATGTTTTCTGCTGAATCAAAAGATACCATTGTTAATAAGCAACTTGCCAATTTTAATATTGATCAGACCGTAGTTGAACAGCTTTTAGATGAAACAAAGAGCGATTTGAAGCATGTTAAAGCCGAAATAAAACGGACGATTAAAAATCAAAATTCTTACATATCGAAAATTTATAAATATGTTTTAGAATATGCAACCCAGCTTAATGTTGATGATAAAATGGTAGCCAAAGAGGATTTCATCTTTACATCAGACTTAAAATCGCTTTCGGGTGCAGTTCTGCAAAAAATGGTATTTGCTTTCAAAGTGGCTTTTTAAAGGTTATAGAAGAAAGCATGGACACAAAATTGTTTATCGTATTGGATTCTCCCAAGGGAAAAGAGTTAGATGATGACAATATGAAGCTAATTGAAAACTTAGTAAGCACCGAACTATGCGACAATCAAATCTTTTTTGCAAGCATTTATGATCTTGAACATGAAAAACTGATAGAAATTAAGAATCGTGCAATTGAAGGCCGAAACAACTAACAAACAGGGAGAGTACAATTTGTACTCTCCCTGTTTGTTAATTGAGGACAGGATTCACTAATCTTTCGCAACATTTATGTCCCCGGGTAGGCATGATAAAATAGAGATAGAAAGAATAAAAAGGAGGTTTTGATGATGAAGATACTGCTGAAAATATTGGTTGCTCCCTTTGCTTTAGCGTTGTCCCTTCTGGCGGCTCTGCTGGTGTTCCTGTTTGATATTTGTGCCGTCCTGCTGACGATTGCCTCTGTGATCCTGGCGGTGCTGGGTGTCGCTCTTTTTTCACGCCGACGCCCATAGGAGGGATTGTATTTCTGTTTCTTGCCTTCCTTCTTTCGCCGTATGGGCTGCAAGCGGCGGCTGGTTCTCTGCTTTGGGCTCTGGACGGAGGCAAGTCTGCTCTGTATCGGTTTCTGGCAAGTTAAGCAGCCTCGGGCCATGTTGGCCCGAAGTCGAGGCGGTCTGAATGGGTCGCCCTTTTCTCATGGAAAGGAGGGATGATTTTTGGCTACCACAACTTTGTTACAGCGCCATGCGGGCGAAGGCGAAACGATTGCTGAGGCTATCCGGGATTGTCTGGACTATGGCAAGGACCCGGAGAAAACAGAAAGCGGAAAGTATATCTCCGCTTATGAATGTGATCCGGCTACCGTGGCAGACGAGTTCCTGTTGGCAAAGGCCAGCTATGCCGCTATGACGGGTCGGGAACAGAAAAAAAGAAAATGATGTGCTGTGCTATCAGATACGACAATCCTTCTATCCGGGCGAGATCACTCCGAAGGAGGCGAACCGTATCGGCTATGAGCTGGCTATGCGCTGGACGAAGGGGCGGCACGCTTTTATCGTTACCACACATACCGACAAGCAGCACATCCATTGTCACATTTATTACAACTCCACCACCCTTGACTGCACCCGGAAATTCCGAAACTTTTGGGGCTCCAGCTTCGCCCTTCGGCGGCTCTCTGACAGGCTGTGCCTTGAAAACGGGTTGTCCATCGTGGAGAACCCGAAACCCCGGAGCAAGGGCAAGTATCGGAACTATGGGGAGTGGCAGAAAGACCGGAAAGGGCCGCTTTCCTATCAGGACCGACTGCGCCTTGCCATTGATACCGCACTGGCGGAACGCCCCGCTGATCTGGACGAATTTCTCAATCTGATGAAGCGGGCCGGATATGAAGTCAAGAAGGTTCGGGGCGGCGGTATCAGTTTCCGGCTGACCGGGCAAGGGCAGGAACGCTTCACCCGTCTGCGTGCCTCCACGCTGGGGACGGCTACGACTTGCAAGATATTCTGACCGCCATTGAGGGCAAAGAAAAACGCCCCGGACACTCGGAGCGGAAAATCAGTCTGGCGGTGGATATTCAAGCGAAGCTGGCTGCCGGTAAGGGACCGGGATATGAACGCTGGGCGAAGGTATTTAACATTAAGCAGATGGCTGCTGCCCTTGCCTATATACAGGACAATGGCCTGACCGATTATGAGCAGTTGGCACAGAAAGCCACCGAGGCAGCAGACCGTTTCCATGCCATTTCCGAGCAGATCAAGCAGACAGAACAGGCCATGAAAACCAATGCTGGGCTAAAAGCCGCAACGATTCAGTATGCCAAAACCCGCCCAGTCTTTGAGCAGTATAAAGCGACGAAGTACAGCAGGAAATTCCTTGCGGAGCATGAGGCCGACCTTGAACTGTACCGGGCTGCACAAGCGGAAATGCGCTCTCTGTTGGGCGGAGCGAAGCTCCCCAAAATGGATGTGCTGAAGGAAGAAGACCGCAAGCTCACAGCAAAGAAAAAACAGCTCTATGGAGAATATCAAAAGGCGCGACGGGATATGCAGGAGATCGTCACGATCAAGGCGAACATTGACACTCTGATGGGCTACACTGAACCGGGAAGAAAGCAGGAAAAGGAGCGTTGAGATTATGAAAACAAGGAGCAAAGCGACGCTGACACTTCGGGTCATGTTGGCCCGAAGATACGGGGTTTGGGGCGAGCCCCAACAAGCCGCCTTTGTGCCACTTGTGGCCACAGAGGCATTGCTTGCCACTTAGCGGCAGCCCCAAAATGGCGCAAAAAACAGAGGCCCTTATTCTGGAACCTCCGTTTCTCTGGCTTTCTTAATGCCCTCGGCTGTGGCTTCTATCACGACAAGCTCTCTTTCATTCATAGAATTTAGGAGCACATCAATGTGTTTTCTGCAAGAACTTGTCTGCGCCCCTCCGTCCGCATGAATAAACTGGTCTACCGAAATGTCAAACATCATAATAAGTTTAACAAAAGGTCGAAGCTGGGATATTGACCTTTATTCTCAATATTCATAATGGTACGGGAGTCACGGTCTACTAATTCCGCAACATAGGCTTGTGTCCAGCCCTTTTTCTTCTCTGGCTCGTTTGAGAGCCGCCCCGAGGCCATGAAAGTCAAATCTTCTTTCATCTTGGTTCATTCTCATATCACCCTATATCATTCTACATTTCGTGTCAGATTATGGGAATGTAATGAAGTTTTACATCTAGTAGTATTTAATTTCATTCGTTCAGATTGACTTGCCCGGACTAAATAAGTGAATTATAATTTTCTTATAGCAATTCATCTCTCATTTTTGTGCAAACATTGAGAGGAAAATAGCAATTATATTCGCTATGATAAGGGAGGAAATAAATTTGGATTGGGTAAAACAGCTTAATATTGCGATTAGATATATCGAAGATCATCTGACAGGAACCATAGAGTATGACGAACTGGCAAAAATGCTATGTTGCTCTACTTATCAATTTCAGAGAATGTTTGCCTTTATGAATAATGTTCCTTTATCCGAATACATACGCAGAAGAAAATTGTCGTTAGCTGTGGCGGATATTCAAAAAGGAGAGCGAGTCATAGATGTTGCTTTGAAATATGGCTATTCTTCCCCAACGGCATTTAGCCGAGCATTTCAATGTCTCCACGGAATTACCCCCTCTGAGGCAAGAAAAAAGGGAACATTATTAAAAACATACCCTCCAATTAGTTTCAAGCTGACTATCACAGGAACAGAAGAACTAACTTATCGGATTGAGGAACGATCTGCTTTTGAAGTAGCAGGTGTCTCTATGTTATTGGATAAATCTCTGGAAAAAAATTTTTGTACTGTTCCACAGTTTTGGGATAACGCTGTACAGGATGGTACTCTTGCAAAACTTAATTCCTTAGACAAAGGCGAAGTTTGCGATTTGCTGGGGATAAGTGTTTGCAGGGGATTATGAGACATGGAAATACTATATTGCAGTTGCAACATCTGAAACAGCAAAATTTGAATTTGAGAAGTTAATTATTCCTGCGTCAAAATGGGCAATTTTCTCGGGGAAAGGAACAAATGTATCTTTGCAAGACTTAGAACGCCGTGTCATTACTGAGTGGCTCCCATTCTCTGGATTTGAATATGGAAATGCTCCAGATATTGAACGCTATATACAGGCTGATCCGGAAAATGCTGAGTATGAATACTGGTTATCTATCCGAAACGAGAAGAAGTAATTTATGGCAAGATCAAATATTAAAGCTGTTTTTGAAAATGATGTTCAAACAGTTTGGAATGTTATAACTGATGTAAAAATTATATATGGCGTACTGATTTAAGTAAAACTGAAATTATAAGTGACAAACAGTTTATAGAATATACAAAAAATGGCTACGCCACTACATTTACAATTACCCTTTTTGAACCATACAAGCGATGGGAGTTTGACGTGGAAAATAGCAATATAAAAGGTCATTGGATTGGAATTTTTACTCAAAAGGGCGAAAAAAACAGAAATTGATTTTACTGAGGATGTAACTGCAAAAAAAGTTTTAATGAAACCATTTGTTAAGGCCTATTTGAAAAAGCAACAGGCAAGATATGTTAAAGATTTGGCGAGAAAACTGAAAGGTAATTATGAATAGCAAAGAAATTATTGATTATCTAAAATCTGAGGCTTCAGAAAAATATAAAGAAAATGTTATAAAAATGGGGATACCAGAAAAATTTTGCATTGGTGTATCAACATCTACACTGCGGAAATTTGCAAAAAAGCTGGATAAATCTAATGAATTGGCCTTTGAATTATGGAATACCCATTACCACGAGGCTCGTTTGCTTGCAGTGCTAATATTCGATTATAAATGTTTATCTTACGACCAAATTGACACACTTATGTCAGAAGTTTTATCATGGGACTTGTGCGATCATTTATGTAAGAATTTAATTATAAAATTAGATTACTATGAGGACTTTATTTTTGATTGGATAGCTGCTGACCATATCTATAAAAAACGGGCTTCGTTTGTTTTAATTGCTGCGTCTACTATACATGATAAAACGCATGACAAAGGAAACTCTTGACATCTATTTGAAATTGGTATACGAAAATTCTTGTTATGAACATGACCATATAAAGAAAGCTGTTTCATGGGCGCTAAGAGAAATAGGAAAACAGACTTTGAATATGCCGAAAAAGTTCTTTTGACTGCTTACGATTTATTAGCCAGCGGAAACAAAGTTCAAATTTGGATTGCCAAAGATGTCATAAAGGAATTAGAAACTGTCGTGAAAGTAAAAGAACGGAAACGCTTAATTACTTCTAATTCCAAAATGGGCAGAGAACGATGAAAGAGTAGCCACCCGCAACGGAATAAAAAAACCGTTGTTTCGGCGGCTGGATATTCATGCGCCCAAACAAAATACAGTAGCCTAACGGCGGTTTTGAAATAACATAAGTCAAACCGCCGTTTTCTTTTTCTAAAATTGGAATACGGAGGGTGTATTAAAGTCGCCCTTTTTTGAGGACACGGCGGTGCTCAGGAGGTATCGCCGTGTCCATTTTTGCCTTTTTTTCACAGTACCCATGACCTGCACCAGCTAAAAAAAGCGTAGCTCCCCCTCCGGGACAGTCTGGTTATGAATGTGAAATCAGACAATAACATAAATGAATATGTAACTTCGTGCGTCCGAGTGGCTTCATGCCGCCCGGGCGCTTTTGCGTTCTTATGGGTTAGCTTCGGGTCATGTTGGCCCGAAGCCATTCCCAGGTGCCGCTCCCCGCCGCCTTCGTTTCGGTCACTCGTCAACCAACAACCGAAACGGAGGTCAATATGGCTATTATCAATTTGCGGGACTATTACCCATTCTATACATCGGATTGCTTCATGGAAGTATCGGAAGAAGTTGCAGAAATGTTCAAAGAGTTTGATCGTAAAGAGGCTGCTTATCGGCTGCGTACATACCGCCACAAAGCCTACTATTCCCTTGATCGGGATGACGGGCTGGAGCATGAAGCTGTCTTTGTTGCCGTATCTCCCCATGAACTGTATGAGCGGAAAGTGACCATGCAGGAGCTTCATGCGGCGATTGCCAGTCTGCCGAACAAACAGGCAAAACGGATTTACGCTCATTTCATTCTCGGCATGACCAAACAGGACATTGCCCGGGCAGAGGGCGTCCATGAAAAAGTAGTTCGTGTCGCAATCGAGCGAGGTCTGCGGCGCTTAGAAAAAATTTTGAAAAATTCTTTGTAAGGCGTACCGATTTAGGCCGGAAAATGAAATGGCTTATGAGAGGTAAAACACTTCGGGTCACAATGGCTCGAGGTTCAGACAAGCCTCATGCAGATTGAAAATTGAATAAAAAGACACCCGGATACGAAGGGGAACGCGCTGTGTGACAGACCCGCCATGACCTCAGATTTCAGAGAATACAGTCTTTGTAAAACTGAGCGAGCGAACAGGTCCATGCCATAGGTGGGGCAAGGCTGGCTCCACCGGAACAGGCGCAGAACCCGGATACTTGCGTTTAGTCACAGTCCGAGCGTTGAAGCGGTCTTACAAGCCGTGAGCCGTCGCAGGCAATGAGAACGCCTTGCCATCAGAATGGGGAGAGTTGAAATACTATGGGGCATGAAGCCTATGTCCGTCCGGTGTGTCTGAAATGAAATGAAAACCTATGGGGAGCCCCCGGCAATGCTGTCTGATGATAGGCCAACCGATCCGGCGTGGCTCCCCATCTTTTCAAAAGAGGAGCACTTTATGGGAAATGCGTTTGGAATGATCCCCGGCTTGGAACCGGACGAATGGAGCAATGACGCCTGCCGTGGTTATGTCATTATGGCAATGGAGAACTGCGGATTTTCAAAGAAGGATATACGGCGAGTTGTGGGGCAACTTTATGAAATATTTGACCTCAACAGCGTGGAGGACGCCAAAGAAAAGTACCTTTCCAGTCCTTGCTGACCTCGGGCCACATTGACCCGAAGTGGAGAAAGCTCAAAGGGCGGCACCTGCTGGGTGCCGTCTTTTGACATTTCCCCACAGGACAAGCGGGAAAGGCAGGCATATACACGCACTTTCGCAAAGGAGGTTTTCAATGACGCAAGCTGTCACTTATGAACGAGAAACAAAGTCTGTCGCATTTCAAGGGAAGATCATTGTGCTGGAAAGCCTCACGCCGGTACTTCCCCCGAAGGAGAAAGCACAGCGCAAAAAAGAAATTGAGCGTTGTCTTTATGAGGTGTTCCGCAAATATGGAGACAGATTTCCCTAATCATTCGCAACATTGTTGTCCGGGGCTGCTGATGGTATAATATAGTTGTAAGGTTGGTAGCTCCATTCCAACAAGGAAAGGAGCCCAATATGGAATTTATCAGAGAAGATTGTATTTACGCAAGACAGTCAGTAGACCGCAAGGACAGTATCAGCATTGAAAGTCAGATCGACTTTTGCAAGTATGAATTGAAAGGTGGGAGCTGCCGGGTATTCAAGGACAAAGGCTATTCCGGTAAGAACACGGACAGGCCGGAGTTTCAAAAGCTGCTGGGCGAGATCCGCAAGGGAAAGGTTCGGCGGGTCATCGTGTATAAACTGGACCGTATAAGCCGCTCTATTCTGGACTTTGCAACGATGATGGAGCTGTTTCAAGAGTATGATGTGGAGTTTGTATCATCCACAGAAAAGTTTGATACTTCGACCCCGATGGGCCGGGCCATGCTGAATATCTGCATTGTATTCGCCCAGCTTGAACGTGAGACAATTCAGAAGCGTGTCACAGACGCCTACTATTCACGGTGCCTGAAAGGCTTTCACATGAGCGGACAGGCACCATACGGTTATCAGTTAGAGCCTACTGTGGTAGAGGGTATCCGCACAAAGAAAATGGTTGCCGACCCCGTAGCCGCCGACCATGTTCGGCTGATGTTTGAAATGTACGCTGAACCGGAAACCTCTTTCGGAGATATTACCCGATACTTCGAGGAACATGATATAAAAATTTATGGCAAATCCATGTTCCGTACATTTCTTTCCCAGCTTTTAAGAAACCCCGTTTACGCACAGGCTGATTTAGAGCTGTACGAATTTTTCAAGAGCCAGGGCGCAGCGATTGTCAATGATGCTTCCGACTTTGCCGGGACAAACGGCTGCTATCTCTATCAGGGGCGGGATGTGAAGGAGGACAAGGACAGGTGCTTAAAAGACCAGATACTTGTTATCGCTCCCCATGAAGCACTCATTTCCTCTGACACATGGCTGAAATGTCGGAAAAAACTTATGGCAAATACCACCTTCCAGCAGGGACGGAAACCGAAAAACACTTGGCTGGCCGGAAAAATCAAATGCGGGCATTGTGGGTATGCTCTGAAAGCCACCCATGTACCAAACAGCACCGGCTATTTCCGCTGTACCAAACGGACGGAAAACAAAGGCTGTCCGGGCTGCGGGAAAATCCGCAAAGAAGAATTTGAGCAATTCATTTTCTCGGCCATGCAGGAAAAGTTCAAAGATTTTCAGATACTCCACGGCAGGGAGGAAAAAGTCAATCCGAAGCTGACCGCCTATCAAGTGGAGCTGGCACAGGTGGAGGCAGAAATTGAAAAGCTACTGGATACGCTGACCGGAGCCAATGCGACCTTGCTTGCCTACGCCAACAAAAAAATATGAAGAACTGGACACCCGACGCCAGACCATTTCAAAGGCAATCGCCGAATTGAGCGTTGAAACCATATCTCCCCAGCAGATAAAGAAGTTATCCTATTATCTCGACAACTGGGACAGCATAGATTTTGACGACAAAAGAAAAGCCGCCGATGGTTTGATCTCTACGATCAAGGCCACCAGCGACCGTGTTCAGATAGAGTGGAAAATCTGACATTTCCGCTCTATCGCCCCTCATTTCTATTTTATCTTGTTTGTACCCCTTGTACACCGATGTTTTATTCTCTTTATAATAAACGTCAGGTCGATCGCCTGATTGCAGCCTATTTTACGGAAGGCTGCAGTGATGAAACTAGGATCAAGATTTATTGCGACATTGCTGCTTGTGGTCTGTTGTGGAGTAACTGGTGCGAGTATAAGAGAAACCTCGGCGTAGAGTTTGGTGAGTATTCGCTTCGGCAGTATCGATATGCAAAAGACTATTATCGAATTGTTCAAGAGGAATTGAAAAAGCAAGGGGAGGAAGAATAAATGCCAAAAGTAGAAAGAGCCATTATTATGGCGGCAGGCTTAGGAAATCGAATGCACCCGCGCTGACAACACCGAAACCGCTGGTTAAAGTAAATGGGGTGCGGATGATTGACACAGTCATTGATGGTCTGCATAAAAACGGAATTAATGAAATTTATGTTGTTGTCGGCTATCTGAAAGAACAGTTTGTGACACTTGAAGAGGAGTATCCTGGGGTTAAGCTGATTGAAAATCCATACTATGATACTTGCAACAACATCTCTTCACTTTATGTGGCACGAGAGTATATTGAGAATGCTTTCATTCTTGATGGAGATCAGATCATTTATAATCCGGAAATTTTAGCACCAGAATTTGAACGCTCTGGTTATAACAGTGTTTGGACAGATGATGAAACGGATGAGTGGCTTCAGACTGTTGAAAATGGCATTGTTACAGCATGTAGCCGGACAGGTGGGAAAGGCGGATGGCAGCTGTACAGTATTTCCCGCTGGACTGCAGAGGATGGGAAAAAACTGAAACGGCATCTCGAAATTGAGTTTGAACAAAAGAAGAATCGGCAAATCTACTGGGATGATGTGGCGATGTTCTGTTACCCGGAGGAGTATCAATTGGGTATCCGTCCTATGAATAAGGACGATATTATAGAGGTGGATAATCTGAGTGAGTTGATTGCTCTGGATGCCAGCTACAAAAAATATGTGGAGGAAAAGTAAATGAATACGAAAAAAGAACATGGGAAAATAGACTGGATGATAACACTAGTGCCTTTGGCAATCGTAATTGCATTATGTGTTCTATTCTTTTTTGCGCCGGAACAATCGAATGCCGTACTAAGTCAGATACGTTTTTTCTTTGGTGATACCTTTGGTACATATTACTTGGTAATTGGATTGGGAATTTTCATCCTTTCTCTGTATATTGCCGGTTCTAAGTATGGTAACATCGTCCTTGGCGAGCAGAATGAGACGCCGAAGTATTCCTTCTTTGCGTGGGGCTCCATGATGTTTACCTGTGGACTTGCTGCTGACATCCTGTTTTATTCGTTCTCGGAGTGGGTGCTGTATGCAACTGATCCGCATCTGGCAGAGATGGGTAGTATCCAGGATTGGGCAGGTGTATATCCGCTGTTCCATTGGAGTTTTATTCCGTGGGGATTCTATTTGGTGCTGGCTGTTGCCTTTGGCTTTATGCTCCATGTGAGAAAAAGAAACCGTCAGAAGTATTCAGAGGCTTGCCGTCCGATTCTTGGAAAGTATACCGATGGCTGGGCAGGTCGCATTATTGATCTGTTAGCTGTGTTTGCCCTCCTTGCTGGTACTGCTACCACTTTTAGTGTAGCAACACCGCTTATGGCAACCATTATCAGTGAACTGTTCCATGTTGCCGTCAGTCGTACTGTAATCAACATTATTATTCTTCTGATTACCTGCGCTGTATATACATATTCCTTTGCTGCATGGATTTAAGGGAATCAGCAAGTTGGCAAACATTTGTATCTATATGTTTTTTTGGCCTGATTGCGTTTGTTCTTCTGTTTGGTGGAGAAATACGGTATATTGTTGAAACCGGTTTTTCTTCCCTTGGACGAATGATCCAGAACTTTGTTGATCTGTCTACGTTCACTGACCCGCTCCGTACATCGAACTTCCCGCAGAACTGGACAATCTACTATTGGGCTTACTGGATGGTTTGGTGCGTAGCTGCTCCGTTCTTTATCGGCAGCATTTCTCGTGGCAGAACAGTACGTCAGACAATCCTTGGTGGCTATGTATTTGGTGTTGGCTCTACGTTGACGAGTTTTATCGTACTTGGTAACTATTCTATGGGAATGCAGGTTACTGGAAAGGCTGATTTTATCGCACAGTATCTGGAAAGCGGAGATCTGTATGGCATGATTGTGTCTATCATCAAAACAATGCCGGGTGCACCTGTTATCATGGTAGTTGTTCTGCTGACGATGATCACTTTTTATGCGACTTCTTTTGATTCGATTGCATTGACAGCATCCTGCTACAGCTATCACACGTTGAAAGATGGTGAGCAACCGAATAAGGGCATTCAGCTGATGTGGTGTATTCTGCTGATCCTGCTTCCGATTGCTCTGCTGTTTGCTGAAAGTTCCATGAACAGTCTGCAGTCCGTCAGTATTGTAGCGGCATTTCCGATTGGTGTGGTAATCGTGATGATTGCAGTGAGTTTTATAAAAGATGCAAAAAAATATATGGAAGAACTCGGCAACAAAAAATAATTTATGGTTTTGTAATTTTAAACGAAAGAGAGAAAAGAGATTACGAAAACAACATTACTTATCGTGGCTGCTGGTATCGGTAGCCGCTTCGGAACAGGAATCAAGCAACTGGAGCCAGTGGATGATGCTGGACATATCATCATGGACTACTCAATCCATGATGCGATTGAAGCTGGTTTCAACCATGTGGTATGGCGAACAAAAGTTGACAACCGAGTGCATCGAGAACGTAATCATGATGATGCCATTCTCAGCAGTAGTGATGTGGTCATTCGAAGAAATGATAGGGAACAGATGGAAGAAAATCCTGTGGCAAAGCGGAAAGATAGCATTTATCTTTTCAGTAAGCATAGAGATGTTGCAATTATTGCTTCGCTTGGGTACATTCCAGCGATCCGACATCTTCTATAACACAGTCGGCGGAGTGCTAGGTGGATTGATGTATTGTGCGGTGGTGAAGGCAAGAAAACGTCTGTAAAAAGGGTTGAAATTGTGATATACTGGGAGCGGTAGCTCCCTGCGCTGCTCGAAACTTTGCACACCTCTCCGTGGTGAGTAGCAGGCAACGATCTTATGGTCGGCGAAGATGTGAGAAAAATAGCTTGAATGAAACACGTTTCTGTGATAGTGAAAAATATAGAATTGATTTAGTGAGGAATTAGATATGCACATATTAACGAGATTCTTCTCACAGAAAAAATTTTTAGACGCATTCATTTCTGGTAAGCTCTATATGAATACGCTTAATTATTTTTGGAATAACGGTTTCGAAGAACAAAAAGATATTTTTGAAGGTGTTGTTTGTACGGTCCCAGTGAAAGATTTTAATGGCTTTCCAATGGACTTTCAAGCAGCTCAGGCAAGTGATTATCATTTTAGAGCTGAAGGATATAAATTTTGTAATGTTCTCTGTTTTTATAAAATAAATTTTCTACTAGAAGATGGGCTTCTTCATTGTGATCTTAATGATGATATGTTGAAATTTGGAGAGTATATTGCTATCATAACAAATGAAAATGAATTCTTAAGGCGTATTGAAGCGGCTGTAAAAAGGAGCCATTATGAGGTTTTATGTGGAGATGTTCACTATCATCTCCAGATGTTAAACGGCAAACAAAGCAAAGAGGGACCTCGTATGTATCTGGCAGTAAAAGATCGATTCTTTAAAATAGAAGAACTACAAAATAGGGGATTTAACATTAGAAAACGGGATTGTTTTGATAAAGGCGTCGAGTACCATAACCAAAATGAATGGCGTGTTGCATTATACCGAGGTGAACAGACTACAGATGCGTATGAACTGGATGTTGGGAATCTATCAGATATTGTTTGCTGTTATCCGGTACGGGACATTCAAAAAGGTTTAGCTGATTGTATAAATAGAAATGGTGTTAGTGATACTGTGGGGTGGCATGGAACTATCGGGAGACGAGAGATGCGAGAGTTGTTTTACAATTTAGGTAATAATAACACGACAATGTTTTCTATTATTGGCTGATTAAAGAGGCTCTATGGAGCAGGAATACGAATGGTATCTCTGCCTGTCACAAAGTGCTAGACTTAAACCACTATAAAAGGAAAGAGGTTATCACGATGCCCAGAACGAAAGGTAGCAAAAACCGTCCCAAAACCAATACTGCCAAAGACTACGCATCCCAGATCGCAGAAAAGAAAGAACAGGTGGTAAACGCAACCACCGAGATCGCATCCATCCAGAAAGCGATTGAAGAGCAGAAGAACACACTGAAAGAGAAGAAGTCTGCTCTGAAGAAGGCCGAAAAAGAAGTGGCATCCCTGGAAGCGAAGAAGGCCAAGGTAGATGCTAAGGCTGCTGAAGAAGCTAAGAAGGCTGAAGCCGAAGCAGTGCTGAAGAAGCTGCTGGCCAGCGGTATGAGCGCGGACGAGATTCTGGAAAAGCTGAAATAAACAAGAACTCAAGAAAAAAATAAATGCCGTGTGTGGAACACAGGTTCCTCCGGGAGCTGGAGCACACGGTATTATTTGAAGGTTGCCATATAGTTTATAACGGAATTAAAAGAAACGGAGTGGAGAACAAATGGACTTATCTAAAATACACCACATTGCAATTATCGTATCTGACTACGAAGCCGCAAAGGATTTCTATGTGAACAAGCTGGGATTCTCTGTTATCAGAGAGAACTACCGTCCAGAGCGTGAGGACTGGAAGCTGGATCTTCGCGTCAATGAGCACACAGAACTGGAGATTTTCGCTGAGAAAAACCCGCCGATGCGTGTGAACCGTCCGGAAGCATGTGGGCTGCGGCATCTTGCTTTCTGTGTAGAGAGTGTGGGCAGACGGTGAGAGAACTGGCAGAAGTTGGGGTTGAATGTGAGCCAATCCGTGTGGATGATTACACCGGTAAGAAGATGACATTCTTCCACGACCCGGACGGACTGCCGTTGGAGCTGCATGAGTAAAATGAAGAAAACAAGAAAACCAGGCGGTGGCCGGAAGAAGTTGAAGCCAGAGTACGATGCCGGGAAGAACCTAAAAGTGCAGATGGATGCTGCTGTGGCACTTTATAATTCTGAGATGTCCTTGCAGGCCATCGGCGAAGAACTGGGATTAAATCCAATCAAAGTAAGAAAGCTGCTCATCACGGCCGGTGTGTATGAATCTGAAGTGGCGGAGAAGGTGCAAGCTACCTTTCAAGAATGCTGTGAAACACAAGACTACAAAACCTCCATACTCTTAACTGCAAACACTCTGAAACTTTCCAAAGCCTCCGTCACCTCGTACCTGCCATATCGGAAAGGTGTGTACTTCCCAAGCACAGCAGAAAAAGGGAAGATCAGTGTCGGAGCAGAGCGGCAGCGGAGATACAGAGCAATGAAGCGGTGGAGGGCTGATCCGACAGAAGAGCATCTGTGGGAGGTGGTTCTTCTTTATGCAGGTGTGCGTTTCAAAACGTACTCAGGTTTACCCTTTACCTATGAAATACGAAAGGGCCGGAATGTGCAATACACAAAGGAACTGTGGATCGATCGCAGAGAGAATAGTAAAAGCCTGGCGTGGAGTTCCGTGCTGCTGGCTCTGGGCCATATTAAAAAGGTAGGAGAAGTAGTTGAACGACCGAAAGCACTGGGCGATATCCGGGGTGTGACCTATATATACGGAATGTTCTATCGGTTCGGGCTAATCGATGTGCCGGATGAAGCAAAAGAAAAGATGAAGAAAGCGTTCAGTAAATCGTCCTGACACGGATGCCGCAGAGGGGGCGGGAAAGAAGCATCACCCAATGTTTCAGGTCATTGCGTGACCCAGAGATTACAAAAAAATCCGCCTGCAGAATGAACCACAGGCGGCTGAAATTACATTATAGCTTATTCAAAAAGTCTTCCAGAACACGGTTCCACTTTTCGGGGTACTCATAGAACATCAGGTGACCACCCATGACGTAGGTGTCGTAACCGGGAAGCTGTGCTTCGACAAAGGGCTTTGCAATGTCCTGCCAGTGTTCTGCAATGAACATCAGGCTGGGCATCGTTGCACCGACATCTTTTGCGATTTCAAGATAGTTGGAGAACACAGCGTCGCAGAACAGCTGACGGCAGATCCAGTATGGTGTGCGGCCGGAAATATCCAGCAGATACTCCAGCTCATCAGGCTCCATCTTATGCTGGATCATGACGCCAGTCGCATACTCGCTAAAGAACTCACGGCATCCCTGAGAAGAGGTCAGCACCTGCGTGGCGACCTGAGACAGCTCTTCAATCGTGCCCTCAGTCCACCACTTCGGGTCAGGGGAGAGCGGGAGCGGAGACATATCGATAGTCACAACGCCGCGCAGCTTGTCTTTGCCGAACTGCTGCACGTAGCTCCATGTGTCAAGGTTGCCCGTGCTCCAGCCAATCAGGACAATATCTTTGAGACCCAATGCATCAATCAGACCAGCTACATCGCGACCGTGAGTCAGGTAGTCGTTGCCATCCACGGTTTTGGCAGAATAGCCTTGGCCGCGAGGATCGATAGCAATGACACGATACTCAGAGGAGAAATACTCCAGTTGGTTCTTGAAAATCTCACCAGAGAAGGTCAGGCCGGGAATGAAGACCAACGGTTTACCTTCGCCTTTTTCCAAGATATGTAACTCCACACCGGGGGCTACAGTGACATACTTGCTTTCAATACGATCTTTTGCCATGAGAAAACCTCCCAACAAAATCTATAAATCGAATTGGCTTGTCTGAATTATATATCTGAAAAAAGAGAAAAGCAATAGATTGATAGAAACTGCACTGCTGTAATCTGCAAAAATTTTCAGTGCATGAATATCAGTAACAGTTACACAATGTTAAAATAGCAATATGTCCACGATGAGCAGGCGCAACACCTGTCTGCCGCAGTATTTTTACTTTATAAGACATCTCTATGGATGACGGTAAGGTTCGATTTTGAACTTTGCCGTTTTTCTTTTATTTAAAATTATAAATTTTTTCAAAACTGTATTCCAAAACAGCCCTGCGGATTCCTATTTGAACTGCACCCCATTTGTTAGACAGTATGATATACTATCTAACAGATGGGGTGATTTATTATGTCAAGAGGAAAACCGAACAAACGATATACGCCGGAATTCAATAAAATGGTTGTAGAAACCATGGAAAAAGAACATCTGAGTATCTATGCAACGATGCAGGAATTCGGAATTGACGACCATAAAATTATAGAGCGTTGGGAACGCATTTATCTGGAAGAAGGGCCGGAAGGCTTGACGGTTGAGCGACGGGGCCGCAGCAGCACTGGTCGGCCAAAGAAGCTGCCAAAAGAGGCGGAAGAAGATCTGCTGGCCGAAGTGCAGCGACTGCGTGCGGAGAACGATTACCTAAAAAACTTGCAAACCAGACTCTATATTACACCAAAAAAGATCGCAGAAACGGAAAACTGGAATCTGCAGGATATTTACAGCGATGAGGGAAAATCCGGCACATCGCTGCGCAAGCGAGATGCGTTTAAGCGCATGATGCAGGATGCCAAAGACCAGAAGATGGATTTGATTATCTGTGCCAGCATTTCACGTTTTGCCCGGAATTTTTCGGATTGCATGACACAGATCGCAGCTTTGAAAACTATGCATCCTGCACATCCCATCGGTGTGTACTTTGAAACAGAGAATATCTACACGCTGAATCCAAGTAGCCAATATAGTCTGGACATTCAAGCACTTCTGGCAGATTGGGAATCGGGCAACAAGAGCCGCCGCATGATCCTTTCGTATGACCAGCGCATTATGACAGGCCAGTACCCGGTGGCCGACCTGATGGGGTATCGGCATACTAAGGATGGCCAGTTGGTGATCGAGCCGGAAGAAGCAAAGACGGTGCGTTTTATCTTTCTGGCGTTTATCTATGGGTATAACTACGATCAGATTGCAATGATCCTGACGCAGAAGAAGCGTAGCACCCTGCGTGGCAAGCAGGAGTGGAATGGCATGATGGTGGCAAACATCATGAAAAATGAACGCCGCTGGGGTGATCTGGAAGCCCGGAAGAGCATCGTGGTGGACTACAAGCTGGGCAAGGTCACAAAGAATAATGGGAATCGCTGCTCTGCCTATGTTCCGGAACACCATGAAGCAATCGTTTCGCCGGAAATTGCACGGGCTGCACATCTGGTGGCATCCAGCAGGAAGAAGTGCGGTGTGCAGGATATTGTGGTGATCCAGCAGGGAACATTGAAAGGCTTTGTTGGCATCCATCCGAATTGGAGCGGCATCAGTGTTGAAAGCATCCGCAGCCTTTGCCTGAGCACCTATCTGCCGGAAGAGGTGATGAAACTGAACGATATAGCAGAGATGAGGGCTGGGGCAACACTGGGAAAGGAACTTCAATCTAAATATATGACGGTTTCAGGTGCTTGCTTTATCAACCAGAGCAGCCCGGTTATGACGATTTCTAAAAATGGAATCCGTTTCAGCAAGGCCTGCCATAGCCGGTTGGACGACTGCGAGTATGTGGAACTGCTCTATCATCCGATTCTGCAGGTCGTGATTTTGCGAAAGAGCAATCACGGCTTTTCAACGACGATGCGCTGGAGAGATGACAATGACGTTCATAGTGCTTTTTCAGCCAGAGCATTTTCTGGACTGGTCTTCCAAACATTGAACTGGAGAAGGAATTGCCGCTATCAGTGCCGTGGTATCTGCCGGGGTCAGGGAAATGCAAAATTTCTGATTTTTGAATTAGATGAGTCCCGGATTTTGACTGGGAAAAATCAGTATGAACAAGAAAATTGTTCGATGAATCTGAAATGCCGGTTATATCGGAGTAAATGGGTTCAGAGCATTACAGTTAGTGATGTGATCGAATCTGGCCAAGTCGTAGAAAATCCCATGATTGGTGCAATTCCAAGCAGAAATGAAGTTCAACGTGAACTGGATGATCTTTTGATGTCGATGTAGGAGGAATTATAGAATGGAAGATAAAAGCAGGGCGCAGGAACTGAGCGTTCGGGAAATCTCCTTGATTCGTGAACTTGCACAGATACGGAAAGAACATAAAAGAGAACTGGAGTACGAAAAGTTCGATGGCTATGAACTTCCGCCGCGCACCCAGTTTTCCATGCTGAATAAACCTGCAGTGAGCATAAAATATGGTGTTATGAAATTTAATATGGCGTGCATCCGGCTTTTTGAAGGAATCAAGTATGTCCTTCCGATTTTGCACCCCAATAAGAAGCGGCTTGCGTTGATTATGTGCCCGGAAGAGGACAGCGCGTCTGTTGAATGGGCACGACAGAAAGACGAAAACTGGGTGAATAAGGATATTACATCATTGGAATTTGTGGAAAATATCTTCAGGCTCATGAACTGGAATCGGGAATGCCGTTATAAAGTGCTTGGACGGGTGGCTAATTCAGATCAGGGTCTTTGTATGTTGTTTGATTTGGAAGAAGCAATCATGTTCACCCCGAAGCCACAGGAATATACGGATCCGCTTACTGGTGAAATGAAGAAAAAGCAGATGAAATTCTTCCCGGATGCCTATAAGAACCGTATCGGAAAATCTTATAATGACTACATTGCAGATCATCAGATGAACATGTTTGAGGACTTCATTGGGTATCAAGGTTCTGCGGTATTGGATGAGCCTAAACGGGAAGCAGACACTACTTCAATACCGATGCCGCAAGGTGAAGAATCTGAAAATATACCTTTGGCAGATTTACCGGAACAGCATGAAAACGTACAACAATCGGGCAATGAGATTGCGGAGAGAGGAATGCTGATATGAATTCGGGACGAATTATGAACCTGCTGGTGACAATTCCGGCTGAAAGTCGGAGAATGAACGTGGGAAAAGATGTTATTCGTGTTCTTGGAAGTCCAGCCTATATCTGCGTTTTGCAGAGGAAAGATCGGAAGGCTATTGCAATCACGCCGTGTGCTGCGGAGCATCCCATGTCCTTTAAGGTCCCGGGCAGGCTACTGACCGATGGGCAGTGTCGGATGATGATTAACGGAATACAGTTCATTCAGGTGTTGCTGGAAGCAAATGGTCTGGCGGCAGGAAAAGACCATCAGTTTAAAGGACGGTATGATGCTGAGAAAAATGCAGTTATCATTTCGCTTGAAAAAGGTGAACAAAGCACTTTCTCGTCCCAAAGAAGTTTACAACTTGACATCACGTCCACTTGGTCGTATAATACATCCAAATGGACGTGATGAAGGGAGCTAATACTATGAGTGCCGGAATTTTAGATGGCTTTCAAACGATAATTCCAACGGCAGCGGCTGTCTTATCGGAAAAACGACAAATGTTAAGGCTGACGCAACAAGAGATTGCGGATCGCGCAAAAATAACCTTACGTCAATATCAAAGGCTGGAATCTGGGGAAAGAAACATTTTGACTTCTTCTTTTGGCTTGGCGTGTCGAGTAATTGAAGCTCTTGATATGGATGTTTCTAAATTCTATCATGGCGACTATTACCTTGAAGAACTGAAAACTTTTGAAGGCAAATGATTGGTGGCAGGGTAAAATGCCAATTTAGGGGATGATATGACGCGGAGAAAATGCTGCTATAATTTCGCTCGAAAAGATGAAAGGGAATGTTAGTACAGACAAAGAAAAAGGAGCCTGCTGAATGAAGCAGACTCCGTGATAAGAAATTACACAGTAGGATTGACGGGAGAAACAGTAAGCGTTAATCCTAGATGCTGGAAAATATTCAAGAGGGTTCCGAGATTAGGCGTTGTTTTGCAGGACTCGATTCTTGCAACAGAGGATTGCGGCAGACCGCACATGGCGGCAAGTTCGCGTTGGCTTAGGCCAAGAGCATTCCGCTGCTCAACCATGGCAGTGACAATTGCAGCCACTTCCTCTGTTTCTTTGATGTCCTTTGCTGTTTCAGGGTCTACAGTACGAACGTATTCTTTGTAATCATTCCATGTTTTCATAATTTAGCAGTCTCCTTTCTGCGAAGATAGTCGTTGCGCTCTGTTTTTGCTTTCTCAATTTCGCGTTTAGGCGTTTTTTGAGATTTCTTTCGAAACTGATGAAGTAGTACATAAGTATCGTTTTGATAGAAAAAGTAGAATACACGATTGTTTCCAGGCCGAAGCTCCCAAATGCCATCGTCAAGATACTTCGTAATCTCTGCATTCATGTGGGTTCCATTTTGCTGAAGTAGCTCAATGTAGAGGCTTGCCTGTTTGTGCTGTATCCGTGCATCTTTATTGGTAGGAGCCTTGAGGCGTAAAGCTTCAAGAAAATCCCAGATAGGACACTTTCCATCTTCTGTTTCGTAAAATTCAATCTCATACATTAGAATATTGTCTCCAAAGTGGCAATGTGATTTTCTATTTATATGATAGCACAAATGCTATCACACGTCAAGAAGGAGAGAAAAGCTCAAATCGAAAAATAACAAGAGAAGTCTTTCTGAGTTTGAAACCGTATCGGTTTCGGCTCGGAAAGGCTTATTTTTTTGCAAAAATTTTTGTTCCTTACTTGACAACCGCATAGGGTCAACCAAGAAAACCTACGATAACTAAAGGGTTTTGACGGCTTGAGTTGTCCTTCAAATGTTTTATTTGTTGAAAAACTGCAAGAAGCGGAAAATCCTGAGGGGTATATGTAGGAGGCTTTTGGAAGCGCTGTTTTGACCCACAAAAAGGAGCAACAAATCGCTTGGATTGTCTATGAACTTTGAAGCCGTTACTGCCCGCTATGTTGACGTGCGGCTTGAACGGAAAAAAGAAGTCCTGGACGCTTATCATGGGGCTGTCAAACAGGCAGACCCGGCAAAGGCAAAGGAAGCCGAGCCGAAGAAAGCAAAGAGTGCGGCAAAGAAAAAGAGCAGCGAAATTGAGCTTTAACCGCCTTATCTTTTTACTGCTTCTTGCAACGGTGTACAAAGGGAACATAATAAAAAACTTAATAATGGACTGCCAATCTTACACAAAGTACCGCCCAAACGAGACTACGGGCGGTATTTTTGTATCATGGCGGAGAAAGGAGGAACTTCCACGGGGGCTTGACTGAAAAGTTGAGCCTCTTTTTTCATGCCAAAAAACAGGAGGTAAATGCTTATGGCAGATGATAAAACCACAAAAACGCCGGAACAGCCGGTAACGGATAGCGGGCCGGGCAAGGAAACGCCTCCCACTCCCCAAAAGAGCCGGAGAAGATTTACCGAAAAAGCACCACTAATACAGGCGATAAAAGAAACGCCGAGAACCCGCAAAAACATAGAGTTTATATGGAACGGAACAGGAAGTGATGAACAAGTCCTATCCTGGAGATATAGCAATGTCTGGGATAGGACTTGTTTCCGCTTTGGCAACAAAAAAAGTAAAATATTTAATACATAAATCTCTCTAATGTTGACAATGATGCAGAATAAGCATATAATGAAAGTACACCAAAGGAGGGATTTGAATGCTGGATGTAAACATGATGATTGCGAACAATATTCAGAATCAACTGAAAAAGGAAAACAAGAAACAAATTGATCTGGCAGAAGGAATTGGAGTATCCCGGCAGACTATGAGCAAAATTATGAATGGAGCAAGGGCAATCAATGCGATTGAGCTTCATAAAATTTCGAATACCTTCATGTTCCGATGGAAACCCTCATGAAAATGCCGGAACATCCGGTAGACACAAATGTTATCCATGCTTTCATGGGGCGGGTTAAGACACCGGAAGCACGAAGAGGTATCCAGATTGCAGATGAACTTTCAGATATGATTCTTTTCCATACAAAAGTGTATGAGAACGGAAAAAGAATGGAACAACCATGGGAGGATAACGAATGAAAGGTGTTTTAGAAAACAGCTTGTTTGAAACCCAGCCGCACAAGTTTGAACACCTGAATGAGTTGGCACGGCAGTTTGCAACAATCTACTGCGGAAATTCTATTGTGAAAGACAATATTTTTGCTGTAATAGAAAATTATGCACGGAAAAAGGAAATCCATTTGGAAATTCTGAGATTTCCTATCCATGATGAAGAACTATGGGCAATGACGTTCCTGAAAAAAGGAACGATTTTTGTATGTGTTAATTCAGAACTGGCGTTATGCAAACAGTTCTTTGCGGCAGCACATGAACTATATCACATTTATTGCTATGTCGAAGATGCTGACCAAAGTTATATAAAAAATGGCTCGATGCTGGATTCTGATACGGCGAATGAGACGGAAAGACACAGGAAGATGTAGAGGCAAACGCATTTGCAGGATTGCTCCTGATGCCGGATCAGCTTTTATCGAATCAAATCGACCTGTTTGGCATAGATAAAGATGATATGGATACGGATTCTGTGCTGTCCTTGATGGATATGTTTGCGATTCCTTACAAAGCAACCGTGCTGAGATTGTATGAGAGCAACTGTATCAAACGGCACAAGGCAGAAGAACTTTTTCGTGTTACAGCGGAAGATGTGGCAAAAAGGGTAGAACTGACCGGAAAAGCAAAGCGTTGGCAGCTTGATGGATCGGGGACAGAATCTTTCGGGACACTTTTAGAAAAAAGCAGATTATAATACTGAGCATGACTATTTGACAGAGAGCAGAGAAAAGGAAGATTGGAAATACATCTCTGAACTGAAAAAAGAGCTTGGTATGGATTGAGAGGTGTCCAATGAAGATGGAAAAATATGCCTTGCTGGACACGGACTTTATTTCAAAAACTCATTTCATTCAAGGAAACACCGAAAAAAGTCTTTCAGATCTTGTCGTGGAAATGCCAGGTTACTGCTTTTTCTGTCATAGCCAAATCATCAAAGAACTGAGCCGTCATAATCAGCAGGCAATTGGTTGGTTACAACACAAAATCAGCGAGCAAAAAATCTTTCATCTTTGGAAGTGAGCCGTCTGGATTTTGTGCTTTCAGAATCTGGGCGGCTTTTTCGTGCTTCTCAATTTCATCAGCGTGATCCTTGCGAAATTTTCCTTTGAAGCGAGCTTTCAAAAATTCATTGTAGGTGGATTTTGTGGAAAGATACTGACCCAGATAGTGGATTTGCTCATTCACAGATTTGATTTGTGTTTCGGTGTCCTTTGTCTTTTGCCGTGCATCGTGCATCTGTAATGTGATGCTATCGTAGGTTGTCTGTAAATTTTCTCTGGTATCGAATCCGTTTTCCTGAATGTAAGCTACGGTCTTTGCCATCTGCTGAAGATTGGAAATTTTGACTTTTTGAGCATAAGCTCTGCTCTGTTGAGCCTTAATACAGTTCTGCAAGTCCACAACAAGACGCAGATCAGAGCGAATGAAGAGAATGGCAATTGGGTCTGCATGGTAATCGGGCATGGTCTGTCGTTGCTTTTCTTCTTGCTCAGCAGCAAGTGCATTGGCTTCAAAAACATTGAGCAAATAATCTTTATCAAAATTTGTGCCTAAAGAGCGACCAGAAATGTACTTCTCTCGCTCTGGATGCAGATAGCCATATCTTCCACGGCTTTCTTTCACACGAATCTTGTACTGGTCAAATAACTGTCTTTGAAAATCTTCAAACGAAATTGCAGAGGAAGAAATTTCCGAAATGGCATACTTGACAGAAGAATAGCCGACAAAGATGGTGTCATACTCGGCTATGTTATCACGTTTGGCGGCAATAGCAGGGCGAGAGGCCGGGTCGCTCATTTCGATGGTACTGCGAACCTTCTTGTCCATCCAATTCAGATCGGCCTTGGTGTATGAAACTTTCAGCTGAATCTCAAAAATGTCTGCACCGATGGCATCCGCCAGATTTTCGGCAACTTTTGCGGTGACACCGCTGGCAGAAAAGTAGGTGACAAGTCTTTTGCTCATAGCAATGCACTCCCTCTTGATAATTTTGTATAGGGTAAGTATAGCACGGCAGGGGAGCAGCATAAAGCGGTTGCCCATGTTATAACATCAACGACAATGTTATATTATGGACAACTGTTCGTAAAAAATTTAAGGATTATGAAGGAGTTGTACAGCTTGATATGAGGAGCGATTTATGGTAAGATGAAAGTACAATAAGAGCTTATACGCTCTTGTTGAATCTACTGCGAGGAAGTGAATGCCGATGGAAAAGCAGAACACGGTAGAAAATCAGCTTGCCCACACGATAACTCAGACGGAGTTTGATTCGGACTATGATAAGACTGCCAAAAAGCTGCTGGCGAACAAGCAGATCCTGGCGCAGATTATGAAGGGCTGCGTAGATGAATACAGTGAATGCTCCGTAGACGAAATTGCTGAAAAGTATATCGAGGGAACTCCAGAGGTTGGCACGGTTGGTGTTCACGTTGATGATACAAATAGACTTCCGAAGGCTCCCGAAATAATAACTGGAAGCAATAATGAGGATTCTACGCTGACGGAGGGAACGGTGCGTTATGATGTTCGCTTTGATGCGATTGCTCCGGCCACAGCGAATGATGCAGCACAGCAGGATGTGATTCGCCTTATTATCAACGTGGAAGCACAGACTGCATTCAATCCGGGATATCCGCTGACAAAACGTGCAATCTATTATTGCAGCAGAATGATCTCTGCACAGCATGGGCCGATATTCAAAAAATCGGAGTATGGAAAAATCCGAAAAGTGTATTCTATATGGGTTTGTACAAAACCGTCTGATGAATTTCAGAATACGCTTACGCGCTATTCGATTCGGCCAGAGCAGTTGATTGGAAATGCTACTGAGAAATCAGAAAATTATGATCTGATGAGTGTGGTAACGATCTGTCTCGGAAAACCTGATGCAGAAAACTATACGGGTATTTTGAAGTTTCTGGATGTGCTACTTTCTTCGTCAAGAGCAGCTACGGAGAAAAAGAAAATTCTCGAAGAAGAGTTTGGCGTTGCAATGAGCGAAGAACTGGAAAGAGAGGTGCTTATTATGTGCAATCTTAGTCAAGGTGTCAAGGCCGAAGGAAGAGAAGAAGGCCGGAGAGAGGGCATTAGTATTGGTGAGATAGGGATGCTTGTGCAGCTCGTCCGAGAGGGAGATTTGAAGCCAGAGCGCGCTGCAGAAAAAGCCAATATGACAGTCGAACAGTTTAAGAAGGTAATGGAAAACACTCCGTTGCAGGCTGTATAAAGCAAAAATTATCTAGAGTGTATAGATAAGCCTTACAAGGCTCAAATTGGTTCAAAACCGATTGAAAGCCTTGTAGGGCTTATTTTGCGTTTTTTCAAATTTATTTGTAAAAAAGTTGCCTAAGACTTAGTGTGTGTAAAAACGCCCCTGAATATGAAAATGGGTAGAATAAAAACGATACATTGATTGAAATATGCAATATAACCAAAAACTGCATATAATTTGTGCAATTACTCTAGCTAAAAGCCATAGAAAAAAGAGAAAGTAGTTGTTATAATTATATCAAGGAAATTCTGCTTCTGTGAATGATAGAGATATGTGGTGAAAGGCTTGGCATACTTTAAATATAAAGTTGATTAATGTAAAAAGAACGCAAAGCTAAAATACAAAATCTGTAAAATAAAGGAAAATCGAAAATGAGTTATACAAAGAATGAACTGCTAAATTATTGGGACAAAAATGGGTTTGAGTGTCTTGAAGATATAAAAGATCTTCAGGGAATGACGTTTGTTCCATTTGTTGGCGCAGGTATGTCGGTTCCGTTTGGCTATAGAACATGGAATGAATTCTTGAAAAAAGTAACAGCATCACTGACAGAAAAGAAGAAAAGAACTGAAGTTTACAATACATTGCGAAAAGGAGAATATCTTGAAGCAGCGGAGCTGCTTAATAATTTTACTAATAATGCTCTGATGGGAGCCTGCAAATAAAAAGTCAAGCCCCAATTGAAAGAAAGGTTCAATCGGGACTTGAGTAAAAAGGGTATAGCAAAGCTGCCGGTGAACAACATGGTTCATCAGCTGAGAGGTGTCCATGAGCAGATTACTCGGCTGTTTCGCTGTCCTCGGCAGATGCGTCCAGATTTGCTATGCATTCCTTCACCCGGGCGTAGTAGATGCGCAGGAACTTGTTGGCACCGGCTGTCATGTAGACATAATACGGCTTGCCCTCAGAGCGCTTCTTATCGAGGAACTGGTATACGGGTTCATCCTGCGGTGTCAGGCGCAGATAGATCGTCATGATCTGAAACAGCGTCTTGCGCAAATGTGGGGAACCGCGTTTCGTAGCTGCCATGCTGTTGCCGACACTCTTGCCGGAGGCATTGATGGCCGGGTCAACACCGGCAAAGCCGACGAGGGAGCTGCGGCGGGGAAAGTTGCGAATATCGCCGATCTCTGCTATAAGCTGCGCGGCCGTTGTGTCGCCCACGCCATACATGGCATGAACGGTTTCGTACTCCGGCAGTTCCCTTGCAAGACGAGTCATCTCACCGCGTACAACAGCAATCAGTTCGTTCATTGCGGTCAACTCCTTGGCAGCTGTCTGGATCAGCAGCTTTGTGTTGTTGTTTTTGGCAGTGTAATGATATGACCGAGGCTCTCAGTGTAAATGTCAGCAGCCTTGGTTAGAGAGAAATTGTATCCCATGCGCCTGCACCACTTCTGGTATCGCTCTGTGAATGCATTTTCGCTGACCGTACTGATACACTCACAGTGCCAAAAGGTCGTAACAAAGTCCACCCACTTCTCATGACCATCTGCTCTCTGAGGGCTTTTGAACAGTTCGTTGACTCCCGGGAACACCTTGTCGGTCAGTGAGATGAGATTGCTTTGCAATGCCACGCAAGACTTCATGTAGAGATTATACTGGCGGCTGAAGATTTTCAGTTGTTGTCTCAAAGCGTCCATAGGGGTATATTCGCGCAATTCAGTCCAGCGGTCAAGTGCGAATCGTGCAATTTTCAGAGCATCCTTTTGGTCATTTTTGACTTTGCGGACAGTGCCGCTTGTGCAATACCCGTGGATGGCGATGGGATTGATGACAGAAACGAATATCCCGTGGGCATGCAGTTCTCTGGCAATCGGTTCGTGGTACCGTCCGGTTGCCTCCATGACAACGCGCGTGTCTTCACCCAGTGTGAGGATTTGATACGCCAAACGCTCCAGACTGACTGCATTGTGCATGACGTCGATGGGTGTCTGGACTACCTCGCCCATAGGACGGAGAATTGCCACCGTGCTCCTGCCCTTGGAAACATCGATACCGACTGCGTTCATTTGCTGTACCTCCTGATGTTGAAATTCATGGCGACCGCTTTTACTCATTGCCTGTTCAATCTCCTGTGGTATGACACGAACGCACCGAAACGGTGGTTCAACCTGCTTAAATCGAATGCTGCGAATGAGAGAGGCGGCTGACTGACTCCCATACGGGCGTGCTGGCCCAAGGTGAAATGTGTCAGGCCATTTACTCTCACATTCTAACAGCTTCGGCTTTGAGATGGAAATAGACACGGCTGGCTGCCGTGCCTATGACCGTAACTATATTGTAGGAGATGTAGAGAGGGAATTTAAAGAAAGTAGAATGACAGCCCCTGGACATAATTATATTTCGCTTTTGAAAAACAACGGAGTAAAAAGATATATTACGACAAACTACGATAGCGTTATTGAAAAAAACTATGCTGCGAATGAGGATAAACTCGAAGTTGTTATTCCTGCAAAAACAACAAAAAATACTTTCCGAAGTTATAATCGAAAAGAAACGCCTTATGTAATAAAGCTGCATGGAACTTATGATGATCCTGAGAGTATTGTTTTAACCAAAAGTCAATATGATAAACAATATAAAGAAACAGTGCCTTTTTTTATTCGTAATCTTTGGAAAAATAACGTGTTCCTATTCATTGGATGCGGACTTCAGAAAGATTACTTGATTGATGAACTTTTTTCACTTGCAGAAAAATCGCTTTATAATTGGAACTATGCAATAGTTGAATATCCTCGAAATAAACGGAAAATTAAAGAAAAAGATGAGTATTTGCATAACCTGAAAATTCATCCTATTTGGTATCCGGCTGGTGCTCATGAATGTGTGTATCTGATTTTGTCAATGCTGTATGACAAAGGCATCTCTGAAAAGTCAAATAGATCACAGATAGACTTGTCAACTTCCTTTGAAAAATATGTCGATGGGATTGCAAAAAAGCACAAAAAACCAGAATATCATATATCAGGCAATCATGATGCAAAGAGAACCGAAGAAAACAGAAGATGTACTTAGTATAGATCGTATCGTTGATAAGATATATGAATCGATTCCCCAAAATAAATGTGCTTTCAGAATTATGGGGAACCAGGAACAGGAAAATCTACGATATTTTCTCTTGCATATCAGGAGATGTGTTCTCGCGAAAAAAAATTTGAAATCGGAAAAAATATATATCCAGTATTAATAGATTTGCATTTCTATGAGGGATATCAAGATAGAAGAGAAGAACTTTCTTTAGATCTTGAACAGATAGAAAAGATACTGAATACGAATGTGAATGTTTGCCTTTTTATCGATGGACTAAACGGATATGTACGAACAACTACAAAATATGAAAACATGGTTTATTCTAAAATAAAAGAGTGGGGAAATCGAAAAAATCTGTTCTTCTGCTACTCTATAGGAAATATGGAAAATAAGCAATTTCCACCGTTTTCAAGAAATGAGTCGATTTATTCACTACCTGGAGCAAATGATGAAAATACGTTGAAAATAGATCTTAAGCCGGTAGAAACGAGCCATAAAGCAAGCAAAAGATATCGTGATATGGTAACAGGAGTGCTAGAGTTTTACCAAATGAAACCCGTAACTCCAGCAGAGATAAATACTATTAAAAGGCTCTGCATAGAAGCCTCTGGAAATCACGTGGAGTTTAGAACTGTAAATGTAATTGTAAAAAGCTACACTCGGCTGAATGCATCGAAAGATGTATCGATTGGAAGATTGTTGGAACGATATTATATTGCATCTCATAATATTGATAAAAGACAGTTATTTGCTGTTTCAGATTTTGTTGCAAACTTTATGCTAAATAAAAAGAAGACGGATGACAGTCAATATGGTTATTTAGTATATAAGTGTGACATGGTAAGAGACTTTTTCTTCGCGTATTATTATATAAATTCTTTTAAATATGGATGTCGGGAAAATCTAAGCATTTTTAATTGTTTGTTCACGCCATGCATCAATCGGTTTTCACTTGACTTGATGAATGATAATGAGAATGATGAGTTGACTGTTGTTAACAACATGATTTCACTTTTTTTGACGAACTTTCATTAAAACAGAAAAATCAGGTGATATATCTTCTTGGACGAGTAAAGCATCATGAGAGCAAAAACAGAGCAATTTCATTTTTGAAAAAAGTATATAAAGAGGAGGGAAAACATCTTTACTCAAATGCTTATGATGCAAATGCGGTAATGCTTTTCCGTACAGCAGGTGTGAGTCTTATTTATTTAAAAAGTTATGAACACGAAAATGAATTCTATCATATCCTAATCTATGATAAAAATGTTAGAGAATTGAATCGAAATTTCCATATTATCTATTATTCGACGAAGGGGTATAAGGTTAGTGATAGAATTGAATTGAGCAGTAAAGAAAATCGTGAAGTGGATATTGTTAGCTTGTATGGGATATTGAGTCACAGTATTTTAAAAGGAAAGGATGCGCACATAAAAAATTTAAATGTAATTACAATGGTAAATTTGGTGATTTATGGTATATACATTAGTAAAAGTTCAAATAGAAAATTGAAAAAAGAAAAATGCAAAAGTTTTTTGACAAATTACAGGCAGAGAAATTTGAACTGAATGAAATTGTAAAAGATTTTTTGAATGGTGTATGCAGATATATTGATTATAAAAATGTTTATTCATCTTTGTTTTCGGAAATTTATGAATTGTCAAAATCAAATCGGCCAGAAGACATATCAGAGAGTGTTTATGCAAATACTGTTGTTGAACACACATGGGTATGTTGTATGATAGCTCAATTTATTTTGACAAATCGAATTAAAGATTGCGATTTTATGAGCAAAGAAGAAGTCAATCAATATTCCGAGGGCTATTCAAAATTGCGTATCATTCAACTTCTGTTGATTCATAGTTTTTCAGGAGGCTCAGTAGAGGATAAGACCACTCCGCAAAAGATTCCTTACAATGAAAGAGATATTTTACAGACGATGCAAGCACTAGATGCATTTCCGCACTTTCACAGTTTTTCAGATACCTATGCATTATGTACTGATTTAGTGCATCCAAAAGATTTTAATTCAAAAGTGGCATACGACATTCAAAAAATTGAACCAGTACTTCGAGCTTGTATTAACAGAGAAATGACATTTCAGAGTTTTGATAAGAAAAGAAAGGATGAAGGGCGCGTGAATTTCAAGGATGAGTTAATTACTGATTTTGGAAAGAATTTTTGGGCATTTCTAAAAGAGTATCTCTTCTATGATTTCCAATAATACTTTTATGTAATGCTGAAAAATATAAATGAAAGAGTGTGCTCCATAGTTTTTAAAAAGATAGGAATGGCTTTAGTAAAGCAACTATTTCAAAGAAATTTCATACAATGAAGCTAGGCCTTTAGCGCAAGAGAGTTGTCAAGGACGAAGGCGAATAAATAGCTGGTATCGGTAAGATGCGGATAGCAGGGGAAAAAAGGCCGTGTGATGGTTGAAGAAGCTGCTGAAGATGCTGAAATGACAGTCGAAGAATTTAAGAAAGCAATGGAAAACACCCTGTTGCAGGCTGCGTAAAGCAAAAATTATATAGAACGTAGAGATAAGCCCTACAAGGCTCAAATTGGTTCAAAACCGTTTGAAAGCCTTGTAGGGCTTATTTTTTTGCGCTTTTTCAAATTTATTTGTGAAAAAAGTTGTCCAAGACTTGACATCGGGCGGCATTGATTGGCAGCGCGAGAAATGGCAATCAGGACTTGGTTCTAAGTTTATCCACCAAGGCGAAAAAAATGCTGCGAAATATGCGGACGAGGTCATTGTTCTGAGCAAAGGAGTGCAGACAGGTGTTCTTCTCCGTCTCCTTCCACTCCACCTTATCGATGAAGTTGTGCATTGCCACAGTCTTCGTTGCAAACAGCGGGTTGCTGTCCATCTTGCTCTTCATGAACTCAGAGCAGCAGATCATGGTGTCAATGTACTTCCTACATAGGTGCCCTTCCACTTCCAGAACTCAGCCTCCATCATGCCGATGGCCGACTTCGCAGTGGTGTTTTGTGTAGTTCCCGGCCTGATGATTCCCGTGCTGCAGCATAATAACCTTTTGATGCCTGCTCAAATTCTTCCGTGGTCACAATGGCGGCATGGCTGTCCTCAATTCGTACCTGCTGTTCCAAGGGAGCGCGCAGCACCCGATGTTTACAGGGAACAGGCATAATGAATTTCGCGCCCACATAGGTTCCCTTTATACTCTCATTTTTCAGAACATGGTAAACCGTTCCACTTGTCCAATGGCTGCGCTGCAGATCCCATGCTTTGTGCTCACTGTACACATGGTTTTCTGCCAATACGCTGCCGGGGGTCGGGATCTGGTTATTATTCAGGATTTTTGCAAGATGGTGACTGTTCTGTTGCCCTGCAAATGCCAGTTCAAAAACCAGGCGCAATACTGGCTGGCTACCGGGTCGAGGATTAGCTTTATGGCAGTCATTCGGATCCGGCAGGAATCCAAACGGGCGGTATCCTCCGAGATCCAGCAGCATCAAATAGATGAGAGTATTGATAATAAATAAATTTCTATATCCAAACGGTGGATCAGAAACCTACATATTTAAGCTGGGTGAGGCGCTAGAGCAGCACGGACATGAGGTTCAGTACTTCGGTATGGAGCATGAAGGCCGCTGCGTGGGCAACCGGGTCAATGCTTATACATCTGATATGGACTTCCACGGCGGTAGCAAGCAGGCGATTGATGCACCTGTCACAGAATGTGGTGGAAACCTTTATTGACCGCATTGAGGTTTTCAACAATGAACGTGTGAAAATTCATTTTACATTTGAAGATGTGCTGGCAGGTTATGCAGAATGAGTTGTAGTCGAAATCACTGCTGTAAGCAGAGTTTTTCTTGTAAGAACACGAGATTCATGGTATCATAAGAGTAAGGAAAAGTCTGTGCATGGCTACGCGAAAGGAGCAGCAGAAATGAAAGAAATGAATATTCCCGTTGGAGTTTCGGACTTTGAAGAAATTCGAAAAAATGGGTATTACTATATTGATAAATCGGGACTGGTTAGAGAACTGCTCAGTAGAACAGGAACGAAAGTAACGCTTATCACTCGTCCCCGACGCTTCGGTAAGACATTGGGCATGAGTATGCTGGAAAACTTTTTTGACATCCGCAAAGACAGCAGAAAACTGTTTGAGGGACTGGAAATTACAGAAAACCAAGCATTGTGCGTTGAGTGGATGAACCAGTATCCGACGATTTTTGTTTCGTTTCGACAGGTAGATGGACTGAATTTCACCGGGGCATACGATATGCTTACAATGGTGATAGCAGATTTGTACAACAAACATCTTTATTTGCTTGATAGTGAAAATGCTACAGCGTTCCAAAAACAGCGTTTGAGCATCTCGCACATGGCAGCGGTTCGATAAAAGAAGTTAAGAGCAGCCTTATGCTTTTGACAACGATGATGCAAAGCTATTATGAAAAGCCTGTAATTCTTCTTATAGATGAGTATGATGTTCCCGTAGCAAAAGCGAACAACAACGGTTACTATGATGAAATGCTCGATGTCATGAAAGGCCTGATGCAAGCACTGAAAGACAATCAAGCCCTTCGTTTTGCAGTTGTTACAGGTTGCTTGAAGATTGCGAAAGAAAGTATCTTTACAGGAACAAATAAGTTTGTGTCGGATACGATCACAAATTCCCGTTTGAACGAGTATTTTGGTTTTGTACAGAGCGAGGTTGACCAGCTGCTAAAGGATGCTGACCTGACAAAGCAGGCTGAAAATATCAAGAAATGGTATGATGGCTACCATTTCGGAGATTTTGATGTTTACTGCCCGTGGGATGTTATGAATTATATGTTGGAACTGCAGCGAAATCCGAAAGCCAGACCGGTCAGCTATTGGAAAAACACCAGCGACAATGCCATCATACGTTCCTTTATCGAGTATGCAGGCGGTACGATCACAAAGAACTGGAGACTCTGATGGCGGGCGGCTGCATCGTTCAGCGTGTAGATGAAAACCTGACCTATGATTATCTGCATTCCTCAGAAGACAATCTTTGGAGTACGCTGTACTTGACGGGGTACTTGACCAAAGCTCGTGAAGGCGATTATAAAGGCGAATTGCCAGATGGCATGGTAGCCCTCATGATTCCGAATGCAGAAATTAACGAGATTTTCGAAACAACGGTCATCAAATGGTTTGATGACAGCGCGAAGAAGTGGAATCGAAATGCGCTGTTTGATGCTGTATTTAACGGTGACAGTGAGAGTATTAACAGAGAGATGAATGCCCTGCTCCGGCGGACGATCAGCTACCATGACTATCGGGAAGACTTCTACCACGCATTTCTCGCGGGCATCTTCACAGGCGCTGGATATATGGTGGACTCCAATAAGGAGCATGGAGAAGGGCGAAGCGATGTGGTCGTTTATGATCCCATCAATGCGCGTGTTGCAATTTTTGAGGCAAAGTATACGAAGGTTCTGGAAAATCTGGGGAGTGTGTGCGATACAGCTTTGCGGCAAATTGATGATCGAATGTACGCAAAGGAATATGAGGAAGACTATGACCAGATTCTTTGCTACGGTATTTCGTTTTTTAAAAAGCGCTGCATGGTAAAGAAAAAGTGATTCACAGCAAATCATAACTTGAATTCTGTATTATAACTTAAAATGAGTTATAATACAGAAAAAGAGTTATAAAGAGAAGCTCGCATAAACCACAGACAGCACCCAAGATGATTCGAGGGTGCGTCTGCGGCTTATGCGGGCCTTTTTATTTTGTGATTTTAATACGGATGGATGTTAAATTCCAAGGCTGACAAGAGTGGCCTTTAACTCCTTTGCCATGCGGATAATGATTTCCTGCTCAGTTTCGTTGCAGTCCAATAACAGACGATGCAATTCGGTGTTGGAAGTTGAAACGGAATAGTGAAGACTGTCTATATTGCAGACCATCAGATGCTTTTATGATTTTTCGCCTGTCAGTGTCAAAGAGCGTGGCAAAACTGTAATTTGTGCTTATAAAGTGAGATTTGTCTATATTTACAAAAGATATCACCCAGCATATAATAAAACTATAGCAAGTGCATAGAAAACCGCAAGGCGCCAACGGTTTTAGCACAACAATTCAAAATTTAAAGGAGATGCAAAACCATGAAAAAACAACTTAGTGCCCTGTTGGCGGCTGCGCTTTGTGCCAGTGCGCTGGCTGGCTGCGGTGTAAACAGCAATTCGGCAAATGCAGCAACAAGCGGTGCGGAAGATACCGTTACCTTGGCGGTCGTCAGCCCTGTTACGGGTGACAGCGCAGAATACGGTATCCACTTTAACGTCGGTGCGCAGATGGCAGCCGACAAAATCAACGAGGCCGGCGGTATCAACGGCAAGCAGGTCGTCTTGAAGAGCTTTGACTCCAAGACTGATGCCAAGGAAGCGGCGGAGGTTGCCCGCCTGATTTGCCAGGACAAGACCATCCTTGCCACCATCGGTGATTTCTCCAGCACCTGCTGTATGGCTACCGCCCCCATTTATGAAGAAAACAAAACCGTGCAGATTTCCCCTTCCGCCGGTCTGATCGACTTCCCCCGCGTAGGTCCTTACAACTTTTCGACCACCGGTGTACAGGAAAACGACGGCGGTTTCCTGATGAACCGCGTCATCAACGAGAAGATGGGCGCCAAATCGGTGGCGATCGTCTACACCAACAACGACTACGGTCTGGATATGCTGAGCTATATGACGCAGGAAGCTGAGGCGGACGGCGTTGTGATCACCGACACCGAGGCTATTGCCTCCGGCGAGAAGGACTTTACCGCCATCGTTTCCAAGATGCGCCAGACCGAGCCGGAAGCCGTTGCCATTATGGGCAGCTACAACGAAGTAGCAAACTGCGTCAAGCAGATTCGTCAGGTAGGCTGGGATGTTCCCGTTGCGATCTCCGGTTCTGCCCTGACCGACCAGCTGGTGGAGCTGCTGGGCGACGATGTGAACGGCATCTACTCCAACATTGCCTTTGTTGCCAGTGACAACACCCCGAAACGAAGGAGTTTAACGAGGAGTTTACCAAGCGTGCCAATATGCCCCCGTCCTTCCACAGCATCAGCACCTATGACACGGTTATGCTGGTATGCGATGCCGCGATCAAGTGCGGCGACAACCTGAACCGCGAAACCTTGAAGGACGCCATTCAGAGCTATAAGGGCTTTGACGGTCTGATGGGCCCCTTTGAGTTTACCGAGGACGGCGCTGTGTACCGCGGCTATAAGGTCGTTCAGTATCAGGACGGCGTACTGACCTCCGTATCCGATTACATGATGGTTCACGACTAAGGCACCTTGTACAATTTGCGGCTGACGGCGAAACGCCTGCGCCCCTGTGATTGCGTGGTACTGCCTTAAAGGAGCTGATCGTACCCGTGCCTTGACCCATGAAGCGAAAAGGCACGGGTATTTTCTATCCCTTTTTCAGCAGGAGGATAAAAAATGACCTATCTGATAGAACAACTTATCAATGGTATCTGCCAGGGCGCAATTTATGCGCTGTTTGCCATTGGCTACACCATCATTGTGGGTGTGGTGGGCTTGGTGTCCTTCACCTTTGGTGAGGTGATTATGATCGGCGCGTTTGCCGCGCTGTTTACCGCAACCCTGACCGGCGGAAATATTCTTTTGACGATTCTTTTCAGCTTTGCCGCATCGGGTTTGATCGGCATTGTGATCCACAAAATCTGCTATGAGAAATTTTTTGAGTCCGCGCGCTACATTCCGCTGATCTGCACCATCGGTATGAGTATGCTGATCAAAAACACCGTGCAGATCCTTTTTGGCAGCGAAACAAAAGCCATGCCGGAGGTCATCCCCTTGGGCGGCATTCAAATCGGGAATTATCGTATCACTTATGTGCAATGCACTGTTATGGTGGTTGTGACCGTGCTGTGCATCCTGCTCTCGATTTTCCTGAACAAAACCAAGCAGGGCGTCATCCTGCGTGCGGTCAGCCAGGACCGCAAGGCAGCGGCTATGGTCGGCATTGATGTCAGCGGCGCAACGCTGATGGGCAACGTGCTGGGCTGCGGCATCGGCGGCGTGGCAGGTATGCTGTATGCGCTGTATTACGGCTCACTTTCGGCTTCCATGGGCGGTATGGCGACCATGAAGGCGTTCAGCTCCTCCGTATTGGGCGGTCTTGTCGATATACAGGCCTCTGCCATCGGTGGTTTGCTGATCGGTATTTCGGAAAACTACGGCATTGCGCTGTTCTCGTCCAGCTTGCGGGACATGATCGCGTTTGTATTCCTGATTATCGTTCTGATCTTTTTCCCGAAGGGACTTCGCATTAAGATTGGGAGGAAAGCAAAATGAAAGAAAAATGGCAATCCATCCGCGGCTTTTTCCGCAAAAACAGCCGCAAACTGATACCGCTTTTGCTGCTGGCGGCAATTCTTCTGCCCATTGTGGTGGATAACAGCTATGTGCTGGGTATCTGCACAAAGATTCTTCTGTATATGCTGCTGGCAAGCTCGGTCAACGTCATCAACGGCTACAGCGGTCAGTTTGCTATCGGTCATGCCGGCTTTTTGTGCGTGGGCGCGTACACGGCAGCCATCCTGATGGCGCGCGCCAATGTTCCGTTCTTTCTTGCCATGCTGGGTGCCGGGGTGATGACCGCCCTGTTCGGGATGCTGGTTTCCTTTCCCATCGGTAAGCTGTCCGGCATTTATCTGGGCTTTGTCACCTTGGGCTTTTCGGAAATCGTGCGTATTATCTGCCTGAACTGGACCTCGGTAACAGGCGGACCTATGGGCATCAAGGCAATTCCCGGTCCGAAAATTTTCGGCTTCTCCTTGCAGTCCTCGCGCGGGTATTACTATATTATCTTCACCTTTTTGGTCATTATGGTTTTCTGCACCAGCCGCATTCTGAAATCCCGCACCGGGCGTGCGTGGATCTCCATCCGCGAAAACGGCGCAGCGGCAGCATCCATCGGTATCAATACGGCGCAGTACAAGACGATGAACATTATGTACGCCACCTTCTGGGAAGGCTGTGCCGGCGCCTTTATGGCAACCTATTACCACTTTGTGGATTCCTCGATGTTTGTTACAGATGAAAGCTTCAACATTCTGTCCATGGCGATCATCGGTGGTATGGGCACCATCGCCGGTCCGTTGGTGGGCGCACTGCTGATCAACATCGTTACCGAGGCTTTCCGCTTCCTGTCGGAATACCGTATGGTCGTATATGCGCTGATCATCATCGGTATGATGTGGCTGCGCCCGCAGGGCATTGCCGGCAGCAGCGACAGCGTGCTGGTCAGCGGCGGCTCCAAAAAAGGTCGTGCGCGGCGGCGTACCGCACATCCCAAACCGGTACAGCCGGAAACGGAAAAGGAGGGCTGATTTATGGCGCTGTTAAAGACAGTCGGGCTTTGCAAATATTTTGGCGGTCTGAAGGCGGTAAACCATGTCGATATGGAAGTGCAGCAGGGGCAGGTTTTTGGCATTATCGGACCGAACGGTGCCGGTAAGACGACCTTTTTCAACCTCTGCGCCGGGACTATCCCCGCCACGGAGGGCGAGATCTGGTTTGACGGAAAAAACATAACCGGCTACCGCCCCCATATGGCGGCGAAGGCGGGCATCGCCAGAACATTCCAGAACATCCAGCTTTTCCAGAACACGACCGTGCTGGAAAACGTTGCGGTCGGCTTCCACATCCACACCAACACCAATATGCTGGATGCCGTTTTGGGCAACGCACACCAGAAAAACACCGAAAAAGAAATCTACGAAAAAGGCGCGGCGCTGCTGGAGCGTCTGGAGCTGGGGCAATACAAGGACACGCTGGCAAAAAACCTGCCCTACGGCATCCAGCGCAAGGTGGAAATTGCCCGTGCGCTGGCAATTTCCCCCAAAATTCTGCTGTTGGACGAACCCGCAGCCGGTATGAACCCGAACGAAACCCACGAGCTGCTTTTGTTTGTAAAAAAGCTGAACGCAGAGGGGCTAACGGTGGTCGTCATTGAGCATGACCTGAAATTCATTATGAACGTTTGCGACCACATTATGGTGCTGAACTACGGTCAGAAGCTTTGCGAGGGCAATGCGCAGGAAATTCAGAACAACAAGCAGGTGCAGGAAGCCTATTTCGGAAAACGCGCCGGACTTGGCGGAACGGAGGGGTAATTTATGCTGAAGGTGAAAAATCTCAAGGTGAATTACGGACACATTTCGGCATTGAACGGTATCTCGTTTGAGGTGCCGGACAACAGCATCGTTTCCCTGATCGGTGCCAACGGCGCCGGAAAGACCACGACGCTGATGGCGATCTCCGGTTTGGTGGATGCCGCCGAGGGGCAGATTTTGCTGGACGATATGGACATTACCGACTGCCGTCCCAACTCGATCGTGCAGATGGGCGTATGCCATGTGCCGGAAGGACGGCACGTTTTCCCGGAGCTTTCGGTGTACGAAAACCTGGTGGCGGGTGCGATCCCCTGCAAAAAACTGCCCCGCGCAGAGCTGCAGAACCGCATTGAGCAGCAGTTTGAGCTGTTCCCGCGCCTGAAGGAGCGCTCCTCTCAGATGGCAGGCACCATGTCCGGCGGTGAGCAGCAGATGCTTGCCATTTCCCGCGGGCTTATGTCCAACCCGAAGCTGCTGATGCTGGACGAACCCAGTCTGGGTCTGGCGCCGATTATTGTGGAAGAAATTTTCAATATGATCGAGAAGGTCAGAAAAGCCGGAACGACCGTGCTTTTGATTGAGCAGAACGCATCCATCGCTCTGCAGATCTCCGATTACGCCTACGCCATCGAGTTGGGGCGCATCAGCCTTTCGGGTACCGGGCAGGAGCTGCTGAACAGTGAGGATGTAAAACGTGTCTACCTTGGAATGTAAAGGAGAATCTACAATGAAACAGGATCAGAATCTTCGTTTTGTTATCATCGGTATGGGCTACCTGATGGAATACATTGCCCCGTGCTACTCAAAGCTGCTGGGCGACAAAAAGGCAGAGCAGATGCTGGGCGTTACCGCCGAGCCGCAGGCTGTGCAGACTAAGGCAAAGGCAACCGGTATCCCCGTTATCCTGAACGACAATGCCGGGGCGCTGCGCCGGATGGAGCCGGATATCATTCTGTTTGCCCCGCCGCCGAGCCTGGCTGCCCCGCTTACCGAAAGCGTGCTGGTACCCTATTTTGCAGAGTGCCGCGCGGCCGGCAAGGAGCTGCCGATGCTGTTCACCTTCCCGCCGAAGCCGGAGGGCAAATACTATCAGGAGCAGCTGGGGCACGACTGCAAGGTCGTGAACATCCTGCCGAATATGATTTCCGAAATTTGCGGGCGCACCTGTGCGGAAGCCGGGTTTACCATGGTCACCCTGCCCGAAAGCCACACCTGGCAGCCGGAGGAGCTGGACTTTATCCGACGGTTCTGGCAGCCCTTGGGGCAGGTGGTGTTCCTGACCCCGGCAGAGGTGCAGGTTGCGCTGGCGGTTTCCTGCTCGAACCAGATGCTGTCGGAAATTTTCCTGGATATGCAGACGGCATTGCCCGAGGCATACCACGAAAGTGCCTCCGCGCTGGCAGAAGCGGCGCGCGCCTACCTGATGGAAAAGCTGGGCTATCAGCCGCCGCAGCCGGTGGAAAGCAGCGTGCAGGCAGTCCCGCCCGCCATGCTGGAGGCAGTAAAGAAAGTGACCTACCATGCCCACCGCGGCACGCTGAAATTTATGCTGGAAAAGGGCTTTGACGCCGACAAGGCAGAAACCATCCAGCGTATGAACTATGACCTGAACCTGCGCAAGGTGCAGCTGATGCCCCGTGAGGAGCTGCGCCGCGCGACCAGACATCATGCCACCCGCGGCGGCGTACTGGAGCGCGCCTGCATTTCCTACACCCAGAACTGGCAGGACTCGGTATGCAGCCATTTTGCCAAGTACCCGGACTGGACACCCGATGCACAGTGGGCAGAAGCGCTGGAGGATGGCTTTGTGCAGATGTCGCAGGACGTGTTTGACCACCTGAGCCAGCTGGCAAAAAAGAAGGAAGAAAGCGTCTGCGATATTGAACAGCACGCGGTGCTGTACGCGCTGTTAGAAAAAGAAGCGGTGGAGCAGGCGGGTGAAGCCGGACGCACTGCTATGACGGAAGCAACTGCGCAGTATGGCTTGGAGAGAGGACGCCGGATGCGCGCCCATGCGCTGGAGCATGGCGACGAGGTGAATTCCTTTACCTATCTTGCCTACGGCGAGTGGAGTCCCAAGCCCGGTCAGATGGAAGTGGGCGAGGCTCCCGAAATCGAGCTGTATACGACCCATGTCACAAAATGCGAGTGGTGCCGCTGCTGGAACAAGCACAACCTGATGGAGTACGGCAAGGCATACTGCCAGAATGTAGACAAATGCATTGCCCACGGCTATGACCCCGACTTTGACCTGGGCGTGAACTCCCTGATGAGCGCCGGCGACGCCGTCTGTGAGTTTGGCTACGGCTTTGTTATGACCCCGGAGCTGCGCGAAAAGCTGGCAGAGATTCGCCAGCGCATCGGTACCTCGGCACAAAAGGGCTTCAATTACCACACGGCGCATCTGTGGGTCACCTGCCGCCGCGTTCTGTGCGAGCAGCTGGGAGAAACCGCAGGCAATGATATTGCGGATGCCGCCCTGTTTGATTTGACCCGCCGGTTCGGCAGCGGCTATACCGAGGCAATTTTGGCGCTGAAGGATCTGGACTTCAACCAGCCGTAAAGGAAAGCCGGGTGATATTCGATGACCGATTGGATCACAGAGTGGCTGCAGCAAAATAAGGCTGAGATTGACAGGCTTGCCGATACCATTTTTACCCACCCCGAAACAGCGGGGGAGGAAACCCAAAGCGCTGCGGCCCTTGAAAACTTTTTGCAGAAAAACGGATTTTCGGTAAGCAAAAACACCGCCGGCTTGCCCACCGCATTTACCGCCGAAAAGGGTAAGGGCGAACCGCGCATCGCCTTTTTGGCAGAGTATGACGCACTGCCGAATCTGGGGCAGAACCCGGTCGCGCACTGCGACCCCATTCCCGGAAACGGGCATGGCTGCGGGCATAACCTGTTGGGTGCCGGTATTGCGGCGGCGGCCTGTGCGCTGGCTTATGCGCTGGAGCAGGAAAACCTGCCCGGGCAGGTCGTGGTTTACGGCTGCCCGGAGGAGGAAATCTGCCGGGGAAAAATCGTTATGGCAAACGCCCACTGCTTTGACAGGGACGATGCAGCAATCTCGTGGCATCCGGCGGACAAGAACCAAGTCAGTGAGGAAGTTTTTCAGGCGATGACGTCCCGCGTCTTTCGGTTCTACGGCAAAAGTGCCCACGCGGCTGCCAGCCCGGAAATGGGGCGCAGCGCGCTGGACGCGGCAGAACTGACAAACGTTGCTGTAAATTATCTGCGTGAGCATGTGCCGACCGATGTGCGGATGCATTATGTGTACACCCACGCGGGGGATAAACCGAATATAGTTCCCAATTACGCAGAATTATGGTATTATATTCGTGCAGCGTCCAGAAAAACCATGCTGGATGCAGACCGCCGCGTGATTTTGGCGGCAGAGGGCGCAGCCCACGCCACCGAAACACGCATGGAAACCGAGGAACTGACCCGCTCGCCGGAAACGCTTTTGAACCGCACCTTGATGGAAGCAATGCATCGCCAGCTGGAAATCTGCGGTGCGCCGCGCTTTACGCAGCAGGACAAGGACTTTGCCGCAGCCATCCAAAAGGAATTGGGGCTGCCGGGTCCTGCCCTGGAGGAAACGCTCCGCCCGCTGGGCGGCAGCCCCCGGTATGTACCCGGTTCCACGGATGTATCTGCCGTAAGCTGGCGCACCCCGACGGTGACACTGAATACCGTCTGTCAGGCACGGGGCATCCCCGGGCATCATTGGTCGGTGACGGCGTGCTCCGGAGCGGAACTGGGGCGCACAGGTATGAGCAAGGCGGCACAGATCATGGCCTGCTTTGGGCGAGAACTTTGCCTGCAGCCGGTGCTGCTGCGCAAAGCCCGCGATGAGTTTGAACAGGCACGCTGCCAAGAATAGTGCAATACAAACGATTTTCCTGCCGTATAACGGCAGGAAAATCGTTTGGTCTACAGGAAAGCAGGGAAAACGATGCTTTTTCGGCGGCTTGTCGTATGGAACAGTACCATTTTGGTATTTCTTACCGCGGTTTTTGTTTGGTACAACCTTACCAGTACGCAAAAAATCGTGGAGGAAGAAGTCTACAATTCCTTTTATACCTCAATGGACACCGGCGCGGCGGAGCTGACATCGGTTTTCCGGGATGCGCGCAATTTGACGCTAGAGCTTTGCGCCAACACCTCCGTGCAGAGAGCCCTGCGGCAGGACGATGCCGCTTGGCAGGACGAGGAACAGAAGATCCAAACAGCAAGACAATCCAGCGAAAATCTGACGAGATTTTTCCCGACCTTCAATGCGGAAATCTATGGCCTGGATGCAGAACATCAGCTGTTTGGCGCAGACAATATCAAAAACATTTCCGAGGAATGGCTGCAGGCGGTGCTGCACGCGCAGGGGCAGTTTGTATGGGATTACCACTATACAGAATACGGCTCCGGCGTGCGGGTTTCCCACCTGATTTACGATGAACAGAACTGGGAGCAGCCGCTGGGCATTGTCAGCGTGTATGTCAACAGTGATTATCTGCGCTACGCCCTGAACTCCATCCGGCTGGGAAACAATACGGTGGTGTATCTGCTGGATGCCAAGGGCAACCTGCTTTTCCCCTATGAAACCGGCGTTTCCATTCCGGAAAATGTCGGTGAAACGGTAACAATTGCCGGCAGTGCATCCGGGCGTTCTGCTTTTGTGATGCGCAGGCTTTCGGTCAACGGGTTCCGCATTGTCGGCGAGGCAAGGGATTTTGACGCGCTGAAGGAAATCACGGCACAGCGCAAAACCATTCTGCTGCTTGCTCTGACGGCGCTGACAATCTCGGTTTTGGCGGCGCTGCTGCTGACATACCATATCTCCACCCCCATACTGGCGCTTTCCAATATTATGAAAAAGGTCGGCGCCGGGGATTTCAAGGTGGATGTGCCTGTCTACAAAGGACACGATGAGGTTGCCATCTTGTACAGCAACTTTAAAAATATGCTGGAAATGCGCGAAAGGCTGACCGAAGAAGTCTACGGCGCCAAGGTGTGCGAAAAAGAAGCAGAGCTTCGCACCCTGCAGGCGCAAATCAACCCGCATTTTTTGTACAATACACTGGATTCCATCAACTGGATGGCGGTCAAATACGGCGCCGATGATATTGAGGAAATGGTCACGGATCTTTCGCAGATGCTGCGCTACTCGCTCAATAACGGTGTCAACCAATTGAAGGTGTCGGAAGAACTGACCCAGATCCGCTGCTATCTGAACATTCAGCAAAAGCGGTTTTCCAACTCGTTCAGCACGTCCTATGAAATTGACCCCGAGGTGCTGGACTATCAGGTCATCAAGCTGCTGCTGCAGCCCTTGGTAGAAAACGCTCTGCAGCACGGCTTTGATGAATCCGGTCAGACCGGAAAGCTGATGCTTCGCGTAAAAAAGAAGGAAAACAACATTGAGTTTTCGGTGCTGAATAACGGCAACAAAATGGATCTGGAAAAGGTGAAACAGGCGCTGCAGCTGCCGGAGGATGCAAAGCCGACCAGCTACGGGCTGCGCAATGTCAATGACCGATTGGTCAAATACTACGGGGCAGAAAGCGGGCTTCAATTTTCCATTGAGGGCGATTATTCCTGCGCCCGCTTTACCATTCCGGCGCAACTGTGAGGAAAAGCAGTATGGATACGGAAATTCGTGTTTTAATTGCAGATGATGAACAAATCGCACGGGAAACCATGCGGGATTATCTGCCATGGGCAGAAATGGGGATGCAAACGCCGATCTGCGTAGAAAACGGTGCCTTGGCGCTGGATCATCTTTGCCACGACAAAATCGATATCTTTATTATGGATATTCGTATGCCGATTATGGACGGTATGGCGCTATTGGAGGAAATTACGCGCAGGAACATTGACGTGCTGATCATCGTGCTTTCTGCCTATGACCAGTTTGAATACGCGCAAAAGGCAATCAGCTCCCGCAAGGTGTTTGAGTATGTCCTTAAACCGATTCGCCGCGGCAACTTCTGCACGCTTTTGCAAAAAGCCGCGGCGGCCGTGCGCAGCAAGCGCGCCGAAAGCAGCCCGGACAGTCAGGCACTGTATGACGAGGTTCGCAAAAATTATAACGGATTCCTTATGCAGGGGCATACCGCAGAGGGCATCGCCTTGGTCAGACAAAAGCTGGAGGCATTGCCGGAGCCGTGGTCAGACTGGGAAGGCAAAAAGCGCTTTTTGATAGCGCTGTACACAGATACCCAGCTGGAAGCCGTTAAGCAAAGCACCAAAAATGGACAGCCTGCGTGCCTGCCGATGAACGGGCTGGTTCAATTTGAGGCAAGCCATACGGGCGCAGAGCTATGGCAGACATTTGTGTCTACCGTGGAAGAACTGCAGCCGTACCTGCAGCCAGCCACGGCGGAGGCCTCCAAAGCCAGCGCCGTGATCGAGCATTGTCTGCGGGCAATTGACTCCCATTATATGGAACGCACCTTCTCCTTAAACTGGCTGGCGGAGGAAATGAAGCTGAACCCCAACTATCTTTCCACGCGCTTTAAAAAGGAAACCGGCGTGGGCTTTGTCCGCTATGTCAACCAGCTGCGAGTATGGCGCGCCCAGCAGCTGTTGCGCGATATGCGATACCGCGCCGGGGAAGTGGCAGGTATGGTGGGGTTCGATAACCCCCAATATTTTACAAGAATTTTCAAGGAAATGACGGGCATTGTTCCCTCGGAATACCGCAGCAGAATCTGCCCGCATGACGATGAGACGTAAAAAAACAGCGCGCAGGAGGGAAAATCAATGAAAAAAGAAACCTATGCTATGTACGGGGATATTCTGCGGGAGGAGCTTCTTCTGGCGATGGGCTGCACAGAGCCGGTTGCCGTTGCCTATGCCGGAGCCATTGCCCGAAGCGTTCTGGACAAGCCGCAAAGCATCCGCAAATGCGAGTTATATGTCAGCGGCAACATTATCAAAAACGTAAAAAGCGTCATTGTCCCCAACACGGACGGTATGAAGGGACTGGAAACCGCCGTTATCCTGGGCGTTATCGCCGGGGACGAAACAGCGGGGCTGCAGGTAATCTCCAACGTGACGGCGCTTCAGCGCGAAAAAACCAAACAGGCGCTGCGCAGCTGCCCTGTGGAGGTACATACGGCACCCAATGACAAGATTTTTTACATTGAGGTTCGCCTGACGGCGGACGGGGAAACCTCCTGCACGGTGATTGAGGATTTCCACACCCATATCACCCGCGTGGAACACAACGGCGTGCAGCAGCCTTTGCCGCATTGCGGGGAAGCTGCACAGGAAGCGGCGGAAACCGACCGAAGCCATATGACGGTGGAGGGAATTCTGGAATATGCCGAAACGGTAGACTTGGAGGAGGTTCGTTTTCTGCTAGAACGCCAGATTCAGTGCAACACCGCCATTTCGGAGGAAGGGCTGAAGAACAGCTGGGGCGCACAGGTCGGGCGCACGATCCTGAAGGCAGAAAACGCCGACGTCTATACCCGTGCGGCAGCCGCCGCGGCGGCAGGAAGCGACGCGCGTATGAGCGGGTGCGAGCTGCCGGTGGGCATTGTTTCCGGCAGCGGAAACCAAGGTATGACGGCATCCCTGCCGGTCATTGTCTATGCAAAAGAACTCGGTGCTACGCAGGAAAAGCTGCTGCGGGCGGTGCTGATCTCCGATTTGATCACCATCCACCAGAAAACCGGGATCGGTCGTTTGTCTGCATTCTGCGGTGCCACCAGCGCCGGCATCGGCGCGGCGTGCGGCATTGCATGGCTGGACGGCGGCGATTACGAGGTGATTGCCCATACCATCGTCAACGGGCTGGCAATTTTGTCCGGTATGGTGTGTGACGGCGCCAAGCCGTCGTGTGCCGCCAAAATTGCAACGGCTGTACGCAACGGTCTGCTGGGCTACCAAATGTACCGGCAGGGCTGTCAGTTCTACGGCGGCGACGGCATCGTGACCAAGGGCGTGGAAAACACCATTGCCAATGTCGGACGCCTTGCCAACCGCGGTATGCGCAGCACCGATTGCGAGATTTTGAATATTATGATCGGGAACTGAACCAAAGGTTGCAGCCTTGGAAATATGGCACAGCCCCGACGCGGCAGCCACTCCCTTGCCTTGTGGCAGGGGAGGGGCTGCTTGTATTTTGGGGCAGCACTTCACCAGCTATAAAAGATGTAAAATGTATGACGACTCGTTGCGTAAATGCCGAAAGCTATGGTATGCTGGTTAAACAGGTGAGAAAAGGCCGTGTGACAATTGAAGAAGCAGCGGAAGATGCTGGAATGACAGTAGAGGAATCGGCATGGTTTTATGGATACTACAATCGCAAAAGCAACGACAATCTTCCCACTCTGACGGCAATCGCAGAAATGAGTGAAGCCGATGTTAATAGCCTTTTGCCAGGGTACCATATTGACCATCTTAGAGAGGTATGGGGAAGCCTGATACCAGTGAAAACAGCACTGCATGTTGGAAACTTGGAAATGACACTACTCTCGCTGTAAGTTATAAAAATAATGGTATAGTTGCGATTTGTGGCCTTAAAGACGATAGCGGTGCCTCCATAGGAGAATAACAAATTCCAGTTTGTAGACGAGTATATAGCTTCCCTGTAGCTTTTCCGTTCTGGCATGATTCCTAGCGGCGGGGTTCTGCGCTGCCTGTCCCGGAAAGCGGCATCCTCGCGGAAATGTATGGCAACCACAATGGAGTTCTGTACTCAGCAGACATATGCCCGCATGGGGGTACTGGATATCCTGTGTGCTATTCGTGCAGCGAGACCGCATGTGGTTCTGCTTTTCAAGACGCAGGAGAGAGGATGCAACGCTGGAAAGAGGCACGCGGTCGGTCATCTCGGCGAGGCCTCTAATACAAGTCCAGAACGGTAATGCAGCTCCCGTCAGTAAAGCGGTATCCTGAATCAGCAACAATACAAATCAGCGTATGGGCACACTAGCCTGTACGCTTTCTTTTTTATCCGAAGCCCAATCTTTCGATAATGCTAAAAAGCAACGCAACGCATCAATTTCCTGTGGCGTTTGTGCTCAACATGTGCTAGACTAAAGTCGATACTGTTGAACACTCGCACCCTGTATTTCTCCCGTTGCAGAAACCGCCCGCACTGGTCGAGGGTGCCGCCCTTCGGGTCTACCACCACATACGAGGAATGGGCTTGAAGGAGCTGCGGGGTCAACCAGAACCTTGTCTTTCCCGAGCCGGACGAGCCGATGACACAGGCGTTTAGGTTCCGGGCATTGGCGGGTATCTTCGGACGGGTGTTCATGGTAAGGAACTCCGTCCCGGTCAGAATGACATTGTTCTGAAATTTAGGGTCTACAAACGGCTTTATATCCTCCTTTGTTCCGAAGCGGGCGGTGCCGTACTCCGCATCCCGCCGGAATTTTTTCGCCTGCCTGATCTTTGACTGTATCAGCAGATACATCCCAGCCGCACCGGCAAGGCCCACCAGCAGGTCAATACCGCCCAGCCCCGGCCAGTAGGTTTCAAAGGCTTTGGGGAAGGTGTCAAGCATCCCCATGAGCTTTGTCCCGAAGTCTGTGCCGGGGGCGATCCGGTAGGCCGTCCCGATTTTGGAGAAGAACCAGAACACAAAGAGGTACGGCAGGTTTGGGAGCACATATTTTCTGATCTTGTCACTCAACGTCCGTCCTTCACCGCCTCTCTGGTCCGCTGCTTTTCCTTTGCCTGCGTCCTGATTTGCTCCGTGAAATTCCGAAGCTGGCCGAGGATGGAAGCCTTGTCCTGCTCTTTGTTCAGCACCTTTGCGCTGTACTTCTGGAAGGCCGCCGTGATAGCGTCCGCCTGATTGGCTTTGAAAAACAGCAGGTAATGGCCGGGGCTCACTTTATGGAAAGCGTAGTCCACATGGAACTCCTTCGCAATCCGGTCAAAATCCTTTGGGGCTCCCACATAGGGCATGGCGCTTTTGCTGCCATAGTGGTTCATCAGCTTTTTCACGCTCTGGCGTCCCTGCGGGGTCAGCGCCTTCCGGTGGTGCTTTTGCAGTGCCCGCGCTACCTTGCCAAGAGCGGCAGCCAGCACTTTTCCCGTGAGCTTCGTTGTCCTGATCGAAAGGGCAACCGTTTTTTTGTTTACTTCTTCCTGCATAAAACCTCCTTTCCGTCGGGGTCCCCGCTATCCGGGAGGCCCCCGTACAATCTCGGGGAACAGAAAACCTCGGGCCAATGTGGCCCGAGGCTTACCGCTCGGCATCTCTGCCGGACGGAGCTTTCTTTTCCGGCTCCGTCTGGACTTTTTCGTCCTGTTCCCGCATGGTCTGCAAGATAGAGGGCTTCTTTTGAAGCTGGGAGGGCTTTTCGCCGGACAGCGGCTTGATACATTCCAGACGGTCAGCCGCCCGGATGGCGTTGTCCGTGAGCTGCCTCTGCCATGCGCCCACGCTGGGAGCCCAACGAAAGCCGCTGCTTTTCAGCTCGGCCCTGGTGTCCGCGTCAGGCTTTCCGTCAAAGAACACCTGCAAGCGGTTGTCCTCCCGGTTCATTTCCACACGACCCCCATCGAACTCCCAGCCGGAAAATTCCTGCTGTGCCTGTTTGGAAAGCTGTTCGATACGGGCCCTTACCCGGCGGATCTCCGCATTGTTGTTGGTTAGCTGGTAGCTTTCAAAGGGCCTCGGGTCGCTTCGCCAACTTGACGCCATGCTTGCTTTCAGCTTTTCGATCTGGTCCGGCACCAGCAGCGCACAGCCATCCAGCTTGCCATGCTTGCGGTAATAGGCGTTGACCTCCTTCATAATGAGCTGGGAGCGTTCCAGCCCGTCCAGCTTCTTCTGGAGCTTTTCAATCGCTGCCGGGTCATCGGCGCTGATCCCGCCCATGCCGGTGCTGCGTATCTTATCCAGCAGCCCTTGAATATGCCGCCATTCCTCCATGTTGCTGTCCCGCGCCCGGTTCTGTTTTTCCTTCTTTCCCACCGGGAAATTGGAAGGCCCGGCGATCAGCACAGAGGAAACCCTCGCGTCAATGGCAAAGCCTTGGTTCATGTTTTCGGCCAGCTTGCGGGCGTAGGTGTCTAACAGATGGTCGATCTTCTCATGGTACATGGGGTCCACCCGGGATTTCTGCTTTTCCGCTATGGCGGCGGCCTTGTCCACCATTGCCCGGTATTCCGCCGTTGCGCTCCCTTCCTTGTAGTCGGAAAAGCTGTTCATTTCTTTTGCCCGGCGGGCGGCTCCTTCATTGATAGGGTAATAGTTGATGGTATGCACCTCCTTTATGCTTCGGGCCATGCTGGCCCGAAGTCTTACCGTTCTTCATGGGAAGGCCCCGCCTTGTCCTTTTTCGGAGCGGGTGGGGCTTCTTGAAACCGTTTGAGTGTAGCGAGAATGGAGTGGACAGGCTCGGCCTTTTCAGGATAGGCAAATATCCGGTGTTCCGGCGGAATGTCCTGCGGCCCGTGGTAATACTCCTTGAAGCCCTCCGGGACTGCCGACACATACCCACCGGGAGCGAATACGCCGCCCTCGTTGATACGCACATCCCGCCCGTATGCCTCATAATCGAAGTAGTTCTGAATGTGCTCCGGTATGTCGATAGTCCCAAGCTCGTCGGCGTAAAGACGGCCCAGCCCTTCATCATCAGAAATATCCGGGTAAAAGCGGTACAGGTCAAGGTTCTGGGTCAGGTTTATCAAATCCTTCACGCTCCGTGTGTGGTTTCCCAAGACAAGAGCGGCTTCAAAGGTTTCCAGTCCGCCCTTATCCCGTACTTCCAGCAGGGCGTGGCCCAGCTCGTTCAGCTCGTCGATGTTCTCACATTCGTAGAGATGATCGTAGAGCCCCAGCACATCGCTGTCAAAGCTGGTAAAGAACACTTCGCTGTACCGTTTCCCATCTATCCCGATTTTGGCAAGGGCGGCCTGCAACTCCTGTGTCGTCGTGGGGAAATGTACCGTTGTCCCTACCTCAATCCCCATTAAGGGGTACAGGGCTGTATTGGTTATATAGGCTTCAAACATGGGCTCATTCCTCCTTTCCGGCCCGGTCAGCCAGCACCTCATAAATCCCGGCCATAATGTAATCGGCGCAAGGGAGGGCAATCGCATTTCCCAGCGCCTTGTAACGTTGCAGAGGCCGGATCTCCACGCCGTCCGCCCCGTACTTTGTCCAGCCCTCCGGCAGCCCCATCAGCCGTTCGCTTTCCGTTTCCGTCAGAAAACGGATACAGCCGCCCTCCGGGTCGCCCTCATACCAGAAGGCAAAGGGCGTTACATCACTGGCTAAAAGAGTGGGAAAAGGGTCAGTTGGTAATCCGAAGCTGTTTCGGAAGGCCGTTTCTTCCTGCCTTTTTGCCGCTCCCCGCATACGGAAGCACTGAAAGGGGTGGATGACTGGTATCTGCCGCCCTGTTTCAAAAGAAGCTGTTCGATCTCCTTCGGCGGCGGCCCACCCGCCCTCTCCGCAAGGCGGAGGAAGTGGGAGCATTGGACGGGGCTTAAATAGTATGTCTGCGGCACGTCTGCCTCCAAAATCCGCCACGACGAAAATCCGCTGCCTTCGTGCCAGCCTTCGGGAGCCTGCCCAATACTGGGCGTCCATGAGCCGCCAGCACACATCAGGCGTTCCCCCTCGCACCATTCCGGCGTTTCCCCATTTTCCCGAAGGAGGCATTGGAACTTCGGTGTCCGAGAAGGCGGATAGGACGGCTCTAAAGTCCATCCGGTCATTTGTAGAAAACGCTCCCATGACGTTTTCCCAAACAGCGATAGCTGGATATAGGTTATCAGTAGCATCCCTCATTTCCTGTATGATACGAAACGCCTGATAGAACAGGCTTGATTTTGCCCCGGCAAGGCCGGAGCGGTTGCCGATCAGAGAAAGGTTCTGACAGGGGGAACCGAAGGTAATTATATGGACAGGCGGGATTTTCCCGCCGTCCACCTTCGTAATATCTCCCAAATGCGCCATATCGGGAAAGTGCCTTTTGGTTATGGAGATGGGCGCTTTTTCAATCTCGCTGGCCCAGACCGGACGGATACCGCACCGGGAAGCAGCCAGAGGGAACACGCCAATCCCGTCGAAAAGGCTCCCCAGCTTAATGTCCGGCATGGCCCGGGGTGCCGTGTCCCTTCACGGCAAGCACCCCTTCCAGCGTTGTCGCCGCAATGCCCAGCCGTCCGGCAACCGCAATATCGTTTTTCACATCCTCGTCCACAGCGCTGCCGCAGACAATCAGAGTATGGGAACGCCGCAGCATATCCCGGCGCATATCAATCCCGGCCTTGTGTTCCTCGGGAACGCTGTCATTCAAAAACAGCGGCAGATACAAGAGCGGGCAGATCGGGGAAAAGCCCGCCTCATAAGCAAGGCGGCAGTAGTGGGCCGCCAGCTCCATATCAACATCCGGCTCGCCGCTCCATGCGGCGGTCAGGTATGCTAAAGGTCGTTTCATTGGTTGAGCCTCCATTTCTGTTTTGGTTTAGGGAAAAGCAAGAGTTCGCCCAACCCCTCCGCCCCTTCCCCCGGGAAGGGGAACGGCTCTGGAGAATTTATATCCCCGTCGCTTGACCGGGAAAAAGCATAACCGGGAGAAATCCGTCAAGGGTGCCTCTGGCACCGCCTGCGGCGGCGCTGCCCTTGACTGATTTTCCCGCGCTATGCTACGGAATAACTGGCGACGGGGAATAATTTATATCTCCAGAGCTTCGGGGCGCGGGGCAGAGCCCCGCAATCCTCGGGCCATGCTGACCCGAAGTTTGGGCTTACTTTTCCTGTTCGGTTTTCTTCTCCGGCTTTTCGTGTTCCTTCTGCTGACCCTTCCAGTCGTCCAGCAGCTTGATGATCTGGTCCTTCATTTCCCTCGGCGTAGTTTCCTTGCCGAAATACTTGCTCAGTTCCGCACCTGTCAAAATCACTTTGTCTACCTCCTTTTTGTCCTCCATCATAATGCCGTCGATTACATCCCCGTTGAGCAGTTTCTTTTCGTCCAGCTCCCGCATACGCTTTGCCTGTGCCTGTGAAGGCGAGGACTGCTGGCTGTCAATGGCGACGGCGATATAGTTCTGGTTCTTCTTGCCGATATAGGAAAGCTCCACCGCCGTAGTAAAGCCCAGCTTTTTTTCATCCATCAGCTTCATCAGGTCGGGAACCAGCTCATTGAGCCGGATATACCGCTGCACCTGCTTGACCGCCATCTTATTGCGCTCGGCTACAATTTCGTTGGAGCGTTTTCCTGCGTCCTTCGGGTCAATCTGGCCCGAAGTGCGGGAGCCCTGGTGCTTGATGGCCTCAAGCTGCATTTTCAAGGCTTTGGCCCGCTCACTGGGGAGGATTTCTTCACGCTGGTTGAGATTGTCCTCGACCATCTGCGTGATGGCTTCATCGTCTGTCAGGTTTCGGACGATACAGGGCATATCCGCATATCCGGCAAGCTCGCTGGCCTTCTGGCGGCGGTGGCCGGACACGATCTCATAGCCGCCATCCTCACGGGGACGGACGATAGCGGGCTGGGTCACGCCCTTGTCCTTAACGCTGGACACCATAGCCCGCATTTCTTCATCGTCCCGGACTTCAAAGGGATGGTTCTTGAAGGCGTGGAGCTCGTTCAGCTTGATATAGACGATCTGTTCCTTGCCCCGGCGTGGTGCATCCTGCGGCTTTTCGGGTTCCTTCGGAGCGGGAGCGGCCTGTACCGTTGGCGCCGTTTTTTTCTCCGGTTCCTTTTTGACCGCATTTTCCGGTTTCTGTGCGGGAGCTTCGGGCTTCGGGGTTGCGGCCTTGTCCTTATCTGCTTTCGGGGGACGGCCCCGGCGCTTCGGCTGTTCCGGCTCTTTGGGTTTTTCCTCCGCTTTCTTCGGAGCCTCCGGCTGCTTTTCCGGTTTCTCCACTTTTGCCGGGTCAGACTTTTCCACGCTGGGAGATGCCGCCCGTTCCTCGACCTTCTTTTCCTTCATAATTTCAGCGAAGTTATAGACGGAAACCTGCGGGTTCTTTACCTCCGGTTCCGTCTTTTTTTCCGGCTCCGGAGAAACGGAAACCTTCTCCGGCTCTTTTGGGGGAGCGGGAGGCGTTTCCTTGCCCGGCCCGCTATCCGTTACCGGCTGTTCCGGCGTTTTTGTGGTTTTATCATCTGCCATAAGCATTTACCTCCTGTTTTTTGGCATGAAAAAAGAGGCTCAACTTTTCAGTCAAGCCCCCGTGGGAAGTTCCTCCTTTCTCCGCCATGATACAAAAATACCGCCCGTAGTCTCGTTTGGGCGGTACTTTGTGTAAGATTGGCAGTCCATTATTAAGTTTTTTATTATGTTCCCTTTGTACACCGTTGCAAGGATAGACAGCTTTGCAGGAAAACTGACCCTATAACCTTGAAAGAGAAAGTATCCTATGACAGACTGCGGGAAGCGGTGGATGGCGCTCAGATAGCTATTATATGGGAAAATAGGGCTTTGAGGGATAGTCTGACCCTATAACCTGATACCATATAATAGGCGGTCACTTCTGTATTCCGCTCTGAACGATGCGGGCAGGGCTGACTCCGGCTGCACGACCCGCGAGGCGGCGAATACGGTGAACCTCTACAGAAGGATAATACATCCAGAACGGAATGCCCACCTTCCAATGGGATAGGGTTTTCCAACCTGTCGCGCCCCCTGTAAAATCAGAGGCTTGCGGCATATGGTATGTGCTGTTCTTCCACAAAAAATATTCGTGTAAAAATCAATGAATAAATGCTGAAAAATAGCACTAAACGTCACGAACAGAAAAATCGGTGCTGCCACCGCAAGAGCGACCCGCAACCCCACGGAGAAGCCCCATCTATAGCCGAAAGGCTTAGGTGGGGAGGTTCACAGCAGACGGAAAAACCAGCACCTCCTCCTCGTTTCTGTCCGAGAAAAACTCGATGGCATCACCCTTCGACACCTCTGCCGAAATAATGGGACAATAATCAGAAAACATCGACAACTCCGATAAAATGTGGTACAATCCTTTAAAATAAGATTGCCTAAAGAAAAGAGGTTGGAATTATGGGAAGGCAAGAAAATGTCGAGATTTTCGAGGATACCTTTGCTTTGTGCGAACAAAATAGTACGCTGCGCAACGCCATCGAACAAAGCACTAAAAAACAGAAGCTGTATGCGTCCTTTGTAATCTATGAGATGCTATCCACAGAACCATCGAGAATATCTTTTTCTATGAGAGAAATCTGTGTCTCGGCATACGAGTGGCAAACACGCAGCTGATTGTCCAGCTGTTTTTTCGTGCATTTCTTCGAGGAAACCATCTGGTGATAGTCATAAGCAGGGGAGAGGTCCGGCTGGAACATGACATAATTGAGCAGCTTCTGGCAGGATGCGAACAGGACATTGACCTCCGCACACCGGGAATTATGCTCGGCCTTCAACCGTGTACTCCACCGGTTTTTTCGGATGAATTCCTTGCACTGCTTTAGAGCAGATAGACTGTATGTGGCTTTTTCCATGGGTGAACCTCTTTAGAAAGACCTTGATTTGTGCTGTTTTTGCAGTATCCAAAGGTCTTAATTTGTGCGAAAATAGGTTGAATTACAGCGGTGATGCGTCAACCGCTTGCTTCGGGCTACATTCCCGCAAAAATGTCATTGCCATCCAGATAGGTATAAGGCTTTTCCTGCTCCACAAAGCCATTGATGGCGATGAATCCGAGCTGCTTAACGGCCAGTTCCTTGATGTTCGCCACCTGCTGAGCCTCACGGCGAATCTCATCGAGGGTCATAGGTTGGGCATAATACTTTGCCTCATAAATTGCATAGCCGTCTGCCAGCTCCAGAGCGACATCGAACTCACCGTTCTTGCGGTGGACGGGGTCGTCATAGTAATAGCTGCCGATGTTGCGGACACCTTTCAGTTTCCCAGAACGAACCTGTAAACTGAAATAGTCACGGCAAATGCCCTCAAAGCGGCGAGAGATGAAGTCTGTCAGAGTAGGGGCTACATACTCATCATAGAAAGCCTCTGCGCCTAGCACTTGTAACGCGCTGGCATTTTTATAAATAAAGGTAAAATAGAACCGCAGCAGGTTATCATTGATTTCGAAGGTAGCCTTTTTATTATCGCCAATCTTATTGATAGGGCTATTGCGTGAGACGATTTCAAGCTCTGTCAGGGACTTAATCTGTTTTGAGAGGTTGCCGGTCTTCTTCACATCCAATTTATCCTCAATCTCTGTGTAGCGCTTCTTACCGTTTCCGATGACCGAGAAGATGCGCTCTGCGTTGATTTTGACGGAGTAGTCTGACAACAACAACTGACTGGCGTAGAGATACACAGCGCTCACGGGATTTAGAATCGTGCTGATGACATTCTCACGCAGCGTGGCCGCAGGGTTCAGTGCCTGATTCACGAAAGGAGACCCTCCAAAGACAGCATAGTGCGCCACCTTATCGTAAGGGGTCCTGTCAGGATAGAATCTTGCAGCGTCCAGATAATTCAGTTCGTTGAGTTTAATGGTGACTGCAAAGCGTCCATACAGAGCGTTCCTTTCCTGCAAGAGGTCCTTCATCATCCCGATGTGAGAGCCAGAAAGGACAAGCTCGATATTCGAGAGTCTGTTGTCGATGATGTTCTGGAAAATGGAGTCAACCGTTGCAGAGTCAGTCGCCTTTTTGAGATAGGGGTATTCGTCAATAACCACCACTATTTTTTTAGGCAGGGCATTAAGATAAATAAACACATCTTGCAAGGTGCTGAAGTTCAAAGGAACAGGCAGCATTTTGACTCGGGCCAATTCCCGTACAAGGCCGTCAATATTATCTTGCATTGCGCCTTTTGAGCACTCATAGTACACTGTCTGATGCTGACAGTTCTCAAGCGCTTTCTGGATGAGTGTGGTCTTACCGACCCGGCGCTTGCCGTAAACCATTACTGCCTTTCCGATATAGTCCTGCTGCAAAAGGGTGAGCTCTTTCTCGCGACCAATAAACATTATCGCACCTCCAATTTTGTTGAATTGTATTTCATTGAATTCGCTTTCAGCATTATTTTACCACGAGACCGGACAAAAAGCAAGCAAAAAAGAGGACCACCGCACCGCAAGCGATGGCCCAAAGTAAGGATAATGGAAGAGGAATGTGAGACTTGTCATAGCTGTTGGTGCGGCAAATAGTACACATTTAGCTTTGGACCAGCATTGAGGTCCACGGCATACACTGGAATTCCGGCGCAATCCTTTATCAAACTACAGCTGAGTCGGTCGTTTGCGTTGCAAATGTAGTTGATGCCTTTGTAGTACCCATGTTTTAGTAGTGGGCTGACAGCATAAACGAAAAACTGTGCAATATCATAGAGGTCACAGACACTATACCGAATTCCAATGAGCATAAAGCCGCGGCTGATCATACCAGAACCGTGGGTAGAGTCAGCAGGATTGTAAACGACGCGAGCGTTGTTCTCAGCAAAGCTACCGTATACATGACCGATTTCAACCTTAACATTCGGGTCGTCCAGCTCATCTTCGGCAAAAGTGCCAGGCACACCAAGGTTAATGGTTTCCTTCATTTCGCGTTTTACGCTCAGGTCGCCTGGCCAGTAACCTTCTACTGGTTTGAAACCGATGCGAGAATAAGGATCGTACAGGCCAGCACCAAAACCAAGGTTGACGCCGGTAGCCAGAGCATCCAAAGGCTGGAACGGCGGAGCAAGGATCAGAGCTGCGTCAACTTTGCGGACATAGTTGTCAGGATCTTCACGTTGCTGATCGCCAAGAGTAGTCATGACGCGGATAACATTTCCACCGCCCTTTGAATAACCTGCGATGCCGATATGAGCATTGTCTACATAGTCGAGGTTGCTGTAGACGTAGTCAATCAGCTCTTCAAAACCAAAGGTGGGCGAATTACCAATGCCTTCGGAGGAGTGACCTGCGGAGAGCAAATCCAGAACATACACGGCATAACCACGACGCGCCAGTTCCGAAGAGCAAAGGCGAACGCTTTCGGCGGTGCTATCATTACCAGGGCTATAAACGATCGCAGGAACAGGGTTATCTGCAGTAGCTGTTTTAGGACGATACTCCAGGAAGCGAACCAAGTCACCCTTGGAGGTCGAAATCTTCAAATCATTTACTTCAACCGTTCCGTTGCAAGTCAACATAGACCAAGTTCCAAACATACTGATCAGGCAAAACGCCAGACATATCAGTAAGGCAATCAAGCTTTTTTGCTTTTTCATCGTACCACTGTTCTTTGGGAAGATCGTGATTGTCCTGTCCTGCGAATAACTTCTGTGTGCTTTTATTGTTGATGGTATCGCCCGCATAGGTTTGATTTTCCAAGATGTGCCGGATCGTGGCTACGCCCCACTTTTTACAAGTAAGCACTTCTTTCCCCTCAATTTTTCTATGCCACTCCCGTGGAGTCGGAACCTGCAGCAACGTCATTCGTCGAGCAATTTCAAAAATTGGCACACCCATCAAAGATTTATCGTTCTGAGCATCAAGATGAAATCGCCAAATATGAGGAAGCCGCTCAATTCTTAAAACGCAGTTCCCCGGATGGCACGATTCCCACTATGAAGGATTTGCGGGCTGAGAAAGAAAAACTGCTATCTATACGAACTGCACGGTACGAAAGCTATACCTATTTCAAAGACTACTATCACGAACTGCAAACCGCTTGTCAGAATGTTGATATGATTCTTGAAACAGAACATACACAGCAGCACAGCCGTACACAGCCTAAACGCAATCACGAACCATCTCTTTAAATAAACGCGGCGAGCCATGGACAGGCAGTAAAACAGTCGGAAAAGGATACTGCCGTATTTTTCTTTCAGCGCATCGCTTGCACTGAATCATATGCGTATCAATTTATCATAAAAACGAGCCAGCCACAAGACTTCACTCTGAAGATTTGAAAATCGTTTTTTCGGCAAGAAGTAAACCCCACTATCAAACCGCTTTACCTTTCCAGCATCGGTAAGTTTCTTTATCTGCTGTCGAAGATTTGCGCGGCTCATGCCTTCGATTTGAAGATCAGCAAGGAAAATAGGCTCATTCGGGTTGTAGTTTTTTAGAAGATACTCATATAATGTTTCCATACTGCCCTCCATTCACGGTTTCGTGTTTTTTATTTTCTATTCTGTTATTATTATACTCGTAATTTTCAAAAATATCAAGACATCTTTATTTTCCACCTAAAAAAGAGTGGCAGCTCCTTGTTATAGGAACCGCCACTCTGCGTCATAACGGATTTTTAGTTTTTCCGGCTTCGCTCCTGCTGCTGTTGCTGGGTCTGCTCCTTTTGTTTCCGCTCTGCCTGCTTGATATGCAGCCGATCCAGCACCGACCATCTACCACCAATGCGCCGTGGCTTTTTCGGCACGTTGTTCACGCAGCCATCTACAATGTCGTAATTCTGCTCTGTGCCAGACTCCCGCGCCCGTTCATACGTTCCATTCGTCAGGCACTTTTCATGTTCTGTCACATCCTGCTGTTTCCTTTCAGCACGATGAACATTCTATGATCTTACCTGCATTTATATGCTTAAACAAAATCTCTAACATTTACGATTCTTCCCGGAGATGGCAGTGACTTTTCTGAGGGCTGACATTTTAGCTAAACTATGCCGCCGCTTTTATATTCAATTCCAAATTGGAATCTCTCATCTTAAACATCCGAATTGCAACGCCGTAAATAATAAGCTACTATTATTTTATGGCGATACCTTCTATGTTGAGAAGATGAACTACAAGGCTTTGCAGAAGCGCAGCGCAGAAACCGAAATAGATGCTAAGACAGGCAAAATCCATAGTAAAAAGCGTTTCGGCAAATCCTTGGGGCGCTGCGCACCTGCAATGTTCATCTCTATGCTGACGCAGAAAGCTGAACGCTATAACGGCAAAGTAATTAAGGTAGATACCTTCAAAACAAAGGCGTCACAATTTGATCATACGGACGACAGCTTCACGAAGAAAAAGCTCTCACAGCGTTTTGCAAAGCTTTCCGATGGAACTGTCGTTCAGCGAGACCTGTATTCCGCATTCCTGCTTGCACATTTGGACGATAAACACGAAACATACGATAAGGCTGCAATCGGCAGCGATTTTCCTCACTTTATTGAAATGCACGACAAAACAAAGAACACCTGCAGAACAGCCATGACTGGCTGCCTGCAAGCGTAGGATTCTAAAACATAGTATTTTCCTCAAGGGCATCGACGCCGCCCTGACACTGCCGTAAGGTGAAACTCCCACAGGGAGGATGTGTCAAAAGGTTCTTTATAGTAAGGATAGATCAGCAAGACTAAAAAGTCTTCCAGTGGAAGTCTGCCAGCAGGCTGAATCGGTTGGCCACGCCGGGCGTGTGAATCCTGTCGTGATTGCGACGGGAGGTCCATAAATCATCCTGGTCTCTAAAGGGCGAGAATCCCACCCGTGAGGGGTGGGATTGCGTCAAATTTGGCGTTAGAAGCGTAGCAATGGAAATCTCATCAAAAAGTCCACCTAAAACACAAAATCATAAGTTGAGGATCCCACATCAAAGTAGTAACCTATTATCAACACGGGAAACGTGAATTACTTAAGTAGGAGGACTCATCATGGCATTCAAGTATATTGAAAACAAAGACATTCAGCGCAACTTTGTGAACGGCATCAGCGAAGTTGAGGTACTGCCTGGCAACTTCAAAGGTCATCATCACTATAAGCTCAATCTGCAGGCAGGGGCAACCTATCAGCCTGCTGAGAAATACAGTGACAAGACCGTCATCTACATTTTTGGCATGGGCAAAGGCTATGTTTGCACTCCGGAAAACAGCTACAACATCAATGAGCTGGCTTTCTTTGTTGCAGATTTGGACGGCGGCGACTATGCCATCCACGCCGTAACGGATATGGATATCATGCGTCTTGTCGTTGATATGAACGACTATGATAAGAAGATCTACAGCGAGTGCCACTACCGTCTGCCGTTCTTTGCTTCCGTCAGCAACTGCCCGGAGTATGTTCAGGACTGCAAGGGTCCCACGACTCATAACTGGATGATCCTGCCCGGCCGTAATGTTGGCCGCGTCAGCCTCGGTGTTTGCCGTGCAATTGGCCAGGAAGGCGTTGATGAGGGTACCATCGAGAAGGGCCATACCGGCGTACATCAGTGGAACTACTGCCTTGGCAACTCTGACTTTAAGCTGAAGGTTCAGGACAATGACGAGATCACCTGCCATGGCGGTGACTGGAGCTTCATCCCCGCAGGTCTGGATCACTCCATGATTCCCAGTGCTCCCGGGAAAGAGCTGTACTATGTCTGGTTCGAGCAGTATACGCGTAAGGAGAGCCCGATCCAGTTCATCGAGCCGACTGAGGACGAACTGAACGATTACTAAGTTGTTTCCATCCGTTTCATAATAGAAAGCGCCGTTACGATTTTCTCGTGGCGGCGCTTTTCTATGTTATTGCAGCTATTGTTTTGCCCAGCGTGAAACCAGATGTGCACGGTATTCTGCAGCGGTTACGTTTTCTTGTCGCTTAAACTGTCGGGCAAAATACTTCTCATCTTCAAAGCCAACCTGATGAGCTATATCCTTGATAGATATAGATGCATCGGCCAGCAGCTCCTTGGCGTGGCGAATCCGCACCTCATTCAAATAATTTATCATACTGACGCCCAGCTCTTTTTGTGAACAAGTGGCACAGATAATCGCGATTCATACAAAAGCGTGCAGCACATTCCTCCTGGCTGAATGGCTCAGCATAATTGTCCTCCAGATATTGAACAACATGCTGGATACGCATATCGGAGGGCGCTCGGCGCAGTTGCCCTTGGACGATTTCCAAGTTCTTATATAGGGCACCAGCAAATTTTTCTGCGGAGAAAAGCCCACGGGTATCGGCATACTCAGTCCATTCGAGAGAGTCAGGGGCTGACAGCTTACAGCCATTATAGCGTAGCTGTAAGCCATTGTACCATTCCGTAAACTGTACATGCATCGTGGTAAGAAGTGCGTCCAGCTCGGCAAGGGAGATATCCCGCCTTATGTTCTCTGCGCAGAATTGACTGATTGCGGCACGGAGACCCTGCTCACTCCCACCAAGCAGGCAGGAGAAAAGGGAAGCCATGTTAAGCGAAGGCGGAGCAGGGGACTTCTGCATCTCTTCCTGCCATGGAACAAGAATCTGCGGCGTGCGGCCGGCAAGAACATAGAAAAATGCAGCCTCTGCCTGGTCATATGCCTTACGAAAGCAGAGAGGGAAGGGGAGAGGACCGCAGACACCAAGATGGAGAGAGAGTTGTGTGTGCAGGTTTACTTCCATGATGACCTTTTCTAATGCGCGGAGAATGGAGTCGTGTTGGCGATATATAAACAGGATGCTCTGGCTGGGCTTTGCAGAGTAGTGAATCAGGTAGCCACTTCCGGTCCGTTGAAGAATATCACGGAGAGAAGATTCAATGGCAACATAGTTTGGTGCCAATGTACCAGCCGGCTGATAGCAATAACGGTGATCCAGCACACAGAGCGTGCAGTTACTTGCGTTCGACAACTCCGGGAGAAGTGTCGTCAGTTCCGTATGAACAGCGGTTGTGTTTTCCTGGTAGAAGTATTTTTCCAGCAAGTTTTCGATAGCTAAATGAGAGATGCGCTGTATTGTCTGCTTATCATGACGTTTGATGCTGCGTTCGGAGTCCTCTTTTTCCCAGGCATCTCTTGCTTTCCGAATGGCAGAGGTCAAAGCGCCGGGAGTCAGGGGCTTTAACAGGTAGTCCATACCGCCGTGCAGCATAGCGGTATGAATGTACTCAAAGTCACTGTACCCGCTGATCATCAGGATTTTAGTGTGCGGATAATTGGCATGTACAGTCTTAATCAGATCCAGTCCGGTCATGTCAGGCATAACAACATCCGTCATTAAAATTTCAGGAACGTATAATTCCATCTGCTCCAATGCATCGTGCCCGGAGGAGGCTGTCAATACAGTATCGATGGAAAGTTCATCCCAATTAACAAGCTGCTGTATAGCACGAGTGACATGGGGCTCATCATCAACCAACAGGATTTTCATCTTGCGCTCCTTTCTCAATAAACAGTTCAACCTCAAAGCCGTGAGGCTGCAGGTTTTGTACTTGAATTGTGCAGCCCCAGCCGCAACGCAACAGCAGCCGCTGGTATACATTCTGCAGACCTATGTGCGTCTGCATGCTCTGTACATTCTGTTGAACACTGCTTAGGCTGTCCTTCTGCAAAGTGGAGCGGGACAAATTCAAGGCTGTATCGCGCCGCATGGATGCAGACCGTAGCCCTTCATACAGATTGTTGAATCGCTGGCGCAGCATATTGATATCATCGGTGCTGCACCCAATGCCATCATCAGTGATACGCAGCATAAGACCATCAGAAGCAACTGCGGCAAACACATGCAATGTATGCCCATCAGACTTCAGTATTTCCCCATGGCGCACTGCGTTTTCTACCAACGGCTGAAGAATCATCTTGGGCACAGGAAATGCCAACGCTTCATCGGATACATCCCACTGCTCATCCAGCTGAACAGGAAAACGCATTCTCTGCAACATCAGATACGAGGAAGCATACTCCTTTTCGTCCTTCAGGGAAACCATGACGTGCTCCGTATCCATGGAGTAGTGCATCATTTGGCCAAGAGCGGCGATGGCGGTATATAGTACCATGGAATCGAGCTCCAGAGCTTGTCCTGCGAGGCATTGCAAGGTGTTGAACAGAAAATGCGGATTGATTTGCGCCTGTAGCATTTTGAGCTGAATATCCTTGTTTTCGGCAACCAACTGATACTGGCGGATGATATAACGATGTATTGTCTGAACCATTTCCTGTACATCATGGATGAGTGTCCCAATTTCATCCGGAGCATCGTAGGTGATAAAATCTTCCATTCGAGCGTTCAAGTCTCCGTCACGAACAGCACAGGTATAGGCCATGAGCTTCTGAATGGGCCTTGTAAACTGAATTGTACATAGGCACATCAGGAATGCAGCCATCGCAACCAGCGCCACAAGGAGAACCATCAGACCTGTAATGTAATCATCGCTTCTTTCTCCGAGAGCACGCATAGGAATGATGCGGGCAATTTTAAGATTGACGTTTTTAAATGTAAGATGCTCGTATAAGACGGTGATGCCATTTTCATAAGAAATTGTATTGATTTGATTCTCACCATTCATAGTAGAAAGCAGGTGTTGGTAACGAGCGGTGTTGTCACAGTTAACCTCATAGAGCACATGGGCATTCTCTGTCAGAACCAATAATCCTTCACTATCGGTTGCATCATAAAGACTGGAACAAAGACTTTCGAGACGGCTTCTAGGGATAATGACCTCAAGGAAGCCAATCGAATTATCTATGGAAGGCGGTGAATACAGAGGAAGGCAGATGGTAAAACCGATGTCGTCATTGACGGAAAGTGTATGAGTGGGTGTATACTGACCGGGCTCAAGATAACTGCTGTAGGCTTGCACGTTTTCCCGGACCTCAGGAGCTATCAAGGGAAAGCTGTACTGGTCGAAATTCTTTGTCAGATAATAATCCGTGCTCAGGTGATAAGCCGACAGATGGATAATGCTGGCATCCGTGACCATGGAGTTGATGCTTCTGAGCAAGTAGAAAATATAATCCTCTACAGCCTGTTGCTCGGCAATACTGTCATAGTGACCATCCCCGGAAAGCGCTGTCTGAACCTTTTCATTGGAATAAAAGCTGCGCTCAGCATAAGTAATCAGCTGCAGCTGATCCTGAAAGGAATTTATAGAGGACTGAAAGCCTGTTCGTATCGAGGATAAAGTCTGTGCGTTGAACTCCCGGCGACTATAGATGCGGAATATGGAACCGAATATGATCATGGGGGTCAAGATACTTAAAAGCAGAGTCAACACAAGCTTCTGCTGAATTGTGGCATTATGAGAAAATCGTTTCTTCATGCATTCACATCCTTACCTGAAACTGAACATCTAAACCTATTATATAGTAAATGATCGCAGAAAACAGTTGTTTCCGGCAAGATGACAAAATTGTCTACCATCCATGACAAAATCGTGCGTTTAATGCATGCTATATCGGGTGTATACTGCAGTACATAAAATCCGCAAACGAAAAGAAAGGCGGGATCCGAATGACGGATGTCAAAAAAAAGCCAAGAAGAGACGGATGGCGGGCAACTATCTGTTGTTTCTGGGGCCAACGCTGTTCCTGTTCTTCGCATTGGAAATACTGCCGCTGATTATGGGCATCGGGTATTCCTTTACGGACTGGAACGGTATTGCAGAGAGCGCTCACTTCGTGGGGCTTAAGAACTACATCAAGCTGTTTACCACCGATACACGCTATTGGAACTCCATGCTGTTCACCTTTAAGAACACTCTGGTGGTTGTGGTGTTCAGTAACCTGATAGGCTTCTGGCTAGCATATGGTCTGGCAAAGAAGGTGCCGTTCCGCAATTTTATGCGTGCGGCCTTTTACCTTCCCCGTCTGATTGGCGGTGTCATTCTTGGCTTTGTCTGGCAGTTCATTTTCCTGAACATTTTCCCGTTCCTGGGTGAGAAGCTTGGTTGGAGTATTTTCAATTTGAACTGGCTGGGAACGCCCTCCACAGCCTTCTGGGGTTTGGCTATCGTCCAAATCTGGGGCATGGCCGGCTACATGATGATCATTTATGTTGCCGGCCTTACCACCATTCCAAGCGACTATCTGGAAGCAGCAATCATCGATGGTGCCACTGCACGGCAGCAACTGACCAAGATTGTTCTGCCACTGCTGATGCCCAGCATTACCGAATGCTTGTTCCTATCTCTTTTGAACTCGTTCAAAGTCTACGATGTCAACCTAGCACTGACCGGTGGTGGACCGTATCGCTCTTCTGAGGCTATCACAATGAACGTATACACAACGGCGTTCTCCGAAAATCAGCTCGGCTATGGCTCCGCAAAAGCAATCATCATGGCGCTTATCGTTATTGGTATTACTCTGCTTCAGGTTGCTATCACAAGCCGTAAGGAGGTTCAGTCTTGATGTATACACGCAGTAAACTGAATAAGACGGTGACTTGGATTCTCCTTGCTATTGCACTGATTTTTTATCCTTAGTCCGTTTTACTTCATCGTTGTTAACTCGTTCAAGCCGTTGAGCGAAATCGCAGCAGATGGCTTTGCACTCCCGAAGCACTTCAGCCTTGATAACTATACCACTGCCTGGACTCGGCTGAAGTTCGGCCGCGCGTTGTTCAACACTACGGCGGTTACCATTCTGTCAACCGTTGGCCCGATCATTTTCGGCTCCATGGCAGGCTACTGGTTTGCTCGTCATTATAACAAGTTCACGAAGCCTATCTATCTGCTTATGATCGGTTCTATGGCGATTCCCTTCCAGGCGGTGATGATTCCGTTTGCTAAAGTCGCCAAGGCCATGCATCTGATGAACAGCATCTGGGGCTTGGCGGTTTGCTTCTGGGCATTCAGCTTGCCAATCAGTATTTTCCTCGTCTTTGGTGCTACCAAATCCGTGCCTCTGGAAATTGAGGAAGCAGCAATCATTGACGGCTGCAGCTCGTTTATGCTGTTCTGGCGTGTCGTGTTCCCGCTGATTAAGCCGGCAGTTATGACCTTCTCCATTATCAACATCTTCTGGTACTGGAACGATTATCTGATGACGCAGATGATGTTGACTCGCCCGGCGCTGCGCACGATTCAGCTGTCTATGCAGACGCTGTTTAATGAAGCGTTCTACGCGTGGGACACCGCTCTGGCAGCGCTTACACTTTCTTTGATTCCTATGCTTATTGTATTTACGCTGCTGCAGAAGAACGTTCTTGAAGGCATCTCTGCTGGCGCAGTGAAGGGCTGATGCCCGAAAAAATTTTGGTTGCGAGGCCATCCGGCCTGTAATATATAATAAAAACTATAGGGAGGACAACATGAAAAAGGCAATTTCTTTACTTATGGCAGGCGGCATGATGATGTCGCTGGCTGCTTGCGGCGGTAGTGCGGCTGCTTCAAGCGACAATGCGGCAAATACCACGACCAGCACGGAGACTGCGTCTACCGCTGCTGACTCTGGCGAAAAGATTACCCTGCATTGCATGATGTCTCTTGGCCAGTGGGCTGATCACATTGATGAACTCACCGCGGCTTATGAGGCTGAGCATCCCAACGTGACGCTGGAATGGGAGCTGACCAGCAGCTCTACCGGCTCTGACCTGCTGAAGAGCAAGCTGGCCGCTGACGAGCTTCCTGATGTTTTCGACGTCAACTATGGTGAGAGCACCGTCCAGTGGGCTCCGCATCTGCTGAACGTGGACGATCTAGTTGAACCCCTGAAGGAGGGCGGCATCCCTGACTCCGCCATTGATGCTGGCTACTATGAAGGTGAATTCTACCATGTGCCGCTGACTACTGAGGGCTATGGCATCCTGTACAATATGAACTACCTGAATCAGGTTGGCTGGACTACGACTCCCACCACTTTCGATGAGCTGACCAAGCTCTGCGAGGATCTGGAGGCTGCTGGCATTCAGCCGTTCGTCAACCACTACAAGGAAGACAAGCTGACTCTGACCTATCACTACGGCATGGTTCCCGCTATGATCAAGGGCGAGCCGTTCCAGTATGTGGAGGATCTGAAGGCTGGCAAGGACATGGACATCGTTAACGATCCCGACTGGAACTCCATGGTTGACTTCTATGATCTGACCATGAAGTACGGCAATGCCGATGCTCTGACCACGGATAAGCAGACTGCTCGTAATGACTTCTTCACTGAGAAGGCTGCTATGATTACGGACGAAGGCTCCTGGGAGCTGTCCAACATCCGTAACATCAACCCTGCAATGGAGGACTACGTTGTTCAGTCCTACGTGCCTCTGACCAACGATGCTTCCCGAAACAAGCTCTCTACCGACCTGATCAATATCTGCGTCAGCAAGACCTCCAAGCATCCTGAAGAGGCCAAGGAATTGGTTCTGTGGATGGCTACCAGCGAAGCTGCTACCAACTGGTACATGGATAAGACCGGCAGCCTGCCTGTTTGCACCAAGGCTGATGCAACCGACGAGCGCGTTGGTTGCCTGAGCGCTCAGGTTTCCAAGCTGATGGCTGAGGGCAAGAGTGCTACTTCTCTGCAGGCTTACGTTCCCGAGACCGTTCGTACCGGCATCGGAGAGGTCTGGAGCCTGTACCTGGCTGGCGAGATTGATCGTACGGAGCTTCTGAAACGTTTTGCAGCACTGTGGACCGATTATGCTGCGAACCAGTAATTTGAGACATTCCCTTTCTTAATATACACCACTCTATTTCCTTCCGTGATGGGCATCGACTGTAAGGCCGGTGCCTATTACTTTTTGGTTTAGTGCCACATAATTAGCTTTTCGTCCAGTTTGGTTTCTGTCAATTCCAGACACTTATCAGAAGCCAAACTCTTTTGTGTTCTTTGAGGTGCTCTGGCGGAAACCATATAAAAAGAACGAGTCATCTTAAACTTTTGCAAAACGGCAGAGAAAAGTATCGCGCTTGCACAAATCTAAGTTTCAAGGCACAGCATATCGACAAAATGCACAAAAAGCCATTGACATCGACAAAAACTAATGATAAATTAGTTTTGCAAAGCCGGTTTGCAAAAGGCTGTTTGCAAAAGCTTTAACGCCGTCTGTCAACCTCTACTTACGAAACAAACAAAAGGAGAAAACAATGAAAATCAAGAACATGAAGCGTAATCTGGTCAATGCTGCCTGCATTGCTACCGCCGCCTGCGCATTGGCCGCATGCGGAAGTTCTGCTTCCTCTACAACTGCAAGTAGCGGTGCTACTACTACTGAAGCATCGAGTGCAGCAGAAACAAGCGAAGATACTCCTCTTATCGGCTATTCCCTGAACTCCATGGATTCTACCATGAAGACAATGGCTGACTATTTCGAAAGTGTTGCCCTCGAAAGAGGGTGGGAGCCTGTTCTGGTCAATGCGAACGGCGATGTCAGCACTGAGTTGAACAACATGGAATCTCTGATGAACATGGGCTGCGATGCCGTAGTCATCATGGGTTGCGATACCGAAGGTTCTGCTGCCGCTATTGAGGAACTTGGTGCAGCAGGTATCCCAGTCATCATCGCTGGGCGTTCTATTAACGCAAGTGAAGACTCTTACTACACTTACGTTGCTGGTGACCATCATGAAGCAGGCGAGGCTCAGGGCAATTACCTCAATAGTTTGCTGGAAGCAGATCCGAATTTGACGCTGAATGTCGCCTTCATCTACGGCCAGTCTGGTTCTTCTTCTGTTGAGCAGCGCTATCAGGGCTTTGAAGATAGCTGCCTGAATGGCGAGTATAAGGATCGCGTCAACCTAGTTGCCAGCCAGTATGCTGAATTCGATGTTCAGAAGGCCTATGATATCACAAGTGATATGCTGATGGCGTATGACAACATTAACTGCTTTGTCACCCAGAGTGACGAACAGGCATCCGGCATCATCAACGCCATCAAGGCCAAGGGTGAGAATATTGCTGACTACGTTGTAGTTTCCATTGACTGCTCTTCCACCGGTCAGACTTACCTGAAGAGTGGCGAACTCGATGCTACCGTGCTGATGGCAATGAAACAGCTCGCCGTTTCTTCTGCCGACTATGTCCAGGAAGCAATGGACGGTGAGACCGTAGATAAGAAGAATTCCGTTGTTGGCTACTACCAGCTCGTTACTCCTGACACCTACAAAGCTGTCATGGAAGAAAACGGTATGACCCCCGATGAATAATTACCCTGTGAAGTGATTATCAAGTTGGAGAGAGTAAAACCTCTCCAGCATTTTATAAAAGGCGGAAAAAAGATGAAAGTAGTGTTAGAGGTTAATCACGTAAGCAAGAATTTCTACTCAACACATGCTCTTACCGAAGTAAGTTTTGATTTGCGCGAGGGTGAAGTACTTGCACTGGCAGGGGAGAACGGAGCAGGAAAATCCACGATGATGAATATCCTGCTCGGTAGCTTTCCTCCTTCGAGCGGTGATATGAAACTCGATGGGAAGTCTTATTCACCTAAAAGTCCGAGCGATGCCATTTCTAAAGGCATCTCAATGATCCATCAGGAACTGTGTCTTGTCCCCAGTATGACAGTTGCAGAGAATGTATGGATTGGTCGAGTCAACATGTTTTCCAAGTGCGGGATCTATTTGCCGCATCTCTGTGAAGCAAGAACAAAAGAGCTGTTCGACGAATACGGCATTGAAGTCGACCCTAAGGAATCTGTTAAAAACCTGAGCACAGCGCAGATGCAGATGGTCGAGATTGCTCGTGCTATCTCCTATGGTTCTCGTATCGTTATCATGGACGAACCAACCAGTGCCTTGTCAGATAAAGAGGTAAATGTTCTTTATAAAATCATCCGCAAACTGACATCCAACGGCGTTGCGGTATTGTTTATTAGTCACAAACTTGAGGAAGTCTTCGATCTTGCGGATCGTGTGACAATCTTCCGTGATGGCCATATGGTTGGTCAGCACGTTGTCAAAGACATTACTATGGACGATCTGATTAACGGCATCGCCGGAAGAAAGGTTGAAAACCTGTATCCTAAGGAAGATATCCCAAAAGGCGAAGTTTTGCTTGATGTTAAACATCTTAATAAGCAGGGCGTGTTTGAAGACATCAATTTTCAGGTGCGTGCGGGGGAGGTTCTTGGCTTTGCTGGACTGGTTGGAGCAGGCCGAACAGAAATCATGCAGGGTATTTATGGTATTGCACCTGCTGATAGCGGAGAAATCTACGTGGAAGGCAAAAGGTTGTAAACCGGTCTCCTCGCGAAGGACTTAATCACGGCATTGCGATGGTTACGGAAGATCGTCTGCGTCAGGGCGTTGTCAAGAAGATGAATGTCCAGCTTAATATGACGCTCTCTTATTTCTACCGTATTTGCAAGGCTGGAATTATCAATACCAACCGCGAAAATGAGGACACCGACAAAATGATTCGAGAACTGCACGTCAAGACGGCTGGTCGAGAAATGCCGATTTGGTCACTGTCCGGTGGCAATCAGCAGAAGGTCATGATTGGACGTGCGCTTCTGACCAATCCTAAGGTTCTCATCATGGACGAACCCACACGTGGTGTTGACGTAGGTGCCAAGAGTGAAATTTACGATTACTGTAATATGCTTGCCAAAGAAGGAATGGCAATCATCCTGATATCCAGCGACTTGCCAGAAGTAATGGGGATGAGCGACAGGATGGTTGTGGTTCGAGAAGGCAGAATTGTTGCTGAGCACGAACGCGACACGGTAACAGCCGAGCAGGTCATGAGCGAGATGTTTGGCTTAACAACGGCTCAGAAACCGGAGGTATGAAAGCTATGGAAACAAAAGCAAAGAAGAAAATTTCGAAAGACAATGTATTGATTTTCTTCCTTAAAAAAAACCGTGCATTGCTGTTGGTTTTGATTTTCTTCATTTTACTGTCTGTTGCAACTGATACATTCCTGACCAGCAGCAACATGGTCAGCTTGGCACGTCAGATCGCCGCAAACGGCATCATTGGTGTCGGGTATACTTTCTTGCTTGCATCGGACAGTGTTGACCTTTCTGCTGGATATATGATGTGCATGATTGGCATCATCAGCGGCCTGCTCAGCCAGACCGGCATGCCGTTCATTTGCATTCTCATTCTCTGTGCTGTCATTGCTGTTATCTGCAGCTGTTTTAATGCAGTTATCGAAAACAAGTTCAACCTGCCTCCTTTCCTGGTCACTCTGGCCATGCAGCAGGTATTCAGAGGCATCCTGATGCTTCTTTCAATGGCTCTCCCATCAGCAACCTGAACGAAGGTATCATTTATATGGGACAAGGTTATATTGGTCCCATTCCGTTCTCTGTTTTACTGATGCTCGTATTCATCGTAATTGGCCATATTATCTTCAGCCGCACTCAGTTCGGCCGCAATGTCATCGCAGTAGGCGGCAACCCTGAAGCAGCACGTGTTTCTGGTATTGATGTTAACAAGACTCGTGTATATGTCAGCGCACTGCTCGGCTTCACGATTGCAATCATGGCACTTGTTTCCTGCGGCCGAATTGCAAGTGCTCAGACCACTCTGGGTGGCGATACCGTTATGGATATCATTGCAGCTGTTGTTATTGGCGGCACTCCTATGGGCGGTGGTTCCGGCACGGTTGTCGGTACACTCTTTGGCTGTTTGGTTATCGGTCTCATCAGCAATGGTCTGAACCTGCTGAAGGTATCCAGCTACTGGCAGATGGTCTCCAAGGGTGTCATTATCCTCGTCGCTGTTATTCTGGACGTTTACAGCGAGCGTATTTATGACCGTATGCGCAATAAAGATTGAGCGGTGGATAAAATATGATTAATTTGAAAGAAAAGCCATTTTATCTGGATGATAAAGGGTGCGAATGGGTAAAGAATACCCTCGCTGGCATGGACGATAAAGCAAAGGTTGGACAGCTGTTCTGTGAAATCCTCTGGGAGCGCCCCGGATCAGAACCAGAATCGCTTTTTGACTTCATTGAGCCGGGCGGTGTTATGTACCGTCCTTTTCCTGGCAAGAAAATGCATGAATTTTCCAAACGTCTTCAAGCAAAAGATCAAATTACAATTTTGGCTGCATGTAACCTTGAACGTGGCGGCTCCGGAGGCAACGGCGGTTTGACTGATGGTACCTACGTGTCCAGCCCAATGGGATGCGCGGCAACAGATGATCCGCAGACGGCATATGAACTCGCGACGGTTGCATGCCGTGAGGGCGGTGCCGGCGGCGTCAACTGGACCTTTGAGCCTATCATAGATATTGATATGAACCCGGAAAACCCCATTACGAATGTTCGTACCTACGGAAGCAATCCGGATCGTATCATCAAGATGGCAAAGGGATACATGAAAGCCTGCGCCGAGCATGAAGTGGTTACTACCATTAAGCATTTTCCTGGTGATGGTGTCGACTATCGTGACCAGCACTTGATGAGCAGTATCAACAGCTTGTCTGCAGAGGAGTGGCACAAAACCTATGGCCGCGTTTATCAGGAACTGATTGACTTTGGTGCGCCTACTGTAATGTGTGCCCATATTCGTCAGCCTGCACTCGCAAGAGAAGTGAATCCTGACATCAAAGATGAAGACATTCTGCCTGGCAGCCTTAGCAAAGAACTCATGCAGGGCGTTCTTCGTAAACAGATGGGGTTCAATGGTCTGATTGTAACTGATGCTACTCAGATGGTTGGTTTTACTTGCAGCATGGATCGAGCGAAGGCTGTTCCTACGGCAATTGAACATGGCGCAGATATGTTCCTGTTCACCATCAACCAAAAGGAAGATGTTGGCTATATGCTGGATGGTCTGCAGAATGGACTGCTTAGCCAAGAGCGTTTAGATGAAGCCGTCACTCGCATTCTTGCCCTGAAAGCAACATCCACCTTCACGACAAGGCTCCTGTGCCTGATGACTCTGCACTCGACTGCCTGCGTTGCAAAGAACATATTGCCATTGCGGAAAGAGCCGCAGACCGCAGTATTACGCTGGTAAAAAATAAGCAGCCGCTTCTGCCGTTGGATCCCGCAAAGACACCGAAAATCAAGCTGATTCAGATTACAAATGAGCGACTGCCTGAAAGTGGCTGGCTGCCAGAAATCGAACTTTTCAAACAGCTGCTTGAAAAAGAAGGATTTTCTGTCAGCTACTTCAAAGACGGAAAGCATCCTGATGTCGATTTCAGCTTATCCGATTTCAAGAAAGAAACCGATTTGGTCATCTACTTTGCAAATATGAAAGTTGGTAGTAATCAGACAACGATTCGTATCACCTGGGATGACTTCCTCGGCGAGTCTTCTCCGAAGTATGTACATGACTTGCCTTATCTTTTCCTGAGTTTCTCTAATCCTTATCACCTTGTTGACGTTCCCATGGTTAAAACCTATATCAACGCATATACCTGCAACGAGTATACAGTCCGTGCCATGGTCGAAAAGCTAATGGGACGTAGTGACTTCAAAGGGACTAGCCCAGTAGATCCTTTCGCTGGTCTTTGGGATACTAAACTTTAAAGAGGGCTCATACATGTCGATTCTTGAAGTTTTAATGATTGTCTGTTTCGGCGTTGCATGGCCAATCAACCTGTACAACAGCTTCAAAAGCAAATCCACCAAGGGAAAAAATCTCCTGTTTATGAGCTTTATTGTTCTTGCGTATGTGTTTGGCATTCTGAACAAGCTGTTCGTCAGCGTTGATGCTGCCGTGTACTTCTATATCCTTAACGAAGCAATGGTTCTTGCAGATTATATTCTCTATTTTGTAAACAGACACAGTGAAATTCAAAATAGCATTTGCAAGAATTACTACAACGTATATCGATAAAATCCAAATAATATTTATCACGAGACCTTACTCAAATTGAAATTCATCAAACTCTATGATACAATGTAATTAAATTATTCAGTAGGACGGTGTTTTCTTGATGCCAACTGTAGCAGAAATAAGACTCGGCAACAAAGATATCCGCTCGTATAACCGTATCAACATGCTGCGCCTCCTTTTTGATGAAGGTGCCTTAACACAAGCTGACATCAAAAAAAGCTCAAACTCAGTGGACCGACTATAACCCAAAACATACAAGAATTTATGGCGAAGGGTTTACTACAAGAAGGGTCCGAACAGGAATCATCCGGTGGCAGACGTCCGCACTTGATTGAATTTTGCTACAACACATATCATGTGGTGGGCATAGAAGTCAGGCGGCATCACGTTGATATCCGAGTAATCAATCTTCATGGGGATACCATCTATGGGGAAGTAAAGCGCATTGTTTTTGAGAACACTCCGAAATACTGGGAACAGTTGAACCTACACATTCGGACGATTGCAAAAACAAACGATGCTATCCACCGCCTTCTTGGTGTTGGCATTGCGTTCCCCGGTGAAGTTTCTGCAGATAGGGATTATGTTATTCGCTCCACTGTTCTGGGGGTAAAGAATTTATCCATTGCAGAGATTCAGAAGCATTTCTCTTATCAGGTTTATGTCGAATATGGAGCTAATGCCGCTGGTTTTGGAACCGTTTGGCGTTCTAAAGAACTTAAAGATGCCGTATATGTAATCGTCACCAACAATGGTGTTGCCGGTTCCATCATTCTCAATAATGAGATTTATCATGGCCGGACTGGCAGAGCTGGTGCGTTCGGACATATCACATTAAATCCATCGGGCAGAAAGTGTTTCTGCGGTGCGTGCGGTTGCTGGTCTGCTTATAATGCCCTCAATGCCTTGACCGGACTCGATGAAACCGATTTAGATGGCTTCTTTGAAAAAGTCAATAATGAAGACCCAGATGCCATTGCTAAGTGGGACGAATATCTGACATATTTCGCAGACGGCCTTAGTACGGTAAGCATGAGCTTTGACATTGATATTGTCATTGGTGGCCCTCTCGCTGTATATCTTGAGCCTTGGCTAGATACAATCATCTCTAAGATGCAAAGCCGCCCCACATTAAACGGTGAAAACATTTCTATCCATTTGGACACGAAATCTGAAAGTCCTATGGCAGAAGGCGTTGCTTTGATGATTGTCGCGAAATTTTTAAATGACGAACTGGATAATTTCAGATTTGATGAACTATAATCCATGAGCAAGGTCAAGTGATATCTGAGAATAAGTGGGGAAAACCATGAAGTTCAAAGCTATCATTTTCGACTTAGACGGTGTTATCTGCTTCACAGATGAATATCATTACCAGGCGTGGAAAGCATTGGCTGATTCAATCGACGTTCCGTTTGATAGAACCGTTAACAACAGACTTCGCGGCGTCAGCCGAATGGCCAGCCTCGAAATTATACTGGAGAATGCACCGCAAAAATACACGCCAGAAGAAAAAAAAGAGGCCTTTGCTACAAAGAAGAACGACCTTTACCGTGAACTTTTAAAGAATATGTCAGAGAAAAATCTGGATGAGCGAACTAAGGACGTTCTGACTATTTTGCGTCAACGTGGTTATCTTCTTGCAATTGGCTCTTCCAGCAAGAACACGCCTTTTATTCTGGAGCGTATAGGGTTAGATCATTTCTTCGATGTTGTTGTTGATGGCAACTGCATTCAGCACTCCAAACCGGATCCAGAAGTGTTCTTAACCGCTGCTGAAAGGCTTCATGTTGCTCCGGTTGATTGTCTCGTTGTTGAGGATGCTATTAGTGGTGCAGAAGCTGGGCACGCTGGCGGTATGAAGGTTGCCTGTGTTGGGGACGCAAGCAAAAAAGGTGCAGGGGACTATAATATGCATTCCTTCGAGGATTTGTTAACTGTTTTAGCATAATTATTGTTCGGTAAGTATGAGGAGACATTATGGCAGGGATTTCTAACTGGTTTTCGTTTACTTCCAAAGAAGAACGCGAAGAGCGATCTGCAGAATACTTTAAGCGAATGTTTCCTCTTGGAGCGCAGCAAAAGACTAAAGAGGAAGAATTGCTTCAACAGCTAATCTCTGCAAAAACTTCTGATGGCGATAAGCTGTACCAAATGCTGATTGTTCGTGAGGCACTTCTCCAGAAAGATGAGAAAAAAGCGTTTGGCTCAGCTCAAAAAGTGGTACAGCGCCAGACTTCTTTCAGTGTATTCGGAAGAAGATAAGGGACTACTGTACTTTATCGCTGAGGAAGGCTTAAATATTTCATTTCTCGAGGAATTGCTTAGCTCTGATCAACTCAAGCAAAAAACAGCTATGTACTGGAGTCCGATCAAAGAGAAGCTTAAAAAGAAAAAAATAGTTGCGTCCAAAGAAATGTTCACCCTATTCTGGTTCAGAAAGAGTGAGCATTTCTTAATTATTGTCTGATTATCCACCATTCCGCGAGTAGAATGGCGAGAAAAATCAGGTTGGAAGCGGAGAAAAGCTTGAAGTACCGACTTTTATCTTCCGGCACCTCTCGTGCAATCTGTCGGTAGGAAATCAGGCTTGCCATTGAGGCAATCAGAGTGCCAAGACCACCAAGGTTTGTACCAATGATGAGCGCATCGGTTTTGACAGTGAACCCTGACAAGAACAAGCTGCAATGTGCTATTAGTTTGGCCTAAAAGAGCTCGTCCCAAACGGTCAAAAACACCTTGCCGTCGCAGTCCAGCCATAACGGTCATGAGAGAAAAAAGAATGGCAAGAGTACGTAGATCGATATAACTAATGTATCCGGCATCAGGAGGAACAAAAACTGCAGAAATGGCTGCAAGTACAATTGCTACTGAAAGGACAGTTTCTTGCTTAATAAATTGTTTTACTTTCATATTGTTTGCATTCCTTTGCAAGTTATATAACTTTTAGTATAGTTGATACGGAAAGAAATGCAAGTACTTTTCACCTGCAAATTTAGGGTGTTTCTCTGTAAATGGAAAATGCCAAACACTTATTATCAGGCGCTGAAGACTGTCATACGCGGTGTAATTGGCATTGTGTTCAGCATTTCTGTGGACGTATAGCAAAAATTGAGTTATAATATAGAAAAAGGAAAGGAGGCAATACAATGCGCTATATCGTTAAGGAATTCGATAAACCTTTGCTAATTTTTTCCGCCGATATGAACAGCAGTAACTCGAATCTGCAGATTGAAAAGATATACGAGGAAAACGATGCCTTTTTTCCGCTGAATCTTACGGTTTCTAATGGTGGATTAGAAAGTTGGCTAAAGCATCGTGTTATTCCAAAAAATCGTGCGTATGTTGATGCGTTGCTATCTAAAACAGGGCTCTCCGCAAACAGACCACTCGGAATAATTGCAGTATGCAAGGGATTATCGCTGAACGATTGCTATTGGGTTGATTCAGCCGATAACGAAAGTTCGTTTGCCAAAGTCAATTTGTACGATAATCGATTCAGTACGATTCTTGCATCCATTGCTTTTACGGGCTATGGCAGCAGTGTTAGATCATCTCTTTTTAGTAGCCCCGAGTTTTCTACCAACGGAATGCTTCCGAAATGTTGGCGGAGAATTAACGGAAAGATTTATCTGTACAAGGGCGGCACGTCAGGATTCTCAAACACAGGATTTGAGCCATATTCCGAGCTGTATGCTTATCAGATAGCTAAGGCTATGGGAATTAACGCTATCCGGTATACGCTCACAAAGAACTTGAAAAAATCACTTTGCTCTAAGTGTGAGCTATTTACCAGTAAAGATTATTCCTATATGCCCATCGGTCAGCTTATTCGCAAAGGGAATATGGAGGCTATCAGAGAGTACTATCAGACTTTGGGACAATCTTTTGTAGATGCTCTCGATGATATGATAATATTCGATGCTCTAATCTGCAATGTAGACAGACACCTAGGCAATTTTGGAGTTCTCGTAAATAACGTAACCAACCAGATAGAAAAACCTGCGCCATTGTTTGATCATGGCAATTCGCTGTTTAGCTTAGGTGGTTTAGACTTGTGGAATAACGAAACTGCGTTCCATGAGTATGTTGAGACACTCGTTCCCGTGGCTTATGATGATTTCTTAGATGAGGCACGCAAGGTGATGCAGCTGCGTCACCACAAAATGCTCAGACAACTTCTAAACTTCAGTTTCGACAGAAGAGCGAGTCGCTATAACTTGCCTACAAATCGATTGGCTATGATTGAGCGAGAAGTACAGCGTAGAGCAAGAATTTTACTTGATTATTAACTAGAAAAGCGGAGAGGCTATAAAACAGCTTCTCCGCTTTTCTCTTGGCAATCTAAAATCTCACCTAACGGCCGTAGCGGCATTGTATTGACAAAATGAAGGCCGGGCAAGCCCACGATTTCAATCGTGGGAGGCGTCAACAAAAATTTTCTGCTTCCATACGGGAGAGGACTTTCTTACACCGACGAACACAGGCCCTTCCCGACCTTTAAAAATGTACTGGACAACGTAGACAGCTACATTGCCGCCCATGCAAGGTACGGTCCAGAAGTGCGGCAAAACCTGACCGCAGCATTAACGCTCCGCACCGAAACCATGCACTCGGGTGCTATGGGAAGCCTGTTCAGCAATGCCAAGGGGCTGCAGGCGGCAGAGATCCTGGCGGCACCCTGCGTCATAGAACTGGCCGATTTCTCCCCACAATCTGCCTCGTTTATCATGAATATCCTGCTGTACAAATTCCACAGCTACCTTTCGCGCCAGCCGGAAAGCAGCCAGCTGAACCGGGTCATCGTAGTGGAAGAAGCACACAATGTTTTCGAGCGCACCCTGTCCGAAGAAAATGGCTGCGCGTTGAGCAACGAGTATTTCGATAAGATGCTGGCAGAGATCAGGAGTTCGGGTACAGGCTTAATTCTGAGCGACCAGAGGGCAAGCCTGCTGTCCGAGGCAGTCATGGCGAATACCTCCGTAAAGATCCTGCACGCCCTTACGGATAGTGAGGACAGGAAAACGGTTGGCGCATCGGCCAATCTGTCTGATTTCCAACTGAAAAAGCTGGCGGAATTCCGGCCGGGCGAGTGCGTAGTTGCCATCCGGGGCAGCACGGCGTGCAGCATGCGCAGGTCACGGCCCCGGCGGGGGAACAGGAACTTCATTCAGCCTGTCATATCTGTACAACCCGCTTCCGATGCCGCCGCAATGCGGTTAAAAGCATGCTGGCGGGTATGGACAGTACCCGAATCGCCTTTCATGTATCCAAAATACAGGCCGAACCTTACAATGTAGCTTTGCTGGAAAGGAACATCACCAACATGCTGCGCGATCTGAACGTTACAGCATCGGATGCCACAAAGATCTGCCTACTGGGCGAAATTCTGGATACCTACGGCAGGTCATCTTTACAGGAAAAACGAATCATCGTAAATTCATACGCGAAATATTTGAAAAGGAGGGAAGAACATGAGTGAAATTGGCGGCGGTGACGACGACGGCAAGGAGGTTGGCGGTTCCGGCCAGGAAAGCGGAAACGAGACAGAAAGCGCATCTTCTGCAGAGACCTCATCCTCGGTGGAGGATTCCGGCACCCTGGAAGGCACCGGCCCTGTGGAAGGGATAGGCGCCAGGGGCGAGGGCGGCCCGACAGGCCCTACGGAGACAGGCGGTGGTAGAGGAATAGAAAATGTGTCAGTATCCCCTCGCGAAATAACTACCCAATCGCATGAAGTGCCCCATGGAAAAAGCCAGATCCTGGAAACACCCGCCAGCCTGGAACAGGCACAAAAGGACGTTGAATCGTACCATCAACAATCGATCGAGCAGATCTTGGCACTCAACGGCAAGTATATGTCGGAGGAAGACCGGGCCAGGGTGGCGGGCGGCTCAGATAAGCCCCGGGCCATCGAAAGCGACCCCAACCGGGGCCGAAACGGCGGCTACCTGCTTTATAAAGGCCGATCCAGCATTGAGGTGTCGGCCATGGACCAGCAACAGATGGAGCGGACCACCAAGCACGAGACAAACCATTTCGCCAGCAAAAACCGCGAAATGCTTGTCCCCGAACCTGACAAAAAGGGGTATACTGTATATCAGACGGTGGGCACGCGGAGCTCCAGCTGGTTCCACTCGGACGAGACCGGGGAAAACTACAACTTTACTACCAAAGGCCGCGGTCTGAACGAGGGCCTTACCACCTTATACACCAATCAGCAGTTGACGGAACTCAGCAAGGAAAAAGGCGAAGCCGCGGAGCGTCAGCAAATCTACGCCCACGCCACTGAACTGTGCAGCCAGCTAGAGGATATTGTCGGACAGGATACCTTAAAAGAGGCGTACTATGGCGGCAACCTGCAAGCATTGCAGGAAAAGGTGGATGCCCTGGCAGGGGAGAAGGGCTACGAAGCGCTGCAGGATTGCCTGGACAGGACCCTCTCCAAAGACCCGGCAGAGCGTGTCGAGGCAATGAAAGAGGCCCAAAACATTCTGGCAAAAATGTATGAGAAGGGAGAAACAAAAGCATGATCGAGTACATTCTGGACTATCTGGCAAATCAGGGGCGTCTATGCGGCCTCGCAAGGTGAGCAGCAACAGATGGAAGACGGTATAGCCCGCTACCTGCAGGAAAACGGCCTGGAAGATGGCAACACCGGCGCCTACTACCAGAAGTACGTTAGCAACCATCTGCAGCAGATCTCTGCCTCGGACCTGAAAGCGTATTTTTTGAATTACGGCCTGATCAGCGACGTGAACCAGATCGCTATCGAGTATAGGTGCGACGGCAGCCTCCCGGAAGAACGGATAAAAACCCTGTACTGGCTTATGGAAAAAATGCACGCCTGCGGGCTGGGGGAAAAGTACGTCCCAATTATAGAAGTCAAGCAGATCTTAGGCAGTTTGGCATCAACTACTTTTCCTTTAAGCTTAAAATACAAAAAGCCCTGGAAACGGTTCGCCGTGTGCAGGGCACACTGCTTACAATTGCCAGTGACCATGGCCAGCAATTGGTGCGGGACAGCGAGATCTTTTACATTGAGGTGCAGGGACACAATTTGATCTACCATACGTTGCATGGCGATTTGACAGCAACGGGGACCCTAAAGCAAATAGAAGCGCAGTTAAAACCAAGCGGCTTTTACAGGTGCAACTATTGCTACCTTGTCAATTTGCGTCATGTCGGCTTTTTGGATGGCAGCGAGGTAACAGTCGGGCAGTATAAGCTGCAGATCAGCCGTAATCGGCGAAAAGAATTTTTGCAGCAGCTGACCCAGTTCTACGGCAGGGGAGGACGGTGAAATGATGAGCTTTTTATTCCGATGCCTGTTTTTCCTGGATATTTTGTTCCTTGGCCTTTTGTACACGGCCAAATTCCCCAAGCGCAGCCACTATCCGCTGCGGGCCGCGCTGGCGTGCATCGTTGGCCTGGCGGTATCCTGCGGGTGGGCCGCGTTATTTGATGGCAAACCACAATTGTTGGGGCTTTACCTTTTATATGAAAGCGTTGGCTTTTTGGGACAATTTTTCATTGCGCTGTTCTGCGTGTACAGCTGTGTGCAGATGCAGCCCTGGACTTGTTTGTACCTGGGCACCTTTTTCTGGTTCACCCAGCAGGCATCCTACAGCATTGCCTCTATTCTGATTGGCAACTCGATCAACTTTCGCGGGCTGATCACCAGCATTGCATCGTTGCTGGTGGTTGCGCTGCTGCTGTATTGGCTGTTTGTTCGCTATATCGAAGCCCCGATTCTGGAGCGCATCCACAGCCACACAGTGTTCCCTAGCTGGATTTTAATGCTGCTGGGCTGTCTGGTGCTGAACAGTTACGCGGGTTTTTACAACGAAACCAGCTGCACCTACTATCTGGCACTGCTGCTGATCGACACAGTTGTGCTGTTTTACCAGTACACCATCTACCAGACACTAGGCCTTGAGCGCGAGAATGAAACGGTCCGCCTGTTGCTGACGCAAAGCAGCAAGCAATACCAGATCGCCAAGCAGAACATGGAGCAAGTCAACATCAAATGCCACGACCTGCGCCACCAGATCCGGCTGTTCCGGGGTGCGGGCCGCATTGATGAATCGGTGCTGAAAAGAGATGGAGCAGGCTGTCGATGCCTACGACATCACGGTAAAACCGGCAACCCTGCGTTGGATGTGCTGCTAACCGAGAAAAACCAGATCTGCCGCAGCAAACAGATCGGCTTTACCTGCATGGCGGATGGCAAGGGCCTTGCCTACATGGAACCTGCTGACCTGTACGCATTGTTCGGCAACGCGCTGGAAAACGCCATTGAGGCCACCGAGCAGCTGACGGACCCAGCCCAAAAGCAGATCGTGCTGACCGTGCGCCCGGTAGAGGGCTTCTGCTCGGTGCATCTGCAGAACTATACCAAAGAGCCGCTGCGGCTGGAAAACGGCTTGCCTGTCACTAGCAAGCAGGACCGCCTCAACCACGGTTTTGGCACCCGCAGTATGCAGCTGTTGGTGGAAAAATACGGCGGCGAGCTTACCTTCCAGCAGGAGGCTGATGTCGTCAACATCTACATGCTGCTGCCCAGCCGCCCGGCGAGTGAATGACAACTTATGAAGTAGGAACTACACCTTATGCAGGAGTCATTGACTCCTGCTTCTTTTTTAAAATAAAAGGATAGAAGGAAGGAAAAACAACGCCTGTAAAACAAAAAAGGAGGAGAAAACATGCACATTGCCATTGTAGAGGATGACCCCGCCACCCGCGCCCAACTGGCCGAGTATATCCAGCGGTACACCCGGCAGTACGGCACTCCGTTCCAGGTCGAGACATTTGCCGACGGGGACGAGATCGCCGAAAACTACCGCCCGGTCTACGATATCCTGTTTATGGATATAGAGATGAAGCACCTGGACGGCATGGAGACCGCCCGCCGCATCCGTCAGTTGGATGGGGAAGTGCTTATCATCTTTATTACCAACACCGCACAGTATGCCATCAACGGCTATTCTGTCGGTGCGACCGATTATATGCTCAAGCCGGTGCCGTATTTCTGCTTCTCGCAGCAGCTGAAAAAGGCTGTTGGCCAGCTGCAAAAGCGTGCCCGCTTTGATCTGACCGTGACGGCCGAGGACGGTATGCGCCGCCTGAACACCGCCGAAATTTATTACATCGAAAGCGACGGCCACACCGTCCACTTCTATACCGAAAACGGAGATTTCAGCGCCAGCGGTCTTTTGAAAAATTTTGAGGAAAAGCTTGCAGGCCGTCCCTTTGCCCGGTGCAACAATTGCTATCTTGTCAACCTGGCCCAGGTGGCGGGCATCGCACAGGAGATAGTCAAAGTCGGGCCGCACAGCCTGCCCGTCAGCCGGACCAAGCGCCGTGCCTTCCTGGATGCCATGTCCGATTATATCGACAGTGCAAGCGCTGTATAGTAAAGAGCAAGATGCACAAAAACATGCGACTGCACATTGTGCAATATGAACAGTAAAAAGCAACTGACTTTTTCGAAAAATGTGAGTTATGTATCTGAAACGACCAGTTATGTAAAAACCACCCTTTTAAAACCGAAATCCGTATAATAAATAGCATCAGCTTGATCCTGTCCTGGGGGCAGCAGTCCGGAATGCTGCGCAAAAGGCGGGATCTGATGAATAGATCAGGCAAGGGTGCTTTCCAACTGGGAAAGTACCCGACAAATACAGGAGGTAATTATGAGAAGAATGCCTGTGGTACGGGGAACTGCGGCAGTGATGGCGTTCCTTACGCTGACGACTGTATCCGCATCGACCCTGATGTTCACCTATTCCGGTGCCATCAACAAGGCACTGAATATCAACACAAGCAAGATCGTCGAGACCGATGATGCCAGCGCCGTGAACACTGCCTATTATGACAGCGAGTTCGGCACCGACTATACCAACAAGCAAGCCGCATTGAAAGTGGAAATGGAAGTGGCGGCCGAAAACGTCACTCAGGCCGAGGAGGGCACCGTCCTGCTGCGCAATGAAAACGCCGCCCTGCCGCTGGACAGTGCCAGCCGCGTGACGATCTTCGGCAACGGTGCAGCACATTCCGCTATGGGCGGCAGCACCACATCCAGCGTGGCCTCTATCCCGACCATGACCTTTGGTGCGGCTATGCAAAAGGTTTTTGGTGCGGACAACATCAACACCACCCTGCTGGATAACGCCTACGCTTCGTTAGGCACTACCAGCGCGGCCGAAGTCGTTGAAGCCCCCATCGCCGATGTGCAGAAATACGCCAGCAGCTGGGCCAGCGACTACAACGATGCTGCTATCGCCGTCTTTACCCGCCTGGGCGGCGAGAGCAACGATACCGCCATGTATGGCGAGGATGGCTCCCATTTCCTGGGCCTGCAGGCCAACGAAAAAGACCTGATGAAGTACCTGCAGGAACAGAAAGCTGCTGGTACGTTTAAAAAGATAATCGTCATCATCAATGCCGACCAGATGATGGAACTGGACTGGCTGGACGATTATGATGTCGATGCCTGTGTGCTGGCCGGTGTGCCTGGCGTTACCGGCTATGAGGGTGTTGCCAATGTGCGGCCGGCGAAGTTTCGCCCAGCGGCCACCTGGTAGACACCTATGCCGCTAACTCGCTGTCCGCCCCCGCCACTACTTATGCCTGCGAGAACATGCAGCTGTGGGGCAATGTGGATTACGTCAACAGCAAGGCCACCGACCTTTCCAACGATGGCATCAACGTTGACTACTACACCATCTATGCCGAGGGTATTTATGTAGGCTATAAATACTACGAGACCCGCTACGAAGATGCTGTCATGGGCAGCGGCGATGCTTCCTCCTCGGTTGGTTCTTCCAACGGCAGCGGTTGGAACTATGCCGATGAAGTTGTCTATCCGTTCGGCTACGGCCTGTCCTACACCAACTTCACCCAGACGCTCAAGGGTGTGACTTTCAATGCCGATACCGATAACTATGAGGTTGAGGTGGAAGTGACCAACACCGGCGATGTGGCTGGCAAGAGCGTTGTTGAGGTTTACGCACAGACCCCTTACGGCGATTACGAAAAGCAGAACAGCATCGAAAAATCCGCCGTACAGGTTGTCGGTTTCGAAAAAACCGATACACTGGAGCCTGGCCAGAGCCAGACCGTTACCGTTGAGTGCGAGCGCTACATGCTGGCCAGCTACGACTCCAAGGGCGCACAGGGTTATATCCTGAGCGCTGGTGACTACTACCTGGCCGTGGGCGATGACTCCCACGATGCGCTGAACAACATTCTGGCCGCCAAGGGCTACACCACCGCCAACGGTATGACCGCAGACGGCGACGCTGCCAAGGTTTACAGCTGGAATCAGGCCGAGCTGGACACCACCACCTACAAGATGTCCCGTGTGGACGACACCGTGGAGGTCACCAACCAGTTTGATAACGCCGACCTGAACTACTACGGTGTGGACTTCACTTATCTTTCCCGCAGCGATTGGTCCGGCACCTACCCGGTCAGCGTTGTCAGCATCGATGCTACCGATGAGATGATTGACGACCTGAACCTTGATTGGTATAAGACTCCTGCCGACGCCCCTGCTGTTTCTGACTTTACTCAGGGTGCCGACAATGGCCTCAAGTTCATCGATATGCGTCTGGTGGATTGGGACGACGATGAACAGTGGGATGCTTTCCTCGATCAGCTGACCGTGGCGGATATGACCGCCCTGATGCCCGATACTTTCGGCGTGGCCGGTCTGGATAAGATCGGTATGCCTGCCCAGAAGCGTGCAGATGACTGCCTGGGGGTCGGTTCTGCGATGATTGCCACCGGTGACAAGTGCCTGAGCTGGGTGTCTGAGGTTATGACCGCCCGCACCTGGAACCGCGACCGCATGGAGCGCAAGGGCAGCCTGATGGCAATTCAGGCTGCTTACGCCGGTATCAACGAGGTCTGGTACGGCGGCGGCAACACCCACCGCACCCCGTTCGGCGGCCGTAACCAGCAGTATTACAGCGAGGATGCCAACTACGGTTATATGGTCGGCGCTGTTGAGGCTGCCGCTATGCAGGCCAACGGCGTGAACTACTGCATCAAGCACTTTGCCATGAACGACCAAGAGTCTGGCCGTGAAAGCCTGAACACCTTTGCCACCGAGCAGACCGTCCGCGAAGCCTATCTGCGCGCCTTTGAGGGGGCGTTTGTCGAGGGCGGTGCCCAGAGCACCATGACCGCCTTCAACCGTATCGGCGTTGTCTACTGCGCCGCCAACCTGCCGTTGCTGAACAACGTCCTGCGCGGTGAGTGGGGCTTCAAGGGCCACATCACGACCGATGGCTTCTCCAAGTCCTCTCTCTACAAGACCCACTACATGGAAATGATCACCGCCGGTGTAGACTTCCTTTGCCTTGACCCCGGCGAGACCGCTGCCGCCGTTACCGCCGCCATTGATGCGGGTGATGGCTACATCATGCAGCAGCTGCGCGAAGCCACCAAGGCCAACGTTTACGCCGCCAGCCGTTCGATCTCCGTCAACGGCTTGAGCAGCAACTCCATCATCGTCAACATCGTGCCCTGGTGGGAAATCGTCTTGCTGGTCGTCACCGCCATCTGCGGCATCGCCTTCATCGGCTGCACCGTGGCCTGCGTTGTGATGACTTACGGCAAAAAGAACAAGAAAGTGGAGGGCTGAATCCATGAGTAAAACGAAAAGCTTCAGCGCCAAGGCCGCTCTGGCCGGTGCTGTCTTGTCCGCGGCAGCCCTGATCGGCTTTACCGTATACGGCATGATTTACGATTATTTTGACACCGTCGTTTCCCTGACCCTGGCGCTGGGCGTGGCCGGTATGGCCGCCTATGCCTTGGCTGATAAGGTGTGGAGCGAACTGCTTAACCTCGCCGCCGTGGCCTGCATCACCTTTGGCATGGGCCTGTTCTTCCTCAACAGCTATCCCGTCTGGGCTGACCGGCTCAACAATATCTCGATGTACGGCTCCCGCGGCACGCTGGTGCCCGTTATCGCACTGCTGGTGCTGATGGTCGCCGCCATTGTGGCAGGTATCGTATCCTGCTTTACGCAGAAGGAGGGCAAAGCAAAATGATAAACAATACTGCGTCCCGCAAAACGCTGGCTGCTGTGCTGGCAGTTGGCATGGCGGCTGGCCTGACCGGCTGCGGCAGCACAGTTGCTGCCAATACGAACGATTATTTTACTAACGTATCTTCCATCCTGCACACGCTGCAATCCAATGGCAGCCAGCAGGATGCGGCCAGCTCTTCCACCGCCGATGCGGGCAACCAGCTGGCTACGCCGACTGATTTCACGGTGGACGAAAACGGCAGTTACAGCTTTACCGGCGTAGAGGATGCCGAGTATTATCTGCTTTACTTCTGCGACCCCACCGCTACCGGCGATGACGACAGCTACATCTACACCAGCGGTCCCATCAACGCCAACAGCTCCAACACCTACAGCGGCAACTGCGCCGATGAGTTCAGCTATGCCTTCGGCTCCTACCTCGCCAAGGTCTACGCGTTCCCCGATCTGACCGATAAGGATCATAGCATGTCCAAGCCCGCGACCGCCGAGTATTCCTACAGCGGCAACCAAAGCGCACCCGAACTGAACTATTACTGGAACACGTTTGACGGCAACATGAGTATCCAGGTGGCCAACCTCGGCACCTATGAGTTCGAGGCCTACCCCGACAAGGTGGATATCACCTTTACGAACACCGAGAACAGCGCCGACGTTGTCGCCTTGACGATGGAAAACGTCACCCCCGATAACAACCAGCTGGACACCGATGCCCTGACCAAGGGCGCGACCTACGATGTGACCGCCGTTGCCACCAGCAACAGCGGGTACGTGCTGAACCCGACCTCGGACACCACGACCGTTGCCACCGGTCTGTTGCTGGGCGATAGTAGTCTGATCACTGATGCCTACAGCTACAGTGATGGCTTTGCCAACAACATCTTTGCCTGGCCTCGCGCGTACGATGGCTTTGATCTTGAAAACGGCGGCACCGCCGGTTACGCCCCGGCCATGGGTGGCGGCAAGACCGAATTTGTGGCCACGCCGGTTTCTTCCGTCGACGGCAGCTACACCTATGACCTGGCCGCTGGCAACTGGACCCGCAGCGGCAAGCTGGAACTGAAAGCCGATGGCACCTTTACCGCCGAACTGGAAGGCTCTGGCCCCGTCAACTCTAGTGAGTACGGCGGCAGCTGGGGCGATAACGGCGATGGCACTGCAACCATCAGCTACGACCCCAGCCAGCTTGTCATCAAGTAAAAAACAACACGTAAAAGAGGAATTGTGCCATGGGATACAAGGAATTGATCAAACAGATGTCACTTTTGGAAAAATGTGCGATCTTGAGCGGTGATACCGTTTTCACTACCCGCGCGTATCCCAGGCGCAATATTCCTGCTATCAACCTGTCCGATGGCCCCAACGGCGTGCGCAAGCAGGCCGGGGCGGCGGACCATCTGGGGCTGAATCCCAGCGTGCCGGCTACCTGCTTTCCCACGGCTGTCACCGTGGCATGCAGCTGGGACCCTGAACTTGGCGAGGAAGTCGGCAAGGCTATGGGCGAGGAAGCCGCCGCACAGGAGGTTTCCGTGCTGCTGGGACCAGGCCTCAACACCAAGCGCAGCCCGCTCTGCGGCCGCGACTTCGAGTACTTCTCCGAGGACCCTTACCTTGCGGGCAAGATGGCCGCAGGCTATGTGCGGGGCATCCAATCCAACGGCATCGCCGCCTGCCCCAAGCACTTCGCCGTCAACAGCCAGGAGCTGCGCCGCATGGCGTCGGACTCCGTGCTGGACGAACGCACCCTGCGGGAGATCTACCTGACCGGCTTTGAGATCGTGGTGAAAGAATCCGCACCCAAAACCATCATGTCCAGCTACAATTTGGTCAACGGCACCTACGCCAACGAAAATGCCCATCTGCTGCAGGACATCCTACGCAGGGATTGGGGCTTTACCGGCGCTGTCGTTACCGACTGGGGCGGCTCCAACGACCATGCACTGGGCGTAAAGAACGGCTCCACGCTGGAAATGCCCGCCCCGGGCGGCGACGCCGTGCGGGAACTGCTGGCCGCTGTCAAGTCCGGCAAGATCACCGAAGCCGATGTGGACGCCCGCCTGGACGAACTGCTGACGCTGATTTACGACACCCACGCCGCTGTGCAGAACCACAGCCGCAGCTTTGACGCCGACGCCCACCACGCACTGGCCCGCCGCGCCGCTGCCGAAAGCACGGTGCTGCTGAAAAACGAGGACAACCTGCTGCCGCTGGCGGCAGGCACCAAAGTGGCGGTCATCGGTGACTTTGCCGAGACCCCGCGCTACCAGGGCGCAGGCTCCAGCGCGGTCAACTCCATCAAGGTAGATTCTCTGCTGGGCTGCTGGGCCGAAAGCGGGCTGGAACAGGTAGGCTTTGCCGCCGGTTTCGACCGCCAGGGCAAGCCCGACGCCGCCAAGCAGGCCGAAGCCGTGGCGCTGGCCAAAAAGGCTGACGTAGTGCTGCTCTGCATGGGCCTGGACGAGATCAAAGAGAGCGAGGGCCTGGACCGCAGCGATATGTGCGTAGCATCGAACCAAATCGAGCTGCTGCGTGCGCTGCAAAAGGTCAACCCCAACATTGTGGTGGTGCTCAGCGCCGGTGCATCGGTGGAGACCTCTTGGGCGAACCACTGCAAGGCGCTGGTCTACGGCGCTTTGGGTGGCCAGGCCGGGGCCGGGGCCATGCTGGACGTGCTGACCGGCAAGGTCAACCCCAGCGGTAAGCTGGCCGAGAGCTGGGCCAAGGCGTATTCGGATACCCCCGCCCGGGACAACTTTGCCGGCGACGGCCGTACCGTGCAGTACCGCGAGGGGCTGTACGTGGGCTATCGCTACCACCAGACGGCCGGGGTCGCTCCCGCTTATCCGTTTGGGTTTGGCTTAAGCTACACCACCTTTGCCTATGCTGACGTAAAAGCCACGCCCCAGGGCGTAAGCCTGACCGTGACCAACACCGGCGACCGTGAGGGTGCCGAGATCGTGCAGGTCTACGTAGCCAAGCCTGATGCCAAGATCTTCCGCCCCGCGCAGGAGCTGAAAGGTTTTGCCAAGGTGCAGCTGGCGGCAGGGGAGAGCAAGCGGGTGACTGTTGCGCTGGATGACAAGGCGTTCCGCTACTGGAACACGATGACTAATGCCTGGGAGGTCGAGGGCGGCAGCTATGAAGTCCGCGTCGGTGCCTCCTGCGAGGACATCCGCCTGACCGCTGTTGTTACTGTGGCCGGTACCGGTGCACCGAATCCCTACGAGGGCAAGAGCCTGCCGCACTACACAAGCGGCAAGGTGCAGAACGTGCCCGACGCCGAGTGGGAGACCCTGCTGGGCCGCCCCATCCCGGACGACACCGTAAAAATCGACCGCAACATGACCCTGGGCGAGCTGAACCACGGCCGCAGCCCGCTGTGCTGGCTGATCTGGCTGGTGCTGCATACGCTGCTGACCGCCAGCTACAAAAAAGGCCAGCCCAACCTGAACGTGATGTTCCAATACAACATGCCGCTGCGCGCCCTGGCCAAAATGATTGACATACAAGACAAATGTGATATAATGACCTTGTTGGCAATTGAGTCAATATTTTTAGATAAATAATTACGAGGTATAAATCATGAACTTTGAAGAACTGAAAGAAGTATTTGTTGACACCCTGAACTGCGATGCTGACAAGGTCACGATGGCCGCCAGCCTGACCGAGGACTTGCAGGCGGACAGTCTGGATGCCGTAGAGCTGAACATGGCGTTTGAGGAAAAGTTTGGGATCACGATTGCTGATGAGGACCTGGGGACGCTCAAGACTGTGGGTGATATCTTCAACTATCTGGTTGCGCGGGCAGCCTAAAGGGTATTAGGGATGAATGCCATTGAAAAGCTGTTCCCGGCCAGCCAGCAGGAGCGCAGCTTCCAGCTGAAAGCCCGCCGCGATGCTGGTACGGCCGCGCCAAACTGGGTGCCGCCGCAATTTGTTGCCTGCAAAAAGTGCGGCCGCCGCGCCACCCGCCAGGTCTGGACCAAAAGCCTGTATGTGTGCCCCAACTGTGGGGTGCATCTGCCCATTGGAGCCTATTACCGGCTTAGTACGGTTTTGGACCACGGGACCTTTAAAGAGCTGAACCCGGACATTGCCCCCAATGATGTGCTGCATTTCCCCGATTATCAGGAAAAGTTGGCCGCTGCTTCGGTCAAGACTGGCCTGAAAGAAGCTGCCGTTACCGCAACCGGCATGATCGGCGGCGTGCAGGCGGTGGTCGCTGTGCTGGACAGCCGATTTTTTATGGGCAGCATGAGCACTGCCGTGGGGTGGAGAAAATCACCCGCGCAATCGAATATGCTGCTGATAAACGGCTTCCGCTGGTTATTTTTTCCGCCAGCGGCGGTGCGCGGATGCAGGAGGGCATTTTCAGCCTGATGCAGATGGCCAAAACCAGCGCCGCACTGGAACGTTTTAACCGCAGCGGCGGGCTGTACGTCAGCGTACTGACCCACCCCACTACCGGCGGAGTCACGGCCAGCTTTGCCAGCCTGGGCGACATTACGCTGGCCGAACCGGGTGCGCTGATCGGCTTTGCCGGGCCGCGTGTCATTGAACAGACCATCGGGGAAAAGCTGCCCGATGGTTTCCAGCGCAGTGAGTTCCAGCTGGAACACGGCTTTGTGGACCAGGTTGTGCCGCGCACTGAATTAAAAGAGGTTTTGACGCGGATCTTGCAGCTCCACACGCGGGGGAGGAAACGCAGATGATCAAGGAAGTTTTGCAGCAATTGGAACCGCTGGACGCGCAGATTGATGCATTGTGTAGCAGCACCGATGATGCCGAAATGGCGAATACGACTACCCATGCCGCTGAGCTGGCAGAGCTTTCCGCGCAGGAAAACATGCTTTTGCAGCGCTGCACATCACTGACGCCGGAGGACAGAGTTTTTCTGGCGCGCCGCCCTGACCGCCCGCATATCGGCGAAATCATCGACAACCTGTTTACCGACTTTTTTGAGCAGTGCGGTGACCGGCAATGCAAGGAGGACGCGGCCATTTTGTGCGGTATCGCGCGATTCCATGGGATGCCCGTTACGGTTTTGGGGCACCGCAAAGGAACGACGCTGGAAGAAAACCTGCGCTGCAACTTTGGCATGCCGGGACCGGAAGGCTACCGCAAGGCGCTGCGCGTGATGAAGCAGGCGGAAAAATTCAGGCGGCCCATCATCACATTTATTGATACCCCCGGTGCTTACCCCGGTAAGGATGCCGAGGAGCGCGGCCAGGGGGAGGCCATCGCCCGCAACCTGATGGAGATGAGCGGTCTGACCGTCCCGGTACTGGCCATCGTTACGGGCGAAGGCTCCAGCGGCGGCGCACTGGGGCTTGGCGTTGCCAACCATATTCTGATGCTGGAAAACGCCGTGTATTCGGTGTTGAGCCCCGAAGGATTTGCCAGCATTTTGTGGAAAGATGCCTCCCGCAGCGGCGAAGCCTGTACCATGATGAAACTGACGGCGCAGGACTTGTATACGGACGGAATTGTGGAAGAGGTCATCCCCGAACCGCTGGGCGGCGCACAGCGCGGGCGGCAGCTGCTTTTCAGCCGGTTGGATACCGCCATTGCCGCGCACCTTGCCGCCTTGTGCAAGATGAGTGGAAAGGCATTAGCCGACCAGAGATACAAAAAATACCGCCGTATCGGAGAAATGAGGGGCGCATGAAAGGTTTACGGCTGTTGGCCACTGGCGGGGCATTGCCCGGCCGTGTAGTGACGAATGAGGATTTGAGCCGACAAGTGGACACCAGCGATGAATGGATCACGACCCGCACCGGCATCCGCCAGCGGTATTACTGCACCGAAAGTGAGGATGCCGCCACGCTGGCCATTGCCGCCGCCCGCCAGGCTCTGGCGCGTAGCGGGCTGGCAGCAAGCGAGATTGCCTGCTGCGTTGCGGCAACGCTTTCGGCTCCAACGGCTACCCCCAGTGTTGCCTGCCGTGTGCAGGCGGCCTTGGGGCTGCCGGAGAACCGGCCCGCTTTTGATGTAAATGCGGCTTGTTCCGGTTTTATTTATGCTATTGCTGCGGCCCACGGGCTGTTGAACACCCTGGGCGGACGCTATGCGTTGGTCATCGGCTGCGAAGCGCTGTCCCGCATGGTGGACCCGACCGACCGCACAACCTGCGTACTGTTTGGGGATGGCGCTGGTGCGGCTATTCTGGAACTGGCCGAAGATGTGCCGTTTGCCGTCACGTTGGGCGCGCGGGGGAGCGAAGCCATCCGTGTCGGCGGCCCCGCAGCCTGCGATACGGCCCCGATCACGATGGATGGCAAAGCGGTCTTTCGTTTTGCGGTGGAAACCATGCCGCGTTGCCTGCAAACCGTGTTGGAGCGCAGCCAAAAGACCTTGGCTGACCTGGATTGGGTCGTCTGCCATCAGGCCAATAGCCGCATTATTGACCATTGTATCAAACACTTGCACGCAGAACCGTCAAAATTTTATAAAAATATGGACCGCCATGGAAATACCAGTGCTGCCAGCATTCCCATTGCCCTGCATGAAATGGTGGAAAATGATTTACTGCACCCCGGCCAGACCCTGGCCTGCATCGGTTTTGGCGGCGGGCTGACCTGGGGCGGAATGCTGCTGACGTATGAGGGTAGAAAATGAAGCTGCTCAATGAAATTTTAGGTACGAAATATCCCATTATCCAAGGTGGAATGGCCAATATCGCCACGGGCGAATTTGCCGCTGCCTGCTCTAACGCCGGGGCGCTGGGCCTGATCGGTTCCGGCGGTATGGATGCCGATGCCCTGAGGGAAAACATCCGCCACTGCCGTGCGCTGACCGACCAGCCTTTTGGTGTCAACATCATGCTGATGCACCCGCAGGCAGATGAATTTGCCAAAATCGTGGTGGAAGAAGGCGTAAAGATCGTCACCACCGGGGCAGGAAATCCGGGAAAGTACATGGCAATGTGGAAAGCAGCCGGCATCACGGTTATCCCGGTGGTAGCTGCCGCAATCTTAGCCAAACACCTGGAACCGCTTGGCATTGACGCTGTCATTGCTGAGGGGACAGAGAGCGGCGGCCATGTGGGGGAAATGACCACAATGGCGTTGGTGCCGCAGGTCGTTGATGCCGTCCACGTGCCGGTCATTGCCGCGGGCGGCATTGCTGACGGGCGCGGTTTGGCCGCAGCGCTGGCGCTGGGGGCCTGCGGCGTGCAGGTCGGCACCTGTCTGCTGGCCAGCACCGAGTGCCCCATCCACGAAAACTACAAGGCAGCGCTGCTGAAAGCCCGCGACAGCGATACCATTGTGACCGGGCGGATCGGCGGCACTCCGGTGCGTGTGTTGAAAAACCGAATGAGCCGCGAGTATGTCAGGCAGGAAAAAGCCGGGGCCGACAAAATGGCGCTGGAACGCTTTACGCTTGGCAGTCTGCGCAAGGCTGTGTTTGACGGCGACACCGAAAACGGAAGCCTGATGGCCGGACAGGCCGCGGGGCTGCTGCATGAAGTCCGCCCGGTAGAAGAGATTTTTGCCGCAATGGTAAGCGAGGCAAAGACCTGCATCACGGGGTTGTACAAGGAGACCACCTGATGAAACTAGCATTTTTATACGCTGGGCAGGGCAGCCAGCACGCCGGTATGGGCCAGGACCTTTATGAAACCTTTCCTGCCTTCCGCGCCGCCTTTGACGAAGCTGCCGCAGCGGTGGATTTTGATTTGAAAGAAGTCTGCTTTACCGACGCGGCGGGCGTACTGAAGGAAACGCAATACACCCAGCCTTGTATGACAGCTTTTGCCGCCGGTCTTACCGCTGTGCTGCGGGAGCAGGGCATTATGCCGGACTATGCGGCGGGCTTGTCCCTGGGGGAGTATTCCGCTTTGGCCTGTGCGGGGGTGTTCGATATGCAGACAGCGGTCGCTTTAACGGCTTTCCGTGGCAAAGCGATGGCTGCTGCCGCTGCCGGGCGCACCTGTGGGATGACAGCCGTTTTGGGATTGGATGAAACATCCTTGCAGGCATGTTGCAGCGCAGCCGCCGAAGAGGGCGTTGTACAGATCTGCAATTACAACTGTCCCGGCCAGCTGGTTATCGGCGGCGAGAAAGCTGCTGTAGACAAAGCTGCCGACCTGGCGCTTGCCGCTGGGGCGCGGCGCTGCCTGCCGCTGAACGTCAGCGGTGCGTTCCATACGCTGCTGATGCACCCCGCCGGAGATGCGCTGCGGGAAAAGTTCCAATCCATCCATTTTGCGCCGATGCAGTTCCCGGTGCTGTTCAACTGCCTTGGGCATGAAATGGCAGAGAATGACACGGTCGCCACGCTGCTGGAAAAACAGGTGCAGTCCGGCGTACGTTGGGAAGCCACCGTCCGCCGTTTGGCGGAACTGGGGGTGGACACCGCCATTGAGATCGGCCCTGGCAGGGTGCTGACCGGTTTTGTTAAAAAGACCGTAGGAAGTGCCATCTCGTGCTACCCGGTGGAAACTGCCACGCAGCTGCAACAGTTGCTTTGCACCATGAAAGGAGCCTGACCATGCCGCAAACCGAAAGCATGCGCCGTGCCGCTCTGGTTACGGGCGGCGCCAAGGGCATTGGTCGTGCCGTCTGCCTTGCATTGGCCGAAAACGGCATGAACATTGCAGTCAACTACGCAGGCAGCGCAGCCGCGGCCGAGGAAACAGCGGCTGCCTGCCGCGCCTTTGGTGTGCAGGCCATCACGCTGCAAGCGGATGTGCGCGGCCCCGAAGCCTGCCAAAATCTGGTGGAAGATACCGCTGCCGCTTTTGGGCGGATCGATGTGCTGGTCAACAATGCGGGCATCACCGCGGATAAACTGCTGATGCGCATGACCGAATCCGACTTTGACAATGTACTTTTTACCAACCTGAAGGGGACGTTTTTCTGCACCAAAGCAGCTTCCCGCTTGATGATGCGCCAGCGGTATGGGCGTATCATCAATATCAGCAGTGTGGTCGGCCTGCACGGGAACGCGGGCCAGGCCAACTATGCCGCCAGCAAGGCGGGGCTGATCGGCCTAACGAAAAGCGTTGCCAAAGAGTACGCCGCACGCAATATTACCGCCAATGCGGTGGCACCTGGATTTATTGAAACCGATATGACCGCCGCTATGCCGGAATCTGCCCGCGCCGCAGCCGCAGCGGCCATCCCGGCAGGCAGAATCGGCCGTGCTGAAGATGTTGCCGCGGCGGTGGCTTTCCTGGCCGGGGAGCAAGCCGGTTACATTACCGGCCAGGTTCTCTGCGTTGACGGTGGAATGGGAATGTGAGGTGTGCTATGAAAACAGAAAAGAAACGCCGGGTCGTTATCACCGGCCTTGGCACAGTAAACCCTACCGGCAATACGGTGGCAGAAAGCTGGGCCGCCGTGAAAGCTGGCCGCTGCGCCGTTGGGCCGATCACGGCTTTTGATACAACGGATTTTAAGGTGAAACTGGCCGCAGAAGTCAAAGATTTTGACCCTGCCGAACGTATTGACCGGCGCGAAGCCCGCAAAATGGCGCGGTTTACCCAGTTTGCCGTGGCCGCCGCTGACGAAGCCATCCACGACAGCGGCCTTGCACTGGAAAATATCGACCACACACGGTTCGGCGTGATCCTGTCCAGCGGGATCGGTGGTCTGCCCACGATCGAGGAAGAACACACCCGCGGCCAGCAGCGGGGTTTTGAAAAAGTCAGCCCCTATTTTGTCCCCATGTCCATCGGTAATATGGCGGCGGGACAGATTGCCATCCGTTTTGGCTTGCAGGGCATGTGCAGCTGCCCCACCACCGCCTGCGCAGGCGGTACCAATGCAATTGGGGATGCGTTCCACCGTATCCGCGATGGATACGAGGACCGTATGCTCTGCGGCGGCAGCGAAAGCTGCATCAGCCCGTTGGGGGTGGGCGGTTTCGCCAGCATGAAAGCCCTCTGCACGGCGGATGACCCGGCCCGGGCCTCGATCCCCTTTGATGCCCGGCGCAGCGGTTTTGTGATGGGCGAGGGCAGCGGTGTGCTGCTGTTGGAAGAACTGGAGACCGCTAAAGAGCGTGGCGCTAAGATTTACGCCGAGGTTGTGGGCTATGGCGCTAACTGCGATGCTTACCATTTTACCGCCCCGGCACCGGGCGGTGCAGGCGGCGCGTCCTGTATGCGGCTGGCATTGGCTGATGGCGGAGTGGAGCCGGAACAGATTGGCTACATCAATGCCCATGGAACTTCCACGCATCTGAATGACAGCTGTGAGACCGCGGCCATCAAGTCGGTTTTTGGCAGCCACGCGTATGAGCTGGCCGTATCCTCGACCAAGTCGATGACCGGCCACCTGCTAGGCGGCGCCGGCGGGGTAGAGGGCGTGTTTACCGTGCTGGCCCTGCACGATGCCTTTTTGCCCGCTACCGTTAACCTGCAGGAGCCGGACCCGGAACTGGATCTCGACTATATTCCCAACCAGGGCCGCGCGTTACAGGTGGATTATGCCATGAGCGACAGCCTGGGCTTCGGCGGCCACAACGCATGTGTGGTGTTCAAGCGTTGGGAGGGATGAGGATGAACTATACACCCAATGAACCGCCCCGGACCCTGACGGCGGCGGAAATCGAAAAGAATCCTGCCGCACCGTTACCCGTTTGCTCTGGTGGATAAGATCCTTGACTATACCCCCGGCCAGTGGGCGCGGGGAGTCAAGTGCGTGACCCGCACAGAGTCGTTTTTCCAGGGACATTTCCCCGGCCATCCGGTTATGCCGGGGGTATTGATTCTGGAAGCCCTTGCCCAAACCGGCGCGGTGGCCGCGTTGAGCCTGCCGGAAAACCGTGGAAAGATTGCCCTGTTTGGCGGGGTAAAAAATGCCCGTTTCCGCCGCCAGGTCGTGCCCGGCGATGTACTGACTTTGGAATGTGAACTGGTAGAACAGCATGGTCCGGTAGGCATCGGCAAGGCCACCGCCTGGGTGGATGGTGTGCGCGCGGCCAACGCCGAGCTGACATTTGTTATCACGGATGCCTGAGGGCTGGTTTTGCATGGTGGATTGTGCTATAATAAATTCATTAACCTACAGGGGGATTCTCGCCATGCTGGATCAGACATTTGGGCAGGTATACACAAAATTCAAGCTGCATTTTTATAAACAGATCTTCAACCGTTTTGAAGACCGTGAAGCCACGCTGACGACGGTAGAATCTTTCTGCATGGAAGTCATCATGGCACTGGGGGAACCCACGATTGCGCAGTTCAGCCACATGATGAATCTTTCCACCCCCAACGCAGCTTATAAGATCAACTCCCTGGTCAAAAAAGGCTATGTGGAGCGCATCCAATCCACCACCGATAAGCGGGAATACCGCCTGCGGCCGACCCAAAAGTACATTGATTACTATAACATCAGCTATTCTTACCTCCATCTGGTCATGGGTGAACACGCTGTCCTTGTTAAAGGCCACTACCAGCACTGTGGGCGCGCCATAGCGGCAGGGAGTGAGCTTGTCAATTTTGGCCAGCCCCTCGGCGGACTGGACAACATAAATATGCTGCTCCTGCAGGTTCTTGGCGGTGGGGGCCAGGCGGCCAGCCTCCAGAATGCTGCTCAGTTGCTCTGCCGTGACAGGCTTGCCATCGTACTTCTTGTAGGAATAGCGGTCTTTGATCACCTGTGCAAAATCCATGGTAGAATTCCCCCTTACATTTTTGCGGACATTCCATACCGTAAGTATATACTTTTTGCCGCAAAATTTCCAGCCCTCTATGGGCTAAGCCCGCTGTGTATGCAGAAACCTGTTCTCCACTCCGGTTTTATAAAAAATCAAACAGCGAAAGCTGATTCTCCACCCAGCTTTCCTGCTGCGCCTGGTGGATGACATCGCCCGGCAGGCTGTGCCCTATTAAAAAAGGGGACTGCGGGTCGTGCTGCCGCATATTCTGCATCACCAGCTCCTTGCTGTAGTTGGCGTAGCAGTAGCGGCACAGGTGGCCGCAGGTGTTGTATGCGCCGATGTCAGCGGTCATAAAGCAGGCGCACTCTTTGCGGGAGTTTTTACCCGGCGGCAGGTGCAGGCGACGATGCAGCGCGGTTTCAAAAATCTGCTGGGTCATGCAGCCGCTGCAATCCGCGCCATAAGGGGCCAGTTCGTCTCCCTCGGCACAGGGACGTATCGTAAGGCCGTACTGCCGCCCAATCTCCACAAAAGCCTTGCCCAGCGTGAGTCGGTCGGCACGGGAGACACCCTGCACCTGCGGAAAATTGCGCCGCACTTTCTCGTACAGATCAATAAAGCTGATAACGCAGGTGTGGGTGTGCCCGGCCAGAACCGCTGCCATGCGGGTGAACTCCTGAATGTGGCGTTCAACCGTATAGGTGTCGGAAAGAAAAATCGGGTCATACCGCCAGCCGATGCTGTCCGGGCCGACAATCTCGGATAAGGCAACAAAATCACACAGTACGGTCTCTTTCGGCGGCACATGCGGCTCAATCTCAGGCCCATAGGGTGTGATGGTGACGAACCAGTACTGCCCATAGGAACGCAGCAGATCCATCTTCGGCAGCATCGGCGCGGGATTTTTGGTGCAGAAGCCGATCAAATCCACCATGTCCGGGTTCAGCTCGTACCGCGTCACAGCCTGGGGGTGTAGGGATTGCGTACCAGCACATACCCGGCCCGCAGCCGGTTGGCAAACCACTCACTGTAAAATGCCGGGATATCCGTGCGAAACCCTGTCTGCAAAATCATCCCAACACCCCCCCTGTGGTTCTCCGAACCCCAGTATACACCCCCCAGGGCAGGGGCAAAAGGCAAATTTAAAAGAATAACGATTTGGACATACAAGAAACGGAAAACGCAGAAATCCGCTGTGATATACTTTTAAAAACCAAATTATGCCCCTATACATTTTTTACGAGAAAAAACAAAGACCGCCGCAGCCTGCTGGGGGAGCAGGACACGGCGGCCTTTGCGATATAGAACGTATGGAGAGAATGGCGAAAATTACTTCTCGGCCTCACCGCTGAGGATGAAGTCAAAGATGCGGACCTTGTCCTCGTCTTTCTCAACGCGCAGGCGTAGGCTGCGGATGTAACCATCGGAGAAAGCACCGGCCACGGTCATGTACTGGGCTAGGCGGGACTTCAGGTTGATGCAGTCGCCCTCGTCAGAGATCAGTTCCACGTTGCCGGTGCACTGATTGATGACGGCGAACAGCCCGTCGATGTTGGAGATGTTTTCCAGAGTCATAGCGTATAAACCTCCTGAATCAGCAATCAAAAGTTCGAGGGCACACCCAGGTAGTTGCACAGTTCTTCAATGCAGGCCTGCTTGTCCGCGCCGGTGACGGTCTGGTTGAACAGGAACTTGAAGATCACATCCATCTGGGCCACCAGCATCCGCATGCCGGGCACGGTGTTCAACCCGGCCGCGCGGGCGGCGGTGATCGTCTCGGACAGGGGCGGGTTGATGATGCAGTCAAAAACCGTGGCCGTCTTGGGCAGGCGCTCGATGAAGCCGAGGTAGTCGTGCTTTTTATCGAAGCCTTTCATGCCCAGCGGGGTCAGGTTGGCGAACAGTTCGCAGCTTTCAGCAGCCTTGTCCAGTGCAGCTGCATCGGTGCCAATGACCTCTGCCGTGGCAGCGGTGTGCTCGTTGACCAGGCGGGCAATCTTCTCCGCCTTTTCGGGAGTGCGGTTAGCAATATACAGCTTCTTCACGCCGCTCTGGGCCAATTCAAAAGCGGTCACACCACTGATGCCGCCTGCACCGTAGAGCAGGGCGTTGATGCCGTTCAGCTTGGCACCGCCCTCCTCCATGGCCTTGACAGCGCCCTTGCCGTCCATGCCGGAACCGTGGCTGCCGTTTTCATCCAGACGGATGGCGTTCACCGAGTGAAACAGCCTGGAAGTCTCGTCCACATCGTCCAGCAGATCCACGAAGTCGCTCTTATGGGGCATTGTGGGGCAGAGGTAGTGAATACCCATCAGGCGGCAGGCATCCAACAGCTTGGGTAGCTCGCCCTTCTTGATCTCGCAGGGCAGCATGATGGCGTTCATATGCAACCGCTCAAACAGCTTATTGTAGCAGCGGGGCGCATTGGTCTTGCCAATGGGGTCGCCCACATTCAACACCAGTTCGGTGTCCAGGTTCAGTTTGATATTTTCCAGTTTCATAGCGGGTCACTCCTTTTTGCCGCCCAGGTAAACGCTGGTCAGCACGTCGCCCTTCAGGAAGTCGTCGCCGGTACCGGCCACGACGATCTTGCCGGTGTTCATCAGGTAAGCGCGGTCACTGATCTTCAAGGCCTGCTTGGCGTTCTGCTCGACCAGCAGGACGGTAATGCCCATCTCGTTGACTTTCTTGATGACCTGGAATACCTCGGCGATGACCAGCGGGGCCAGGCCCATGGAGGGTTCATCAAGCATCAGCAGTTCGGGTCGGACATGATGGCACGGCCCACGGCCAGCATCTGCTGCTCGCCGCCGGACAGGGTGCCGCCCAGCTGGTTGCGACGCTCGTACAGACGGGGAAACACCTTGTAGACCATGTCCAGCAGTTCCTTATCCCGCTCCGGGGACGTTTGCGGAAGAAGGTGCCAATCTCCAGGTTTTCTCGACCGACAGTTCAATAAAGATCTTGCGGCCCTCGGGCACCAGAGAAATGCCCATGGGTACGATCTCGTGGCTCTTTTTTGCCAACCAGTTCCTGGCCTTTGTACAGGATGCTGCCCTCATCGATATGGACCATGCCCAGGATGGATTTCATCAGGGTGGACTTGCCGGCGCCGTTGGCACCCAGCAACGAGACGATCTCGCCTTTATTGATTTCAATATCGATGTTTTTCAGGGCTTTGAGGTTGCCGTAGGAAGAAGACAGGTTGGTGATCTTCATGATATTCTCAGCCATTATTCATCATCGCTCCTTCCCAAGTAGGCTTCAATAACATCGTTGTTGCTCTGGATCTCCTCGGCCGTGCCGCAGGCAATGGGGCGGCCGAAGTTGATGACCGTAATGTTCTCAGAGATGCCCATGACCAATTCCATATCATGCTCAACCAGCAGGACGGCCAGATGATAGGTGTCACGGATTTTACGGATGGTGTTGACCAGTTCTTTCTTCTCCTGCGAGTTCATGCCGGCGGCAGGCTCGTCCAGAAGCAGCAGCTTGGGCTGGGTAGCCAGGGCCCGGGCGATCTCCAGCCGGCGCTGGTGACCGTAGGGAATGTTGCGGGCTTCCAGGTTCTTGACATCCTCCAGGCCTAAGAACCGCAGGATCTCCAGTGCCTTTTCGCGGCACTCGGCTTCTTCCTGCATGCATTTGCGGTAGTTGAAGATGACGTTGAACATGCCGGTCTTGGTCTTGCAGTGGAAGCCGGTCATAACGTTTTCCAGCACAGTGGCGGATTTGAACAGGCGGATGTTCTGGAAAGTACGGGCAATGCCATTTTCAACGATCTGATGTGGTTTCTTGCCACAGATGCTCTCGCTGTTGAAAACCACATCGCCGCTGGTGACCTGGTAGGCACCGGTGATCATGTTGAATACGGTGGTCTTACCGGCACCGTTGGGGCCAATCAGGGCGCAGATCTGGTTTTCCTCCACTTTCAGGTTTACGCCGTCAACAGCCGTCAGGCCGCCGAACTTTTTGGTTACGTCTTTCAGTCCCAGGATCGCCATTCTGCTCACCCCTCTTTCTGTTCAGCCGCTTGAGGCTGTTTTTTACTATGGCTGACGATAAAACGCTTGATGTAGGGATACAGGCCGCCGGGGAAGCGCAGAATGACGACCAGCAAAATCACACCGTAGACGACCAGACGACAGTCACCCAGGGAACGCAGCGCTTCAGGGAGGACCTGGATGATGGTACCACCGAGGACGGGGCCGATAACGGTGCCGAAGCCGCCGACGATGGCAGTCCACAGGATAACGCTGGAAGTGTTGGATACGAAGGTATCGGGGCTGACGTACTTGATCATCATGGCGTACAGGCAGCCGGCGACGCCGCAGTAGACAGCGCTAAGAACGAACGCCTTGATTTTGTAAGCGGTGACGTCGATGCCGGTCAGCTCGGCCGCTTCGTTATCTTCGCGGATGGCGATAAAAGCGCGGCCGGTGCGGGTGCGGATGATGATGCTCTCATAGGCCAGACCCAGCAGCACAAACAAGAGGATGAGGAAGTAGTATTTCTTCAGTGTGTCAAAGGAAAAGCCGAAGATGACGGGGCTCTGGATACCCAGCACACCGGCGGTGCCGTTGGTGACGGGGGTCCAGTTGATCATTACAATGCGGACCACTTCGCCGAAGCCCATGGTCAGCAGGGCCAGGTAGGAACCTTTGACTTTCAGAGCGGGGATGGCCAGCACCACGCCGAAGAACGCGGTAACGACCACAGAACCCAGCAGGCAGGGGATAAACTGCAGCCCGGCGCGGGTGTCATCAGCGCGGCGGTGTAAGCGCCGATGCCGAAGAATGCGGCCTGGCCCAGGGACAGCTGGCCGGTGTAGCCAGTCAGCACGTTGATGCCAATGCCCAGGATGATATAAATACAGATCATGTTAATGATCTGCATGATGTACATGTTTGGGGTGACGATCGGCAGCAGGATCAAAATCGCTGCGATCACCAGAATTTTCAGGAGAGCAGCGCTTTTCTTGGTTCTCGTCATGATAAAGCCCTCCTTACAGTTTGTTTTCGATCTTCTTGTTCAGCAGGCCGGTGGGCTTGACAAACAGGACGATGAACAGGATGATGAACGAGAATGCATCACGGTAGGCAGTGGAGATGTAGGCCGAGCCAACGGCTTCGACGATGCCCAGGATGATGCCGCCCAGCAAGGCACCCCACAGGTTGCCGATGCCGCCCAGGATAGCAGCGGCGAAGGCTTTCATACCGATGGTGGCGCTCATGTCAACACGGGCGTAGGTCAGCGGGGCAATCATGACACCGGCAATGCAGGCTAGTGCCGCGCTGATACCAAAAGTGAGGAAGCGCATGTAGGTGACGTTGACACCCATCATGGCAGCGCCCTCAGGGTCAGAGTTGGCAAGCTGCATGCACTTGCCGATCTTGACTTTGGTAAAGAAGAAATGCAGGCCGGTGATGATAGCCAGCGAGATGATGATAATGCCGATAGACTGCGGGGTAATGCGGAACTCGCCAATTTCGATCAGCTCCGAGGGGAACATGCTGGGGAACAGCTGCGGGTTGGTGCCCCAGATGACCATGGACGCATTGCGCAGCACGTAGGAAACGCCGACCGTTGCGATCAGCAGGTTGACGAACGAAGAAAATTTGACCTTGCGCAGGATCACGCGCTCCAGCAAGAAGCCGAGACCTGCGGCGCAGATGATGCCCAGAGGCACCGATACATAAAAGGGGAGACCCAGTTTGGTAATAAAAGTAAGGGTGATAAACGTGCCGACCATCATAATGTCGCCGTGGGCGAAGTTCAGCATGCCGAGGGATTTGTACACCATCGTAACACCGACTGCCATCAGCGCATACAGGCTGCCGTTTGTCAGACCATTCAATATCTGTTGAAACAGCATCTTGTGCTACCTCCGTTTTTAATAAGAAAAAGAGAAGCGCTGGTTTGGGCGGCTGGCGCCAGCCAGCGCTTCTCTTATAAAATCTGCTCTACCAAATTAGTTGTAATTCTTCACAATGACATGCTCACCGTTCTCGATGGCGATGACCAGCAGGTCCTTGTCCATACGGCCGTTCTCATCAAAGGTGGTCAGGCCGGTGGCACCCTGCCACTGGGTATTGCCGATGTAGCTGTTCAGGGTCTCGCCGTCGGTGTAGTCCTTGCCGTCAGCAATGCAGCGCTCGACAGCATCCTTGATGATGTACACAGCATCGTAAGACTGCGGGGCGTTCTGGTCGTAGCCGCCGCCGTACAGCTCGTTGTACTTCTTGTCGAATTCCTGAACCTTTTCATCGGGGTTGGCAGCATCAAACGCGGTGGAGATCATCACGCCGTTGACAGCGTCACCGCCCAGGTTGGTCAGCTCGGGAGAGTTGTAGCCCTGGCCGATGCAGGGCAGGTCGATGCCGTACTGCTGCATCTGGCGGCAGATCATAGCGACCTCGGTGTGATAGCCCCAGAAGATAACAAAGTCAGGATTGGCCTGCTTGATCTTGCCCAGGGGCACGGAGAAGTCGGTGTCGCCGGAGTTGTAGACTTCGCTGTCTACCATTTCCAGGCCGAAGTCATCGCAGACGGTGCTGGCAATCTTGAAACCACCAGTGCCGAAGTCGGAGGACTCGTACAGGATGGCGAAAGTCTTGGCGTTGTTTTCATCGACCATGTAGCCCATGACGTTGCGCATATGCAGCTCATCGGTAGCGGTCAGCTGGTAGATGTAGTCGTTGCCGCTCTGGGTGACAGCAACGTTGGAGGAAGCAGGGGTGATCTGGGGAATCTTGGCGGCCTTGGTGATCTCCATGTTGGCCAGGGTGCAGGAAGAAGCCTGCGCGCCGATAACGGCGTTGACCTTGTCCTGCTCCACCAGCTTCTGCATGGCGGTCACGGAGGTGGCAGGCACACCTTCATCATCGACGGCAACGAGGTTGATGGGGATGGTGCCATTGATGCCGCCAGCGGCGTTGATCTCGTCAACGGCCATCTTGGTAGCGTTCTGCATGATCTGGCCGGACACGGCAGAGGAGCCGGACAGCGGGCAGATCAGGCCCAGGTTGAAAGCGCCTTCGACGCTGGAAGATTCAACAGTACCGGCAGCAGTGGAACCGGCAGTAGAAGCAGTGGAGGAAGCCGTGCTGCCGCAGGCAGTTGCGGTAAGGCACATGGCCGCGGCCATGATCCAAGCCATTGTCTTTTTCATAGTTAGTCTATCCTTTCATTGTAGAGAAAAGAGGGGGCATGCTTGCATGCACGCCCCCTCCTAATGATAAGGGTTTGCTCGTGGGTTGTTACCGCAAGCTGTTATTTTGCGATCTCGGCAGTGATCTTCAGGAACTCGTCGATGTCCTCGTAGGTGTGGCAGTGCAGCGGGGAGATACGAACGATGCCATGCTGGTTGATGGAGTTGACCTGACGTGCAGAGTAGAGGCTGGCGTCGGTACGCTCGTGGACGACCACACCGGCTTTCTCATAAGCGCGGGATGCCTGCTCGCAGGTGAGCTTGTCAAAGACAATGGGAACGATCAGGTCGCGCTGGGTCAGGTCAGGCATTTCAACAGCGACGTTGACGCCCTCGATGTCCAGCAGGCCCTTGACCTCATCAGAGCCGTGCAGCAGGCGGTACAGCAGGGCACGCTCGTGCAGCATGATGCGGTTCATGCCCTCAACATAGAGGGTGCGGCGGTCCTGGGAGTCGGTGAAGTGCTCGCCGATCCAGCAGACGTAGTTGAAGATGGCGCTCAGCATGGCGTACATACCGGGGGCGCAGCCGCCCATTTCCCAGTTGCTCTGCTTCTCGCGGATGAGCTTGCGGTGGGGCAGGTTCATGACGCGGTCGCTCAGCCAGCCAACGCCCAAGCCGCGGGCGCCGCCGAACTTGTAAGGGGCAAAGTTGACGCAATCCAGGCCCCAGGCTTTCATATCGGTCAGACCGTGGGGAGTGTGCTGGACGGAATCACAGATGATGAACAGATCAGGCTTGATCTTACGGGCTTCACGGGCGATGGTCTCGATATCCAGGACGGCACCGGTGATGTTGGAGGTCATGATGACGCTCAACAGGCAAGTGTCCTTGTCGACCAGCTTGACGACATCCATCGGGTCGATGGTGCCGGTGCGGGGATTGGTCTTGGCAACACGCAGTTCCTTACCGTACTTCTCAGCGGGGACGGCGCAGCCATCGAAAGCGGAGGGATGCTCCAGCTCGGTGGTGACGACGTTGGTGCCGGGCACGTTGGCGATGATGGCCTCGGAAACATCGAAAACGATGATGGAAGCGGTCATCGAGGTGGCAATGCAGCCGCCCTCGGCGTTGAACATCGTGGAGATGTCCTTGCAGGCCTGGGTGCGCAGGCTGTCCAGATAATCGGAAGCGGCACCGCCGTGGCCGCCGCAGTTGGGCAGGTCGTCCACATTGCGGAAGGCTTCGCTGGCGTCCTTCAGGCGGAAGGAACCGCCGGAGTTGTCAAAGAACAGGCGCTTGCTCTTGGTGAAGGGGTCAACGTCCACATGGTAGTATTTATCGCGGATCTGGGCGGTCAGGTCGGCCGGCATCAGCTGGCCGTTCTTGATGATATCGTTCATTTCGCTCATGACTTTTGCCTCATTTCATTTTGTTGGACGGATCAGTCAAAAACGACTTCGCCGTGGTCGAAGATCACCTTGCCATCCAGCTCGATGGTGGGGTCCTTAAACATCATGTCAATATGCAGGATGAAATCCTGGTTGTCGGTCTCGTTGTTGCCCAGGGCGCAGTGTACGTAGCCGCTGCAACCTTCATCTTCCAGCATACGGCCGCACAGGGAAGCATCCGGGTTCAGGCCGATGCCGATCTCGCCGATGCGGTACATGCGGGGGTCGCCGACCTTGGCCAGCTCCTCAGCAAAGCGCTTGGCTTCTTCGCCGCCCTCGATCTTGGTGACGAAGCTGTTCTCGACGTAGATGGTGATGGGCTCTTTCAGAACACCCATAGCCGGATGGGTGATGCTGCCGTCAACGACGATTTTGCCGTGGGCGGTGCCGGGCATTGCGCCGGAGGCCATCTCAATGTCCGGGGGAGAGCAGGTCTCGCCGGGGTTGCGAACCATGCCGTACTGCGGGAAGAGTTTGTGGCCCTTGATGCTGGCGTAGTAGTCCGTGCCAGCCTCGGAAGTGATGTGGACCTGGTCGCCGTTGGCCATGGATTTCAGCAGCTGGTCAACATATTTGCGGTCAGCCTCAAAGTCGGTGTACAGGCCGCCCTTTTCCAGCATTTCAATGCTGTAATCGCAGCAGTTCAGATCGCGGGCACCGGCAGCGCATGCATCGCGGCGTGCGTGGCTGTGGGACAGGCTAAACTTGGTGGCGCGAAAGATGACGTCGGCTTTCAGCATGGCGGCCGCCACCAGCGGGGTGGGCTCTTCGCCGTGCATCTTGCGGGGTTCCATCATGACCATCGTCTTTTTGGGGAACTCCTCGGCGGCATCCCACAGGGCCATGCCGATCTCCAGGCTGTCGGTATCGGTAACGATCAAGATGTTCTCATTGGGCTGGCAGTTAGCACAGGTGGTGAGAAGACGGCGGCAAGCTTCGTAAATTTTCTTAGCCATGGTGTTGTGCTCCTTTCAAGCGTGGACTGTTTCCTCATTCAGTCTATTTCATGTGTTTTGTAGTGTCTCGTGTAACCTTTATTCAGAAAAAAGCTTTTCCTACTTTTTCTGGTTTCTGTTTGAACAGTTCTTTTAAGTTTGTACCTCCTTTGCTCTCTTGAATTCGGGTGTCTGTGTTTTCGTTGTCTGTATGATAGCATATCGAGTTACGCGTGTAAATAGCTTTTTGCTATTTTTTTGCCGTTTTCCGTAGATTTGGCTGTTTTTACAACTCGGCAATGTGCGTTTTGTGCAATTTGCAGTGTTTTCAACCCTGTTTTACGGTTACACGTGTCATACTTTTGATTTTCAGCATCACAAAACCGGAAGCAAACGCAAAAACAGGCAGCAACCCCGGGACCGTCCTGAAGTCCCGGGGCCGCTGCCTGTCCGTAAATTTATAAGAAGGAGGGGTATTGGGTAAAGTTGTTGTCCGCTGCCTCCCTACGCGCTCTCGCGCACGCAGAGGGATACAGGGATGTACTGATCCATTGCTTTTTCGCCGCGCAGCAGCGCCATCAGGGTATCGACCAGCTTTTGGGAGAATTCCTCTTTCGAGAAGTCTATGCTCGTCAGCGTCGGCGAAACGATCTCGGCAATAAAGGTATTGTCGGCGCCCACCACAGCCAGGTCGTCAGGGATCTTCATGCCCAGCTTTTTCACGTACTGCATGATGGATGCAGCGATGAAATCATTGCCCGCAATAATGGCAGTGGCGCGCTCGTCCTTGCTTTTGCTGAAAACCATGTCAAACACATGGGACAGCACACCCTCCATCGTGTCCGCATTGGTGCAGACATAGCGCTCATCATAGGGGATGCCGTTGACTTCCAGCGCATCGCGGTAGCCGCGCTCACGGTAGCCGCGGGTGATATACATATTGTAGCGCAGCGGCGGCACAAACAAAATGCGCCGATGCCCGCGGAACACCAGATAGTTGACAGTCTTTTCCACGCCGCTGTACAGGTTGGGCGCTACCGCAACGATACTTGGCTCCAGATGACTGTATTCCCGTGTTTTGTACAGCACCACCGGGATGCCAGCCTCGGCAATGCGGTTCAGCTGCACGGCTTTGTAGCGGTTGGACAGCATGAACACGGCATCATACCGGCCGGAAATCAGCGATTGGATAAAATCGTCGCCGTCACGGCTGTAGCAGTGGGAAACATTGTATCCCAACTTGTCCAGCTTTTTCTCGGCAATCTACAGCCAGTCGTTGCGCAGGTTGTCGCACACAAACGCGATCTGCATCGAGCGGTTGGTTTTCAGGCTGCGGGCATACAGGTTGGGCTGATAGTTCAATTCCTTGATGGCGTCCAGCACAGCCTGGGTCTTTTCCTCGCTGACGAACTTGGTCTTATTGATGACGTAGGATACCACAGCAGGGGAGACCCCGCCAGCTTGGCTACGTCATTTCGGGTTGCGTTCTTGCCCATACTCTTTTCCTTACTTGTGGGGGCTGTGCGCACAGGGGCGCACATGCCGGTAGATATTGTTGATGAGGCCTGCCGCGTAGGAGGCCAGGATAATGCCCAGCGCAATGGCACCGGCTTCGGCCAGCACCAGCTGGAGCAGGGATGCAAATTTGGCGGAGTCGCCCTCGATTAAGCTGTACATCGTATAATACAGGTCACCACCGGGAATTTCCGGAATCAGCATCGGAACCAACAGCAGAATGACCGGCGTTTTGATAAGGCGGGCCGTGACTTCACTGCAAATAGCAATGACCAAACTAGAAGCCAGCATGCCAAAGGCTTTTCCGTGCCCGCCTGCCACGCTGACCAGATAAACCACCCAGCCGATGCCGCTGCCCAGGGCGATGCAGCCCAGCGGCTTTGTGCCGCGTATCCCAAACAGCAGGGCGAACCCGAGGGACCCGACTACGCCCATGGCGGTTTGGATAATTTCTGCCTGCAACCTTACACCCCTCCCGCCAGCAGCACAAGGGAAAAGCCCAGTGCTACCGAGATCGCTTTCAGAACGGCCTCGCTCAGGTTCAAAAGACCGCTGATGGTATCACCATTGATCATATCCCGCAGCGAGGTGGTCAGCTGGATGCCGGGAATAACCAGCATAATGTTGCCGATCATGATCTTGTCCGGGTGGACGCCGATGCCGGCCCTCACCAACAGCAGCACCGCCAGCGCTGTGACCGCACTGCAGATAGCGGTCTGCAGCAGACTGTTCATCTGCAAGGTGGTGCTCATGCGTATCATGGCAAACAGCACCATGCCGGAAAGGGACGCCGCGATGCCATCGGCCAGATTGCCGCCGAAAAAGATGGACAGCGAAAACGAGATGACCATGTAGAGCAAAAGCTCTTGCCAGGCAGGAGTCGGGCGCTCGTCCCGGATGGCCTGCAAGGCTGTGCGGAATTCAGCCAGCGTAAGCGCCCCGGCGCAGAACCGGCGGGAGAGGGCATTGATCTTGGCTACCCGGCCCAAATTGGTGACACGTGCCTTGATACGGCGGCTTTGGGTGATGCTCTCGCCGTCCGGCAAGCGTACGGTTGCCACAATGCTGGATGTAATCGTAAAAACATCCACCAGGTCAAAGCCGCACACATGCTCAAGCCGTTGGATGGTATCCTCCACCCGGCTGACCTCGGCACCGTATGTCAGCAGCAGCTCGCCGGCATCCAGGGCGCAGGTCAAACATTCTGTTGACCGTGCGTTATTTTGCGCGTTGATTGCATACATCGCTTGCCTCTGCCCCCTGTCGATATCGTATAGGATCTGCCTTGCAGAAACTGCCGTCATCGGTGAGGTCTCGCCGTTGCCGGACGTTTCTGGGCCGTGCCGCTTTCGGTGGAATCTGCCCTGTCATCTCCGTTGTTACTATCATACACACGATGGTTACTCGTGTCAATAGAAAAGACCCAAATTTTTCTCTGATTTTACAGCGAATAAAAAATCATATGCGCAAAAAAGCATACGATTCAGTCATCCAAAGTAAGAAAAATCACTCAGGTACGGGGGATGTTGGAAAAAAGCAATGCTGCACAAGAAGAACACCTTTGCTGCGGTTGACCCTTTTGTACAGAAAAACCGCCTGCATTACGGCAAGCGGTTTCATACGAATTGTTATGCTGAAACAAATTTAACATGGCGTTGAGGTGAGTTTTTTCTCGTACACACTGGTGATCCCAAAACTGTCCTTTGCGGGGATTTCACAGAGACTTTCAACCCCACACAACGGCGTTGGAAACTTCCCGTAGATCAATGCACGGGGTGATGCTGTCCGTGCTGGTCAGTACAGCGGTGACCGTGGCAGCAATCTTTTGATCTGCCATAAAAATCAGAAACTTAGCCTCATCTGATGCCAGACCACATTTCCGTGGGTAGAACCGGAAATGCCCTCGCTCACAAAACCAAACTTGGCGTAATAGTGTACTAGTTTGTCTTTGCAGGTGAGCACAAGGCCCTTTCTCCCTTGCGCTTTCGCTTCGAAGATGACATGGTTCAGCAAGGCAGCTGCACAGCCGCGGCAGCGATATTCCGGGATGGTATCTACACCAAAAATCATCTGCCACGCACCGTTTTCGTTGTGTAAAGAAGCATCCTCATACATCTCATCCCGGAGGTCAGGTTCATCTGTGACCATGCCGTTGACAAAGCCGATCATCCGGTCGCCATCCAGCTGCACCCAGAAGTGATTGGGATAAAAACGTCAATCTGCCGGATAGACTGGCTTCGGTGGCGGCTTCCGCAGCAGGGAAGCATTCTGCCTCAATATTTACGATCCCCTGCAAGTCTGCGGGAACAGCAGTCCGAATCTGCATCCTGTTTAAACTCCTTTCTCAATCCACAAGAGTGGTCTCACCCTGAAATACTTCAACTGCCGGGCCGGTCATGAAGGCGTGGCCTGTGGTGTCGTCGATCTCAATGCGCAGAGCACCGCCGTCCATCTGCACTTCCACAGAAGCGTCTGTCAGGCCACGCGCATGGCTGGCAACAACGCTTGCCAAGGCTCCGGTCCCACAGGCCAGAGTGATTCCGCTGCCGCGCTCCCAGACACGCATCCGCAGATGAGTACGGTCAAGGATCTGCACAAATTCGCTGTTGACGCGATTCGGAAAGCGGGCGGCATGCTCGAACAGGACGCCAATCTTCTCCAGCGGCACCTCCTCACAGTTGGGCACCAGATACACGGCGTGGGGGCTGCCGCCGACATCCACGGCGGAAAATTCCCACTCGCTCCCGGTTACTGTGATTTTTTCCGGCTGCAGGGATTCCAGCACCGGCACGCCCATGTCCACCCGGATTTTGGCGGCCTTGTCGTTTTCGGGGGTGATTTGCAGCGTCTTGATACCGTCCAGCGTCTCTACCGTGATTTCCGCCTTGACGGCCCGCCCGTGGTCATACATATATTTGCCGACGCAGCGGATACCGTTGCCGCACATCCGCCCCTCGGTGCCGTCGGCGTTGAACATCCGCATACGGCAGTCGGCTTTTGCCGACGGCTCGATTAAAATCAGGCCATCTGCCCCTACGCCGAAATGCGCCGGGCTCAACAGCTGCGCGGTGCGGCTGGGGTCTGTGACCGTCTCCGCAAAGCAGTCCACGAAGATATAGTCATTGCCCAGACCATGCATTTTGGTAAATTTCATAATGACACCTCACGGCTTCTGCATCATGATCTTGACGATCTCCTTATCGGTCTCCCGCATGCCGTCGTGGCCCAGCATACCGATGTTGCGGATTGTGTTTTCCACGCCCTTGGTGACAATGCCGTCGCCGCCGCGGAACTGCTGGCCGTTCTGGTACATATGGTAGCCCATGATACCGGCCTGCACGCTGGACGCAATTTTGGCCGCACAGCTCGGCTTGGCACCGTCGCAGATAATGCCGGACACGATTGCCAGCGCGTTGACGAGGGTGTGGGAGACAGCTTTCAGATCCGCCCCCTGTAAGTAAGCAATGGCACACCCGGCCGCACAGCCGGCGCTGACTGCACCGCAGTATGCGGACAGCCGCCCGATACCCGTTTTTTCGTGAATGGCAATCAGGTTGGAGAGCACCAGCGCGCGGTACAGCCTCTCCTTGGGGCAGGCCAGCGCCTTGGCGTACTCGATAACCGGCACGGACACCGTAATCCCCTGATTGCCGCTGCCGGAATTGATAACCACCGGCAGTTCGCAGCCACTCATGCGCGCGTCGGACCCGGCCGCCGCCTTGGCAATGGCGCGGTTTCGCACATCGTCCCCGTAAAATTTCAGGTAGGTGGAGCCGACATTCGCGCCGTAGTCCCCCAGCAGCCCTTCCTCGGAAATCTGGGTGTTGTACAAAATCTGGGTGTCCAGCAGCGGGCGCACATCGTCCAGGTCGCAGGTCTCGGCAAAGTCGTAGATATTGGCGATCGTCAGCAGGCTGCGGTCCGTCAGGCCGCTTTCCGCCTCCGTATTGCAGGCGGCCGAGGTCTGCCTAGCCGTGTTGTCCAGCAGAACCTCATCATTTTTCTTGATGTAGACAATGTTGGTGTGGTACTGGCTGATGCGGACGACAGCAGAATCCGTGCCGCAGTACAGGGCGATGATAATGTCAAAGATAAAGCCGTTGTCGATGGCCTCCACCGAGATGGGAACATTGGACAGGAAACGCCGCATGGCAGCTTTCTGGTTTGCTGTGACCTCCGAGATGACTTCCAACTCTTTGGCAGCATTTCCGCCGAGGATGCCTGCCACGGCGGCAGCCTCGATGCCTTTCATTCCGTCCGTATTGGGCACGACAACGCTCTTGACGTTCTTGATGATGTTGTTGCTGACGCTGATTTTCACGAGGTCCGGCTCACAGCCCAGCACCTCGCGGGCCTTGGCCGCAGCGTAGGCGATGGCAATGGGCTCGGTGCAGCCCATTGCAGGGATAAGTTCTTCTTTCAGGGTCTGAACATAAGTCTTATAAATCTTTCCGCTCTTATCCATAGGGCTTTTTCTCCTTACTCCATCTTTTTGTCTCTGAGAATGTCCGCAATGGTCTTTTCGGTGCTACCATGCCGGGGGAGGCGATGCGGCCCATGTTGCGCATAGTTTCCTCCGGCGTCGCGCCGTTGATCCCATGTACATTATATATGAAAACGTCCTGCATTGCCATACCTACAGCCTGCCAAGCTGCATCCACGGCCACAACACCCTTCATCGTGCGGCCCTGTTTGCCGCCGTTGCAGATCATGCCGGCGATGCTCATAGCGGGGTCCGGCAGGCTGATCACGCGAGCCTCGATGGCGGCATTGCAGAGCAGGAAAACCGTCTTTTGCTCGTCGTCCGAGATGATTTTGCCGCCGTTTTTCGCCAGCAGATAGCGGGCGTAGGTGGTCTTGGAACTTTCCAGTCCTGCCTTGCAAAGGGTGTAGTTCAGCTTGAACGCCTCGCGGCATAGCCAGTGCCCAGATGCCCAAAGCTGCTGCCGCTGCCGGTGACTGGCAGACTTGCGAAAATCAAGTGCGAAAAATCGTGGAACAGGTGCAAAGTGTAAAACCATCGCTATAAGGGAAAAGCGACAGGAAACTGCCGCTTTGCTTCAAACAATTCTTAGGCAACACCGCACAATTCCCTCCTGACGGCTTAAGCACCGCTCCGGCGGCTGCGGCACGGCAACTGCGTTGCCAAAATGCTCGATAATACACAAAGTATTATCTGCGCTTTTGGCTTAGCAGCTGCCGCACCTCGCTCGCCGTATCGGCACTTAGAATTATGCGGTATTGCCCTTAAAATAATGAACTGCTATCGTGCGGTTGCATTGCAACATACCGGAAAGGGCTGTTGCACAGCGGAAAGAACCAAGTGCAACAGCCTTTTTTATGTATACGATACAGATTTGAAGTAAAGTCAAAATAATTCCAACATACTGTCAAGATAGATTTCTTCCCGCACACGCAGCTGGTATTCGGGTTTGGTGAGGTAGTAGGGCAAAAATTCCAGCACGATGGCGCTGCCCAGGCCGCGGCCTTCGATTTTGAAATTGGTGAAGCCCTGGGGAAGATAGCGCGTCAGGATGTCCTCGGTACTGATAAAACTGGGGCTTTCCATGGCGCGGAAAAAGCGGTAGCCCTGCGCAGCATCCGGCGCGGTGCAGCGGTGTTCAGGGGTGTCCAAGCCTAAGTTGCGGCGGCTGACGGCTTCGTAGCAGACTTTGCGGTCGCGGCAGCCGACCCAGCAGCACTCGTTGCAGAGAAATTCCAGCTTGTCCCGCTGGTCTTGGGGCAGGGTGGCGAGCCGGTCAAAGGCTTTATTCAGGCGGAAATCCGGCACCACATAGCGGAAATCCTCCCGCGCGGTTTCCTGTGCCAACTGCGAAAACTCCGTAAGCACCTTGGTGGTCGACGACACAAAATAGAAACTGGGGTACGTTCGTTTTAAATAGTCCAGCAGCAGTTCTGAGTGGACAATGACGCCGCTTTGTGGTGTGTCGCATGCGGCAAATAACCGGCAAAGTTTATTGCAGGGTGGGTCGGACAGATGTTCCGGCTGCAGTAGAGAGTTACTGAACGTCAACCTGGCCGAGATGCCGTATTCCTGTGCCAGTGCCAGCGCATCCCGCGGGCGGACATCCCCGCCGCCGACACGTCCGCCGCCCCACAGGCAATCGGCCGGCGCACCGTAAAGCGAGGCAATATCGCACCAGGGGTAAAACCAATCGCGATGTGTACAGTACAGTGGTAGAAACACGCGGCGGCGGCTCCGCCATTTACGGCGAGGGTGCCCAGAACGCGGTGGATATGGCTGTGGAGGAGATCAACTCCGGCGATTCCGGCTACACGGTCGAGATCGTCAACGGCGGCAAGGTGGCTGACGATGCCAAGGACGCCAAGCAGGCCATGAACGCTTACAACAAGGTCATGGCAGATTCCCCGGCCGCTATCGTGGGCAGCTTCTTCTCTTCCGTTACACTGCCTATGGCGACCCAGGCTGCCAATGACGGAATGCTGCTGCTGGCAACCGGCGCTACCAACGTGGATGTGACCCAGAAAGGCTCCACGATCTTCCGTAACTGCTTCATTGACCCGTATCAGGGCAAGATGGCCGCCCTGTTTGTTAAGAGCAAGGGATTCAGCAAGGTAGCCGTGATTTATGCCAAGGATGATGACTATTCCAACGGCCTGAAGGACGCTTTTGTAGAAAACTGCGAGGCCAACGGCATTGAAATTACCTATACCGGCGAGTGCATGAGCACTGATACTGACTTTTCCTCCCAGGCAGCACAGGCCGTGGCTTCCGGCGCAGAGTTTTTGTATTATCCCTGCTTCCTGGATACGGTACCGCTGTTTGTAGGCGCAGCGCGCAACGCGGGCTTTACCGGTACCATCATGGGCGGCGATGCCTGGGATGGCGCGGATACCACCGGCCTGGAAGACAAGTTTGATGACTGCTACTTTACCAACCACTACTCCAGCGAGGATACCGCCCCCGCCGTTCAGAACTTTGTGCAGAAGTACACCGAAAAGTACGGCACCGAAAGCCTGAACGCCTGCGCGGCCCTGTACTATGACGCCATCTACATGCTGCTGCAAGCTGCCGAGAATGGCGGCGGCACCGATACCGCAAGCCTGGTAAAAGGCATGACCGGTATGGAGTTTACCGGCGTTGGCGGCAAGATCAAGCTGGACGAAAACGGCGATGCCATCAAGAGCATTGCATTCAACACCTTTGTTGACGGCAAGGTCAAGTGGTCTGAGACGCTGGATTCCGATGGCAACCTGGTTTCCTCCGCTGAGTAAAGGCAACACCGCACAATTCCCGCCTTGCGGCTTAAGCACCGCTCCAGCAGCTGCGGCACGGCATCTGCGTTGCCAAAATGCTCGATAATGTCGGGTTGCGGTACCCGCATCGTGCTTCGGGGGCAAAAGCCCCTCGCACTCTGCGACCGCTGCCCCTGCTTCGGTTCGCTGTTTCCGCCACTGGCGGCGCTCACCTTTGCAGCATCCAGTATTATCTGCGCTTTTGGCTTGGCATCTGCCGCACCTCGCTCGCCGTATCGGCACTTAGAATTATGCGGTATTGCCTAAAGTTTTTTTAGATTCCCCTAAAACACTCCCTCCAGAGCAAAGGCGCAATGGTGCGCGCGGCAATGCAAGCAGCCGCGCGCACTTTTTTATTTTTTTGATTCCCCCCGAACCAAACATTCACAAAAAATGATAGGAAAGGTGAATGGACCATGACTGCATCACTATTTGTTCAGGGCCTGATCAACGGCCTGAACCAGGGCGCTATTTATGCGCTGATCGCGTTGGGCTACACCATGGTTTACGGTATCATCCGCATGATCAACTTTGCCCACGGCGATTTTATCATGATCGGTGCTTACACATTGTTTTACACCATCCCGCTGATGGTCGATGCGGGAATGCCCGCCTGGATGGCCGTGATTGTGGCCGTTGCGGTGTGCGCGCTGGTTGGTGTGCTGGTTGAGATCCTGGCTTACCGCCCGGTGCGCAAGGCCGGGCCCATGTCCGCCTTGATTACCGCGCTGGCCATGAGCATCTTTTTGGAAAACCTGGCCATGGTGCTGTTTGGCGCCAAGCCGCACAACGTGCAGGCTATTTTCAGCCTGCCCACCATTACGGTCGGCGGGGTATCGCTGCCGCTGAACGTGCTGCTGACCATTGGCATCGGCGTTGCGATGATGCTTTGCATGCAGCTGTTTGTAAAAAAGACCAAGCTGGGCAAGGCCATGCGCGCCGTCCCGCAGGATAAGGATGCTTCCACCCTGGTGGGCATCAACGTGAACAAGATCATCACCCTGACCTTTGCCATCGGCTCCGGTCTGGCGGCGGTGGCAGCGCTGATGTACTGCTCCACTTACCCCCGCGTTACCACCGATATGGGCTCCATGATGGGCATGAAAGCCTTCATCGCCGCAGTCCTGGGCGGCATCGGCATCATCCCCGGCGCCATGATCGGCGGCATTCTGGTCGGCCTGATTGAAATTTTTGTCAAGCTGTTTGCCCCCGGCTGGTACGAAGCCGTTACTTACGGCACATTGATCGTGATCCTGCTGGTCAAGCCCGCCGGTATCCTGGGCAAGAACACCGGCGAAAAAGTGTAAGGGAGGGAGCAGAGCAATGAGTAAAAAAAATAAAAGGCTCCTATCTTTTGAACGCTGTGGGCGTGGCGCTGGTGTTTGCCCTGTTGACAGGGCTGTTCGCCGCCAATGCGTTCGGCACCTCCACCACCTATATTCAGGGCATCTGCACCACCGCCTGCTACACCATCATCATGGTCACATCGCTGAACCTGGTAGTTGGCTTTATGGGCGAGTTCTCCTTGGGGCATGCGGGGTTTGTTTCGGTCGGCGCTTATGTCTCCGCCATTGTATCCGGCGCGCTGGCAGGCAAAGGGCTTTCGGATCTGGGGCTGTTCCTGATCGCGCTGCTGGTCGGCGGCCTGGCTGCGGGCATCATGGGCGTACTGGTCGGCATCCCGGCGCTGCGCCTGCGCGGCGACTATCTCGCCATTGTCACCATGGCGTTTGCCGAAATCATCCGCGTCTGCTTCTGCAACTTTTCCATCACCGGCGGCGGTAAAACAATGAGCGGCATCCTCAAGCTGTCCACCTTCCCGCGGGTATTCTGGATCATGGTGGTCTGCGTTACCATCATGTACCTGTTCGTCCGCAGCAAATATGGCCGCACCGTGCAGGCCATCCGTGAGGACTACATCGCGGCTTCGGCTTCCGGCATCAACGTGACCTATTACAAGGTCATGACCTTTGCCATCAGCGCATTCTTTGCCGGCATCGGCGGCGGTATTTATGCCCATTACATGACGGCAATGATCCCCACCAACTTCAACTTTAACTATTCCGCAGAGCTGTTGAGCGAAGTGATCATCGGCGGCACCGGTTCGCTGACCGGTTCCATCATCGGCGCAGCGTTCCTGAGCGCTTTACCGGAACTGATGCGTGAATTTTCTACCTACCGCATGCTGGCCTACTCGGTGGTTCTGGTGCTGGTCATGCTGTTCCGTCCCGGCGGCATCTTTGGCCGGTGGGAGTTCAGCCTGCCCCGCGCGCTGGAAAAACTGACCGGCCGCAGCACGGTAAAAGCAAGCAGAAAAGGGGGCCTGAACCATGGCACAACCCGTTTTGAAATGCCAGCACCTTGGCATCCAGTTTGGCGGCCTGAAAGCCGTGGATGATTTTAATATGGAAATCGGCGAATCCGAGCTGGTGGGGCTGATCGGCCCCAACGGCGCAGGCAAAACCACCGTGTTCAACCTGATCACTGGTGTGTATAAGCCGACCGAAGGCTCCCTTTACCTGAATGGTGAGCGGATGAACGGCAAAAAGACCCACCAGATCGTTCATGCAGGCATTGCTAGAACCTTCCAGAATATCCGCCTGTTCAAAAAAATGACGGTGATCGAAAACGTCAAAGCTGCCATGCTGGAAGAACTGACCTACAACATGCCGCAGGCCATCTTCCGCACCAAGGCGTACTGGCAGCAGGAAGCCGCCGCCACCGCACGCGCCAAAGAGCTGCTGCAGGTGGTGCACCTTTCCGGCAAGGAGGACCTGGAGGCCGACAACCTGCCCTATGGTGAGCAGCGCCGCCTGGAGATTGCCCGCGCACTGGCCACCAACATGAAGCTGCTGTTGCTGGACGAACCGGCCGCCGGTATGAACCCGACTGAAACGGAGGAACTGCTGGAGATTATTGATTATATCCGGAGCGAATTCAAGGTATCGGTGCTGCTGATCGAGCATGACATGAGTTTGGTCATGAAAATCTGCGAGCGAATCCAGGTGCTGGACTTTGGTACCACGATCGCTTCCGGCACACCGGCAGAGATCGCCAATGCCCCCCATGTGATTGAAGCATACCTGGGCAAAGACAAAGAGGAGGAGGTCGAAGCGGATGCTTGAAGTAAAAGACCTTCATGTCAATTACGGTGCGGTACACGCGCTGAACGGCATATCGCTGCATGTGGATGACGGCGAGATCGTATCCCTGATCGGGGCAAACGGTGCGGGCAAAACCACCACCCTGCGCACCATTACCGGGCTGGAAAAAGCTGCGTCCGGCAGCGTGATGTTTGACGGGCACGACCTGCGCAAGGCGGAACCCAGCAAGATCATTACCTACAAGCTGGCCCATGTGCCGGAAGGGCGGCATATCTTCCCCCAGATGACGGTGGAAGAAAACCTGGAAATGGGCGCTTATGCCGACCCGGCCGGGATGGAAGAGACGATGAAGGATGTGTATAAGCGCTTCCCCCCGTCTGGATGAGCGCCGCCGCCAGCTGGCGGGCACCCTTTCCGGCGGCGAGCAGCAGATGCTGGCCGTAGGCCGCGCCCTGATGGCAAAGCCCAAAATGATTTTGATGGATGAACCTTCGATGGGCCTTTCGCCCCTGCTGGTCAAAGAGATCTTTGCCATCATTCAGGAAGTAAACAAGCAGGGCATCACGATCCTGCTGGTGGAACAGAACGCAAAGATGGCGCTGGCCATTTCGGACCGCGCCTATGTGCTGGAAACTGGCAACATCAGCATTGAGGGCAACGCCGCAGATCTGCTGAACGACCCGCGCGTGAAGAAAGCCTATCTGGGTCAGTAAGGAGGGGTGGAAAATGTATCCCGATTATCCGTATTTTGCAGTCGCCATTACCCGCACCTGTGGTTCGGGCGGCGGCAGCTACATTGGCAAGCAGCTGGCAAAGGCATTTGACATTGACCTGTATGACCGCAAGCTGCTGCGCCTTGCCTCAGAGGACAGCGGCATCAGCGAGGAACTGTTTGCCCGCGCCGATGAGAACACCCGCAAAACCATGCTGTACCGGGTTTCGGAACGGGTGTATGACGGCAGCATCATCCCGCCGGAAAGCGGCAACTTTATCAGCGATGAAAACCTGTTCAACTACCAGGCCAAGGTGCTGCGGGAGCTGCTGAACGAGGAAAGCTATATCTGCGTGGGCCGCGCGGCGGACTTTGTTCTGCGGGATAAGCCCAACGTGCTGACCGTGTATGTGGATGCCCCCTATGACTGGCGTGTGGAGCGCGAGATGAAGCGCCAGGGCATTGGCAGCAGCCAGGCCAAGCACTATATTGACAAGCTGGACCGCTACCGTGAAAACTATTACAAATACCACACCGGCCGCCAGTGGAAGCGGGTGGAAAATTATGACCTCTGCCTGAATTCCGCCGCCATTGGGCTGGATAACTGCGTGGAGCTGATTAAAAAAGTGATTGAACTGAAATTTGATGTGAAAGCCAAATAACGGCTGAACATAAAGGCAACCAAGATGAGAGGAGTAAGGAAAAATGGAATCCATTGCATATTATGATGGCAAAATCGGCGCACCGGAAGAATTGATGGTGCCGTTCAATGATCGCGTTCACTTTTTTGGCGATGGCTGCTACGATGCCACCGTTGGCGCGAACGGCAAGGTATACCTGCTGCAGGACCACCTGGACCGCTTTTTTACCAGCGCCAAGGCACTGGATATCAACATCCCGATGAGCAAGGCCGAGCTGGGCAGGCTGCTGACCGACCTGCTGGCCAAGGTGGACAGCAAGGTCAACTTTGTATACTGGCAGGTCACCCGCGGTGTGGAGCCCCGCAACCATGTGTATGAGGAAGGTGTGCCCGGCAAGCTGTGGGTTTCCATCCGGCCCAACACCCTGAACGACCCCGACAAGCCCATCCGCCTGAACTCTGAGGAGGACACTCGCTTTTACCACTGCAACATCAAAACGCTGAACCTGCTGCCCAGCGTTATGACCGCCCAGCGCGCCAAGCTGGCCGGCATGAGCGAGACCGTGTTCCACCGCGGGGATATTGTAACGGAATGTGCGCACTCCAACGTTTCAGTGCTGAAAGACGGGATTTTCTATTCCCACCCGAACGATGAGCTGATTTTGCGCGGCATTGCCAAGACCTATATGCTGCAGGCCTGCTACCGCCTGGGCATTACCGTGATGGAAAAACCGTTCACGGTGGATTTCCTGCGCGATGCGGATGAGATCATCGTGACCTCCTCCTCCAACTTCTGTCTGCATGCCTGCGAGTTTGAGGGCAAGCCCGCCGGCGGCAAGGACCCCGCTACCCTGAAAGCCATCCAGGACGAAGTACTGAAAGAGTTCTATGACTATACCGGCTGCGAAAGTCTGTGGGGCTGAAAAGGGGGAAAACACCATGACCCGTGACGAACTGGAAAAACTCAATGTAGGCGAAAACCTGGATGCCATCATGTGTCTGGACCCCCGCGGTTACGGGGTGTGCCGCATTTTGTACGCGGGCAGCCGGGCATATACCGGGGAGCCGACCGCCATGCACGCAGCCGAAGCGTTGTGCAAAGCCATCCACCCCGGCGACCCGGTGTATATCCTGGTCGGGTTTGTATTGCTGCCCCACAAGGTGCCGGAAATGGACGGCTCTGTCAGCGCGATCCTGCTGGCGCGGTCTCTGGTATTGGCCTTTGGGGCAAAGCCGATCATCGTCTGCCCGCAGGACAGCGTGGAAGCCTTTAAGAAATGCGGCAATGTGGTGGGTCTGCATGTGTATGAGGACCTGGATACCGCCATGGAGCTGCCGCTGAGCCTTGGCGTTGTGGCCTTTACCAAAGATAAGGCCAAAGCCCCCCGCCCAGGCCAGCGCTGGCGGATAAGATTTTACCCGCAGCGGTGATCTCGGTGGAAGCCTGCGGCGGCAACGCCAAGGGTGTTTACCACAATGCGGTGGGCAAGGATGTGACCGCACTGGAAGCCAAAAGCGATGTGCTGTGGAACGAACTGCGCGCCCGCGGCGTGCCCAATGTGGCCATCGGCGATCTGGGCAATGAGATCGGCATGGGCACCATTGGGGAGCACATTAAAAAATATGTGCCCTTCACCGCCCCCGGCGAATGCCAGGACGGCTGCTGCGGCGGCATTCTGGCCGCAAGCAGCACCGATAACATCATCACGGCAACCTGCTCTGACTGGGGCTGCTATGCGCTGATGGCCGCGCTGGCCTACCTGAAAAAGGATATGGACATCCTGCACCGGGAGGAGATGGAAAGCGAGGTCATGCGGGTGCTTTCCCGCAATGGCATGATCGATATGACAGGCTCGCTGCTGCCGGGTGTGGATGGGTTTGATACCCGCATGAACGTTGGCATTGTCAGCATGATGCGGCAGTGCACGGCGTATGCGGTGCGGTATTCCCACAATTCGGACCACTGGTTCGGCCCGGTGCTGGCAAAGAAATTTTTTGAGCAGGCATAAAGCAGGTTGTGCTATAATAGGCACATTGGCCTTGGTCAGGAAGCAGTGAACCCAAAACGGCACGTTTAGAGACCGTAGGGGCGCACAATGTGCGCCCGCTAACCTAAGGCAACACCGCACAATTCCCGCCTTACGGCTTAAGCACCGCTCCGGCGGCTGCGGCACGGCATCTGCGTTGCCAAAATGCTCGATAATACACAAAGTATTATCTGCGCTTTTGGCTTAGCATCTGCCGCACCTCGCTCGCCGTATCGGCACTTAGAATTATGCGGTATTGCCCTAAAGGTACAGCACACTTCCTGACCAGCCCCAAAATACCGGACGCAAAGGGGATTTTTGTTATGATCCAGTTTACCCCCGTAGGGGACAGCGGCGTGCTGGCCGTCTGCGGCAGTGAGATCAGTGAACAGGTGAACGCGCAGGTTATGGCGCTGGATACCGCTGTGCAGGCGGCGCAGCTGCCCGGCGTGGTGGAAACAGTGCCCACCTATGCGGCGCTGCTGGTCACGCTGGACCCTTTGCAGACCGATGCCGATACCCTGATCCCCGCGCTGCGCCGCCTGTGGGACGCTTTGCCCCCGGTCAGCAGCACCGCGGCCGGGCGGCTGGTGGAGGTGCCGGTGTGTTACGGCGGAGATTACGGCCCCGACCTGGCCTTTGTGGCACAGCACGCCGGGCTGACCGAACAGCAGGTCATCGACATCCACTGCGGGCGGGACTACCGCATTTTTATGCTGGGGTTCCTGCCGGGGTTCCCGTACCTGGGCGGCATGGATGAACGCATTGTCTGCCCCCGGTTGCAGACCCCGCGCACCAAGATCCCCGCGGGGGCGGTGGGCATTGGCGGCAAGCAGACGGGCATCTACCCGCTGGCTTCCCCCCGGCGGGTGGCAGCTGATCGGCCGCACGCCGCTGCGCCTGTTTGACCCGGCTGGCGGCGGCAAACTGCCTTACGCGGCGGGAGACCGCATCCGGTTTGTGCCCATCAGCCCGGAAAAGTTTGAAACCATCCAGAAAGAACAGGGGGCGGCACTGTGAACTTGCATGTGATAAGCCCCGGCCCGCTGACCACTGTGCAGGATGCAGGCCGCACCGGCTATGCCGCGCGGGGGTTCCGCACCTGTGGAGCAGCGGATGGTTACGCTATGCGGACCGCCAACCTGCTGGCGGGCAACCCCCAGGCAGCCGGTGCCGCCGTGCTGGAAATGACCCTGCAGGGCGGCAAGTATCAGTTTGACGGGGACACGGTTTTTGCCCTGGCGGGGGCCGATATGCCCGCCGCGCTGGATGGCCGCCCGGTGCCCGCCTATACGCCGCTTTTGGCCCGCGCGGGGCAGGTGCTGGCAATCGGCGCGGCCCGCAGCGGGCTGCGCGGCTACTTGGCCGTGTTTGGCGGCGTGGATACTCCGCCCGTGCTGGGCAGCCGCTCCACCGACTTAAAATGCCGGATGGGCGGGCTGGATGGCCGCGCACTGAAAGCTGGGGATGTGCTGCCCATTGGGGCGGCACCCGCCATGGTGGAACAGCGCTGGCAGCAGATCTGCGCCAAAGGGGCAAACCGCCCGCTGGGCACGGCGCGCACCCCCGCAAGGCCGTGGCGCTTTTTGGGCGGGCGGAAGCTGCCGCTGTTCCGTGCGGTGCCCGGCCCCCAGACCGATGCCTTTACCGCAGTGGGGCAGGCCGCATTTGTACACGGGGTATATGCTTTGACAGCAGACTGTGACCGCATGGCCTGCAAATTGCGGGGGCCGCAGATCGAGACTGTGGATGGGTCGGACATTGTATCGGACGGCATTGTGGCGGGTTCGGTGCAGGTATCGGCCAACGGGCAGCCCATTGTGATGCTGGCTGACCACCAGACCACCGGCGGGTATGCCAAAATTGCAAACGTCATCAGCGCTGACCTTTCGGCCATGGCGCAGCTGCGCCCCGGCGAAAAGCTGGCGTTCCAATATGTGACCGCGGCGCAGGCTGTTGCAGGAGCCAGGGCGCAGGCGGCCGTGCTTGACAAAATCAGGGAGCGGATGAAATAATGGACTTTGCAGCCATGAAACCGGCCGACCTGCGCGGGCTGATCCGCAAGGGCAAACTGACCGGCCCGACCACCGGCATGTGCAACGGTTATGCCCAGGGCAACCTTGTGGTGCTGCCCAAGGCGCTGGCGTGGGACTTTTTTGCTGTTCTGCCAGCGCAACCCCAAAGCCTGCCCGCTGCTGGAAGTGGCGGACGCAGGCGAGCGAACCTTTGCCCAATTTGGCAAAGGCAGCGATATTGCTACCGATATCCCGCGCTACCGGGTGTACGAACACGGCAAGCTGACCGGGGAATACACCGATGTGAGCAAATTCTTTGAGGAGAGGAACGACCTGGTCAGCTTTTTGATCGGGTGCAGCTTCTCCTTTGAATCTGAACTGCTGGAAGCGGGCATCCCGGTGCGCCAGATCGAAGAGGGCGTGAATGTGCCGATGTACAACACCAACATTCCCTGTACCCCGGCGGGGGTGTTCAGCGGAAACATGGTGGTCAGCATGCGGCCCATCCCGTACCGGCAGGTCCCGGCGGCAGCTGCCATTACAGCGGGCATGCCCCGCGTGCACGGTATGCCGGTGCAAATCGGTGAGCCGGAAGCCATCGGCATCCATGATTTGGCTCACCCGGATTACGGCGATGCCGTGACCATCAACCCCGGCGAAACACCGGTGTTCTGGCCCTGCGGCGTGACCCCGCAGAACGTCGTGATGCACTCCAAGCCGGAGTTCTGCATCACCCATGCGCCGGGGCACATGTTTGTGACCGACGTAAAAAATGTGGAGCTGAAATATTAAGAGCAGATAGTAAAAACCGCAGGGGCGCACACTGTGCGCCCCTGCGGGGCAGAAGCATTGCCTTATGCCCAGATCACGAGGAATTGGTTGTACCTGAAAAGCTCATGGAAAATCCGGGGGTCTTTTTGCGTTGCCGTTCTGCACACAGAAAGACCCTCGTTTTTTTGTGGCAGTTTTGTCTGCAAAGCTGCTGCGCCTGGGTTTTGTTCCCTGTACCTGTTTTTCAGCAAATGGATTTGCCATAGGAGAAAGGAAGCAAAACACATGAAACACAACAACCTGAAAAAGCCCGCTGCCGTGCTGACCGCACTGGCTCTGGCCGCCGCCCTGCTGGCTGGCTGTGGTGCGCCATCTGACAGCATGGCTGCCAGCAGTGCCCCCGCCGAAAGCGAGGCTGTAAGCACCGAAGCACCCGCTGAAAGCGCAGACGAGGGAGATGCAGACGAAGTGGCCGCAAAGAAATGTGCAGACCTGATCGATGCCATCTATGTGCAGGAGCGCACCGATGACACCGACGCCCAGTGCGAAGCTGCCAAGCAGGCATGGGACACCCTGACCGATACCCAGAAAGAGCTGGTGGAAGGCGAGAACGCTGACCCCGACTACTTTGGCCGCAATACCGGCGATGCCAACCTGGACGATTCCCGCAATGGGGATGAGATCGGCGAAAACGAACTGCTGGTCGTCAGCTTTGGCACCTCCTTCAACAGCAGCCGCGTGGCAGATATCAAGGGCATCGAGGATGCCCTGCAGGCCGCTTACCCGGATTGGTCCGTCCGCCGCGCTTTCACCGCACAGATCATCATCAACCATGTGCAGGCCCGCGATGGCGAGAAAATTGATAACATGAAGCAGGCTCTGGACCGCGCTGTTGCCAACGGCGTTAAGAACCTGGTTGTTCAGCCTACTCACCTGATGCACGGCGCTGAGTACGACGAAATGTGCGAAGCTGTGAACGAGTACGCGGATAAGTTCGAAAGCGTTGCCATTGCTGAGCCCCTGCTGGGCGAAGTTGGCGCTGACGCTACCGAAATCAACGCTGATAAGGAAGCTGTTGCCACTGCCATCACCACCGAGGCTGTTGCCGCCGCTGGTTATGATGACGCCGCCGCTGCTGCCGCCGATGGCACTGCTTTTGTGTTCATGGGCCACGGCACTTCCCACACCGCAAAGATCAGCTACAGCCAGATGCAGATGACCATGCAGACCCTGGGCTATGACAACGTGTTCATCGGCACCGTTGAGGGCGAGCCGGAAGACACCGCCTGCGAGGCTGTGATCGAAAAGATCAAGGAAGCCGGTTACACCAAGGTTGTCCTGCGCCCCCTGATGGTGGTTGCCGGTGACCATGCCAACAACGATATGGCTGGCGATGACGCAGATTCCTGGCTGAGCCAGTTCAAGGCCGCCGGCTGCTTTGACAGCGTGGATACCCAGATTGCCGGTCTGGGCGAAATTGCTGATGTGCAGCAGATCTACATTGACCATACCAAGGCCGCTATTGATTCCCTGAATGGCTGATTTATGATGCATACTGCCCGGAAGGATCAACGTCTTTTCGGGCAGCTTTTGTTTTGTGCGGACCGGGGAAAACGCTGTGCGCCAAAATGGGGCTGTGCTGCGGCTGTGCCGCGTCCCCACGCTTTTCCTTTGAATCTTTAGCCCCTCTCGCCAAACCATGCAGTGCCCCCGCCAACCTAAGGCAACACCGCACAATTCCCGCCTGACGGCTTAAGCACCGCTCCGGCGGCTGCGGCACGGCATCTGCGTTGCCAAAATGCTCGATAATGTCGGGTTGCGGTACCCGCATCGTGCTTCGGGGACAAAAGCCCCTCGCACTCTGCGACCGCTGCCCCTGCTTCGGTTCGCTGTTTCCGCCACTGGCGGCGCTCACCTTTGCAGCATCCAGTATTATCTGCGCTTTTGGCTTAGCATCTGCCGCACCTCGCTCGCCGTATCGGCACTTAGAATTATGCGGTATTGCCCTGAAACATTGCAACACTCTTCCGGGTTGGCAATACACGGGGCAAATGACCGCGGGCGGGCAATGCTCGCCCCTGCGACGCAATTTTCTGTTATCCTTTCTTATTATATTTTATTCTATCATTTCAATTTTTTACAATGCGAGGTAACACCCAATGAAACAAAATCGTGTAATTTCCGGCGCTGTGGCCGCCCTGGTGCTGGCCGCTCTGCTGGCTGGTTGCGGCTCCACCGCAACCGGCGCTTCTTCCGCTGACTCTACCCCCGCTGCCACCGAGGCTGCCGGCAGTGAAGCCAACGCCCCCACCGCAGAACCCCAGACCGAAGCTGCTCTGCCGGACGGCGTGTATACCGCCGAATTTGAAACCGACAGCAGTATGGTGCACGCCAACGAAGCCTGCGATGGCAAGGGCACCCTGACCGTCGCCGATGGCAAAATGACCTTCCATGTCAGCCTGGCATCGAAAAAGATCGTCAACCTGTACCTGGGCACTGCCGAGGATGCCCCCAGCCACGAAAGCGACTGGCTGCAGCCCACCACCGATACTGTGACCTATTCCGACGGCACCAGCGATGAAGTGTACGGCTATGATATTCCGCTGGACGCTGTGGATACCGACTTCCAGCTGGCAATTTTGGGCACCAAGGGCACCTGGTACGACCATACCGTCAGCGTGCGCAATGCCGAGCCTAAGACCGAAGATGCCGCTGCCGAAACGCTGCGCCTGCTGATGGCAGCTACACCTGCGCTGTCACACTGGAGGGCGGTTCCGGCCGCGCCACGGTGGAAAGCCCTGCCGCCCTGACGGTTGCCGATGGCACCATGACCGCCGTGATTGTGTGGAGCAGCCCCAACTATGACTATATGCTGATTGATGGAGAAAAGTACCTGCCCACCAACACCGAAGGCAACTCCACCTTTGAAATCCCCGTTGCTGCGCTGGATACCGCCCTTGCCGTTACCGCCGATACCGTTGCCATGAGCACCCCGCACGAGATCGATTATACCCTGACCTTTGACAGCGCCACGCTGACCCCCGCAGAATAATGCAGACGAAACGTTTTGGGCTTTGTGCCGCACTTTCTGCCGCAGCGCTTTTGCTGTTGGCCGGCTGCGCGGGCAGCGGCAGCACGGCTGCCCCCACCCTTACCGTGGAAAGCAGCTACCCGCTGCAATACGCCAAACAGTTTACCGTGGATGAATGCACTGGCGGGTACGAGCTGATCACCATTGCGGACAGCCAATATCTGGTGGTGCCGCAGGGCGCTGCCGTTCCGGAGGATCTGCCCCAGGGCACCACCGTGCTGCAACAGCCCATTGAGAATATCTACCTGGTTTCCACCTCCGCTATGGACCCCATCATCAGCCTGGGCGCGCTGGACAGCATTGCACTTTCCGGCACCAAGGCGGATGGCTGGTACCTGCCCGAAGCCAAAGCCGCGATGCAGGCGGGGCAGATTGCCTATGCGGGCAAGTACAGCGCCCCGGACTATGAAACCATTCTGGCTTCCGGCTGTGGACTTGCCATTGAAAACACGATGATCTACCACACGCCGGAGGTCAAAGAGCAGCTGGAAAAGTTCGGCATCCCCGTTTTGGTGGAGCGTTCCAGCTATGAAACCGACCCCCTGGCCCGCATGGAATGGGTCAAGCTGTACGGCATTCTGCTGGGCAAACAGCAGGAGGCGGAACAGCTGTTTGACACCCAGGTACAGCGCGTTGCCCCGCTGGAAAACCAGCAGCCCACCGGCAAAACGGTGGCGTTTTTCTCCATCACTTCCAACAACCTTGTCACGGTGCGCAAAGGCAGCGACTATGTGGCCCGCATGATCGAGATGGCGGGCGGCAGCTATGTATTTGCTGATTTAACGGACAGCGGCAACAATCTGGCCACCATCAATCTTTCGCTGGAAGATTTTTACGCCGGTGCCAAGGACGCCGATGTGCTGCTCTACAACAGCACCATTGAGGGCAGCATTGCCAGCACCGAACAGCTGGTGGAAAAATGCCCGCTGCTGGCGCAGTTCAAGGCCGTGCAGAACGGCAATGTGTGGTGTACCGCGCAGAGCCTGTTCCAGCAAAGCATGGAGCTTCCGGATTTGATTCTGGATATGAACCGCGTGTTTACCGAGGGCACCCGCGCGGACAGTGAACTGACATTTTTAACGCATGTAGAATAATTTTATTGCAGAAAGGCAGCGCCATGCACACCAAGCGCCTGACAATTACATATGTAGCCCTTGCGGCGGCGCTGCTGGGGCTGTTTGCGCTCAACCTGTTCTGGGGCAGCGTGGCAATTTCGCCGCGCGGCGTGGTGCAGGCGCTGCTGGGCCGCGGGCAGGATGAACTGACCGCCAATATCCTATTGCAGCTGCGCCTGCCGCGCGCCGTTATGGTGGTGCTGCTGGGGGCGGCGCTCTCGGTAGCGGGCTACCTGCTGCAAACCTTTTTTGCCAACCCCATTGCGGGGCCGTTTGTCATGGGCATTTCCAGTGGGGCCAAGCTGGTGGTTGCGCTGACGATGGTGGTATTTTTGAACCACGGCCTGCTGACCAACTCGCTCACCCTGATTCTGGCCGCCTTTGCTGGATCCATGGCTGCCATGGCCTTTGTGCTCAGCGTGGCGCGCCGGGTACACCGCATGAGCATTCTGGTCATCTGCGGCGTGATGATCGGCTATATCTGCTCCGCCGTCACCGATATTGTAGTGGCCTTTGCCCAGGATTCCAACATCGTCAACCTGCACAACTGGTCCATGGGCAGCTTTTCCGGCATGACCTGGGGCAATGTGGCCGCCGCTGCGCTGGTGGTGCTGCCCTGTTTGGCCGCGGCCTTTTTGCTGGCCAAGCCGATGGCCGCCTACCAGATGGGGGAGCAGTATGCCCAAAGCGTGGGTGTGGCTGTGCGGCCGTTCTGCGTGGCGCTGGTGCTGCTTTCCAGTTTGCTGGCCGCCTGCGTCACGGCGTTTGCGGGGCCCATTTCCTTTGTGGGGATTGCGGTGCCGCACTTGGTCAAGCAGGCGTTGGGCAGCGCCAAGCCGCTGCATGTGCTGCCGGGCTGTGCGCTGGGTGGGGCGGCGTTCTGCCTGCTGTGTGATCTGATCGCCCGCAGCCTGTTTGCTCCCACCGAGCTTTCCATCAGCTCCGTCACAGCGGTATTTGGTGCGCCGGTAGTCATCTGGCTGTTGGTGCGCCGCCAAAGCGGGGAGGGCCGGGCATGAGCGAAGCATTTTACTGCCAAACGCAGGATCTTGCCATCGGGTACGGCAAAACGCCGCTATTACAAAACATTGGCATCGGCGTGCAGCGCGGGCAGATCTTAGCGTTGATCGGCCCCAACGGCGCGGGCAAATCCACCCTGCTCAAAACGCTGGCCGGGCAGCTGGCGGCGCAAAGCGGCGCTGTGCTGCTGCAGGGCCAAAACCTGACAACCTACACCCCCAATGCCCGCGCGCGCAAAATGGCCCTGATGCTGCCCCACACCCGCCACACGGAGCTGACCACCTGTTTTGATGTGGCCGCTGCCGGGCGCTACCCCTACACCGGACGGCTGGGCATCCTGTCCGAGCAGGACAAACAGCAGGTGCGGGATGCTCTGCATCTGGTGCAGGCGGATGAGCTGGCCGACCGGGACTTTACCAAAATCAGTGATGGCCAGCGCCAGCGCGTTCTGCTGGCCCGCGCCGTCTGCCAGCAGCCGGAAATTATCCTGCTGGACGAACCGACCTCTTTTTTGGATATCAAAGGCAAAATTGAGCTGCTGACCATTCTGCGCCAGCTGGCACAGGAAAAACAGGTGGCCGTCATTGTCAGCCTGCACGAGCTGGAGCTGGCGCAAAAAATTGCGGATACCGTGGTGTGCGTATCGCCGCAGGGCGTTTCCGGCGTGATGACACCGAAAGACGCATTTGCCGCAGAGAACATCCGCACGCTGTACCGCCTGACCAAAGAGCAGTATGAAGCACTGTACGGCCCCCAGCCGGAGCGTGAACCCGAACGGAGACCCGCCAAACAGGAGCCGCCCAGGTTTGAACATTACATCCGCAGCGGGCAAAAGCTGCTGCGCTGCGGCTACACCACCGGCACCTGCGCCGCCCTTGGCGCTGCCGGGGCCGCCCGCCTGCTGCTGACCGGTAAAGCGCCGGAATCCGTCGGCCTGCGCACCCCAAAAGGGATTGTGGTGGAGGTTGCGCCCATCTACTGCCGCAAAACAGCCGCCCGGCGCTCAGTGCGCCATCCGCAAGGACGGCGGGGACGATGTGGACGTTACCACTGGCCTGCCGGTCATAGCCGACATCACCCTGCTGCCGGATGCCCCCGGCCAGGTCACGATTGACGGCGGCCCCGGTGTGGGCCGTGTGACGAAGCCCGGCCTGGACCAGCCGGTGGGGCAGGCGGCCATCAACCATGTGCCGCGCCGGATGATCACCGATGCCCTGCATGCGGAGGCCGAAGCAGCCGGGTATGACGGCGGCTTTGACGTAATGATCTCGATCGAGGGGGGCGAGGAAGCCGCCAAACGCACCTTTAACCCCCACATCGGGGTGGAAGGCGGGCTTTCCGTCCTGGGCACCAGCGGCATTGTGGAGCCCATGAGCCAGCAGGCCATCCTGGATACCGTGCAGCTGGAGATCCACCAGGCCGCCCTGCGGGAGCAAAGCCCCAAGCGGCTGATCCTGGCCCCCGGCAACTATGGGCTGGACTATCTGGCCCAAAACCTGCCGGAATACAGCAGCATCCCGGTGGTCAAGTGCTCCAACTTTATGGGGGATGCGCTGGATATGGCCGCTGCGGAGCAGTTTGCAGAGGTATTGCTGGTGGGGCACATCGGCAAGCTGGTCAAGCTGGCGGGCGGCATTATGAACACCCATTCCCGCATGGCGGATTGCCGCACCGAACTGTTCTGCACCCATGCGGCGCTCTGCGGGGCCAGCCAGGCCACCTGCCGCGCCCTGATGGACGCTGCCACAACGGACGCCTGCCTGGACATTCTGGATGCCGAAAACCTGCGGGAGCCGGTGCTCGAAAGCCTATTGCAGGCCATCCAGCTGCATCTGGACCGCCGCGCGGCGGGGGCGTTCCGGGTGGGGGCTGTACTGTTTTCCAACCAGGCCGGGCCGCTGGGCCAGACTGAGACCGCCGCCCAGTTGCTGCAAAGCTGGCAGAAAAAGGAGCAATGAGGTATGGTACATTTTGTGGGCGCAGGCCCCGGCGCACCGGATCTGATCACCCGGCGCGGTGCGGCGCTGCTGCAAACGGCGGACTGCATTATTTATGCGGGCAGCCTGGTCAACCCGGCGTTGCTGGGGCTGGCCAAAGCCGGCTGCGCCATTTATAACAGTGCTGAAATGACATTGGAACAGGTGCTTGCCGTGATGCGCCAAATGGAAGCCGAACACAAAACCACTGTGCGGCTGCACACCGGGGACCCCTGTTTGTACGGGGCCATCCGGGAGCAGATGGACGCGCTGGACGCCGACGGCATTGCTTACGATGATACGCCCGGTGTTTCCAGCTTTTGCGGTGCCGCCGCCGCGCTGAACGCCGAGTACACGCTGCCCGCCGTCAGCCAGACGGTCATCATTACCCGCATGGAGGGCCGCACCCCCGTGCCGGAAAAGGAAAAGCTCGCCAGCCTGGCCAGCCACGGCGCTACCATGGTGATTTTTCTCTCCATCGGCTTAATTGATAAAGTGCAGGAAGCACTGCTGCAGGGGGCATACACCGCAAGCACCCCCGCCGCCGTGGTGTACAAGGCCACCTGGCCGGAGCAGAAAACCGTGCACTGCACCGTTGGCACCCTGGCCCAAAGCACCAAGCAGGCGGGCATTACCAAAACGGCCTTGATCGTGGTGGGGGATTTCCTTGGCCGCTGCTATGCCCGCAGCAAACTGTACGACCCCGCCTTTACCACCGAATACCGCGAGGGAACCAAACCGTGAACTGTGCGTATCTTGCCTTTACGGCCAAGGGGCTGGCGCTGGCGCAGCAGCTGGCCCAAACCTGCCCCGGCTCCGTCAGCCGCTGCGGGCTGGGCGGGGTGACGCTGGCCGGGTGGACGGCCCAGCAGTTTGCCGCGGCGGATGCCCTGGTGTTTGTGGGGGCGGCGGGCATTGCGGTGCGGGCCATTGCGCCCCACTGCCAAAGCAAGGCCACCGACCCCGCCGTTGTGGTGCTGGATGAATGCGGCCGCTTTGCGGTGCCGCTGCTCTCCGGCCATCTGGGCGGCGCAAATGACCTGGCCTGCCGGCTGGCTGCCGCCTGTGGTGCGGTGCCGGTGATCACCACGGCGACCGATGCCAACGGCCTGTTTGCCGTGGATGAGTGGGCCAAAAAACAAAACTGCGCTGTGTGGGAAACCCCGCGCATTAAATTAGTCAGCGGGGCACTGCTGGCCGGCAAAACGGTGCGGTATGCTTCCCCCTGGGCCATTGCAGGCACCCCGCCCGCCGGTGTGGCGGAAGCCGAAGAACCGTCTGGCGCTGATTTTGCCCTGACAATGACCCCACAGGGGAACGCTTTGCATCTGATCCCCCGCATTGGCGTGCTGGGCGTTGGCTGCAAGCGCGGTACCACCGCTGCCCAGCTGGAAGCCGCGTTTGCAGCGTTCTGCGCCGATACAAATTTGGCCCCGGTCGGAATTACCGCCGCCGCCAGCATTGATCTAAAACAGAACGAACCCGGCCTGCTGGAGTTCTGCCGCAGCCACGGCTGGCCGGTCAGCTTTTATTCCGCCGCCCAGCTGCGCGCTGTGCCCGGAACTTTCAGCGCCTCCCGCTTTGTGCAGGGAGTGACGGGTGTGGATAACGTCTGCGAGCGCGCCGCCGTGCTGGCTTCCGGCGGCACGCTGCTGCTGCCCAAATATGCGCATACCGGCGTGACCTTTGCCGCTGCCGTGCGCCCCTTTGCCCCGGATTGGAGATGGAAAACCGATGAAGCGTAACCTTGTATCCGTTGTGGGCCTTGGCCCAGGCGATGCCCAGTTTTTGACTGCGCAGGCCCGCCATGCGTTGCAAGAGGCTGATGTGCTGTGCGGTTACACCGTTTACATCGACCTTGTGCGCCCCCTGTACCCGGAAAAAGAAACCTATGCCACCGGTATGACCAGAGAAATTGACCGCTGCCGCTGGGCGCTGCAAACGGCTCAGACCGGCAAAACGGTGGCGCTTGTCTGCTCCGGCGACGCCGGGGTGTACGGCATGGCCAGCCCGCTGCTGGAGCTGGCGGCGGAATACCCCGATGTGGAAGTGGAGGTCGTTCCCGGCCTGACCGCCGCATTAAGCGGTGCCGCCGTGCTGGGCGCACCGCTGGCCCATGATTTCTGCGTGATCTCCCTTTCGGACCGGCTGACTCCGTGGGAGATGATCGAAAAGCGGCTGGCCTGCGCCGCCATGGGGGATTTCTGCGTGGCGCTGTACAATCCCTCCTCCAAAGGGCGGCCGGATTACCTGCAAAAGGCGGTTCGCATCCTGTTGCAAAACGGCAAGGGGGCGGGTACCCCTTGCGGCGTGGTGCGCAGCATTGGCCGCACCGGCCAGCAGAGCAGCCAGATGACACTGGCCGAGCTGGAACACACCACTGTGGATATGTTCACCACGGTGTTCATCGGCAACAGCGCCACCCACCAGGTCAACGGGTGGATGGTAACGCCGCGGGGGTACCACGGGGTATGAGGATCGTTGTGTTCAGCGGCACTACCGAAGGGCGGGATTTCTCCCGCGCCGCTGCCGCGTTGGGCATTGCCGTTACCGTCAGCGTGGCAACCGACCTGGGGGCCGAGGAACAGGGCCAGGCCCCCGGCATTACCGTACATTCCGGCCGCCTGCTGCCCGGCGCCATGGCGGAGCTTTTGCAGGGCGCAGCCCTTTGTGTGGATGCCACCCACCCTTACGCGGTGGAAGCCACCAAAAACATCCGCGCCGCCGCCAACGCAGCCGGGGTAGAGTACCACCGCCTGCTGCGCGCCGCCAGCACCTTGCCCGCAGGCAGTGTGGTGCTGGGCAGTGCCGCCCAGGCCGCGCAGTATTTAGCCGCAACGCAGGGCAATGTTCTGCTCACCACCGGCGCCAAGGAGCTTGCGGCCTTTGCCGGGCTGGATGCCGCCCGCCTGTACCCGCGGGTGCTGCCCACCGTGGCGGGCATTACGGCGTGCGAGGGCGCGGGCATCCCGCACCGCAACATCATTGCCATGCAGGGGCCCTTTACGCTGGAACTGAACCTTGCACTGATGCAGCGGTTCCACATCCGTTACCTTGTCACCAAGGACGGCGGCAGCGCGGGCGGCTTTGCCGAGAAAGCCCAGGCTGCTGCCCAAAGCGGGGCTGCGCTGGTTGTACTGCGCCGCCCGGAGGAATGCGGCGAAACCGCCGAAGAAATTTTGCAACGATGCAGGGAGCTGTTATGAAGATTACATTGGTTGGCATGGGCAGCGGGCTGCCCGGCAGTTTGACTGCCCAGGGCTTGCAGGCCCTGCAAACGGCAGGGCTGATTCTGGGGGCAAAGCGGCTGCTGCAAAACCTGCCGGATGGCTGTACCCCCAACCGCAAGCCAATTTACCTGCCGGATGAAGTGCTGGCCTGCCTGCAAGCGGAGCCCTGCCAGACCGCCGCGCTGGTTTACAGCGGGGATACCGGCTTTTATTCCGGTGCTGCGGCGCTGGTGCCCAAGCTGCGGGCACAGGGGGCGGAAGTAACGGTGCTGCCGGGGATTTCCAGCGTACAGCTGTTGGCCGCGGCGCTGGGCAGGCCGTGGCAGAACTGGCACCTTGTCAGCGCCCACGGATGTGCCTGCGCCCCTGCGGCAGAGTGCCGGAGTGACCGCCCGACATTTTTTTTGACGGGCGGGCGCAATACCAGCCCCGCCGCGCTGTGTGAGATTCTAGCCGCCGCAGGCTTTGGCGCGGTGCAGGCCACGGTTGGTGAGAACCTTGGCACCCCGCAGCAAAAGGTCATCACCGATACGGTGCAAACGCTGGCGGGCGGCAGCTTTGCGCCGCTCAGCGTGCTGCTGGTGGAGCCCTGCCCCAAACCGCAGCCCCGCGTGCCCGGCCTGCCGGATGAAGCCTTCATCCGCGGCAAAACGCCGATGACCAAGCAGGAGGTGCGCGCCGCCGCGCTGGCCAAGCTGGCCGTTGCCCCCACTGATACCCTGTGGGATGTCGGTGCCGGAACGGGCAGCGTGAGCGTGGAAATGGCGCTGGCCGCCCCCATGGGTCAGGTGTACGCGGTGGAATGTGATGCCGATGCCTGCGCGCTGGTTCGCCAGAACCAGGCCAAATTTGCCGCCAGTAACTTAACGCTGATCGCGGGCAAAGCCCCTGAAGCGCTGCAAAATCTGCCCGCGCCGGATGCTGTTTTCATCGGCGGCAGCAAGGGCAATATGCAGGCCATTGTAGATGCCGCCCTGGCCGCCAACCCGCAGACCCGGCTCTGTATCGCCGCCATTGCGCTGGAAACCTTGCAGCAGAGTATTGCCGCCCTGGCCGCCCACGGGCTGGCCGCACAGGTGACCCAGATTGCCGTAAGCCGCAGCAAGGCGGCAGGCAGCCTGCACCTGATGATGGCCAACAACCCGGTATTTTTGATCGTGAGGGAATGAGAATGCTGCAGCTGCTTTTGGCCGCGCCCAGTTCCGGCAGCGGAAAAACCACCGCCGCCTGCGCCCTGCTTTCTGCCCTGAAAGCCCGCGGGCTGGAGCCCTGCGCGTTCAAGTGTGGGCCGGATTACATTGACCCCATGTTTCACCGCGCCGTGCTGGGGGTGCCCAGCCACAATCTGGACCTGTTTTTCTCCACCCCGCAGACCGTGCGGCGGCTGTACACCAGCGGCGCGGCGGGCCATGGCAGCACGGTGTGTGAGGGTGCCATGGGCTATTATGACGGCCTTGGCGGCGTGAGCGCTGCCGCCAGCGCCTGGCACACCGCCGATGTGCTGGACTTGCCGGTGCTGCTGGTGGTGCGCCCCAAGGGGGCCAGTTTAACGCTGGCCGCCCAGCTGCAAGGCTTAAAAGCGTTCCGCACGCCGCACCACATTGCGGGCGTTCTGCTGAACGACTGCACCGAGATGCTGTACAAGCTGCTGGCCCCCATGCTGGAGCGGGAAACCGGCCTGCCGGTGGTGGGCTTTCTGCCCCCCATGCCGGATGCCGCCATCGAAAGCCGCCACCTGGGGCTGAAAACCGCGGGCGAAATTGCTGATTTGCAGCAAAAAATTCAGATTTTGGCCGCCGCCGCGCAAAAAAATATCTGGCCGCGGCTGCTGGCCCTGTTTGACCGCCCGGCCCCAATGGCCCCTGCAGTTCAGGCCGCAGCCCCCACCGTGCGCATTGCCGTGGCACAGGATGAAGCGTTCTGCTTTACCTATGCCGAAACGCTGGAAAGCCTGCAGGCCGCAGGCGCAGAGCTTTGCTATTTCAGCCCGCTGCGGGATGCCGCGCTGCCGCAACATATCGGCGGGCTGTACCTGCCGGGCGGCTACCCGGAGCTGTACGCCGCCCAGCTGGCGGCCAACACCGCCATGCGCTGCGCCATAAACACCGCCGTGCAGCGCGGCCTGCCCACCGTGGCGGAATGCGGCGGCTTTTTGTACCTGGGCCAAACGCTGGAAGATGACGCCGGAACCGCCCACCCCATGGCGGGTGTGCTGCCGGGGGAGGGGTTCCGCGTGGGGCGGCTGGTGCGCTTTGGCTATGCCGCGCTCACCCCGCAGGCGGACAGCATGCTCTTCCGCGCAGGGGAGCCGGTGCCCGTGCATGAGTTCCACCATTGGGATTCCACCTGCAACGGCACCGCTTTTGCCGCCCAAAAAGCCAATGGCCGCCATTGGGACTGCGGCTTTGCCAATGGGCATCTGTATGCGGGGTTCCCGCATCTATACTGGGCGGGCACCCCGCTGCCGCAGCGCTTTGTAACGGCTGCGGCGCAGTATGCCCAAACAAAAACAGGGAGAACGGTATGACGGAACCTGAACTGAACACACTGCTGCAAACCATCACCCCGCCCGATGAAGCTGCCCGCGCCGCGGCGCACGCCCACTGGGCCGCGCTGGCCAAACCGCTGGGCGGGCTGGGCAGCCTGGAAACCATGCTGGAGGACGCCGCCGCCCTGACCGGCACCCCGGAGCTGGATTTTGCCCGCCGCGCCGTGCTGGTGCTGTGCGCCGATAACGGCGTGGTGGCCCAGGGCGTGAGCCAAACCGACGCCAGCGTGACCCGCGCGGTGCTGCAAAACCTTGCCGCGCGGCGCACCAGCGTGTGCCAGATGGCAGCTGCCGCCCATTGCAGCGTTGTGCCGGTGGATATGGGCATTGCCGGTGCCCCGGTGCCCGGCGTGCAGGACTGCCGCATTGCCCCCGGCACCAAAGATTTTACCTGCGGCCCGGCTATGACCCGCGCCCAGGCCGTGCAGGCCATCGGCTGCGGCATTGCGCTGGTGCGCGGACAAAAGCAGCAGGGAGTTCAACTGTTAGCAACGGGGGAGATGGGCATTGGCAACACCACAACCTCCAGCGCCGTGGCAAGCGTGCTGCTGGGTGCCCCTGTGCAGAGCATGACCGGACGCGGGGCCGGGCTTTCGGATGCAGGGCTTGCCCGCAAGATTGATGCGATCCGGCGCGGCATTGCCCACAACCAGCCCAATCCCGCTGACCCGCTGGATGTGCTGGCCAAGCTGGGCGGGTTTGATATTGCCGGGCTGTGCGGCGTGTTTTTGGGCGGCGCGCTGGAGGGTGTGCCCATTTTGATGGATGGCTTTATCAGCAGCGTGGCGGCTCTGTGCGCGGTGCGGCTCTGCCCCGCAGCAGCCAAGGCGGTGTTTGCCAGCCATGTTTCGGCGGAGCCTGCCGCCCATATGGTGCTGGATACTTTGGGCAAAGCGCCGCTCATCACCGCCAACCTGCATCTGGGCGAGGGCACCGGCGCGGTGGCTTCCATCCCACTGTGGGATATGGCTCTGGCCGTCTACCGCGGCTGCTATTCCTTTGCGGAGGGCGGCATTGCGCCGTACACCCCACAATGCTGACGCTGGTTATCGGCGGCGCAGCCAGCGGCAAAAGCGCCTATGCGGAGCACCTTGCCGTGCAGAGCGGCGGCCCGCGCTATTACCTTGCCACCATGCAGGTGTGGGACGCCGAGTGCGCCGCGCGGGTGGCTAAACACCGCGCCATGCGGGCGCAAAAACAGTTTGCTACCGTGGAATGCCCCCAAAACCTGCACTTGGTCCGCCTGCCGCAGCAGGGCACCGCCCTGCTGGAAGATTTGGGCAACCTGGCCGCCAATGAGCTGTACCGTCCCGACGGCAGCTGCCTGCCGCCCAAGCAGACGGCGGAAAAAATGCTGGCGGGGATCGAGGCAATCGCCGCACAATGCAACCATCTTATCATCGTCAGCAACGAGGTATTCAGCGGCGGGGCGGACTATGCCGGGGAGACAGACCTTTATTTGCAGGCCCTTGCCATGGTCAACAATGCCGTTGCCGCCAAAGCCGACGCCGTCTGCCGCGTGGTGTGCGGCCTGCCGGTGTACTACAAAGGAGGGGAACGCCCATGACAGTTTTGCAGACGATCGCCGTGGCATTTGCCATGTTCTCGGCTGTGCCGGTGCCGCAGTTTGACTGGAACAAGAAAAACATGCGGTATTCGCTCTGTGCCTTCCCGCTGGTGGGGGTGCTGTGCGGCGTGCTGTGGTGCGTGTGCGCCAGCCTGCCGCTGCCCGCCATGGTGCGCGCGGCGGGCTTTTGCCTGATCCCTGTCTGGGTCACGGGCGGCATCCATCTGGATGGTTACGCCGACACCTGTGACGCCCTTTGCAGCTATGGCGATATCCAGAAAAAGCTCGATATTCTCAAGGACCCGCACTGCGGCGCGTTCGCCGTGATCCGGCTGTGCAGCTACTTTGTGGCCTACTTTGCGCTGTGCTGCTGCGTGCAGTTTACCCCGCAGGTGGGGGCTGTCTGGCTGCTGGCGCTGGTGCTGGAGCGTGCCTGCTCCGGTTACGCAGTGGCGGCCTTTCCCCTGGCCAAAAATACCGGCCTTGCGCACACGTTTGCCACGGCGGCGGACCGCATCACGGTGCGCCGGGTGCTGGGATGCCTTAGCATTGTGCTGGCAGTGGCACTTTTCGCCCTGGGCGGCGGCGTGCTGGTGTTGGCGGCGGGGGTTGCCCTGTGGCGCTACCACCGTGTGGCGGTCAAGCAGTTTGGCGGTATTACCGGGGACCTGGCCGGGTGGTTTTTGCAAAAAGCGGAACTGTATATGCTGGCGGCCCTTGTGTTTTGCCAGTGGAAGGGGTTTTTGTAACATGCTGTTTATTACCGGCCCGCTGTACAGCGGTAAACGAACCTTTGCCAAACCCTTTGGCGGGCGGCAGATTTACGAGGTGCAGACCCTTGCCGCCAATGCCGAAAGCCTGCCCGCCCTTGCGGACGAGCTTGCCCAATATGACGTAGTAACGGCCACCGAGGTTGGCGGCGGCGTGGTGCCCATTGACCCCGCCCAGCGCGCCGCGCGGGAAGCCGCCGGCCGCCTTGCCTGCCTGCTGGCTGAGCGGGCCGACTGTGTGGTGCAGATATTCTGCGGCTTGCCCACCGTGCTGAAAGGGGAGCTGCCGCCATGCTGATCTACCTGCTGCGCCACGGCTTAACGCAGGATAATCAGGAAAAGCGCTACCAGGGCAGGCGGGATGTACCGCTGTGCCCCCAGGGCCTTGCCCAGCTGTGCCGGGCGGATTTTGCCCCCAAAACGGTCATGATTACTTCCTTGCAGCGCACCCGGCAGACGGCGGAAGTGCTTTTCCCCGATGCGGAACTGGTTGTGGCAGACGGGCTGAAAGAGATGGACTTTGGCGTGTTTGAGGGCCGCAATTACCGGGAGATGGAGCACGACCCCCAGTACCGCGCCTGGGTGGAAACCGGCTGCGAAGGCCGCTGCCCGGGCGGGGAAAGCAAGGCGGAATTCTGCCAGCGTGTCTGCACAGCATTTGCCGCGCTGGTGGATGCCGCTTTGGCGGCGGGGGAACCGCAGCTGGTGATCGTTGCCCACGGCGGCACCCAGATGGCGGCGCTGGAACGGTTCGCCGTGCCCCATAAAAACTATTATTCCTGGTGTGCCCCCGCGGCGGGCGGCTTTGTGCTGGATGCCGCCGATTGGATACACCAGAAAACCCTGCGCGTGGTCAAAACCGTGCAGTATACAAAGGAGTTACCATGCTGATTTGCTGGGCCGTTTTGGGCGGCTTTGTGCTGGATGCCATTTTTGGCGACCCGGCTTGGCTGCCGCACCCCGTTGTGCTGATGGGCAAAGCCATCACTGCGCTGGAACAACGCCTGCGCACACAATTCCCCCAAACGCCGCAGGGGGAGCTTTGCGGCGGGGCGGTGCTGGCCGCCATTTTGCCGGTAGGCACTTTCCTCATCACAGCGCTGGTGTGCAGGCTGGCAGCGGCGCTGCACCCGCTGGCGGGGCTTGCCGTGCAGATGTTCTGGTGCGCCCAGGCGTTGGCCGCCAGGGGCCTTGTGCAGGAAAGCTGCAATGTGTATAAAGAGCTGCAAAAGCAGAATCTGCCCGCCGCCCGCAAAGCAGTGGCCCGCATTGTGGGGCGCGATACCCAAAACCTGACGGCGGAGGGCGTGACCAAAGCCGCTGTGGAAACCGTGGCCGAAAACGCCAGCGATGGCGTGATTGCCCCGCTATTGTACATGCTGCTGGGCGGCGCGCCGCTGGCGCTGACCTATAAGGCCATCAACACGATGGACAGCATGCTGGGCTACAAAAACCAGAAATACCTGTATTTTGGCCGTGCCGCTGCCAGATTGGACGATGCCGCCAACTATCTGCCCAGCCGCCTGGCCGGGCTGCTGTGGGTTGCCGCTGCCGCCCTGACCGGCAGCAGTGCCCGCGGCGCGTGGAAGATTTGGCGGCGGGACCGCCGCAACCATGCCAGCCCCAACAGCGCCCAGACCGAAAGCGCCTGCGCCGGTGCCCTGGGCGTGCAGCTGGCGGGCCCCGCCTACTATTTTGGCGAGTATTATGATAAACCCACCATTGGGGATGCGTTGCGCCCCGTGGAACCAAAGGACATTTTGCGGGCCGACCGCATGATGTATGCCGAAAGCCTGCTGGCTTTGGTGTTGGGCATTGCCCTGCGCCTGCTGGTGCTGGCGATGTAACAACGAAAAGGGGAGAACGGAATGGAACTGGTACATGGCGGTGATTGGGCGGGGGCTACCGCGCCCGCTTTGGACATGATGCGCTGGATTTTTCGGCCAATGTCAGCCCGCTGGGCCTGCCCCAGGGCGTGGCGGATGCCATCGTTGCGGCACTGCCCACTGCGGACCGCTATCCGGACCCCCTTTGCCGGGAGCTGCGCACGGCACTCAGCCGGGCGGAACAGCTGCCGGAACCGTGGATCTTGTGCGGCAACGGGGCGGCGGATCTGATCTACCGGCTGGTGTGGGCGCTCAAGCCCCGCCGCGCCCTGCTGCCCGCCCCCACCTTTGCCGAGTATGCCGCCGCACTGGAAAGCGTTGGCTGCGAAGTAAAGCGGAAAACCCTGCATGAGGCCGATGATTTTGCCGTAACGGAAGCCTTTGTGCAGGCAGTGAACCAGAGCATTGACCTGGTGTTTTTGTGCCAGCCCAACAACCCCACCGGGCAAATTACCCCGCCGGAGCTGGTGCAGCGCCTGGTGCGCCGCTGTGCGGACTGCGGGGCCGTGCTGGTGGTGGATGAGTGCTTTCTGGACTTTTTGCAGCAGCGGGATGCCCTGACGGCCAAACCGCTTTTGCAAGCCGCGCCCAACCTTGTTATTCTGAAAGCGTTCACCAAATTGTACGCCATGGCGGGGGTGCGGCTGGGGTATGCCTTGTGTTCCGACACCGCACTGCTGGCCAAAATGCAGGCCGCGGGCCAGCCGTGGGGGGTATCCAGCCTGGCGCAGGCTGCGGGCGCTGCCGCTTTGCGGGAAACCGCCTATGCCGATGCCGTCCGCGCCCTGATTGCCGACCAGCGCCCCAAACTGGCGGCCGGGCTGCGGGCACTGGGGCTGCAGGTGATCGAGGGCAGCGCCAACTACCTGTTGTTCCGTGCGCCGGAAACGCTGGGTGCGGCGCTGCAGCAGCGGGGCGTCTGCCTACGCAGCTGCGGCAATTACCCGGGGCTGAGCGCCGGCTGGTACCGCACCGCCGTGCGCACCGCGCCGGAAAACGAACAGCTGCTGCAGACCATGCGGGAGGTACTAAAATGAGCAAAGCAAAATGTATTATGGTGCAGGGCACCATGAGCGGCGCGGGCAAAAGCCTGCTGTGCGCGGCGCTCTGCCGCATTTTTGCCCAGGATGGCTGGCGGGTGGCTCCATTCAAAAGCCAGAACATGGCACTGAACAGCTTTGTGACCCGTGACGGGCTGGAAATGGGCCGCGCCCAGGTGGTGCAGGCCCAGGCAGCCGGGGTGGAACCGGATGTGCGGATGAACCCCATTCTGCTCAAGCCCAGCAGCGATATTGGCAGCCAGGTGATCGTCAACGGGGAAGTGCGCGGCCAGATGCCGGCGGCGGAGTATTTCCGCCGCAAAAAGCAGCTCATCCCCGATATTCTGGCGGCTTACAACAGCCTGGCGGAAGATTTTGATATTATCGTCATCGAGGGCGCGGGCAGCCCGGCAGAGATCAACCTGAAAGCCGATGACATCGTGAATATGGGGCTGGCCAAGCTGGTGGATGCTCCCGTACTACTGGTGGGTGATATTGACCGCGGCGGCGTGTTTGCCCAGCTGTTTGGCACGGTGGAACTGCTGGAGCCGGACGAACGGGCGCGCATCAAAGGGCTTATCATCAACAAGTTCCGTGGCGATGTTGGGATTCTGCGCCCCGGCCTTGCCATGCTGGAAGAGAAAACCCACCTGCCGGTGATTGGCGTTGTGCCGTACTTAAAGGCGGATATTGAGGACGAGGATTCGCTTTCCGACCGGCTGCAGGTCAAAAATGCCGTCAAGCCGCTGGATGCTGCCATTGTGCGGCTGCCGCATATTTCCAACTTTACGGACTTTATGCCGCTGGAGCAGCACCCGCTGCTTGGCGTGCGCTATGTGCAGACCACCCGCGAGCTTGGCGCGCCGGATTGCGTGATCCTGCCCGGTACAAAAAATACCGTGGACGACCTGCTGTGGCTGCGCCAGTGCGGGCTGGAAGCAGCCATCAGCAAGCTGGCCCAGCGCGGCACGCCGGTGCTGGGGGTGTGCGGCGGCTACCAGATGCTGGGCCAGACCCTGGCCGACCCGGAAGGCACCGAGAGCGGCCGCCCGCAGACCCTGCGCGGCCTTGGCCTGCTGCCCACCCAAACCACCTTTGCCGCCGAAAAGCGCCGCACCCAAAGCCAGGCGACCGTGACGGCAGAGCCCTTTGCCGGGGCGCACCTGACCGGGTACGAGATTCACACCGGGCGCACCACCGTGCAGGGCGTGCCGTTCTGCACCCTGGCGGACGGCACCCCCGAAGGCTGCGTGCAGGGCCAGGTGTTTGGCACCTACCTGCACGGCCTGTTTGACAGCGGCGAGCTGACCGAGCAGTTTGCCGCCTATCTTTGCCGCCGCAAGGGCATCGACCCCGCCGCGGCAGCACCGATCTCCATGCAGGAATATCGTACCCAGCAGCTGGATCTGCTGGCCGATGGGGTACGCCATAACCTGGATCTGGCCGCCGTATATGCGGCTATGGGCCTTGCACAGCCCGCCGAAAGGGGAAATGACCAATGATGCCGCAGCACCACCTGCCTGCCGATATTGAACGCACCAGCATGAAAATTATCACGGGTGAACTGGCCCAGCGCGGGCTGGACATCCCGCCGGAAAACGCCCCTGTAGTCAAGCGGGTCATCCACACCACCGCAGATTTTGACTATGCGCAGACCCTGCACTTTACCCCCGGCGCGGTAGCCGCCGGTATTGCTGCTATGCACGCCGGGGCAACGATCATCACCGATACCAACATGGCCCTGGCAGGCATCACCAAGCCGGGCCTGGCCAAGCTGGGCGGGCAGGCACTCTGCTTTATGGCGGACCCCGCTGTGGCTGCAGCGGCCAAACAGGCGGGCACCACCCGCGCCGTGGCCGCCATGCACAAGGCTGCGGCCGAATACCCCGGCGCCGTGCTGGCCGTGGGCAACGCCCCCACCGCCCTGTTGACGATTGCCGAGAAAATTGAAAACGGCCTGCGCCCGGCGCTGGTTATCGGTGTGCCGGTGGGCTTTGTGAACGTGGTCCGCCGCCCGCTGAATACCGCCGCGCGGGAGTTCCGCCACCAGCTGTTGGAATCAGCGAAAAACAAGCAAAAGTAAACAAAAAGCCAGCCGCGCCTGCATCGCTGTGCACACGATACAGGCGCGGTTGGCTTTCCTTGTTTTTTGGGGGTAACAGGGTTAGGAACGCAACACGCTCTGCAGGCTTTCCAGGGCTGCAAGGCGTGCGCTGATGGCAAATACACTGGCGGCGTGGGTCAACTCTTCTGACCGCGCGTCCGCAGGAATGATACGCGCCAATACGGTGCTGTGGTCGATGGCATCGAACCGGACACCCGCCTGGCGGCAAAGCTCTACAGTACGGGAGGCGCAGCCCGGCATGGTAGCTAGGGCGGCAACCGCATCCTCTACCGGGGCGGGCTGTGCAGCGCCGGTATCGCTGAGTTCTTTGCCCAGCACCGTGCCGAAATGCCGTGCCGCGCGGCGGCTTTCGCTTTTGCCAAAGGTATCCTCGGCGGTCATATCCAGCTCCAGCGGCTCCCGCACAAAATCGGTATAGCGCCGGGTCAGCTTGGTGTATTCCCGCTGCAATTCTTTCTTCGTTAACTCCGTATAACGCATTTTTCCCACTCCTCTACCTTTTCAGGTCCAAGGACTATTATAGCAGGGGGAGGTACCTGCGTAAAATTTATTATGCGCATAACTGACATACAAAATTTGCATAACTGCACACCCCGGCAAAAGTGTGCTATACTAAAAACCAAATCATGCATTTATCATAATAAGGAGAGTGTGACCATGACCTTACAGCAGCTGCGGTACGTGACCGCCATTGCAGAGACCGGCACTTTAAGCGAAGCCGCCCGCCGCTTTTATATTGCCCAGCCCAGCCTGACGGCCTCGCTGCGTGAACTGGAGGAGGAGCTTGGCCTGACGATCTTCCGCCGCACCAACCGCGGCGCGGTGCTGACGCCGGAGGGTGAGGAGTTCCTAGGCTATGCGCGGCAGGTGCTGGCCCAGATGGACTTAATGGAAGAAAAGTACTTGGGCGCGGCGCCGGTCAAGCATCAATTCTGCGTGTCCACCCAGCACTACTCCTTTGCAGTGGAAGCCTTTGTGGAGCTGTTGCGGGAGTACGGCGGCCCGGAGTACGACTTCCGCATCCGCGAGACCCAGACCTACGAGCTGATCGAGGATGTGGCCCTATTGCGCAGCGAGGTCGGCGTGCTTTACTTAAATAAGGATAACGAGACCGTCCTGCGCAAGGTCATCCGGGAGCATGACCTGCAGTTTACGCCGCTGTTTACGGCCAAGCCGCATGTATTTGTCAGCGCGTCCAGCCCGCTGGCGGCCAAGCCCGCCGTCACGCTGGACGACCTGGCCCCATACCCGCGCCTTTCCTACGAGCAGGGCGAGCACAACGCCTTTTATTTTTCCGAAGAAATTTTAAGCACCCGGGACAGCAAAAAAGACATCCTCGTCAGCGACCGCGCCACGCTGTTCAACCTGCTCATCGGCCTGAACGGCTATACCATCTGCAGCGGCGTCATCAGCGAGTCATTGAACGGTCCCAATATCGTGGCCGTGCCCCTGCTGGTGGACGATGCCATGCAAATCGGCTACCTGACCCACAAGCAGGTCCAGCCGGGGCTGTTTGGCAAACGGTATATTGAGATTTTGCAAAAGCACACAGCGCAATAAACCGTGGTATAGTTTTAACCTATATCAAACCCACAAAAGCCGATATTTTACAACAAGCGCATCATGCTGTATACTGTACCTATCGATGAATACAATAAAATTTCACATAGAGAGGTACATAACTATGGCTACACTGCGCTCCCCGTTCCGTTACGATTTTGTGGGCAGCTTCCTTCGTCCGCAGGCTATCAAGACCGCCCGCGCCGAGTTCAAGGCTGGCGAGATCACCCGCGAGCAGCTGACCGCTGTGGAAAATGAACAAATCACCCTGCTCATCGAAAAGCAAAAGCGCGCCGGCTATCACGCCATCACCGATGGCGAATTCCGCCGCAGCTATTGGCACCTGGACTTTATGTGGGGCTTTGCCGGTATCGACGAGATCGAGCTGGACCATGGCTACTACTTCCAGGGAGAGGAAACCACCCATGGTTCCATCCGCGTCAGCGGCAAAATCAGCGGCGAAAATCATCCTTTTGTCGAGCATTACAAGTTCGTTAAACAGTTCGAGGACGAGAACTACATCGCCCGACAGACGATGCCTGCTCCCGCCCAGCTGCTGGCCGAGCTTTACCGCGAGGATAACGGCAAAAACACCGATGCCGTTTACCCCGACCATGAGCAGCTGCTGCAGGACATTGCCGCCGCCTACCGCACAGTCATCCGTGACCTGTACAATGCAGGCTGCCGCAGCATCCAGTTCGACGACTGCACTTGGGGCATGTTCTGCGACCCCAACTATCAGGCCTTTATCGCCCAGGCAGGCGTCAAGCTGGAAGACCAGGCCAACGAGTACCTGCGCCTGAACAATCTGGCTTTGGAGGGCCGCCCTGCTGACTTGGCTCTGACCACCCATGTCTGCCGCGGCAACTATCACTCCACCTGGGCAAGCCGTGGCGGCTACGCTCCCATTGCACCCATCCTGTTTGCCCACGAGAACGTGGACGCCTTCTACCTGGAGTTTGACGACGAGCGCTCCGGCAACTTTGAACCGCTGCAGTACGTGGCCGAGGGCAAAAAAGTCGTGCTAGGCCTTATCACCACCAAGTCCCCGCGGCTGGAGGATAAGGCTGCCGTCATCGCCCGCATCCACGAAGCCGAAAAGTACATCCCGCTGGATCGCCTCTGCCTCAGCCCGCAGTGCGGCTTTGCCTCCTGCGAGATCGGCAACAAGCTGACCGACCTCGAGCAGTGGAACAAACTCAAACTGGTGAAAGAGATTGCTGAGGAAGTCTGGAGTAAGTAACAGACATCCCCGAAACCAAATACAAAAACGCACCCTGTTGTCCGGCAAAACTATCCGACAGCAGGGCGCACTTTGTTATACAGATATTTTATGGATGGCGAAAGTGCAGCGCGTTTTACAGATCACTGCTTTTTAGTTTATCGATTAGCTTTGCATAAACGTGGGTGACAAACCATGGCTCGGTGGACTTTGCCAACGCTTCTTCAGGCGTAAACCAGGCCACACCGCTGTTTTCGTCTTCCTTTATAGATACGGCTTCATCGGAGTCGGCCTCCAATAGGTAAGTGACGTTTAAATGCAGGTGGCTGGATACATACTGCCCCTTTTTGACATGCCCGTCCACAGTGAGGGATTCCAGCGAATAGATGTCCGGTGATACAGGACGCACATTGGCAATACCAGCTTCCTCTTTGACTTCCCGCAAGGCTACCGCCAGCAGGTCTGTCTCGCCATCCGCGTGCCCGCCCAGCCAGGACCAGGAGTGGTAAATGTTGTGGTATACCATCAACACCTTGCTGCGGTCCTTGCTTACCACCCAGGCGGATGCCGTTATGTGTGCCACCTTATTCTGCCGCGTAAAGGCGTCATCATGGCCCTGTATCCAATGCAGGATCAGTTCCCTGTCGGCGGCTTCCTGCTCATTATAAGGTATATAGGCGGCAATTTGGTTCAGCAGTTTCTCACGTGTCATCTTGGCGGCACTCCTTTATAATAGGTATATCCCCATTATAAAGCAGAAATCCGCCGTGTAAACCAGATCATTTGCGGGAACAGCAGGCAAAATATGTACTAATGTTGTGAATATATGATGAACATCAAAATAAAACCACCGCAAATAGTATATTCTCGTGAGAATATCCACCACATATAAGTTTAGAATTCAATTTTGTTGAAATTTGGAAAAATGTGTTGACAAACGCTTGCGGCGGTGGTATTATATACAAGCTGTCCGGCGGGACACCCCGTAAGGACAGCACAGCAGGACCTTGAAAATTGAACAAAACTGAAACTTGTGGAACCTTGAACGTAGGTTTGGAAACCCACGATAATCAATTCCAAATTTACAAGTAATTCATACAGGACGCAAGCGATTGTGTCTGAGTGGTTACAGAGATTTAACGCTTTTAAATGGCGATTAAATACCATTTATAAAGAGTTTGATCCTGGCTCAGGACGAACGCTGGCGGCGCGCCTAACACATGCAAGTCGAACGGGATCAAGAGGAGCTTGCTTTTCTTGATTTAGTGGCGAACGGGTGAGTAACGCGTGAGTAACCTGCCCTGGAGTGGGGGACAACAGTTGGAAACGACTGCTAATACCGCATAAGCCCACGGTGCCGCATGGCACTGCGGGAAAAAGGATTTATTCGCTCTAGGATGGACTCGCGTCCAATTAGCTAGTTGGTGAGGTAACGGCCCACCAAGGCGACGATTGGTAGCCGGACTGAGAGGCTCAACGGCCACATTGGGACTGAGACACGGCCCAGACTCCTACGGGAGGCAGCAGTGGGGGATATTGCACAATGGGGGAAACCCTGATGCAGCGACGCCGCGTGGAGGAAGAAGGTTTTCGGATTGTAAACTCCTGTCGTTAGGGACGATAATGACGGTACCTAACAAGAAAGCACCGGCTAACTACGTGCCAGCAGCCGCGGTAAAACGTAGGGTGCAAGCGTTGTCCGGAATTACTGGGTGTAAAGGGAGCGCAGGCGGACCGGCAAGTTGGAAGTGAAATCCATGGGCTCAACCCGTGAATTGCTTTCAAAACTGCTGGCCTTGAGTAGTGCAGAGGTAGGTGGAATTCCCGGTGTAGCGGTGGAATGCGTAGATATCGGGAGGAACACCAGTGGCGAAGGCGACCTACTGGGCACCAACTGACGCTGAGGCTCGAAAGCATGGGTAGCAAACAGGATTAGATACCCTGGTAGTCCATGCCGTAAACGATGATTACTAGGTGTTGGAGGATTGACCCCTTCAGTGCCGCAGTTAACACAATAAGTAATCCACCTGGGGAGTACGACCGCAAGGTTGAAACTCAAAGGAATTGACGGGGGCCCGCACAAGCAGTGGAGTATGTGGTTTAATTCGAAGCAACGCGAAGAACCTTACCAGGTCTTGACATCCGATGCATAGTGCAGAGATGCATGAAGTCCTTCGGGACATCGAGACAGGTGGTGCATGGTTGTCGTCAGCTCGTGTCGTGAGATGTTGGGTTAAGTCCCGCAACGAGCGCAACCCTTATTGCCAGTTACTACGCAAGAGGACTCTGGCGAGACTGCCGTTGACAAAACGGAGGAAGGTGGGGATGACGTCAAATCATCATGCCCTTTATGACCTGGGCTACACACGTACTACAATGGCGTTTAACAAAGAGAAGCAAGACCGCGAGGTGGAGCAAAACTCAGAAACAACGTCTCAGTTCAGATTGCAGGCTGCAACTCGCCTGCATGAAGTCGGAATTGCTAGTAATCGCGGATCAGCATGCCGCGGTGAATACGTTCCCGGGCCTTGTACACACCGCCCGTCACACCATGAGAGCCGGGGGACCCGAAGTCGGTAGTCTAACCGCAAGGAGGACGCCGCCAGGTAAAACTGGTGATTGGGGTGAAGTCGTAACAAGGTAGCCGTATCGGAAGGTGCGGCTGGATCACCTCCTTTCTAGGGAGTCAGACGTTCAGCTAAAGCTGGTCTTTGGTTGAATGGACAGGAAAGCAAGTTTCAGTATTGTTCAATTTTGAGGGCCGTGCAAACGGAACCTCAAAGCATAAGGGACACAGCGAAACCCGAAACGTGAAAGCGCGGGGGTATAGCTCAGTTGGGAGAGCACCTGCTTTGCAAGCAGGGGGTCAAGGGTTCGAATCCCTTTATCTCCACCATTTGGGCTGATAGCTCAGCTGGTTAGAGCACTCGGCTGATAACCGAGAGGTCGATGGTTCGAGTCCATTTCAGCCCACCACTGGTGATCCAGTGCGCTGGGTTACCCAAAACCTTATGTGATGTACCTTGAAAACTGAATATAGAACTGCGAAATGAGATTTTATTAGCTATGTAAAATTCCTGATTTTAATAAAAATCTATAATTTCACCAAGCGGAACCTGAAGCTTAGCAATAAGCGACAGTAAAATGGTAAAATCTCGTTGGCAAATGGAGAATCTGAAATAAAGATATGTTTTGCGAAAGCGAAACAACGGTCAAGCTACAAAGGGCGCAAGGAGAATGCCTTGGCACTGGGAGCCGATGAAAGACGTGATAAGCTGCGATAAGCCTTGGGGAGGAGCAAATAACCATTGATCCAGGGATTTCTGAATGAGGAAACTCACCGAAGCTCATACTTCGGTACTGCACACTGAATCCATAGGTGTGTGGGGGGAACCGCCTGAACTGAAACATCTAAGTAGGGCGAGGAAGAGACATCAAACGAGATTCCGTTAGTAGTGGCGAGCGAACGCGGAAGAGGGCAAACCGGAAGGAGAAATCCTTCCGGGGTATGGACCGCTATAAGGACTTAAGTTGCTAGCTGAATGGCATGGGAAGGCCATCCAAAGAGTGTGAGAGACACGTAAGCGAAAGTGACGAGAGCTGCGCGAGTTCCAGAGTACGGCCAGACACGTGAAACCTGGTCGGAAGATGGGGGACCACCCTCCAACCCTAAATACTACCCAGTGACCGATAGCGTATAGTACTGTGAAGGAAAGGTGAAAAGGACCCCGGGAGGGGAGTGAAAGAGAACCTGAAACCTTGTGCCTACAAGCACATAGAGCACATCAACGTGTGATATGGTACTTTTTGTAGAACGGTCCGGCGAGCGATTGTATGTTGCGAGCTTAAGCGCTTAAGGCGTGGAGGCGTAGCGAGAGCGAGTCTGAATAGGGCGTTCAGTAGCATGCAATGGGCCCGAAACCGGGTGACCTACCCATGATCAGGCTGAAGTGAAAGTAAAATTTCATGGAGGGCCGAACCGACCTCCGTTGAAAAGGCGGCGGATGAATTGTGGGTAGCGGAGAAATTCCAATCGAACTCGGAGATAGCTGGTTCTCCCCGAAATAGCTTTAGGGCTAGCCTCATATTAGATACCCGGAGGTAAAGCACTGAATGGCCTAGCGCCCGAGAGGGTAGCGAAGCCTATCAAACTAAGAATGCCGGAGTATTGATGTATGGGAGTCAGACAGTGTGAGATAAATCTCATTGTCAAAAGGGAAACAGCCCAGATCTACAGCTAAGGTCCCAAATTGTATCTAAGTGGAAAACGATGTGGAAATACGCAGACAACCAGGATGTTGGCTCAGAAGCAGCCACTCATTTAAAGAGTGCGTAATAGCTCACTGGTCGAGCGTCTCTGCGCGGAAAATTTAACGGGGCTAAGATACAAACCGAAGCTTAGGCTGCATACTTAGTATGCGGGGTAGGGGAGCGTTGTGTAAGCGGAGAAACAGTAGCGAAAGCGGCTGTGGAGTTTACAGAAGTGAGAATGCCGGAATGAGTAGCGCGAATGTGGTGAGAATCCACATGGCCGGAAACCTCAGGTTTTTGAGGAAGGTTCGTCCGCTCCAAGTTAGGCGGGAGCTAAGGTAAGGCCGAAAGGCGTAGCCGATGCACAGACGGTAGAGATTCCGTCCCCACCGAAAGACTTAAGCACAGGGACACTTTCAGAAGGTCGGAGCCAGGTGTTGGTTCTGGTAGTGATCGAGGGAAATATAGTACCGAAGTCCGGCTGGAAGAGAGGCGAGAAAAGCTGTGTGTATGTTTAAGGTGCCCGTACCGCAAACCGACACAGGTAGGTAGGAAGAAGATTCTAAGGCCAACGGGAGAAGGGTTGTTAAGGAACTCGGCAAGTTGACCCCGTAACTTCGGAATAAGGGGTGCTCACGAGAGTGAGCCGCAGAGAATAGGCCCAGGCAACTGTTTACCAAAAACACAGGTTTGTGCTAAATCGAAAGATGACGTATACGAGCTGACGCCTGCCCGGTGCTGGAAGGTTAAAAGGAGATGTGCAAGCATTGAATTGAAGCCCCAGTGAACGGCGGCCGTAACTATAACGGTCCTAAGGTAGCGAAATTCCTTGTCAGGTAAGTTCTGACCCGCATGAAAGGCGTAATGATCTGGGCACTGTCTCAACAGCCCGCCCGGCGAAATTGTAGTACCGGTGAAGATGCCGGTTACCCGCGACAAGACGGAAAGACCCCATGGAGCTTTACTGTAGCCTGATATTGGGTTTCGGTGTTGCATGCACAGGATAGATGGGACGCTGGGAAAGAGTCGCTTTGGCGATTCTGGAGCGGACGTTGGGATACCATCCTTGCGACATTGGAATTCTAACCTGCGCCTCTGAATCGAGGCGGGGGACATTGTTAGGTGGGCAGTTTGACTGGGGCGGTCGCCTCCTAAAGAGTAACGGAGGCGTTCAAAGGTTCGCTCAGCTTGAACGGAAACCAAGCTAGAGAGTGCAAACGCAAAAGCGAGCCTGACTGCGAGACTGACGGGTCGAGCAGAGACGAAAGTCGGAGTTAGTGATCCGGTGGTATGTGAGTGGAAATGCCATCGCTCAACGGATAAAAGTTACCCTGGGGATAACAGGCTGATCTCCCAAGAGTCCACATCGACGGGGAGGTTTGGCACCTCGATGTCGGCTCATCGCATCCTGGGGCTGAATTCGGTCCCAAGGGTTTGGCTGTTCGCCAATTAAAGCGGTACGCGAGCTGGGTTCAGAACGTCGTGAGACAGTTCGGTCCCTATCTGTCGTGGGCGCAGGATATTTGAGAGGCGCTGTCCCTAGTACGAGAGGACCGGGATGGACGAACCTCTGGTGCACCAGTTGTCACGCCAGTGGCACAGCTGGGCAGCTATGTTCGGATCGGATAAACGCTGAAAGCATCTAAGCGTGAAGCCGGCCTTAAGATAAGATATCCCACTGAGTCAATCAGGTAAGACCCCTTGAAGACTACAAGGTTGATAGGCACAGAGTGTAAGCGGAGTGATCCGTTCAGCTAGTGTGTACTAATAGGTCGAGGGCTTGACCCCATCTTTATGAGATACTCTATTTGCTAGAGCAGTTCGATATTCAGTTTTGAGGGTACATCCTCAGAAAAAAGAGACGGTCGGTGTCGATGACGGTGAGGTTCCACCTGTTCCCATTCCGAACACAGAAGTTAAGCTCACTTGTGCCGAAGATAGTTGGCTGGAGACGGCCTGTGAAAATAGGTAGATGCCGACTTCTCTTTTATAGCAAAGCGCCTTATCCCGCAAGGGGTAGGGCGCTTTTGCTCTTTGTTTCGTGATTTGTGATAGGAGATATGGAGATAGTAGGGACGCACACTATGCGTCCGCAAAGCGAGTGACAACGCAAATCCGCGGGTGAACAATGTTCGTCCCGACGACGTGCAATTACGAAAAATGACATCTATTTTACCGTGAATCTCTTTACAATATAAAATTGTCGATTTATAATAATGGCAATGTACGTGCTGCATAATTTCTCCGAGTTTCACATTTTTGGGCTGCCTAGGTATCTGGAATCTGCCTGGCTTTCAAATGTGGGCAGGGCTTTGCTTTGCCAAAATGGAGGAATACGACGATGATTCGTAATACGGCCGTTACTGTATGTGGCCCGCTAAATGTAAACAAATTGGGCGTTACCTATGTGCATGAGCACCTAATGGTAAAACCCCAGCTGCCGGATGAGTATTATATCCCTTATACGCTGGATGACGAGGCGGCTTCGACGGAGGAGACCCGCAGTTTTTCCGCAGCCGGGGGTTAGACCCTGGTAGAGATGACGCCGATCAACTACGGCCGCAACGTAAAGGCCTATCAGCGCATTGCGCAGGCTACCGGTGTGCATGTCATCTGCTGCACAGGCTTCCACAAGCAGCTGTTTATGCCGCCCTGGTTTGGCGATAAAACCGACGGTGAGCTGTATGATATTCTGATGGACGAAGTGACGAATGGCCTGGATGACACCGAGATCCACCCGGTGTTATCAAGCTGGGCACCAGCTTTGAGGAAGTGACCGCCGCCGAAAAGCGCTCCATCGAGGCAGTGGCCCGCGTACACCGCGACACGGGCATCCCCATCAGCACCCACTGCGACAAGGGCACAATGGGCATGGACCAGTTGCACCTGCTGGAAAAACACGGTGTCGATCCGAAGAATGTGCTGCTGTGCCACATTGACAGCAAGATGGATACGGACTATGCCATCCGGCTTTGCCGCGAGGGCGCTACCATTTGCCTGGACCATGTTGGCCGAGAACTGCAGGATCGCGATTCCTTTCGCGTGCGGATGGTCACGGCGCTGGTGGAGGCCGGCTGTGTAGACCACGTGACCCTGGCCGGCGATATGGGCAAGAAGAACTATCTGCCTGCCTACGGCGGTAAGCCCGGCTTCACCTATATTCTGACCGACCTGAAGGCGGAACTGCTGCCTTACATCGGCGAAGAAAACTTCCACAAAATGATGGTAGAGAACCCCAAACGGATTTTCGCCTGGAAATATAACGACTAACATAGAAAAAGGAGGGGCAGCAATGGCCACTCTGACTGAACTGATCCGACAGGAAGACCCCAAACGCCCCTATACCGATGAACAACTGGCTCAGATGCTGCAGCTGCGCCGCGAACAGGTAGTGGAACTGCGGCGGATCAACGGCATTCCTAACTCCTGGATGCGGCTGCGCCCGGCGCTGGTGGTAGAGATGCAGAAACTTCTGGAGCAGGAGCCGGGGCTTTCGGATCGGTCGCTGACCCTGCGGCTGAACGCGATGGGCTACAACGTCTCGCGCTATCTGGTAAAGGAACTGCACAGCAATTTGCCAGAAAAAGAAGCCGAGCCGCAGCCTGAACCGGCCGTAGAAATCACCACGCAAGAGGAAACCGAGGGCACCAACGTGTTTGCCGGGATGATCGGCTACGACGGCGGCCTGAAAGCGCAGATCCATCAAGCGAAGGCGGCGGTATCTTATCCACCCAACGGCCTGCACACACTCATTATTGGTCCGTCTGGTTCCGGCAAAACGTTTCTGGCAGAGAATATGTACCACTATGCGGTGCAGCAGGGCCTGCTGGCGCCGGATGCCCCCTTTGTCTCCTTCAACTGCGCCGATTACGCCGACAACCCGCAGCTGCTGAACAGCCAGTTGTTTGGCTATGTGCGCGGCGCGTTCAGCGGCGCCAACGCCACCAAGGACGGCCTGGTGCAGAAGGCAGACGGCGGCATCCTGTTTTTGGATGAGATCCACCGTCTGTCCGGGGAAGGGCAGGAAATGCTTTTCTACCTGCTGGACAAGGGCAGCTACCGCCGACTTGGCGATTCCGGCCCGGCACGTAAGGTTAATGTGCGGCTGATCGCCGCTACCACCTCTTCGCCGGAGTCGGCCCTGCTGCTGACGTTCCGCCGCCGTATCCCCATCGTCATCTCGATGCCCGGCATCGCTGACCGCCCGATGGCGGAGCGGTTTGCCGTGCTGCAAAGCATCTTTGCGGGGGAGTACAAGAAGATCGACCGCAAGCTGGTGGTGGAACGGGAGGCCGTGCGCATCTTATTGCAATATGATTGTCCCGGCAACATCGGCCAGATGCAGAGCGACATCCAGGTCTGCTGCGCCAACGCGTTTTTGGAGAGCGTCTCCAAGCAGCAAGACACCGTTTACATCCGTGCCGAACTGGTGCAGCAGTTGATCTCGGCAGGCAGCCTGACCCGTTCGCTGGAAGTGGAAAGCTGTTATGATCGGCAGCTGGTCTTCCCGCAGGTGGAGGACGACGCCAGTCAAACGCTGGATAAAATGTACTACCGACTGAAAGAAATTGCCGAGGAAGACTGCACGCCTGAAGCGCGGATGAAAGCCCTGCAGACCGTACTGCTGGGCCGCGTGCTGCCGCAGAACAACCTGCACAATAACAACACGGCGAAATCGCTGGAGCAGGAGCGGCAGGAAGTGCGCAAGGTCGTGCTGGCTGTGCTGGCCGAGATGCGGGACAGCCTGAATTCCTGCCGCAAGGACTTTGAGGACGCGTTAGTGCTCAGCCTGACCACGGATGTGCCCCAAAACGCCAACGGTGCACAGATTTCACTGGCGGAAAAGTACCCGGCTGAGATGGAGCTGGCCCAACAGTTTATTGACCGTTTCCGCGCCAAGCGGCCCTGCAATATAAGCGACTACAAGCGGCAGATGCTCACCCTGTGCCTGGTGGCATTCTCGGCCCGCAAGATGGAGCGGCGCATCCGCATCATACTGATGGCTCACGGCCAGGTCGGCCCGGCCATGGCTGAGGTCGTGAACCATGTGCTGCAGGACGACAACGCCATCGGCTTCTCCATGGGCTGGGACGAGCCCAACGAGCAGGTGTTGGAGCGCGCCATCCGTCTGGTCCAACAGGTGGATGAGGGGCTGGGCTGCCTGCTGCTGGTGGATATGGGTTCGCTGGCGTCCTTTGCGCCGGAGATTTCCTTACGCACCGGTGTCAGCGTGAGGTGCGTGGCCCGCGTGGATACGCTGATGGCGCTGGACGCCGTGAACCGGGCCAGCTTCCGGGATAAATGCACGCTGGATGAACTAGCGGATGCGCTGGAAATCGGTCGTCTGCACGCCGGATTCTCCGATCTGGAGCAGCGTACCGGTAAGCCGTCTGCGATCCTGACGGTATGCATCACCGGCGAGGGTTACGCCCGCCGCATAGAGAGCTTCTTGAAAGCCACCGTGGTGGAGTGCAGCGACATCAAAATTGTGGATGTGGGCCTGCTGAACCGCGATGCTATGCTGGCCCGCGTGGAAGAACTGCGCCGGGACTACGACATCGTGGCCGCGGTAGGCACCATCAACCCGGAACTGCCGGGCATTCCGTTTTTGCCGATGAACTACATCTTCTCTGGCCGCGGCTCGATGGCGCTGACAAACCTGCTGGAGGCCCACTGCCAGCACAACAGCGGCATCGGCGATCTGCTGGACCCGCAGCTGATCCTTTGCGATGCGGATTTCCAGGACAAGAACGATGCGCTGGACACCATGTGCACGATGCTGATGGAGAAAGGCTGCGTCAAGCCGGAATTTTTGCTGAGCGTCTACAAGCGGGAGAACTTAGGCGTAACCTGCCTGCCGGGGCATATTGCCATCCCCCACGGCGAGCCCGCCTACGTCACAAAACCTGCCATCTGCGTCGCCAAAATCTGCCATCCGTTGGACTGGGCGGGCGGATTTGTGGCTGAAATTGTTTTTTTGTTTGCACTGGACGAAAAATGCCAGGGATTTGTACAAAATTTCTGCGATATTATTAAAGACGAAAATAACGTAAAGAAGTTATTATCTGCAAAAAATGCCAAGGAGATCTACGATTTCCTAAAATAGGATCAAATTCTGCCAGAAAGTTGGCACGTAACTTGCTACATATATGGGTGTAAGGGTTCCAGATCCCTTGCACCCACATTTTTGTATTGGAGCAAATGCAGCACTACGGTACAAGAGAAAAGGAGGTGAACTACACAGATGGCTATGCGAGATATTCTTTTTTCCTGAATGTGTGATTACACACATGAAAGCAAAAAGTAAAGAGGATGCTCTGCACCAGCTGTATGAAGTTCTTTTGAAAAACGGGAAGGTAAAGACCAGCTTTTACGATGCTGTCTTGGAGCGTGAGCGCGATTACCCCACCGGCCTTGAACTGGAAGAGTACAATGCAGCAATTCCTCATGTGGTCCCGGCTCATGTTGAACATTCTGCCATGGGCATTGCGGTCCTGGATACGCCCGTTACGTTCCAGCGCATGGATGACGATGAAGCCACGGTGGACGTCAATGTGATCTTCAACATTGCATTGGACGTTAACGGCAAGCAGATCGACATCCTGCAGGAGATCATGGCGATCCTGGCGGACAAGGACGTGATGGGGCAGTTGGTCAAGGCCGACACCCCGCAAGATGTTATGAACATTTTAAAGAAAGAAGGATGATTTCTTATGAAAAAGATTATGGTTTGCTGTGGTTCTTCCATGATCACCTCGACCATCGCTATTAACAAGCTGAAGACCGCTATGGCCAACGCTGGCATTGATGTCAAGTTCATTCAGTGCAAGTTCGCCGAGGTCCAGGGCAAAGTCAAGGTCGATCGCCCCGACGTTATCGTGCCCACCGGCGCACTGAAGGACAGCCTGACCGATTCCGTTCCCGTTGTGCGCGGCACCTGCTTCGTGACCGGCGTTGGCGAGAAAGAGGCCATCGACGAGATCATCAAGATCTTGCGCGGCTGATTGCAGAAAGAAATAGGAAAGCGCGGCGGTACCACTGCCCCTGAAATGGCCGCTGCAAAATTATAAAACCGGAGGAGTTATAAAATGCAAGTTGTTATTGACGCCTTGAACTGGATCTGCGGTTTGGGTCCCATGTGCATGATGCCCATCATCATGTTCGTTATCGGTATTTGTCTGCGTGTTAAGATCGGCACCCTGCTGAAGTGCTGCATCACCACCGGTGTTGGCTTCTGCGGTGTCAACCTGGTCATCAACACCTTTGTTGCACAGGTTGGCCCCAGCGTGCAGAACATGGTCGCCCGCTTTGGCTTGCATACCGACATCATGGATGTGGGTTGGCCTGCCCGTGCCGCCGCTACCTGGGCTTACCCCTTGGCCGCTGTGGTCGTCTTCGTCGTCCTGGGCATCAACATCCTGATGCTGGTTCTGAAGGCTACCAACTGCGTCATGGTCGACTTCTGGAGCTACAACCACTTCATCTTCTGCGCTGCTATCTGCTATTATGCTTCCGGCAGCGCCATCATCGGCCTGATCTGCGGTGCTATCTGCGCTATCGTTACCTTCAAGCTGGCCGACTGGACCCAGCCTGTCGTTGAGGAAGAGTTCGGCCTGCCCGGCGTTTCCTTCCCCACCTCCAACAGCATCAGCTGGGCACCTCTGGCTTACCTGCTGAACAAAGTTTACGACCACATCCCCGGCCTGAACAAGCTGCAGGCTGACCCCGAGAGCATCCAGAAAAAGTTCGGCGTCCTCGGCGAGCCTCTGATGATCGGCACCATCCTGGGCGCTGTGTTCGGCATCCTGGGCGGCAACGATGTTGCCGGCGTTATGACCGTTGCTATGTACACCGCTGCTACCATGGTCCTGACCCCGAAGATGATGCAGGTCCTGATGGAAGGCCTGATTCCGTTTGCTGATGCCGTTAAGGAGCTGCTGAACAAGAAGTTCAGCGGCAATAAGTTCCACATCGGTATCGATGCTGCCCTGACCATCGCTAACCCCAGCTGCATCGCCGTTGGCATCCTGATGGTTCCTACCACCATCATCCTGGCCATGGTCCTGCCCTTCAACCGTCTGCTGCCCATCTCTGATATTGCTTACCAGGCCATGTGGCTGTCCGCTTACCCGGTCGCATTCAGCAAGGGCAATGTTGTCCGCAGCTATATTTCCTGCGTGATCTTCACCATCATCATGCTGTTCATCGCCACCTCTCTGGCTCCTGTCCACACCGCACTGGCTGTGGCTGGCGGCTATGACCTGGCCGGTGCCGCTCTCGTCTCCACTGAGGATGCCGGTACCCACCTGCTCTCCTACCTGCTGAGCGTTGTTGCAGGTCTGTTCCACTAAGCAATTCCGCTAACGAATTCCAAGATAGTGCAAAGGGCAGTTTTGTAGGCCGTGAGACGTCTGCGGCTGCCCCTTTGCACTGTATGTTAGGAGGTTTCCCAATGAAAATTTCCGGTATTACCGTATATGAGGTCAAACCCCGCTGGATCTTTGTTAAGATCACCACCGATGAAGGCATCGAGGGCTGGGGAGAGATGATCTCCGGCACCAAGACCGAAACTGTTGTGGCCGGTGCCAAGGAAATGGGCGAGTATCTGCTTGGCCGTGACCCGTTCGAGATCGAGCGCCTGTGGCAGGAGATGTACAAGTCCTTCTTCCGCGGCGGCCCTATCAACGGCACCATCGTCTCCGGCATGGAGATGGCCCTGTGGGACATCAAGGGCAAGGCTTTTGGCGTGCCCGTGTATGAGTTCCTGGGTGGCAAGGCCCGCGACCGCATCAAGGTCTACTCCTGGATCGGAGGCGACCGTCCCGACGACGTGGCCAAGGCCGCGCTGGAGCGCCGTGCCATGGGTTTTGACGCTGTCAAAATGAACGCTACCGAGGAGCTGCACTACATTGACTCCTTTGCCAAGATCCAGGCCGTTGTGGACCGCGTTGCCTCCATCCGCGAGGCCTGTGGCAATGATTTCGGCATCGCTGTCGACTTCCACGGCCGTGTGCATAAGCCGATGGCCAAGGTGCTGGCCCATGAACTGGAGCCCTACAAGCTGATGTTCATGGAGGAAGTTGTCCTGCCCGAGAACGAGGAAGGCTTCCGCGAGGTCGCCAACCAGGTCTCCACCCCGCTGGCTACCGGCGAGCGCCTGGTCAGCCGCTGGCAGTACAAGAACCTCTTCCGTGAGGGTGCCATCGACATCATCCAGCCTGACGTTGCCCTGGTCGGCGGCATCCTGGAGACCAAGAAGATTGTCGCCATGGCTGAGGCCTTTGACATGGCTGCCGCGCCCCACGCCCCCTACGGCCCCATTGCGCTGGCCGCTACATTGCAGGTGGATGTTTGCTCTCCCAACGTCTTTATCCAGGAGCAGAGCTTGGGCATCCACTACAATAAGGGCTTTGACCTGCTGGACTTCGTCAAGAATAAGGACATCTTCCAGTACAAGGATGGCTATGTAGATGTACCCACCAAGCCCGGCCTGGGTCTGGAGATCGACGAGGACCTCGTCAAGGAAGTTTCCGCCGAGGGCCTGCATTGGACCAACCCCAAGTGGCGTAACTACGACGGCACCATGGCCGAGTGGTAAGCAGACCGGAAAGGAAATACCATTATGGATATGTATGCAATTACCGCAGAGCACCCGCTGCTGGGCATCCTACGCAATGTCCCGCTGGAAAAAACCATCGACTATGCCGATGCCGCTGTGCGCGGCGGCGTAGCGTTCTTTGAGGTGGCCCTCAACAGCCCCCACGCGCTGGAGCAGATCACCATGCTGCGCAAGCACTTTGGTGACCGCTGCCTGGTAGGCGGCGGCACGGCCATCACCACCGAGCGCTGCCGCACCGCAGTGGACGCCGGTGCCCAGTTCCTGCTGACCCCCGGCACCCCTGTGGACGTGCTGGAGTACTGCGCCAAGAACGATATTGCCCTACTGCCCGGCGTGCTGACCCCCACCGATGTGGCCGTCAGCCTGGAGTATGGCTTTAAGACCATGAAGCTTTTCCCCGCTGGCAGCATGCCGATGAGCTATCTGAAGGACCTGAAGGGTCCCTTCGACGATACCCACTACATGGCCATTGGCGGTGTGAACCCGCAGAATATCCGCCAGTTCTTTGACGCCGGCTACCTGAGCGTAGGCCTGGCCAGCAGCCTGATGCCCAAGGACGCCGTGGCTGCCAACGACTGGGAGACATGCGAGGCCTATGTCCGTGACCTGGTCAGCCGCATCGGCCGCAACTGATTTGCCATTACCGTAAAAGCATCCTTCATAAAAATCGCCGATCGGAACCTATGAGGCTCTGATCGGCGATTCTTTTGTAAGTATTTAGTCAAAGCTGGCGGTCACTGCTTGCGTTCAAACGCGCCGGGGATGCCCAGCAGCAGCCGATACTTGGCCACGGTGCGCCGGGTGGTGGTAATGCCCTGGGCCGTCAGCTGATCCGCCAGCTGTGCGTCAGAGAGAGGATGGACGGGATCTTCCTCCTGCAGCAGTTTATGCAGGGCGGCCAGAACCTCGCTGCGGCTGTCCGGTGCAACGTCCCCGCTGCGGTTGCCTGCCCTCGTCAGGAAGTAGGAGAGGGGATAGACCTTGGTGGGTGTTTTGACATATTTGCCCTTGATGGCACGGCTGACGGTGGACGGGTTGACGCCCATCTGCTCGGCCAGCATATCAGCCGTCAGGGTGTGCAGGGGCTGGCCTTCGGCTAAAAAGGCAAGCTGGGTGTTCAAGATCAGCTGACCAAGCTGCTGCAGGGTGCTGCGGCGCTTCTCCACACACTGCACGATGTAGTCCGCGTGGCGGTGCTGCTCCTGCAAATAGGTGCGCAGCTCCGGCGCTGCGTCCGTGCCGGACAGGTCGTAGTAGCTGCTGTAGGGCACGCCGCTGCTCCAGCGGTCCTGCACGCGCACGCCCCACTGGCCATCTTTGCAATAGAACTCCAAATCTGGCACAATGAAACCAGCGCTCTCACCGCCGCCAAAGGCTGCCGTCGGGTACGGCTCCAGCGTGCGGATCAGCGAGACATAGTGCTGCACTTCCTCCATCGTCAGACCGTAGGCCCGCATGATGGTGCGGTAGCGCTTGGCGGCCACATCCTCCAGATGATCGAACAGGATGCCCAGTAGCGTCGGGTCTGTCATCCCCTTGTGGAATGCCTGCAGTACCAGACTTTCCGAGGTCGTGGCCGCGCCCACACCGGCAGGCTCCATCTGGTGCAGCCAGGACAGACAGCGCTCGACCACATACAAGGGTGCAGCCAAAATCTCAGCCACCTCTTCCACGGTTTCGGGCAGTAGGCCAGTGCCGGGTTCAAGGAACTCCACCATATGGCGAAAGACGCCGCGCTCGGCTTTCGTGGCATTGGCGGGGAGCTGACTCTCCAAAAACAGGTACAGGTCCTGCGCCGTTTTGTCCGGGGCAGCCCGCTCCGACAGGTCGCCCTCCTTATCCGGCGTCTGCACGCTGATGGGCCGCTCGACTGTGCCGTGGATCTTGTCCAGGTCGAACAGGGGATTGTCGATTTCCTCTTTTTTCAGCATCTCGTCCAGGGCGGCACCGTCCAGGGACAGGATGTTCAAGGCTTGCAGCTGCTGCTGTGATAAGATTTGCCGCTGTTGTAATTCTTGTGTCGGCATGATAATTTTTCCTTTCTTTCAGATTTCCGGTGCGTTTGCTATCAGTATACCACAACATCGAAAAAACGACAATTATCTTAGGCAATACCGCATAATTCTAAGTGCCGATACGGCGAGCGAGGTGCGGCAGCTGCTAAGCCAAAAGCGCAGATAATACTTTGTGTATTATCGAGCATTTTGGCAACGCAGTTGCTGTGCCGCAGCCGCCGGAGCGGTGCTTAAGCCGTCAGGCGGGAATTGTGCGGTATTGCCCTTATAAAATCGGGCATGCCCGGTTACGGTGGAACGCAGATGAAAACAGTCCTGACGATCGGCGAGACCATGGCCACCGAGACTCTCGGTTGACATCGAGGGCACTCCCACCCGGCACCAAATGCAAACCGCTCTGTAGGGCAGGGGAGAGATTTACCGCTGAGTTCGTCGTTTGCAAAAGTATATAAACAAAATATCCCCCTGCTGAATTCATCGGCAGGGGGAGTTGTTTGTAATAGGGTCACACCCAGCGGCCAAAGCGGTATTGCGGCTTGGTCGGCTCGGGTGGGACAAGTTCATTACCCAGGTAGACTTCAATGCTGTTGCGGCGCAGGCGGCGGGCGATGGGGGTTGGCAGCTTGCTGTACCCGGCTTTCAGGTTTGGCGGGCGGGTGTCGATCGAGTGGCAGTCGGTGCAAAGCAGATGCACCAGGTTCCATTCCAGCAATTTTAGCAGCCAGTGGGCCGTGCGGCCTTCCCGCACCAGGCCGCTGGCGTTGATCTGCGCCAGACAGCCCTCGCTGACCCAGTTGTACAGCAGGGTAGGATCCTCGGTCACGAAAGGATAACGCTCCACATGGGCCAGAATCGGCGTATAGCCGCGCTGGCGCACAGCGTACAGCGTTTCGTCAATGCCTGCGGGGTGGCAGGTGGTAGGAAATTCGATAAGAATGTAGTTTGATTTGGCAAAGGCCAGCGCGCGCAAATCAAGACTGGGCAGAGCCGTTGTAAAGTACACCTCTGCACCCAACTTGGCCGCCAGCGGCAGGCCGGTCTCTTTGGCGGCCTTGGCTACCTGTAAAAACGCGGCGCGGCGCTTTGCGGCAAAATCCTCTACCGAGATACGCTCATAATGGAAGTGTGGGGTAAATACAATGCCAGCCACACCGTCCTGGACTTCTTTGCGCAAAAGCGCCATGGAAATGTTCAGGTCCCGGGCACCATCATCGATGCCGGGCAGGATATGGCAATGCAGGTCTACCAAATTCTGGCTCATTCGTTGCTGCTATCCTGTTTTGTGTCGTAGTAACCATAAGAGTACGCGTAGGAGTAGCCGTCTTTGCGGCCGGTCTTTTTGGCATTATAGCCATTCATCACGACGCCGAGAATGTGGGCGTCAACGGCTTCCAGGTTCTTTTTGCTCAGCTGGGCACCCTGAATGGTGGTGACACCGGGGCGGACAACCAGCAGAACACCATCCGATACACGGCTCAGAACGGCGGCATCGGTCACCACCGAGACAGGCGGCGTGTCCACAATTACATAGTCATAGGTCTGCTGCAGAGCCGTAAAAATCTGCTCTACAATAGGGGTGGAGAGGAGTTCTGCCGGATTCGGCGGAATCGTACCAACGGGCAGCACCGTAATGCCGCTGTCTTTCAGACGCAGCAGGGCGTCCGGCAGCTTGCCTACATCCTTTGTTGTGATGACATTCGTCAGACCACTGTGGCTGCGGGGAATGCGCAGATAGCGGGAAATTGCACTTTTACGCATATCGCAGTCCACAAGGACTACCCGCTTGTTGGAGGCTGCCAGCGTGATGGCCAGGTTAATGGCCACGTTGCTTTTGCCCTCCTCCGGCACCGAGGAAGTAATCAGGATGGTTTTGCAGTTACTTGTGGCGGAGAGAAACTCCAGGTTGGTACGCAGGGATTTATAGGCTTCCACGAACTGGAACGGCGCGTCTTTGCTGACAACAAACAATTCGCGGTGAGAAGTCCGGGACTTTTTGTCTTTTGCACTCATTTCTTTTTGCCCCTCTCGTATTCAGGAATGACGCCCACAACGGTGAGATCCAGGTATTTCGCAACATCTTCTTCGTTATTGAGTTTGTTATCCAGCAGAACCTGCAGGAAAATCACACCGAGGCAGAGCACCAGACCGATCATACCGCCCAGGGCAGTATTCTTTGTGGTGTTGGGAGAAACTGGGGTGGCAGCAAGAGAAGCGTTGGAAATGACCTTGACAGAACCGGCTTCTACAGCCTCCAGAATCACGTCGGGGAAACCTCGGTGATTTTGTTGCAGACCTGCTGAGCCCATTCAGGATTGTTGCTGCGGACGGTAATTTTCATAACCTGTGTGTCGTCCACGGCATCAACCGTTACGCGGTTCTTCAGTTCACTGTAATTCAGGGAAAGGCCCAGGTCATTGATAACCTGCTGCAGCACGGTATCACTTTTAATAATAATACTGTAGGTGGAAACCAGCTTGGTGGCCGAGTTGATCTGGTCGCTGGTAACATTGGAAGTGGTATCCTGGCGGGTGTTGACGATCATCAGGGCCGAGGACTCGTACTGGGGTGTCATGGCGAACTTGGAGACAGCAAAACCGGCAATGGCCGCTGCCAGGGTGCAAAGGATCAGGATTGCCAGATGCTGCCGGACTGCATTCAGGACTTCCAGCAGGTCTATGGTATCGTATTCTTCGTTTTCCACGGGTCGGGTCCTCCTCAGGTGTTATTTTGGTATCGGCGCTTCAGCTGATGACGCGCCACGAACATAAAGCCCAGCAGAATAGCGGCCACGAGGGCATATACAGCCGCAAAGATGCCCAGGCTGCCAAGCATACTGCGAAGATAGGTAAGAACCAGTGCCCGGATAGAGGCGGGTTCCAGCGAAAAATTGTCCAGTCCCAGCAGGGGATACAGAACGGTGGCACCCAGTGCGCACAAAATTGCACCGGCCGTAAAGGTGAAGGTCAGGCAGCGCACACCCAGGCGGGAACTGCCTGCCAGACGGATCATCAGCACCAGCGAAACAGCACAAAGCAGCGCCGTAACAATGACACCCGGCAGCGCCAGACGATCAACCTTGGTAATGGCCGTGTACAACTGGCTTGCCAGAGGAATGGCAACGTAGTTTGCATAATCCAGACGGCAGGCATCGGCCACAATCTCAACAGCGGACGCTACATCCTCGGTCACATCCTTGCCGCGGCTGTTCAGGTCAGCTACCAGAACAGCATTGAGGTCGGTTTTGACATTCTCACGGGCATTGACAGCCGTATTGCCTGCATACAGGTCTGTCACAGCCTGTTCCATATCCGTGTTAATCTGGTCGCGGGAAAGGGTAGAGGTCATAACATCGGCATCAAAACCGGTGGCTGCACCATAGCTGACATAGTTATCATACAGGTAGCTGTAGGCATAATCAGCAAAGCTGCTGCGCGTTACCTGCTTGCGCATGAATCCCTCGCTACATATAGTGGTCAGCAGCATCAGAAAAATGGCCAGAATCGCCAACAGCAGCGTGGACAGCCAGGACAAGCCCAGTGCCCAGACGACACTGCCGCGTTTCTTTTTTACATTATTTTTTCCAAACAATCGCCCCCATAGCTGTTTCTGTCCAGCACGGGGCCGGAGATATACCGTGCATAAACAAAGTAGCGGTCCGGGGTAAAGCCCAGCGCATCAAACGGGTAGCAGGTATACAGGATCAGGTTTTCATCCTCGCGGGAAAAGTCGTAAGCGGACGAGTCCTGATAATCCAGGATTTTTGTCTCCGTAACCTCATAGGTGTACACACCGTAATGGGTGGTAATGGTTACGGTGGCCCCTTCTTCTGCATGCTGGAGATCATTGAAGAAAGTGTTGTTGTGGCCGGACAGCAGAATCGTCTTCCCTTCGCCGGGCAGACCGGCGCTGCTGTTTTCCATATAGGTGCCGACACCCTGGTTCAGGATTTTGTTGGTATCACCGTAATATACCGGGGCGTTCACGTTGGTGCCGGAAATCGTAATATCAGCATAGCGGTCACCCAACGTGGGGTAGGTAATGCTGCTGAAGGGAATCGTCTCCGGCTGGGCAGCGGCTTCCCCTGCCGCACCGCCGTCAATTACCGTACCGGCTTCAGCCAGCAGGTCCTGCGGCTGAGAAGCAGTTGTGTTGTCAAAGAACCAGCCCAGCATCATCTGGTAGGGCTGCAGCAGCACAAAGCTGAGTGCCGCCAGCAGGGCTGCCGTGACAGCCGCCAGCGCCAAAGGCACAACAACATAGGCCAGCGGACTGCTGCGGATGAAAGACCTTTTTTTACTATGTGGCAAGTTTTTAACCCCTCCTGAGCTAGGACGCAGACACCAGCCGCGCCCGGCTATCCGTAAAGTATCTATCTGAAACAGGCAAGCACACTGCCTGAAAAGAACCTACAAAACGGGCATCACCGAAGTGCTGCCCGTCCTCCGATTAAGACAAGCTCATCGGATGCTGCATTGGCTTACAGAGCCAGCGCACTCTCCTTGCGGACAGCCAGGCCGAGGATACCAACAACAGACAGAACGATGGTAGCAATGACCATAGCGCTGTTGTCACCGGTAGCCTTGATGACTGCAGAAGAAGAAGCGGTGAGCGGGTTGGAAGCAGAAGCAACAGAGCCATCGGTGGCAAACTTCCACTGGGTGGTGCCAGAGACACCGTTAGCGGAAGCAGTCGGCACAACGGCAACCTCGCTGCCGGAAGCAACGACATCGATGTTCAGGCTGATGCCGGCATCGCTGAAGATGCCGCCAACCTGGCTGAGAGCAGCGCTGACAGCAGTGCGGACATCGGCCTCGGTCTTGGCGCCGTTCAGGGCGTTCTTGGCCTGGGTCAGAGCGTTGCGCAGGGCAACGGAATTATCACGCAGGGCACGCAGCTGGGTCTCGTTCAGGCTGTTGACAACACCGTCCATGCCGTAAACACCGGCGCTGGTCAGATAGCCGTTCACTTCGGCGCGGGCAGCACTCAGGTTCTCTACGTAATCGGTAGCGAACACACCGGTAGCAAAGACGCAAGCCATGACAACGCTGACCAGCACCGCAACGAGCTTCTTGAACTTGTTCATGATTTTTGTCCTCCTTTCTTCAAAGTGCATCGCTGCGCAGGCAGTTATGCGCTTATAAAGCACAGTTGAAAAACTCCCCTTTATAAGTATTCTCATTTTATCATAGAACCGGATGGAATGCTATATATTTTAGCCGAAAATGTCGAAAATGGTCGTTTTACCCAAAACAGCCCCTATATATAGGTTGGCTTGTTTGCGTCTTGGTCATTCCAGTGGGGTACGAAAATGAAAAAGGGCTCGCACCCGACAACGGCGGGCTGGTGGGGTGAACAAACACCCCCTGCCTTGTACAAAAGCAAGGCAGGGGGTGTTTGCTGGTTGGGCTTATTCAGGGGTGATAGGGCATGGGAGAGACTGCCGCTATTCAGGGGGTAAACTTGTCCAGGGGCAAAAACGTGTTGTTCTCGGCGGTGTAATTGCCGCCGCCCATCTGTGGGCGGACGAAGGGCACGCCGTCCCGCACATAGAATACATTGTCGGTAATCAGCGCGTCCGGGTTCTCCGAGGGGCTGATGGTGCCGCCTAAATCGTCAAAACTGACGCTGTGGCGGAAGGTATTGTGGATGGCTTCCTGCAGGCAGAACATCACGCAGCCACCCTCGTTCTGGCGGCTGAAGTTGTACTCGTACACCGTGCCGTCGCCGGAATCGGCATCATAAGCCATGCTGTCCTGGTTCAGGCGGGTGTCGGCGGCTTCGTTGCAGCGGAACAGTGCATCCTTGCATTTCCAGGGCCAGATGCCCGCCGCCACTTTGCCGGCGCGGTCGCCGGGGTGGGAATACACGCGGTCATTGATCTCACAGGCTACGGAATCAGCGGTGTTGTGCTCCACCAGCGGGCGCAGGGCGTACATCACGGTGATGCCATCGCCGCCGGCCAGCTTTACGTAGTTGTCGCGGATGGTCACATTCTCGTGGCCGTACTTGAGGAACGGGGCTTCTTCCAGCGCCGCCCCCTGAAAGTGAGCGTGGGCGTAGGTGTAGCCCACCGCCAGGCCCCAGCGGCTGACGCGGTAGAGGTAACAGCCCTCTACCAGGACATCGGCAAAGCGGGCCGGGCCGGTGGCGGCTTCGTCGGCAGGGGACAGGGCAGTCATGTAGATGCCACCGTTGTTCATGTGCTTGTCGTAGACGTTGCCGTTCACATCGTGGATGGCGAGATCGCGCAGCGTAATGCCGCGGCATGTGCCTTTGTCCTTGGCCACCACAGCCACGCCGGTGCGCTCCATCTTGTCGGGCTGGGAGTAACTCTCGCCCAAAATGGCACCGCTGTGGTTGGTAATTTCTAAGTCCTGCACGGTCACATACGCGGCATCGTACAGCAGCACGGCCGAGGAAACATAGCCCCGGTACACATGGGTGGGGCTGTCCAACGGGCAGCCATAATCCTGGTACCAGATGCCCTGCCCGTCGGCGTCAATGCGCGGGGCAGGGCCGTCGCCGTAAGCGCCCACCACAATGGGGGCATCTTTGCTGCCGCAGCAGGTCAGGTGCAGGTATTGCCCCGCAAACACACTGCCGCGAGCCAGCCGTACTTGGTCTCCGGGCTGCAAAGTCAGGCGATTGACAGCACGCAGGCTGGCAAAAGCAGTGGCCTCGCTCAGGCCGTCGAAACTGTCGCGGCCGGTTTCAGCGTTGACGTAATAGGTCTTGCACAAGGGCATCATACGCCTCCTCTCGCAGCCGTTTTTCAATGATCTGCTCCACGTCCTCATAGGGGAAGCTGTCGCCCCAATAGCGGGTAAAGAGATCAGGATTATTGCGATAGTACGCCTGTTTCTGTTCTTCTGTGATGACAGGGCAGACAGGCAGCGCTCGGATGACTGCCGTGGGCTGGGCAAAGTCCAGCTTAAAACGGGTCAGCTCATATTGCAGGTACATGGCCGGGGTGTACTGCCGCGGGCCGTAAAACACCGTGCCGGCGGCTTGCAGCCGGGCATTCTCGGCATTTTTGGCCTGACGGCGGGCTTCCAGCGCTTCGGGGCTGGCATCGTCGATAAGTCCCAGCTGTTTGGCCAGCTGCAATTGCACCAGCGCATTTTCCCACTCGGCAGGGGAGAGACAGACATCACGTGCGGTCATTTGACTGCACCCGTAATGCCGTTGGCAAAGCTCTTTTGCAGGCAGAGGAAGATGATGGCAGTGGGCAGCGTGCAGATGAGGACACCCAGCATCAGCATGCCGTAATCGACGCTGTAGCCGCTCTTCAGGTTGGCAACCAGCATGGGCATCGTGATAGAGGCATTGTTTTGGAAGATGATCTTCGGCCAGAGGTAGCTGTTCCAGGCATTCATGAAGGTAACCGTCATGGCCGCGCCGTAGGTGGAGCGCATGATGGGCACGAACATACGGAAGAAGATGCCGATCTCGCTCAGGCCGTCCAGACGAGCAGCCTCGATAATATCATTGGGGAAGGACCTCGACGCCTGGCGGAACAGCATGATCATGAACGGGGTCGAGATGGAGGGCAGAACAAACGCTGCCCAGCTGTTAACAAGGCCCCAGTGGGACATCATCTTGAACAGCGGGATCATGATGGCTACGAACGGCAGCATCATGGCCAGCAGCAGCACGCTCATCAGGGCGTCCTTGGCCTTGTCGTGGTAGATCTCAAAGCCGTAACCGGCGATGGAGCAGACCAGCAGCGTGATGAAGGTCATCAGGATGGCATTGCGGAAGGAGTTTGCCATGGCCAGCCCCAAATTCTGGTTGGCGATCAGCGACTTGAAGTTTTCCATCAGGTAGGTGCCGGGGATCAGTTTGCCGCGCACGACGTCAATGCTGGGGTTGGTAGCGCCGCACAACATGTAGTACAGCGGAAAGACCGACAGGAAACTGGCCAGAATCAACACGGCATGGGCCAAAATCTTTTTGCCTTTAGTCACGTTTGTCACCTACTTTCATCTGAATAGCAGACAGGACGGCCACGACCACCAGGATAAACACCGACAGCGCCGCCGCGTAGTTGAACTTGGGCGTTTCCACAAAGGAAATGTTGTAGATGTAATGCGTCAGCGTCATCGTCGCCTTGCCGGGGCCGCCAGCCGTCAGGTTGACGGACTCATCAAACAACTGCAGCGTGCCGGAGGTGGACATAATAGCCGTCAGCAGAATGGTGGGTTTCAGCAGGGGAATGGTCAGGTGGATAAACTGCTGGATGGGGGACGCACCGTCGATGCGGGCGGCCTCGTAGATGGAGTAGTCGATGTTCTGCAGGCCAGCCAGGTAGAACACCATGTTGTAGCCGGTCCAGCGCCAGATCAGCGCAATAACGATGACCCAGCGGGCCGCCCAGGCGTTCTGGAACCAATCCACGGTTGGGATGCCTACAGTGGACAGCACCCGGTTGACCAGACCATCGTTGGCAAACAGCGATTTGAAGATCATCGAGTAGGAGACCAGCGAGGTGGCGCAGGGCAGGAAGATCATCGTGCGGTAGATGCCCTTGCCCTTGATGTCGGGGCTGTTGAGCAGCTGTGCCAGAATCAGCGCCAGGATCAGCATGATGGGCACCTGGATCACGAAGTAGAAGATCGTGTTAAACAAGCACTGCTGGAAGGTGGCGTCCTTTAAAATACGTGCATAGTTGGCAAACCCGGCCGGCTGCACGGCGCTGCCGGTACCTTTCTGGAAAGAAAGGATCAGCGCCTGCACCATGGGGTAAAAGCAAAATACAAAAATCAGGATCGAGGCCGGCAGCAGGAAAGCCCAGCCGGTGAGGTTGCGCTTCTGCTCCATGTTCAGCCCTTTTCGTTTGTTCATGGTAACTCTCCCTAATTTGCCCATGTGTTTTTTCGTAAAAGCAAGGGCACGGCTTGCAAAAGGGGTATCTGATGCAACCCGTGCCCTTGGCGGACGTTCAATTGTGTAAGCGGTACGCGTCAGGCGCGGCGGATGTTAGCCAGCAATGTTGAACTCAACGGTATCCTGGGCATTCTGCATCTCGCTGTCGATGTCGGCGTTGTTCTGCACAACGTTGGTAACAGCATCGGTCAGGGCGCTGCGCACGTCAGAGTAGTAAGCGCCGCAGTCGAAAGCGGGAACCTGGCCAGCGAACTCAACGATGTCCTTGTAAACGGTCTGGCCGCCGTAGAACTCGGAAGGCTGGTTGTAAACATCGCTCTCAGCAGCAGGCAGGTAGCTGGAGATAGCACCGGCGTTGGGCAGCAGGTCGTCGTACAGTTCAACACTGGAACCGAAGGTGCTCTTCAGGAAGTCGAAGGCCAGCTCGGTGTTCTTGCAGTTGGAGGAAACGGCCCAGCTTGCGCCGCCGCAGTTTGCGTAGTTGGTAGCACCATCGATGCCATCCAGCTTGGGCATGTTAACGATAGCCCACTTGCCGGACTGATCCGCGGCAGCCTGGACACTGGACATGATCCAGCAGCCGTTGATAACGCCGGCAGCCTTGCCGTCGTTCATGGAGGCAAGGTACTGATCCCAGTCGGTGTACTCGGCCAGGATGCCCTTGTCGACCATATCCTTGTAAACGGTCAGGGCCTCTTTCAGGGCAGCGTTGTCAGCAATCTTGACCTCGCCGTCAACAACAGGGGAGGCACCAGCGGACTGCATCATCTCGATGATCAGCTCAGAGCCGCCGGAGGAAGTCAGCATCGGCACGCCGTTGGCGTCCACGACCTTCTGGGCCTTCTCCTCGAACTCGCTCCAGGTCAGGTCCTTGAAGTCCTCGACGGTCAGGCCGGCATTCTCGATCATGTCAGAACGGACAGCCATGACAGAAGCGCCGTTGTCGAAGGGCAGGCCGTAGTGGTGGCCGTCGACGGTGGAGTCAGCCAGCTTGCCGCCGGAGAACTGGTCCCAATCCAGGCCGGAGTCGGTCAGGTCGGTGTAGATGCCGGGGAAGTTGGCGACCATCTTGTGGTAAGAGTAATCCTGCATCAGGAAGATGTCGGGCAGGGTGCTGTAATCCTCGCTGGTGGCAGCGGTGATGAGCTTGGTCTCGATGTCGTTGTAGACGTTCTCTTCAATGTTCAGCTTGAAGTTGGGGTGATCCTTCTGGTAGAGGGCCTCCGCCTGCTTCAGGGCGTAGATGTTGAAGTTGGGGTCCCAGGCCCAGACGGTCAGGGTCTCGTCGCCGTCTGCAGTGGTGGTCTCAGCTTCGCTCTCGGCGACGCTCTCAGCGGGGGTGGACTCGGCAGGGGTGGAGGCAGCAGCGCTACTGGCGCTGCTGCCGCAGCCGGCGAGCATGGAAGCCGTGAGGGCGGCTGCCATAAGGGCTGCTACATTCTTCTTTTTCATGGATTTGTCCTCCTTAAAAATATTGTTTCTCCATCTTTTATAAAATACGGTCCGCAGGCGCGGCCCATAAATTATCGGGTCTTACTCTGCATCGTCGACCCAGCGCATCTCACGCGGGGCCAGGGTCAGCTCACTGATAAGCTTGCCCTTGATGTACAGGTCGGTCTTTTGCTCGGATTCCGAGTTGTTGATGACGGCAATGCGCTTCGTTTCGGGGAATACCGTCACCTCGGTGTCCACGTTGGTCACATAGTAGTGCTTCATCTCCTCCGGCATACCGGCGGCGTAGTAGATGGCCCGCAGCAAAATGCGGCAGTTCTGGGGGGAGTAGGGCAGGCCCGCAAAGTAAACGCTGTGGCCCTTGCCGTACTCGTTTACCACCAGCTGGCTGTACTCGCCGTCCTGCGCCAGGATCTGGTAATGCTTGCCCTGGGCGTAGATGCGGGACGTACCCTCGCCAAAGTCGATCTTGCCGGTAAAGGATTCATCTTCGAGGATGAAGTGGTGGGGATCGCAGGTGTTGTATTTGTCGGTACTCAGGGAGAAGCCCATCTCGCGGTCAACGCCCATCACATCGGACAGCTGGAAGTACCGGCCCTGGTGCTGGCAGGCGGTGGGCTCGCCCACACCGATGAAGCCGCCGCCCTCGTCCACAAATTTGCGGATAGCGGTCACGACCTTCTCGTCGATCCAGTTCTCAGCGCCGCTGAAGGCGGTGTAGGCATCGCCTACATTGATGATAACGCCGATGTCCTTGGGGATGCCGCTGCGGACATCATCAAAGTTGATGAACTCCACATCAAAAGGCATGCCGCTCAGACATTCCAGCACGCCCTCGGCCGAGTAGGTCTCGCGGTGGTAAATGGAGTGGTGCACCTGGTTGCTCATCCACTTGCGCTGGTGGCCCCAGCAGTTCAGGATGGCCACTTTGAATGGTGCCACGTAGGACTTGGTGCCCTGCATGTTCTCGTGAATCTGGCGGAACTCGCCTACCACGTTCTGGATTTCGTCGATAAAGCCGGGCCAGTTGCTGGCCAGTTTCAGGTAACCGCCGTAGCCGATGCGGTCCAGCGGGCTGCGCAGCACCGCGCGGCGGGCTTTCAGCCAGTTGGTGCGGGCCTCGCCAATGGGATCGCCGCCCGGGCAGAACACATCGGGGAAGAAGTAGGGCAGCAAGCGGCCCTCAGTGTACTTGACGCCCTCAATGTCGGAGATCATGCGCAGCGTAACGCCGCTTCCCACGGAACCAACCACGGCGTCCAGTCCAATAGACTTGAAGTACTTGCCGTAAGGCTCGGTGCCGATCCAGTGGTCGCCCAGGAACATCATGGCCTCTTTGCCGTAGGAGTGGACGATGTCCACCAGCTCCTTGGCCAGGGCGCAGACTTCCTGCTGCTGGAACTCGATAAAATCTTTAAATTCCTTGCTGGGCACGCGGAACATCGTATTGTGGTAGCCCTGGTCCACAATGAACTCAGGGCGGAACTTGTACCCGGCCCATTTCTCGAACTTTTCCAAAATGTAGGGGCTGACGCTGGCGCTGTAGCCGAACCACTCCACGAACTTTTCGCGCTTCTGGTCATCAAACGTCAGCGTGAACTGGTGGAAGAAGGTGGTAAAGCGCACCACATCGATATGGGGGTTTGCCTCGCACCAGCGGCGCAGCTTTTCTTTTACGTAAGCCTGCGTTTTGGGCTGGCGCACATCGTAGGTCAGCTGGTGGGGCGTGTCCTTCCAATCATTGGTCAGGAAGTTATACATATGTACGGGGTCCCAGATCAGGAACGCCAAAAAGCTGACAGTGTACTCGTGGTAGGGGATGGTCTCGATCTCCACCTCGCCGGCGGCCTCGTCAAAGGACCACTTGTCGGTGGGCACGACCTCGCCGGTCGTGCGGTCAATGACCTCCCACCAGCGCTTGGGGTCATCCAGCGTGTTGACTTTCAACTGCTGGGTGTGGAACCCGTCCATCAAATGGATGCGCAGCGTGGTGCTGCGGGCGGTGTGCCGGTCGCTGATGAGGTACTCCTGCTGGATCTCGTCGGGGTTTGCCTCGGCCCAGGCGTTATCTTTGCGGGTGGTGTAATAGGTGGCGTATTTCTTGGCGGGATCCTGCAAAAGGGCGTCCGGCATCTCGGTGCCGTCGCAGTCACGCAGGGCGTCGGCCCCCAGCAATGCTTTCAGCCGCAGGGTCTCCTCCACAACATCGGCATCAGTGGGCAATGTTAATCTTCCGGTCTGCTCCATTTCCCCGTTTCCTTCCTCTCACAAGGGGTGCCTCTACAGCACCCTGTCTTTCTTGACGGTATCATCATACCCTGTTTTAGGGCAAAGAAACAGATACTTTTTTGAGCAGTATTTTAGAAATCTTGCTATTTTTGCGCTCTTTTTAGTCTTTTTGTGGCAGCGCCAGAAAAGCTGCACAAAATATCGATACGGTCTTTGTGCAGTTTGATAAAATTCGCTTTATATGTCATAATTTTGTAATTTTTTGTAAAATCGTCCCACAAATCTGCACTTATGTTACGTGCCGTGCCTTGCCAATCGACGTAGGAATGAGTATAATAAGGGCAAAAAACGATATACGTCTTTAGAATCAAGCGAAATCTTGCACTTGGCTTTAGATAAATTGTTGTTTAAGCACTAAAGCTTTGCAAAATTCAGAAAGGAGTGCCTGGCAGTGAATACACGGTACGATCTGAACATGGAGGTCCCCCCGCGGGAGGCGGTGCGCCTTTTGTACATCAGCAAAAGCCGCTTCGGCGGCGACTGGCGCAGCGTGCCACACACCCACGCCTGCACTGAGATGTTCTACTGCGTCAGCGGCCGCGGGCAGTTCAACATCGAGGGCAAGTTGTTCGATGTAGCGCCGGACGACCTCATCATCGTCAACCCCCGCGTACAGCATACCGAGCTGAGCTACCAGACCTACCCGCTGGAGTACATCGTGCTGGGCATCGACGGCGCGGAGTTCCTTTTTAATGAGAAGGACCTGGGCTACACGATGCTCTCCTGCGGTATGATGCGGGAGGAACTGCTGTTTTTGATGCGAATGCTCCTGCGGGAGATCGACAGCCGCGCCGACGGCTGCGAGATGGTCTGCCAGGACATTCTGGAAGTGCTGCTGGTCAAGATCGTGCGGGAGGCCGCCGTGTCGATGCGCATCGTGCAGCCGCCGTCCAAGAGCAAGGAGTGTGCCGCCGCCAAACGGTACATTGACGAAAACTTCAGTGAGAACATCACGCTAGACAAGCTGGCCGAGATCACCCACGTAAACAAATACTACCTTTCCCACACTTTCCAGCGGGAGTACAACACCTCGCCCATCAATTACCTGCTCAACCGCCGCATTACCGAAAGCAAGGCTCTGCTGACCAGCACCGACTTTAGTCTGACTCAGATCAGCGAGCAGATGGGTTTCAGCTCACCTGCCTACTTTTCCCAAAGCTTCCGCCGCTTTACCGGTCAAAGCCCGCTGGAATACCGCCGCAAAAACCAGCCTGGCAAAAAGTAAACCCCAAACCTTATAAAAGAAAAACACCGCCGCAGCGGGTAGGGGAGAGAACCTTTGGGCTAATAAGCGCTAAAGGCACTGTCTCTCCCTCCGGCTCTTCGGGCCGCCCCTATACTAACTGCCTAACAAAAAATGCCCACGCGGGAAATTCTCCGTGTGGGCGGTTTGCTTTATAAAATCACTCGATGACCAGCAGCAGGCTCATTTTGAACTTGCCTTGCGGGGTAACGCTGTGCAGGCCGTTTTTGTCAAAGCGGAAACTTTCGCCTGCGTTCAGCTCGTAGTCCCTGCCCTCGTAACCGATGATTGCTTTGCCTTCCAGTGCGGTCAGGATGGCGTTGCCGGGGGCGCGGTGTGGGGTGCAGGCTGATGCCCGCATCGAATGCCATCAGCACAAACTTCATGTTGTCTGCGTGGACAAGGTCAACATTAGCAATGCTGCCCTCTTCGTAAGAAATCAGGTCTTTCAGGGCTGTGGGCTGGCCAGCTTTGATGATGTTGTTCATGGTAAATTGCTCCTTTTTTAAAATGATTTCGGTGTAGATCATGCCGGTGCCGTCGCTGTCGGCCAGGGTGCCGCACAGCGTTTTGGAGGGCAGTACCAGCAGTTCACCGGGGGCAAGGGGTACGTGGCGGGCCTCCGCGCCCAGCACAAAGCATCCGCTGCCCTCAGCCCCCAGGTACAGGGTGGTACAATCATAGCTTTCCGGGGTGATGGAGGTGCCGGCGCCCATTGAAAACCAGGTCACAGGCACTTCCGCACCCAGGCGGGCCGGGCGTGAGATGGTCATGGCCTCCCGGATGGGACGCATTTGCGCGATGGTAAAGGGGGTATTGTTCATACAGCGTCTCCTCGCAGGGCCGCGGATACAATGCCGCGGATCGAGCGGCCCTCATACTTCAACTCATCCACGATCACCTGCACATCGAACGAGTAGGAGATGTTCTCCTCGTTCAGAATATCAGCAGCCGGGCTTCGTCTGTCACACTCATAGCATTGGTCGGATAGCGGGTATTTATGATGGCGCTGATCCCTTCTTCGCGGGTCAGGCGCTTTATCATATCCAGTATAAAGATTTGATTGTGAAAGTCAAGCCCTGTTTCGGTCTCGTCCAGGAACAGGTTTGGATACAGCCCTGAACACCTCTTGTAGCCGTACAGCGGAATGACCCGCGTTTCCTGCACGGTGTTTTCCTTGATATGATATTTCACGAAGCCTCTCTCTTTTTCAGGCGCTTTTCACGAACGGTAGCGGCGGCAGGACGTTCTGCTCGATGATGCTTGTCAGCATCGCGGCAAAAGCCCTGCGGATCGCGGATTTGATATTGCATGTGGTTGCAGCCCTCAAAAATGGGGTAATGGCCATGGGGGTAGGCTTTTCGCACGGCGGCACGGTATTTCAGGTGGTCCTCCGCACTGCCAAACTCAAACCAGCAGCGGCACTGCAGGTCCTCCGGCAGGACAGGGAAGGGCTTGTCTTCCAGGCTGTCGGCCATCTGGCGGCGCATATTGATTAAAGTTTCCGTTTTGCATTTTGGACAGAATAAAGGAAATTTTATCAGTTCCGTATCTTCTCGCACTTTAGTTCGTGTCTTATTATTGCAAATAGGACATAATACCCATAATTGCTTATCCATAGAACCCCCTTATTCTTTTAAGAAATTTAATTTTTGCTTTTTCGTAGTGATATAAACATATTTTTTCGGCGTAAAATGTCTATTTCCAAAATACCTTTTGAAATTTGCTTGCATCTCTGGGTATGTACTATTCATAAATTCTTCAGTATCCGCTCGGACGTTAGCAAACAATAAACTCTCAGTCTATATGCAGATTTTAATCATTTTCTAGACTGCACATATAATACTGGTAAGTTAAGTAAATAAACGAAGTAATAAAAATTAAAAGATAGGATACATTATCTTTCAGACTTCTCAAGTAAAAAGCAAATAGTATAAATCCGACTGTTTGAATCACAATTTTGAATCGTTTATCTTCAAGTTTTCCCATTGTAAATAAGCAATAGCGAATTCCTATTATTATTGGAGAAAATACCAGAGCAATAACAATCAAAAATATAGTTTGCTTATTATGAGCAAGTTTCTGTAATATTGTTTTCTCTTCATTGTTAATTTCCAAACATTGATATAATAAATTTAGTGATGCTTCATCAGGTATACTTTTCCCTAACTCCCATTTTGAAATAGTCTGTCTGGTAACATACACTGAATCTGCGAGTTGTTGCTGAGTCATTCCTTTTTTATTCTTGCCTCTTTTATTATTTTTTTGAAATTTCCATATTTCCTCCATTATCTGCTTTTAGTATCCAAAACATTTCCAACGGCGACAGCTATACACATTAACAAAAAACTCAAATTCCATTCCTGCTTAACTATCAATAGGTATATACATATCAAAGAAAAGGCAACAAGGGCAATCCATGTAAATACTTTTGGATAACGTTTTGATATTTTTATAATGAATATAACAACCGGTACAAGAAACACTCCAACTAGCCCAAACAGAGCAAAGGTAAGCACTAAAAAGATATATCCCATATTTTTTTCGTTTGATTTCCACATAAGCAAAACCTCCTTTATTTATGCCATTATTTTAGGAAATTTGCTTATTAAAGTCACGCAACGATTACTATAAACCACGCAACACCTAAATCATCACTCTACACAGAGCATCACAATTACAATAATGCAAGTGGCACTTCTAAGAAACATTGTCAATAGACGTCCATTTCTGAACGTCTACATTATTGAAAGGCTTGCCCTCTCACACATATTCTATTTTAATAGGTACAACAGTTGCCTTTCTCCTTGTATTTTCGTTGTTTTCATCATTTTCGTTATCTACAACCCCCATGGCGCGGGCGTAGACGGTCTGCAGCATCGTTTCCGGTACGCCGGAAAGGTTGATCGTTTCGCTCATGGCGAAGCCCCTCTTTTTTAGATTCTGCGGGAATCGGCCACAGGTTAGAAAATGCTACCCCATGCCGTGTAAAAATGCCGCCCTCACGGCAGCCGCTTTATTACACGAAAGAAGAATCGCTCTGGCTTTATTGTAGCCGTGCTGTCCCGCCTTGTCAAGCTGCGCGGGGCCGGATGGAGACTTACAGTGCAGAAAAGGTTGTATTTTGGCGTTTCCTGCGGCACATTGGTTATAACTCGCTGACTGCAAAGGCGGAAAATACCCCTGCGCGGGATTCTACGCTGGAATTACTGATGGATCAAATTAAAATCACAACTAAAAGTGCCCGCAGAAATTGCAGGCACCTCTTTTTGTATGAGCTTGTGTCAGGGCATGCCTTGCGTTATAATCAAAAGCAAGATAGATTGTTAAGGATGGATTCCATGAACCGCACGACCGATGATTTGCTGGACGCCCTGCTCTCCAAACAGGACCTGCCCGAATATTTTGAAGAAAACGACGCTGAATTGCAGCGGCAACCCGCTGCATATCCTGATCGCCATTTTGGTCTACGGCGTGTTCGCCATCTTTGCGCTGGCGGTGGGACTGCTTCCTTCAGCGCCTTCTCCAACTTTGCGGTGGGGGCCACAGTCCTTCTGGGGCCGGTGGGGTGCTATCTTTTTGCCTTTGACCTGTTTAATATCCGCACCCGGTGCACGCTGGTGGAGCGGTTTCGCCATACGAAGCAATATCCTTTTTACTGCGTCTGCGTCATGCTCAGCTGGCTGCTGCTCTGCTTTTTGTAATGTTCCTGGGCGTAGGCGTATTCGACAGCAAAAAGTAAAGGCAGTGTAAGAAAAGCCGAGGTGATTGGTTTGCAGGACAGCCGATGGTTCCGCATCGTGTATACTTTGCTGGACACGGGCAAGTGCACCGCGTCGGAGTTGGCGGAAAAGCTGGAAGTCTCGGTGCGGACGATTTACCGCGACCTGGACGCTCTCAGCGCGGCGGGCATCCCGGTGTATGCCACGCAAGGCAAGGGTGGCGGGGTCTCCCTCCTGCCGGAGTACGTGTTGGATAACGTACTGTTATCTGGCGAGGAAAAAGAGAAAATCCTGATGGCTTTGCAGGATTTATCCGTAGCCGATGAAACGGCAGGGAAATTGCTTGTAAAATTGGGAGCACTGTTCCAGACCCGGGCCGCGGATTGGATAGAAGTCGACTTTTCGGACTGGAAAAAGAGCGCACGGGATCAGGATGTGTTCAACGCCATCAAAACAGCAATTTTCAAGAAAGTTCTGGTTACTTTTTCCTATTTTGGCAGCAGCGGCGGCTATACGCAACGGACGGTCGAGCCGCTGAAGCTGGTTTTCAAAGGCAAGGATTGGTATTTATACGGATTTTGCCGGTTGCGGAAGGATTTCCGCTTTTTTAAGCTGACCCGTATCAAGGGCCTTGCCATTGGGAAAGAAACTTTTATGCGGGATGTTCCCACTGATTTGCCGGTTAAAGCACCTCTTCACGCCGAAGATTTAGTTGCTGTAAGCTTAAAGTTTACGCCCGAAGCCGCCTTCCGCGTGTATGATGAATTTACCGATGCCGTCACCACAGACGCACAGGGAAACTTGTATGTATCTGTCACTTTGCCCGATCATGGCGTGCTGTTCAGCTATCTGCTGTCCTTCGGCGACAGTGTGGAGGTGCTGGAGCCTGCCAGCGTGCGGGAGCAGGTAAAGGAAAAGCTTATTTCTATGCTGCACATCTATAAAACTTGACAGTTGTTGTCAGGTATAAAGTGGTATGCTGTCTGCGAAAGGATGGTGTACTTCATGAAATATGAGTGGCGAAAACAGGGCAAGGCTCTTTACGGGGCCAGGACGGCCCCAGCCCTGAAAACCGTCCCCGCGCAAAACTACATCAAGATAGACGGCAGGGGCGACCCGAACGGGGCCGATTTCTCCAACCGCGTGGGTGCGTTGTACGCTTTGGCGTATGCGGTCAAAGCGGCCTACAAAGCGGCGTCTTTGCAACAAGAAATCGACGACTTCGCCGTCTGCCCGCTGGAGGGCGTCTGGGCACAAATCAGTGGGGATGATTTGGAAAAAGACAAGCTGGAATACACCCTGATGATCCGTCAGCCGGATTTTATCAGTGGGGAGCTGGTACGGCAGGCGCAGGAACAGGTGCAGCGCAAAAAGCCAAATCCTCTGTTGGGAGAAATCACCTTTGGTGCGATGCAGGACGGGCTGTGCGTAGAAATCCTCCACATCGGTTCCTATGACGATGAGCCCGCCTCGTTTGCAAAGATGGCCCAGTTCGCGGCGGCGCACGGCCTGCGGCGAACGGGAGATTATCACCGCGAGATCTACCTGAGCAATGCCAACCGCGTGGAACCCTGCAGGCGAAAAACAATCTTACGCTGCCCGGTCGAGCCCGTTTCTCCGGGCAGCATGGAAAAATAGCAGACAAAACGGCATGGCTTCGGCTGTGCCGTTTCTTTCGTTTGTGGGATGGCAGGGTTGATCGGCCTGCTTTGCGCGGGCAGCTACAGCGATTTGAAGATATGGTCTGTCGTCAGTCTGATCTTCGGCGGCATCTGTGCCATCGCTACCCGGAAGCAGAAATAAACGCATAGGAACGGCAAAAAGGCGCCAGCCATGGTATTTGCACTATGGCTGGCGCTTTTTTTACATTTTGTATTTTATTTTATAAATATAACACTTTGTTCTGCGTTTTTAATTGTTACTGCTTATCTTTTTCCTGAAACACCTTATTTAAAAGGTACACCCCCAGCACCAGCACGCCCAGAACCAGGAAAATCCCCGCCATCCCGGCGCACAGCATGGTCAGCGTGGTGGGCAATAATGCAAACGACATAATCGTACCTCCTTACACGTACCCGTTCATCAGGGTCAGAATCAACCCGCCGGCAATGACCGACGCGATCTGGCCCGAAACATTTACGCTGATGGAATACATCAGCAGGAAATTCTGGTTATCCTCGGCCAGGCCCATCTGGTTGACCACACGGCCGCTCATCGGGAAGGCCGAGATGCCCGCCGCGCCGATCATGGGGTTGATTTTTTTGCCTTCGGGCAAAAACAGGTTCAGCAGCTTGGCAAACAGCACGCCGCCCACCGTGTCGAACACAAAGGCCACCAGGCCCAACGCCAAAATCAGCAGTGTGTCAGGCTGCACAAATTTGTCTGCCGTCATCTGCCCGGCCACCGTCAGGCCCAGCACGATGGTAATAAGGTTGGCCAGTACGTTCTGCGCAGTCTCGGACAGGGCGTTCAGCACGCCGCACTCTCGCAGCAGGTTGCCGAACATCAAAAAGCCAACCAGCGCCACACTGGCCGGGGCCACCAGCCCCGCCAGCACCGTGACCACGATAGGGAACAAAATCTTCGTGGTCTTGGTTACGCTTCCTTTTTTATAAGGCATGCGGATGAGCCGCTCGGTGGAGATGAAGCACCTGGACGGCATGGAGACCGCCCGCCGAATTCGGGAGCGGGACGGCGGGGTGCTGATCGTGTTCATTACCAACATGGCGCAGTATGCCATCCGCGGATATGCCGTTGGGGCGCTGGATTATGTGCTGAAACCGGTGCCCTACTTTGCGTTTTCGCAGCAGCTGCAAAAGGCGCTGGGGCAGCTGGAAAAGCGGGAGCGGCATTACCTGGCCGTGGCGGTGGACGGCGGCATGCGGCGGCTGGACGGCGGACCGCGTCACTTTACTCCCCTTTTATGCGGCGGCTGGACGCGGCGGAAATCTATTACCTGGAAAGCGAAGGCCACAAGGTGCATTTTTACACCGAAAAAGAAGATTTTATGGTGCCGGGCACCCTGAAAAACTATGAGGAAAAGCTGGTGGGCCGGGCGTTTGCACGGTGCAACAGCGGGTATCTGGTCAATCTGGCGCAGGTTTCCGGCGTGCAGCAGGATATGGTGCAGGTTGGTCCGTATGCGCTGCAGATCAGCCGCCCGCGGCGCAAGGCCTTTATGGCGGAGCTGGCGGATTATATTGGGGGTGCGGGCCAATGACGACACTGCCGGATATCCCCCGCCTGTACACCGCATTGGCGGAAGTGCTGGCGGTGCTGCTGTATGCGCACAGACTGCCGCCGCGGATGAACCAGCGCGTGATCTGGGGCGTAGAAGCCGGTTGGGCGGTGCTGCTGGGGGCGTTTTTGCAGGCCACGGGGAAAGTTCCGCTGGCGTGGTGGATCCCCTGCATGGCAATGGCGATTCTTTCCATGCTGCTGTTTTTGTGGGTCACACGCAGCATTACGCTGCTGGAAGCGGGTTATGTGTGCGCGCGAGCCTTTATTTTGGCGGAGCTGGCGGCCAGCGTGGAATGGCAGCTGCACTGCGTGCTGTGGCCGCAGCGCGGCGGGGCGGAGCCGCTTTCGCTGCTGTTGTTGGCGGCGGTGTACGGCGGCATTTTTGCCGCGATGCTGTTTGTGGAAAACCGCCGCCCCGGCCCGGCCGGGAAGCTGAAAATAACGCCCGCAGGAACTTTTGTGGCGGTGGTCATGGCGCTGACCGCATTTGCCGTGAGCAATTTGAGCTTTGCCAACGGCAGCGAAGCCAACATGAACATGTTTTACATCCGCACGCTGGTGGACCTGGCCGGGGTACTGATTTTGACGGTGCAGCACGAGCAGCTGCGCGAAGCCGCCCTGCACAGCGAGCTGGCGGAGCTGGACGGCGTTTTGCACCGCCAGTACGAGCAGTACAAGCAGAGCAAGGAGAACATCCGCCTGATCAACCGGCGCTACCACGAGCTGAAAATGCAGATTGCGGCCATCCGGGCGGAGCGGGACCACGCCAAGCAGGATGTGGCGCTGGCGGCCATGGAAAGCGGCATCCGCCAGTACGAGGCGGAGAACAAGACCGGCAACCCGGTGCTGGACACCCTGCTGACGGCCAAAAGCCTGTACTGCCAGCAGCACCACATCACGATGACCTGCGTGGCGGACGGGCATTTGCTGGATTTTTTGGAGACAGGGGAGATCTGCACGATTGTGGGCACGGCGCTGGACAACGCAACGGAGAGCGTAGAGACCGAGCCCGACCACGAAAAGCGGCTGATCCGGGTGGCGGTGTACGCCCAGAACGGCTTTGTGATGCTGCGGTTTGAAAACTACTGCGCGCAGGAAGTGGAGCTGGGCGCGGACGGCCTGCCGCGCCGCAACACCCATGGCGGCAGCGACCTGCGCGGTGTGCGCGCCGCCGCCGAAAAGCGCGGCGGAACGATGACGCTGCACTGGGAAAACGAGTGGTTTACGCTAAGGGTATTGCTGCCGCAGAAAAGCTGAATGGATGGCTGGGGGTCTAGGATAAGGCACCCGGCCATTTTTGGTGTTTGGGCGGGGTGCACAAAACAGGGTCGAGATGCTTTGTGAGAGATGCACAACAAAAAATGAAATGTTTTTGAAACTTTTGCAAAACATGCAACGGAAACAACAGTTTGTGCAAAAAATGAGCCGAAAGAAAATTGTTTTGGTACAATATCATCAATGAAAGCGGAAATCCCGTCAGCTGCCATCCGGAGGGCGGCACAATAAAAGGAGGAAAACAATGAACACCCTGCTTCTTACCCTGGCAAACATGGGCGTCAACCTGGACGACGTTGCCGATGTGGTCAATAACTGCATCCCGCAGCTCATCTTCTTTGGCGTTGTGGTTGCCGCCGCCATTATCGTACTGATCGCTATGGCGGTCAACAAGAAACTGGCCAAGCCCACCAAATTCATGGTGCGCGCCCAGTCCGGCCTGGCCGTGCTGCTGGCTTTCGGCATCATGCTCAACCTGGTTGCCTTTGGCCCTATGAGCACCATGCTCGACCTGGTCACCGGCAACGGCACTATCACCGAAGAATCTGGTGCAGAGGCCAACGCCCTGTGCACCGAGATTGCCGAGGAAGGCATCGTCCTGCTGCAGAACGATGACAACGAACTGCCCCTCGCGTCCGGCAGCAACCTGAACGTCTTTGGCTGGGCTTCTGTCGGCCCTGTCTACGGCGGCACCGGCGCCGGCGCGATCTCTGCCGACCGTCCCACCGTCAGCCTGCTGGATGGCCTGCACAACGCGGGCATCAACACCAACACCGAGCTGAGCGATTTCTACACCGCTTACTGCGCCGAGCGCCCGGCGCTGGGTTACAGCAACCATAACTGGACCCTGCCCGAGCCCACCGCCGCCAGCTACACCCAGGAGCTGATCGACAACGCCAAGTCTTTCTCTGACACTGCGATGGTCGTCATCAGCCGCGTTGGTGGCGAAATGGCTGACCTGCCCACTAACATGGATGGACTCAACTACACTGAAAACTCTACCGAGTATAATGATTTCGAACCCGGCCAGCATTATCTTTCTCTGACCAAAACAGAAAAGAACATGATTGATATGGTCACCAAAAACTTTGCTAATGTTGTGCTGGTTTACAATGGTGCCAATACTTTGGAAATGGGCTTCGTGAATGATTACCCCCAGATCAAGAGCGTCATTTGGTGCCCCGGCACCGGTCAGACTGGCTTCAACGCTCTGGGCGAGATTGTTGCCGGTGAGGTCAACCCCTCCGGCCACTCTGCTGACACCTTTGTCTATGACCTGACCGCAGCTCCTTACTTCAACAACATCGGCGACTTTGCTTACACCAATGCGGATTCCGTTGGTTACACCGTTGCCAGCCAGGCTGGCGGTGATGCAAAGCTGGTTCCTCCGCACTTCGTCAACTATGTTGAGGGCATCTACGTTGGCTACAAGTTCTACGAGACTGCAGCTGCCGAGGGCCTGATCGACTATGACAAAACCGTTCAGTACCCCTTCGGCCACGGCCTGTCCTACACCACCTTTACCCAGAAAATCGACTCCATGACCGAGGCTGACGGCACCATCACTCTGGATGTCACCGTCACCAACACCGGCAGTGTGGCCGGTAAGGACGCCGTGCAGGTCTACTTCAACCCGCCGTACACCGATGGCGGCATTGAGAAGGCTTCCGCCAACCTCGTCACCTTCGGCAAGACCGACTCCATTGAGCCGGGCGCTTCCCAGACCTTGACCCTGACCTTCAACACCGAGGACATGGCCAGCTTTGACAGCAAGGACAAGGGCTGCTACGTGCTGGAAGAGGGCGACTATATCATCAGCATCAACGAGGATTCCCACACGGTGCTGGATTCCAAGACCTACAATGTCGCTTCCACCATCGTCTATGACGAGTCCAACCCCCGCAGCACCGATGCCGAGGCTGCTACCACCAAGTTCGACTTCGCTGACGACAAGCTCGTCACCCTGTCCCGTGCTGATCACTTCGCCAACTATGCCGAAGCTGTTGCTGCTCCCTCTGACTATACCATGTCTGAGGAAAGCATGAGCACCCTGTACAACGACCACAACTGGACCCCTGAGGACTTCAACGACCCCAACGATGAGATGCCCGTTACCGGTGCCAACAACGGCCTGAAGCTGGCTGACCTGCGCGGTGCTGACTACGACGACGAGCGTTGGGATACCCTGCTCGACCAGATGACCGTCACCGAGATGGACGACCTGATCGCACTGGGCGGCTACCAGACCAAGGCCGAGGCCAGCGTTGACAAGTACGCGACCATCGACTGCGACGGCCCCGCTGCCATCAACAACAACTTTACCGGCGTTTCTTCCATTGGCTTCCCGTCCGAGATCATCATCGCTTCCACCTTCAACACCGACCTGGCCCGCCGCTACGGCGAGAGCATCGGCCGCATGGCCAGCGAGATGAACGTCACCGGCTGGTACGCCCCCGCCATGAACGGCCACCGTTCCGCCTTTGACGGCCGTAACTTCGAATATTACTCTGAGGACAGCGTCCTCGCCGGTTACATCGGTGCCAGCTCCATTGCCGGTGCCCAGAGCTACGGCGTCTACGCTTACATGAAGCACTTTGCCCTGAACGACCAGCAGATCAACCAGAGCAAGCTGCTCTGCACCTGGGCTGACGAGCAGGCTATCCGCGAGATCTACCTGCGTCCCTTCGAGATCAGCGCCAAGGTGGGCGGCTGCAAGGCCGTCATGTCCAGCTGGAACTATATTGGCAACCAGTGGGCCGGTGCCTGCAATGCACTGCTGAACGGCGTGCTGCGCGGCGAGTGGGGCTTCCGCGGTATGGTCATCACCGACGGCTTCCACTTCACTGACTATATGGATTCAGATATTGCCATCCGCAACGGCTGCGACCTGATGCTGAAGAACTACGACGTTGCCACCAACCACCTGACCGATACCACCAGTGCTACCAGTGTTAAGGCTATGCGTCAGGCTTGCAAGAACATCATGTACACCGTGGTCAACTCCCGCGTTTACGACCCCGCCAACACTGTTTCCACCCCCATCTGGCGTACCGCTATGATCGTGGTCGACGTGCTGCTGGCTGTACTACTGGTCGTGCTGGAAGTTCTCACCTTCAAAAGCTACAAGAAGAAAAAGGCACAGTAAAGTGTAATTTGTAAGCTGTGCAGCTGCCCTGCGGTCCATCGCCGCCGACTTTGCGCGGTTGTGCGGTGGGCCGCAAGGCTGTTTTTAAGAAAAGGAACCACCTTATGCAAAAGAAACAACTGCAAGCTTTGACGCTTGAACAAAAATGTGCGCTGCTTTCGGGCGCTACTACCTTTGGGACCCGTGCACTGCCGAAAAATAATATCCCGTCCATCACCCTATCCGATGGCCCGAACGGTGTGCGCAAGCAGGCGGGCGCGGCGGACCACCTGGGGCTGAACCCCAGTGTTCCGGCCACCTGCTTCCCCACGGCAGCCACTGTGGCGTGCAGCTGGGACCCCGCCTTGGGCGAGCAGATCGGCCAGGCCATGGGCGAAGAAGCCGCCGCGCAGGAAGTTGCCGTGCTGCTGGGGCCGGGCCTGAACACCAAGCGCAGCCCCCTCTGCGGCCGCAACTTTGAGTATTTCTCCGAGGATCCGTATCTTTCCGGCAAAATGGCCGCGAGCTATGTACGGGGCATCCAGTCCAACGGTATTTCGGCCTGCCCCAAGCACTTTGCCGTCAACAGCCAGGAACTGCGCCGCATGGCGTCGGATTCTGTGGTGGATGAACGCACGCTGCGGGAACTGTACCTGACCGGGTTTGAGATCGTGGTCAAGGAAGCAAAGCCCAAGACCATCATGAGCAGCTATAACCTCATCAACGGAACTTACGCCAACGAGAACCGCCACCTGTTAATGGACATCCTGCGCGGGGAGTGGGGCTTTGACGGTGCTGTGGTAACGGACTGGGGCGGCAGCAATGACCATGCTCTGGGCGTGCAGAACGGCTCTACGCTGGAAATGCCCGCCCCCGGCGGGGACGCGGTGCGCGAGCTGATGCAGGCTGTGCAGAGCGGCAAAATTACCGAAGCGGATGTGGACGCCCGGCTGGACGAGCTGCTGACGCTGGTGTTTGATACCCATGCCGCCGTGCAGTCCCACAGCCGCACCTTTGATGCGGACGCTCACCACGCCCTGGCCCGCCGCGCCGCAGCCGAAAGCATTGTGCTGCTGAAAAACGAGAACGACCTGCTGCCGTTGGCCGAGGGCGCAAAAGTTGCCGTGATCGGCGACTTTGCCCAGACACCGCGGTACCAGGGCGCTGGCTCCAGCGCGGTCAACTCCATCAAGGTGGATACCTTTTTGGACTGCCTGAAAGAGAGCGGCCTGGCCAGCGTGGGCTTTGCCCCCGGCTTTGACCGCCAGGGCAAACCGGATGCCGCCAAACAGGCCGAGGCTGTAGCCCTGGCCCAAAAGGCCGAAGTGGTGCTGCTCTGCCTGGGGCTGGATGAAATCAAGGAAAGTGAGGGTCTGGACCGCGGCGATATGCGCCTTGCGGACAACCAGATCGAACTGTTAAAGGCCGTGCAGCAGGCCAATCCCAACACCGTTGTGGTGCTCAGCGCAGGGGCTTCGCTGGAAACCCTGTGGCTCAAACACTGCCGTACCCTGGTGTATGGTGCGCTGGGCGGCCAGGCGGGGGCGGGCGCCATGCTGGATGTGCTGACCGGCAAAGTGAACCCCAGCGGCAAGCTGGCCGAAACCTGGGTCAACGCCTATGCGGATACCCCCGCCAAGGATAACTTTGCCGGGCCGGGCCGCATGGTGCAGTACCGCGAGGGGCTGTATGTCGGCTACCGCTATTACCAGACCGCCGGTGTGCCGGTGGCGTTCCCCTTTGGCTATGGGTTAAGCTACACCAGCTTTGCCTACAGCAATTTGCAGGCCGCGTCCAATGGCGTGACCCTGACCGTAACCAACACCGGCAAGCGCGCCGGAGCAGAGATCGTGCAGCTGTATGTGGCAAAACCCGGGGCAGAAGTGTTCCGCCCCGCACAGGAGCTGAAAGGCTTTGCCAAGGTGCAGCTGCAGCCCGGCGAAAGCAAGACCGTGACCATCCCGCTGGACGACAAGGCATTCCGCTACTGGAACACCAAGACCGACAGCTGGGAAGTGGAAGGCGGCAGCTATGAGCTGCGGGTCGGCGCGTCCAGTGCGGACATCCGCCTGACCGCCGTGGTGGAAGTGGCCGGTACCGGCGCACCCAACCCCTATGCGGGCAAGCATCTGCCGCACTATACCAGCGGCAAGGTGCAGAGCGTGCCGGATGACGAATGGGCCACCCTGCTGGGCCGCCCGGTGCAGCAGGGAAAAGTTAAAATTGACCGCAACATGACCCTGGGCGAGCTGAACCACAGCCGCAGCCCGCTGGGCTGGCTGATCTGGCTGGTGCTTACCGCACTGCTGAACGCCAGCTACAAGCGCGGCAAGCCGGACCTGAATGTGCTGTTCCAGTACAACATGCCGCTGCGTGCCCTGGCCAAAATGACCAGCGGTGCCATCAGCATGGGCATGGTGGATGGCATTGTGATGGAATTACAGGGATTCTGGATCATCGGCCTTGTGCGGGTGATCATAGAAGCCGTGAAAAACCTGGTACTGAACGCACAGCTGGAACAGCGCCTGCGCAACAGCTGAGGAAAGAGAGGGGCTATTTATGCAGCTATGGAATAATTTTGCGGCAAAACACCCCGCCGCAGCCAAGTGGGTGCGCGAAGGCGGACTGTTTGTGATCGTATCCAACCTGGTTACGGTGTTCAAATACCTGCTGCTGCAATTTTTGCCGGCGGCGTTCAGCAGCCTGCCGGTGGTGGATTTTGGCTGGCCGGGCATCCCGGTCACGCTGTTTGGCGAAACCTTCCAGTGGAACATCCTGGGGTATGATTCCGCCCATGGCGGTCTGCCGTACTTTTGCGCCTACATGGTTGCCATGGTGGTGGGAGAATGCATAAACTTTCCCATCCAGCGCAACTTTGTGTTCCGCAGCAAGGGCAACCTGGCCAAGCAGATCGCCTGGTATGTGGTGGCGTTCTGCTTGATCACCTGCATCGTCAACTCCATCAACTGCGTGTGGGTGGTGAAGGTCAGGTACGCATCAAACGCAACCCCGTCAATTTTGGGCAGCACCATGGGGGAGCGCCCGGTGGCGATGCAGATTTTGATGCCGCGGTCCTGCAAACGGTGCAGAGTCTCCAACATTTTTGGGGTGATTTTCTTCGCCTGCATATCGATCAGCGTGCCGTCAATATCAAAGAAAACGATTTTCGTCTGCGGCATGGGGTACCTCTCCTTTAAACGATATACGATCAGTATACCGCCGTGATGGCATAGTTTCTATCAATTTTCCGCCCAAAAGCAGCAGAATCCCGCCAAAATAGGCGGTCAGTGCATCCAGATGTTGTTTTCCAGGTCCTTCAGGCGGCTTTTGTAGTCGTTGATCAGGGTGTCCGTATTTTCCCCGTCCGGGAAGCTGACCAGGTAGCCGTCCCCGGCTTCGTGGAAACCCACGATCCCGGCCAGGCCTGCCATCTCGGCCACTTTCAGCAGGGTATGGTAGTCATACTCGGCCGCGCTGATGTACAGATTCTTCAAAATCAAGACCTCACTTTTCCGGCGCAGAATACTGCGCAATTATAGCTATTATACCAGCCCCGGCCGGATTTTGCAAAGCGGATTTTATCGGGGCAATTGGTCCGATCCGTCCCCCACGCAGGGCGGGCGGGGGGCGTTGTCCCCGGCCGCATGGAGGATGCCCCCTGGTATTCCGCCCGCACAACAAAAAAGCAGGCGGCCCGTCTCATCCAGGCTGCCTGCTCAAATTTTACGTACTTACAACAGTTTGTTTCCCAGTGCCTTGGTCGTTCTCTCGCGGGAGAGGCTGACAAGCTCCTGGTTGTCCAGCGTGTAGCGCAGTACCAGCACGTTGGCCACAAACAGCACCGCCAGCTTCACCGGCATACTGCCGGAGTCCAGCGGGCTTTCCTTAGCGCCGCACAGCAGCACCACGTCCGCCAGCGCCGTGCCAGGGGCGTCATCATAGTGGGTCAGCAGAATAACCTTTGCGCCGTTGTCCTTGGCCAGACGCAGCGTATCCATCATGTCCCGCGTTGCGCCGGAGTAGGAAACGAACAGCACCACATCCTCCGGCCCCATCAGGCTGGCCGCGATGGCCTGCATGTGGCTGTCGCCGCTGGTATGGAACTTCGTGGAGATGGTGGCAAACCGCGCCCAGATGTCACTCGCCAGCAGGCTGCTGCCGCCCTGCCCGAAGCAGAACACCTGCCGTGCCCGCTGCAGCAGCGTGGCGGCCTGGTCGATGGCATCGGGGGCCAGCGCGTTGCGGGTGCCGTTCAGTGCCTCGATGGCCGTATTGTAGGCATGGGTGCATAAAATCTGCGTATCTACGCTAGGTTCCAGCTTTAATGCCACCGGCACCGTCATGGCGTTGGCCTTGGCCAGGGCAATCTTCATCTCGTTGTAGCCGTCAAACCCCAGGGAGCGGCAAAAGCGGAAAATGGTGGCCTCGGCCACGCCGCACGCCTTTGCCAGCGAGGAAATCGATAAATACTGGGCGTCCTCGGCATGCTGCACCAGGTAGTCCGCCACGATCGTGCCGGATTTTGTCAGGCTGTCGTGCTTGGCACGCAGCATCTCCCAAAAATTCTGCTCAACCATAGATGAAGATTCCTTTCCCTCGGTTTTGCGGCCCTACTGAGGGTCGCCTAACCCTTACTATAATAGTGTAACGCCTGTCAGCGCATTTTTCAAGGCCTCGGCCACCGCTTTATGGGCCTCCGGCGTCAGGTGCATGCCGTCAACAGGGGAGCACCCCGCCCCGGGCAGCAGGTTGGCGTCCAGAAACCGCACGCCGGGCAGGTCTTTCAGCATCGGCTCCAGCTGGGCGGCGATGCCGGCACACCGCTCATGACAGCCGGGGCCCATCTCCTCACGAAATTTCACCTTGTCATACTCCGGCGTGATGGACGGCGGCACGATGACCAGCACATCCGGGTGGGCGTTGTCGCGCCAGCACTCGGTGCGCAGGGCTTTTTTCACCAGCCGGGTGATGCCCAGCGCTATTAAATAGGAACTGCAGCCGAACCGCGCCTTGCTGTCGTTGGTGGCCGGCACCTGCGGCAACTTTCCCGGCTGGATCGGCGTGGACATCAAAGGCACGCTGGAACGCGAGTTTGGCCTGCCCGTCACCGTTGCCAACGATGCCAACTGCATGCTGCTGGGAGAAGTCTGGGCCGGTGCAGCCAAAGGCTATACCGATGTGATCGGCGTTACGCTGGGCACCGGCGTGGGCGGCTGATCCTGATCGGCGGCGTCAGCGCCCAGCAAGAGCTGCTGATCGACCCGCTGGCCGAAAAAGTACGCGCCAGCGTCATGCCCGCTTTTGCCGAGGGTCTGGAGCTAAAATCTGCCGCCCTGCAAAACGATGCCGGGCTGGTAGGTGCCGTGTACTATTTTAAAAAGCACCACGATTAAATCACCCGCATAAAAAACAAAGCCGCCGCCCGCCCCAAAGCAGGGGAGAGCGGCGGTTTTTGCGTTAGTACGTTTTTATTAGTCGTTCCAAATCTCTTTTGCCATGCGGAAGACGGCCCAGGCTTTGGGCCAGCTGCAGTTTTCTTCGCCAAGCCATTGCTTATTTATACCGTACTACTTAAACCCGGGTTGAAGTCAAGAGGTTTCGCCTAAAAAAAAAAATCCCCGCACCGCAAGGGTGATATGAACCCCAAAAGTTAGACAAAAAACAAATTAAGCGGCCCCAACGGTCTGAATCCTGTATTGCACAGGGCTCAGGCCGTTTAGTTTTAATTTGATTCGGCGGTTGTTGTAATAGTCGATGTAATCGACAATAGCCTTTTCAAGCTGGTCAATGGAATTAAATTTTTCCAGATAGAACAGTTCCGTCTTGAGCAGTCCGAAGAAGTTCTCGGCAACTGCATTGTCCAGACAAGTGGCTTTCCGAGACATACTTTGCGTAATTCCTTTTGCTTTCAGTAGATTCTGGTAGGACTTCATCTGGTATTGCCAGCCCTGATCCGAATGCAGAATCAGATTGTCAACCTTGTCCGGCAGCTTTTGAAAAGCACCTTCCAGCATATCCGTGATTTGCTTAAAGTTCGGATGGCGGCTCAGATTGTAGCTGACAACTTCGCCATTGAACAAATCAAGAATTGGAGACAGGTAGAGTTTCTGGTCGTTCACTTTGAACTCGGTAACATCTGTGACCCATTTCCGATTCGGCTGGTTTGTCTTGAAATGCCGTTCCAGCAGGTTTGGAGCTACTTCTCCAACTTCGCCTTTGTAAGAACTGTACTTCCTTTTTGAACGAACCTGACAGACTAAACCAAGCTGCTTCATGAGTTTCCGAACCGTCTTGTGGTTCACACGAATATCGTTGTTATGCAGTTCTTTTGTGATTCTGCGGTATCCGTATCGTTTTTGTTCTCGTTGAAGATTATAACAATCTGTTCCTTTACCATCTGGTATTTGGCAGGATTCTGAGACTGGTGCAGATAGTAGTAGAACGTGCTGCGAGGAAGTCCGGCAAGTTGCAGCAGTGCTTTCAGCGGGTATTTCTGCCTCAGTTCCTGAACTACTTGTGCTTTCTGTTTTGGCGTTCCTCTTCCAGCACCAAGGCATTCAATTTTTTTAAGTAGTCTATCTCCATCCGAAGCCTTTGATTCTCTGCAATAAGGTCTTCTTCTACTTGCTTGTTCAGTTTTGGTTTCCGGCCTTTCTGTGTCCCACTGGCTACACAAGCTCGACCCCGGCGCTCTGTTAGAAGTGCTTCTTCTCCTTCCTCCCAATAAATGCGCTCCCAGTCCCTGAGTGTACGGTCCGAAATGCCATATTCTCTGGACGCTCCCTTAAAGCTCAGGATTTCTCTGTGGATTCGTTTAATGATTTCTACCTTCTGCGTTCCGTTGTACTTCCGATATCCTTTTGGCATACAAAAACACCCCATTTCCTAAACAGTATACCATACTGTCTAACAAATGGGGTGCAGTTCAGGGGCGGTACGGGCTGCCTGCACTCTCAAATCAGCGCATCCTCTATAATATCCATCAGGTGGACCGGCTCCAGCTGGCCGGCGGTACATCGCGCCGCCAGATTCTCCACAAAAACAGGGTCGGTAGAGACATCCGAGACCTTGCACACCACCTGCCAGTGCCCGGCCGCTTCTCTCTGCGCCGCAATGCCGAAAGAACGATACCGCCCCAGATAAGGAGAGGACAGTTCTTCCGATACAGAGATATAGCGGTACATCCTATCGCCTCCCTCCCGTGTGCCGCATCGTTCTTAAACCGCATCGGTTATGGTGGGAAGTATAACATCCGTTTTATTACAGCTTTCTCACCCGTTTATGCGGCGTAAGCGCTTACTGTCCCGCCTTCGACACGCTGTGACAGGATTTCACGACAGAAAGCAATATTTATGCCTTTTTTGCCTCTCCCCGGGTAAAAGTTCCCGCAAAAAACCGCGCCGCGATACGATCTCACGGCGCGGTATTCTTATTTTATCGCAATGATTTTGTCCTGTTAAGCGGCAGGCTCAGTCCAGAATACGGCCATCGGTGGAGATGGTCACCACCTGCCAGGGCAGGAACTTGCCGCTGGCCTGCAGGGCGCGCTTGACGGCGTTTTCCAGGCCGCCGCAGCAGGGCACTTCCATCCGCACAACGGTCACTTCTTTGATGTCGTTGTCGCGGATGATGCGGGTCAGCTTTTCGCTGTAATCCACATCGTCCAGCTTGGGGCAGCCCACCAGCGTAATGTGCCCGCGGATGAACTTCTGGTGGAAAGCCGCGTAGGCGTAGGCCGTGCAGTCGGCGGCAATGAGCAGCTTGGCCCCGTCAAAGTAGGGGGCGTTGGTGGGCACCAGTTTGATCTGCACCGGCCACTGGCGCAGCTGGCTGGGGGCCGTTTCCGGCGTAGCAGCGGCGGTTTCGGCATCGGGGTGCAGGGCCTTGGCCATACTGCCGGGGCAGCCGCCGAAGGTACGGGGCGCACTGCCGGGGCAGGCGTGGGCCGCTTTATGCTGCTTGGCAGCCTGCACGGCGGCCTCGTTGTAGGGCACGGCCTCGCGCTCCACAAAAGTGATGGCCCCGGTGGGGCAGTGGGGCAGGCAGTCGCCAAAGCCGTCGCAGTAATCGTCCCGCATCAGCTGGGCTTTTCCGTTTACGATGGCAATGGCGCCCTCATGGCAGGCGGTTGCGCAGGCGCCGCAGCCGTTGCACTTGGCCTCATCAATTTCAACAATTCTTCGTTTCATCATGGTTCTCCTTGCATTTTGCTCCTGAGTTTGTTATAAAATATAGGTAAGAACATATAGGGGCGAGAAAATAGGGGCGCGAAAAGCCTCCCTCTCAGAGGGGGCCATTCCATCCATCGGCCCGCAAAGTGTTCCACATTGCTACCAGTATACTACATCATCTCGTCTTCGTCTGTTGTTATGACAACGCAGGAGTGCCAAACTATGGAAAATTCCGCTTATCTTGCCCTGCCGCTGTTTGCGGGGCTTACAGCCGGGGACATCCCCGCGGCGCTGGCCGCGCTGGATGCCCTCTGCCGCCCCTTTGCCAAGGGGGAGACCCTGTTGGAGGCCGGGCAGCGCGGTGCGCCGATGGGCGTGGTGCTGGCGGGCCGGGTGCTTATCGAGCATCTCGACCTGTGGGGCAACCGCACGCTGCTGGGCCGCGCCGCCGAGGGCGAGCTTTTTGCCGAGACTTACGCCTTTCTGCCCGACCAGCCGATGCTGGTCAGCGTAGTGGCGGCGGAGCGGGGCGAGGCGCTGTTTTTGGACCCCGGCAAGCTGATGGCCCCCGGGTGCGAACCCTGGCGCTGGCAGATGATGCAAAACCTTTTGCACATTTTGGCGGGCAAAAATTTAAATCTGGCCCGCCGCAGCCTGTACACTGCACCCAAGACCATCCGGGAGCGGGTGACGGCCTACTTTTCCACGCTGGCCGTGCAGAAGGGCAGCCTGGAGTTTGAGCTGCCCTTTGACCGCCAGCAGCTGGCCGACCACCTGGGCGTCGACCGCAGTGCGCTGTCCAGCACGCTTTCCGCCGCGGGTGGCGCTGGGGTCATAGTCCACGGGGGTGATGTTGGCCTGCGGGTAGCGGGCGCGGATCTGGTTGATCATGCCCTTGCCTACAATGTGGTTCGGCAGGCAGCCAAAGGGCTGAGCACAAACGATGTTTTCGTATCCGCCCTCCACCAGCTCGATCATTTCGGCGGTCAGCAGCCAGCCTTCGCCCATCTTGGCCCCCAGGGAGATAATGCCCTTGGGCTTTTCCATCAGTTCACGGAAAGAGCCGGGCGCATAGAAGCCGCTTTTGCGCATGGCATCGTTCATAGCGCAGCCGATGGAATCCATCCAGTCCAGCAGCTTATCCGTCGCCATTGCCTTGACCTTGCTGCCGCCGTACAGCTCCACGTCCAGCGTCATGTTGGCAACACAGTATTCCACAAAGCCCATCAGGCCGGGCAGGTTTACTTCGCAGTCCTGGCTTTCCAGGAATTTTTCCAGATCGTTGTTGCCCAGGGGCGAATACTTGACGTAAATTTCGCCCACAACGCCAACCTTGACTTTCGGCACGCGGGTAACAGGCACCGAAGCGTAAGAAGCGCAGATGACGGCGAACTGGCGTTTCATATCATGCACATTGTAGTTGATGCTCTTGTGCATCCAGCTTTGGATGGTGGCGATCCACTTTTCGGTCAGGGCATCAGCGGAGCCGGGCTTGTTCTCATAGGGCTTGGTCTGGCTGCGCAGGGCCACCAACAGGTCGCCGTAATAGATGCAGGCAATGACCTTGCGGATCAGCGGCAGGGTCAGCGGCAGGCCGCTGCCTTTTTCCAGGCCGGAAAAGTTCAGCGATGCCACTGGGATATTACCGTACCCGGCCTTGACCAGCGCTTTGCGCAGCAGCTTGATGTAGTTGGATGCACGGCAGCCGCCGCCCGTCTGGGTAATGAGCAGCGCGGTATGGTCCAGATCATACTTGCCGGAGTTCAGCGCGTCAATAAACTGACCGATGACCAGCAGCGCCGGGTAGCAGGTATCGTTGTGAACATATTTCAGGCCAAGCTGGGCGACCTCGCTGCCGCAGTTGCCCAGAACTTCCACATTATAGCCCTCGCACTCCAGCGCAGCCTGCAGCAGCCGGAACTGGGTAACGGCCATATTGGGGATCAAAATCTTGTGGGTCTTGACCATATCCTTGGTAAAATTGGGGGTCATGTATTCCATAAAGTGCCTCGCTTGTTTAGGTAAGGGTTAGGAAGTAGGAGTTAGGGCAATACCGCATAATTCTAAGTGCCGATACGGCGAGCGAGGTGCGGCAGATGCTAAGCCAAAAGCGCAGATAATACTGGATGCTGCAAAGGTGAGCGCCGCCAGTGGCGGAAACAGCGAACCGAAGCAGGGGCAGCGGTCGCAGAGTGCGAGGGGCTTTTGCCCCCGAAGCACGATGCGGGTACCGCAACCCGACATTATCGAGCATTTTGGCAACGCAGATGCCGTGCCGCAGCCGTCGGAGCGGTGCTTAAGCCGTAAGGCGGGAATTGTGCGGTGTTGCCTTAGGAGTTGACGGTATGGGAAAGCTGCGCTTAAGTGCTTTTGGCAGCCGCTCTTTTCAAGCGCTTTTCCCTGCTTACTCTATCAAATTTTGCCGCAGGCTTTGCGGCGTGCTTTAACTCCTAACTCATCATTGGTCTTCTTTCCGTTCTTCCAGTGCGGCAAACAGGCTGCGCAGGCGGATGTTGACGGCGCCAAGGTTGGTGATCTCATCAATTTTCAGCTGGGTGTACAGCTTGCCGCCTTCCTGCAAGATTTCGCGGGTCTCGTCGGTGGTAATGGCATCCAGGCCGCAGCCGAAGGATACCAGCTGCACCAGGTCCATATCCGGCTGGGTGGTGCAGTACTTGGCGGCCGCATACAGGCGGCTGTGGTAGGTCCACTGGTTTAGCACGGCGGTATCAAACTTTTCTTCATAGCAGCTGACGGAATCTTCCGTTACCACGGCAGCGCCCTGGCGGATGATCAGCTTATCAATGCCATGGTTGACCTCCGGATCCACATGGTAGGGGCGGCCGGCCAGTACAATAATGTGGCGGTGCTCCGCGCGGGCGCGGGCAATGATCTCGGCTCCCTTGGCGCGCACCTGGGTCATGTGGTGCTCGTACTCATCATACGCGGCATCAATGGCGGCATGTACTTCCTTAACAGGGATGCCGGGGAAATACTGGTCCAGAATGGCCGGGAAGCGCTTGGTAAAGTCCTTGCGGCGGGCCAGGTTGATGTAATCATAAATGAACTTGGTATTTTCCAGTTCCGGGCAGTTGCCGACCAGAACTTCGGGATAATAAGCAACCACGGGGCAGTTATAATGGTTATCGCCCAGGTGTTCGTCCACATTGTAGCTCATGCAGGGGTAGAACACAGCGTCCACGCCCATCTTGCACAGTTCGGCAATATGGCCGTGGCTGAGCTTTGCAGGGAAGCAGGCGGTATCGCTGGGGATGGTGGCCTGGCCTTCCTGGTACAGCTTGCGGCTGGAAACCGGGCTGACCTTGACGGTAAAGCCCAGCTTGGTAAAGAAGGTATGCCAGAACGGCAGCAGCTCATACATGTTCAGGCAGAGCGGAATGCCGATGACCCCGCGGGAATTGCCCTCGTTTTCCGGCTTATAATCCAGCAGCAGCTTGAGCTTGTAGGCGTACAGGTCCAGATCATCGTTGGTTGCCTTGCCGGTCACCGGCTTATCGCAGCGGTTGCCGGAAATATAGCGCTTGCCATCGGCAAACACATTGATGGTCAGCTGGCAGTGGTTGCCGCAGCCGCCGCACTGGACGGTGCTGACCTTCTGTTCAAAGTGTTCCAGCTCGTCCTGGGTCAGCACGGTGCTCATCTGGCCCGCTGCGGCGCGGGCTTTGCCGTACAGCGCAGCGCCGTAAGCGCCCATCAGGCCCGCAATGTCCGGGCGGATAACATTGACGCCCATCTCTTTTTCAAAGGCGCGCAGAACCGCTTCATTATAGAATGTACCGCCCTGCACCACAATGTTGCGGCCCAGTTCTTCCGGGCTGGAAGCACGGATCACCTTATACAGTGCGTTCTTGACCACCGAGATGGACAGGCCAGCGCTGATGTTTTCAATGGAAGCGCCATCCTTCTGGGCCTGCTTGACACTGGAGTTCATGAACACCGTGCAGCGGCTGCCAAGGTCAACGGGCTTATCGGCAAACAGGCCAAGGGCGGCAAACTCCTTGACATCATAGCCCAGTGCCTGGGCAAAGGTCTGCAAAAAGCTGCCGCAGCCAGAGGAACAGGCTTCGTTCAGGAAGATATTGCTGATGGCCCCGTCCTCGATCTTAAAGCACTTCATATCCTGGCCACCGATATCAATGATGAAATCAACGTTGGGCATAAAGTGCTTGGCGGCAGTAAAGTGGGCCACAGTTTCTACCAGGCCGCGGTCACAATGGAACGCATTCTTGACCAGCTCTTCGCCGTAACCGGTGGTGGTCACGCTGGCGATCTGCAAACCGGGGTGCCGCTGGTACAGTTTCAGCAGCGTTTCCCGCACCAGGGGCAGCGGGTTGCCCAGGTTGGGCTGGTAGCTGGTGAACAGGATATTATCATTCTGGTCGATCACCACCAGCTTGATGGTGGTGGAACCGGAGTCAATACCGATATGCACCGGGCCGCAGTCCGCGCCAAAAGGCACGCAAGGCACCGATGCTTTCAGGTGGCGGGCATGGAAGTCCTCATATTCCTGCTTATCCTTGAACAGGGGCGGCAGGCTGATGTAAGTTGCGGTGGCGCTGTATTCATCCAGGCGGCTGGCAACCTCATTCAGATCAAACTCCTGGTCTGCATAGAACGCAGCTCCCAGCGCCACGTACAGCAGGCTGTTTTCCGGGCAGGTACCGGTCACATGCAGGGTTTCGTCAAAGCTTTTGCGCAGCACGGTGGAGAAAGTCAGCGGCCCGCCCAGGTACAAAATATTGCCCTTGATGGGGCGGCCCTGTGCCAGGCCGGCAATGGTCTGGTTGACCACAGCCTGATAAATGGAAGCCGCAATATCCCCCGCCTGTGCGCCCTGGTTGATCAGGGGCTGGATGTCGCTTTTGGCAAACACACCGCAGCGGGATGCAATGGTGTAAGTACGGGTGGATTTCTGCGCCGCCTTATCCATCTCATCTGCGCTCATCTTCAGCAGGGTGGCCATCTGGTCGATGAATGCGCCGGTGCCGCCGGCGCAGCTGCCGTTCATGCGGACCTCGGTGCCGTTCGTCAGGAACAGGATCTTGGCATCCTCGCCGCCCAGCTCAATGATGCAGTCGGTACCGGGCACCAGACGGTTGGCGGCCACGGCGGCCACGCGCGGTGTGATAAGATTGTAACGGGTGCCGGGCATTTACGTGGCTGCGACGTTGGCGGCCCCCTCTGCGGGGGAGGCGCGTTCCAACCGTGCAGCAATTTTACGGATATACGAAACCCAAAAAAAATGTGGTACAATAATGGCAGCATCAAAATCCAGGCAAAGAGGTGCCGCATCATGGCCAATCGCATCAATTATCAACTGGAAATGGAAAAGGTCCTGCGCCGGCTGGGGGATACCAAACCCACGCTGCTGCTGCACGCCTGCTGCGCGCCCTGTTCCAGCGCCACGTTGGAACGTCTGGCCGACCATTTTGACGTTACCATTTTATATTATAACCCCAACATCTACCCGCCCGCCGAATATCACCGCCGCGAGGCCGAGCTGGAGCGCTTTGTGGAGCAGGCGGGCTATCGCTACCCGGTCATCGAGCTGCCCTATGAACCCGACGAGTTCTACACCGCCGTCAAGGGCTTAGAGCAGGAGCCGGAGAAAGGCGGGCGCTGCACCGTCTGCTACCGCCTGCGGCTGGAGCAGACCGCCCGGTACGCCGCCGCCCATGGGTTCGAGTGGTTCTGCACCACACTGTCCATCTCGCCCATGAAAGACCCCATCCGCATCAACGCCCTGGGGCAGGAATTGGGCGAGAAATACAACGTGTGCTTTCTGCCCAGCGAGTTCCGCAAAAAGGACGGCTACAAGCGCAGTCTGCAATTAAGTGCCGAGTACGGCCTCTACCGCCAGGACTACTGCGGCTGCGTCTTCAGCAAGCAGGAGCGGGGCGTGTAAGCCGCCGCCCCCAAAAAAGCCCCCTTAGCTGTCAGCGAAGCTGACGGGAGGATCGTCTCGTCTGTGTGGCAAGTCGGTTTACAATTTCACACCCCGCATTTTCCGGGCGGTTCAGCCTGCCCGGGACGCCGGAGAACCAGGAGTTTTGTATGACATTTTATTCTTTTTTGTTTTTGTTTTTTGCCTACTCCTTCCTCGGCTGGGTAGGGGAGGTCCTTTACACCGCCGTGACCAGGCGCAGGTATCAGGACCGCGGCGTCCTCAGTGGGCCGCTGTGCATTCTGTACGGCATCGGCGCCCACCTCATCAGCTTTGCTCTGCGGGACCTCAGCAATGACAGCTGGTTCTTTTTGGCCGTCTTCAGCGCCGTGTACGCCACCGTCATCGAGTGGGTGGCCGGCCACATCCTGGAGCGCACCAGCCACACCCGCTGGTGGGACTACAGCGATATGCCGTTTAACCTGGACGGCTACGTCTGCCTGGGGGCCTCGGCCCTGTGGGGCGTGTTGGGCGTTGTGGCGGTGAAATGGGGCAACCCGCTGCTGCTTGCCCTTTATGGCTTGCTGCCCCACCGGCTGATCGCCATTATCCTGTGGGCGGCGCTGGTCATCTTTGCCATCGACGCCGTGGGCACCCTTTTGGCCATGCTGGGCCTGCGTTACCGCTGGGCCGCCGGGGCGGAGATTGAGAACCGCCTGGCCAACTTTACCGTCAACACCGGCATGGCGCTTCTGGGCTGGGTCGAGCAGCGCATGAACAAGGCCCACCCGGCCCTGACCTTCCGGCGCCAGCGCCGGGCCAAAAGCACCACCTTTGCCGAAGGATGCAGCCCGTATAAGATCATCCTGCTTTTCTTCATCGGCGCGTTTTTGGGCGATATTACCGAGACGATCTTCTGCCGCATCACCGCCGGTTACTGGATGAGCCGTTCCAGCCTGGTGTGGGGGCCGTTTTCCATCGTGTGGGGCCTGGCCATTGCCGCCGTGACCCAGCTGCTCTACCGCTACAAGGACCGCCCCGCCAGCTGGCTGTTTGTGGCGGGCACCCTGTTGGGCGGTGCTTATGAGTATCTGTGCAGCGTGTTTACCGAAATCGTGTTCGGCGCGGTATTCTGGGATTACAGTGCCCTGCCGTTCAACCTGGGCGGGCGTATCAATCTGCTGTACTGCTTTTTCTGGGGCTTTGCTGCCATTGCCTGGTTCAAGGTGTTGTACCCGCCCATCTCCCACATGATCGAGTCCCTCCCCAAGCGGTTCGGCACCGTGCTGACCTGGGGGCTGTGCGTGTTCATGGCCGCCAACATCGCCGTCAGCTCCGCCGCGCTGGTGCGCTATAACGAGCGTGTCCGCGGCGAAGCCGCCGCCACCAGCCTGGCCGCCTGCCTCGACGAGCATTTCGACGACGCCCGCATGGCCAAGGTCTACCCCAAAGCCGTGCATGTAGAAAGCGGGGGAGAGAGCCTTGCCTGAAACTCTCTCCCTGCCGGATAGAGGCTTTTTTTGAGTTTGTATCTTTTCCCGAAGTGTGCTATACTGATAGCCGCACGAAAATTTGAAGGAGGAACTGCCCATGCTGCGTACTGATGCGATGGAAGAATACGGCAAGGCCCAAAAGCTGGGCCAGAAAGATTACCGTGAGAAGATGCTCCGCGGGCAGTCCCCGTTTTTGCCGGTGCTGGATGAAATCCTGCGAAACGTACAGGTGGAAAACCAGCTGCCCCTGGGCCTGGTCGAGATCCCGATAAAGCTGGTGGTCGGCACCAAAACGGCAGGCCGCACCGCCGCTTTTGCCAGCAATTTTATGCCCCTGCTGGATTTAAAGAGCGAGTTCGGCTCCAAGTGGGTCTCCCTTTGCATGGCCCACGTGGACGAGGGCATCCGTGACCCCATCCGCTGCTTTGAGTACATGGGCCGCTTCTATGTGCAGGAGGGCAACAAGCGCGTCAGCGTGCTGAAATACTTCGAGGCCGGCAGCGTGACCGGCAACGTCACCCGCGTGGTGCCCAAATACAACGATACCCCGGAAGTGCGCCTGTACTATGAGTTCATGCACTACTATCCGCTCATCCAGACCTATCTGTTGACCTTTACCAAGCCCGGCAGCTACGGCCGCCTGCAAAAGGCCATGGGCAAAGGCCCCGAGGAAAAGTGGACCGCCGAGGACCGCTCCGCCATCATGTCCCTGTACAACTGGGTCGAGAAAGCCTACATCGCCTTGGGCGGGACCAGCCAGCACGAGTTTGGCCGTACCCAGCTGGACCAGGTGTTTGCCGGCAAGGTGGAAACCGTGGCTTATCATGGCGCAGAGCCGGGCAAAAATGCCGATGAACTGGTGGAAAAAGCCATTCAGGACGGCGCGGATATGGTGTTTACAACCTCGCCAAAACTGGTGGGGGCTTCGCTGCGCGCGGCGCTGCGCCACCCGGATGTGCGCATCCTGAACTGCTCGGTCGATATGCCGTATGCTTCCATCCGCACCTATTACAGCCGCGTGTATGAGGCAAAGTTCATCACCGGCGCCATTGCTGCCGCTGTGGCGCGGGAGGACCGCGTGGGCTATGTGGCGGATACGCCCACCTTTGGCGTTCCGGCCAACATCAATGCGTTTGCCCTTGGCGCGCGGATGGTCAACCCGCGCGTTAAGGTCAGCCTGCAATGGTCCTGCCTGCCGGGGGACCCGATCCAGGCCTTCCAGAAGCAGGGCATCACGGTGGTCTCGGGGCGCGATACCCCCACGCCGTTCCGCCCTGCGCGAGAGTTCGGAACTTTCCGCATCAGCCCCGGCGGCACGCTGATGGATCTGGCTTCGCCGTTTTGGCATTGGGGCCAGTTCTATGAAAACGTGGTGCGCACCGTGCTGGATGGCGGCTGGACCCGCGATAAATCCGGCACCGACGGTACTGCCGTCAACTATTGGTGGGGCATGAACAGCGGTGTGATGGATGTGCTGCTCAGCCGCGAGCTGCCCCATGATGTGCGCCACCTGGCCAACATCCTGCGCAGCGGCATTATTGCGGGCAGCATTGACCCGTTTGCCTGCTATATTACCGCGCAGAACGGTACTGTGATGAACGAGGGCCGCACCGGCTTTACCCCGGGAGCAGATCCTGCATATGGACTGGCTGTGCGATGCAGTGGAGGGCCACCTGCCGGAATTTGACGAACTGACGGACTGTGCCCGCCCCATGTACCGCATGCAGGGCATCCACCGCGACCGGCTCCCTGCAGAGAAAGAGGCCGATCTATGAAAATTCTGGCAGTGGCAGACGAAGAGAGCAAGTACCTGTGGGAATACTATGAGCCCAGCAAGCTGCGCGATATCGACCTGATCATCGGCTGCGGGGACCTGAGCCTGCATTATATGAACTTTTTGTCCGATGCAGCGCCGGTTCCGGTGCTTTATGTACACGGCAACCATGATGCCAGCTATGATAAAGAACCGCCCCGCGGTGCGATCTGCATTGACGATGACCTGTACTGGTACAAGGGCTACCGCATTGTGGGCCTTGGCGGCAGCTGCCGTTACCGCGCCGGTGCCTGGCAGTTTACCGAAGCGGAAATGAAACGCCGCATCAGCCACCTGCGCAGCAGGATCCAGCGCGCGGGCGGGGTGGATATCCTTGTTACCCATGCGCCGCTGCACGGCTATGGGGATTTCAGCGACCTGCCGCACCGCGGGTTTACGGTGTTCAATGAAATTTTGGATACCTATCACCCGGCTTTGATGCTGCACGGGCATATCCACCTGACCTATGGAGCCAACATCCCGCGGGAGCACCAGTACGGCCAGACACGCATTGTGAACTGCTATGAGCGCTTTACGCTGGACCTGCCGGATAAGCCGGATCCGCGCCGCCACTCTTTGATTGAGAGGTGGAAACAGTTTAACCGCACGGGGCACTTTTAAGGTGTAGCTTGAAGGCGTACCTGATACCATAGGCAACACCGCACAATTCCCGCCTTGCGGCTTA
>VOFH01000783.1_pt1 | contig 230001 bp, 230 predicted proteins | sample 5384091 | NCBI WGS metagenome assembly VOFH01 (sample SAMN12384727, study PRJNA508395) | human gut metagenome | isolation source: healthy gut G | host: Homo sapiens | reverse complement strand
CTCCGCCGTTTTTATCCTTTTTCCCGAAGCATCCGTCACCGCGCTTCCAGCAACCCGACGATCCCGGCCGAACTGGTGAACAGGCAACGGTTCCGATCGAGCGGCACGACCGTACTGATCAGCGAGTTATCGACCTTATGCCGCCACAGCACGCTGCCGTCCGACGCGTCGAGCGCATAGACCTCCCCGTTCATCGTGCTTCCGAAGACGACCCCGTCTTTTTCCTGCGGCATCGACGGCGCGATTTCATAACCGAAACCCACGTATGACGCCCACAATTTTTCAGAACGGTCGCCGCGTGTGGAAAAGCATACGACGCTGTCCCGCATCGTTTTGCTGTACACTTTCGACGAATCTTCGGAGAGCCCTACGGTTTCGCGCACGGTCGATTCGGCGGTACGCCACAGCGTCCGGCCGGTCGAAGCGTCGATCGCCGACAACACCCGGTCGGGAGCCGCTATGAAAATCCGTCCGGCGGTTGCCACCGGCCAGACCGCGGCGGGCGAATAGTGCATCCCACGACGCCCGTCGCTCCATGACCACAGTAAGCGTCCGTCGGAACGGTCCAGCGCATACAGATGGTCGTCCCAGGCTCCGAAGATCACTTTGCCGTCGTAAACCAGCGGACGCGTTTCGACGTATCCGTTCGTCCCGGTAAACGTCCATACCTCCCGGCCCGTACGCACGTCGATCGCCCGGAACGTCCGGTCGCTGCAACCGACGTAGGCTACTCCGCCGTCGATCGTCACGGCGCCGAGCACCGCTTCCGAAGTTTCGACCTTCCAGCGCAATTTCCCCTTTTTCGCGTCTATTCCGTAAATATTGCCGTCGGCAGACCCGAACACGACCGTTCCGTCGGCTGCGGCCGGCGTTCCGATGATCCGATTTTTCGCGGCGAACCGCCACAGCAGCCTGCCATCCGCGGCATCGAGGCAATTCAACAGTCCGAGGTCGTCGCCCACGTACACCCGCCCGTCGCAAAGCACCGGCGACGAATAGATCGCATTGCCGATCGGGATCATCCACGTCTCTTTCACTCTGCCGTACCGCGCGTTGACCGAAAAGTCGGGGCGCACATATCCGGCGGTATCTGCAGTAAAATAGGTATCTTTCAACGAATACGCGCCCCATCGCTGGGGTCCGGCCCCGATCTTCCGCTCGTAAACGATCACCGAATCGGCCGTCACTTCGAATTCCGAATATCCGCCGAACGGCTCGCCGCCCCGTAGCGTCGAACGGCAGATGAAAGCCGGAATACCGTCGTAATCGGCCAGCCGATTGGTATGGTAATGCCCGCCGATAAACGCCCGGATATCGTATTTGCGGACGGCATCGGTCACCGTGTACCAATTATCGACGTCGCCCTTCATCATCGGGTAATGCGTAACCAGGAAAACCGGCCGTTCGGTTCCGTAGTCCGCGAGCTCCTTTTCGAGCCAGCTAACGTCCTGCGGCGCGACGTGCCCTTCGGCCATCCGGATCACCGGCCCCGTATTGAACCCAAGAAACAGGTAATTCCCGTACTCGAACCGGAAACGGTCGGAACCGAAAATGCGCCCGAAAGCGGTCGCCCCGGACTCGCTCCACTTGGTTTCGTGATTCCCGGAAGTAACGTAATATTTCAGTTTCAGCCCGTCGAGGATCGCTTTGGCTTTCCGCAGCGAGGCATCGTCTCCGTAATCGGTGAAATCGCCCGAAACGATTACGAAGCTCAGTCCCGGCGTCGCATTGATCTGATCGACGGCATGTCGCAAGTCGTTGGCGGCCAGCGAATCGGCCGTGACGTGCAGATCGCTCATCAGCGCAAAACGGAATCCTTCCGCACGGGCCGACACAACGGCCAGCAACAAAACGGCAAACAACATTCTTTTCATAACCCGCAATATTTTAAACCTTCTACAAAGGTAACGGATTCCGGGCATTTTCGCCGGAGAAACGAACGAAAAAATACGGGATTCGCCGAATTAGGCTCATTCAGGCGCAAAAACACCGGAATACGATTCTTGGCATCTGCTTTGTACCTGTCTGTCAACAAATACAATCGAACCAAACTAAATCTGTTTCTATGAAAGTATTCGACTTTTTAAAACCGGTTAGGCTGATCGTGCTGTCAGCCCTAATTTTTTGCTGTTCCCTGGCGGCGTATGCGCAGGGCGACGCAAAACTGTTGACCGGCCGCGTAACGGATACCCAGGGGCAACCCCTGATCGGGGCCAGCGTTCTGATCAAGGGCGACATCAACCGGGGCACGTACGCCGGCGCGGACGGAACCTTCTCCCTCGACGTAAAACCGGGCGACGTCCTGGTATTTTCGTACATCGGGTACAAAGAGCAAGAAATCCCTTACACGGGACAAGCCTCGCTCAACGTGACACTCCAGGACAGCGCCACCGACCTGGACGCCGTGGTAGTCGTAGGATACGGCGTACAGCGCAAGCGAGACGTGACGGGTTCCATCGCGTCGATCAAAGGAAGCGAACTGGCGACGACCGTTGCGGCGGCCAACCCGCTGCAAGGCCTGCAGGGCAAGGTGGCCGGCGTCGAAGTGGTGCAGAACAGCGCGCCGGGCGGCGCGCCGCAAATCCGCGTGCGCGGCGTCAGTTCGTTCACCAACTCCGATCCGTGCTACGTCGTGGACGGTCTGATCATGGACAATATCTCGTTCCTCAACCCGAACGAGGTCGAGTCGATGGAGGTGCTCAAAGACGCTTCGGCAACGGCGATCTACGGTTCGCGCGGCGCCAACGGCGTGATCATCATCACCACCAAACAGGGCCGCAAGAACCAACCCGTGCAACTGACCGTGGACGCCAACGTCAGCGTATCGCAGATGGAACGCTACCTCGACTACGCCGACGCAGGGCAATACCTCTACCTGCAGAACCGCAGGGTGATGGCGCAGAACGCCGCCGACGGGACTTCGATCTCCCTGCCCTACACGCAGCAGCAAATCGACGCGGCCGGACGCGGAACGGACTGGCAGCGCGAAATCACGCAACTGGCCGTAACGCAGAACTACAACGTCAACTTGGTGGGCGGCGGCGAAAAAACGACCTACGGCCTCTCTTCGGGTTATTTCAATCAGGAAGGCGTGATGAAAAGCTCCGGGTACGAACGGGCCAACGTCAAGCTGTCGAACACTTACGACCTGACCAAATGGGCGACCATCGGAAGCAATATCTCCTACATCTACGAACGGCGCAACAGCCAGGGATCGAATCTCGCGAGCGCGCTGCGCGCCCTGCCGACGGCTCCGGTGATGGACCCGGACGACCCGTCGAAATTCTTCGGCCCGGTCGACGAGATCGGAAAATCGGGCAATCCGGTAGCCAACCTGTACTACAACAGCGACAACTATACGAACTATTACAAGACGATCGCCAACTTTTTCGTCAAGCTTTGGAACCGGTCAAGAACCTCGTTTTCCAATCCTCTTATACGCTGAACAATTCCAACTCCGAGGGCAAAAGCTTTCCTGCCGAAATACGAAGTCAACGTCGACCAACGGCGTACCGACAACGAACTGAGCGTCAACCAGAGCCGCACGTTCAACTGGTTGAACGAAAATACGCTCTCCTACTCGTTCGAAAAGAACAAACATGCGTTCAGCGCGCTGGTCGGCATCACCTTCCAGAAAACCACCTCGCAAGATCAGAGTCAGAAGATCCTGGGCATGCCCGACGTGGCATGGAAAAACCGCGACCTGTGGTACACCGGGCTCGGACAAGCCTCTACGCTGACCGGAACCACCGGCGGCGCGGTTTTCACCTACCTTTCGTATCTGGCTCGCGTCAACTACAACTATGACAACAAATACCTGATAACCGCCACGGTGCGTACCGACGGATCGTCGCGCTTTCCGGTCAACGGTCGCTACGGAACGTTCCCGGCCGTCGGCGTCGGCTGGGCGATGCACGAAGAGAACTGGCTGAAAAACGTCGGCTGGCTGAACCAGTTGAAACTGCGCTCCAGCTACGGCGTGGTAGGCTCCGACGCCGGTATCCCGAACAATATCCAGACGGCTTACGTGAACCGGGTCAACGGCGTATTCGGCCGCGATCCCGCGAGCGTGACCACTTCGGAAGTGCTCGACATGGTGATCGACTACGGCCTGCACTGGGAAGAGGCGCGGCAGTTCGACCTCGGGCTCGATTTCCGCGCGCTGAACAACCGCCTGACGCTGGAATTCGACTATTATATCAAAACGACGGCCAATATCCTGACCAACATCACGCTGCCGGGCATCAGCGGTTCGACCTACTCGCCGCTGTCGAACATCGCCAAGGCGCGTAACACCGGCGTCGAATTCAACATCGGATGGCGCGAAAACCGGGGCGACTTCTCGTACGACCTGTCGCTGATCGGGACAACGCTGAAAAACAAGGTCGTTTCGGTGAACCAGAACCTGCCGCCGCTCGAAAACGGCGCGAACGTCACGAAGGTCGGCTACCCGATCGGCGGTTTCTGGGGCTACGAGGTGCTCGGCATCTACCAGAACAAGCAGATCATCGAAGAGACCGCGTCGATCGACGGCGCGACGCCCGGCGACCTATGGTACAAAGATCAGAACGGCGACGGCGTGATCGACAAGGACGACCGTATCTACATGGGCAGCTACCTGCCGAAAGTGACTCTCGGGCTGAACATGCGCTTCGCCTACAAGGGCGTCGACCTCGAAATGGATCTCTATTCGAGCCTCGGGAACAAAATTTACAGCACCCGCCGTCAGACGCTCGGCGTCTCGCCGTACAACGTGACGACCGACTACCTGCACTCGTGGATCGGCGAAGGATCGACCAACAAGACCACGCGCGTACTGCTCGACGGCCCCGGGACGAACAACCAATACAGCCAGTATTACGTAGAAAACGGCAGCTATTTCAAGATCCGGAACCTGACCCTCGGTTACACGTTCCCGCAGCGAATCTCGTCCAAAATGAAGATGCGCAACTTAAGAGTCTACTTCTCAGTGCACAACCTGTGGACGGCGACCAATGCGACCTCGTACTCGCCTGAAATATCGGGTCCCGCCCAACGGCGCCGGTATCGACAGTTTCGACGGCACTTATCCGCCTTCGCGCATGTATTCGTTCGGTATCAGCATCGGTATTTAACCTCTTAAAAACAGGAAACAATGAAAAGGATTACCATCTATTTATCCATACTGGCCGCAGGGCTGAGCCTGAGTTCCTGCGACGGCTTCCTCGACCAACCGGCGCAGGGGCAGATGACCGAAGGCGACTTTCTCGGCAACAGCAATTCCGCTGCGAGCCTGACCAACAGCATCTATGCGACCTACCGCGAAGGAAGCACCTACGAGACGACCGGTTCGTGGATCGGCGACCTGTGCTCGGACAACGCGCTGCGAGGCAGTTCGATGTCCGACGGCGGCGGCACGATCTACAACAACGGCACCAACCAGTTCCAGAACCTGTCCGGACTCACCGGAAGTTCCGCCTTTCTGAACTGGCTGTGGCTGAACGCCTATACCGGCATCGGCCGGGCCAACACCGCGCTGAGAACCATCGACACGTTCGAAGGGCTCGCCCCACGACAGAAAGAGATCCTGCAGGGCGAAGCCTGCTTCAATCGCGCATGGTTCTACTTCGTCGTGCTGAAACTATGGGGTAAAGGCCCGATCGTTCCGCTCGAAACGCTCTCCGGCGCCGAACAGGCCGCTCTGAAAATTTCCGACCGCACGGCGCTGTACGACACCATCGTAGCCGATCTGCAAATCGCGCTGAAAATGCCCGACAAAGCCGAATCCGCCAAATGGTATCCGACCTCGTGGTACGGCCGCGCCCACAAGGGCTCGGCTCAGGGACTGCTGGCCAAAGTGCTGCTGTACCGCGCCGCCGACGATCCGGCCAACGCCATGCAATATTATCAACAGATCGTACAGATAGTCAAAGACATGGAATCTTCGACCGACGGATACGACCTGATCGCCGTCGATAACATCTTTACGAAAGCGGGCGAATACAGCGTCGAATCGGTATTCGAAATCGGGGCGGCCAGCTTCACGACCTCCGACGGAGCATACCAGGGCTGGCAGTTGCTCGGCACCCGCGGCGAACCGAACTGGGGTTGGGGATACATCGCGCCGTCGCTGAACCTAGTACAATCGTACGAACCGGGCGACAAACGCAAAGACAACGACATCATCTATGGCAAAACGACCATATACAGCGGCATGGTACAGACCCAAAGCGTGATCGACGGCACGACAATCATCGGCGCCTACAGCGAAAGCGACCCGAACTCGGTCAGCAACGGCTACCCGAACCGCTTCTGCCGCAAAGGCTACCAGCCGCGGCCGGTCGTAGGGGGTAACGAAAACTACGGCGGCAACATCCGAATGATGCGCTGGGCCGAAGTGCTGCTGATTGGCGCCGAAGCGGCCGTCCGTACCGGCGACGCGAAAGCGTCGACCTGGTACAATGCCGTCCGCACCCGCGCGGGACTCGCCTCGAAAGAGCCGACGCTCGAAAACATTTGGGAAGAGAAGCGGATCGAACTGTCGATGGAACGCGACCGTTACTTCGACCTGGTACGGATCGACAAGATGCAACCGGGCTATTTCGCCGCGAAGGTATGGGCCAAAATCCAGTCCGAACAACAGGGCCTCGAAGAGATGAAAGCGCAAGGCTTGGCCCCGGCATCGACCACGCTGCCGCTGCCGCCGGCTTCGCCCGTAGTCGTTCCGAAAAATTACGTAATGCCGGTGCCGAACGAACAGATCCTGCTGATGAACAACCTCAAACAGAATGACGGCTATTAATCGGACATCGATGAAAAAAACGGGACTCCTGCTGTCGTTGCTGACGCTGCTGTGGTACTGCGGCGCGGCGCAGACTCCGGTGCAGACCGACTTGCGCAGTTTCCTTCCGGCCGTCGGCCGGATCGAGGCCGCGGGGTACGACTCGCACGTGGAACTGCGCTGGCCGGCGGTATCCGGCGCGGAAAGCTACGCGGTATACCTGCTGCGCGACGGCAAAAAGTCGCTGCGCGGAGAGACCCCGAACCTCTATTACCTCGACTTCGTCGCCGGACTCGGCCGCAACGCAGTCTATACGTACCGTGTGGCGGCGCTCGGCGCCGACGGAAAACAGCTTTCGGAAACCCCGCAGATTTCAGCCGCGATCTCGGACTTTTCGGACGAACAGCTCCAACAAATGGTGCAGCGTTACACGTTCCGCTATTTCTGGGATTTCGCCGATCCGCTGACCGGCCTCGCCTACGAACGTTCGAACGACAAACGGGCGGACTGCATCACCACCGGCGGCTCCGGTTTCGGCGTCATGGGGATCGTAGCGGGCGTACGCAACGGGTTCGTAACACGTCCGGAGGCAGTCGCACGGCTTACGAAAATCGTCGGGGCGCTCGAAAAACTGCCGCGTTTCCACGGCGCATGGGCGCACTGGTATAACACACGCACCGGACAGCCGTACCATTTCAGCGAAAAGGACAACGGCGGCGACCTGGTCGAAACGGCGTTTCTCGTACAGGGATTGCTGACCGCACAAGGCTATTTCGACGGCAACGACGCCGCAGAGAAAGCGTTGCGCGACCGGATCGAACAACTGTGGCGCGAGGTGGAATGGAGCCATTATACGCAGGGACAGAACGCCCTGTACTGGCATTGGTCGCCGGACTACGGCTTCGCAATGAACCATCCGATCAAAGGGTACGACGAAACGTTCGTCACCTACATCCTTGCAGCCGCATCGCCGACCTTTCCGATCGACAAGAAGGTCTACGACGACTGCTGGGTCAACCGCAAGGAGGGCGAGTTCTTCTGCGCGACCGATTTCTACGGCATCATGCTGCCGCTCGGCAAACGGGCGCAGATGGGCGGGCCGCTGTTCTGGGTGCACTACTCGTACACGGGACTCGACCCGCGCGGGCTGGCCGACCGGTTTGCAAACTACTGGGAACAGAACCGCCGCTATACGCTGGTCGACCGCGCCTACTGCATCGACAACCCGTACCGTTGGGTGGGATACGGCCCCGATTTCTGGGGCCTGACCGCATGCGACGCGCTGCCGGAAGGCTACCGGGCGCACACGCCCGGCGTCGGCGAGGACTTCGGGACGATCGCACCTACCGCCGCCTTGTCGTCGATGCCGTACACGCCCGAAGAGTCGATGGCCGTCCTCAAAAACCTCTACCGCAACCTCGGGTCCGTCGCGTTCGGAATCATGGGATTCTACGACGCGGTGAATCTGAGCCTCGGCGAACCCCGTTCGACGGAAAGCTACATCGCCATCGACCAGGGTCCGATCCTGGTGATGATCGAAAACCACCGCAACGCGACCGTTTGGAACGCCTTTATGAAAAAGAACGACATCCGGCGCGGACTCGACCGGCTCGGCTTTACGATCAACCACAAAACCATCGAATACACAAAATGAAACTTATGACCAACCTGAAAAATATCCTGTTTACCGCCTGCGCGGCGCTGCTGACGCAGGGCTGTCACATGACTGCCGATCGCGGCATATCGACCGACGGAGCGCGGCATTTCTTCGCCGACCGGCAGATCGACCGCCGGGTCGATTCGGTGATGCGCCTGATGACGCTCGACGAGAAGATCGGTCAGCTCGTACTCTATTCGAGCCATTTCACCACGACCGGCCCGACACTGCCCAAGAACGTCGAAGAGGCGATCCGCAACGGCACCTGCGGCAATATTTTCAACGCGCACGTTCCCGAATACAACCGGGAACTGCAACGGGTTGCCGTCGAGGAAACGCGGATGCACATTCCGCTGCTGTTCGGCTACGACGTGATCCACGGCATGAAAACGATCTTCCCGATCAACCTCGGCATGTCGTGCTCGTGGGATCTGCAAGGTATCGAAAACTCGGCCCGCGTAGCGGCGCGCGAGGCGATCGCATCGGGGCTGAACTGGACGTTCTCGCCGATGGTGGACATCACCCGCGATCCGCGCTGGGGACGCGTTTCGGAAGGATCGGGCGAAGACACCTACCTCGGATCGTTGATCGCGATCGCGATGGTACAGGGCTACCAGGGAACGACTCCCGAGGCGCTCGCCTCCGACACGACGATCCTGGCCTGCGTAAAACATTTCGCCGCCTACGGAGCTCCGGAAGCGGGGCGCGATTACAATACGGTGGATCTCACCGACCGCACGCTGCGCGAAACCTACCTGCCTCCGTATAAGGCGGCCGTAGACGCAGGCGTAGGAACGGTGATGGCCGCATTCAACGATATCGACGCCGTGCCGGCCCACGCCAGCCAATACCTGATGCAGCAGATCCTGCGCAAAGAGTGGGGATTCAACGGTTTCGTGGTGTCGGACTTCACCGGGATCAACGAACTGGTTCCGCACGGCGTAGCGGCCGACAGCTCGCTGGCCGGCCAACTGGCGATCGAGGCCGGGATCAACATGGATCTGCAGGGCGACGTTTACCACCGTTTCCTGAAATGGCTCGTCGAAACGGGCATGGTTCCGCAGAAACAGGTCGACATCATGTGCGCCGAAGTGCTGCGCGTGAAATTCGCGCTCGGTCTTTTCGACGATCCGTACAAATACCACGACCTGCAAGCAGCCGAAAAAGAATTTTACAAACCGGCGAACCTCGCAGCGGCCCGCGACATGGCCTGCAAGTCGATGGTGCTGCTGAAGAACGACAAGGAAGCGCTGCCGATCGCCGCAGGAAAAAGATCGCGTTGATCGGACCGTTCGCCGACGCCCGGCTCGACCTGCTCGGATCGTGGTACGGACAGGGACAAGCCGACAAGGTCGTTTCGATTCTTACCGGACTTAAAGAGCGTTTCGGGGCCGACAAGGTGATTTATACGAAAGGTTCCGAACCCGATAAGGACGACCGCAGCGGATTCGCCGCCGCGCTCAATGCCGCCCGTTCGGCCGATAAAGTCGTAATGGCGGTGGGCCATCCGGGCTTCTGGAGCGGCGAGGCGACGAGCCTGACTTCCATTCGGATCCCGGCTATCCAGCAGGAATTGATCCGGGAAGTCGCCCAAAGCGGCAAACCGCTGATCCTCGTCCTGCTGAACGGACGTCCGCTCGACCTGTCGTGGGAAAGCACCGTAGCCGACGCGATCGTCGAAGCGTGGTATCCGGGTACCGAAGGGGGACATGCCGTAGCCGACGTGCTGTCGGGCGACTTCAATCCCTGCGGCAAACTGACGATGACCTTCCCGCGCAACCTCGGTCAGGTGCCGATCCATTACGACGCGAAAAATACCGGCCGGCCGTACACGCCGGGACAGGGCGAACAACACTACGTTTCGCGCTACCTGAACGAACCGACCGCCACGCCGCTGTATCCGTTCGGCTACGGCCTCAGCTACACGACGTTCGAATACTCCGACCTGAAGGTCGCTCCGGAAAAGACCGACATGAAACAGCCCGTAGCCGTAACCGTTACGGTCAAGAACACCGGCAAGGTACGCGGCACGGAGGTCGTACAGGCTCTACGTGCGCGACCTGGTAGCCAGCGTAACCCGTCCGACGCGGCAGTTGAAAGGGTTCGAACGGGTAACGCTGGAGCCGGGCGAAAGCCGCGAAGTCAGCTTCACGATCACGTCCGACGCGGTCGGCTTTTACCGGCAGGACATGAGCTTCGGCTACGAGCCCGGCGACTTCAAAGTATGGGCCGGCGGCAGCTCGGACGCCGCGCTCGAGGGTTCCTTCGAAATCACGAAATAAGCAAACAATCCACTCCTATTTAAAATGAATATTATGAAAACATTCAGACTACTTGCGATCTGCGCGCTGGTTCTGGCGGCCGGCTGCGGCAAAGACCCCAAAATAGACAAGGTTTACAATACGGTCTATATCAACTCGGCCGCAAGCTCGTTCCAGGGCAGCTTGACACAAGGTCAGGCGGTCGCACAGGGCACCAAAATCACGCTGGCCTATACCAACGGTCTCGGTAAGAGCGCCCAAGTGCTGCTGCCGGAGGTCAACGGACTGTACTGCGATCCGATCGACGTGCGGCTGGCTTCGCCGACCTCTTCGGACAACGGGAACGGAACCGTCGAGATCCCCGTCTCGGGAACCCCGACTGCATCGGGCAGCATGAACCTGCGGCCGGTGATCCGCGTCGGCGAATACGAAGTGTTCATCTCGATCCCCGCGACCGTAACGCCGGCCATTGCGCTCGACGCCGCGGCAAGCGTCGTTACCGGCACGTTCCGCATCGGACAGGCCATCGCCAACGGCAACATCGCGCTGCACTATACGTCGTATGCGAACCAGGAAGTAACCGTTTCGGCAGACGAGGTATCCGGTATTTCAATCGCGGAGTTCACCGCATCGCTACCGGCTGCGCCTTCGGGCGGCACGCTCGACGTCCCGGTAACAGGAACGCCGTCCGACTACGGAACGAAGACCCTGAAAATAACTATGACGCAGGGAGATAACACCTATACCGCGGACATTCCGGTCGAAATCGCGGGCGATATCGCACTCGACGCCGCCGGCAGTACCGTAACCGGCACCCTGTCGAAAGGCGTCGAACTCTCCGACGTCAAAATCGCGCTGCATTACACGGCCGCCGAAGAGCAGCAGGCGACGATCAGCATCGACCTGACCAACGGCATCAGTTGCAGCGCATTCGACGCGACGCTGCCGGCTGCCGAAGACGGAACGGTGGACGTGCCGTTGTCCGGAACTCCGGTTTCGGACGGCGTAACGAACCTCGTGGTCATCGTTAAGATCGGCTCGACGAATTACACCGCGACCATTCCGGTCACCGTCCTGTCCGATGTTCCGGGCATTCCGTTCGAACCGGAGACCTTCACTTACCAGGGACTCGAATACACCACCATCTTCATCGACGTCAACGGTAACGGCTACGTCGATCCGGGCGACGTCTGGCTCGACCGCAACATCGGAGCCGCTTCGGCCGATCCGGGCGCTTACGGCGCCGACGGCATCAACGCCGCTTCGATCGGCCAGATGTTGCAATACGGCAAGCCGTACGGAGCCACCGCATTCGACGCTTCCTACCAGATCGATTACGACGCCATCGGCGAATGGACGGTCTGCCCGGAAGGGTACGCCGTACCGACACTGGATCAGTTCAACGCCGCCATCGCGAAAGTGACCGGAGGAACGATCAGCGGCAACGGGGTTTCGGGCAACGCAGGCATCACGCTGACGCTGATGAACTCCGTGATGAAGCTGCCGATTGGCGGTTGGCTGACCAACGGCGACACGCAGCCGCAGGCTTACGGCGAAGCGGCCGCTTACTGGACGTCGAGCAAGGGCAGCAACACCGCCCCGTGGAAAGTCGATATCAACAACAGTTCGGCGTCGAATACCGGAGCCAACTGGGCCGATGCGGCCTGGCAATTGCCGGTACGCTGCATCAAGAAATAAGCCTTACCGGAAAAATACAGCGAAGAGGGATGGCCCGCAAGGATCGTCTCTCTTCGTTTCAACCGCTAAAAAACACTGAAAAATGAATATTTTGCAAAAAACGGGGGTCGTCCTGTCGCTGCTGCTGGCCGCAGCCTGCTCGAAAGACGATTCGGAAGGATTTATCCCGCCCCCCACTCCGCCCGACATGGACGAAACGCTGCTGAACGATCTCCAGCGCACGCATTTCAACTTCTTCTGGAAACTGACCAACACGGCGAACGGACTGGTTCCCGACCGGGCCAGCGCGACGAACAACGAAGCGATGAGCAGCATAGCCGCCACCGGATTCGGCCTGACGGCCTACATCGTCGGCGTCGAACGCGGCTTCGTCACGCGCGACGAAGCGGCCCAACGGACGGTCGTCACGCTGAGGACGTTCAACGACGCGCCGAAAGGCACCGACCCGGTATTTTCGGCCGGATACAAAGGATTCTTCTATCATTTTCTGAACCGAAACACCAGTCTCCGGGAAGGACAGAACGAACTCTCGACGATCGACACCGGACTGCTGATGGCCGGCATCCTGTGCGCCCAGACCTATTACGATCGGGACAATGCCGTAGAAAACGAAATCCGGCGGTTGGCCGACGAACTGTACCGCGCTGTGGATTGGAAATGGGCGATGAACGAAGGCGAACTGATGAGTCTCGGCTGGACTCCCGAATCCGGCTTCCAGCCGTACACATGGCAGGGTTACAACGAAGCCATGATCCTCTACATCCTCGCGATCGGCTCGCCCGAGACCGACAAAAAACTCGACGGCAGCGTATGGAACCGCTGGACGGCTACCTACGATTACAGCAGCTTCCAGAACTACGAAATGGTGAACTTCTCGCCGCTGTTCGGACATCAGTATTCGCACGTGTGGATCGATTTCGCAGGGATCAAGGACGCCTACATGCGCGGCAAAACGGGCCTCGACTACTTCGAGAACTCCCGTCGCGCGACGCTGGCCAACCGCAACTACTGCATCGAAAATCCGAGTAAATACGTCGGATACGGCGCCGATATCTGGGGACTCACCGCCTGCGACGGTCCGGGAGCCGGCACCTACGGCAAATGGGCGTACCACGCCCGAGGAGCTTCGGCCGCCGGCATCGCCGACGACGGCACGATCGCCCCGACGGCAGCCGGCGGATCGTTCCCGTTTACCCCGACGGAATCCTACGCCGCGCTGAAAGCGATGAAAAGCTACAAAAACGGGGCGCTCTACACCGACTACGGCTTTCTCGACTCATTCAATCCGAGCGAAGACTGGATCGACGAATGGTGGCTCGGCATCGATCAGGGTCCGACCCTGATCATGCTCGAAAATTACCGCACGCAGTTGATATGGAAACTAATGAAAAAGAACGCCTACATCGTAAACGGACTGAAAGGAGCCGGATTCACCGGCAGATGGCTGAACTGACGAAACGATCTTTCGCCGGAAAACCGCCATCCGTTTTCATTTTCAAAAAAATATCCGAGCTGGGCCCGGATATTTTTTAGCGGTATTCCGCCTACGTTCGCCGGTAGCGGGTCGGGGAAACTCCGGTATGTTGCCTGAAATATTTACCGAAAAACGATTGGTTCGCGAAATTCAGCGCTTCGGACACCTGCAGGATCGTCAGCGTGGTCGATTTCAGCAAAGCCTTGGCTTCGAGGATCACATAATCGTCGATCCATCCGCCGGCCGATTTCCCGGTAAGTCCCTTGACCACGTTCGAAAGGTGCTTAGGCGTCAGACAGAGCTTATCGGCATAAAAGGCCACGCTGCGCTCCGTTTTGTAATGGTCCCGGACCAAGCGTATGAATTGTTCGAATACTTCGTCCCGGCGCGTTTTCGCCTGTCCGCCGGCAGCGGGAGCACGACGGCTCATGATATTGCCTAACTCGTAAAACAAGGCATGAAACAGACTCATGGCGATTTCGCGCCGGAAACAGTTGTCCCGCATGTTGACCTTCTGACGCAGGAATGAGCAGTATTCCAGGACGGAAACCACCTCCTCGGGTTTCAACGGAACCCGGGGATCGTCCTTAATCCGCAGCAGAGTCGGCAAAAACTGCCGGTAAGACAGGATCGCTTCCTGGGCGAAACTGATCGAAATGGCGAACACGCAGCACAAAAAATCATCGCTCCGCTGGTGCTGCTGAACAATCTGGTCGGCCAGGATAATCACCATATCGTTCGCTTCGAACGTATACTCTTTCAGGTCGATACTCATGCGCGTACTTCCCCGGAGACAAATCGCCATAATTCCCATTTCGAGCCGGCTCGGATAATCGAGCACCGGCAGATCGCTGGAATTCTCGAAAATGGCGAAATCGTTTTCGATCGACGTGATGAGGTCGATTTCGGTCTCCAGCATCGACATATTGACTTTCATTACCCCATTTTCTTTCATACCGTCCCTCCATTTATAATTCGCAAAATTATAATTATATTCCAGCCTCCCGCACAAAAACGACTTTTAGAACAATTATTAGGCAAAAACGAGCTTTTCAAACCGGGCCGTTTATCCACATTTGCAAAACATTCTCCGCACATTTTTTTTATTGACAGCCATATAACAGACCCGATGCGATCGTAAATACCGCGTTGCCGAATTCGGCGCAGTATAAAAAAGGATAATTTCATGACGAACGACACTCAATTCAAGCCGATTTTACCGTACCGGCAATTCCTTCAGTACGGCACCGTCTTTGCTCATAACAGGCTCCGCGATCCCGAAGCCGCTGCCGGACAGAAGCATCCCTCCGGCAAAACCGCAACCGAAACGCATGACAAGTAAATCCCTGGCGCTGTTGCTGCCTGCCGCACTGACGATCGCGCAGATCGCCGAAGCCAAAAAACCGCGGCAGATCCCCGCCTGGTATCCCGACAAGGACAGTCTTTACCGAGCCGTGGAATCGATCCCGCCGTTCGGCATCTACAAAGACAACTACATCGTCACCGGAACCAGCTTTTCGGGAGGTCGCGTCACGAAGAATAATTCGGACGCCAAATTCCAGGTCAGTCTGCGGCACCGACTGATCAAAAGCATCCTCCCGTTGCACACCTACCTGTTTCTAAGCTATACGCAAAAATCGTTCTGGGAGATCTATAAGGACTCGAAACCGTTTTACGAAAACAATTACAACCCGACGCTGGGTTTCGGAACGCCGATCACCCGGGGAAACAAAGTGGTCGGAGTCGGTTTCCTACAGTTCGAACACGAATCGAACGGGCGCGACAGCATTTGGTCGCGCAGTTGGAACCGGATCACCCTGCAAGCGATCTACGAAATCAATCCGCACTTCACGGTACAGGCCAAATTCTGGATTCCGTTCGCACTGTCGGACAATCCGCGCATCGTCCGCTACGCCGGTTACGGGCAGGTCGCCGGAACGTACAAAACCCGTAACGAACGGTTCCGTTTTTCGATGCTCGTCGTCAAACGCGGCGGCTGGAACCTGAACGCGAACCTCCAATTGGACGCCGCTTTCCGGCTGTCGAAAATCAGCAACCAGTATATCTACCTGCAATACTACAACGGCTACGCCGAGAGCATGATCGATTACGACCGGTTCCACAGCTACCTGCGTATCGGGTTCGCCATCAAACCGAAACATTTTTCGATCTTCTGACCTTCCGATCCCTCGGCGGGACGGACGCAACGGATCTTTCCGCGAAAATTACTTCGCGGCGGACGCAAACGCGTCAACCTGCTTCAACGCATAGTTCGGGCCGGGCGCCAACCGCGCCTGATGCCGATTCAGCAGTACCAAGCTGTCGGGATAATAGAGGAAATTGATCTGTTCGAGGGTCGTATCGCCGATATTGAGCTGATACACGGTCGCATCGGGATCTTCGGCCGAACCGCGCAACGTTCCCCAGCGTCCCACCATCCGGAACTTTTTATCTTTTCCTTTATCGGCCTTCGGATAGATCATCGTCAAATCGTAGGCTCCGTCGCCGCTGAACTCTTCGTTTTTAAGTTCCAACTCATAATTGATCGGGGTTCCGTCACCCGTAGGCAGCGTTCCTTCGTAATAGCGCACCTGCATTCCCGAATCCGCGGCAACGGCCGTCGTATCCTGCCCGGCAGCGGCCTGCCTGCTCGTCTGGCCGCCGCATGCGGCAACCAGTACGGCGATTCCAAAAATCAGTCCTGTTTTCATGCTGTCTCTGTTTTAATTTACTTCTCGAAAGACGGAACGGCCTCGATCGGCGTCTGTCCGTCCAACACATATTTTCGTGTACGAATCAACTCAGGCAGCGCCTGCGGATCGGCGGACAATACCTGGCAGACGTTGTCCATAAAATTGTTCGAACTACGGATATTTTCAGTAAAATTTCCGAGGCGTAAGTAATTCAACGTACTGTTGTTGATCGATATGCGACGACACTTCCGGTTGGCATCGGCCCCCTGCAAACGGATGTTGCAAACGCCCGAGGTCAACCCCGTAATGTTGACCAGATCGACATCCCCGTCGAAGATAAAATCCCCGTTGATCACGAACATACCGGAAAACAGGAAATTATATCCTACTCCGAACCGGAAGTCGGGATTCAAGTGACCGACGCCCTGATCGGAAAATTTGACTGCGAAACCGTCGCTCTGGTTGGCTTCCTGCATCGACACGTTGATCGCATTACCCCACTCCAGATCATGCACCCGGTACTCAGCCGGCTGGCGGAAGGTCACATAGTAAACGCTGCCTTCCGCCGGACGGTCGCCGCTTTTCCAAACGATCCGCGAGGCCGCGTCGCAATCGCCGCCTTCAACCCGCACCACGTCGAAATCCTTGCCCGCAACCCACTCCCGGCCGCCGACGGCCGGTTCGCTGCCGATCCGCACCACTTCGGCGTAACGCGGCAGTCCGTACCACTCGGTACGCTGCGCCGGATTCGGATCGTCGACAACCGAGTGGCCGTGCAGCGTCAGCCAGTCCCAATCGCGGCCCGGACGCCTGACCACTTCGGCTTCAGGATACGGATTCAGCCGGTCGCCGAACTTGCCGCGCGGACCGGCGAAGATTCCGCTAGTAAACGAACAGGAACTGTTATGGATCGACGGAGCCTGCCCGCCTACCCAGTCGAAAAACACCCCGTCGCGGAACACGGCCGGATTACCCATGCAATAGATCGACTCGAACTGGTACTCGCCTTGTCCGCAATGGTTGCCGTTATCGAGCCGAATCCCGGTGCGGGCGTCCAGTCGATTAACGTCCGATACCCGCACATGACCGCCGGAACCTATGATGTCGATCCCTACCTCAAAAAACTTATCGGAAAGGATACCCGAGCCGAGCTGCTCCCCGACGTTAACCCGCGAAACGATCACGTGGTCCAGCAAAAAGTCTGCGCCGCGGCCGGTCGTCTCGATAATTCCGATGTTGTTATCCGAATGATAGGCGATATGAGCGATTTGGATGGCGGCGGTTCCGGCGATCGTTTTTGCCGGCGCTTGCCGATCAATTGCCACGGTCATCCCGTCAATCGCGCACCCTTTGTGTCGAATACGGATCGTCGCGGCGGGAACCCGCTTCAGATCCTCGCGGCAAACGAAACCGAAATCGCGGCGCATATCGGTCTGGAAAATACGGGTCGTGCCCGCCCCCTCTCCGCGAAATACCTGTCCGGTCGCCGTAGACTCGATCGTTCCGTGGTTCGGCGCCGCCGAACCGGCGAAATAATAATCCCCGCCCGGAAAAAACAGCGTCGCCCCCTGCGGGGCCCGCTGCATAATGGCTGCAATGCGTTTGGTATTGGACTGCGCCGCGCCGCGGTCGTTTTTGACCAGCGGTTCGACAACATACTGCGGATCGACGCGATCCACATAAATCATCTGTCCCGCAGCGAAACACGGGAAACAAAACGACAAGAGAACACCGGTTCGGAGCGCTCTGAATAAATTGGTCATAGCTATATCGGGTTTTAGTCGGTATGCATTAAACGGAAAGCCCCTTGCGCAACAGCACTTGCAGGTGGGCCGGGGAGATATCTCGGCTGATGTGTCCTTTGCGGGCGATGGAGATCGTTCCGCGCTCTTCGGATACGACGATCACCAGCGCATCGGTTATCTCGGAAGCGCCGAGCGCCGCGCGGTGGCGCATCCCGAACTCCATGGGAACCTCGCGCTCGGTGGACGGCAATACGCACCGCGCCGCCGCGATCCGATCGTCGGCGATCACCATCGCCCCATCGTGCAACGGCGAATTCTTGAAAAAGATATTTTTGATCAGCGAGGCAGAGATCAGCGCATCGATACGCTCTCCCTGCTCGATAAAAGGCAACAGGTTCACTTTACGGGCAATCACGATCAACGCGCCGGTCTTGGTCTTCGCCATATCGGCGCAGGCTCCGACCACCGTATCGATCCATTCCTGCCCGACGACCTTCACTTTCCGTCCGCGCGGACGGAACAACCGGGCCATAAACGACACCCGTCGGTTCGTATACTGCGTGCCGAGCAGGATCAAAAAACGCCGGATCTCCTGCTGGAACACGATAATCAGCGCGATTACCCCCACGCCGATGATCTGCCCGAGTATCATACTGAGCAGTTCCATATTCAACACGCGGGTCACGATCCACAGCAGGTAGATAATCAGGATGCCGACAACGATGCGCAACGCATTCGTCCCCCGTGTCAGCCGATACACCTGAAACATAATCAGCGCCACCACGAAGATATCGATAATATCGACCAGCGTAATATCCAGAAATCCGAAGCCCATAGCAGAAACAAAGGTAATAAAAGAATGACAAAACGGCAACTGTTTTCACAGCCGCCGTTTTATCATGCTCCAAAGGATCTGCGCACGCTTACTTCGCAGCAGGCTCTTTGCGGCGAATCAGGTCGTATGCGATCGGGGTCGCGGTGAATACCGTCGAGTAAGTACTGATCAGCACGCCGAACAGCAGCGCGAAGACGAACCCGCGGATCACTTCGCCGCCGAACAGGAAGATGGCCAGCAACACGACCAGCGTCGTACCGGAAGTATTGATCGTGCGGGTCAGCGTCGAGTTGATCGCATTATTGATGTTGTCCTTGATGTTGCGTTTCGGATAGAGCGTCTGGTACTCGCGGATACGGTCGAAAATCACCACCTTGTCGTTGATCGAGTAACCGATGATCGTCAGGATCGCGGCGATGAACGACTGGTCGACTTCGAGGTTGAACGGCAGCAGGCCGTGCAGCAACGAGAACAGACCGATCGTGAACAGGGCGTCCAGGGTCAGCGAAATCACGCTGCCGACACCCCACTGCCAGCGTTTGAACCGGATAACAATATAAAGCGCGATAGCGACCAGACTGAACAGCACGGCGATAACCGAATCGACCTTGATGTCGTGCGCCACGCTCGGCCCCCACTTTGTCGGAACTGATGATCCCGTACGGATTCTGCGCCGTCGTCAGGAATTCGGCTTCGGTAAGCTGCGCGGTCATCAGCGGCGAGAGCGCCTTGTACAACATGTCTTCGATTTCGGCGGTCACGTTGTCCCCCTCGTCGTCGTATTTATACTGCGTAACGATACGCATCTGGTTGTCCTGACCGAACTGTTTCACTTCGTAACCGGTGCCCGTGAAGACATCGCCCAGCGCTTCACGCACTTCGTTCGCGGTGACCGGCTGGTCGAAACGCACCACGAAAGCGCGGCCGCCGGAGAAATCCACGCCGTAACTCATCCCGCGCACGCCCAGCGAAACGAGCGTTATCAACAGCATGATACCCGAAATGACATAAGTGATCTTGCGCTTGTCGATAAAGTTGAACTTGGTGTTGGCCAGGAAATTTTCGGTGAATTTGTTCGAGAAGGTAATCTTACGTTCGCGGTTCAGCATACCCACGAAAATCAACCGGGTGATCAGAATCGCGGTGAACAGCGAAGTGATGATACCGATGATCAGCGTCGTGGCGAATCCCTGCACCGGGCCGGTGCCGAAGATGAACAGCACGATACCGGTAATCAGCGTAGTAACGTTACCGTCGATAATGGCGGACATGGCATTCTTGTACCCCTCGGCCACGGACATGGCGAGCGTCTTGCCCATGCGGAGTTCCTCCTTGATACGCTCGTAAATAATCACGTTGGCGTCCACCGCCATACCCATCGTCAGCACGATACCGGCGATACCGGGCAGCGTCAGCACGGCTCCGAACGAAACCAGCACGCCGAACAGGAAGAACAAATTGCATATCAGCGCGACGCTTGCCACCCAACCGGCTTTGTTATAGTAGAAGATCATATAGATCAGCACGAGCACGAATGCCAGGATAAACGACATCATACCGGCGTTGATCGACTCCTGACCGAGCGACGGGCCGACGACGGTATCCTGCGTAATCCGCGCCGGAGCGGGCAGCTTACCCGACTTCAACACATTGGCCAGGTCGCGCGCTTCGTTGATCGTAAATTGTCCGGAAATCGACGATTGTCCGCCGGAAATCTCCCCGTGAACCACGGGAGCCGAATAAACGTAACCGTCGAGCACGATCGCAATGCACCGATCGACGTTGTCGGCCGTCAGACGGGCCCATGTCCGCGCTCCGGAAGCGTTCATCGTCATCGACACTTCGGCGCTCGATCCGTGCTGCGCATATCCTTCGCGCGCCTCGACGACCGATCCGCCGTCCAACGGGGCTTTGCCGTCGCGCGTATTGGCCTTGATAGCATAGAGCGCGAACGTCGTCTCCTGCGGATCGATGGCTTTGACGCCCCACATCAGCTTGATATCGCGGGGCAGCAGCGCTTTCACCTGCGGAAGACTCATATAACGGTTTACGGCGGCCGTATCGAACGACTTGGCCCATCCGATCACCGGCCCCCTGCCGACCTGTCCCTGCTCATCGGCCACCGGACGCAGCTTCGCGAACAGCGGGAATTTGGAAATCATCGCCTGTTCGTCGGTTTCCACATGAGAAGCATCGGTGCTATCGAGCTGCGAAATCAGCGTCGAATTGCCCGCTGCGGCGGCGCTGTCGGCATTCGCCAGCATCGTGCTGTCCGCAGCGACGGTAGCGGCGACCAGGCTGTCCGCAGCGGCGGCAACGGTCGACGCGCCGCCGGTTTCCGCAACGATTTCGCCCGCATCCTGCAGTTCTTTGATCACGTCATTGGCCTGCACCAGCGCCGGATAGATCTCCTGGTTTTCGTAAGTGGCCCAGAATTCGAGGCTGGCCGTCCCCTGCAACAGTTTGCGGACGCGCTCCGGCTCCTTGACGCCCGGCAGTTCCACCAGGATCCGTCCCGAATTTTCAAGACGCTGGATATTGGGCTGCGTCACGCCGAACTTGTCGATACGGTTGCGAAGCACGTTGAACGAGTTTTCGATCGCGCCTTCGGCCGACGACCGGAGCACTTTGATCACTTCGGCGTTCGTACTGTTCGGGGTGATCTGTTCGCGCAGTTCCGGCGTATTGAAAATATAGCTCAGCCGACCGCCGTTCGAAATCTTTTCGTAGGCTTCGGCAAAAAGCGTGATATAATCCTTCGTACTGTTTTTCTGCTCTTCGCGGGCCTGCACCAGCGCCTGGTTGAAACCGGGATCCTTGCTGTCGTTCGAAAGCGCCCGGATCACATCCTCGATCGAGATCTCCAGCATGACGTTCATACCGCCGCGCAGGTCGAGACCGAGGTTGATCTCTTTCTCCTTGCACTGCTTGTAATTGAACTTTATGAACCCGAGGTTGTAGACAGTCTGCGATTTGATCGAATCCAAATAATTTTGCTCCTTGACCGCGTCTCCGGCAGCGTACTGGGCCGCCTTGTTCTCCACGTGCCGCGTAACAAAAGTAAATGAGAGTTGATACGCACAGGCGACCGCGAGCGCGATAGCCAAAAATTTCAGTGCACCTTTATTCTGCATTTGTTCAAAAGTTTTATATATTTTCGTTTTTACTGACCCGCTGATATTCCCTGCGTTCGGCTATGATAACCGCATTTGGATTGCAAAGCTACATATTTTTTTGCGAAATACAACAAACGGCCGTTTTAAACCGTTAATTTATCCTTTAGTATCTTACGACAGCTGCGCGTCAACGCGATACGGAGCCGCCCGACATGCACGGAAACACGTTTCGCCCCGCTCGCAAAACGGCAGGGAGACCGTTTTCGATCTCCCTGCCGCCCGATTTCCGCCACGTTACTGCTGATCCTTCTGCTCGGCGATAATACGCATCGCGCACTCCAGGATCGAAGCATCGTCTAAAGTCACCACTCCCCCGTCAGGACCTTTCTCGAGATGAATGCCCACCGGGCCGCCTTCCTTGAAATGCGTCCCGCCGAAATAATTCCGCACAACGTTAACGTCTATGTTCAATTCATCCGCAATACGCTGCGAACTGCCGCTGGGCAGTTTGTCCTTGATTCGGCGCAGCTCGTTAAATGTAATTACCATAATCCTTAAGGTTTAGTTTAAGTTATGCAAGATCTGTCAATAAATTCCATACAACGATCAATCCAGTTTTAAAGGTATAAAAAATAAAATTCAATTCAAAAGGAATCCCTCCGTTTTTTTCCGATTCACCGCATAACGAATCAACAAACAACATATTAATGTTTTTTTACGCTTTCCGGAACGGTTGTCCCGGCCCCTGTCCGGATTTGCAAAAAACGTTTACGTCTCCCCTTTTTCCGAATTCGTACGGGAAATTTTTCGAAAAACAAAAATTTTCCATAATTTTAGTCCGGAATGATACGTCCGTCCGCACGATCCGGCAGGCGCCGGCAACGCGGCGGGACGAAATCCTTCCCGTTTCCGCCGGACAACCGTTTTCGATATGAACCCAAAACCGACCGTATGCCCAAAAAAATCTCCCCTTTTCGCAGCCTGCTGCTTTGCGCCGCCTTGTCGCTGACCGGACAGGCCCCGGCCCAGCCGGGCCCGACTCCCGGGCTGACTTTCGAACAACCCGGCTCTGCCGAACGGTTTACCGCCGTAAACGGCAGCGTGGCGACCCGAGACAGAGCGTTGGAATACACGTTCCGCAAAGGTTCTTCGCTCAGCTCGCCGCCGCTGGCGGACAGCCGGCACCTGCTCTACAATCCGACGCTCGAAAAACGCAACACGGTACTCCTGCTGATGGAGAACCGGAGTTCCGCGACCCGGCTGCGACTCCGTTTCATCACCGACCGGGACAGCACCTATGACGAAGCGAAATCCAAGATTTTCGAAATCGAACCGAATTCGCCGAAAAAAACCTGCTACCTCAACCTGTCGGACAACCCGCACGCCAAAGGCCGCCTGAAGGGTTTCCGGATCGAACCGCTCGGCGGCAAGGGCATGCTCCGAATCGACCGGATCACGTTCGAGCAGGAGGCCGCGCTCGAACCGCAGGCCGGCCGGATCGACGGCTGCACCGCCACGCCGCATGAGATCGCGGTCACCGGCAGCATCGACCCGAAATACCGCAATCGATACTCCCGAATCGCGATTTACGAAACTTCGATGCTACAACCCGAAGACGATATCGACCGGATGACCGAATTGTACGAAGGCGAACTGACTCCGGAATTCCGCATCGCAGGCATCCCAATGCGCAATGGCGACATGACGCGGCTGAGCAGCCAGTTCCTGGCGGTCGTCAAAGACGACAAAGGCAATTTTCTAAAGATCGGGCCGCGCTTCTACATCGACAACTGGAACGATTTCGAAGAGAATCCCTACGCTTTCGCATTGCCTTCGCTCACGGTTCACGCTACCGACTACGGAGCCAAGGGAGACGGATTCACCGACGATACCGACGCCATCCAGGCGGCGATCGACGACGCTGCCGCGAAGGGGGGCGGACGGGTCGTGCTCGACGGCGACGGCTCGTTTTACGGCAAACGCTATGTCGCGACCAACATCCTGCTGAAAAGCAACATCGAACTGCACATCGCCGAAGGCGCGATCCTTTGGCAGTCGCAGGACGCGCGCGATTACAAGTATAAACCGGCCTACGGGCACGAAGGGTCGATCCCCGGCATCAACTGGACGCACAACATGCACGTTTCGAACCTGCCGCTGCTCCAGGGCAAAAGCATCGAAAACATCAAGATCACCGGCCCCGGCAAGATCCGTTCGATGGATCCCGAATGCCAGGACGAGCGCTACGCCGAGGAAGATTACCAGCGTTACTGCGCCGACCGCATCCACGTCATTCCGATCGGGCTGTGGAACGTGCGCAACATCGAAGTGTCGAACCTCGACATCGTCCGTTCGAACAACTACCACACGGCGTTTTACGCCTGCGAGAACGTCTTCATCGGCAACCTGAAGATGCACGAGGTTCAGTGCGTCAGCGGCGACGGCCTGGGACTCGGCGTCGGAACGCACAACGTCAAGATCGTCCGCGCGTTCCTCGAATCGAACGACGACGGCGTGGTGCTGTGACCGCTTACGACGACCCGCGCGGCATCCTGTGGTGGTGGGCGCGGCCGGACGCCGACAATTCGATCCGCAACGTAACCGCCTGCCACAGCTACATCAATTCGGGCGGCGGCAAGGCGATCGCCTTCATCCCGTGGGGAACCGACAACCCGGACTGGGGCGACACCGAAATCGACAGCATCACGGTCTACGATTGCGTCCTCAAAGGGGGATATGCGGTCGGCACCTGGCCCGACAATCCCTATTTCGGCAAACAACCGTTCGACAACACCGAGCAGGACGACTACTCGCCGATCAAAAACGTCCGCATCTACCGCAACAGCTACCTCAGTCCTTGCGACTTGCTCTGCATCCGGCCGACCAATTTCATCTCCGACTGCGGCATCCGCAGCAGCGGCACGTTCCAGAACGGAAACTTCGAACACGGCCGCGCCTACTGGACGATGCGGGGCGACGCGGGCGTCCGGGACGGCTGCGGCTACGCCGACGGAGGACGTCTGTACGAAGGGCTTTATCTGACCCGCGGCAGGCACACCTTCACGGCGGAAGTACAGGGCGACGGATCGCTCTACGCCGACAGACTAAGCCTGTTCGAAGAGAGCGTGCCGGTCGCACGAGCGGATTTCAGTTCCGAAACATGGACGCAACGGACGTTGACGGTCGATATTCCCGAAGACGGCACTTACGCCCTGGGGATCGACGGAAACGGCGCGCGGATCCGAAAAGCCGCCGTCGACTGATCTTTCCGAAGGAAATGATTTTTTGTTTGAAATTTCAGACAACCTGCTTATCTTTACCCCCCATAAGTCCGTATTTTGCAAACCGGATTTACGGCAATAAACCCGAACAAAAAATGAAAAAAAGCGTAAAAGTCATTCTGGCGCTGGCGGTAATCGCTATCGCGCTGACGATCACCTATCATGCGGTGAACCGGATTCCGGCTCCCGAACTGACGGCCGAAATGCGGGTAAAAGCGATCTTCGACGACGGCGGCTGTCTGGACTGCCACAGCGCGACACCGAACCTGCCCTTCTATGCCAGCCTGCCGGTCGCAGGCGATATCGTCAAGAAAGACGTATCCGAGGCGCTCAAACACACCGACCTGACGGAAGCGTACCGGGCGCTTTCGGACGGCAGGCCGGTCGGCGAAGTCACCCTGTCGAAAATCGAAAAATCGGTTGCCGACGGCTCGATGCCGATGGCCAAATACTACCTCGTGCACTGGGGATCGTCGCTTACCGACGCCAAAAAGGAGATTCTGCTCGATTGGGTGAAAAAACACCGGGCGGAACACTATCCGAATAACCTGTCGGCGACCGTTTTCGCCAACGAACCCATCCAACCGATCGCCGATTCGATCCCGGTGGACATCCGCAAAGTCGCACTCGGCGAAATGCTGTACAACGATCCGCGGCTGTCGTCGGACAACACGGTTTCGTGCGCGTCGTGCCATAACCTGCAAACCGGCGGCGTCGACAACAAAGCGTACTCGGAAGGAGTGGGCAAGCAACTCGGCGGCGTCAACGCCCCGACCGTGTTCAATGCCGTCTACAACTTCGTGCAGTTCTGGGACGGCCGGGCGGCGGATCTTGCCGAACAGGCCGGCGGCCCGCCGTTGAACCCGGTCGAAATGGCCAGCGCGTCGTGGGACGAAATCATCGGGAAATTGAAAACGGACAAAATCTTTACGAACGCTTTCACCGCCGTTTACCCGGAAGGCTACTCGGGCGAAACCATCACGGACGCCATCGCCGAATACGAAAAAACGCTGCTCACGCCCGATTCGCGGTTCGACCTCTACCTGAAAGGCGATTCGACGGCGTTGAGCGCGGAGGAGCTTCACGGATACGAACTTTTCAAAGAGAACCGCTGCGCGACCTGTCACGTCGGCCCGACGCTCGGCGGACAGTCCTACGAACTGATGGGACTCTACGGCGACTACTTCGCCGACCGCGGAACGGAAATGACCGAAGAAGACAACGGCCGCCACAAGCAAACCAAAACGGACTACGACCTGCACCGATTCAAAGTTCCCGGACTGCGGAACGTAGCGTTGACGGCTCCCTACTATCACGACGGGACGCGCCAGACGCTGGACGAAGCGGTCAGCGACATGGCGAAATACCAGGTCGGGAGAACGCTGCCCGAAAGCGACGTGAACGACCTGACCGCATTCCTCGAAACCCTGACCGGAAAGCCAACGGGCTGCCGCTCACGGACGGCAGCGCCCTGAACTGATCCTTCGACGGAGAAATACCTTGAAAAATTCCGCCGACAGCGGAATTTTTCATTTCCCTGAATACGGAACGCGCCACACGACCGTCGTTCGACCCGGCAAAACGCACTCCGCACCAAACAAAAAACGACGAAACATGAAAAGCAGAACCGAAAGCGAAATCAAACAACGGGTACAACGGCGGATCATCGCCTGTTCGGTACTGCTGATGGGCGGCAAATTTCTGGCGTTCGCCCTGACCAATTCGGTGGGTATCCTGACCGACGCGATGGAAAGCATCGTCAACGTAATCGCCGGATTCATCAGTCTGTACAGCCTGTACCGGGCCGCCAAACCGAAAGACGAAAACCACCCGTTCGGACACGGGAAAATCGAACTGATCTCGGCATCGGTCGAAGGACTGCTGATCGCCGTGGCGGGCGGGATCATCATCTTCGAAGGCGTCAGGCGGCTTTTCGAACCGGCCGCGATCGAAAACTGGATATCGGTATCGTACTGGTAGCCGCGGCCGGAGCGGTCAACTACCTGCTCGGCCGGTACAGCATCCGCACGGGCCGCCGATACGATTCGATCGCGCTGGTGGCCGGGGGCCGGCACTTGCAATCGGACACCTATTCGTCGATCGGCCTGGTCGCAGGCCTGTTGCTGCTGTACGTAACCCGCATCGGCTGGATCGACAGCGCGCTGGCGCTGATCTTCGGCGGCATTATCGTCTGGACGGGCTTTTCGATCCTACGTAAAACCGTGGCCAATCTGACCGACGAAGCCGACCGCGAATACCTCGAAAAAATGCGGACGACCATCGCGGAAAACCCGCACCCGGACTGGATCGACATCCATAACTTGAAAATGATCCAATACGGCAGTTACTTCTACATCGACTGCGACCTGACGCTGCCGTGGTATTACAACATCCGTCAGGGACACGCGGCCTGCACCGAACTGCGGGAAACCATCCGAAAAGGATTCTCCGACCGGGTGCTGCTGTCGATTCACACCGATTCGTGCGACGAAAAACACTGTAGCCACTGCGCCGTCGGCGACTGCCCGTACCGCCGCGAACGGTTTGCGGCTCCATTGATCTACACGCTGCGGGAACTGACCGAAACGGACGAAGACCGCGACGAGTAACCGTTTCGGCTCCCCCACCTCTCCGCAACGATGCCGGCCGTCGCTCACAAAACCGGCCCGGAAACATCCCCGCAAAACTCTTTTTCGAAAACGACAGCCGTTTTCAAAAATTCCGTACATTTGCCGCGGAAATTTCGAGGGAAAATTTTTACGATGGGAACATTGTCACTGAGCGCTACGAAATACTACCGGATCTCGGTCAGCGCTTTTTTCTTTATTCAGGGCCTGGTATTTTCGAGCTGGGCCAGCCGCATCCCCGACATCAAAGACGCCCTGCACCTGAACGAAGCGGTGCTCGGATCGGTGCTGTTCGCGCTGCCGGTCGGACAACTCTCCGCAATGGCGCTGTCGGGCTACCTGGTCAGCCGCTACGGCAGCAAGCTGGTACTGACCGTAGCAGCGTTGCTCTACCCGGCCGCGCTGGTCGGGCTCGGAGCGGCCTCGTCGATCGGACAGCTCACGCTGGGACTCTTCCTGTTCGGCATCACGGCCAACCTGTGCAACATCGCCGTCAACACGCAGGGAGTCGGCGTCGAACGGCTCTACAACCGCAGTATCATGGCGTCGTTCCACGGCTTGTGGTCGCTGGCCGGATTCTGCGGAGGGCTAGTTAGCACGCTGATGGTCGGTTACGACATTCCGCCGCTGATGCATTTCTGCATCATTTATGCGGTTACATTCGCGGTGCTCGTCACGATGCGCGGCTCGATGCTGCCGCGCGACGCCAAGCCGGCCGACGAAAAAACCGAAAAAGGTTTTCGTCCGTCCCGACCGTTACATCCTGCTGCTCGGACTGATCGCTTTCGGCAGCATGGCCTGCGAGGGAACCATGTTCGACTGGAGCGGCGTCTATTTCGAAACGGTCATCCGACCTCCGAAAGAGCTGATCCGGCTCGGCTACATCGCCTTCATGTGCACGATGGCCTGCGGCCGGTTCACCGCCGACCGGCTCGTAACGCGGTTCGGAGCGATCCGGGTGATCCGCGCCAGCGGCATCGTCATCGCGATCGGGTTGCTGCTGTCGGTGCTGTTCCCGCACCTGACTACCGCCACGCTGGGATTTTTGCTGGTCGGATTCGGGACGTCGTCGGTCGTGCCGTTGTGTTACAGTTTGGCCGGGCGGTCGAAAACGATGCTGCCGGGGGTGGCGCTGGCGACCGTCTCGACGATCGGATTTTTCGGGTTTCTGCTCGGCCCGCCGGTAATCGGCTTCATCGCCCACGCGTTGAATCTGCGTTGGTCGTTCGCGCTGATCGTCCTGATCGGCCTCACGACGACCGTCGCCGCCCCGATGCTGCGACAGAAATAGTTCCGGGCTCCCGCTCCGCCGGAATAGGCGGCCGAAATCCCCTTCCGAGAAGTATCGCATACGATTTTTTTCGCTATATTTGAACGAAACGCATCAAACGATACCGATATGAAAAAAATCAACCGACGCACTTTTTTGCAGCAGGCGGGACTCGTAACCGCCGCCCTCGCCGCGGGAATGTACGATCAGGTCGCAGCGCGGCCGTCGAGCGGCACGGCCGCCGGAAGCCTACCCTCAGCGGCAACCGACGACATCACTTCCGAAAACGGCCGGTTCACCGCCGCGCTTCGGGATCACGGCCGGGCGCTGACCAACCCGGGCATGGGCTGGACGATGCATTTTTACTCGAACATCCTCTCCAACTACGGATCGCAGCTCGAACCGTCCGATACGCTGGACGATTTTCCGGGGCTGAGCACCGTCTACCTGCGGGTTCCGTGGGCCTTTCTCGAACCCGAGGAAGGCAAATTCGTCTGGGAACTGCTCGACACCCCGGCGCAGCGCTGGATCGACAAAGGCAAATACGTCGCCTTCCGCGTCAGCGCGACCGAAAGCTGGCTGTACCACGCCACGCCGAAATGGGTATTCGACGCCGGAGCGACGGGATACGACGTCGAAGGTCATTACCTCGAACCCGACTACGAAGACCCGGTATTCATAGAGAAGGTGGAAAACTTTTTGCGGGCGATGGCCGAACGCTACGACCGCAACCCGCACGTCGCCTTCGTGGACGTCGGACACTTCGGGATGTGGGGCGAGGGCCATACGGTCATGAGCACGCCGAAGCACGGCCGTTCATGGGGCCTGGAAACCCAGAAAAAACACATCGACCTGTACTGCAAGCATTTCAAAAACACCCAACTTTGCATCTCGGACGACTTTGCCGGGCACGACGCGCCGGGCAGCCCGTTTCCCGATCACCGATTACGCCTTCTCGCGCGGCGTGACCATCCGCGACGACAGCATCCTGGTGCAACCGCCGCCTCATTCGTGGTACCACAGCGAAATGGCTCAGCTCTTCTGGCCGACGCTGCCGGTAATCCTCGAACACGAACACTACGGCGGATCGAAAGAGCGCGGCAGTTGGGACAAAAATCTGCTGGTCAAGTCCGTCGAGGATTACCACGCCTCGTTCATGTCGATTCACTGGTGGCCGCGCATCCTGCTCGAAGAGAACCGCGACGCGATCGACCGGATCAACCGCCGGATAGGTTACCGCCTGCAGGTATCCGGAATATCGTGGCCCGAAAGCGTAAAAATGGGCGAACCGTTGGAAATCCGTTCCGCATGGAGCAATGCGGGCGTAGCCCCCTGCTACCGCGGCGGCCACCCGTGTTTCACGTTGAAAGACGACAAAGGGGGAATCGTATCGGCGCTGGTGGTCGACGATTTCGACCTGCGCTCGCTTCCGGTTTGCGAAGCGGGAAAAACCGAAGAACGGCAAATCGTTTCGACGTTCCGGATCGCTCCGCGCTATGCCGACAAAGCGGGCACTTTTTTCCGCGCGTGCAAACCGGGCGTTTACGACCTGTACGTCTCGGCCGGTATGCGCGACGGCACCCCGGTCTACGAACTGCCCTACAACGGCAATGACGGACGGCGACGCTATAAACTGGGACGGATTACGGTTAGCGAATAAACCGACGGACACGACGAAGGGGTTCCGCTTTGAAAAGCGGAACCCCTTCGTCGTGTCATAGATGCTTTTACAGAACTTCGGCCTTGTATCCGGCCTGCTCCACCGTCCGGACGATCTCCCCGTCGGACAGGTCGGACGTTACGGTCAATATTCTCTCGGCGTGCTCAAATCGATCGACCAGCTTTCGGCCGGCACGATCTTGTTCAGCGCCTCCCCGATGCGGGCGACGCATCCGCCGCACTTGGCGTTAGTTTTGAATCTTGCTGTTTTCATATCTTCTTCATTCTATATTCTATTCGAGACAAACTGTCGCGGTATCCATTTTCACGGTCACCATCCGGTGGTAATTCGCTCCGGACGAAACGGCCGGGTCAAGCAGATGGTACAGCGGCGTAAGCCGGAACCCGTACCTTCAATCCGGAAAGCATCCGGTCCGTCGGCGACGATCGGGAATTCTTTCCCGGCCAGTTCCAGCGGAGCGTCCGCTTCATAACCGAGCACCAACGGCCCATACATCGCCTTATAAAGCGTTTTATCGGCAATATCCCGGTTCTCGAGCGGCACCCAGCGGGGTTCGAAGCCGTAATTCAGCGCCACCGTATCGCCGGCGTCGAAATGCCCGCTCACCCGCAGGAATCCCTGCACGAAATGTGCCGAAACATCCGAATGCGACGGCAGTTGCACCGAATCGGGACGAAGGTAAGACGGCACCGCCAGCGCAAGGGTCACGACGCGCTTCGGCGCTTCGGTCACGATGAACTCGACCCGGTTCCCGAACGGGTAACCGGTATGTTGCGAGAGCGCGATGTTTCGGTCGGGCAGCGCGAGCGTACTCTCGTGATAGAACGGAACGTACACCGTATCCGCCTCTACGAAATAGGCGTATTCCGCAGCGCGGCCCAATCCCTCTCCGCCGCGCATCGTGCAGCACCAGGTCGCCTCGTCGGCATGGATCGCCAAGTCGGGCGACACGACGCCCACCGGCCGGTCACACCCGAATCCGCCGTTGGCACGCTGCGTAGCGGCTATCCCGTTCAGGTAGATCTTATCGGCGTCCTCGAGGTATTGCGGATTCCGCGTAACAGCCCACAACTGCGTGGCGACCAGATAAGAATCAATGATCGCGCAAGGCTCCGTCCAGGTATCGTAACGCCCGAACCAGTTGTAATTCTCGTAATTTTCGGTCATGCCGAACTCTTTATACAATTTCCAGCGTGTCTCGACCTTAGGAATCAGCGTCGTATCCCCGGTCAGGGCCGCATAGCGCAACATCCCGCGCATGGCGGTCAACGACGCATGAGTCTGCGCCTTGATTCCCACCAGATCCATTCTCTCAAAAAGAGCGATCAGCTTTTCTATCAATGCCTTGGACTGCTCCGACGGAACATACTGGTACGAATGGATCAATCCTTCCATCCCGATGAATACGCAGCCGATATCCGACGACAGCCGCCAGCCGCCAACCGTATTCTGCACGCTGCCGGACATGTCTCCCGTACCGGCAATTCGCTCCTTGTCGCTGAGCGGATATTTGTCGACGAACGGCGCGATCGGAATGAACAAAAAAGCGTCCACGATCGTCCGCGCGATTTCCAGTGCCTGCGGATCCTGTTTCCACGCATAATATTCGCACAGCCCGCGCAACAGCCAGCCATGCCCGGACAACTGCTGTTCGTCGACCTCCCCTTCGTGGATCGAACCGAGATAGCCTTTGGCGTTCAGGTGTTCGGGCAGCAGGCGGATCAGTTCGCCGAGGTATTTCGGCTCGCGATGCGAAGCGCGTCCGTCGAGCACCAGGGCGAGAATCGTCCGCCCCTCCTTGTCGCCGGGCCATCCGCCCGACTCCTGTTCGGTCCAATAGACCTGTTCCGGCTGATACAGTTCGGTTTCCATCCGGTCGAAATTGCGGCTCAGGCGATCGCCCAATTCACCGCCGACCGTAACGTTCTCGAATCCGGCCGGAGCCAGCGTCCGATCCCCGTCCTGCAAGCAACCCGCCATAAAACCGGCTGAGCAGAACACTGCCAGATAACTCCAAAATTTTCCTTTCATCGGTTCTTCGATTTTGATTCAGTAGTTCTAATTCCCGCTGCCAAACATCCGTCACTCGGACTTGAACCTGCGGATCTCTTCCTTCAATATTTTCAAATATTTGTCGCCGTGCTCCACGGAGGGCTCGATATCCTTGCTGACCTCGACGCTCGGCTGTTCGCCGGTCGTCCATTCGTTCCACGACACGACCATCGCAAAACGGGTTCCGATCTCCCGGGCGCGGGCGAACTGCTCTCGGAGCGTTTGCCCGTCGCGGCGTCCTTTTTCCGGAATGTAACCGGCATCGCCCGGATCGCCCTGCTTGCGGGTCGCAGCGCAGACGACCATCGTCTCGGGTTTCCCGTCGTAGATCGGATAGGTCTGCTCGCCGCGGTCTTCCCCATGCCCAGTAACCGTATTTGCTGACCCGGTCTTCGGTGCGCAGCGACGGCTGTTCCGGAGACGTACCCGGTCATCCAGCGTACCGTGAAACGGTCGTCGTTCCACTCCGGGGTTCCGTTCTGCCACGGCGACGGCGTATCGACATACACCACCAACAGCGGCTTACCCAGGTATAGCTGCATCATGTCCTTGTATTTCGGATTGTTGGCGTACATGTCGTACACCTGGTCGGCCTTCTTCTGCAACCGGCCGTCGTCAGCGGCTTCCGGAGCCCCGGTCACCCCGATGAAAATACTGATCTTCGGATGTTTCATCCCTACTTTGCCCATCTTGTAGTACTCGTCGAACAGGATGGCCGTAGCGTCCTCGATCAAATCCTGCTTCCCGCCTACCCAAAATTCGTCGGGATCGTAAGTCACGTTGTTCGACCAGTCGAGCCAGATAAAGTCGACGCCCGCATCGGTCAGCCACTCGGCATGTTTACGCATGACGCGGCGGTCACGCGAATCGTACCGGCCCAGCGCCGGCATCCCCCACGTATTTCCCCAAATATCGTTATCCATCCAAGAAGTGTAGGCGATGCCCACCTCGCGCTCGGACGGCGGAACAGGAGTAACTTTCCGGTTGTCTTTTCCGCCGGAAACGTCCGCGCAGCAAAGCGTTCCGGCCGTCAGGATCAGGATTGCCGCAAGCGCTCCGAATCGAATCGTTCTTTTTTTCATCGTTTTGAATCAGTTAGTTAGGTTGGAAATGGTTTTTCGTTATTCCGGCTGCTCCGGTATGCGGGAAGGCAGCTTCATCCGCATACCGTTCTCGCGAGTCAGCCGCAGGTCGAAATCGCTCTGCGGCCGGCGCCAATAGCTCATCATATTGTCCGGAGCCGACGGATCGGACAAGTGGCCGCCCCCTTTCCAGGTCTGGAATTCGTCCCAGTCCTTACCGTTCCACATTTTCAGGACATAGATCATCGAAACGGCACATCCTTCCAGGGAATCAGGTCTTCGATCAGCACCGTTTTGGCGCGTTTGCAGACTTTCACTTTGCGGGTAAACGACGAAGTCGTCAACAGTTCGATCTCTTCGGGCGTACAATATTTCCGCAGGTTCTCGTTCGAGAACAGGCATTTCTGCTCCGCGACAAAGCCGGAGGGCCGGTTCTGTACCGTATCGAGCAACGGATAAACCGAACAATTCGGTGATGCTCCCCAACTGAGCGGATGTTTTTCGTCTCATTCAGGTAAGACGGACGCGAATAGCGAAGAACGCAGAACATCATCCCGCCGCCGAACAGAACCGTATCGGTTTTCGGGTCGATCTCGCAGGCAGCCAGCATACGGGCCGCCGCCCGATCCAGCGGGCAACTCCCATGCTGCGTATAAAAACTGCCGAAGTAGAACGACAATCCCAACCGGTCGTTCCGGAAAGTGCCGGCGGTGTCGACGACCCGGCTCGCGGAATCGACCCGATAACGCTGCACGCCGCAGGAAACGAAACTCCCGGCGCACAGAAACGCGCAGAAAACGAGCAACCATCTTTTCATCATTCGGTCAGTTTTAGGTCAGTTCTCTTAAAAACACAAATTCCCGGAAAGAAACCTGATTCTCTCCGGGCTTGTTTGCAGGCCCGATCGGGGCCGGGAAGAAACGCTACTTCTTCGGCTTCGGAGCCAGAATCAGGATCATCCGCTTCCCTTCGAGGCGCGGCATCTGCTCCACTTTGGCCAGCTCTTCCAGATCGGTCGCGAAACGCAGCAACAAGATTTCGCCCTGATCCTTGAACACGATCTGGCGTCCTCTGAAAAAGACGTAGGCTTTCACCTTGGCCCCCTCTTTCAGGAAGTTCTCGGCGTGTTTCAGTTTAAAATCGTAATCGTGGTCGTCGGTATTGGGCCCGAAACGGATCTCCTTGACCACCACCTTGACGATCTTCGATTTGATCTCTTTCGCCTTTTTCTTCTGCTGATAAAGGAATTTCGAATAATCGACGATCCGGCATACGGGCGGATCGGCCTTCGGAGAGATCTCCACCAGATCCAGGCCCATCTCGTCGGCTTTGTTCAGCGCATCGCGCAGCGACATCACCTCCGGCTGCTCGATATTGTCGCCGACCACCCTGACCTGCGGCGCCGTAATAAAATTATTGATCTTATGCGCGGCCTCTTTTTCCGGCATTCTTCCCCTCATGTAGGGTCTCGATTGTGGTTTCGTAATTATAGTTTTGTCCTCCTTACGTTAGTGAAACAAAATTTTATCTGTAAAAACGGGAGCCGTTTGCGGCTCCGGTTCCGGCGCGGCATCCGCCTCCCGTTTTCATCCTTTTCTATTTATTCAACTTCTGAATCTCGTCGGCGACCATCTTGCGGATCAGTCCGACGAAATCGTCCTTCGTCATCACGCCCTTGTCGCCTTCGCCCTGGGCGCGGACAGCCACCGTGCCTTCCTGTTCCTCCTTTTCCCCGACGATCAGCAGGAACGGAATCCGTTTCAGTTCGTTGTCCCGGATCTTCCGTCCGATCTTCTCGTTACGGTCGTCCACCTGAGCACGAATATCGGAATTATTTAGAAAATCTGAAACTTTTTTTCGCATAATCGTTGAATTTTTCGCTGATCGGCAGCACGACCACCTGGTCGGGAGACAGCCACAACGGGAATTTTCCGCCGGTATGCTCAAGCAGGACGGCCACGAAACGCTCCATCGAGCCGAACGGCGCGCGGTGGATCATGATCGGGCGATGCTCCTTGTCGTCCGACCCTTTATAAGTCAGGTCGAAACGTTCGGGCAGGTTGTAATCCACCTGGATCGTTCCGAGCTGCCACTGGCGGCCGATCGCATCGCGCACCATGAAGTCCAGCTTCGGCCCGTAGAAGGCGGCCTCGCCGAGTTCGACGGTCGTATTCAGTCCCTTTTCGGCGGCCGCCTCGATGATCGCCTGTTCGGCCTTGTGCCAGTTTTCGTCCGAGCCGATGTACTTCTCCTTGTTGTTCGGATCGCGCAGCGACACCTGTGCGGTAAATTTATCGAAACTCAACGTCTTGAAAATATACAGCACGATGTCGATCACCTTCATGAACTCGTCCTTCAACTGGTCGGGACGGCAAAAGATGTGGGCGTCGTCCTGCGTAAACCCGCGCACCCGGGTCAGCCCATGCAACTCGCCGCTCTGTTCGTAGCGGTACACGGTGCCGAATTCGGCGAAACGCAACGGCAGATCTTTGTAAGAACGCGGTTTGAATTTGTAGATTTCGCAGTGGTGCGGGCAGTTCATCGGCTTGAGCAGAAACTCCTCGCTGTCATCCGGCGTATGGATCGGCTGGAACGAGTCTTTCCCGTACTTGGCGTAATGCCCCGAAGTAACGTACAGGTCTTTCATCCCGATGTGCGGCGTGATTACCTGTAGGTACCCGTACTGCTTCTGCACGTTCCTCAAAAAGTGTTCCAAACGATCTCTGAGCGCAGCGCCTTTCGGCAGCCACAACGGCAAGCCCGCTCCCACGCGCGGCGAAAAACAAAACAGTTCGAGCTCCTTGCCGAGCTTGCGGTGGTCGCGCTTCTTGGCCTCCTCGAGCATCGCCAGGTATTCGTCGAGCATCGATTTTTTCGGAAACGTGATTCCGTAGATACGGGTCAGCATCTTGTTGTTCTCGTTGCCGCGCCAGTAGGCCCCGGCCACCGAAGTCAGCTTGATCGCCTTCACGTACCCCATGTGCGGCAGGTGCGGCCCGCGGCACAAATCGGTAAAATTACCGTTCGTATAGAAACTGATCGTCCCGTCTTCGAGCCCCTCGATCAATTCCACTTTATACTGGTCGCCTTTTTCGGTATAGGTCTTCATCGCCTCGGACTTGCTGACCTCGCGGCGACAGATCGCCTCCTTCGTGCGCGCCAGTTCTTCCATCTTTTTCTCGATCTTCGGCAGATCGCCTTCGGTGATCGGCGCCGGACTGTCCACATCGTAGTAAAAGCCATTCTCGATGCTCGGCCCAATCCCGAACTTGATCCCCGGATAGAGCGCTTCGAGCGCCTCGGCCAACAGATGCGACGAAGAGTGCCAGAACGCTTTCTTGCCTTCGGGATCTTCCCATTTGTGCAATTTGACCGACGAATCTTCGTTGATCGGGCGGTTCAGATCGACGATCTCGCCGTTGACCGAAGCCGACAACACCTCCTGCGCCAGGCGCGGGCTGATGCTCTCCGCAATTTGCATTGCGGTCGTTCCCTGGGCGTACTCACGAATGCCGCCGTCGGGAAAAGTTACTTTTATCATCATGAATCTATTCGTTTATCCGGCGCAATACGAGCTGCGCCGGCTGGTATTCGTTATGCTTTTTCCGGTTCATCGGGCAGCTCGGATGCCGACACGTCGGCGCCGCTGTCCCGTTTGTATTTTTGCAACGGGTTCGCCGTAATCGCCGCGTATAGGCGGCGGCTGCGCACTACGTCGAGCGCGAGGTAGATCGCATCGCGCATTGCGCTCTCGTCGGCCCGGTTCTCCCCGGCGATGTCGAAACCCACGCCGTGCGCCGGACAGGTGCGGACGACCGGCAACCCCGCCGTAAAGTTCACCCCGCCGCAACTGAGCGCCTTGAATGGAGCGAGTCCCTGATCGTGGTACATCGCCAGCACGGCATCGTATTTCATATAACCGGCCGAAGCGAAAAAACCGTCGGCGGCAAACGGTCCGAAAGCCAGTATTTTCTGCTGGGAAGCAGCCTGAATGGCCGGAACGATGATCTCCTTCTCCTCGCTGCCGATCAATCCTCCGTCGCCGGCATGCGGATTGAGACTCAGTACGGCGATGCGCGGTTCGCGCACCGAGAAATCCTGGATCAGCGACTGCCGGAGCTCGCGCAACTTGGTCACGATCCGCTGTTTGGTAACCGATGCGCTGACCTCCGAAACCGGGATATGAATGGTTACCAGCCCCACCTTCAGCAGATCGCTGCACATCAGCATCAGCGGATCGCCGCCGAATTCGTGCGCGAAAAATTCGGTATGCCCGGTAAAGCCGAACTGTTCGCCCTGCACGTTCTCCTTGCAGATCGGAGCCGTAACCACCGCGTCGATCAGGCCGGCTTTCAGGTCGGCGGCCGCAGCCCGGAGCGCAGCGACGGAAGCCTCGCCGGCCGCCGCGCTCAGCACGCCCGGTTCGACGCGCAGGTCGCCGGACACGCAATCGACCAGGCTGATCCGTTTCGGAGCGGCCTCGCGGGCCGACACAACCGTACTGAATCCGAAGTTTTCCGCCGCTTCGATCTGTTTTTTATAAAAAGAAGCCGCCTTGGCCGAACCGTAAACGATCGGCGTGCACAATTCGCACATTCGCGGATCGCAAAGCGTCTTGATAATCACCTCGTATCCGATGCCGTTCACATCGCCCTGCGTAATACCGATCCGTATTTTGGAATCACTCATACGTCATTTATTTGAAATTCCGGCGTCTCCGGCTAAAACCCGCAGACAACCGCCGTTCGAAAATAGAATATGCAAAGATATAAAACTATCTCGAATAAATATCGCACTGCAACTGTAACTTTTACACCTCTTTCCCGTTATATAAATAATTTCACAGGATTCCGGTCGGATAATCACGACCCGTTATGAGAAAAATACTCTTTTGTTCGCATTGCTCGTCCCGGGAATCGCTCTGGCAGCCCAGACCCAGATGGTACGGCTGACCCGTTTCGAAGGGAAACCGATCGCCGGCGTAGCGGCCTCCGGCTCTTTCAACGTGGAGTTGATCCGCTCCGACCGGACGTATGCCGTCGTAGAGGTCAACGCCGAATACGAGGATATCCTGCTGTTCGAGTTGGACGGTCGGGGCGTAGTCACGGTAGGATTCAGGACGAACGCTCCGCTTCCGTTTCGAAAACAACCTGGTTTGCCGCGCCAGAATCTACCTGCCGCACCCCGAATTCATTCACGGGTCGGAGCGGCCAGCATCGCTTGCAGCGGCGGTTTCGAAAGCAACGCCCTGCAGATCGAACTGAACGGAGCGGCCAAACTCAACGGGCTGGAGATCGCGGTCACCGGAGAGGTAAACCTGCAATGCAGCGGAGCCAGTCGGATGACCGACGCCGCGATCAACTGCCGGGAATTGAACGGCATCCTGAACGGGGCCTCGAAAGCCGATATCCGGGAGTTCAGCGGCAACCTGTTCTGCGATATCTCCGGGGCCTCGCGCATCCGCATGGCCGGCAACGCCGGGATCGCCGACATCAAGGCCAGCGGAGCTTCGAATTTCGACGGGCAGCAACTCAGTTCGCGGGATTGCCGGATCGAAGCGTCCTCGGCGTCGAAAGTAAACACCGGAACCGTACTGGGAGACCTGACGGCCAACGGAAACAGCGCCTCCAGCATCACTTACAAAGGAGACCCGACGATCCGGAGCATCACCATCTCTTCCGCATCGTCGATAAAAAAAGCACTCTGACAAGTCAACTGCATAATTAGATTAGGATTAGTTTTGTTTTGTTGGACGGAGCCGCCTTTTGAGTTGGGCGGCTCCGTTTTTTGCATTTAGACATCGTATATTTACAATTTATTTTGACCGGACACGTCATAAATAAATTATATTTGCAACGTAATTCTAAACCTGAATGAATGAAATCCTTTAAAATCGGGGATCTGACCATCAAACTCCCTATCATACAAGGCGGTATGGGAGTAGGCATATCTCTTTCGGGGCTGGCCTCGGCCGTAGCCAACGAGGGAGGCGTAGGGGTGATCTCCTGTGCAGGAATGGGCCTTTTGTACCCGAAATTTTCCAAAGACTATCTGACCAATAGCATAATGGGCCTCAAAGAGGAGATTCGCAAAGCGCGAACCAAAACGCGCGGAGTGATCGGAGTCAATGTGATGGTCGCGCTGAGCAACTTCTCGGACATGGTCAAAACATCGATCGCGGAGAAGGCCGATATCATCTTCTCCGGCGCGGGACTGCCGCTCGACCTGCCGTCCTACCTACAGCGGGAGAGCACCACGAAACTGGTGCCCATCGTCTCTTCGGCCCGCGCGGCGAAGATCATCTGCGAAAAATGGAAAGCGAACTACGACTACCTGCCCGACGCCATCGTCGTCGAAGGTCCGAAAGCGGGCGGTCACCTCGGCTATAAAAACAACCAGATCGACGACGCCAACTACTCGCTGGAACACATCGTTCCGGAAGTGGTCGCCGAAGCGCGGCATTTCGAAAAGCTCTACGGCCGCCGCATCCCGGTGATCGCCGCCGGAGGACTCTATACCGGCGAAGACATCTACCGGATCATGGAACTCGGCGCCGACGGGGTGCAGCTCGGCAGCAAGTTCGTGACGACCGAAGAATGCGACGCGTCGCAGGCGTTCAAGGACACTTATATCAATTCCCGCGAGGAAGACATCGAAATCATCGCCAGCCCGGTAGGAATGCCGGGGCGCGCGATCGCCGGGGAGTTCATCCGCCGGGTGCGCGAAGGGCTGACCCGTCCGAAGAAATGTCCGTTCCACTGCATCAAGACCTGCGACTACACCAAAAGTCCCTACTGCATTATCATGGCGCTGTACAATGCGGCCAAAGGCAACCTGTCCCGCGGATACGCTTTCGCAGGAGCCAATGCGTTCCTGTCCAAAAAGATCACGAGCGTCCGCGAAACGATCGCTTCGCTACAGGCCGAGTTCCGCGCGGCGGAACTGCGCCGCAAACGCGGCCCGCTGTCGGTATAACGCCAGACAGGGACGGGCGGCCGCCTGTTTTCAAAACGGTATTCGGAGATATTTCCTATCTTTGGGTATCGTTTTTGTTTGATACCTGTCGATTAATCGAAATTTAAGTTATGAAGGAAACCGTTCGCAAAAATTACCCGGTACTGGAAATGAGCTGCGCGTCCTGCGCCATGAGCGTCGAACAAACCGTGCGGAAACTGCCCGGAGTCACCGACGCATCGGTGAATTTCGCATCCAACCGGCTGTCGGTTGGATTCGACGAATCGCAGATCACGCCGCAGCAAATCCGCGCCGCCGTCCAGGCTTCGGGATACGACCTGATCATCGACGAACAGGGCGGAGAGGTCAAACAGCAGCAGGCCGAACGCAACCGCTACCTGCGCCTGCGGTACGACACGATCGGAGCGTGGCTGTTCTCGCTGCCGATCGTCGTGATCGCCATGCTGTTCATGCACATGCCTTACGGCAACTGGATCATGCTCATACTGTCGCTGCCGGTATTGTTTTTTTTCGGGCGCGGCTTTTTCGTCAACGGATGGAAACAACTGCGCCACCGGCAGGCCAACATGGATACGCTGGTGGCCCTCAGCACGTCGATCGCTTTCCTGTTCAGCCTGTTCAACACCGTTTACCCGCAGTTCTGGCTCCGGCGCGGACTCGAACCGCACGTCTATTACGAAGCCGCCTGCGTAATCATCGCATTCGTGCTGGTCGGCAAACTGCTCGAGGAACGCGCCAAAAGCAACACATCGTCCGCCATTAAAAGACTGATCGGCCTGCAGCCGACCACCGCCCGGCTCGTGAGGGGCGATCACGAAGAGGACGTTCCGATCTCCGCATTGCAGGTGGGCGACCGGGTTTCGGTACGCCCGGGCGAAAAAATCCCGGTGGACGGCGTCGTTCGCGACGGATCGTCGTACGTAGACGAAAGCATGATCACCGGCGAACCGCTGCCCGTCGGCAAGGAGGCCGGGGACAAAGTGGTGGCCGGCACGATCAATTCGCGCGGGACGTTCGTTCTCGAAACCACCGGAGTCGGCAGCGACACGCTGCTGGCCCGGATCATCCGCATGGTACAACAAGCCCAGGGCAGCAAAGCCCCGGTACAGCGCATCGCCGACCGGATCGCGGCAATTTTCGTACCGACGGTCATCGGCATCGCGCTGCTGACCTTCGCGCTGTGGCTGGCCATCGGCGGCATGGACTATTTTTCGTATGCCCTGCTATCGGCCGTCTCGGTGCTGGTCATCGCCTGTCCCTGCGCGCTGGGACTGGCTACGCCGACCGCGCTGATGGTCGGCATCGGCAAAGGAGCCGAGAACCAGATCCTAATCAAGGACGCGACGGCCCTCGAACAACTGTGCCGGATCGATACCGTCGTCATGGACAAGACCGGTACGCTGACCGAAGGGCGCCCTTCGGTCGTCGACTGGATCGCCGCAGGCCCCGACCTGCCGGAGTACCGAAACATGATCTGCGCCGCCGAAATGAAATCCGAACATCCGCTGGCCAGCGCCATCGTAAACTACCTGTCGGCACACGAAGCGCAACCCTGCGAAGTGACCTCGTTCGTCAGTCTGACCGGGCGCGGAATCCGTTTTACGGCCGGCAACGCGGACTACTGGCTCGGCAGCCGCAACCTGATGGCCGAACAAGGCGCCGCGCCGGCCGAAGAAACGGACGTGCGGATCGAAACGGCCCAGCAGACTGGCGCAAGCATCGTCTATTTCGGCACGGCCGACCGACTGCTGGCCGTCATCGTTATCAACGATACGCTGAAAGCGACCACGCCGCCCGCCCTCGACCAACTGCGCAGGCTGCACATCGACATCGCCATGCTGACCGGAGACAGCCGTAAGACAGCGGCCGCGCTGGCCGAACGGCTCGGCATCCGCCATTACCGGGCCGAAGTGTTGCCCGACGACAAAGACAAATACATCCAACAATTGCAGCGGGAAGGTAAGCGCGTAGCGATGGTCGGCGACGGCATCAACGACTCGCAAGCGCTGGCTCGCGCCGACGTCAGCATCGCAATGGGGCACGGCACCGACATCGCAATGGACGTCGCGATGGTCACGCTGATGAATTCCGACCTGCTGCTGCTGCCGAAAGCCTACGTTCTGTCGCGCAAAACCGTCCGGCTGATCCGGCAGAACCTGTTCTGGGCGTTTATTTACAACCTGATCGGCATCCCGATCGCGGCCGGCGTGCTCTACCCGCTGTACGGCATCCTGATGAATCCGATGCTGGCCGGAGCCGCCATGGCGTTCAGTTCCGTATCGGTAGTCGCCAACAGCCTGCGTCTGAAATGGATGTCCACAGGAACGCCGCCTCTTTCGTCCGGCCGCCCGAACAACGTTCGCGCCGATTAAAACACAGAACGCTCTCCCCGGTCGGGGAGAGCGTTCTGCATATCGGATAAAATCCGCAGGTACTATTTCAGCCGCATCAACGCTGCGATTTCTTTCGGCAGGTCGGTGTTGTCCATGATCCCGTTGATCCGGTCGGCGCACGCGCCGTACAGGTAAACGGGCACCAACGTACCGGTATGTCCGGTCGTGCCGAACTGGTATCCGATCCCGCTTTCGGAGAGCGTGAAATCGGTCTTGTTGCTCGTGATCGACAGTCCGGAAGTTTCGTGATCTGCCGTCACGACGACCAGCGTGCCGGGATGGGTGTCGGCAAAATCCATCGCAGCGCCGACAGCCCGTTCGAAATCGCGCGTCTCGGCCAGGATGCCTTCCGCATTGTTGGCGTGCCCTTCCGAATCGATTTGCGATCCTTCGATCATCACCATGAAACCCTTTTTGGAGCCGGCCGCATTGTTCGACAGGATTTCGAGCGCCTTTTTGGTCGCATTGCACAGGTAATTTTCGTCGCGGCCCTTCATCACCGTCGGCATGTACTCGTCGGCGAACAGTCCGACCACCTTGCCGCGGTCCACCCCGTTCAGTTCGTTCATATCGTACACGACGCGGTAGTCCTTCGTTTTCAGCGCGTCGATCAGCGGTTTGCCGTCCTTCTGTCCTTCCTGCAGGAACTTCTTGCCACCGCCCAACGCAACGTCCACGCCGCTCTCGACGAACTGCTCGGAAATTACGTCCAGATCGCCGCGACTGGGCACGTGTGCGAAGAAAGCGCCCGGAGTCGCATGTTGTAGGTAGACGGTTACGACCAAACCGGTCTGGTATCCCTCCTCTTTGGCCCGCTCCATAATCGATTTGAAAACCTGCCCGTCGGGTTCCCCCATTCCGAGCATACCGTTATCGGTTTTGTTCCCCGATGCCAGAGCGGTCCCGGCAGCGGCCGAATCGGTCACGCGGTTGTTCGCCGAGTAGGTCTTAATCAGGGCGATGTTCCCGCTGCGGTCGAACGCCGTGGGCCGGTAGCCGTTCTCAAGCATCATCATCGACACTTGCGACAATCCCATCCCGTCGCCGATCATGTAAATCACATTCTTTACCGCGCATTTTCCGCTTTTTTTAGGACCCGGTCCGGATTTGGCCGACAAATCCGCCGTCAATGCGGCCATCCATACGACAAGCAATCCCAAGACAATTTTTTTCATCTTCTTCTATTTTTAAGTTGACAAAATCTGTTTTTCGCTTAACAAAGATACGATTTTTACCCGAAGGTAGCGGTTAAGTTCCCGTTAAAATGATTTTCGGGCAAAAAATGCGGACGGATAATTTGTGCGAAACGAAATATTTGCTACTTTTGCACTCGCAAACGCCGAATGACGGCGGGATAGCTCAGCTGGTTAGAGCGCATGATTCATAATCATGAGGTCCGGGGTTCAAGTCCCCGTCCCGCTACTATAAAAGGTTATGACTTCCGTCATAACCTTTTTCGTTTATCAACTTAGTAAAATCGCGATTTACACACATACCCATAAAGCGATGCGACATCCGCTTCGCTTTATCGACGGATATCGATGCTATCAAATCAAACAGTCACACCTAATCGCTCCGTTTATTCAATTTCTCCAGAATTTCCTTAAAATCATATTTATACATCTCCTCCATATTATAATTCAGCGCATACAAATCCCCGTTGATCAAATCGACGGCATACGCAGAAACAAACCGATCCAATTTCACTTCGGCCAATGGATTCCCATCCCAGTCGAAAAACTGAATCACCGGCTTTTTCGACATCTCCTTTCCGATATTTTCTCTTTTCTCACCCAGGTACAAAGCGCCGAAAAAATCAGGGAATGCGACCAGATCCATATAAGTGCGCTTTCTGCTTTGGGGATCGAGATCTTGCACGTCGCCGATACGATCCAACTGTCTGCCGACACAAATCGTTTTCCCGAAAGAGCCGTCCGGAGAATATACGTTAATCTGATTTAATCTGTTAGGAGGCTTCGACAATCCGGCTACCGTCGGCATTGCATTTCGTTGCCGTCGACAGAATATTAAAATCTTCTCCCGCACGCACGGAAGAAAAATTTAACTTTTCGAGATTCTCCGGAATCGTTTTTCTCCTTTATGCAGAATGTATCTTATTTGTCGGGTATGCTCTTCATTAATCTCTTTACATAAAAAAGTCGTACTGTCCAATACGATAAACGCCGTCAGATTCCGAGGAAAAGAATCTTGCATCATTCTCATACGAAGCGCCTTGTTTTTTATCGTTTCAGATAAGTCCATTTTATAGGATTTCCCTGTCGGAAAACTGTATATAATAGCTTTGAGCCGGCCTTGCTCTTTCAGAAAATTTTGCTGCTTCACCCAAGGCGAAGACAACAGTTCGTTGGGTCCGTTTCCCTTCATCAAATATTTCCCCAAATGCTTATATTCGGGCAATGAGACAAGCGACCAGTACCCCTTATTATCGGATGTGGAAATGAGCAGCAATGAATCCCGAATAACAATACTCGATACCCCGATTACATCCGGATCGAAAAGCGTCCCCTGGCCGATCGTAAAAGTTTGCGGAAACGTATCGACATATGCGACCTCGTCCAGAATCATGTAATCCGCCGAAGAACGAACGACAGCCTGTCGGCAGGCTGAAACAAAAAAAAGAAAACGCTACGACCGAAACAACACATCGTTTATTCAGACCCAATCCTATTAAAACTCCGCTCTTATTTACAAATCAACAATTATTTGGAACACTTACCCCGACCGTACCATGTGCATTTGGAACGACATATTCCACAAAACTACGTGATCCGCAACGGAACACCGGCTCAACCTAATTTTTCTTATATTAAATCCTCATCAGCGAAGATATTTTATCTAAATTTACTATCTAAAGTTCAATTCTCATCGCATTTTTATTCTTTTTACATCGCCGATTCAACATGACTATCGACAAGATCGCCGATTCCGAAATCGAAACCGAATTCATTTTCCTTATATAAAATGGATTCGATTCCCGAATGAATCGTTATATTTGTATCAAACACGGAAGATGACACTCCAAAAAGTCTCAAAAACTCGCTGAATCGAACGTACCGACAACCATTTACAAAACTCGTATCATTACCAACTAACCCCACATTATTATGAAACGTTTCTTGACATGCTGCCTTCTGGCGGCAACCCTGGCCTGGTTCGGATGCGCCGAAAACCCGTCCAAAGGCAATGCCGGTTCTAATTCCGGCACCGACTCGACCTCCGTAACCGAAGGCCCCGTCCCGATGACCCATATCCTGATTTGCTGCCGCAGCGCGAACGAAGGAGTCATCAAGTTCAAGGTAGGCGACAAGTGGATCACCGATCACGATTACAAAACATCGACCAGGCCCGCGCGATCCTTTCCACGATCCAACAGGCCGGCATCAACAACGTGATCATCGACCTGACCAATCCCAGCCAATGGGCGACCGTTCCCGCGAGCTGGCCGGGATGCCAGCCCAACGAAAACGCCCTGTGGGACGTGGATACCAAGTACCAGGCTCGAAACCATCGAGACGGTGTGCAACGAACTGGGGATGCAGTTCATCATGTTCATCGGCAACCCGGCGGCCCACACGTTGGCCTACTGGAACGGCATCGCCAAACGCATCTGGGAAAACTGGGCCCAGAAGGATGTTTACCGCAAATACGGCTACGGAGACGACCGGCCGATGCTGGTGGTTTTCTACATGGGCGAAAACTTCCGGGAAATGTACGACGCCGCGCCGGACAACGAGAAAGACTACCTGGCTAAATTCCGGATCGGCACCTGCCAGGTCAACTCCCCGATGGATTTCGTCGCTTCGGACGGATGGGGGTACCGCAACCGCTCTTCGAGTTCGGATAACACGGTGCGGTTCGTCTGCCCGAACGAAGGAGTGGCTCCCGCAGACTGGAAACGCAGCACGCTGGATCAATGGAAAGAAAAGTAGCCTGGGCAGGCGAAGCGTCCGAATACTGCATCTTCGGCTCATACGACGACACGTGCGATGCGATCTTCTGGGGAATTGCCGACACCAAAGAGAGCAAAACGGCCCACAAACGCTATCCCAACGGAGAAAAACCGGACGATTATTACAATGTAGTAAAAGAATATCTTTCGAACCGGGACAAATAACAATAAGAAGTTACATCCGCTTTCGAACATCCATACCGGCAAGCGGCCCGTATCCCGATTTTTCACCGTCGGGAGATATACATAAAAGGTTCGGAGAATTTCCGAACCTTTTTATATGCTAAAAAATAAATTCGGAAACGCTCTTTCGGAGCGTTTCCAAAAGCGTGAGCAGCCGCAAACAATTGCAGCCGTTCTACGCTTATTTTCTTCCGGCAGATTTCCGGTCAGGAATCGTTTTCAGCCTCCCCGGAATTTTTACCGGAGCGTTCGGCATTCATGGCTTTGTACTTGTCGATCATCGAATGGACGAAGTTATACCCGGACATACTCCATTGCACGATGTTATAGATCAGGTTGGCCTTCCCGGTGATCTGCTCCATCAGGTAGCCCACCGAGAACATCTTCGAGATCCCGCGGTAATCGTCCCGCAACCTCCGTTCGACCGCGTCCAATTCATTTTCCACGCGCAAGCGTTCGATCTTGACGTCCTGCAGCGAACGGATCCGCTGATAATGTACTTTACTCATCGTCCGAATGTTTTTTACGCATGTCATACACCATTTTGCCGAACATCCTGGCCATCTGATCGACGATCAGCCTGCGGCGTACCGCATATACGATCGCCGCCAGCACGACGAACAGCCCTCCCATCAACAGTATGGCGCCGAGCATCGACCCGATTAACATGCCGATCACCCACGTCAGGGCCACGGCAAAGAACATCGCGGCGATCCACAGCAAAACAATCAGGACGACCACGCCGAACAGCGCGTTGAAAAAGGTCGAAAGATTCTCGATCAGGCCGAGCCGCAGACGATCCGCATAGAGCGCCGCATAATCCTTCACATCCCGAGTCGCCTGTCCGATCCGGCCCCTGTCGTTGTTTTCCATACCTACGGCGGATTTACTGTTGTTTGTGGGCGTACAATTCCTCCTCTACGGCATCCTTTACCTTCTGCTCGCCGTGTTTGATCTTATCGACGATTTTGTGACGCGTGTTCTGCCCCGAATCGGGAGCCAGCAGCAGGGCTACGACCGCACCGATGGCAGGCTCCGCCCAGAAACGAAAAAAGCATTGACCTTTCATGACTTTAATTTTTTAAGGTTTGAAAAATAATTTCTGAAATACCGGATTACAGTGTTCCGTATTCGGTTTTAACAAAAAAACAAACCACAATTCCCATTTCACGGAAAAATTGCGGACTTTCCGGCAATCCGGCCAAAAATAAAAAACGGAGCTTTTTTCAGAAATACCGCTCCCCTGCCATAAGGAAATTTACAAATCGGGCCCCAGACACGCATCATCCGCACAACTCCTTCCCCCTAAAAAACAGAGCCGATATTGCTATTTTAATGATATTATAATTTTCGTATAAATTACGAATCCCCCAAAGCAAACCTAAAGACAATCGACCATGCTAAAAAAACTGAACCTTGAAAAATTTGCCATGGTAGCTACATGGAAGAAGACGAGAAAAGCGCGGTAATCGGCGGAGACTGGTATTACGTCGCATCTACCAACCGGCTCGAAAGCATAGGACCGGGGATAATGCACGAATCATCGAAGACAAAACGACATTAATGAATAACGGATATTCGTCTTTAAGAAACTGCAACAAAATTCCACGAGTCTGAACACGGCAGAGTCGGGACAACAAAATGCGGTTCTTAGGGCGATGGTCAGTATCAATTCAAATGTACCCATAAGTGCTGCAAACTATGGAAGTACAGGCAGAGGAACAAGTTTTGCACAAACTTTACAAACATTAGATCCAATTACGAACCAACCGGTTACTGCCATTGCCATAAATTCCGGAACTAACTTTTTAACGCAGCCAATTTCTACGATTAAATGTGCGTTCTTATTTAATGAGAACGTCCATTCCAACCAATATGCAAATAACCAATGATTTATAGTATTTGTTTGTTCGCCGAAATAAATTCAGCTATTGGAAACCTGCAAGCCAGGATTCCGTACAACACTCCGATCCTCAAACCATTTTTCGTTCGAACGAGACGAAGCGCCCGTTATACGAGTAACCTTCAATAACGGACAAGTAGTATCGGTCACCGATGGCCCCTGATTCAATCCTTTGCCGCATAAAAAAGAGTCCCCGAATGCTCGGAGGACTCTAAGGAGGCGGCTACCTACTCTCCCACATGTTACTGCAGTACCATCGGCGTGAACGGGCTTAACTTCTCTGTTCGGAATGGGAAGAGGTGGAACCCCGCTGCTATAACCACCTAAATCTACATTGTTATAGCTAACAACATGATATCGTAAAGTTCTTTTGACTCAAACACCTTCTTTCGAGTATTTGACGATTCGAGGATGAGAAAAGGGCCCTCTGTAAAGAAAGTCATTCGGGCTATTAGTACCGCTCGGCTTTGACATCACTGCCTTTACACCTGCGGCCTATCAACGTAGTAGTCTCCTACGGCCCTCAAGGGAAATCTTATCTTGGGGTTGGCTTCGTGCTTAGATGCTTTCAGCACTTATCCAATCCGAACATGGATACTCAGCGATACACCTGGCGGCATAACTGATAAACCAGAGGTTCGTCCAACTCGGTCCTCTCGTACTAAAGTCAGGACCCCCAAATTTCCTACGGCCGCAACAGATAGAGACCGAACTGTCTCACGACGTTCTGAACCCAGCTCGCGTGCCACTTTAATCGGCGAACAGCCGAACCCTTGGGACCTTCTCCAGCCCCAGGATGTGACGAGCCGACATCGAGGTGCCAAACCGCCGCGTCGATATGAGCTCTTGGCGGCGATCAGCCTGTTATCCCCGAGTACCTTTTATCCTTTGAGCGATGGCCAGTCCACACAGAACCACCGGATCACTATGCCCTGCTTTCGCACCTGGTCGACTTGTTGGTCTCACAGTCAAGCACCCTTGTGCCATTGCACTCTGCGCACGGTTACCATTCGTGCTGAGGGTACCTTTGGGAAGCCTCCGTTACGCTTTTTGGAGGCGACCACCCCAGTCAAACTACCCACCAAACGGTGTCTCCCTTGCGGGGTTAGAATTCAAATACACAAAGGGCAGTATTTCAACGTTGACTCCACGATACCTAGCGGCACCGCTTCGCAGTCTCCTGCCTATCCTACACATTATGCACCCAAATTCAGCGTTAAGTTGCAGTAAAGGTTCACGGGGTCTTTTCGTCCCGTTGCGGGTACCCGGCATCTTCACCGGGACTACAATTTCACTGAGCTCACGGACGAGACAGTGTCCAGATCATTACACCATTCGTGCAGGTCGGAACTTACCCGACAAGGAATTTCGCTACCTTAGGACCGTTATAGTTACGGCCGCCGTTTACTGGGGCTTCGATTCAATGCTTCGCTTGCGCTGACATCCCCTCTTAACCTTCCAGCACCGGGCAGGTGTCAGGCCCTATACTTCTTCTCTCGAATTAGCAGAGCCATATGTTTTTGTTAAACAGTTGCCTGGGACCTCTTCGCTGCGCCCTACTTGCGTAGGGGACCCTTTTCCCGAAGTTACGGGGTCAATTTGCCTAGTTCCTTATCCGTGATTCACTCAAGCACCTGAGGATACTCTCCTCGACCACCTGTGTCGGTTTACGGTACGGGTGATATGAACCTGAAGCTTTTAGAAGTTTTTCTCGGAAGCTTTTGCTTTGGGCTAACTATCCGATTGGCCGTAGCCGCTCGGTACTGTCAGGTTTCAGCATGAATCAGCTATTAACCGAATCATATACCTACACCCTTTAACCAACAATTCCGTCTGTTGGCGTAGCTTACGCTTCTCCGTCCCTCCGTCGCAGTTCATATCAGTATCGGAATATTAACCGATTGTCCATCGAGATCACCATGCGGCTTACCCTTTAGGCCCCGACTGACCCTGATCCGCTTAACGTTGATCAGGAAACCTTGGTCTTGCGGTGGGCGGGTTACTCTCCCGCCTTATCGTTACTTATACCTACATTTGCTTTTCCATAAACTCCACCGATCCTCACGAATCGGCTTCGACGTCGATGGAATGCTCCCCTACCACTCCGTAGAGTCCATAGCTTCGGCAATACACTTGATGCCCGGTTATTATCCACGCACAACCGCTCGACTAGTGAGCCTGTTACGCACTCTTTAAATGAATAGCTGCTTCCAAGCTAACATCCTAGCTGTCGCTGCAGTCGCACATCGTTAGTTCAACTTAGTGTATGTTTGGGGGCCTTAGCTGATGGTCTGAGTTGTTCCTCTTTAGTCGCCGGACATTAGCACCCAGCGGCTCACTGCTGCAAATCATTCTACTGGCATTCGGAGTTTGTCAGGATTTGGTAGGCGGTGAAGCCCCCGCATCCAATCAGTAGCTCTACCTCCAGTAGACTATTACAACGCTGCTCCTAAAAGCATTTCGGGGAGTACGAGCTATTTCCCAGGCTTGATTAGCCTTTCACCCCTACCCACAAGTCATCCGAAAACTTTTCAACGTTTACCGGTGCGGACCTCCAGTTGGTTTTACCCAACCTTCATCCTGCTCATGGGTAGATCGCAAGGTTTCGCGTCTACAACCACTAACTATACGCCCTATTCAGACTCGCTTTCGCTTCGGCTCCGGACTTTATAGTCCTTAACCTCGCTAGTGATTAGTAACTCGTAGGTTCATTATCCAAAAGGCACGCCGTCACCGCACGAAGCGGCTCCGACAGGTTGTAAGCGTACGGTTTCAGGTTCTTTTTCACTCCCCTGTTCGGGGTACTTTTCACCTTTCCCTCACGGTACTGGTCCACTATCGGTCTCTTGGGAGTATTTAGCCTTACGGGGTGGTCCCCGCGAATTCTGACAGGATTCCTCGTGTCCCGCCATACTCAGGATACTGCTACCGCTTACCGAACTTACCAATACGGGACTTTCACCCTCTACGGTACGACTTTCCAGTCATTTCTCGTTCGTTGGTATTAAGATATCGCAGTCCTATAACCCCGACATTGCCGTAACAACGCCGGTTTGGGCTCTTTCCTTTTCGCTCGCCACTACTCGGGAAATCGATGTTTCTTTCTCCTCCTCCTATTACTAAGATGTTTCAGTTCATAGGGTTTGCTCACCGTTGCCGGTGTGACAGGTCTCCGACCTGCCGGGTTGCCCCATTCGGACATCTGCGGATCAAGTCTTTTTGCAAATCCCCGCAGCTTTTCGCAGCTTAACACGTCCTTCTTCGCCTCCAACAGCCTAGGCATCCCCCGTACGCCCTTGCTTACTTTCTTTTTCGTGTCGCATAACCCGGCTCGTGACCGGTTATGCAACCCCTTTCTCATCCTTAAATCTGTCAAAGAACTTTTTTTACAACAGGAAAGGCAAACCTTTCTAGTGTAAATTGTGGAGAATAAGGGAGTCGAACCCCCCCTGCTTGCAAAGCAGGTGCGTGGATCCCCAATCTCTTTATGGTAGTCCCGCGGTTTTGAACTCCCCTACATTATCAGTGTAGTGCTCTAACCAACTGAGCTATGTCAGTGTAATGTTATACACACATATTATTAAAATTAAAGGTAATCTGAGAAAAAACAGGTAAGTTTCATACCTATCTTCAAATAATCATACCCTCCAAAAGGAGATGTTCCAGCCGCACCTTCCGGTACGGCTACCTTGTTACGACTTAGCCCCAGTCATCGGTTTTGCCCTAGGACGCTCCTTGCGGTCACGTACTTCAGGCACCCCCAACTCCCATGGCTTGACGGGCGGTGTGTACAAGGCCCGGGAACGTATTCACCGCGCCATGGCTGATGCGCGATTACTAGCGAATCCAACTTCATGGAGGCGAGTTTCAGCCTCCAATCCGAACTGAGATCGGCTTTCGAGATTGGCATCCTGTCACCAGGTAGCTACCCTCTGTACCGACCATTGTAACACGTGTGTCGCCCCGGACGTAAGGGCCGTGCTGATTTGACGTCATCCCCACCTTCCTCTCGGCTTACACCGGCAATCCTGCTAGAGTGCCCATCTTGACATGCTGGCAACTAACAGTAGGGGTTGCGCTCGTTATGGGACTTAACCCGACACCTCACGGCACGAGCTGACGACAACCATGCAGCACCTAGTTTCGCGCTCCGAAGAGAAGACCCCTTTCAGGATCCGTCGCTAACTTTCAAGCCCGGGTAAGGTTCCTCGCGTATCATCGAATTAAACCACATGTTCCTCCGCTTGTGCGGGCCCCCGTCAATTCCTTTGAGTTTCATTCTTGCGAACGTACTCCCCAGGTGGATAACTTATCGCTTTCGCTTAGTCACCGACACTATATCGCCGGCAACGAGTTATCATCGTTTACGGCGTGGACTACCAGGGTATCTAATCCTGTTCGCTACCCACGCTTTCGTGCCTCAGCGTCAGTAATAGCTTGGAAAGCTGCCTTCGCAATCGGTGTTCTGTGTGATATCTAAGCATTTCACCGCTACACCACATTCCGCCTTCCGCAACTACACTCTAGTCTGACAGTATCAGAGGCAATTTCGATGTTGAGCATCGAGCTTTCACCTCTAACTTATCAAACCGCCTACGCACCCTTTAAACCCAATAAATCCGGATAACGCTCGGATCCTCCGTATTACCGCGGCTGCTGGCACGGAGTTAGCCGATCCTTATTCGTACGATACTTTCAAACAGATACACGTATCTGAATTTACCCTCGTACAAAAGCAGTTTACAATGCATAGCACCTTCATCCTGCACGCGGCATGGCTGGTTCAGACTTGCGTCCATTGACCAATATTCCTCACTGCTGCCTCCCGTAGGAGTCTGGTCCGTGTCTCAGTACCAGTGTGGGGAAAACCTCTCAGTCCCCCCTATGTATCATCGCAATGGTGAGCCGTTACCTCACCATCTAGCTAATACAACGCATGCCCATCTTTAACCACCGGAGTTTTCAACCTCAAAAGATGCCTTCTGAAATATTATGGGGTATTAGACCAAATTTCTTCGGATTATCCCCCTGTTAAAGGTAGGTTGCATACGCGTTACGCACCCGTGCGCCGGTCGCCGGCAGAAGTAGCAAGCTACTTCTTCCGCTGCCCTCGACTTGCATGTGTTAGGCCTGCCGCTAGCGTTTATCCTGAGCCAGGATCAAACTCTCCATTGTAAAAATTTAAATCATTAGAGTCCTGACTACTTGAATTTCCTGAAATAATTTAGGAATTGATAAATACTACATTTACTTGTTTTTCTCAAATATTACCAATAATTCAAAGAACCTGTTTCATGTTGCGAAAAGTTCGCAAAAGACCGCTAAAAAAAATCGCTCTGATTTTAAGAGCGAATCGGACTGCAAAGATACGGCGGATTTTTAAATTTCCAAATGTTTCTTTGCAAAATTTGCAAATTTTATTTTCGACAACCTTTTGAAAGAACTGCTTTACTTTCGTTTAGCGGGTGCAAATGTAGAGACTTTTTTTATCCTGCAAATTTTATCCGATCTTTTTTTTTTTTTTTTATTCATGCATTCATCTCATCCGTCCATTTCAATACATATAAAAATCTGTATTATTGTATATTAACTACAATTATCAATCCTTCAAATATTCATCTTTTTTAAATTTCATTCTTTCTCAAAGGTCTGCATTCTTTTAAAGCGAATCGTCAATAGAGATCATTGGAATATTCAATCTCCAACCGATAAATACTTAATCGGAATCGATCAAACATCTGGCAATACAAATCAAATAGGCAACTTCGCTCTTTTAGTATTTAAGGTATATATAGACATTATATTAATCGAACTATTACCTTTACAATATTTATAACATTTGCATTTAGTCGAATGATAAGTTTTGCAAAGAAATACGGTATAACACCCGTTATCATGACTGAATATCCGGATTTTCACTTGTTCAAGAAAACAGCAGATCCTACAATATCGAAAGATGGCCTTGTTACAGCATAACGGAAGTATCCAAATTAGACGAATTAAATACACCCTATTGTTTTGTTCTTAATCCGGATATGACAATGAGTGCTGTTTTCATTCCAGAAAAAGCACTTCCATCGGTCACCAGTCTTTACTTGCAGGGAATTCTCGACCGTTTCTTTACAGTTGACCAAAACAATTGACAAACCGTTGCACTGCACCCAAAAAGAACATTTAAGGAATCTTCATTGAAACAACAATTATTCCCTCATCCATGAATAAGGCCTCTGTAAAAACAGAGGCCTTATTCATCTAAAAGAGAGAAACATCAATAACTCCTGGCAAAAAGGACGCGGCGGTGCGAAGGCTTTCCGCTGACGATGCAGACTCCCTCTTCGGCGGGGGCGTCGACCGGAATGCACCGGATCGTCGCTTTCGTCTCGTTCTTGATGCGCTCTTCCGTTTCGGGCGAGCCGTCCCAATGGGCCAGGATAAAGCCGCCTTTGTCGTCGAGCACCCGTTTGAACTCGTCGTACGTGTCGACCCGCGTAATCATACCGTCGCGGAATTTCAGCGCTTTATCATAAATATTCTGCTGTATCTCGCCGAGAAGCCGTTCGACGGCATCTTCCAGCCCTTGTTGCGGAACGGTCGCTTTTTCGAGCGTATCGCGGCGAACCAGTTCGATCGTACCGCCGGCAAAGTCGCGCGGCCCCATCGCCAGGCGAACGGGTACGCCTTTCAACTCGTATTCCGCGAATTTGAAACCGGTGCGGACATTGTCCCGCGCATCGATTTTAACGCTGATTCCCCGTTTTTTCAGTTCGGCGGCAATCTCGTCCAGCCGGGCCAATATCTGCGCCAGCTCTTCGGAGCCTTTGTAAATAGGGATCATCACGACCTGTATCGGAGCCAACTTCGGCGGCAGCACGAGCCCGTTATTGTCGGAGTGCGCCATGATCAGGGCCCCCATCAAACGGGTCGAAACGCCCCACGAGGTCGCCCACACATAATCGAGCTTACCCTCCTTATTGGTAAACTGCACGTCGAACGCTTTTGCGAAATTCTGTCCGAGGAAGTGCGACGTTCCGCTTTGCAGCGCTTTCCCGTCCTGCATCAGCGCCTCGATCGTCAGCGTGTCGTCGGCCCCGGCGAAACGTTCGCTGTCGCTCTTGTGCCCCACGATCACCGGCAGCCCCATCCACTTTTCGGCAAATTCCTTGTAGACGCCGATCATTTTTTTCGCTTCGGCCATCGCTTCCTCCCGGGTTTCGTGCGCCGTATGCCCCTCCTGCCACAGGAACTCGGCCGTCCGCAGGAACAGGCGCGTACGCATCTCCCAACGCACCACGTTAGCCCACTGGTTGCAAAGAATCGGCAGGTCGCGGTACGACTGAATCCAATTTTATAGGTATTCCAGATAATGGTCTCGGAGGTCGGGCGGACGATCAGGCTCCTCCTCGAGCCTGGCATCGGGATCGACGATCACGCCCTTGCCGTCGGGATCGTTTTTCAGCCGGTAATGGGTCACCACGGCGCACTCCTTGGCAAACCCCTCGACATGATGCGCCTCCTTGCTGAAAAACGACTTCGGGATAAACAGCGGGAAATAAGCGTTTTCATGCCCAGTATCTTTGAACATCTGATCCAGCGCACGCTGCATCTTTCCCAGATCGCATAACCGTACGGTTTGATCACCATACATCCGCGAACCGTCGAATTCTCGGCCAGTCCCGCTTTTACCACCAGATCGTTATACCACTGCGAATAGTTTTCGTCCCGTGATGTCAACTCTTTCAGCTCTTTTGCCATATCAAACTACTTTTCAGTCTTAAAATACTTCGGTTTGTGAATTTACAAAGGTATAGTATTTTTCCAAAAATCGTAAAAATTGAATATCTTTGGCAACGAGGCTGGATCGGTTTTTCCCTGGAAAAAGGAAAAACATTCGACCCGCGCCACGCAACGTTCGGAGGGCGCAGATGCATCTTTTAAAAACGGCGCGCGCGCCCTCCGGAACCGTGAAATTTATTTCCGGAGCAATAACTTTCGGGTATAATTTTCGTTATACCTATATATGATGGAATGCGGCGGCGGCGAAAAGGCCGCCATTCCGCGAAACAGAAAAAATAGAGTGCCATGAAAAGCCGAAAATTAATAACCGTATTGGGCAGCGTGGTCGTTGCCACGCTGCTGGGAGGATGCAGTGCAACCGTCTATTCGAGCACTTCATCCGCTGCCACCGACGATTTATACGTAACGCACAACCGGAAAGCGATCGCCGCCGAGAAGCAGCAGCGTCTCATCCGGCAGCAGGAAGCGCAGCGCGCCGCGGAAGAGGCCGAACGGGCCCGCCGCGAGGAAGTGGCCCGGGCCGTATCCGAACTGAACGACCGACAAGAGGACGAATCGCGCAGCAGCTTGATCGCGGGCGGTTACGGCGGAGATTCTTACGCAAGCCGTCTGAAAAGTCTCGGTTCGCTGAGCGACGACAGGCAGAGCGACGTCCAAAACGAAAATGCCAACACCTCGGGACGCTATGCCTCCGCCTACGATCCGGCCTATTACGACGTGACGGTCCTCGGCGACCAAGTGCTCGTAGAACCCAAATACGCCCCCTCCTTGTACGGCGACTGGGGAACAGCCAACGTAAACATCAATCTCGGACTGTGGGGATGGAGCTCCCCCGCATGGAACTGGAGCAGCCCGTGGTGGTGGGGATGGAGCCCGTCGTGGAGTTGGTATTCGGGATACTACCCTTATAACAGTTGGAACTGGGGATGGAATTGGGGATGGAACAGTTGGAACGGCTGGTACGGAGGATGGTACGGCGGCTGGTATCCGCCCTATTACGGAGGATGGTACGGCCCGCATCATCACTGGGGATACGATTATTACCCTAAATACAATAATAAGAACACGGTTTGGAACCGTCCGAGAACCGGAACGGGCGGCACGGTATCTTCCGCAGGGCGGGGGTCGTCGGGACCCAGCTACCGCCGGGGAGGAACCACTTCATCGACCTACCGGCCCGGAACGACTACCGGCTCGTCGCTGAACGGCGGCTCGTCGTACCGCCGGGGCGGTACGACCTCGAGCGGCAGTTCGATCGGCAGCACCGGTTCGGGAACGTCTTCGGGCAGTTCGTCCTACCGGCGCGGCGGAACCGCATCGGGGCCGACTACCACCGTAAGCCCGTCGGTTAACAACAATTCGGGATCGTCGTACCGGCGCGGAAGCACCGCTCCCTCTTCGGGCAGCAGCTACTCGCCGAGCACCGGGTCCGGCTACCGGGGCGGAGGAGGAGGATACACCGGCGGCGGACAATCGTCGGGCGGCGGCGCAAGCTATCGGAGATAATCTTCGGCCGGCTTCCGGCAACGACAAACCTCGAACACGAAACTCAACATCGAATTAATCAAAGAACGAATTATGAAAAAAAACAAATTCGTCACGCTATGCGTCATCGCGGCGCTTCCGTTCGCAACGGCGACCGCCCAGACTCCGGGCGACCTACTGAATCTATCTCAGTACAACTATTCATTCGGAACGGCACGCAGCGCGGCGCTCGGCGGAGCTTTCACATCGCTCGGCGCGGATCTCTCTTCGATGAACATCAATCCGGCAGGTCTGGGAATCTACCGGGGATCGGAAGTCGGCATATCGCCGTCGCTGACCTGGAGTAACATGGAAAGCGGCTTTCAGGGACGGAGCAACGACTATTCGCGCACCCGGTTTTCGCTGGGCAATGTCGGGGCAGCGCTGAACCTCTACCAGGGAACAGGCGCGCTGACCAGCACTTTCACGCTGGGCGTAGGTTATACGAAACTGGCCGATTTCAATACCACGTCGGCGGCTTACGGACAAGGGATCGGACAGTCGATGACCGAAGTATTCGCGGAAGATATCCGCGGAGTCAGCGAATCGACGCTGCGAATGACTCCCGAAGACCCGATCAGTCCGTTCCAGAGCCTCGCTATCGGACAATGGGGTGGAATTCTGGCCTACAACACCTATGTGCTCGACCCGGTAGGCGACAACTATTACGCCCCGTGGAACAACCTTTCGAAAGACGCGCGGATCAACCCGTCGCTGTACAACATCAACAAGGGAAGTATCGGCGAATACGACATCTCCGGCGGATTCAACTTCCAGAATATCCTCTACCTCGGATTTACGGTCGGGATTCAGGATATTTACTTCCGGAACGAAAACAATTACAGCGAAACTTACAGCAACAATACGCTGCCGCTGAATCGCCTGAATTACATCCGGACGCTGCGTCAGGACGGCACCGGCGTGAATTTCAAGTTCGGGGCCATCCTCCGTCCGGTCGACAACCTGCGGATCGGCGTGGCCGTCCATACGCCGACCTACGTCAGCATGAACGAGGAGTACACCGAATACATGTCGGCGGAATTCAACACCCAGCAAAACTGGCAGGAGAGCCCGTACGCCCCAACCAGTACAACATCAACACCCCACGCGGCTGCTCACGGGTATTTCGTTCACGCTCCCGGGCGTAGGGCTGATCACGGCCGATTACGAACGGGTATGGTACAACAACATGAAGATTCGAAACATGAACGGAAACAACTGGGAATTCGAACAGGATCTCAACCAGGACATCAAGTCGTTCTTTCAGCCGGCGAACAACTTCCGGGTGGGCGTCGAGGCGACTCCGCAAAAAAACTTCTACGTGCGGGTCGGCTATGCCAATTACGGGGAGTGCATCCGGACGAAGGACGCCTTCATCAACCAGGCGAACGTCCGTTCTTACGAGAACTATTCGGCCGGCTTGGGATTCCGTTTCCAGAATTTCTACCTGGACGCGACCTATATTTACACCGCGTACAAATACGCTCCCTACCAGATGTTCTACTTCTACGACGATAAAGATAAATACACCATCCAGTCGGGAGCCGTCGATACCAAGCAGAACCGCAACACGATCACCCTGTCGGCGGGACTCAAGTTCTAAACGCCGTCCCCGTTATACGACACTCCCGGAACCGTTCGTAACGCGTTCCGGGAGTGTTTCGTTTCATATCTCCACCAGGTTGTGCTTGATCGCATAGACGACCAGGTTCGCCGTATTCCGGCATCCGGTTTTAGCCAGGATATTCGACCGATGCTTATCGACAGTGCGTTTCGAAATAAACAGCGCATCGGCGATCTCGTTGTTCGACTCGCCGCGGCAGATGTGCAGCAGGATCTCCGACTCGCGTTGCGAAAGCTGTTCGGGACTATCCTCCGGCACCGACGACGGAGTCGATTTGAGGTTGCTTACCAGATTGAACAACAGCTCCTGCGAGAAAAAACTTCCTCCGTCGACCACCGTTTCGATCGCGGCTACGACGTCCTTGATTTCTGAATTTTTCAGAATAAAACCTTTCACGCCAAGCGACACCATTTTGAAATAGTAATCCTCGTCGCCGTACATCGAGAGCGTGATAATCCGCAGGTCGGGCCAACGTTTCAGCGCTTCTTCGGCGGCCACAATGCCGTTCATTTTCGGCATCTCGATATCCAACAGCACGACGTCCGGAGTTTCGCGCCCCAGCAGTTCGAGCAACTCGCAACCGTCGGAAGCCTCCCCGGTCACTTCGAAATTCCGGATGCCCGACAACAACGTCTTGAGTCCGTTGCGGAACAGCGTATGATCGTCCGCCAACACTATTTTACAAGTTCTTTCCATAACCGTCCTTTTTTACACATGCACCTCGACCACCGCATTCATTCCGCGGCCGGGCGTGCTTTTCAACGCGAAATCGCCTTTCAGCGAACTGACCCGAGACTGAATGTTAGCGATTCCCATTCCTTTCTGTTCGACCTTCGCTACGTCGAACCCGCATCCGTTATCGCGGTAATCGAGCCGCAGCACGCCGTCGGCGTAAACCAGCGAAACGGTAGCGACCGAGGCCCCGGAGTGTTTCAGGCTGTTGTTAATCAACTCGCACACGATCCGGTACAGGATCACTTCGATATCCATATCGAAACGTTCCGTCCGCAGGTTCGTCGAAAAATTGATCCGCATCGCGCCGCGCGGCAGCCTATTGATGAAATTCGAGATCGCCCGCGATAACCCGAAATCGTTCAGGATATGCGGGCTGAGATTGACCGAGATCTCGCGCAGGCTGCGGATCGCTTCGTCGATCACGTAGTTGGCATTGCGCAGTATCTCGCGGTTGCGTTCATCCGTATCGCCGGACGAAAGCGCCGAAATAGACATCTTTGCGGACGAAAGCAACGGCCCCAATCCGTCGTGCAGATCTTTCGAAAAACGCTGCCGCTCTTTTTCCTCGGTACGCAACACGGTGTTCAGTATCCGCCGTTCGCTGATCCGCCGCTGACGCTCGGCACGGGCGATGTAATTGAAAATTTTCTGCACCAGGAGCATCCCGACCGCGAAACAGAGCGAAGTAACGATCCCTGTCCAGATAAAGAACTCCGACGGCAACCGCCACTCCTTCAGATCGGTGATCTGAACGTACTCCCCGAGACGCAGAAACGCCATGCAGGTCAGCGCGACCGTAAACAACATCCACGACAGGTTGTATTTGGTACGGCGCGTCAGCCCGATAGCGACGATCGCCGCAATGATTTGCAGGATGACGGATATGATCAGCAGTATCTCTTTAACCATTGCAGAATAGCCGTTTAACAGTGGAACGGAGTTCGAATATTTTGTAAATATACAAAATTTTCAGATTAACCGTCCCCCCGCCGCCGGCGAAGCGTCCTGTCCCGGCTGCCGAAAACAACTATCCGCCCGGCGGGGACGGGAACGACAAAACGGGGAACCAGCCTGCTGGTTCCCCGTCGTATAGAATCTTTCGTATCCGAAAAGCTATCCGGACTATTTGGCCACCACTCTTTTCTTCTCTTTGATACGGGCTTTTTTACCGGTCAGTTCGCGCAGGTAGTAAATACGCGCACGGCGAACGACACCCACTTTATTCACCTCGATACGGTCGATATGCGGCGAGTAAACCGGAAAAATACGTTCCACGCCAATACCGTCCGAAATTTTACGAATCGTGAACATCTTCGTAATACCGCTGCCCTTGATCTGAATGACCGTGCCGCGGAAACTCTGGAGACGTTCCTTGTTACCCTCGACAATCTTGTAGGTCACGGTAATCGTGTCGCCGCTTTTGAACGAGGGAACTTCCGGCTTCACCCACATCGAATCCTGGGCGATCTTGATTAAATTATCCATCTCTTTTCAATTAAATTTATAGTGGGAATATTGCGGGCCCCTACGTCCTCGCAAGAGATTCCTGCACTTTGGGAGGGCAAAGATAACGCTTTCCGTTGAAAAAACAATATTTTGCACTCGAAACCCGTGATATTTTCGAACTTTCAGGGAATTCCGGACGGACGATCCGCGCCGTCCGGCCGGAAAATACCGCTGCAATTCGTTAGCAGTTCAATGCGGCTCCCGCCTTGAACCACTTGATTTGCTGTTCGTTGTAAGTATGATTGGCTTCGAACGACTCGGACGTTCCGTCGCTGTGGCGCAGCGTAACGGTCATCCGGCTGCCCGGCGCAAACGTTTTCAGGCCGGTCACTTCGATCCGGTCGTCCTCGCGGATGCGGTCGTAATCGGCCGGATCGGCGAACGTCAGCGCCAGCATACCCTGCTTTTTTCAGGTTCGTTTCATGGATTCGCGCGAACGACTTGACAAGCACGACCTTCACATTCAGGAAGCGCGGTTCGAGCGCGGCATGTTCGCGAGACGATCCCTCACCATAATTTTCTTCTGCTACGACGATAGATGAAATTCCCTTTGCCTTATACTGTTTGGCGACGGCGACACAGCCTCATACTTGCCGTTCAGCTGGTTCAGCACGCTGTTTGTCTTGCCGTTGAAAGCATTCACAGCCCCCATCAGCATATTGTCCGAAATATTCTCCAAATGACCACGGAAGCGAAGCCACGGACCAGCCATCGAGATATGGTCGGTCGTACATTTGCCTTCAGCCTTCAGCAACAGCGGCATTTCGATCAGCTCTTTGCCGTCCCAAGCGGCGAAAGGCTTCAAGACCTGTAAACGGTTGGAGCCGGGATTGATTACCACTTCGGCGTCCTTCCCCGTCGGGCGCGACGTACCCGTTGTCTTTCACGTCGAATCCTTTCGGCGGGAAGTCGGTGCCTTCCGGTTCTTTCGAGCATCACGGACTGTCCGGCAGCATTTTGCAGCGTGTCCTTCATCGGATTGAACGTCAGGTCGCCGGCGATGGTCAGCGCCATCACCAGTTCGGGCGAAGCCACGAAAGCGTGCGTATTCGGATTGCCGTCGGCCCGCTTCGCAAAGTTCCGGTTGAACGACGTCACGATCGAGTTCGGACGCGTGTTGTCCGGCTCGTGCCGCGCCCACTGCCCGATGCACGGACCGCAAGCATTGGCCATCACGGTGCCGCCCGCCTCAAGCAGCGACTGCAAGATTCCGTCGCGTTCGGCCGTATAGCGCACCTGCTCCGAACCCGGATTGATCAGCAGCTTCGCTTTCGTCTCCAGCTTTTTGGCGGCCGCTTGACGCGCCACCGAAGCGGCGCGGCTCAGATCCTGGTACGAAGAGTTCGTACACGATCCGATCAAGCCGACTTCCATCCGCTGCGGGATCCCTTTTTCGCGCACCCAGGCGCCGAATTCGGAGATCGTATGCGCGGCATCGGGCGTAAAAGGCCCGTTGATATAGGGTTCCAACGACGACAGGTCGATTTCGATCACCCGGTCGTAATATTTTTCCGGCTCGGCGGCCGTTTCGGCGTCGGCGCGCAGCGAACCGGCTATGCCGTCGGCCAGCGCGGCCACTTCTTCGCGTCCGGTAGCGCGCAGGTAGCGCGCCATCGACTCGTCATAGGCGAACAGCGAAGTGGTGGCCCCCACCTCGGCGCCCATATTGCAGATCGTCGCCTTGCCGGTCGCAGACAGCGAAGCCGCCCCGTCGCCGAAATATTCCAGAATCGCATTGGTTCCGCCCTTGACGGTCAGTATCCCGGCCAGTTTCAGGATCACGTCTTTCGGCGAAGCCCAGCCGCTGAGCCGCCCGGTCAGTTTCACGCCGATGATCTTCGGCATTTTCAGCTCCCACGGCATCCCTGCCATCACGTCCACCGCATCGGCCCCGCCGACGCCGATAGCTACCATGCCGAGCCCGCCGGCGTTCGGCGTATGCGAATCCGTCCCGATCATCATGCCGCCCGGAAAAGCGTAGTTTTCCAACACGACCTGATGAATGATACCGGCCCCGGCTTTCCAGAAACCGAGCCCGTAGCGGTTGGCCACGCTTTTGAGAAAATCGTACACCTCGCGGTTCGAATCGTTGGCGGTAGACACATCGGAAGCGGCCCCCCGGTCGGCCTGAATCAGGTGGTCGCAGTGCACCGACGCCGGAACGGCCGAACGGTCGCGGCCGGCGTTCATAAACTGCAACAGCGCCATCTGCGCCGTGGCATCCTGCATCGCCACGCGATCCGGACGGAAATTCACGTAATCGACCCCTCTGCGGAACGCTTTCGCATCCGACGTATCGTACAGGTGCGCATAGAGGATTTTCTCCGCCAGCGTCAGCGACGTTCCTTTCACTTTCCGGGCCTGCTCCACCCTGGCGGCGAACGAGCCGTAAACTTTCCGAATCAACTCAATGTCAAATACCATTTTCTCTATATTTATTAAATTACCCTGCTTTTCGATACGGGCATAAAAACGCAAAACGGAAATTCTCCCGTTTTGCAAAGATAATCAATTTATCAAAAAGAGTCCCCGCTCCCGACGGATTTATCGGCTCTGCGGAACGGTCATTTCGCGATCTGCCCGGCCGTGTGCCTGAGTATCTCGGCCCGTTTCCGGTCGCGGGCTTCCGAAACGAAAGCGATCAGCCCATCCGGGTCGTCGCAACTGACGATGTAGGTATCCTCGTAAATATCCTCGATCAGCACCAGGTTGTTCCGCTCCGCCGCATAGACCTTGTACAGCGTCCACTCCCGGAAGCTGAAATAGTAGCCGTAATATCCCCAGAACCCGTAGCTGCCGAGCAACGGCCACAGCCGGCGGAATTCGCTGCGTTCGATCCGCCGGATCAGTTCGATATCCTCGATGTGAATCCGCGTCAGGTCGACGATGCAATGGATCTCGAGCGCCGCGTCGTCCAGCAGGATGTAACGCGGAATGGACAGGATGTACAGCGTGATGATGCAGACGACGAAAAAGAGTCCCCAGGCCGGCAGGTAATCGCCTCCCAGGACGAAATGAAACCAAACGAACAGCCCGGCGAGAATCAACAACAGGGCCGCCGTAATCCGCCGGCAGCGCCGGTCGTAGCGGTATTTATATTTTTTTTCCATCGGTACTTCCTCCCTAAGACGGCTGGCGATTATCCTTTCCCGGCCGCGTTTCTGCGTTCCTCCCTTTTTTTGTCGTTGCGCTCTTTCTCCCGTTCGGCCCGGCCGGCTACCATACATAGGAAAACGGCGAAAACGGCCGCAGCCACGCCGGATTCGACCAGCATCGACTGCATGTTCTTGCCGCTGTGGAACGCCCATGTTTCCGCCCCGTACGTAATCGCGAAAATCACGACGAAAAAAAGCGCGGCGTACAAAAGAAAATTCAGAACCACTTTCATAACGAATCACCTATTTCGGTCATCGATCCAATACGTTTTACGAACGTTTCCGGCGACGATCTTATTTTACATCAAATGTGAAAAAACGATTTTCCGACGAAAAAACTACGCCCCGAAATACTCCTTAAGATACGTATGGAAATTTTTCAGCGTTTCGTCCATCGACACGTACGATTTGCCGCCGGCGGCGTTACGGTGTCCCCCGCCGTCGAAATAACGGCGCGCGAACACGTTGACGTCCACGTCGCTGCCCCGCGAACGGAGCGACACCCGGATGCTGTGCTTCGTCTGGATAAACATCGCCGACATGCGGATACCCCGGATTGACAGCGGATAATTGACGAACCCCTCGCTATCGCCCTGTATGAAGTTGAAGCGCCGCATCTCCTCCTCGGTCAGGGACACGTACGCCACGCCGTACCGATAGTCGGTCACCATCTTGTCGTTCAGCATGTACCCGAGCAGCCGCATCCGTCCCTCCGAAAAATTGTCGTACACGCTGCTGTTGACGTACGGCACGTTCACTCCGCGGTCGATCAGCACCGCTACGGCCCGGAACAGATCGGAAGTCAGGTTGCTGAAACTGAAATTGCCGGTATCGGTCATGATGCCGACATACAGCGCCTCGGCCATCGCCTGGTCGATCGCATCGGTTCCGGCCAGCGCCTCGATCAGCTGATAGACGATATAGGAAGTCGAACAGGAGTGCGTATCGGAAAACTGCACCGTATAACCGTCCACCGGCGGATGCAGGTGATGGTCGATCAGTACGCGCTGGGCCGTCGTATTGGCCGTCGCCGTATCGGTCACCCGGTCGAGCCGGTTGATCTGATTGAAATCCATGCAAAAGATCACGTCCGCCTCGCCGATGAACTTCGCCATCTCCCCGTCCGCATCCTCCTTGAAAACCCCGATATACCCGATATCGGTCATCCATTCGAGAAAATAAGGGTACCGGTTCGGCGCGATGCAGCGCGTCGTATGCCCCAGACGTTCGAGGTACGCGCGCCACGCCAGCGCGGCGCCGATCGTATCGCCGTCCGGATTGGTATGTGAAAGAAGCGCCATTTTTTTGGGAGCGCCGCCCAATATCTCCCGCAGTTGATCCAGTTTCTGTTCCGTAATTACCATAAAAATTTTTCTTTTTTTAATCGAACGGCCCGTCCGTCCCTCCCGGAGCCGTAAATATCATCCCCCGTATCCTTCCTTCCGGCTGCGGTTCGCCCGCCGGCGTATAAGGCCCGCGCAGCAGGTCGTCCGCCTTCGACGTCGCAGCGGCGGGCGAACCGGCTATGTCCGCCAGGGCGTACTGCAATACGAACTCGTCCGGATCGCCCAATTCGAGCATCTGATCCTGATTATCGTCGTCGTCCGCCGGAAAATCGGGATCGAAACCGTCCGCGTAATCCGATTCGTAATCGCGGTTGAAAGCCCGGCCGGTAATCGGACGTAAAACGATCCCGTAAACGTTCGACCGGATCTCCGACGATCCTACGTTTTTTCCTTCCGTCGTCGTTCCCACCACCTTCACCGGCATATACGGCCGCAGGTTGTTGATCACCAACTCGCTCGACGAAGCCGTCCACGGGCCGGTCAGCACATAAAGCCGGGCGAGATTCAGGTTGCAGCCGCCCACCTCGCCTTCCGGCAGGAACCGCAGCACCGTCTCGCCGTACAGCGCATGCAGGTCGTCGTTGAAACGTTCGATGCAGAAAACCTGTCCCAGCGCGCTCTGCGGCGCGATCATGCTGCACAGCAACCGACAAGTATTGACGTAACCGCCGCCGTTATAACGAAGATCCAGCACCAGTTCGTTGATATGCTGTCGTTTGAAATCGGTGAATACCGCTTTGAGTTGTTCGTCGTACCGCCCGTCCGACGCCCCGGCAGGCTCCGACAGGAATTCGTTGTATACGAGATAACCGATCCGCCGGGAACCGCGTACGATCAGCGTATCGGTCAGTACCGGAGAGACGTCCAGCGTTTCGGCGGCGTCCATCGAAACAGATTTCTCGTAAACGGTTTGATAAATTTCGAACCCGCCCTGCATCGTTTTTTCCATCCGCTCCACCCACAGTGTGACCGCTCCGCCCCGCCGCAGTACCGACGTGTTGTTCGACCCGATCGGTTTTCCGTCGACCAGACAGATCCAGTCCCCGCGCCGTATTCCGGCTCTATCGGCGGGCGATCCCTTCACCACGAACTGCACCCGGGCCGCCACATACGTTCTGGAATAGTCGGTATAATAGCACTTGTATTCGATCCCGTAAGTGGCAACCTTGCCCGAAACGGCCGTTTTCGACGTTCCGCTACGTTCCATAGACGAGTAAAAATAGTTATCCGTCCCGGTATGTTTCCCGTCGTTGTCGGTCGGACGCGAGGACAACAGTCCGGTGAAAAAGTTTTCGCACGACTGGTTGTAATCGGGAGTTATCGTCTTCGTATAATCGTTATAGAGGTACTGCCGGATCATCTGCGAATAGATCCAGCGGTTGGCGGCAGCATCCGTAGCAGGATCGGACGCCCCCCCTTCCGAAGGGCCTTTGGCACAGGATATTAGCACCAAACCCGCCAGCACGGCAAACCACCCTTTCAGTCCGTTCATAACTCCGGTTTTAATCCGACAATTCCGTCCCCGGACGCCGACCGCCCGAAGGCAGCCTGATCCGGCATTTTACAAAAATAGTAAATTATCGGCAGATCGTCGCAAAAAATCACTTTTCCTTTCGCCCGTAATAACGACACCACGGAGTCAGGCCGCACTGATCGCATTTGGGTCTACGGGCCAGGCATACGTAACGCCCGTGCAGGATCAGCCAGTGGTGCGCGATCGGGAGCAATTCGGGGGGAATATGTGCCGTCAGCTGATGCTCGGTCTGCAACGGCGTTTTGGCCCCCGTGGTCAGCCCCAACCGGTCGGACACCCGGAACACGTGCGTGTCCACCGGCATCACGGCCTCGTTGAAAACGACGATCCCGATCACGTTGGCCGTCTTGCGCCCCACGCCCGGCAATCGCTGCAACTGATCGAGGTCGGACGGCACCTCTCCGCCGAACTCCGACACCAGCATCCGCGCCATGCCGGCCAGGTTTTTCGCCTTGTTGTTCGGATAAGAAATACTTTTGATATAAGGATAGATCTCCTCGGGCGTCGCTTCGGCCATGCGTTGCGGGGTCGGGAAACGCTCGAACAGCGCCGGAGTAGTCATGTTGACCCGTTTGTCGGTGCACTGCGCCGACAGGATGACCGCCACCAGCAATTGGTACGGGTCTTTGTAGCGCAATTCGCTCTCGGCGACGGGCATATTCTGCTGAAACCATTCCAGGATTCGGGCGTATCGTTCAGTCAGTCTCATGGCAAATCGATTTTAAATAATTCGAAACCGGATAGATTATTCTATGACAATGACAAAGTTACAATATTTTTCCAAGGATCGGAACGAGGATCGCCGTAGCCAGCCCCATCAACCCGATGGCCAACCCGCTGATAGCCCCCTCGACGGCCCCCAGTTCCATCGCGCGGGCCGTTCCGAGCGCATGAGCCGCCGCGCCCATCGCCAGTCCTTTGGCGATCCGGCTTTCGACGCCGACCCGGCGGAGCACCCACGGCCCGACGATGCCGCCGAACACGCCGACCACGATTACCGCCACGGACGTCAGGGCCGGAATCCCGCCCGAGTTGGCCGACACCGACAGCGCGATCGCCGTCGTAACCGACTTCGGTTCGAGCGAAGCGACTACGGCAGGCTCGGCCCCCATCCAACGGGCGATCAACGCGACGCTGACGATCCCCACGGCGCTGCCGACCAGGATCGCCACGACGATCGAAATCACGTTCCCCCGGATGTTGTAAATCTGATCGTGCAGGATATACCCGAGCGCGACGACCGACAATCCCAGCAGAAAATCGATCACCTGCGTCTGCCGCATGTAATGCTCGTATTCGATTCCGCTCAGCCGCAAAAAAGGCGATCAGCACGACGATCGAAACGAAAATCGGATGCAACAGCGCCCAGTTGACCTTGCGGCGCAACCACATCGCGCCGATGTAAACGCCGACGGTCAGCGTCAGCAAGAACACCTGCGAATCAGCGATCTCCTTTATCATCATCTTCTTTTTTAGACCGTTTTTTCGACTCCAGTTTCTGCTCCACCAGCCCGACCACCGCGATCACCAGCACCGTGCTGACCAACGAAGCCACGATGATGGCCAGCATGTAGCGGCTCAGCAACGTGTAGGACGTGATCAGTCCGACGCCGACCGGAATAAAGAACAACATCATGTTGTCGAGCAGGAACATCGACACCTTTTTCACATGCCCCGGACGCACCCACTTCAGCGACAGCGCACAGAAAAGCAGGATCATCCCGATCACGCTGCCCGGAACGAAATTCCCGATCAGGGCCGCGACGAAGCATCCCAGCAGATAAAACAACAAAATCAGAAATATACCGTACATTTTCAGGAACTAGTCTAAATAAAAATACAATACGCAGAAACCTTTCGGTCGACTTTCATCCGCCTTACCCATTCCATACCGTCCGACGGCCGGCACAGGCCGGACGCGACCCGTCACCCCCGCCGCAACGGGGTCAACTTCGCGAACCGCCGGAGCAGCGTTTTCCGTCCCGCTCCGTCGAACTCGACCGTAATTTTCACGTCGCCCGACCACTCCTCGACCTGCGTCACGCGTCCCGTTCCGAATTTGTCGTGCCGCACCAACATTCCGACCTCGAACTCGTCTCCCGCGCCGGCACTTTCCGCCGGACGGGGAGCGGACGGAATCCGCTGCTCCGGTTCGACCTGCGGGCGGCTGCCCACGCTGCGGAAACGGCTGTCGGGCACGACCGGCGACATCTCCCGGACAGGAGCCGCCGCATGTCGAAACCCTCCCTGCGCAGGACGTTCGGACGAACGTTCCCCGCGGGACTGCTCCCGGCCGGAATAATACGTCCGGGCGTTCCCCGTATAATCCTTGCGCCCGGCTTCCTGCTTCCGGTAACCGCCCCGGCCGCCGTATGCCGTCCGCACCGGAGCGTCGTTCCCTCCTTCCGGCGCCGACAGGTCGTCGGCGTCGAACTGGATGTCGAGAAACTTCGGGTCGATCTCGCCGAGAAAACGGCTGGGCCGGCAAAAAGTCATTTCGCCCCATTTAAAACGCGACTCGGCGAACGAGAGCACCGCTCCCCGTTTGGCCCGCGTCAACGCCACGTAAAACAGCCGGCGCTCCTCTTCGAGCCCCTCCTCGTTGCCGAGGCTCATCATGCTCGGGAACAAGTTCTCTTCCAGTCCCGCCACGTACACGTATTCGAACTCAAGCCCTTTGGCGCCATGCACCGTCATCATCGTCACCTTGTTGCGCTCTTCGGGCTTCTCGTTGTCCATATCGGTCAGCAGCGCAACGTTTTGCAGCCATTCGTCGAGCGTCACGCGCGCCTGCGCGTCGTCGCCCGATTCGGCCGCGATCCGCTTTTGTTCGTCGGTATAGGCCCTGACCGAGTTGATCAGCTCTTCGATATTTTCCAGCGCGCTGACCGCTTCCGGGGTCTGCTGCATTTTGTAGGTTCCGATAATTCCGGAACGGACGGCGATTTCCAGACCGAGCTCGTAAGCTTCGGCCGTGGCCCGCATACCGGACAACTCGCCGATCATCCCCGCAAAAGCGGTCACTTTTTTACCGGCGGCCCCTTTCATCTCCATATCGTCCGACGAAAGCGTGCTGACCGCTTCCCACAGGCTCAGATTCCGTTCCGCCGCGGCTGCCGCAATCCGGTTCACCGTCACGTCGCCGATCCCGCGCGCCGGGGTGTTGATTACCCGGCGGAACGCCTCGTCGTCTTTCGGGTTCACGACCAAGCGCACGTAAGCCAGCAAATCCTTGATCTCCTTGCGTTGGTAAAACGACACGCCGCCGTAGATTTTATAGGGAATGTTTCGCCCGCGGAGCGACTCCTCGAGCGAGCGCGACTGCGCATTGGTACGGTACAGAATCGCTATCTCGCTGTAAGAAAGATCCTTTTCTCGCACCGTCGAAGCGATGTCGCCGGCAATCAGGATCGCCTCCTCCTTATCGGTATAGGCCTTGATCACTTTGATTTTTTCACCCTGCTCGGCAGTCGAGAAGGAGCGTTTACGGATCTGCTTCGTATTTTTTTCGATGATGCTATTCGCCGCATCGACGATCGTCTGCGTCGAACGGTAATTCTGTTCGAGCTTGAAAATCCGCGCATCCGGAAAGTCGTTGCGGAACCGCAGGATATTTTCGATCTTCGCTCCGCGAAACGAGTAGATGCTCTGCGCATCGTCGCCGACGACGCAGACGTTCGAATGCTGCTCGGCCAACCGCCGGATAATCACGTACTGCGCGAAATTGGTATCCTGATACTCGTCGACCAGAATGTAGCGGAACTGCGCCTGGTAGCGGGCCAGCACGTCCGGGAAATCTTTGAACAGGATATTCGTATTGAGCAGCAGGTCGTCGAAATCCATCGCCCCGTTCTGCCTGCATTTCTGCACGTAGAGTTTATAAATATCGACGAACTGCGGTCGGCGGCGTTCCCGGTCTTCGGCCTGCAACGAAGCGTTCGCCTCGTAAGCGCCCGGCGTGATCAGGTTGTTCTTCGCCAGCGAGATCCGGGCGGCGATATCGCCGGGCTTGTAAGTCTCGTCGCTGAGATTCATCTCGCGGATGATCTGCTTGACCAGGTTACGGGCGTCCGACGCGTCGTAGATCGTGTAGGAAGAGGGATAGCCCAGTCTGTCGGCCTCGGCGCGCAGGATGCGCGAGAACAGCGAGTGGAACGTTCCCATCCAGATCCGGCGAGTGGCCTGCGGCGACAGCAACTGCCCGATCCGTTCGCGCATCTCGGCCGCCGCTTTGTTCGTGAAAGTCAGCGCGAGGATCGTATCGGGGGCTACGCCCTGTTCGAGCATATAGGCGATGCGGCAGGTCAACACGCGGGTTTTGCCGGAACCGGCCCCGGCCACGATCAGCGACGGACACCGGAAGTTGACGACGGCCTCGCGCTGCGCATCGTTCAGTTTTTGGATATATTCAGACACAACGATCGACATTATTAACGCCGCAAAGGTAAGCATTAGAATCCGGAAATTTTCGCAAAAACGTCCCTTCGGAGAGCAAATCCCTCCGGCGGACGGCGCGCAAACGACCGCCGAAACGGATAACGGTCTGAAATTTGGCACAAGAGGGCATAAATTAAAAATTTTACAATAAATTTGCGTGTCAATCGTTTAAATCAATGCCCGAAACAGAGAACGGCATACGGATTATACGTAATTTTTCAAGATATGAGTGAAGTAATCAATATCAAGGAACTCAACGAGCGGATCGAGCGCGAAAGCGTCTTCGTCGATACGCTGAACCTGGAGATGAGCAAGGTGATCGTCGGCCAGAAACACCTGGTTGACACGCTGCTGATCGGCCTGCTGTCGAACGGCCACATCCTGTTGGAAGGCGTCCCGGGACTGGCCAAGACGCTGGCCATCACGACGCTGGCGCAGGCCGTGAACGCCCACTTCAGCCGCATCCAGTTCACCCCCGACCTGTTGCCGGCCGACCTGATCGGTACGCTGATATACAGCCAGAAGACCGAAGAGTTTTCGGTGAAGAAGGGGCCGATCTTCGCCAACTTCATCCTGGCCGACGAAATCAACCGCTCCCCGGCCAAAGTGCAGAGCGCGCTGCTCGAAGCAATGCAGGAGCGTCAGGTTACCATCGGGGACACGACCTACAAACTGCCGGAACCGTTCCTCGTACTGGCCACGCAGAACCCGCTCGAACAGGAAGGCACCTACCCGTTGCCCGAAGCGCAGGTCGACCGTTTCATGCTGAAAGCGCGGATCACCTATCCGAAGAAACAAGAAGAACGCGACATCATGCGACTGAACATGCTGGGCGGCGGGCTGCCCAAACCGAACCGGGTCATCGCGCCGGAAGACATTCTGAAAGCCCGCGAGGTGGTCAGCGACGTCTATATGGACGAAAAAATCGAGAAATACATCGTAGACATCATCTTCGCCACGCGCGAACCGTCTGAATACAACATGGCGAGGCTCGCTTCGCTGATCAGCTACGGCGGCTCGCCGCGCGCGAGCATTTCGCTGGCGAAGGCGGCCAAAAGCTACGCCTTCATCAAGCGGCGCGGCTACGTGATCCCCGAGGACGTGCGCGCCGTATGCCACGACGTGCTGCGGCACCGTATCGGACTGACCTACGAAGCTGAGGCCGAAAACGTCTCCACCGAAGAGATCGTCACCGAAATCCTCAACAACGTCGAAGTACCTTAGTCCGTAAACCGTCATGGAGAGCAGCAGCGATATTCTCAAACAGGTCCGCAGGATCGAGATCAAGACGCGGGGGCTGAGCAACGATATCTTCGCCGGCAAATACCACAGCGCTTTCAAAGGGCGCGGTATGGCCTTCAGCGAAGTGCGCGAATACCGCGTGGGCGACGACGTCCGCGATATCGACTGGAACGTCACCGCCCGCAGCCGCCAGCCGCACATCAAGATCTACGAGGAAGAGCGCGAGCTGACGATGATGCTGTTGATCGACGTCAGCGGTTCGCGCATGTTCGGCACGACCGAAAAGCTCAAGAAAAACACGATCACCGAGATCGCCGCCGTGCTGGCCTTTTCCGCCGCGCAGAACAACGACAAGGTGGGCTGCATCTTCTTCAGCGACCGCGTCGAAAAGTTCATCCCGCCGAAAAAGGGCCGCGCGCACGTATTGATGATCATCAAGGAGTTGATCAGCTTCATGCCCGAGAATAACGGCACGGACATTTCCGAAGGGCTGCGCTACCTGACCAATATCCTGAAAAAACGTTCGACGGCCTTCGTACTGTCCGACTTCATGGACACGGCCGACGGTCGCGCCCGGTTCGAAGACGCGCTGAAAATCGCCTCCGGCAAACACGACATGGTCGGAATCCGGGTTTACGACCGCCGCGAACAGCAGCTTCCGGATGTGGGAATCCTCGAACTGAAAGACGCCGAGACGGGCGAAAAAGTGTGGGTCGACACGGCTTCGCGCGCCGTCCGCGACGCCTACGCCCGTAACTGGGAACAGACCAGCGCGCTGATCGATTCGTCGTTGAAACGCTGCCGGGTCGACAACGTGAAGATCGCGACGGGAGAAGACTATGTCACGTCATTGATGAAACTCTTTAAACGCCGGTAACCGGCGCCAAGCTGACAAACCGTATGTTTTACGTTAAAAAAATATTCACCGTAGCTCTGCTGCTGATCGCAGGTTCGCTGTCCGCACAACCGAAAACGCCGTCCGTCGAGGCGCGGTTCTCGGCCGACTCGGTGTTGATCGGCGACCAGTTCCGGCTCGACATCGAGGTCGACAAGGACGTGATGGAGGTCGTCGAATTCCCCGTTTTCGACAGAGGACATCTGGGCGGCGATTCGACCGACATCGAAATACTCGCCGAAGGACCCGTCGATACGTTGAAAACCGACGGACGCCGGATTACGCTGAAAAAATCCTACTTGCTGACCTGTTTCGAAGAGGCCGACTACCGTATCGGAAAGTTCCCGGTGCTTTACATCAATAAAAACATAATCGACACGTTGTGGTCGATGGATTCGCTGCGGATTTTCGTCAATACGCTGTCGGTCGACACGGCCACGCAGACGATCCACGACGTCAAGCTCCCGCTCGAAGTTCCCGTCCGGTTCGGCGAATACGGCGGCTACTTGCTGACGGGTCTGCTCGGGGCCGCGCTGATCGCCCTGGTCGTCTTCCTGCTCGTCAAACGGTTCCGCGGCAAACGGCAGTCCGGCGGCAAACGCGTCCCGGCCGAACCGCCGCACGTAACGGCGATCCGGCAGCTCGAAAAACTGCACTCGCAGAAACTATGGCAAAGCGGGAAACAAAAAGCCTATTACACCGGCATCACCGACATCCTGCGCGAATACCTGAGCACCCGTTACCCGGTCAAAGCGCTGGAAATGACTTCGCAGGAGATCTTGGACAGGATGATCCGCGAATCCTTACCGGAGAAATCGATCAAGCGGCTCAAAGACATCCTGATCACCGCCGATTTCGTAAAATTCGCCAAATTCACACCGGATGCGGACCAGAACGAAACGGTCTACACGGACGCTTACTATTTCATCGAAGAGACCAAAGCGGTCGAGGTGGAACAGCCCGCCGCCGAGATCGAACCGATCAAAACCGAGGAAAAGAAGGAGGACGACGCATGATACGCCATACGATCATAACCTGTCTGCTGCTATTGGCGGCCGGGACGGCGGCGGGACAGAAATACCCCGAACGCCGCGACATCCGTTCGGGCAACAAATTTTACGGGAAAGCGGAGTACTCCGAAGCCGAGATCTCCTACCGCAAAGCGCTGGAAAAACAGCCCGATTCCTACGAAGCGAACTTCAACCTGGCCGACGCGCTGTACAAACAGAAACGTTACGACGAAGCGGCCGGACTGAACGAACAACTGGCTGCCGACTCGGCCCGTCTGGACAACGCGGCTTCGGCCTATTTCAACCAGGGAAACGCCCTGTTCCAGCAGCGCAAACTGCAGGAAGCCCTCGAAGCGTACAAAAACTCGCTGCGGTTGAATCCGGCCGATATGGAAGCAAAGTTCAACTACGCCTACACAAAAAAACTGCTCGACAAAGACAAAAACGATCAGAACAAGAACGATCAAAACAAGGACCAGAACAAGGACAACCGGAACGACCAAAATAAAAACGATAAAAACGATCCGAACCAAAATCCGGATAAAGACCAAAACAAAGACAATCCGGATAATAATCAAAACGGCAACGATCCCGACAAACAGGATCAGCAGCCTCCGTCCGGCGGACAGCAACCGCCGCAGGGGAGCATGAGCCGCGAAGAAGCCGAGCGGATGCTCGACGCCGTCCAGGTAGCGAGGACAAGACAAAGAAGAAAGTGGACGAAAAAGAAGGCGGTGACCGTCGGAAACTCGGGAAAAAACTGGTAGGGCCGTCCGGTGAAAAAATCTGTTTAAATCAGCAATCGACGTGGTGGACATAACAAAATTCGCGAATCCCAAATTATTATGGCTGTTGCTGCTGCTGCTGCCGATGGTCGCCTATTACATCTACCGGATGCGGCAGGGGAAGGCTACGATGCGGATATCGACCGTAGCCGGCGTACGGCGGCTTCCGCACGGGCCCAAATACTACCTGCAGCACCTGCCGTTCGTTCTGAGATGCCTGGCGACGGCGCTGCTGATCGTGGCGCTGGCCCGCCCGCAAAGCACATCGAAAAACACCAGCAGCTCGACCGAGGGGATCGACATCGTGCTGGCGCTCGACATCTCCGGCAGTATGCTGGCAAGGGATTTCCAGCCCGACCGGATCTCGGCCGCGAAAGAGATGGCCGCCAATTTCATCATGGACCGTCCGAACGACCGGATCGGCCTGGTGGTATTCGCCGGCGAAAGCTTTACGCAGAGTCCGCTGACCACCGACAAAGCCTCGCTGGTCAATATCCTCGGCACCGTCAAAAGCGGCATCATCGAAGACGGCACGGCAATCGGCAACGGGCTCGGCACAGCGGTCAACCGGCTGCGCGAGAGCTCGGCCAAAAGCAAGGTGGTGATCCTGCTCACGGACGGCGTCAACAACAGCGGGCAGATCGCTCCGCTGACCGCGGCCGATATCGCCCAAACGCTCGGCATCCGTGTCTACACGATCGGCGTCGGCAGCGAAGGGACGGCTCCATACCCGGCGCTCGACATGTGGGGCAACATCAGCTACGTACCGATGAAAGTCGAGATCGACGAAAAAATGCTGACCCAAATCGCCGAAAAAACGGGCGGCAAATATTTCCGGGCGACCGACAACAACAAACTGCGCGACATCTACGAAGAGATCAACCAAATGGAAAAAAGCCGCGTGGAGGTGGAAAACGTCACCCGTTATTACGAACGGTTCGCCCTTTTCGCGCTGGCCGCGCTCGCGTTGCTGGTTTGCGAAATGTTGATCCGTAAACTGTGGCTGCGCCAGATTCCGTAAAACCGTACGACTATGTTCAGATTTGCAACACCCGAATATTTCTACCTGCTGATCCTCGTCCCCGTGCTGATCGGCGTCTACTGGTACTCAGTACGCGTCCGGCGACGGGCGTTGGAACGCTTCGGCGACCCGGAAACCATCCGGGGACTGATGCCGGAGGCCTCTCCGAAACGGGTACGCACCAAGTTCACGATCTTCGCGCTGGCGCTGGTCTTCATCGTCATCGGCCTGGCGCGACCGCAGTTCGGTTCCAAGCTGAAAGAGGTCACGCGCACGGGGATCGAAATGATGCTGGCGGTCGACGTATCGAACAGCATGTTGGCGCAGGATTTCGAACCGAACCGACTCGAACGCACCAAATTCGCGATCGACCGGCTGATCGAACAGCTTCATCAGGATAAAATCGGACTGATCGTATTCGCCGGCGATGCCTATATGCAGCTTCCGATCACCTCCGATTACGTCATCGCCCGCACGTTTGCGAACAACATCTCCCCGACCATGGTTTCGAGACAGGGAACGGCCATCGGCGCAGCCATCGACCTGGCGTCCCAATCGTTTTCGTCGGGTAGCGACGGCAGCCGCGTCATCGTCATCATCTCGGACGGCGAGAACCACGAAGACGACGCCATTGCCGCAGCAAAGGCCGCCGCCGAAAAGGGGATCAAGATCTATACGATCGGCATCGGAAGTCGGAAGGCGCCCCGATCCCGATCGACGGGAATTTCATCAAGGACGAAAAAGGAAACATGGTCGTATCGAAACTCGACGAAGCGACGCTCGAACAGATCGCCCTGTCGACCGGAGGCGCTTACATCCGCGCCACGAACCGCAGCCTCGGACTCGACGAAATCGTCAAGAAGATCAACGAAGTCGAGAAAAAACAACTATCGTCCAGCGTTTTCGAAGATTTCAACGAACAATACCAATACCTGATCGGAATCGGACTGCTGCTGTTGCTGATCGAATTCGTCATGCTCGAACGGAAAAGCCGTATCCTGAGCCGCTTGAATATTTTCCGAAAACAATAAAGCCCTCCGGAAGCATTATTTTTCGGGACGGTCGATCCGTCGATAAAGCCGGCAAAATTCGAAAGGATTTTCGCCGGCTTTTCGGTTCCCGTCTTCAAAATCCGCTTCCCGGGCACTGTATCCGATTCAGAATATCGACATACCAAACAACCCGGACAAAAATGTATAAAATTACTTTTTAGGCGATTTTTTCGCGGGCGCACATGAATCTCATGGAAAATCAAGTAAATTTGCAGAATATTCGATTTTATTCAGAAAACTAAACCCGACGACAGATGCCGGTACGCTACTTCAAATACGACCAACCTTTCGCGCTCGAAAACGGAGAGAACTTCCCGAGAGCGACCATCGCCTACCACACGTTCGGAACGTTCAAAGGGAACAACGCGGTCTGGGTCTGCCACGCGCTGACAGCCAACTCGGACGTAGCCGACTGGTGGCCGCATACGGTCGAACAGGGCCGGTTTCTCGACCCGAAGCGTTATTTCATCGTCTGCGCGAACATCATCGGCTCGCATTACGGATCGACCGGTCCGTTGAGCATCGATCCCGCGACCGGGAAGCCGTACTACGGCACATTCCCCTTCATCACGGTACGCGACATGGTCAACGCCCATTTTCTGCTGGCCGACCACCTCGGCATCGCATCGGCTCACGCCGTCGTCGGCAGTTCGATCGGCGGATTCCAGGCCCTCGAAATGGCGCTGACGCGACCGAACTTCGCCCGAAAACTGGTATTGATCGCAACGGCGGCCCGCAGCCAGCCGTGGGCCATCGCTTTCAACGAATCGCAACGCATGGCCATCGAAACGGACGCCAGTTTCGGACAGGAAGACCCTGAAGCCGGGAAAAAGGGTATGCGGGTTTCCCGGTCGATCGGTCTGCTCAGCTACCGCGGTTCGTCGGCTTACAACGCCACGCAGCAGGAAAACGACAACCTGTACAAAATAGCCGGATTCCGGGCGACGACCTACCAGCAATACCAGGGTGACAAACTGTGCCGCCGTTTCGACGCCTACTCCTACTACCGCCTGACGCAGGCTTTCGACTCGCACAACGTCGGACGCTACCGCGGCGGCATCGAAAGCGCGCTCGGATCGGTCGCGAGCCCGACGATGGTCGTGGGAATTTCGTCGGACATGATCTTTCCCGTCTCGGAACAGGTCTTCCTGTACCGTCACATCCCGCAATGCCAGCTACGGCTGATCGACTCGCCGTTCGGCCACGACGGGTTCCTGGTCGAATACGACAAGCTGAACGCGCTGCTCAAACCGTTCATCGGTACGCCGACGGCCCGGTAGCATCCCGTTATTTTCACCGGGAATGTTGCTTTTCGGCATTTTTTTCGATATTGCCGCAACCCGGATCAAATCGGAATACCTAAAATATTTAACCAAACTGATATGAAACTTTCTACTTTTGCCGGATTCCGGCCCGCCGCATTGCGAAAACAGGCATCTGCACCCTCTCCGTACTACTAGGAACGGGACTTTTCGTATCGGCGCAAACCGTTACGGACGGTTCGCGCCGCTTCCGGCAGGCGCCGTCCGGCTGACCAATTTTTCTCGAAAACGACATCCGGAACTCGATCGAACATTGGAACAAAGGCGAACTGCCCTACCGCGAATTCGTGGAATTTTTCCGTTCCCAGGCTGCGCCCCAATTCGCCCTCGGCGAAATGTGGGGCAAAGCGGTGCGCTCGGGCTGCATGTTTTACCGATACACCCAGGACCCGGAACTCAAAAGCATCCTGAAGGCGACGGTCGAAGACCTGCTTTCGGTACAGAATCCCAACGGCAGTATCAGCTGTACGCCCGAAGAGCAGCAGCCCGGCGGGGAGAACGGCGACCTGTGGGAACGCAAGTACGTCATGCTCGGACTGGATGAATACTATCGCTGGGTCGAACAGAACCCCGCCGTACTGGAGGCGTTGAAAAAACACGCCGACTGCCTCATCGCGCAAATAGGACATGCGCCCAAGACGGAAATCGTCGATCTGGGCTGGAGCGCCACCAACATCGGCCACGAAGCGTGCCACATCGAATCCAGCACGCTGCTGGAACCCTTCATGCGGCTGTACAACTGGACCGGCGAGCAACGGTACCTGGACTTCGCCTCGTACATCGTCGAATCGGGCGGAACCAAGCATTTCGATCTGATCCAGCAAGCCTGCGACAACACTCTCCCCCTTACAAGATGAGCGGCCATTACCCCAAGGCGTACGAAATGATGTCGATGTTCGAAGGGGTCGTAGAATACTACCGGGCAACGGGCGACGAGCGCTGCAAACAAGCATTCATGAACCTGTACGACAACATCCGGAAAAACGAAATCACCATCATCGGCAACGCCGGGGCCGATCAGCCCTACCACCCCTACGTCGCCGGGGAGGCGTGGGGCAACACCGCTTTCGAACAAACCAACCCCGACATCACCCGCATGATGGAGACCTGCGTGGGGTAACCTGGCTGAAATTCTGCTCCCAGATCATGCGCCTGACCGGCGATCCCTCGCCCGTGGACGAGATCGAAAAATACGTCTATAACGGCCTGCTCGGGGCGATGAAACCTTCGGGCGACGGGTTCAGTTACGTGAATCTGCTGAACGGCAACAAGGTCGTCAATTACGGCTGGGGCTGGCATTTCGGCGATTTTTACGTCACCTGTTGCAACCTCAACGGTCCGATGGGACTGGCCTACATTCCGTACGTAGCCGTCATGGAAGACGATCGGGGGCCGATCGTCAATCTGTACAATGCGAGCGAAATCGACATGACGACGCCCCGTAAACGCCCGCTGAAAGTCTCCCTCGAAACGGATTTCCCGCTGACCGGCAACGTGATCATCGAAGTCACGCCCGAAAAGAAAGAAGAATTCACCCTGAAATTGCGCATTCCTTCCTGGAGCGCGAATACCGTCGTCAAAGTGAACGGAAAGACGCAGGAAGTCGCGCCGGGTACCTACGCCGAATTGACGCGCAAATGGCAGGCCGGCGACCGCATCGAGGTCGCTTTCGACATGACCTGCCGCGTCATCGACGCGCCGCACGGCAGCAACCGCAAAGGAGATAATTTCCAGGCGGTCGTCTGGGGCCCGATCGTACTGGCCCGCGACCAGAACATCGATCCCGATTACGACAAGCCGGTACGGATAATCGCCGACGAAAACGGAATCGTCAAAATCAGAAAAGTGAACCCGACCCTGCCGACCACACGAATAGAGTTTGCGGTTCCGACCGCCGACGGCGAATCCGGATGACCGACTACGCCTCGGTCAACGGATGGGAGGGAGCCCAAATATGCACCTGGCTGCCGGTAAAAACGGAATAGACGGCCGGATTCATCCAAAAAGCGGAGATACACGGACGAACGCGTTCATGTGTTTTCAAATCGAACGCACGATCCTCCCGGCAAGACGCTCCAGTCTGTCCGGACGACATACGGAAACGAATCAGGCGACGGGAAACTCTGAAATTCCGTCGCCTGATTCGTATTCATTCCGGAAATCTGACAATCCGGAAATTTCGCCGGGCGGCAGTCAGGCCTATGCTCCCGGACGCACTTCGTTCGTCAGTCTCCGCCCGTCCGAGAAATCGCGGACATTTTGCAGGGTCGTATGCGCGATGTTATCCAGCGCCTCACGGGTGAAAAAACCCTGGTGCGAGGTCACGATCACATTGTTGAACGACAACAGGCGCGCCAGCATATCGTCGCCCATGATCCGGTCGGAAGTATCCCGTCGTAAAAGTAAGCCGCTTCCTCCTCGTAAACGTCGAGACCGGCCGAACCGATCTTTTTCTTTTCAACCCCTCGATCAAAGCCTCCGTATGGATCAGTTGTCCCCGCCCCGTATTAATGAGCATCATCCCTTCTTTCATCTGATCGATGGCTTTTTCATTGATCATATACCGGGTCTGCTCGGTCAGGGGACAATGCAGCGAAATGATGTCCGATTGCCGGAACAACTGTTCGAGCGGCACGTACTCCACTCCTTCGTTCGCCGCGAACTCCCGGTCGGGATAAAGGTCGTACGCCAGTATATTCAACCCGAAACCCTTTAATATGCGGATCAACACCTTCGCTATTTGGCCCGTTCCGACGATTCCGGCCGTTTTTCCGTGCATATCGAACCCCAACAGGCCGTGCAATGAGAAATTACCGTCGCGCGTACGCCAGTAGGCGCGGTGGATCTTGCGGTTGAGCGCCAGCATCAACGCTACGGCATATTCGGCCACGGCATAAAGGCGAATAGGCCGGCACGCGCACCACCGGAATGCGGTGCCTTGCCGCGGCATTCAAATCCACGTTGTTGAAACCCGCGCAACGCAATGCGATCAGCTTCACTCCCATGGCGGCAAGCCGGCCGATGGTTTCGGCATCGGCCGTATCGTTCACGAAAATACACACGACGTCGGTATCCTGCGCCAGAGCCACATTATTGAGATTCAAATGGCTCCGGTGGTAGTTGAACTCGAATCCGAAGGCGGCATTGGCCCGGTCGAACGAATCCCGGTCGTAAGGCTGTGTTCCGAAAAATGTTATTTTCATTTGTATTTTTTTAATGTATCGGTTTTGACAAAACAGTCGTTCTACTTTTCACGATTATGGTGAATCATAACAAATATCATGAAAATCTTCCGCGCAGCGCTTTAAATTTAACCGCATTTTCCACAATACCGCAGAATTACCCCATGTATCCAACGGCTGAAAGCCGACGGAGCAGATTCGAAATATAAAACCGGCTGGTAAAACGGTCTATCCGTCACGGTCTGCCGTCGGCTTTATCAGTAAAACCGTGAAAAGCGGAGACGATCTTACCGCCCCTTGCGTCGAATGATTTCGGCCGGCATGTCCTTTTGAAAAAACGGGCCGCAAAAACAAAATATCAAACGTTTCGACCGTTTTTAGTATTTTGTTTATTTTTTGGCAGGAAATATGGTGAAATTGCCGGGAAGAGGGTTACTTTTGTATTCATTTTGAAAAGACCGGAACCGGCGAAAGACGCATCCCGAAGCGGACGGGTCCGCAACCGGATTCGAAAAACAGTCATAAAACGATAAAACCGATGAAATATCCCGAATCAGTAAATATCCTTTTATTGGGCTCAGGGGCCGTGAACATGCCTTTGCATGGAAAATCGCTCAAAGCAAGCGGCTGGCGCGGCTGTATATCGCTCCGGGGAACGCAGGCACCGCCGTATGCGGGACGAACGTGGACATCAATCCGGTCAATTTCGCGGCCGTCAAACAGTTCGTGCTGTCGAACAACATCAACATGGTCGTCGTCGGCCCGGAAGAACCGCTGGTAAAAGGGATTTACGATTTTTTCAAGGAAGACCATCAGATCAGCAACATCCCCGTGATCGGCCCGTCGACGGTCGGGGCGCGGCTCGAAGGGAGTAAGGATTTCGCCAAGGATTTCATGATCCGCCACCGTATTCCGACGGCCGCCTACCGTAGTTTCACAAAGAAAAACGCCGACGAAGCCAAAGCCTTTCTCGAAACGCTGAAAGCGCCTTACGTGCTGAAAGCCGACGGACTGGCCGCCGGAAAAGGAGTGCTGATCGTCGATTCGCTCGAAACGGCGAAAGCCGAGAGCCTGGATACGATGCTCAACGGGCGTTTCGGGCACGCCGGCGACACGGTCGTGATCGAAGAGTTCCTGTCGGGAATCGAATGTTCGGTTTTCGTAGCCACCGACGGCAAGAATTTCAGCGTGCTGCCCGTCGCAAAAGAGATTACAAGCGGATCGGCGTCGGGGACACCGGCCCGAACACCGGCGGCATGGGGGCCGTATCGCCGGTTCCGTTCGCCGACGCAAAATTTATGGACAAGGTCGTATCGACCATCGTCGAACCGACCGTCAAAGGGCTCTCTGCCGATAAGATCGACTACAAAGGATTTATTTTCATCGGATTGATGAACGTGCAAGGCGATCCTTATGTGATCGAATACAACGTCCGCATGGCGATCCCGAAACCGAAGCGGTGCTGCCGCGCATCGAATCGGACATCGTCGAACTGTTCCAGGGCATCGCTTACGGCGGACTCGACCAATACGAACTGAAAATCACCCCTGGCGACCGCCGCCACAGTGGTCTGCGTATCCGGCGGCTACCCGGGCGACTATGCCAAAGGCATGGAAATCAAAGGACTCGGCAACACGGCAGACAGCATCGTCTTCCATGCGGGAACCACGGCCAAAGGCGGCAAAACGTTTACGGCAGGCGGGCGCGTGCTGGCCGTCACGTCGTTCGGCGACAACATTACGGACGCCGTCGGCAAATCCTACAAAACGATCGAAGGAATCGGCTACGAAGGGAAATACTACCGCACGGACATCGGAAAAGACCTGCTGTAACGGCAGGGGAAGGCCATGGGAGAGATCACCCGCCTGAACCTGAGTTGGACGCTGCTGTTCTTCGGACTGTTCCTGGGGCTTTTTTGGGGACGGTCGGAGTTGCTACCGACAGCGGCGGGCGGCGCCGATATGCCGCTGGGATCGTTGCTGAACCGGTTCTCCGCGACATATCCGATTGCGGCGAAAACGCTGGCTGCCGTACTGCTTTCCTGAACAGCATCCTGTTGCTGCGGATCGTCTCCCGCAACATGATCCTGACCGACCGGACTACATGCCGATCATCGTCTACCTGCTCGTCGCTGCCGGTTGCGGTTTCGGCAGCTCGGCGCTCGGCGCCATAACCGTTTCGCTGCTGGCAGTCTGCTCGTTCGATCAGATGTTGGGTTCGTTCCGGAGAGCCGTCCAATACGGAAAGCTATTCAATGCGGCGCTGCTGGCCGGTCTTGCACCCCTGGTCTGGTCGCACGCCGTCGTTTATGCGTTTCTGCTGCCCGTTTCGTTGATCCTGTTCAAAAAGGCGGCCGCGAATGGATCGTGGCATGGGTCGGCTTTTGTTGCCGTGGGCGATCTGCTCGTACGTCTACTGGGAATGGGGTATCCATTCGGCCACGTAACCGGCCTGCTCGCCGGGAACCTCCGGGAACCTGCTTGCCGGCGGAGATTTCCCCGACGTCCTGCGCCATCCGGAACTGCCGGTCTTCTGGGGAATGTGCCTGACGACCGTCGTGCTTTCGCTGATCTCGTTTATCCGGCGCTCGGACACGATCCGCACACGGGCCTATAAATCCTACATCTACTTTCTGTGGATTCTGCTCTTCTCGGCGGTACCGTTCGCTTTTCCGGGCCGGTCGGTACAGGATTTCCCGATGATCGCCGTCCCTTTGGCAATCATCATCCCGCCCTATTTCATCCGCTACCGGGGCTGGATTCCCGGCCTGATCTATTTCGCTGCTGATCGGCAGCATCGTTTTTTACAACCTCGCTCCGGCATTACTTCCTGACCGTTTTTCCGGCGATCCGCAACGGGACATATCACACGCAGCGCCCCGGCCTCGCAGGTAATATGCACCGGGAAGCGCGGCCCGGGCTGTCCGTCGATGTCGGTCGACTCCTCGCTGTACGAATACAACGTCACGTCGTCGCTCTTGAAATACACCACGCCCGGAGGGTAGCTGCCATTGTTGCGCTTGATGAAATGAAAAATCGTCCGGATCGTCTCGATCGGGCTGTCGCCCTTGATAACGATCACGTCGAGCAGGCCGTCGTCCGGCTCGGACAAGTAAGCGAAACGCATCTGCCCGGCGGTGCGTCCGTTGAATACGAAAAAGATCAGCGAAGAACCTTCGTAATTCCCGTGCGCCGACTCGATCGAAATATGCATTTTACGGAAATTCGGCAGTTCGCCCAGCCCGCCGAAATAGTAGGCCAGTTTCCCGAACGTGTTTTTCAGGATCGTCGGCGTTTTCTGCGAAACGTCGGTAAACAGCCCACAACTAAACACGTTGACGAAGTATTCGTCGTTGGCGCGCCCCAGATCCATGGTTCTGATCTCCCCGTTCAGGATCCGGCGACAGGCTTTCGCCAGATCGGACGGCACTCCGAGCACATGGGCGAAATCGTTGGCCGTCCCGGTCGGAAGCACCGCCACCGGAACGTCGAGCCCGCGCCGCTTCATCACGTTCACCACGTAATTGACCGTTCCGTCGCCGCCGGCGATCAGCGCGTGGTGGTAGCTCTGATCGACCCCGTCGAACATGTCGGTCTCCTCGGTATCCCCGAAACAAAGCCGGTACGGCACGACCGTATAACCGTGCCCCTGGTAAATCTCGATGATGTGGTCGAGCCACTCCGAAATCACGGTTTCTCCGGACTTGGGATTATAAATGAATCTGACTTTCTGCATCTTTTTTCACGTTTCTGAACCATAATGATATCGTCATTGCCGGGTCGACGCCTGCCGGGCGATCATCGCCTCCATTCCGGGAGTAAGATAGGTCTGATAGTTTCCCCGGTCGTCCGAATAGATCAGGTAAGCGTGCAACTCCGGATGCCCGGCCAGGAACTCCTTGCTTTTTTCGAGGCCGAGGATCATACAAACCGTGCCGTAAGCGTCGGCCAACGTCGCGGTAGGCCCCACGACCGTTACCGACAGCAGGTTGCTGATGACCGGCTCGCCGGTTCGGGCATTGATCGTATGCACGATCTTACGGCCTTTGTCGTCGGTATAGAATTTCCGGTAATTGCCCGAAGTGGCGAGTCCCTGCCCGCTGAGTCCGATCACCGTCTCCAGGTCGGCCCCCGGCAGCACGTTCCCTTCGGCCGGACGGTCGATTCCGACGCGCCAGGGTTTCCCTTCGGCATTCGACCCCCGACAGAAAATCTCTCCCCCCACTTCGACGATATAATCCGTCAGACCGAGGCTGTCGAAATAGGCGGCGATATAGTCCGAAGTCGCTCCTTGCGCAATCGAATTCAGGTCGAGCTGCATCCGCGGATCTTCTTTCCGCAACCGGCCGCCATCGACCGCGATTTTCCGATACCCGACGAATCGCAACAGCGAATCGACGTTCGGCTGCTGCACGACCGAATCGCCTGCAAACCCGTAAGCCGCCGTAAGCGGTTTGACCGTGATGTCGTATGCGCCGTCCGTCTCGCGGCTCAGCCGCTCGGCTTCGGCGATGCAATCCGCAATGAACGCATCCACCGAATCGGTCTCGTTGCGGTTCAGGCGGCTGAGCCGCGAATCGGGATTGAACAGCGACATCGAATTGTCGATCTCACGCAACAGACTGTCCACCTGACCTTTCAAATCTACCGGCCGGTCGCTTTTTATCACGATATGATAAGTTCCCCCCTGTGCGAAACCGTCGATTACGGTTACCCGATTGTCTTTCTTCACTCCGCCGCATGCGGCCACAGCCAGCGCAACAATCCCAAGCAAACCAATTTTAAATTTCATTATCAGCGTTTTAACATTCGAACATCGCACAAATTTATTTATTTTCCACAATATACGAATTATTTTTTATTACTTTGCAGGACAAATCAAGGAAGGAAGACGGGGGTGCCGCAGAACCGGCGGCTGAGATCAAACCCCAACACCTGATACGGTTAATACCGTCGGAGGGAGTTTTTCCAAAGGATAGCGCATTCGCCGCCTCTCTTTCTGCAAATCGTTTTTCGTATGGAAATATTTCTGAACGGAGTGAAAACCCCGACGCAGGCGTCGACCCTTTCGGAACTGATCGCAGAACAGTCGATCGCTACCGCCGGGCTGGCCGTCGCCATCGGGCTCCGCGTAATCCGCCGCGACGAGTGGGACGCTACGCCGGTCGCCGACCAGGCCGAAATCACGCTGATCCGCGCCACACAGGGAGGATAGAACAATGGTTGCAGATATTTTCCCGGAATCCCCGATCCTGATCACGCTGCCCCGTATTCTGAAAAACGAGGCGGAGACGCTGGCCGCACTGTGCGGCGCAGGAGTTTCCGTCATCCATATCCGCAAGCCGGAGGCGTCCGAACCGGAAATCGAAGAGTTGCTGAAAACGTTGCAGGCCCTCGGCGCGGACATGTCGCGGCTGACGATTCACTACAACGAACCGCTGGCCCGCAGATACGGGCTCGGAGGCGTGCACCTGCGCATCGAAGAACTGCTTGCCGGAGCCGGCGAAGGGCTGCGGCGGAGCTGTTCGGCGCACGGCTGGACGGAAGCGGAACGCGCGGCGACAGACGCGGACTACGTATTTCTGAGCCCGCTGTTCGATTCGATCTCGAAACCGGGCTACCGCAGCGCGATCGACCCGGCGGAAGCCGCCGAACGGTTACGGCGCCGCAAAGGGCTGATCGTCGCGCTCGGCGGGATCCGTCCGGCGAACATCGCACGGGTAAGGCGGATCGGATTCGACGGGGCCGCCGTACTCGGGGCCGCATGGAGCGCGGACGAAAAGGCTGTCAATACCGAACGCACCCTGAAAAATTACCATATCCTAAACCGCAAATGGAAAGCGGCCGGAGGAACGCTACAACTGATCTCGGACGGCGACCTCTCCGTCGCCGCGCAATTCCTCGACGCGGGCGGACGCTGGATCCAACTGCGGATGAAAGACGCCTCCGCAGAGGTTATCGTCTGCCGGGGCAAAGAGATGCTCGCCCTGTGCCGGAAACGCCGGGCCGTGCTCGTCGTCAACGATGCGCCGCAACTGGCGGTCGCGATCGGCGCCGACGGCGTGCACCTCGGTCAAGCCGATATGCCGCCCATCGAAGCGAGGCGGATTATCGGCGACGGAGCGGTTATCGGTTCGACGGCCAACACCTTCGAACAGATCGCAGCGCGCAACGACGGCGAAACCGACTACGTCGGACTGGGACCCTTCCGTTTCACGACAACCAAGAAAAACCTGTCGCCGGTGCTCGGCACGGAGGGTTACCGCACGATCCTCGGACGTATGCGGACGGAAAATATCCCCCTGCCGGTCGTGGCGATCGGCGGCATCGAACTGCCGGATATACCGCAGATCATGCGGACGGGGGTCGACGGGATCGCCCTCAGCGGAGCGATCGCCCGCGCGGACTCGCCCGCCACGACGACCGCGAATTTTCTGAACGCAATCCGGAACGCATGAACCGCAGGCCGGGCCGACAGATAACAGAACAATACGTTATTATAAAACAATGGAAAATTTAATTATCGGAAACAAAACGTTTCACTCGCGGCTCTTCGTCGGAACCGGGAAGTTTTCATCCGCGGAACTGATGGGCAAAGCCACCGCCGCCAGCGGCAGCGAACTGGTAACCGTCGCGCTGAAACGAGTAGAACTCGAAAACCCGCAGGACGACATGCTCAGTCACCTGCACCTGCCGGGAGTCAACCTGCTGCCGAACACATCGGGGGTACGCAATGCCAAAGAAGCGGTTTTCGCCGCGCAGATGGCGCGCGAAGCGCTCGGGACGAACTGGATCAAACTCGAAATCCATCCCGATCCTCGCTACCTGCTGCCCGACCCGATCGAAACGCTGGCCGCGGCCGAACAGCTCGTAAAAGACGGCTTCATCGTGATGCCGTACATCAACGCCGACCCGGTACTGTGCAAACGGCTCGAAGAGGTAGGCACGGCCTGCGTCATGCCTCTGGGCGCCCCGATCGGATCGAACCGGGGACTGAAAACCCGCGACCTGCTGAGAATCATCATCGAACAGAGCAACGTCCCGGTCGTCGTCGACGCCGGAATCGGCGCTCCGTCGCACGCCGCCGAAGCGATGGAGATGGGCGCGTCGGCCGTACTGGTCAACACCGCAATCGCCGTAACGCAGGACCCGGTACAAATGGCCGTCGCTTTCAAAATGGCCGTCGAAGCCGGACGCATGGCATACGAGGCGCAGCTCGCGCCGCAAACGACCGCCGCATCGGCCACCAGCCCGTTAAACCCGTTTTTGGAAGGCATTAAAGGTTTGCAACAATGAGTTACTACGACATCATTCTCCAGTATGACTGGGAAACCACGCGGCGTAAGATCTACGCCTCGACCGAGGCCGACGTAGAACGCGCCCTGAGTCACGACCGCCCGTCGATGGACGACTTCGCGGCGCTCGTTTCCCCCGCGGCGGACAAGTACCTGAACGAAATGGCCGCCAAAAGCTACCGCATCACTCGCCGCCGTTTCGGCAACACGATGCAACTGTACATCCCGCTCTACCTCGCGAATATTTGCCAGAACCACTGCGTTTACTGCGGTTTCAACTGCACGAACAAGATCCACCGCGCGATCCTCACGCCGGACGAAATCCACGCCGAATGCCAGGCCATCAAAAAAGATCCGTTCGAACACATCTTGCTGGTGACGGGCGAAGCGCCGCGCTCGTCGAGCGTACAATACATGGCCGATTCGATGGAGATCGTCAAACAGTATTTCCAGCAGATCTCGCTCGAAGTGCAGCCGCTCGAAACGGACGAATACCGGATGCTGATGGACCACGGCCTGCATTCGGTCTACGTCTATCAGGAGACCTACAACCGCGAACGCTATCCGGTCTACCACCTGCGCGGCCGCAAAGCCGACTACCGCTACCGGCTCGAAACGCCCGACCGGTTGTGCGAAGCCGGGGGTGTACAAGGTCGGCGTCGGCAACCTGATCGGCCTCGAGGACTGGCGCACCGAAGCGTTCTTCACGGCATTGCACGTCCGTTACCTCGAAAACCGTTACTGGAGGCAGAAATACTCGATCGCCTTCCCGCGGCTGCGCCCTATTTCGGCGAGGACGGGTTCAATCCCGAACACCCGACCACCGAACGCAACCTGCTGCAACTGATCTGCGCCTACCGACTGCTGAGCGAAGACGTCGAACTGTCGATCTCGACGCGCGAAAGCGCCGCCTGCCGCGACACGGTGATGCCGTTCGGCGTGACGGTCATCAGCGCCGGTTCGAAAACCACGCCGGGCGGTTATGCGCACCCGACGCAGGAGCTCGAACAGTGGGCCATCAACGACGATCGCACGCCGACCGAGGTGTTCGACGCGGTCCGGGCCAAAGGGTTCGAGCCGGTCTGGAAAGACTGGTCGGGCTTTATGCAGGAAGCCAATATTCCCGCTTAAGACACGAAAACGTAAACCGCAGCCGGAAACAGGGAGCCTTCGGCAAACCGGCCTACCTGTTTCCGGTTGTTTTTAATAACGACAAATTATGCGTATTCTGATCCAGCGAGTACGACGCGCCTCGGTAACGATCGGGGAACAAACCCATTGCGCTATCGGCAACGGGCTGCTCGTCCTGGTCGGCATCGAAGAGGCCGACAACGACGAAGATATCGCGTGGCTGCCCGGAAAATTGACAAACTTCGTATATTTGCCGACGAATCCGGCGCGATGAACCGGTCGGCAGAGGAAACCGGGGCCGACATACTGATCGTCAGCCAGTTTACGCTGTATGCGCAGACCAAAAAAGGAAACCGGCCGTCGTACATACGGGCTGCACGTCCCGAAACGGCGATCCCGCTGTACGAACGGTTTGTCGAATCGGTCGAACGGGCGATGGGACACCGGATCGAAACGGGAGTCTTCGGCGCCGATATGCAGGTGGAACTGGTCAACGACGGTCCGGTAACCATCTGGATCGACTCCAAAAACCGGGAATAAGTTAATACGCGAAAACTATGACTATCAAAGAGGCTCAGGAACTGATCGAAACCTGGACGGCGAAAAACAACGTCCGCAACAACGAACTGACCAACATGGCGCTGCTGACCGAAGAGATCGGCAAACTGACCCGCGTGATGGTGCGCCGTTTCAACGATCACGCCAATGAGCCGAATTTCCGGTACGAGGTTTCGGACGAGATCGGCGATATCCTGTGGGCGTTGGTGAACGTCGCCAACCAGACGGGCGTCGACCTGACCGTATCGCTGATCAACGCCCTCGAACGTAAAAGCAACCAGCAGAGCCACCTGTCCTCTCCGAAGAAAAAATAAATCCGTCGGTTACGCAACGGCGCGAAACTTCCTTTCTCAATTTTGAAACCGCCTGTTTTTCCGACAGTCTTTTATTAAATATCCGCCGCATATCCGGCCAAACAGCATCATCCGTACACCGGCCGGCAAGCCCCGCGACAAACAATCACATTTCAACAATACACACCCTATTTTCAAAAAACGAACAGTCTTCGTAGAAAAAACAATATTTTCTTAACTTTGAAAAGTGCATCGCCATTGGAAAATATTGATTACGAAAGCCTTTATACTATCGCTCGTCGCACTGGGCTGGACGGTCGCGCCGCAAGCACAGAACTTTCAGGTTCAAGCCGTTTCAGGAGAAGAGAAACTCAGCTATGCCTACATTTATCTCAACGGCAGGGTGTGCGGGATCGCCGATCAGGACGGCGCGTTCAATATTCCCCATAGCAAATTGCACATCGGCGATACGATTCCGGCAAGTTATGTCGGAGCCCGGCCCGCTTTCGCGGTCTACACAAAAGAATTGGCCGGCGAATCCGAATGTACGCTCGAATGCAGCCCGATTAGGCGTTGGACGCGGTCGAAGTAAGTTCCAAATTCAACATCTGGCGCTTTTTCAACAAAAACGTCCGGAAACGCATCCCGCCGGACTGATTGCCCCGGAGCGAACCGGCGGGCCGATGATTTTCGTATCTTTGCCGGTAAAATCATGCGGACATGACGACAAATCTCAGACAACTGTTCCTCGAACACGTCGGACAGACATCCGATAACCCGATGATGCTCGAAGTGGAGCGCGCCGAAGGAATCTACCTGTACGGGCGAGACGGGAAACGGTGGATCGACCTGATCTCCGGCGTCTCGGTCAGCGCCGTAGGGCACGGCAACCGGCAGGTAATCGACGCGATCTGCTCGCAGGCGCAGGACTACCTGCACCTGATGGTCTACGGCGAAGCGGTCGAATCGCCTCAGGTACGCTACGCACAGCGCATCGCATCGCTGCTGCCCGATCCGCTCGACACGGTTTATTTCGTCAATTCGGGCAGCGAAGCGGTCGAAGGGGCGTTGAAACTGGCCAAACGCTATACCGGACGAACCGAAATCATCTATTACAAGAACGCTTACCACGGCAGTACGCACGGCTCGCTCAGCGTGATGGGCGGAGAGGAGTACCGCAACGCATACCGCCCGCTGCTGCCGGACACCCGGCAAATCCAGTTCAACGAACCCGCAGACCTGCGATACGTCACTCCGCGCACGGCCTGCGTCATCATCGAACCGGTACAGGGCGAAGGCGGTATTTTCCCGGCCGACCGGGACTACCTGCAGGCGCTGCGCGACCGGTGCGACCAGACCGGAACGCTACTGATCTACGACGAAATCCAGACCGGACTCGGACGTACCGGCACCCTCTACTTTTTCCAGCAGTACGGCATCGTCCCGGACATCTTGTGCACGGCGAAAGCTTTCGGCGGCGGTATGCCGCTGGGCGCGTTCATCGCGTCGAATCGAATCATGTCGGTGCTGAAAACCAACCCGGTACTGGGCCACATCACCACGTTCGGCGGACACCCGGTCTGCTGCGCCGCCGGGCTCGCCGCCCTGGAATACATCCTGTCCGAACGACTGACGGAACAGGCCGACGCAAAAGGAGCGTTGTACGAAAGCCTGCTCGCCGGACATCCGCTCGTCCGCGAAATCCGGCGGACGGGTCTGCTGCTGGGCGTCGAATTCGGCGACAGCGAACTGACCGCGCGGATCGTGCTGCGGGCGATCGACCGGGGGCTGATGACCGAATGGTTCCTGTTTCACGACACGGCAATGCGGATCGCCCCGCCGCTGACAATCACCGACGCGGAGATCCGCGAATCCTGCGAGATTCTGCTGGAAGTGCTGAACGGAGCTGCCGAATAGCCTTTCCCCGACGCTCCGTGCCGAAGCCGGGATATCCGTTGCAAATGGACGGCGAACGCTCTCCGGCGGTTTTAAAACCGAATGGTTTGATATTCGCAAAAAAGTCTTAATTTTGCAAGGCTATGACTGATTTTTCCGAGCAAAACTAATCACTAAATAAACAAACTCAACAATGAAAAAAACGTTGAAAATAGTTGTTCTGGCCAAACAGGTTCCCGACACCCGCAACGTCGGCAAAGACGCCATGAAAGCCGACGGAACGGTGAATCGCGCAGCCTTGCCGGCCATTTTCAACCCGGAAGACCTCAACGCGCTCGAACAGGCCCTCGTCCTGAAGGACATGTTTCCCGGCAGCCGCGTCGACATCCTGACGATGGGCCCCGGACGGGCGGCGGAAATTATCCGCGAAGGCATGTTCCGCGGAGCCGACGGCGGCGTACTGCTGACCGACCGCAAATTCGCCGGATCGGATACGCTGGCCACTTCCTACGCTCTGTCCCGCGCCGCAGCCAAAATGAACCCGGACATCATCATCGCCGGACGTCAGGCCATCGACGGCGACACCGCCCAGGTAGGCCCGCAGGTCGCCGAGAAGATGAACCTGCCGCAGGTAACCTACGCCGAAGAGATCGTCGGCGTGGAAGGCGACGAACTGGTGATCCGTCGCCGGCTCGAACACGGCATCGAAACGGTAGCTTGCCGTATGCCGCTGGTAATGACGGTCAACGGCTCGGCCGCTGAATGCCGTCCGCGCCACGCCAAACTGGTGATGAAATACAAATATGCGATTACGCCGAGCGAATGCCAGCAGGACGAAGTGGGCTGCTACGCCGACCTGCGCGCACAGCGCCCGTACCTGAATATTACCGAATGGAACGTAGCCGACGTCGATGCCGACGACCGGCAACTGGGCCTCTCCGGCTCTCCGACCAAGGTTAAAAAGATCGAGAACGTGGTGTTCGCCGCCAAGGAAGCTAAGAAGCTGACCGCTTCCGACCAGGACATCGACTCCCTGATGCAGGAACTGATCGCCAGTCATACCTTAGGATAACCCGAATCGTAAACTGATAAAACGCATATTGATGAACAACATATTTGTATATTGCGAAATCGAGGACGGCAAGGTGGCCGACGTGTCGCTGGAACTACTGACCAAAGGCCGCGTGCTGGCCGACACGCTCGGGTGCGAACTCGAAGCGCTGGCGCTGGGACACAACCTCGCCGGAATTGAAAAAGAACTGGCCGAATACGGCGCCGACAGGGTGCACGTTGCCGACTGCGAATGCCTCGCCCCGTACCGCACGCTGCCGCATGCGGCGGTCGTCTGCGGGATTTTCAAGGAAGAGCAACCGCAGATCGCGCTGTTCGGCGCCACGCCGGTCGGACGCGACCTCGGCCCGCGCGTATCGTCGACGCTGCACAGCGGCCTGACGGCCGACTGCACGAGCCTCGAAATCGGCTCGCACACCGACGTGAAAAGCGGCAAAGAGTATAAAGACCTGCTTTACCAGATCCGTCCTGCATTCGGCGGTAACATCATCGCGACGATCATCAATCCGGATCATCGTCCGCAGATGGCCACCGTCCGCGAAGGCGTGATGAAGAAAGAAAAGGCCAAAACGCCGGGTAAAGGCATCGTTAAAAAAGTCGATCCGAAGAAATACGTGAACGACTCGGATTTCGTCGTACGGATCATCGACCGGCAGATCGAAGAGCGCAAGATCAATATCAAGGGCGCTCCGGTGATCGTAGCCGGCGGTTACGGCATGGGATCGAAAGAGAATTTCGACTTGCTGTTCGAACTGGCCGACGTGCTGGGCGCCGAGGTAGGCGCTTCGCGCGCGGCGGTCGACGCGGGAATGGCCGAACACGGCCGGCAGGTCGGACAAACCGGCGTTACGGTGCGTCCGAAACTGTACATCGCCTGCGGTATCTCGGGCCAGATCCAGCATACGGCCGGTATGGATCAATCGTCGATGATCATCTCGATCAATACCGATCCGGACGCGCCGATCAACAAAATCGCGGATTACGCGATCACGGGCGACGTGACGGAAGTGATCCCGAAAATGATCAAATACTACAAACAGAACTCGAAATAACGCACGACGTGCCTAATTCACAATAAACGATGGCTAATTTCTTTTTAGACAATAAAGACCTCCAGTACCACATGAACCATCCGTTGATGAAGCGGATCGTGGAACTCAAGGAGAAAGGCTATGCCGACAAAGATTTATACGATTATGCGCCGACCGATTTCGAGGACGCGCAGGACAGCTACCGCCGCGTGATGGAGATCATCGGCGAGGTCTGCGGCGACGTGATCGCCCCGAATGCCGAAGGCGTCGACCACGACGGCCCGAAGGTGGTGGACGACCATGTGGTCTATGCCCCGGGAACGGCCCGGAACATCGAGGCGCTGAACAAAGCCGGTCTGTTCGGCCTGACGCTGCCGCGCAAGTACGAAGGACTGAACTTTCCGCTGATCTACTTCGTGATGGCGAACGAAATGGTAGCCCGCGCCGACGCCGGATTCGAAAACATCTGGGGTTTGCAGGACTGCGCCGAAACGCTGAACGAGTTTGCTTCGGAAGAGATCAAAGCGAAATACCTGCCGCGCGTATCGCGGGGCGAAACCTGCGCGATGGATCTGACCGAGCCCGACGCCGGCAGCGACCTGCAGGCCGTAATGCTGAAGGCCCACTGGGACGAAGCGAAAGGGACTTGGTTGCTGAACGGCGTGAAACGGTTCATCACCAACGGCGACGGACACATCTCGCTGGTGCTGGCCCGTTCGGAAGAGGGAACGGCCGACGCGCGCGGACTGTCGATGTTCGTTTACGACCGCAACCACATGGCCGTAAAGGTGCGCCGCATCGAGAATAAACTCGGTATCAAAGGTTCGCCGACCTGCGAGCTGGTCTTCACGAACGCCCCGGCCGAACTGGTCGGCGACCGGAAGATGGGGCTGATCAAATACGTGATGTCGCTGATGAACGCAGCCCGTCTGGGCATCGGCGCGCAATCGACCGGCCTGTCGGAAGCCGCTTACCGCGAAGCGTTGAAATACGCCCGCGAACGTCAGCAGTTCGGCAAGGCGATCATCGAATTCCCGGCAATCCGCGAACTGCTGGCGAACATGAAGGCCAAACTGCAGGGATCGCGCGCGATGCTGTACGAGACGACCCGTTTCGTAGAGATCTACAAAGACCTCACCCACATCAGCCACGACCGCAAGCTCACGCCGGAAGAACGCGCCGAGATGAAAGCCTACACCCGGCTTGCGGACGCCTTCACGCCGATGCTGAAGCTGATGAGCAGCGAATACTGCAACTCGCTGGCCTACGATGCGATCCAGATTTTCGGCGGCTCGGGCTACATGAAAGACTACCCGATCGAGCGCATTTACCGCGACGCGCGTATCACGAACATTTACGAGGGCACTTCGCAGTTGCAGGTCGTTGCGGCGATCCGCCACGTCACCACGGGGACCTACCTCGCCCAGATCAAGGAATACGAGGCCCAGACCTACGAACAGAAACACCTGCACGAAAAGCTGGTCGCCCTGCGCGAACAGTACGAACAGAGCGTCCAGAAGGTCGTTTCGGCCGAGAACAACGAGTTTATCGACTTCCATGCCCGCCGCATGGTGGAGATGGCCGCGCACATCATCATCAGCTACCTGCTGATGCGCCAGGCCGGCGAAGTGGAAGACTACCGCAACTCCGCGGAACTCTACGTGAAATACGCAGAGGCTCAGAACAGCGCGGCGGCACGCTACATCGAAAGTTCGACGCTGGCCGATCTGGATCTGATCTCCGCCGTCAAGGAAGAGGAGCTCTGATTTCCATATCCCGTTTAACGGGCGGGGCCTCCGGGAATCGTGAAGATTTCCCGGAGGCCCCGCTTCTATTCAAACTTCACGGTCAGCGGCGTTCATTGTAAAGCGCGAGACGCGCTTTACACAGCCGTTCGATCAGTTCCTTCATTTTCTGCGTCCGTTCGACGTATCCGCCGATCTCGGCCCGGCACGGGTCGCACCGGAACAGGAAAAGCGCATCCCTGCGGTATACGTCCAGCCGGCTCAGCATCCGGCTGTTGGAGGTCTGTTCGGGATCGAGCAGCAGGTACAACTCGGGCGAGATCGTCCGCATACGCAGCAGCAGCGTCGTTAGCGTGTGCAGGTCGGTATCTGCGGCGTAATAAACGCCGTAGAGCGCATGCAGCAGCATTTCGGCAGCGCAGGCGGTCAGGAACGCCGTCTGCCGGAAATCCCCGGCTGCAAGGCTCCGCCCGGCGGCCGCAAGGAATCCCCCGGCCTGCCCCGAAAACAACTCGTAACGGTCGAGCGCCGCGAAATAAAATTTCTCGTAATTGCAGGGATTCCGGACGACCGTTTCCCGGCTGTACAGCACCTTCCCTTCGGACAACGCCATGCGGTAAAACCATTTCATTTTGCCGGCGGCCTCGGCTGCCGAATACAGGTGCAGGTTGATAAAAGAGATCGCCCGACTCCTGGTAGGATATTTAAATTTGAGGTAACCGTGCAGGTCGAGCCATTCCATCGTGGGATGCATCGGGGTAACGACCAGCAGGTCGTAAGCCGCCATTTCGCTGAACGGCATCGCACCGGCCAGCGAGCCGAACAGAACGACCCGTTCGGGATCGACCGCCTGCCGGATCGCCCGGACGATCCGGCCGAGCTCGCCGGAATCGTAACTCGCAGCGACCGCAGGTTGTCCGACCGCTTGTTCGGTGGATTGTTCGTCCGCATCCCGGAATAAATTTTCCTGCAAAAAATCCTGTTTCTGTAAAAAATTCGGTATCGTTTCCATTTTTATCAATTTTAAAAGTTTAGGGAATAAAGGTTCCGGCTTTGCCGCACACGGACTGCGGCAAAGCGAATAAAGTTTTGACCGACAGGAATTTGTCAGATCAACAGATAAAAATGGAAACGGGATAACCTGTCACGGGGCGGATGCCCGGAGTTGGCCTTGCGGCTGGTCGGTACCGGAGTACAGACGGATAATGTTGTTCGCATAAATAAAAAATATGCGCAGCTTGCGAACAACATTATCCCCATTTCAGGTTCCAAAGTGTGCCATTCGCGGGTCGCTGAACCCCAACGGCTCTGCGCATACTTTGTTTAAGTATGTTGCACTCTGAAACCATTTCGTGAAAATGATTTTATATAATGTTGTTCGCAAGAGCAAAGGTACGAAATTTTAATTTCCGAGTATACAAACCGGCAGATAAAAACAGAATATGGGATAACCTGTCGCGGGGCGGATGCCCGGAGTTGGCCTTGCGGCTGGTCGGTACCGGAGTACGGACGGGATACATGGTTCGCATAAAATAAAAAATGCGCAGTTGCGAACCATATATCCCCCTTGTTACAGGCTCAATAAAGTGCCATTCGCGGGTCGCTAAACCCCAACAGCTCTGCGCATACCTTTTTAAATTGGTTGCTTTATCGAGCACCATAGTAACAATTAATAAATATATGATTCGCAAGAGCGAAGATACAAAATTTTAATTTCCGAGTATACAAACCGGCAGATAAAAACAGAATATGGGATAACCTGTCGCGGGGCGGACGCCCGGAGTTAGCCTTGCGGCTGGTCAGCGTCGAAACGCCGGCGATGAGTGTGTTTGTCATAAAAATATAGTGAAAGAAGACAGTGCAGGTGACAAACACACTCATCGTTTCCTCAAAGTCTGAATACCGTTCACGGAATTGCTCCCCAACGGCGCTGCACTGTCTAAATTATATTTAAACAGATTTGAGGCGAAAATAGATTTGTGTGTTTGTCACCGGCAAAGGTACGAAATTTTAATTCCCGAGTATACGAAACGGCAAATAAAAACGGAAACGGTCTTGCGACACCCGATATCGGAACGCTGGCAACGAGTGTATACCGGATAACTCAAAAGGCTGCAAGTGTCCCGGAGCCGGGTTTTGCAGGGGGACGATCACCCTCTGAAGCCGGGCGATCGGAAGGAAAATTCGTTGTTTGTAAATTAACAGAATCGTCCGTTGAAATTTGGCACGACGCTGCGAATCCGCTATCTTCGCCGTATTCAAACATTGCGATTATGCAAGACATCATAAACGGACGCTGCGGCTGGTGCGGAACCGACGAGCTGTATGTGAAATACCATGATCGGGAGTGGGGAAAATTGGTGACCGACGACAAGACGCTGTTCGAGTTTCTCGTGCTGGAGAGCGCCCAAGCCGGATTGAGCTGGATAACTATTCTCAGGAAGCGCGAGGGGTATCGCAAAGCCTTTTGCGATTTCGATGCCGAGCGGGTGGCGCAAATGACCGATGAAGACGTCGAACGGCTGATGCGATTCGACGGCATTGTGAGAAACCGTCTGAAAATCAAAGCGGCGATCACCAATGCAAGGCTGCTGCTCGCCATACAAAAGGAGTTCGGCAGTTTTTACGAATACACCCTGTCGTTCTTCCCCGACAGAAAACCGATTGTCAACACCTTCCGGTCGTTGAGCGAGATTCCGGCATCTTCTCCCGAATCCGACGCCATGAGCAAGGACATGAAAAAACGAGGATTCAAATTCTTCGGAACTACGATTTGTTACGCCCACTTGGGCTTCGGGGTTTATCAACGATCACCTGGAGGACTGCATTTGCCGAAAAGATCCGAAATTTCGGCACGTAACCGTATAACCGCATGAAAAACAAGCCGGGCGGGAAACAGGGCGCGCGGATTTCCCGGTCTCCATGCTCCTCCCGGAAGCGGAAGACGGAAGCAATCCGCACGATCCGTCCCTCGCGCCCTCCTTTTATCCCTTCCGGGAGATTATATGACTAAAATTATTAATTTTGCCGGTACTAACCGTTCATCTGTGTTTTTATGAAAAAGATAGCTGTTCTGCTAACGATCTTGTCGCTGACCGCCGTCACGGGCTCAGCGCCCAGAACTATAACTGGGCAATCGGCGTCCGCGGCGGCGTAACCGCCTCCGGCATCACCGTACGGCACAATTTCGACCCGGTCAACTCGATCGAAGGCATGCTCGACTTCGCACAGGGATTCAACGTGTACGCCCTCTACGAACGGAACGTGCCGGTAATCGCCAGCGGATTCAACTTCTATTACGGCGCCGGCATCAACATCGGGTCGTGGGACCATCACGAAGGCAAATTCACGTTCGGGATCAACGGGATCGTCGGACTCGAATACAAAGTCGCTTCGATTCCTCTGGCATTCTCTTTGGATTATAAACCGAACCTGAACGTGATCGGAAAAACCGGATTCCACGCCGCCGATTTCGGGTTGGGCATCAAAGTCACCTTCTGATCGGGCCGTAACGCCCGGATACGACATCAAAACCAATAAACCTTAATCCATCAGGGTAATGAAAAAATTTTATATCTCTTCGCGCTGTTGCTGCTCGCGTCCTGCACGGGCGGACAAAAAACCGAGCGACTGACCAGCCAAAACGATTCGCTGGCCGTAGCCGTCGCCCAAAAAGATTCCGTACTCAACGAAGTTTTCTCGTCGCTGAGCACCGTTACCGAGAATCTGAACGCAATCAAATCCCGGGAAAACATCATCAACGAAAATATCGACAAAGGCGAAATCCCGAAGGGAACCACCACGCAGATCAACGAGGACATCGAAGCGATCAACCAACTGCTGATCGCCAACCGGCAGACGATCGCCCGGTTGCAACAGTCGGCCGACCAGCTTAAAAAAGCGAACGTCAAAATCGGCAGTTTCGAGAAGCTGATCGCGCAACTGAACGCCCAGATCGAATCGAAAGACCAGGAAATCAAAATTCTGAAACAAAATCTCGAAAACATGCACGTCCAGGTCGCCGAACTGACCGAGCAGGTTTCGGGGAGCTCAATACGCAGGTCAGCGGACTGACCGCCGAAAAGACCTCGCTCGAAGGGGAGGTAAAAACCCAGAACAACATCCTGAATACCGGATATTACATCGTGGGATCGGAAAAGGAACTGCTCTCGAAAGAGATCGTCTACAAGAGCGGATTCATCGGCAGAACACTGAAGATCAACGAAAACAGAAGCCTTGACAGGCTTCACCCAGGTCGATATCCGGAATTTCGACGACGTGAAAATCGGACACAAGAAAGCGACGCTCGTCAGTTCGCATCCGGCCGGGTCGTACGAATTCGTGATGAACGACAGCGGCGTGTTCGAATCGCTGGTCATCAAGGACAAAAGCAAATTCTGGGAGTATTCCAAAGTACTGGTCATCAGCTATAAGTAGTTGATCGCAACGGCGATGCTTTCGAATACGCCGTCTTCGGAAGCGATTTCGGGAACGGCGGTCGGTTTTTCGGGGAAAAACGGATGCATTGTTTTGGAAAACCGGATTGATTTACTAACTTTGCATCCTCAATCGTAGAAATTTACTGATTTTTAACTATTTTTAAACAAAAAACATCATGAAAAAGGGATTCATCCTGAGAATTATCGTTTGGTGGCATTCAAGGATATGTCGAATGATCATGTGTTTTTGTGCAGGTCCGCCGTTCAGACAAAAGAAACCATCGAAGTGAATGGCGAAACCTATCCCGTGTATAAGATGGAAATTTCCAACACGTCGCACCCGTTCTACACCGGTAAGATGAAGTTGGTTGACACCGCAGGACGCGTCGATAAGTTTATGAGCCGCTATCAAAAACATTACGATAAAAAAGCCGCCAACAAATAGCAGGCGCTTTGATCTCAACAACCGAAACGGGCACTTTCGAAGCGCCCGTTTTCTTTTGGCGCGATTCGCGTTCCCGAAGTTCCGCGCCCCCCGAAGAACAAAGAAGCCGTTCCGGACGATTCCGGAACGGCTTCGTAATCCGTCGGCAGATCTATTTTCTCACGCTGAAAGCATAGACGCAGGTCTGCGTATAAGTCTCGCCCGGGCGCAACACGGCGGACGGAAAATTCTCATGATTCGGCGCATCGGGAAAATTCTGGGTCTCGAGGGCTATCCCCGTGCGGAAATTATGCCGGTCGCCTCGTTTGCCGATCTCCGTCCCGTCCATAAAATTCCCGCTGTAAAACTGCAGGCCGGGCTGATCGGTTTCGACCTTCATCACGATCCCCGTCGCGGGTTCGTACACTTCGGCGGCCACACTCATTTCGTTTCCCTGCTTGTTCAGCACCCAGTTGTGATCGTATCCGCGAGCCAGTTTCATCGGTTCGAAATCGGCGTCGATCCGACTGCCGATCGGCTGCGCCACCCGGAAGTCAAGCGGCGTTCCGGCTACCGAATCGAGCGCGCCGGTCGGAATCAATCCCGCATCGGTCGGCGTAAACCGGTCGGCATGGATCGTTAGCACATGCGAATCGGTACTGGAAGCCGTGTTTCCATGCAGGTTGAAATAGTTGTGACTCGTCGGGTTGAGGATCGTCGGCGCATCGGTCATTGCCTGATATTCGATCTTCAAGGCATTGTTTTTCTGCAACGTATAAGTGACGGCAATCGACAGATTACCCGGATACCCCTCTTCGCCGTCGGGAGACCGGTAGCTCATTTCAACGGCCTGTTCCCCCTGTTCGTTCTCGAACGGCCGCGCGATCCATACCTTGTTCCAGAAACCGTCGGCACCGCCGTGCAGGTGATTCTCCCCATCGTTCAGCGTCAACTGGTACGATTTCCCATCCAGGGTAAACCGTCCCTTACCGATCCGGTTGCCGTAACGGCCGACCACCGGGCCGCAAAACCGGTCGGGAGAGTCCAGGTAGTCGTGGATCGACTCGTATCCCCAGACGACGTCCTGGAAATCCCCTTTCGCATCGGGCACCCACAACGATACCACGCGCGCGCCGTAATTGGTGACCTGGACGACCATGCCGCTGTCGTTTCGCAGCGTGTAGAGCGACACGTCCGAGCCGTCCAACACCGTATCGAATGCCGAAACCTGCACCAGCGTCGGAGCCGTCCCGGTATGCTGCCCGCTTGTGCAGGCAAAAAAAGCGCCGAACGCCGCGATAAACAAGAACTGGATTTTTTTCATAATTCCTATATTTTATGATTCCTTCGATCCGAAAACCTTTATACAAAGGTAAAAAACCTGGAAAAAAAGCAATTCGCGCCGAAAGCTTTATATCCCGAATCTCCGTTTCGCACCCGTTTTCGAACGGAATAGCTATCTTTGCCGCATAAAAATTCAAACGAAACGGTTATGTGGCTGACACTGGCATTTTTTTCATCGCTTTTTCTCGGTCTCGACGAGGTGGCGAAGAAAAGCGCGCTGAAAGACAACGCCGTTATTCCGGTGCTGGCGCTCAGCATTCTGCTGAGCGCCGCCCTGTTCCTGCCGTTGCAATTGGTGAGCGTTTTCTCTCCGGATACGCTGTTGGACACCGCCTTCTACATTCCCCCCGTATCCGCCGACGCGCACTGGGGGATTCTGCTGAAAGCGGCAATCGTACTCGGATCGTGGATATTCGGTTTCTTTGCGACCAAGCACCTGCCGCTGACAATCTCGTCGTCGGTCAAGGCGAGCCGCCCGGTTTTCGTCGTACTCGGGGCGATCCTGATCTTCGGCGAGCGGCTCAATTTCAGCCAGTGGGCCGGCGTGATCGTCGTGCTGACGGCGCTGGTCGTTCTGTCGAACCTCGACAAACGCGACGGCCGGGACGACCGCGAACCGCAGCGCCGAAAAATGCTGTGGGTCTATTTCCTGATCGCCTCGACGTTGCTGGGCGCGGCGAGCGCGCTGTGGGACAAATTCCTGATCGTCCGTTACGACCGGCTGGCCATACAGGCCTACACCTGTTACTACCAGTCGCTGATGATGATCGTGATCGTGCTGCTGATGTGGTATCCGAAACGAAAACAAACCACGCCGTTGCAGTGGCGGTGGACGATCTTTCTGACCGGATTTCTGCTGACCGTATCGGATTTTTTGTACTTCTATGCGTTGAGCGATCCCGAGGCGCTGCTGTCGGTACTCTCGCCGATCCGCCGATCGGGCGTCGTATTCACGTTCGTCGTCGGAGCGATCCTGTTCCACGAACGGCAGATCAAGGTGAAAGCGGCGATTCTCGCCGTCGTACTGGCTGGCACCATGCTGCTCTATTTCGGATAAACCTTTCCCGAAAATACGAAAAGGCGGATCGACGATCCGCCTTTTCGTTATCTTGTTTTCGACCGTTTATTTCGCCTGACGTTTGCGTTCGGTCTCGTTCAGGACAATCTTGCGCAGCCGGATCGACTTCGGCGTCACTTCGACATATTCGTCTTCTTTGATGTATTCGAGCGCTTCCTCCAGCGAGAAGATCACCGGCGGCGCGATCGACACCTTGTCGTCCGAACCGCTGGCGCGCATATTGGTCAGTTTTTTCGACTTGGTCAGGTTGATTACGATATCTTCCTGACGCGTGCTTTCGCCCACTACCTGTCCTGCGTAAATCTCGTCCTGCGGCGATACGAAAAACGTGCCGCGATCCTGTAGCTTGTTGATCGCATAGGCATAAGCCGTACCGGTCTCCATCGCGATCAGCGAACCGTTTTGGCGCATCTCCATATCCCCTTTATACGGTTCGAACCCTTTCAGCCGATGCGACATGACGGCTTCGCCGGCCGTAGCGGTCAGCAGGTTGCTGCGCAGCCCGATGATTCCGCGCGACGGAATTTCGAATACGATCCGCTGGCGGTCGTAAATCGAAGTCATGTCGAGCAGCGTCCCTTTGCGTTTGGTTACCAGCTCGATCGCCTTGCCCGAATACGCTTCCGGAATGTCGATCGTCAGTTCTTCGACCGGTTCGCACTTTTTCCCGTCGATCTCCTTGATAATCACTTTCGGCTGACCGACCTGCAATTCGTATCCTTCGCGGCGCATCGTTTCGATCAGCACCGACAGGTGCAGCACGCCGCGCCCGTACACGATAAAACTATCGGACGAAGCGCCCGGCACCACGCGCAACGCCAGGTTCTTTTCGAGTTCGCGGTCGAGACGCTCCTTGATGTGGCGCGACGTCACGTATTTTCCCTCCTTGCCGAAGAACGGCGAGTCGTTGATCGTAAACAACATGCTCATCGTCGGTTCGTCGATTGCGATCGGTTCCAGCGGCTCCGGATTTTCGAAATCGCAGATCGTATCGCCGATCTCGAACCCTTCGATGCCGACCAGCGCGCAAATCTCGCCGCATTCGACCCGTTCGACTTTGGTTTTGCTCAATCCGTCGAATACCATCAGATCCTTGATTCGGGTCTTGACCATCGTTTTACCGTCGCGTTTGGCCAGCGTGATCGGCATCCCCGACTTCAGCGTCCCGCGCGTCAACTTGCCGACGGCGATCCGGCCGACGTAAGGCGAATACTCCAGCGACGTGATCAGTAACTGCGGCGTACCCTCCTTTTGCTGCGGCGCCGGAATGTTGTCGATAATCGCATCGAGCAACGGGGTGATGTCCCCGGTGCGTTCTTTCCATACGTGCGACATCCAACCCTGTTTCGCACTACCGTAGATCGTCACGAAATCGAGCTGATCTTCGGTCGCGTTCAGCGTGAACATCAGGTCGAACACCTGCTCGTACACCTCTTCGGGACGGCAGTTCGGCTTTCCACCTTATTAACCACGACGATCGGCTTTTTACCGAGCGACAGCGCCTTTCTGCAACACGAAGCGCGTCTGCGGCATCGGACCCTTCGACGGCGTCGACCAGGAGCAGCACGCCGTCCACCATCGACAGCACGCGCTCCACCTCACCGCCGAAGTCCGCATGCCCCGGGGTATCGATAATGTTGATTTTTATTCCCTTATAATTCACCGACACGTTCTTCGACAGGATCGTAATCCCCCGCTCGCGTTCGAGGTCGTTATTATCGAGGATCAGTTCGCCGGTTTTTTCATTGTCACGGAAAAGGTTGCCCTGCAGGATCATTTTATCGACGAGCGTGGTTTTGCCGTGGTCGACGTGGGCAATAATCGCAATATTGCGTAAATTTTGCATAGAATGGATTTTTGTCGGGAGCAAAGGTACGAAATAAAATTTATCTTTGTATTATAATTCCGAGATACGCCGCAGGCGGAAAACGCCGGGGCGGCGCAGGACAAATCCACAGAACATGAAACAAGTGATCGAGGTTAAACGCAGGGAAGGGAAGCCTTCGCAGGTGGTCGTAGGCGACGTGATCAACTCGCTCGACAATTACCTGCCCGAAGGCAAACGGGTTATTATCATCACCGACGGGAATGTACACCGCCGTTACAAGGAGATCATCAACCGGTACGACTATTGTCTGATCGGCCTGGGGGAAACGATTAAGACCATGACGACGGTCAACAAACTCTACGCCGAATTGCTCGAACGGGGGAGCCGACCGGACGACGTTCATCGTCGGCATCGGCGGCGGCATCGTTACCGATATCACCGGGTTCGTCGCGTCGACCTACATGCGCGGACTACGGTTCGGATTCGTCGCTACGACGCTGCTGGCCCAGGTGGACGCCAGCGTCGGGGGCAAAAACGGAGTCAACTACGAAGGATACAAAAATATGGTCGGCACGTTCAATCAGCCCGATTTCGTACTGTGCGACCTGTCGATGCTGCAAACGCTGCCCGACCGCGAGTTCCGGGCCGGGCTGGCCGAGATCATCAAAGCGGGCCTGATCGCCGACCGGGGCCTGTTCGAACTGTTCGAAAACCATCCGATCGACGCATTCCGCAACGACCAATCGCTGCTGAACGAAGCCATCACGCGGGCCATCCGCGTCAAAGCCGACGTCGTCGAACGCGACGAACGCGAAAGCGGCGAACGACGCAAGCTGAACCTCGGACATACGTTTGCCCACGCCATCGAAAAGTGCGGCAACGAATTCCTGCACGGCGAAGCGGTCGCGATCGGCACGGTCATGATCGCCCGCTTGTCGGCCCACTTGGGAACCGCGACGCAGGACGAAGCCGACCGCGTGCGGCGGGTATTCGAACGGATGGGCCTGCCGATTCGTACGGAGATCGACTTCAAACGGCTCGTCAAAGCGTTGAAGCACGACAAGAAAAAAGAGGCCGACTCGGTCAGCTTCGTTTTACTGCGCGGCATCGGCGACTGCGAAATCCGCCGGTTCACGTTCGACGAGATCGACCGGCTGCCGGATCCGGCGGCCGAATAATATCGACGAAAAGTCCCGAAACGAAAGCCTCCGGCACATATCTGTGCCGGAGGCTTTCGTTTCTCAATACCCCCGTTCGGGATAGTCCGCTATTTCGGAGCCTTCTTGTAAAGGTAGAATGCGATGAACGAATAGATGATGTTCGGGATCCAGACGGCGATTCCGGGCGGCAGCAATCCGCCCTTAGCAAACTCTTCGCCGAACTTGCTGAACAAGATGAACGAGAACGCCAGCACGATGCCGATGCCGATGTGAAGCCCGGTTCCTCCGCGCACTTTGCGCGACGACAGCGACACGCCGATGATCGTCAGGATAAATGTCGAGGCCGGAAAGGCGAACCGGTTGTGCCGTTCCACCTCGAAGCGGGCGATCATATCCGACCCCTTGGCCCTTTGCTGCTGGATAAAATGGCCGAGTGTTACGATATCCATTGTCTTGACCAGTTCTTCCACACGCCCCAGTTCGCTTGTATTCAGGTTTATAAGCGTATCGAGCGCCTGCGTGTTATTAAAAATCTCCTTGTCGTCCTCAAATTTCCGGTAGACGCTTTTCGGAGCGCTCCAACGCCCCGTTTCGGGATCGAACTTCGCATTCGCAGCCTCGAGCGAAGACACGATCGTCCCGTTCTCGTAAGTTTCGAGCACGAAGAACGCCGCAGTCCGGGTCTGCTCGGTATAGTCTCGGATATAAGCGAACGTGCCCGGCTCGATCTGCCGGTAAATATGCGGATCGTACTTCGCCCCCTTGATATTCTTGATGTAGTTCAATTCGAACTTCAGTCGCTCGCCGTTCGCCGCGGGAATCACCACCAGGTTCAGCACCAGGCTCAGCAGCGTGATCGCCCCGGCGCTGAGGATATAAGGCCACATCAGCCGCCGGAAACTGATCCCGGCCGACAAGATCGCGATGATCTCGGTCTGATAAGCCATTTTCGACGTGAAGAAAATAACCGCGATAAACGTGAACAACCCACTGAACTGATTGATAAAGAACGGTATGAAATTCAGATAATACTGAAGGACGATTTTCGACAGCGGGGCCTTCAGTTCGATGAAGTCGTCGATCTTTTCGGCCGCGTCGAAGATCACGACCACGACGATGATCAGCGCAATGGCGAAAAAATAGGTCCCCAGGAACTTGCGGATGATGTAACGGTCTATGATTTTGATTCCGGGGAATTTCATATTCGTGATTCGTGCGCTGTTGCTATGCGTTTCAAACTGCGGTCAAAGTTAACGAAAATCCGGTATTTCAGGGCCGGTTCCCGCCTAAATTTACAATCGCTGCGACAGTTTAACGACCATTCCGGGTTTCCACGCCGAAAAAGTTCCGTCGAGGATGCGCCGGCGCGCTTCGTTCACCAGCCACAGGTAGAAGGCGAGGTTGTGCAGGCTCGCGATCTGCGCGGCCAGCATTTCGCCGGCGACGGTCAGGTGGCGCAGGTAAGCCTTCGTGTACGCCGTATCGGCGAAGCAGTTGCCCGCCGGATCGATCGGCGAAAAATCGTCGCGCCACTTCTGGTTGCGGATATTGATGATCCCCTCGCTGGTAAACAGCATCCCGTTGCGTCCGTTGCGCGTCGGCATCACGCAATCGAACATATCCACGCCGCGCTCGATCGCTTCGAGCAGGTTTACCGGCGTTCCGACTCCCATCAGGTAACGCGGCCGGTCGGTCGGCAGGATTCCGTTCACCAGTTCGATCATTTCGTACATTACCGGCGCAGGCTCGCCGACGGCCAGTCCCCCGATCGCATACCCGTCGGCGTCGAACTGCTGCACGAATTCGGCGGAACGCGTCCGCAGATCCGGATAGGTACATCCCTGCACGATCGGAAAAAGCGACTGGCGGTAACCGTACTTCGGCCGCGTCGCGGCATACCGCTCGAAACAACGTTCGAGCCACCGGCAGGTCAGATTCAGCGATTTGGCCGCATAATCGTACGGAGCGTCCCCGGGAGGACATTCATCGAACGCCATCATGATATCGGCCCCGATACTCCGCTGCACGTCCATCACGCTCTCCGGCGTAAACAGGTGTTTCGACCCGTCGATGTGCGAACTGAAACGGCACCCTTCCTCGGTGATTTTGCGGCACTCGGCCAGCGAAAAGACCTGAAAACCGCCGCTATCGGTCAGTATCGGCCGCTCCCACCCGCAGAAACGGTGCAGGCCGCCGGCCCGTTCGAGGATTTCGGTGCCCGGCCGCAGGTACAGGTGATAGGTATTCCCCAAAATGATCTGCGCGCCCACCTCCTGCTGCAAGTCGCGGTGGAAAACGCCCTTGACGCTTCCGACCGTTCCTACGGGCATAAAAATCGGCGTTTCGATCGTCCCGTGACCGGTCGTGATTACCCCGGCGCGCGCCGCACTGTGCGGATCGGTATGTACGAGTTCAAAATTCATGAAAGGCAAAGGTAAATATTTTTTCGCGGATCGGGAAACCGTTTGGGTATTCCCCCAAAATCCCGTACATTTGTAAACCGTTTTCCGGGCCGGCGACGACTGCCGAGTGAAAACCCGTCCGACAAACGACGTTCTGGCAACCGGGACAGAATCAACGAAATACGTTTAAACCGATCGCATCGTGGAATACTTGGATCTCCTGTATAACGACCTGACGGCAAAGGGTATCGTCCATCCTTACTGGGTCGACTGATAGGGGCCGCGCTCGTTTTTTCTTCATCCAACTGCATTACTACCTGGGGCGCTACGGCCGGCTGCCGCGGTTCCGCAACAACCGGGGCATTCGTCAGGACATTCCCCTCGCCGCCGGTTTCGGTCGTGGTCGTGGTTCGTGGCAACTCCTTCTACTTCATCGAGCATACCTTGCCATTGTTGCTGGGACAGCAATACGACGAATTCGAAGTCGTCCTGGTCGATTGCAGCTACGACGACGAGATCGGGGAGATCCTGCGGGAAAAAAGCCTTGTCGTGCCGAACCTGCACGTAACCTGCATCCGGCAGCAGAGCCATCACGAACACAGCATCGCCTGGCCCCCTGACGGTCGGGATCAAAGCGGCGCGTTACGAGCACCTGATATTCACGACGCAGGACAGTTACCCCGTTTCCGAGAAATGGCTGTCGCTGATGGCCAAAGGATTTATTTGCGGGGACGTGGTCATCGGTTACTGCGGCATCGAACCCAAAAAGGGCATGGCCAACCGGTGGATGCGTTGCAGTCGCCTGATGACCTCGGTGCGCTACCTGTCCGCCGCGACGCGGGGGAAAACCTTCCGCGGCACCGAGCACAACATCGGTTACACGAAAAGCCTCTATTTCGACAGCAGGGGGTTCAACCACCTGAATATGAATATCGGCGTCGACGACCTGTTTATCCAGAAAATCGTCCGCGCGGACAACGTCAGCGTCGTGATGAATCCGAATGCGACCGTACGCCAGATCCAGTACGGAGGCCTCGGCTGGTGGTACGGCGTCAGCAAATATTTCGGGCACGCTTTTCGTTACTACCCGGCAAAGGCCCGAAGGGCAGTCCGCAACGAACTCTCCAGTCGGTTCCTGTTTTTCGCGACAACGGCGGCAGCGGCGGCGTTGCTGCCTGTCGGATGGATCGCGGTTCCATTGCTGCCCGCTCTGCTGAGGCTGCTGATCGTCGAACTGAAAATGCGCCGGATCGGACGGCGGCTCGGCGAAAAAAAAAATTTGGGGAACTTACATCCTGTATGATTTCTGGGCCCCGCTGGGCGGCTTTTTGATGACGTTGAGCCGCCGGATACGGCCTAACAAAGCGATATGGCGATAGAAGATTACATAATTGCCACCGATCAAGAACTGATCGGGCGGGTGCAGGACGGGGATTCGACCGCTTTCGAACACCTGTTCAACCGTTACCGCGACTCGATCTACCAGCTCTACATGCAGCGCACCGGGGGTAACGTGGACGACACCAACGACTTACTGCAGGAGACGTTCGTCAAAGTATACCTGAATCTGCAGCGTTACAGCAGCCGTTTCACGTTCGGCCAATGGGTCTATACGATCGCACGGAATACGTTCATCGACTACACGCGGCGCCGGCGCGACGATACGGTGTCGATCGACTATGTCGGCGAAGGGATCGGCGTATCCGGCTCCCTCGGAGGCCCGACCCCCGAGGAGCACCTGATCACGCACCAGAGCCAGGTTCAGTTGGAAGGATTGCTGGCGAAAATGTCGCCGCGCTACCGCGAATTGATCGAACTCCGTTTCTTCCGTGAATTCTCTTACGAAGAGATCGCCGCAAAACTCTCGCTCCCGATGGGAACGGTCAAAACCCAGATACACCGGGCCCGCGAACAGTTGTGCCGATTCATCACCGAAAACAAAGAATAACTTTCGGAGATTCAATAAGCCCCATGATTTTGATTAACGCGGCCTCTCAATCATTATCCGTATTACTAAAAAAACGTTTCACAACGTTCTCGAAATAAAAGTCCGTGATTTGCGGATGTAACTTATCGGGAATGAAGACAGCATGTACCGTACGATCCGGCATCAATAAGCAATAATAAGGAACCCCCTTCCGGTCGACATCGGAAAATTTTTCAACATTGTAGAAAAGGAAAACGATCTCTGCCAAAATTGGCAACTGCATCTTTAAATGAATGCATATCAGAATATCCCGAAATAACGACAGGAGTCACTTCAGATTCTTTAATCATTTAAAGTTTAATCAAAACCATTAGTCCGTCTTATCCGGATCCTTAAGTTTGTAAAACACCAATACTGGATTACTTTCTTCCTTCAAACCTGCCAACTGAGGATAGTCATCCGCACAATTCGAATATCCCATTAACAGATAATACGCCGGTACGACAGCGACAAACCGGTTATCGCAAATACTTTTACTCTGCAACAAATCCACATCGAACCAACTGATCCTAAACGGATTATTGACTTTGCTGTCCCGCGTCAAAGAATATACTTTTTGTGTCCGTTTGTCGAAAATACGCTCCTTTGATCTCCCGGTTCTCCGTGAATATAAACAAAGCGAACGAGTCGTTCTCCAGAAACCTTCCGGAAAAAAATTATTATGATCTACCAGATCCTCATACTCATCCCGACTTATTCCCGCATCCATATGGGTAACTCCGCCTATGGCCGATATATCCACGTGATAATACGGTTCAAGCGAACCGGTACCGACTTTGTAAACCGTATCGCTGAAAGCCGGCGTTAAAAAAACGTCTCCGTTTATCTTCTTCAATTCAGGACGAAACGGAAAATTCGGATGCTCCCCATACATATTTCGCAGGCCTCCGTCTCGATCCGGAAATCGCCGTCGGTAAAAATCATAAGATTCCCCTGCATATCCGCTTTTTTAAGCCCCGGATCATCCGCTCCGTAAGTAGTACAAACGACATGATCCTTGTCTATATACTCAAACTCGCTAAACCAGAAACTTACCTCTTTATGTTCCAGGAATCTGCCTTCCAGATCGAAAAACAACACTTTACTCCCCAAATTATCATAGATGGCTATCCGGCTCGAATCCGGAGTCAAGGTCGTGTAAGACGGTGAAATATACTCTCCCGGCCCACGGCCCTGCCTGTCGATAACCGCCTTGATTTTTCCGTCATAATCGAATATATAAACGCATTTCGAAAGCCTCTGATCCGACACGACAATCCGCTCCCGGGTAAACAATAAGTTATCCACCGCCCCGATCAGATGTTTTCCATCCGACTCCAACGGCAAAACGCGGATATCCTCGATGAATTTGGCGACCGGAAAAGGTTCCTGCGGTACAATCGTTACCGTTGTCAAATTTTCCCCCGTACCGTTTTCCTTGTCTGACGAATCCCGGCAACAAAGAAAAAAGCAGCAAAAGACAATTACGATCAGTTTCTTCATAATCACAATACAAGACAGAAGCGTCTAGCCGCCCCTCCGTTTATCACATCTAATACACTGATAATCAAATTAGCAAGGCCAACTCGGAGTACAGGTAGAACTACCAGGGTCACAATCAGTACCAAACCTTTCTTCGACTTAGTACGAAAAAACCAGAACTATACGACTACAAGGCCTTTACAAATATAATAATATAAACGAAAAATAAGTATTTTAGACTAAAATACTATAAAAGGAATTGTCCTAACGACTATTTTCAACGAATGGCGAAAGAAATTTCGTACTGTATAAGGGAATCGAACCCTTATTTGTAGACTGAGAATCTACCGTCCTAACCGTTAGACGAATACAGCATTATTCGATGCAAAGATAACTAAAAAATATTTTTGCAAAAAACGAAATGCATTTTTACATAAAAAGTCCGGAGACTCCCAAACGAAGTCTCCGGACAAACGGATACGATTCTCTCCTACGGCTTACCAGTTCAGTTTCGCCCAGCGGGTATTCCATTTACCCCATGACTCCGGACCAAAATCGAGCGTATAGGCATAACTGATATATTGCTGAACACCGAGTTTTATGTGCCCCTGCTCGTCTCCGCTCCAACCGCAGTTATGCGCGCCGGCTGCAATCCTTCCCTGATTTCGGCGATCTTCTCAAACTTGATCCCGTCGTCGGACTGCCACAGCACGATGTAACTATTGGCAGAACATTCGGGCCGCCGTATGCACGGCCTGGAATTTCCCGATATCCTCCCGGTATTTTACATCGCTGTGATCCGCCCCGCCGATAGCGCCTTTATCCATCGCCGTTCCATGGAACACGAGGTGACCGGGCCAGTTCGGATCGTCGGCCGACGCAGTCGCTACACGCGTGGTAACGCTCTGGTCGTCCCACGAATAATAGAAATAAACCGTATTGTCGAGAACGACTATCGACGGTTCTCCGGCTCCGAAATTCACGGGATTGCCGTCGTAACGGATTACCGGTTGTACGTCCGTTCCGGTTGTCCAGCCGGAACCGTTCCATTTCTCCCACGGCCCGTTCGGGAATTTGGAGCGGGCTACGTAAACATGGTTTTCGACCATCGCTTCATTTTCGGTGGAGGTATATCCGATATAGTAATAACCGCCCCACCGTGCAACTCCCGGATCGCATACGGAAAAATGATCGGACGAAAATTCGGTCGGCAACAGTACCATCTCTTCCTTCGTCCATGTCTTGCCTCCGTCGTCCGAATGCTGGTAGAAGCCTGATCCCAGAAATTATAACCGCTCGTTTTGTCCACGCTGTACTGCGCCTGCCAGTTCCGGCCGCTCACGACCTGCCCGTTTTTTTGTAACTGGTAACGCCCGAAACGCTTCCGGTAGCCAGCCAAACGCCCGATTGCTCGGTCAGCCCTTTGGACAGGCTCCCACAAATAAGTCCCGGCCGGAAACTTATCGTCGTTGGTCACCCCGATCTTTTCCCCGTCTTTATAATCTTTGAACGTCGCAGTCGCTACCGGCGTCTGTTGAACGACCTGGCTGTAACTCATGCTCGCATCGTCCCACTTGTACAAATTAAAAGTAAAACCGCAGGGCTGCCCGTTCCAATTCGGGCTGGTTACGCTGATACTCCAGAACGGGTTTTTGCGGTAAACTTCTGTCCGACCGTATTATTGCCGGTAATACCTTGCGCCTCATGCGTTCCGCTCTGATTGAACAGGTAATTCCAATCGCCGTACTGACCGCCGGATGCGGCAAACCACGCATCGATCGAACCGTCGTCATGAATCATGATCGACGGCCCGTAACGGTAAGTGCCGGCCTTATAAATATCCCATCCGTCGGAAATGGTGGGGAATATATTTCGCTCCTTGCTTTACGGTAATTTTCGCGCTCAGATCGCTATTTTGTCTTTGACGAGGACGAAAGCGTACCGAATGGCGTCGGTCTTGTCGAAAGGATCGACTTTCAGATGCAGCACGTCGGTCGACAGGCCTTTCGATCCGACCTGGGTGATCCATTGAACGGTATCGGGGATCTGCACTTCGTAATCAACGTTCTGTTGAAGTTCCACGTCGATCGTTTCGCCGGCAGACGGAACCGTATAAAAATCCTGCGTCAGAATCAGCGCATCTTTCTGTCCGCGCGTCACCGTAACGGTCTCGCTCGCGGTTCCCGCCGTAATGACGACTTCCGCTGAAAAGTCGTCGTACAATTCATAATCTTTTTTTGCCGTAACGGTTATTTTCACATCGCCTGCTTTCCCCGACTCGGGCGATATACTGCACCAGGAGGAAGACTTTCGTGTCGTTTACTTTCGCGCTCCATGCCACATTGGTGGTAAAAGAGATAACCCCGTTCCCTCCGGCCGCCGGTAAATTCACCTCCGGGGAACCGGTAATTTCGATTTTCGGATCCGGCGCAGGATCGTCTTCTCCTTTGTCGCCGCATTGCCAACAGGCGACGGAAACGAACACGATCAAAAAAGCAATTAAATTTTTTTTTTCATTTTATTAAATTTATATTACAAAAATAACAAATATTTTCGGAGTTTTACCTCGATTAGGATGAAACGATCCCGATCCATCCCTGACGCTCCTTTCGAAAAATCCGGAACAGACCGTAATAAAAAGCGAAGCCGGATCATTTGATCCGGCTTCGCCAAAAACTACTAACCTAAATGACTTTTCGATTAATCATTGCTGATAATCTTAAAGTACCATCCCTGAGTACATGCATAAGACATGTACTGCGTCTCGCCGGTAACACCCGATGCGTAGCGTGCGGATTTGCTACCGTCGAACATTCTTGCATAAGCTACTCCGCCATCGGTAAAAGGTCGTACCGTCGTCCGACAGCAATACACAGGTTTGATTGCTCTTGACATAGGTTGCCGTAAATTTCCCGTTGACGAACTTCACGTCCACATCCGTATTGCTGTCGAATGTCCAGGCATCCGCGCTTGCGCTCAACGCAGCGGGCCAGTTGTCTCCGGAAGCAGCCGTACGAACGACCAGCTTATTCCCCTGAACGGCATACAAATACATCGTACCGTCTTTTCAACCACCGAAACAGGAGTCGCGCCGTCAAAGACGGAAGCATAAGCAGCAGTTGTCCAGGCAGAGCCGTCCCATGTATTCCACTCGCCATTTACATCAGTCGTACGGGCGATTTTAACATCACCGGCATCGCCCATAAGCGCATAGTAGGTATTGCCGCATTTAGCTACCCGCAAATCTTTCGGCGAACAATTCTTAACCCAAGTCTGATTCAAAGTAGCCATAGCAGACTGGTCGCCCCAAGTCTCGCCTCCGTTACCGGTCGGCGGTAAGCCGCACCTGTTTCGCTATCTACGACACGGTCGAAAGTCATACGCGGAGCTAGAGTAGCAGGACTGCCATTCCGGAAGCCCTGAACGCCGTCTCTGATCGTAGAAGACAAATACCATATTCCGGATTTGGCTCGCGAAGATGACATCACTATCAGATACTCGCCGGCCGGATACAGCACCCCGTCGGGTGTGATTTGCGTCGTCGAGTTATCTGTATACGCCAACTCCTGCGTCCACAACGGAGTCTGTTTAACCGTAGTCGCATAATCGGTATTCCATACATATCCGCTCGCCGTCATCAATCCGGTATTGCCAGTGCCCCACGTGCAGCACACAACGGAAACTTTCGAGAATGCCGACATCATCGGAACGCGAACGCCCACTCCGCTACCTGTTTCGGAAAGATCCTGCGGGCTATGAACCGCGCCCGGATCCGGAGCGGTAAACGGCGACCACCCCGGCAACATTTTCCGTCTTAAACAGGTAGAATGCATTGAATGCATTTTCGCCCGTCTGCACGACACTCGGAGCCGTCAGATCCGAACTCGATCCACGCATAATGAAATAACCGAAATCGCCTCTGCACGATTTCGATCCGGCGAGTTAAGGTCTCTTCCTTCTCATCGGCAACGATTTCCGTCACATACACATACCCCGTACGGGCATCCAACGCAGGATTGGACAGAAACCGTTACGGTAAAGACCGAATCTTTCATCACCGCTTTGGAATCCGGCACAATGATCCAATCCTTGCAAGCGTCGTCCGCCTCAACGCTGAACGGGCGGTTCGTCTGTACGGTAAGAGCCACCGGTCCGCCGCTTTCGCCCACATTATAAGTGGTTTGCGGCAAGAACATCGCCGACGTAGAAAGCTGGGTAACTTTCAACGTTTTGGTTTCTCCTCCCGAAGTGATAACTACCTCGGCTTCGCGGTCGTCGTAATCCGGATTCTCGTCAAGGTTGAGCGTCAGGAACCAATGGCCCGCATTCCGCTTTTCGAGAAATCTCCAGCCATTCGTCGTCCACGGTTGCAGGAGCCACTTTGTATTTCACTTCAGCAGTCCAATCTCCCACGGTCGAAAAACCGATTACTTTCTTCCCTCCGATTTTCGCTGATTCGTACTCAGTCAGAGGAAACTTGAAAGAAAGTTCTCGCCGTCGTCACCATTCTCCTTGTCATCGTTGCAGGCACCCAAGAGACCGGTAAGTGATAGACAAGCTATCAAATAGAACAATTTTCTCATAGTTTTTAGGTATTATAATAAAACAGTTATTTGCACTACTGTCCAAAGAAATTACCCCATAGGTTCAGTTGATCTGAATCGGAATCATTCATCGGACGTTTTGGTTTAATAAACAGTTCGCCTAAAGGCTTCCTCTCAAAGAGTACTTTGCCGACTACGGACGATAAAATATAAAGTTCCTGATCAATATGAAACATCTTTCTGGCAATGGCAAGCAGCAGGTAATCGCAGATGGCAATCCATATCTGCGAGTATACTGCATTCTGGCTGGTCCCGTAGAACGCCTTGATGTTCAGATGTTGCTTGATCCATTTGAAGAAACATTCCACTTGCCAACGTTCCTATAAAGTTCAGCAATGGTCAGGTAGGAATGTGTGAAGTCATTGGTCAGGAACCGATAGACATTTCCGTGGCATAATCCTCATACACAACCATACGGAGTGTATCCGGATACCATCGGGAGGTTTTCAGTCCCGTCAGCCTGATAGTGGAATCGCTAACAACTCCTGTACTTTTTATCAACCGGATGCTCTTCTACCACCTACTTCTTCATGTTGTCCTTGGCCCTGGTGACAAAGAAAGCCCGCTGGCGATGAAAGTGGAGGAACAACTGCTTGAAATCCACATATCCCTTGTCCATGAGGTAGTAATTACCAGGCTCCACGGGTACGAGGCTCATTGCTTTGGAGTCATGGACCGCGGCTTCCGTCAGATAAATAAATGTGGGAATCGTTCCCCGCAAATCCAGCAGAGTATGCATCTTTACACCACCTTTATCATGATGAAGTCTTGCCCATGGACAGAGTTGCAGGCAAAGTTTCATCGTACTGCTGTCGAAGGCATAGACGATTCCGTCCACGTCGAGTCTGGAAGCCTCATGGCGGTACAGGTATCTCGCTTGTGCAATCAATATCTGACCGAAGTCGTGATAGATGCGCCAGTCCTTGGTCCCGTTGATATGTGCCAAAGTCGAGCGTTGGATATATTTGATTCCGGACGAGTACAACTTGAAGGACAGGGCAACCAGCGTTGCATCAATGCTGCGCAGGCTATCCTGGCCGGTGAACTGGGCAAAACTCATCACCATGAACTGGTCTCTGCATTTGAACTCGATGGCATGTCGGTTGCCATTGTATCTCTTTACGCATTTGTCAAACTCATATCTCGGTATGAGCGACATTATCTGAGCGAATACGGTCTTTCCCTGATTCATGATTTCTATCTCTTGCAATGCTATTTGCAAAAGTATAAAATCAAATCCGGAAAAATTTTATTCGCGTAATGCATTAATATAAACTAATTTAAATCATGTCTGAGAAAATTTCTTTGGACAGTAGTGAGTTATTTGTTAAAAATTCAAATTTCCTTTGAAAAGCGGGGAGCAACCGGTGCACTCCATTAATTGCCCCCCGCTATAATACCGTCAGGTTTTATTCCACGAAAGAATAAGGCACCATCCTGGTCGGCCATGCCGTCTTGAATACTGTCCGCCGTTCTGATAAATCATCAGGCGGGAGTCGTCGACGTAATATGGCTCTGCTCGTTGCAGATGAAACGGGCATATTTGGCGCGTACGCGGATATTGTTCGAAAGCACGCCTTTCTGTTCCCATCCCGAAACGCCGTCTTTCGAAACCCATACGACCGAATAACTGTTCACATCCGCGATATTCACGCCGTGTACGGCTTGAAACAATCCTGATCTTCGATATATCTTACGCTGCAACCATCGATGTTCAGCCCTTTGAAGGCCGTGCGGTCGATCACTTCGCCCTGATCGGTCATGGATGCCGGCCAGTTCGGATCGCTGGCGGCAGCCGTCTTCAGCCGAACGTTGTAAATTTTCTGTTCATTGTCGCTGTACGTGTAGTACAGATAGATCTGATCTCCCTTCACGACCAGGCTCGGTTCTCCGGCTCCGAAGAACGTTTCGGTTGCCGAAAGCTCGGCATCGACCGCAGGAACCGGATCTCCTCCCCACGACGAACCGTTCCATTTTTCCCAGTCTTTTCCGTTGATCGTCGCACTCCGGGCAACAAACACATTGTTGTCCAGGCTTTCGTCCAGCGTAGCCGACCCGGTATAGGCCATGTAATAGTAATCCCCGACTTTCACGACCGACGGATCCTTGGCATAGTATTTATCCGCCTTATCCTTGGTCGGAGCTACCGCAATCACTTCGTCCTCAGACCATACGGCATTGATCGAAGCGGTAGGTGCGCTGTAATAACGAATCTGAGACGAGTATCCGACGTCGCCGGGAGCCGTATACTGAACGGAGTTCTCGTGCCCTGTTATACCGGATGTTTCGCTTCCGTCCACCCAGCATATCATGCCATTAGCTGTGGCTCCGCCCCAGGCGCCCGGAGTACCTTCGGTTCTCTCCATATACAGCAGATAAGCCCCCATCGGGAATTTAAGACTTCCGGTCGCTTCGGTATAACCTCCGTTATCGACGTTGAGTTCCAACCAGCCGGCATCGCCGGCCTGGTCGTAATGCACGAATTCGTAGGTTGCGATCGGCGTACCGGTCAGGGTCGTCTGGTAATTCGTATCCCAGTTGTAAAGAGAGAAACGCATCGACGAATTCGGATTATCCCAGTTCGACAGTGTACCGCCCAACCGTAAAACGATTGATCGAACATATAGTAAATCGCTCCGTTGCCCCCTTCGCCATGCCAACCTTTAGCGCCGCCGCCGTCGCCGCTGCCATTCAGTTTCGTACGCGCCGGCATGCTTCCGTTCAGTCCCCCGGAGTGGAATACCATGCGCTCATCGTACCGTCCGAATTTGCGATCATCGAAGCCGCATAACGGAAATTGTCGTTCGTAGGAGAGTAGATTACCGCCCCGCCATCGGTAACGACAGGTATCCCCCGTTTCGACCACCTCTTCCGGGCGGGCATACTTATCCGAGATCGGACTCGGATCGGGCATACTATCACAGCTACTCATCTGTACCAGCAGCAGCGCAACCGCCGACAACTGTGCAATGTAAGTTAACTTTTTCATAATTAAAACTGATTAATGAACATTTAAATTTGTAATTTTTAGTATTCGTTTTCGTTATCGGTAATGTAAGTTAGCCGTAATCCATCCGGCCGGATCTTTCCGGAAAAGCTCGAGCATTTCCGCGGCCGGCGTATTGCCCGACCGGTTTTCGGCGAACCCTTTCGTCTGATTGGCGATATCCACCTGCATAATCGCCTCGAAACGATCGATCAAAGCCTGCGGAATAGGATTCCCTTCGACGACATGCTTGCGCATCAAGTGAGCCAGATTCGCTTCGCGGCAGTAGCACCGGATAGCGGTAATCATCTGTTCGAGCACTTCGATATCCTTTATATTTTCCGCCAAATAAGCGGCGTAAGGTTCGTCGTTCACCTGCTGTTGCGCTTTCCGGTAAAGATCGGCCGCCGCCAGCAATTTTTCGGAACTCGTCGCACAGCGCAGTTCGATATCTTCGAAGAACCACGGGTCGAGCGATTCGCTCTCGGTGGTCATAAACAAACTCCGGCGCGTCGATTTCCAACTCGGAGAAGGAGCTACGGCCCCTTCGATATGGGCGACGTCCCAGCGATGGTACACTTCGATCCCGGCCGGATTCTCGGTCAACAACCGGAAACGCCATGTAGCGTCCCACGGGAACACGGCAAGTCCCGTCGCGCTGGCTTCCCAAGCGGAAAGCACATCCGCGGCAGCCGTTCCGAACGGTTCGGCCAACTCCGCCAACGCCTGTTCGTTCGGCACAGCCAGGTTATGCAGTTTGATCCCGGCCATCAACTGATTCGGATCGTAACGGTCGGGAGTAAGTCCGAAATACTCTTTTACGCCCTGGATATTCGGGACATTTCCCACGGCATCCAACTCTTCGGCGACCAGACGCGGCGCGGCGATATGCGTCAGCGGCTGCAACTCCTCGTTAGCGCTGGCCATAAAAATTTCACCGACTACCGGAATGCCGCGTTCGGCGCAAAGCTGCACCGTATTTTTAAACCAGACGTCCACCGGCCGGCTCAGTTGTACTTCCGCTATGTTGGAATGCAGAAACATCCCGAAGTTCCGGGTCGGAAGCGACGGAATGCAGGCATAGATCTGTCCCGCGGAAATTTCCCACGGTTCCCACCAGACCATCCCGTCCGGACTCACTTCGGCCCAGGTTCCGGTCAAAGCTTGTAGAAAGGCGGGAATACGTTCGTGCAACGGGATATCCCGGTCGGTCGGGCCGTTTCCGAACTCGTTGGCGACCCATGCGTCCTGATCGAACGTATAAACTTCGATATCGTCCAGCTTCGGGAACCTCTTGCTTCAGCCTTTTCAACAACGAAACGTATTTGTCGACGATCTCTTTTTTCTGAATGCTGTTTTTTTCGGTGGCGATGTCGATCAGATCCGGCGTCAGGATCTTATACAGCGAATCGACTCTCGGGGCGCCGAAATGGAACAACGTCCGGAATCCCCATTTTTTGGCGATCCGAGCCCGTTCTTTGATAGCCTGCAAACGCTGATCGGCTTTTTCCCGGCTGCCGATTCCGTCGACATAAAGGATATCCTCCAGATTCAGCGGTTCGTCGGCCGGACGGGCTCCCCAGGCGATGTTCAACTGCAACGTATTATACCCCAAATCCTTGAGGGCCTGCATCTGGGACTCGTCGTACCGGATATCGGGATTCGACGGATTGCCGATGATCGCGACCTTGTACCGAAACGGGTCCTTTTGCTGTTGTTTACAGCAGGACACGCCCAGCAGACACAAAACCGACAATACCGCCCAATACAGCCAAGGTCGAGGTTTATTCATAGAGTCGCGTAATCGTTAAGTCAATAGTTTTCCGGTTATTCCGTTCCGTTCACCAAATGCCGCATATCCCTCGCGGCCAATACGTAATCCCACGGGTTTCCAAAATCGCCAAGGAAAATATTCGTCTTCCGCCCCGCTTTCTCCATCGCCTCTTCTTCACCGGAAGACGCACTTCACCCATCCTATTTCCCAGTCCTCTACACCTTAATTTATAGATAACTGGCTGTAAAACGCGTGTAGATACGTAACAAAGATAATAATTCAGTCATAAATAAAAAATTTTTTCCGAGTTTATTTTTACAATTTCAAACATTATTTTTCACGACCATTTTACCAGTCCCGTTAAAAAACGATAGTTTTGACACCGCGCGCGATTGAAAGTTTGCTTTTTCGAAAACAAAAAATCGACTTATAATGTCAAAAATAGCACCTTCGACCCGTTTTTATCCGTTTATTTTGCATTATCCTAAAAATACGATCTTATGAGAACCTTTCGTCTGAGCCTATTGTGCCTGTTTTTTTGCGTTACGGCCGTGGCGCAGGAGCCGTCCGAATTCAAAACTCCCCCTACGAAATTCCGTCCCGATCCGCTGTGGTTCTGGAACAATACCGACATTACCAAAGAAGGTATCGACGCCCAAATGCCCGGCTTTCTGGAAAAATGCGGCTACGGAGGATTGGCGATTTTGCCGTTCGGCCCCAATCTGACGCCCAAGTACCTGACCGAAGAGTATTTCGAACGTTATAAATACGCCGTCGAAAAGGCCGCCGAACTGGGGCTGACCCTCTCGCTGTACGACGAATACGGATTCCCGAGCGGCAGCGGCGGAGCGATCAACGCGGACGGAGTTCCCCGGTTTCGGAACCGCTTCCCGAACCTCACGATGAAGCGGCTCGACAAAATCGAAGAAGAAACCCGGGGCGGGGCCACCTACGTCAGCCCGGTCAGTAAAACGGGTCAACTGATGGCCGCCGTGGCCATGAACGCCGACACGAAAGAACGGATCGACCTGTCGGGCAACATCACCGAGGAAACCATCGTCTGGAAAGTACCCGAAGGGAACTGGAAAATCATGCAGTTCGTCTGCGTCGCGGACGACGATCCGAACATGGATTATCTGAGCGAAGAGGCGGCCAAAGCCTACATTTCGATGACGCACGAGGCTTACTACAAACGGATGCCCGAATATTTCGGAAAGACGATCACTTCGACCTTTTTCGACGAACCGACGCTGTACCGCGCGCAGGCCCGTTGCTGGACGCCGACATTCAACGAGACCTACATAAAAAAATACGGCTCCAGCCCGGCGCTGTACTATCCGGCGCTCTGGTACGACATCGGCCCGGAAACGCAGGCCGCGCGGAACGCCCTGTTCGGTCTGCGGGCCGAGCTTTACGCAGCGGCTTATCCGAAAGCGGTCAGCGAGTGGAGCAAAGCGCACGGCATCGTTGCGACCGGACATCAGGATAACGAAGAGATCGAAAACCCGGTCGGAACTTCCGCCGACCTGATGAAATGTTTCAAATACCAGGATGTTCCGGGAATCGACAAAATCGGAGGCGACCGGCCGGCCGAGAAATTCTACAAAATAGTCAGCTCGGCGGCCTACAACTGGGATCATTCGCTGGTCATGTCGGAAACCTACGGAGCGATGGGTAACATCCCGTGGGACACCCTCTACAACGTAGCGATGGATCAATACTCAAAGGGGATCAACATGCTGATCCCGCACGCGGTATGGTTCAACGACCGGGACGTTACGTTCGAGCCCGAGCTGTCCCACCGAAACAGGCTGTACAACCAGGGACTGTACGAATTCAACACTTTCCTGGCGCGGCTGAACATGCTGCTGCGCAACGACGACCGCTTCGTCACCGACGTCGCGATGCTGTATCCGATCGAAACGATGCAGGGGGAGCACTACTTCGACGGACCGCTGGGAGCTTACGCGGGAGGCGTGAAGATCCCCGACATGGATTACGTGCAGATCAGCCAGCGGCTGACCAACGAACTCGGCCGCGATTTCCAGTTTCTGCACCCGGAAGTGCTGCAGGACGCCTGCCGAGTCGACAAGAACGGTCTGACACTGGCCAACACGAAACAATACAACACGTTCCGCACGCTGATCGTTCCGTCGTCGAAGACGATCAGCGTCGCGAATCTAGCCAAAATATTGACCTTCTTCGAAGCCGGCGGCCAGGTGATCTTCACAACGCAATTGCCGGTCAAGTCGACCGAGCCGAATGCAGACGCGCAGGTCGTAGCCCTGATGGACAAACTGCTGCCGGAAAAGCTGCGCAGCAGCGGCGAGCCCCATACGAATCCGGCGGGAGGCCGCGTCGTTTTCCTCGCCAAGCCCGGTGCCGATGCATTGCGCAACGCGCTGGCCCGTCCGTCGGAAACGTTCGACGTGGAATTTCCCGAAGGCATCGTACCGATGCGCTACATCCATAAAGAGCGCGCCGGAAAAGACATTTATTATTTTGCGAACCTCAACGGGAAAGCGTTCGATTCCGCCGTCGCGCTGCGCGGCAAAAAACGCTACGAACTCTGGAATCCGCATACCGGCGAAGTCACCGCTTTACAGCCGGAATACGCCAAAAAAGGAAAAGACCGGGTCAGCCTGGTAAGACTCCGCGTGGAGCCTTCGCAATCGGTATTCCTGGTCGAAACGAAATAAACCCAACTTCACTTAACCCAAACTTAACCTTTTTCGGGGAACCGCAGGGATCGTTTACAGCGATCCCTGCGGCCTTTTACGGACACGAGAAAAATCCTGATTCCACCCAGGTACAAAAAAAGGAAGCCCTGAAAAGAGCTTCCTTTCTGTTGACCCACCTGGATTCGAACCAAGAAAGGCAGAACCAGAATCTGCAGTGTTACCATTACACCATGGGTCAATGATTATTTTTACGGTGCAAATGTAATCAAAATATTTTTTTTGACGAACAATTTACGACAAAATTTTTCAGATAAAATGGTTCGAAGTAGGCCGTATCTTCGAATTTCTTCGCCGCAAAGGCCTTGAAAGCCGGTTTGACCAGTCCGCGAGCCGAAGGAGTGACCTCCGCAAAATGTACGCCCGGCTCGGTAAACAGCTCCCGGCTCTTCGCCGCGCCATTCCCGAACACCAGCAATCCGCCCTTTTCGGTACGTTGTTCCAGAAAACTTTCGGGCGTGACGATATGCGCCGTCACTTCCGAGAGCGGCTTCGCCGCCGCATCGAACAACTGGCAGTATACCTCCATCCGGCGGGCGTCGATCATCGGCAGCAACTTCATGTTCCGCATATCGTCCACGCCGAGAATCCCCGCATCGAAATCTTCCAGAGCAACGTGAACCAGCGCCTCGAGGCTGTTCACGGCGATCAGCGGAATCCCGGCGCCGTAACAGATTCCCTTAGCCAGCGAGACGGCGATCCGCAGCCCCGTATACGAACCCGGCCCCTTGCCGACCGCCACCGCATCCAGATCTCCCGCATCCAGGTCATGTTCCTGCAATACTTCCTGCACGTAAACGGCCAGGTTCTGCGCATGCTGTCTTCCTTCGAGATTCTCAAGCAGCGAAAGCAATTCGCCGTTTTTGGCCAGCGCCACCGAACCTACGTCCGTCCCCGCTTCTATACATAAAATAAGTGCCATTTTTCTGCCGTTTGGAAATGCAAAGTAAATGAATTTCGATCAAAAGCGCACCGCTCTTCCGTAAATAAAAACATGCGTTGCGCACCGGACTCCTACGGATTCGGCCGTTTATCGAAAAAGCCGTGACTGCGGAAACTGTAACAAGGCCCCGCCGTAACGATGATATGATCGAGCAGCGTAATGTCGAACAGCGAAGCCGCCAGATCGACCCGACCGGTCAGGGCTTTGTCTTCGTCGCTCGGCAGTTCGTTTCCCGACGGATGATTGTGCACCAGTACCAGCGCATTCGCCAGTTTTTCGACGGCCCGCTTGACGATCAGCCGGTGATCCACGACGGTAGCAGAAACGCCCCCCTGGCTGACCCGCATCCGGTCGATCACCCGGTTCGAAGCATTGAGATAAACCGCCCAGAACTCTTCGTAAGGCAACGCGCCGAGCTGCGGCTGGAACATCGCGACGATATCCTGATCGGTACGCACCGAATCGATCTGTTGTCCCTCTTCGATCCGAAGCCTGCGCCCCAGTTCCAGCGCGGCGGCAACCGTGGCGGCTCTGCGGATACCGAGCCCTCCCACCATGCGCAGGGCCGGCAAATCGCAACGTTCCATCCGGGCAAGGCTTCCGCCGAAGTGCGCCAGCAATCGCTCCGCCAGCCCGACGGCCGAATCCCCGGCATCGCCGTCCCGAAGCAGAATGCTCAGCAATTCGGCATCCGACAGCGCAGACGGTCCTTGCGCAACCAGTTTTTCGCGCACCTGTTTGTCCGTAACCGATGAAATATCCCGCATCATTCCGTTTATAACGTCATTCGCCGTCCGAACCTCCGGCTGCCTCGGAAAGCACCGATTCCCCCAGCCGTTCCAGCCGACGGATCGCCTCCTGACACGCCCGCTGTTCAGACTCCTTTTTACTGTCTCCCTCCCCGTCGCCGGACGGTCGGCCGTCTACCAGAACGGTCGTCCGGAAATGAGGCGATTTGGCCGTATACGACGCGCTGGGCGCCGAATCGAACTGCAAGCGTTTCCGGTTTTTCTGGCTCCATTCGATCAAACGGCTCTTAAAATCGGTCTCCTGCTCGGACATATCGTCCAGATCGACGTATTTCCGCAAAATCCCGTTGATAAAAAGGCGGTTCGAAAAATCGTATCCCTTGTCGAGGTAAACCGCTCCCATCATCGCTTCGAGCGTATCCCCGTACAGGTGTTTCTGGGCAAAGCCGTTGCCGCCCTGGGCGATCACGTGCCGGTCGAGCCCTATCTCGATCGCCAGCCGGTTCAGCGACGAACGCCGGACGATTCGCGAACGCAACCGAGACAGAAATCCCTCGTCCGCCTCGGGAAACTCGATGAACAGGAAATCCGATACGATCGACTCGATCACCGCGTCGCCGAGGAATTCGAGCCGTTCGTTATTGATCGGGGCCCCGTCGTCCAGAAACAAGGAAGCTGACCTGTGAATCAAGGCCAGCTTATAGAGTTCTATATTATTCGGACGAAGCCCGAAAATAGTTTTCAGCATTCGATAATACGCCTTATCCCTGCCGTAACGCAGCCTGAAATAAGACTGTATCGTTCCAAACATTACATCTTTTTGAGTACGACCGTCGAGTTGTGTCCGCCGAAACCGAACGTGTTGCTCAGCGCGCACTTCACATCGCGTTTCTGGGCGACGTTGAGCGTCAGGTTGAGCTTCGGATCGATATTCGGATCGAGGTTTTCGTTGTTGATCGTCGGAGGCACGATCCCTTTGGTCAGGGCCATCACGCAAGCCAGCGCTTCGATCGAACCGGCGGCGCCCAGCAGGTGCCCGGTCATCGACTTCGTGGAGCTGATGTTCAGGTTGTAAATGTGGTCTCCGAACGCGGCGAACAATCCTTTGATCTCGGCTATGTCGCCTACCGGAGTGGACGTTCCGTGCACATTCACGTAATCGATGTCCTCAACTTTCAGCCCCGCATCCGCAACGGCGTCGAGCATGGACTTTTTCGCGCCTTTCCCTTCCGGATCGGGAGCGGTCAGGTGGTAAGCATCGGCGCTCATGCCGCCGCCGGCTACCTCGGCATAGATTTTGGCCCCGCGGGCAACGGCATGCTCGTACTCTTCGAGCAGCAACGCTCCGGCGCCTTCTCCGATCACGAACCCGTCGCGATCGGCATCGAACGGCCGCGAAGACTTTCTGCGGGTCGTCGTTGCGGGTCGAGAGGGCCTGCATCGAATTGAAACCTCCGACTCCCGGAGGGTTGATCGCGGCCTCGGAACCTCCCGTGAGAATCATGTCCGCCTTGCCCCAGCGAATGTAATTCAACGAATCGATCATCGCATGGTTCGACGAAGCGCAGGCCGAAACCGTACAATAGTTCGGGCCCCGGAAACCGTATTTCATCGAAATGTGGCCGGCAGCCAGATCCGCAATCATCTTAGGTATGAAGAAAGGGCTATATCGCGGAATGAAACCTCCCTCGACATAGCTCTTTACCTCTTGGTAGAATGTTTCCAATCCACCTATACCCGATCCCCAGATAACTCCCACGCGTTCGAGGTCGAGCTTTTCGGGCTCGATCCCCGAGTCCTGCACCGCCTGTTCGGCGGCGATCAACGCATACTGCGAATAGAGGTCGTATTTACGCACCTCCTTGCGATCGAAGAAGTTATTCGGTTCGTAACCTTTGAGTTCGCAGGCAAATTTTGTCTTGAAGTTAGAAGGGTCAAAATGAGTAATAGGTCCTGCTCCGCTTACACCTTTTTCAAGATTAGTGAAGTACTCCTCAATGCTGTTACCTAAGGGGTTAATGGTACCTATCCCCGTAATCACAACTCTTCTCTGTTTCATAAAATACAACAAATTCGTTTGACAAACGCCCTGTCTCAAAGGCTCTTAATTATTTCTTGGCAGAAATGTAGTTAATAGCATCACCTACGGTGGTGATCTTTTCAGCATCTTCGTCCGGAATCGAAATCTCGAATTCCTTTTCGAATTCCATGATCAATTCCACGGTGTCCAGCGAATCCGCGCCCAGGTCATTGGTAAAGCTTGCGGCGGGAACAACTTCAGCAGCATCAACGCCGAGCTGTCAACGATGATCTCAACCACTTTTGATGAAACGTCTGACATAATCAAATTAGTTTAAGTTTAACAATTGTGTTTATTCCAAAAATAACTTTATATTTCAAAGCCAAATTTTTGCAAAAGTAACACTTTTTCGATTATTTTTGATAATTCTTTCTTTTTTTTACGGATACGACACGTTAACTATCGCATAAAAATCTAAAAATGAAGAAAATAGCCATTTTCGCATCCGGGTCGGGTTCCAACGCGGAAAACATCGCCGGCTACTTCGCCGCCGGAAATACGGCCCGCGTCGAACTGATATTGACCAACAGACCGGATGCCAAAGTGCTCCGCCGCGCCGAGAAACTGCAGATCGAATCGGTCGTATTCGACCGGGACACCTTCTATAATAGCGACCGGATCGTCGTGCTGATGCGCCGGCGGCAGATCGATTACGTCGTATTGGCCGGATTCTTGTGGCTGGTACCCGAAAATCTGCTGACCGCTTACCCGAACCGGATCGTAAACATCCATCCGGCCCTGCTGCCGCGCCACGGCGGCAAGGGCATGTACGGAGACCGGGTGCACCGCGCGGTCGTGGAGGCCGGAGACCGGGAAACAGGAATCACGATCCACCGCGTCAACGAGCGCTACGACAGCGGCGACATCTTGGCTCAGTACCGCGTACCGGTAACCGAAACCGATACGCCGGAGACGGTAGCGGCCAAAGTCCACGCGCTGGAATACGAGCACTTTCCGGCAGAAATAGAAAAAGAGATCGCCCGATTGTAAAGGCGTCTCGTAAAACACAGTATATCATGCGTCTACTGCTTATCAGTAATTCGACCAACGCCGGCGAAGGGTTTCTCGAATATCCGGCCGGACAGATCCGGGAGTTCCTGGGCCCTGTCCGGGAAGTGCTGTTCATCCCTTACGCCGCCGTTACGTTCTCTTACGACGACTACCAGAGCAAAGTACAGGCACGATTTTCGGAACTGGGCGTCGAGGTGCGTTCCGTACACCGCGAAAGCAACCCGGCCCGCGCCGTGCGTGCGGCCGAAGCGGTCGTCGTCGGCGGCGGTAACACGTTCGCGCTGATCCGGGCCATGCAGCAACAGGGTCTCGTGCAGGCGATCCGCGAACGGGCCTTCGACGGTATGCCCTATATCGGATGGAGCGCCGGCAGCAACGTGGCCTGTCCGACAATCTGCACCACGAACGACATGCCGATCGTCGAACCGGCGTCGTTCATCGCCGCCGGACTAGTGAAATTCCAGATCAATCCGCATTATACGGACGCCCATCCCGACGGTCATGCCGGCGAAACCCGCGAACAGCGCATTCTGGAATACATCGCTGCGAATCCGGAAACTTACGTCGCCGGACTGCGCGAAGGGTGCATGTTGCGGGTCGAAGGCGACCGGCTGTCGTTGATCGGCAACCGCCCGATGCGGATCTTCCGTTGCGGGACGCAGCCGTTCGAGGTGCATCCGGACGAAGACCTGAGTTTTCTGATGTAACTTCGCGGCATGTCGTCGATACGTATCGGACAACGCGGCGAGGAGATCGCCGCCCGCTTTCTCCTTTCGGAAGGTTTCGACCTGCTGCACCGCAACTGGCGCAGCGGCCGCTACGAGCTGGACATCGTCGCCCGCAAAGAGGGCGTGTTGCACATCGTGGAAGTGAAATCCCGGAAGGCGGACGGACTGACCGCGCCCGAAGAGGCCATGACCCGGAAAAAATTCAACGCGCTGTTCCGGGCCGCACAGCAATACGTCGCCCTGTACCGGATCGACGCGGATACGCAGTTCGACCTAATCGCCGTCGACCTGCTGCCCGATTCCACGCACCGGCTGCGCTACATTCCGAACGCGATGGTTCCGCGCTGGTAACCGCCGATCTGCCGAAACCGCTTGGCGGAATGAAGAAAAAGTAGTAACTTCACGCATTATTAGAGAACCTTTTAAATCTGTGAAGGATATGTATGCGATATTGGCTCAGTGCCCGCTGTTCAGAGGTCTGACGGCGGAACAGATCAGGGAAACGATCGGTGAAAGGGGCGAATTCTCCCTGACCGAATACAAGGATAAAGACTGCATCGCCCACCGGGATACCGCCTATTCGGGCCTGATGATCATCCTGAAAGGACGGGTGCACGGAGAGATGGTTTCGGGCGGCAAAACGATCGTGGTAGACCCGATCGAGGCCCCGCAGCTGATCGCCCCCGCTTTCCTGTTCGGCGGTTACAACAAACTGCCGATCGACGTGATCGCCGACGGCGACGTAACGATCATGACGCTGCACCGGGGCTATATTTTCGAATTGATGCAGGCCAACGTGCTGATTATGTCGAACTTTATCGACATCATTTCGAACCGCGCCAACGTCTGGTCGAAAAAATCTTTTTCCTGTCGTTCCGGTCGCTGAAAGAGAAAGTCGCCACTTACCTGCTGGAACACACTTCCGAAGAATCCGGCTCGGTACCGGTACCCGACATCCGCGAAATCGCCGAATATTTCGACGCCACGCGCAGCGCGCTGCAAACCGTACTCATGGAACTGGAAAAGAAACACCTGATCCGATCCGAAGCGTCGTCGATTGCCGTACTGAACCGCAAAGGGCTGCGGGATATTCTCAAATAACGACCGATGCGGCTGCTCTACAACTCTGGCATCTATTTGACAAACGCCGCGATACGGCTTGCCGCCCTGTTCAACCCCAAAGCGCGACTCTGGGTGCGGGGACGGAAGGGCATTTTCGACAAACTGGCCCGGACGGTGGACTCCGGGCCGACATCGCATGGTTCCATGCCGCTTCGCTCGGCGAATTCGAACAGGGACGGCCGGTGATCGAAGCGTTCCGCAAAGCATGTCCGGGTTACAAGATACTGGTCACCTTCTTTTCTCCGTCCGGCTACGAGATCCGCAAAAACTACCCCGGAGCCGACTACATCTTTTACCTGCCGCCCGACACCCCGCGCAACGTGCGCCGTTTCATGGCGATCGTGCGGCCTAAAATCGCCGTTTTCGTCAAATACGAATTCTGGGTCAACTACCTGCTGGCGATGAAACGGGCGGGCACGAAACTCTACTTGATCTCGTCGATATTCCGCGACGGACAGATTTTCTTCCGTCCTTACGGCGGACTTTTCCGCAGCGCGCTGAGAGCCTTTCCGGCATATCTTCGTCCAAAACGACTCTTCGCGAAATTTGCTGAAAAGCATCGGCATCGAGCAGGTCAGTGTGGCGGGCGACACCCGCTTCGACCGGGTATACGAAATCGCGCAGCAAGCGAAACGGCTACCCGAAATCGAACGGTTCGCGGCAGACGCTCCGGTATTTATCGCCGGCAGCACATGGCCGCCCGACGAAGAATTGTTAGTGGGATTGATCGAACGGTATCCGGACGTGAAATTCATCGTCGCGCCGCACGAAATCGATCCCGCACGGATCGAAAAGTTCTGCGAGCGTATTTCCCGCCCGGCGCTGCGCTACACGCAGTTGACTCCGCAAAGCGATCTCGCCGCAGCGGGCGTCTTGTTCGTCGATACGATCGGGATCCTGTCGTCCGTCTACCGCTACGGCCGCTGGGGATACATCGGCGGAGGTTTCGGCGCCGGGATACACAATACGCTGGAAGCGGCCACCTTTGGACTGCCGCTGGCTTTCGACCCCGTTACGGGAAATTCAGGGAGGCACGCGATCTGGTGACGCTGCGCGGTGCGGCGAGTATCGCCTCGGCGGAAGAACTGGAACGATGGTTCGCAGGCCTGCACGACGATCCGGACGCCACGGGACGCAGCGGAACGATTTGCAAGGAGTATGTATTGCAGCACAAAGGAGCTACCGCCCGGATCATGGACGAAATTTGCAGATAAAAATTTCTTGCACTATATTTGTCGCTCAAATCCGGTTCTGAAATAAGTTTGACCCATGGTGTAATGGTAACACAGCAGATTTTGGTTCTGTCGTTCCAGGTTCGAATCCTGGTGGGTCAACAAGAAGACACCGTAAACGCTTAACTTTTAACGAGTTGAGCGTTTATTTTTTTAACAGGTACAACATAGGTAAAACATTGCATTTTTGTTTATTTTTTTTAATCTATTAACCTGTATATCAACCGAATACACTTGCAAACATAGAATTAATTTCGTAACTTCGGGATACGATTTTCAGCAACGGAGTTATGAATCACGCAGAATTATTGCCGTCGAATCGGCGGGATTTGATTGTACTGCAGGTGTTTGACACGTTGGACGTGTCGGAGACCACCCGCCGGGCATATGCAGTGCGAATACGGCACTTTTTACGGTTTACCGACACTCGTGGACTGAATTGTAACAGTTATTTGGAATACAAACGTTATTTGCAGGATTGCGAGACGTTCAGCGTATCGACCAAAAACAAATACCTGATTTCGGCAAAGGTGTTCTTAGACGGGTTGTACCGGGTACGACTGATCCGCAAAAGATCACCGACGGCGTAAAAAGGATTTACACAGTCCCGGTTACACAAGAAAGACGGATTGACCGATGACGATATAGGAAAGTTGCAGTCGTATTGTTCCGCACTGGAGCTAACAAAAACCAACCTAAGACTGAGAGCGATTATCGCTCTCTTTTTTTGTTTCAGGGCCTCCGGCAAATCGAGGTCGTCCGGTTGGATGTCACGGATATTAATCTTCGGGATAAAGTCGCTTTGATTCGCGGGAAAGGCCGGGACGATAAAGAACCCGTGTATTTGCATCCTTCGACGGTGAAAGTCTTACGGGAATACCTGCGGTTATATCGTTTCCGCGAGGGCCCATTGTTCCGGAGCGACAGCAACCATTGCCGGGGCGGACGGCTTACGACGAAATCCGTCCGGGAGATTATCAAACGAACGTTCCATACCTTACAGATCGACGGAAGCGCACACGGCTTCCGTCACTATTTTGTCACGAAACTGACAAAGTCCTACAAGGGAGAATTGCTGACCGTATCGAAATACAGCCGTCACCGGAGTATTCAGATGCTCGAAGTGTATAATGACGAAGTGATCCGGCAGGAAGATTTGCCGAGGTATTACAGCGTATTCAAAGATATACGGATTTGAGGAAGCCGCGATACATATACTGCCTGGAGGGGAACTGGAACACCAATCCACAAAGCAAACAAAGTATCCGTCCGATCCTCGATATTCTCTACTACTCCGCCGGGATTAGATACGTCTACCGCAAGTGCAACACGAAAGACGAGTTTTCGAATACCTCCGGCAATTCACCTTCAAGCGGTACAAAAACTACCGGATTCTGTACATTGCGTTTCACGGCCGACCGAACGGCATACAGATCGGTCGCGACTTCGTGACGTTATCGGAGATTGCGGACGTTTTGGAAGGGCATTTAAGCGGTCGGATCGTTCACTTCGGGAGTTGCAGCACCATGCGGACGAAACGCGCAAATATCGACGATTTTATGAACCGCACAAAAACAGACCTTGTTTCGGGCTATCGGAAACAAGTGGATTTTATTGAGTCTACGGCGTGGGAGATGGTATGGCTGAAATCTATATATATTCAGCATTCTGACTAGCAGAAGACTTCTCAAAAATCGAAGAATATCTTAGATGTGCAAGGTTGATGAGTAACAGTAATCTAAAGCACTATGATACGATCGTTGTTTCTGCGGCAACGTCCATTATTCCTTTTAAAGTATCACTTGCAGCCAATTTATGTCTTTCAATTTGCAATTTTTCTAATAAATATTTATGTCTTCTTTCGACCTCATTAATAATTTCACTCCACTTTCTTACAAATAAATTATAATTATCTCCGGACTGTATTAATCCTGTATATTTATTACTAATCCGGCGAGAAACAATATCGTCGTAATCTTGACCTATTAAAATAAAAAGTCCAATATTCATTTTTGTCATTAAAACAATCTTGCTTCAAAATAACATCTAGATAAGTTTCTAACTGGGTTAGATGTTCAGATTTTAATTTCTTCACAAGAGTAGGATTCTTTATTTCTACAACAACATTATGAGGTTTCCCATCTCTAAAATCAGTTCCCGCCAGAAATAAATCCATTTCCTTATATTTGTCTGGGTGCTCTATAAATACCTCTTCTTTGACTCCTCTCAATATATATATGTACTTTTCTAATGCTTTTTCAAACTTGACCTCTTCAGCACAAACGAGCCTATATTCTTCCCCAAATATCCAATAGTGTTTTTCGATGAAAGGCTGGAGATGCTTTACTTCTCCAGCGTTGAGATCATGATTAAATAATAATGCTTTAAGATTATTCAATACCAATAATCTGTCTGTAATCAGATTTATTGTCGATATTACTTGTTTCAGTCTCGTTGTTTCAAGTATACGAGCGAACTCTTTTCTGTCACTAGAGTCTAATTCTACAACAGAAACTTCAATTATTTTGAATAGATTTTCTCTTTCGTCACAATCTAAAACAAGGTTCAGAAGCTCAAGAAAAACCTTTTTTTGTTCTTTATTGAGCTTGGTAAAAACAGCCGGTTCAACTTCATACATTCCTTTTATCAAATCTTTCAAACCTTGTTTTCTGTGAGCATCCCATTCATTATCAGAAAAGGCAGGAAAGACTTTCTCCTCTTCATATTTGGTTATTAAAACTTCTGCTTGTTCTTTAAGAAATGGCCTTCTCTTTTTTTTCGCAGGAAGTCATTTAATATGGATACAATTTCTTTAAATATTCTTTTATCATCGGTGTTGTCAAAAAGAGTCTGTTGTGTATTGCCATCTTCTTCAGTATCGTAATCGATCATTCTATTGAAAAAATCACTAACGACAATCATACTATGCCAAAAGTTATCACCCTTTTATTTAGTAATGTCGTTTTTTTGTGTTTGAATTCCAATTCTGTATTCAAAAAATAAAAATGAGAGTATTCATCATTCATTTTTGATTCCAGCGTATGTATTTACATTCAAATAATATTTCCTGCTTGTCCCTACTAGTTAGTTTATGTACGATTGGCTCACTTTCAGCTATAATGGACTGACAATCTAATTTCTCTCCATTTATCGTTATTGTATATTCCTCATTTAACTCTAAAAGCCAAGCAAACTCTGCTCTTAAATAAGGTTTTAAAATTTTATCAATAAACGCTACAGATACTGCTTCTGGAAAAATTTCGTTAAAGGTTACTGTTGTTCCAGTTTTTAAGATACCGTTTATTTGTATCGGGGAAGATGGAGCATAGTCCTTTAAAGTTTCACTATTGATTTTGATATTATATGTATAAATATCTTTACCTTTTAAATAAGATGTTTCCCATTGGGCAAATCTGGCAAACTTAAAAAAGGTAAGCCGCCCATAACCATTCTTACCTTTAACCAGATCAATATTACTATCACTATTTATTGCTTTATGAGATTCGTAAAATCTCTTAAATTTTACAGATAGTTCTTCATAACATATACCGACTCCATTGTCTGTGATTTTTATCTCGTTTATAGTATCCAAACCGTTTGTCGCAACAGAAAATAATATATCTATTTTTGTTGCCTTTGCATCAAAACCATTCCATACATATTCTGATATAGCCCTTTCTGGGGTATACTTATTTAGCATCCTTCGGATGCCGCTTGATGTTATTTCTACGGTTTCAGCCGTAGATATTGATTGAGGAGTCCGTTTAGCCATGATATATATGTTATTAGGGCACTATTGTAAAGGTAATGCTTTTTGTAGATTACATCCAAAAAATTAATAAAATCTCCACTACTGTCCAAAGAAATTTTCTCAGACATGATTTAAATTAGTTTATATTAATGCATTACGCGAATAAAATTTTTCCGGGATTTGATTTTATACTTTTGCAAATAGTATTGCAAGAGATAGAAATCATGAATCAGGGAAAGACCGTATTCGCTCAGATAATGTCGCTCATACCGAGATATGAGTTTGACAAATGCGTAAAGAGATACAATGGCAACCGACATGCCATCGAGTTCACATGCAGAGACCAGTTCATGGTGATGAGTTTTGCCCAGTTCACCGGCCAGGATAGCCTGCGCAGCATTGATGCAACGCTGGTTGCCCTGTCCTTCAAGTTGTACTCGTCCGGAATCAAATATATCCAACGCTCGACTTTGGCACATATCAACAGGACCAAGGACTGGCGCATCTATCACGACTTCGGTCAGATATTGATTGCACAAGCGAGATACCTGTACCGCCATGAGCCTTCCAGACTCGACGTGGACGGAATCGTCTATGCCTTCGACAGCAGTACGATGAAACTTTGCCTGCAACTCTGTCCATGGGCAAGACTTCATCATGATAAAGGTGGTGTAAAGATGCATACTCTGCTGGATTTGCGGGGAACGATTCCCACATTTATTTATCTGACGGAAGCCGCGGTCCATGACTCCAAAGCAATGAGCCTCGTACCCGTGGAGCCTGGTAATTACTACCTCATGGACAAGGGATATGTGGATTTCAAGCAGTTGTTCCTCCACTTTCATCGCCAGCGGGCTTTCTTTGTCACCAGGGCCAAGGACAACATGAAGTATGAGGTGGTAGAAGAGCATCCGGTTGATAAAAGTACAGGAGTTGTTAGCGATTCCACTATCAGGCTGACGGGACTGAAAACCTCCCGATGGTATCCGGATACACTCCGTATGGTTGTGTATGAGGATTATGCCACGGAAATGTCTATCGGTTCCTGACCAATGACTTCACACATTCCTACCTGACCATTGCTGAACTTTATAGGGAACGTTGGCAAGTGGAATGTTTCTTCAAATGGATCAAGCAACATCTGAACATCAAGGCGTTCTACGGGGACCAGCCAGAATGCAGTATACTCGCAGATATGGATTGCCATCTGCGATTACCTGCTGCTTGCCATTGCCAGAAAGATGTTTCATATTGATCAGAACTTTATATTTTATCGTCCGTAGTCGGCAAAGTACTCTTTGAGAGGAAGCCTTTAGGCGAACTGTTTATTAAACCAAAACGTCCGATGAATGATTCCGATTCAGATCAACTGAACCTATGGGGTAATTTCTTTGGACAGTAGTGTAAAATCTCATTTAGATTAGTGAATCTCAACGTTCGATAAACATAATTACAGAACATTGAAATTTCAAACAAAAAACGGAGGCTGAAAAGCCTCCGTTCGTATCGGTGTCCGATTCGGACTATTCCACTAAAACAATGCTTTGGACTTGTACGTTCTCGGACAATTTGTTGAAACTTCCGGCCTTCCAGTCGTAAACGCCGATCGAATAGGTTTTGGTTTCCCAATCTTCCTCGCTGAGACCGTACATGCGTTCGGTCGCCGCGTCGTAATTCCAGTTAAACCAACTGTCGGCAATATCGCCGCCGATTTTATTCCCCTAACGTCATAGCAGTCGGATCGACGGTATAAAGATCGGTTACGGCGCTTTCGTTTGCCGTTCCGTAATTCACGACACGCTCGTACACGGCGCAAATGTCGTTGCCTTTTCGGAACAGGTAATTGACGTTATCCGTAGCCAACCGCTCGCCGAGTACCGCTTTCTGCGTTGCCATATCAAACGCCAATAGATGAAAATCTTCATTCTCTCCGTCGTAAATACGGGGAGTAGTCAGCAGTCGGTCGCTTTGCGGATCGTATACCAACGTTCCGTAATCGCTCCAACCTATATCCTGTGTGGTCGTAGGTAGGAATTTTCCGAACGTTACCTTGTCGATCGCTCCGGTCTGCGGGTCGATTTCCGACAGCGAAATTTCGGTATCGGCGGCAACGGCGGATGTGCCGACGCAAAGCGCGTAAAGTTTATCTTTCGTCACGCCGAGCATTTCAATATCGGGAATCGTTTCCGTCAACACCTCGTAGGTTTTCGTCTCGGGATCGAAACGACAAACCGCCCCGGCCCCCAACGCTTCCTCGCGGGCGATACCGAAGATCATGCCGCTGCCGGGGATCGTCACCGCGCCGCTGAGGTATTCCCCGTCCTGAAGCGCCGCGATTTCGGTCAACGCGCCGTTCTCCGCGTCGATTCGATAAACTACGGTATGATTGTCTTTGATCCCGAAACCGTACAGGATAGCCGTTTGCGGTTCTGGCCCCGGAGTCGGATCTTCGGCCTCGATGGAGATTTTACCCAGCGTCATTTCGGAGGCGCCTCGTTTGAGGATCACCGAATTTTCTCCGGCAGGTAGTCCTTCGGGCACTTCGAACGTCAGTTCGGTTGCCGTCACTGTGATAATCGTAGCCCCTGATGTCCGTTGTGGGGGCGGTCGCTTTGGTAGGCACCCGGAACAGGATCGCGTCGGACGCGGTGAATCCGTTGCCCGTAATCGTGACGGTTTCGCCCGAAGCGAACGAAGTGCCCGCGGCGGGAAGCGTTACATTCGTTACCAGCGGATCGCCGCCCTCGTTCCCGCCGTCGTCCTTACTGCAACCTACCAGCGCCACGGCGCCGATAAGCATCGCTAAAAATAGTTTTTCATAGATTTTTAAGTTTAAATAAGGTTTATTGCAGTTGTTTCAATAGAGGTTTCAGGATGCGGTTTTTGAAATCTTCCCCGCAACGGACGATCTTTTCGTCCGTCAGTTGATCGTCGGGCGTAATCTGAAATTCGATATAGCCGTTATTCGTATAAATCTCCCAATCGCCCGCGGATTCGGTTTTGATCTTTTCGAGCCATGCGTCGGTCAGGTATTGCACAGAGTCCGTTTCGCCCAATCCGAAATAGACCACATTCTGGGTTTCATCGGCGGTATAGCCGAACTGCACAGAAAACGATACGCCGTTTCGAACGTTTTTCCCGAAAGGGATGCAATAATACAATTCCAACACTGTGGTCAGATCGCGCAATGCTCCTTTTTTTGTATTGTGTGAAACGATCTGTAAAAATGTATTTGCTCTGAAATTCTCTACCATTTTCAAAATCGAATTTCAGTCTTTTATGTTTGTCGAAAAACTCCGTCAAGCATTCTTCGATCCGGTCGTACTGCGGATTCAGAATTTCCGACAGCGTGTCGATGGTCGTTGCGATGGCATCCAGCACGACGGGCATATTGGCCAGACATTTGGTTTCGAGTTGTGTGATCTTATTCATAGGATTGTAGTTTTAAAATGTTTTTGCGGTAAAATCGTTTCAGGGAGGATAGCATCCGGCCCTGCTGCGAATCGGGAGTTTCCCAGTCGGGGAGACAGAAGCCGGAAAAGCGTTGCCAAATAATTCTCGATAATCGGATCGGTCGGCGAGGCGATCAGGGAATTGAATACATACGAATAGTCGGCATAGCGCCAGCAATCGCCGCAGTAGGCGCTGTTATCGCAGTGGCTCAACAGGATAAAGAGCGTCCGGTCGTAATCGCCCGGCATCGTCTTTTCGATATACCGGCGGTAATTATCCAACTGGGTATGCCGCTTGATCGTTGCGACCTCCGAATAGATTTTGTTTTCGATGACGATCTGCCAGCCGTTCCCGCGAATCAGCAGGTCGATCCGCTTGTCATGGAAAGCATCTTTGTTCCATCTACGGCAGACATGCTCCGTTTCGACCTCGTAGCGGTCGCGGGCAATGCCTGTTAGAGTCGTTCGCGGCCGGGAATATCCGGCAGCGATCCGATAAAACGGGCCAGTCGCACACGGCCTTCGGGCGTGCATGCCCATGCGTGTTCCAGTAATTTGGGTGATAGGTTTCGTGGCAGGCTTTCCCGATCACGTCCAGTATTCCGGCATTGTTCAGGTACGGATGTTTTTCGACAAACCCAGCGATGCGGGTTTTGTAGAACTCGTCCCGGTGGGTTTCATAGAGCGGAACCAGGCTCGTCGATAAAGGCGTTGAACGTCCGGAGCCGTCGATGGCGCTCGGCCTGTTCGGTCTGTTTGCGTTGTTCTCTTAGCCGGATCGTATCGTCGATCCATCGGCTGAATGTTTCGTGTGCAGGCATAAAAAACGTGGACTAAACGTTATTTGCTTCTGAGGTCTTCGCAATACCTTGTGTAGTCAAATAAGTAAAGCCCACGTCGTGAAACGTGAGCACTAACTTTACTCTTGACTACTTTTGAAATTTTGCGAAGTTTCAGAAGCAAGAATAAAAGCTAACGCTTCGAATATGTATTATAAAACTCTTCTCTGTTTATTTCATTCGGTAACGGTTTCGATTACGCCTTAAAGATATAAAAACTTTTCGATCCGATATATTACGACCGTAATAACAGCGACCTGTATGTCCGGATTTTCCGGGCCGGGGGGCTGATAAGTAGCGACTACCCGCAAAAATCCGTTCGGCTTATCTCATTTAAGGGCACCCCCTCGGAACACCGATACGTCGTTATGAAAAGTTACGGCGGGAAATTCGTCCTTGTCCGATTCGATTTCCGAATACTGCCGATTTTCTCCCTTACCCGGAGACGGGATTGCATGGAATAGGGATCGCAACGATCCGAGACCGAACGAATACGGTGATAGGATATTTATAAACTGCGTTACGGGAATGGGTAAGGATTCGAGCCGTGAAAATTTTCCGAACGAAGCAATGTTTCCGCAATTTCGGTAACTATATGGAAGGCATTTATACAACCGTCCGAAAAATCCCCTTTTTCTTCGGGTTGCACGTCTAACGTATTTTGCTTCGATCTGTCGAGACTCCGGTATTTATTGGGGAATCATAGGATAATTATCCATAAATTCTCAAAGCGATTTACGAACGAAAAATTACAAGCTTTGAAAAAATAAAAAAACAGCTTTGCACGGTTTTTATAAAGAATAATTTTTCATGCAATTTGAAGATATACAGTATATTATGTACCTCAACAGGCTATTTCCGCGTTAAAGTGTGTAAAAAAATGCCGCTTTACACGGTTTTTGAATGTTATTGGGAATATCGGCCGTTGTTGTAAAAATAGAAGGGTTAAGAGTCCGGACTCTAATGGAGTGCAAGCAAAGGCATAAGGATTCAGATCCTAATTATTCCTAATTTAAGGATATACCTCTTTCTGTTTCATTTTATTAATGTTTTTAATTCTTTACTAAACGTTCATTGTGTGTCGGTCGATCCTCATTCCACTATCGTATAGTCCGAATCGGAGCCCTTTTTTCGACCCGTCGGCTCGTATGGCGTTCTCGGAGTCTTCGGATAAAGGGGCTTGTGGTATCTCGCTGTCATCAGGCGTTCTATTTCCGCTTCGAACTTTTCGAAGAATTCGCTTTGAGATTAACGGAGGATGCTAAAAGCGTATTGATCCTGTCGTATTTTTGCGTTCGGCGGCCAACCGTTTTTGTCGCCTTCAATTTTACTCAGGTATTCGGCGTACATTTGGAAACGTTCGCGATCCGTCAACGCATCCATCGTATTGGGTAATCCCAGTTTGGAAATTCCCGACGCATGAAACGCTACTTCGACACGAAGGATATTTTCCGGCGGGGAGAGTTTTTCGACCGTTCGGGCATAGATCGTTTTGTTGTAGATTTTAATCCGGTAATAGTCTTTCAGAAACGTTACGTCTATATCTCCGAAATAGAGTTCCCGCCCGGCGTATTCGTTCAGGTTGCGCAGTAACGTCCGGTAGGTTTTGTAGGTCGTATACTTTTTCTGCAGTATCGATGGACTTTAAATAATCTTCCGCATATTGGGTGAAGCTGGCGTGGTTGAACCGGGAAACCGCCCGTTTGACGGCTTGGGGATTATACGGCTGCGCACCGCCCGCCACATCGAGCAGATAATTCTGAACTTCGATTTTCTGCGCCGCGATCAGGTTGTTGATCCGGGTCGAATTGGGTACCCGTTTCGACTTCGGACTTTTCGGCGACAGCATCCCAATCGTCGGGATGGATATAGATGCCTAATGCTTTGGAAGTCGATTTGCGGTTGTTGGTGTTTCTCAGATACAGAGGAGCCAGCCTTTTTTCAAGCGTTGATTTTGTCGATTCTCAGGATGACTTTTTTTACACTACTCATAACTCAATCTTTTTTAATTGTTTAACCGTTCGAAAGGTATAACAAAGGGTATAACAAATCCGTCACTGGCAGGCTTTCCGAGACTTCGGATACGCACTGCGAAAATTCATATTCGATTGAATTACGGGCAAATAGATTAAATCACTGACAATAAATACTATAAGTTAAGAACAGGAGGGTCAACACAACCGGGTTTCAAACGTTCGACTTGTTTTCAAGTCGGACGTTTTTTATAAAAACACGACGAAAAGACAGGCGAAAATCCATCACAGTATCGGCTTTCCAAAGATTGCGGCACACGCTCCGTCAGCGACCGGTCGGAACGTTTCGGCCAGAATCCGGCGTCACGCACACCCGCCCGTGCGCAAAACCGCGCAATACGGAATAAGTATTTGCACCTATTGAACTTACCGGCGCATCGGCGTATCTTTTGCCCGGAATCGCAAACCGAACTTTATGAAACGAAATTTCTGGGGTAGTTTTCGCAACGAAGACTGGATGGCAACGATCATGGGCCTGTTGCTGGTGGTCGCCGTAATAACAGTGCCCGGCTGGATTCCCGCATTTCCCAAAACATTGTCTACCGCCGGTTCCTGGCTATCGGTCGCCGGCATGTTCTTAATCGCAGCCCTGTTTTTCCGCGCTCGGTATCAAACTGATGGGCGACCGGCTGCGGGGTTTCATCCCTCTTTCGCCGCCATATTCGTCCTCTCGGCCCTTTGTCAATACGTTTCGATGCTTCCGCCCATCAAAACGGCGGGACTCGAATCCGTCTTTTTCTCGGTGATTCTGGGACTACTGATCCGCAATACCGTCGGATTACCCAAATGGCTTTCCCCGGCCGTCAGAAGCGAATACTACATTAAAATCGGCCTGATCCTGCTCGGCACGTCCGTTCTGTTCGGAGAAATTCTGAAAGCCGGAGGCTTTAGGTATGCTCCAGGCCGTCGTCGTCGTCTTTACCGTCTGGTATTTCACTTTCTGGCTCGCCAGAAAGCTAAAAACTGGACAGCGAAATGGGCATTATGCTGGCGAGCGCCGTATCGATCTGCGGCGTATCGGCGGCGATAGCGACCTGCGGAGCCATCAAAGGCGACAGCAAAAAGCGTCTTTCGTGGTTTCCATCGTCCTGGTCGTGGCCATCCCGATGATGTACCTGATGCCGCTTCTGGCAAAATGGATGGGACTTACGCCGGAAGTGGCGGGAGCATGGCTCAGGGGGTACCATCGACACGACGGGAGCCGTAGTCGCCGCCGGCAAATTCCTGGGAGAAACGGCCGAGACGTACAGCGTCATCATCAAATCGTCCCAAAACGTACTGCTGGGAATCGCCGCATTCGCCATCTCGATCTACTGGTCGCTGCGCGGAACCAATCGCACCGAACGCCCCACCGCGAAAGTGATCTGGGATCGGTTTCCCAAGTTTGTCGTGGGTTTCGTAATCGCTTCGCTGGTCTTCAGTTTCTGTATGCCGCTGCAGGAGGCCAAAGCGCTCGGGGGATTGGCCAAAGGACTGCGCGAGGTCATGTTCTCGCTGGCTTTCGTGTGCATCGGGCTTGAGACCGATTTCCGGTTCATCTTCAAAAAAGAAAACAAAAGCAACATCGCCACCTTCTTCGTCGCCCAGGGATTCAATATCGTGGTCACGCTGGTAATGGCTTACCTGCTGTTCGGGTTGTGGGCCGGCTGATCGCCGACACAACGATTATGCTGCAACCCTTTGTAACGACGGTTCTCCAGAATCATTCGGTGAACCGTCGGTTTCGTACGATTCATTTTGTGCCGTGTCAGACCCGACGGGCGCGATCCGTCCAGCCGTAAAATTTCGGCGCGGATCCTCCTTTTGCAAATCCCGGTGAAGCATCGGCTTTGGTAATTTATCTTCGAATCGTTAACTTGCATCGATTTTAAACAACCCAAAACCGACACGATGAAACGAATTTACCGATCGATCCTGCTGCTGGCCGCCGCGCTGCCTGCGGCGTTTCCCGCAGAAGCCCGTGAAATCATCGATATCAACCGTAACTGGCGTTTTACGCTGGACGACAACCGGACGTACGGCGAACCGGCCTTCGACGACAGCGGTTGGCAACGGCTCGACCTGCCGCACGACTGGAGCATCGCAGGCGCTTACGACAAACGGAATCCGAGCGGGCCGCAAGGCGGCTTCATGCCGTGCGGAACCGGCTGGTACAGGCATTCCTTCGAAGCCCCTGCCGGTTCCGAAGGAAACCGCGTTTTCGTCCGTTTCGACGGCGTCTACATGAAATCCCAGGTATGGATCAACGGCCGCATGGTCGGCGAATACCCGAACGGATACAATTCGTTCGAATACGACATCACTCCTTTCGTCCGCCGCGATACGCTGAACGTGCTCGCCGTCCGCGTCGACAATTCGTTGCAACCCGGGTCGCGCTGGTACACCGGATCGGGCATCTACCGGAACGTTCACCTGATCGTCACGTCGCAGATGCACTTTACCGACGGAGGCGTTTTCATCACGACTCCGGAAGTTTCGGCGGAACGGGCCAGAATCGAAATCAACTACCACGTCATCAACCACAACTACCCCGAGACGCGGTTTACCTGGGACCGACAATAAGTCGCTGTACGTCTGGCTGCGCGACGGCAACGCCGACGCCGCGCCGAAAACCGACGCCAACAACCGGGTGCAGAAAGAATGCACGCTCACTTCGATCCTTTACGACGCAGACGGCCAGGAAATAAAACGGGTCTCGACCAAACATCGGATCGGGGATTACAGCGAAGCCGATCTAAGGCAACAAATCGAAATCGACCGCCCGCATCTGTGGTCGGACCAGACCCCTTACCTTTATAAACTGGTCGGTACGATCTCCTACGACGGCCGCGAGGCCGACCGGGTAAGCTATCCGGTCGGAGTGCGTACGATTCGTTTTTCGCCCGAACGGGGTATGGAAGTCAACGGCCGGCAGGTCAAACTACAGGGGGTATGCTTGCACCAGAACGTAGGTTGTTTCGGCAGCGCCGTACCGCTCGGGGTATGGCAGGAAAGACTCGAAACGCTGAAAGCGATGGGCTGTAATGCTGTTCGGCTCAGCCATTACCCGTTCGCGCCCGAATTCTACGATCTGTGCGACTCGCTCGGTTTTTACGTGTCGAACGAAATTTTCGACGAATGGAACCGCGGGCAGGAATGGGGCTATTCGGAAAGTTCGTACGGAAAAATGCCCTATACCTACCACCTCTATTTCGATCAGTGGGGCGAAACCGACCTGCGTCGAATGATCCGCCGCGACCGGAACCACCCGTGCGTCGCGCTGTACGTGCTCGGCAACGAAATTCCGAACCAGCGCATCCAGGGAATCGAAATCGCACAAAAGCTGAAAGCCATCACCCGTGAGGAAGACCCCACGCGGCCGGTAACCGCCGCCTGCGACTTCTTCGTCGGAGCCAATATTTACGGCTTTATGGATCAGTTCGACATCGCGGGTTACAACTACATCGACCGCATCCATCCGACAGCCTGTACGCCGCCGAACACGCCCGTTACCCGAACCGCATCCTGCTCGGCACGGAGACTTATCATAAAACCCGCAACCACGTATCGATACGCGACAACGCCAGCGCGATCGGCGAATTCGTCTGGGGGGCTACGACTACCTCGGCGAAATCGTGTGGCCGGATTACCGCGGCTGGGACGAAGGAATGCTCGATATCGCCGGCTTCCCGAAACCGGAATACTACCTGCGCAAAAGCTACTGGTCGGACGAACCCGTCGTCCATATCGGCGTCCGCCAGGGCCCCGACCGCGATTTCGATTGAGTCCGCGCAACGTAGCCGACCACTGGAACTGGCAGGGGCGGGATCAGGACACCCTGGAAGTTTACGCCTACTCGAACTGCGACGAAGTCGAGCTCCGGATCGGCCGGCGCAGCCTGGGCCGGAAGCCGGTCGGGCGGAACGACTATTACGCTTTGTGGAATGTCCCCTTCAAAGCCGGCACGATTTCGGCAACCGGTTACAGGCAAGGAAAAGGTTGCCGAACACCGGCTCCTCACGGCCGGGAAGCCATATGCGGTCGAGGTATCGCGCATTTTTCCGCTACGACGACGTTATTCGAGTAGAACTCTGCGTCGTCGATAAGGAAGGAATCCGTATCCCCCGATTCCGAGGCGGAGATTACCTCTGGAAACATCCCGTCCGAACGCCTGCTCGGATTCGATAACGGCAATCAATACGACCCGGGGCCTCAAATACGCGTCCGCAGAACGGGGACGCTGCTCGGGCGGCCGCATGGTCGTCTACTTAAAACCGGATTCCGCCACCGTGAAAGTGACCTTCGATTCCCCGGGACTGATTTCAGCCGAAGCCGAGATCTAAATCTGCCGGACGAACATTCTCCCGGCAAATGTTCTTTCGAGTAAAAGAGAAGGCTGCGATTGCGAATCGCAGCCTTCTTTTCGAAACGTCTTTCCGAAACATTGCCCATATACAGATCCGTCCGAAAACACACGACGCTCCTCCGCACCGTCGTCGCAAACCGCCCGTTTGCTCTCGCCGGAACGGAAACCGGATCGTCGGAATACCCCCGACAAGCCCCAAAACGACGCTTAACCGAGACCATACGCAAAACCATCCGCATCCCCCGCCAGATCCATCGGCACGCCCCTCTCGGAACTTCTTCGTCCCTTTTATTCCCGGATACTCACATAGACATTCACGGATAAAAAACGAAGGCCTCCCCCGACAGCGGGGGAGGCCTTCGTTTTTATCCGTAGGTTTCTCTTACAAAGCGAGGAACTCGGTCGTTCCGAACAGTTTCGAGAACTCGACGTCCTTGGTAGCCTGAGCCTTCATAGCGGGATCTTTGGCGATAGCGCTCTTCAGGTTGGCAACAGCGGAAGAAGAGTTACCTTCGCGCATAGCGATAACTGCTTTCAGGTAGTCGGCTTCAGCCGATTTTTCGTTCGACAGCAGCGATTTTGCTTTCGACAGGTTGCCGTTGAGAACTTCAGCGACTGCGAGGTTGTAACCGCTCAGCGCTTTGGCAGCCTCGGCATAGTTTCCTTCTGCCAGGTTAACCAGACCCATGTTGGCTTTCGAATCGGCCGTATTCAGAGCAGCGAAATATTTCTGAGCCGCAGCAGCGTCACCGCTCATCAGGGCTACGACGCCCAGGTTGTTGGTGATAGCGGCATCTTTGCTCATACCTGCAGCCTTTTCGAACAGGGCTTTAGCCTGAGAAACTTTACCGGCACGCGCAAAACCACACCTGCGTTGTTGTAACCGCGAACGCTGTTGTATTTGGTAGCGGCAGCCTGGTAAGCAACTTTTCAGCTGGGCAGCAGCATCGTCGGTCAACGTAGCGGCATACAGCATCTCTTCTTCGCTCAGTACGTCGATGTTCGAAGCGGCAGCTCTTCTTTGATCTCGGCATCGGTGCGGCCTTCGATATCCACATCGGCGATCAGCTTCGTACGACGCAACTGCGGCAGGATTTCCTTAGCCAGCACATCGAATACGGAAGTCATGTTCTTGATCTCTTCGTCGCGTTTCACCGGGTTGTCGTACATGGCCAGAACCTGCAGAATCAGGTCTTTGTCTTTGATGTCCGAAGCAGAAACCAGTTCTTTGAAACCTTCCCAGTCTTCACCGTAAGCGGCGATATCGTATTTCGGGTTTACGCTTTCGAGCGTTTTGCTGATGGCTTTCTGACCGCTTTCGCTACGAGCCTTCGACAGTTCGTCGTTGAACTTAACCGGGCCGTCGGGAGAAGCGTAACCTTTTGCATATACGTTACCCAGCGTAGCGCGATCCTTGTCCGAGTACTCTTTTACGAAAGCTTCGAACATCTTCACCTGATCCTTGGTCAACTCGCCCGGACGAACGTTCGATTTGTTGATCAGGTACATGATTTCGGCATTCTGAGAAATGGTGGTCACTCTCTTGAAGTTGTCGGGCATGATCGACAGGTAAGCGGCATTGTCAGCCAGAGCCTGGATGGTGCTTACGCCTTCGGCAACCGGGATGGCTGCAAACGGAGTAAATTCCTTGCGTTTTTGCAGCCTTTTGAGCACTTCGACTCGATACGCAGTTCGAGGGTCGAAAGTTTAGCGCGTTCGTCGTACGGGAACGACACGGCCTGCGTATAGGAACCGCCGGTCTTGTAAGGAATAACGGTGTAGTTATCCTTTACTTTTTTCACCCTGGATGAATTTGGGAGTACCTACCAACTCTCCGCCTTCGAATACCAGAACCGGAGTAACCTTCAGTACGGCTTTCTTGTTGAAGTACTTAGCAGGGAAATCAACACGTACGTCCGTAACGACGTTGCTACCCTTCAGGGTCAGCACGGCAGGCGTTGCAGACACACTCACTCTGTCCACTTTTTTCAACATCTTGTTGTAGCAATTACAGCTGGCTAGCAGTATTGCTAAAGAAGCGAGCATGAAACTTTTTACTAAACTTTTCATAATCAGTGCTTTAAAAATTAATTAATTGTTTATCTCTGGTTTTAATCTATTAATCCTCAACGCCATAGTTGATATCCGCAAAAATAAGAATATATTTTAAATAACAATTAAAAAATCGACTTATTTTTGAACCCGATACCTCCCCTGGTAGGATATCAGTCATCAAACTATTGTTTATCAGACTTTAAAAGAGCTTTTTTCGAAAGTTTCAAGGCTTTGCCATTTTAGGATCAACACCGATCAGTTTGACTTCGATCATATCGCCCTCCTTCAGGCCGGTTTCTTCCATCGTTTCGAAACGTTTGTTGGCGATTTCGGAGATGTGCAGCAGACCGTCTTTGCCCGGCATGATCTCCACAAATGCGCCGAAAGCGACGATCGAACGAATCTTTCCCCGGTAAATTTCGCCGACTTCCGGAATCGCCACGATCCCTTTGATACGGGCCATAGCCGCTTCGAGAGCCTCCTTGTTTTCGCCGAAAATGTCCACGTATCCCTTTTCGTCCTTTTCGGTGATCGTAATCGTCGTGCCAGTCGTCTTCTGAATCTCCTGAATCACTTTGCCTCCCGGGCCGATCACCGCACCGATAAATTCCTGCGGGATCACGATCTGCTCGATCCGCGGAACGAACGGTTTGAGTTCGGCGCGCGGTTCGGATATCGTTTCAAGTATCTTGCCAAGAATGTGCATACGGCCCTGTTTGGCCTGTTCGAGCGCATTGGCCAGCACTTCGTACGAAAGACCGTCCACCTTGATGTCCATCTGAGTAGCGGTAATACCGTCTTTGGTACCGGTCACCTTGAAGTCCATGTCGCCGAGGTGGTCTTCATCGCCCAAGATATCGGACAGCACGGCGTATTTTCCGGTTTTGGCGTCGGTAATCAGCCCCATGGCGATCCCGGAAACCGGTTTCTTGATCTTCACCCCGGCATCCATCAGCGCCAGCGTTCCGGCACACACGGTAGCCATCGAGGACGAACCGTTGGATTCCAGAATATCGGATACGACGCGAACGGCGTACGGATTCTCTTCGCCCACCGGTACCATCGGCTTCAGCGCGCGCCATGCCAGGTTGCCATGGCCGATCTCGCGACGCGACAGGCCGCGTGCGGGACGCGCTTCGCCGGTCGAGAACGGCGGGAAGTTATAATGCAGCACGAACTGTTCGGTGCCTTTCACGAGCACGTCGTCGATCTGCTTCTCATCGAGTTTCGTCCCGAGCGTTACAGTCGTCAGCGACTGGGTTTCGCCGCGCGTGAAAACAGCCGAACCGTGCGCCGCGGGCAGGTAATCCACCTCGCACCAGATCGGACGGATCTCGGTGGTCTTACGGCCGTCCAGACGTATCCCCTCGTCGAGAATCATGTTGCGCATCGCTTTTTTCAGCACGTCATCGTGGAAATAACGCTTGATCAATGCGCCTTTTTCCGCCAGGAATTCTTCGCTGAACTGCGCTTCGAATTCGGCTTCCAGCGCATCGAATTTCTCCGAACGCTCGTGTTTCGCAGTCATCGACTTCGCGATCTCGTAAGCTTTGTCGTACGTGGCGGCGATCACCTGTTGGCGCAATTCCTCGTCGTTGCTTTCGTGGCAGTAGGTGCGTTTCACGTCCTTACCCAACTCTTTTGAAAGTTCGATCTGCGCGGCACAGTGCTTTTTGATCTCTTCATGAGCGAATTTGATGGCGTCGAGCATGACCGCTTCGGACACCTCTTTCATCTCGCCTTCGACCATCAGGATGTTGTCGATCGTAGCGCCCACCATGATGTCCAGATCGGCGTCGGCGTTCTGCGAGAACGTCGGATTGATCACGAACTCCCCGTTGATCCGCGACACGCGCACCTCGGAAATCGGGCCGCCGAACGGAACGTCCGAAACGGCCAGCGCAGCCGACGCGGCCAGCCCGGCCAGCGCATCGGGCATGATATCTTTATCGGCGGAAATCAAGTTGACGGTAACGAATACTTCCGCATGGAAATCGGAAGGGAACAGCGGCCGCAGCGCGCGGTCGATCAAACGCGATACGAGAATTTCGTAATCCGACGCACGGCCTTCCCGTTTCAGGAACCCGCCGGGGAAACGACCGCAGGATGCGTATTTTTCCTTGTATTCGACCGACAGCGGCATAAAATCGCAGTCGTCCTTAGCCTCTTTGGCTGCCGTCACCGTGGCGAGCAACATGGTGTTGCCCTGTTTGACAACAACCGAACCGTCGGCTTGTTTTGCTAATTTTCCGGTTTCGATGATTATCTCGCGACCTCCGCTCAATGAAATCACCTTTTGTGTTGCATTATACATGTTTTTATCCTTCTAAGTGTCTGTGAAAAACTAAATTCAACGGGCAATCCGCACTCTCCGAAAAAGAACCGTTTTAATGAGAATAAAGCTGCCCTACGAGAGGGCAGCCTATTCCGTCGGTAACCCGGAAAATTACTTCCTGAGTTCCAGAGCTTTTACTACGGCTCTATATCTTTCAATATCAACCTTTTTCAAATAATCAAGAAGCTGACGGCGTTTTCCGACCAGACGCAGCAGCGAGCGCTGCGTACCGAAGTCTTTCTTGTTTTTTGAGGTGCTCGGTGAGGTGGTTGATACGGTAAGAAAATAACGCTACCTGGCTCTCGGGAGAACCGGTGTCGGTATTAGACTTTCCGTAGGTTGCAAAAAGCTCCTGCTTTTTGTCTGCATTTAAATAACCCATTGTTTTGAATTTAAAAGGTTTGTATTCCGCCTTGGCTACCCTCCTTCCTCAAAAGAGAGTCTTCTCAAAGCGACTGCAAATCTAACGTTTTTTACGAAGCAACCAACTAATAATCAAAGAAAGATCGCATTTTTTACAGAAAATCCGTTTTCGGCGACCGAGGGGAGATCGTTTCAGGATTCCGAAGGGTCTGAAAAGTCCTGTTTGCAATAGAGTTGCCCGTTCCCGACGCGTACGACCCGCACTTTTTCGCCCCGTCCGATAAAAAGTCCGTTTTCGGCGACCGCATCGTAATAAATCCCGTCGAGCACGATCTTTCCGGACGGACGCAGAACGGCGGTGACCGTCCCGGTGCGGCCGACCAGGCCGTCCTGCGGCAACCGGTGGCCGACATAACCCTGTTCGGGAGTCAGGTCGGTCGTCAGCACGATCCGGCTGCGCAACCGCGAATCGCCCGTCAAAAAGCGGCGGCCGAAATAAAGCACGGCGACGAATGCCGCGACGGAACCGACGATAACGACCAGAAACGGCCGGACGATCCGCCCGGCGGACAGTTCTCCGGAAAAGACGTGCCGCAAAACATCGTTGTCAATCGCGGCGAACGCAAGCCCCGTCACAACCGCCACGATCCCGGCGATCCCCGCAATGCCGAACCCCGGCAGCACGAAAATCTCGACGGCGATCAGCAGCAGCCCGACGACAAAAAGGATCGGTTCCCAATTCTGCACCATCCCCTCGAGGTAAAGCGGCGAAAAATAAAGCACGGCTCCGAGCACGGCGGCAACCAGCGGGAAACCCACTCCGGGGGTCTGCAACTCGAAGTAGATCCCGCCGACGATCAGCATGATGAAAATTCCCTGCGCGAACGGGTTCATCAACCAGCCGAGCACGCGGTCGAGCGTCGTCGGATTGTATTCATGAAGCGTATAATCGACGACTCCGGCATTCGACAGCACCTCGGCGACCGAAACGGCCTTGCCTTCGCTGTAATGCCGGGCGAGGGCCTCGTCGGCCGTCAGCGTCAGGACGCCGACCGTCGTACTGTCCCCGGCGGTCGTCCCGACCATCGCTTCGGCGATCGCCGGATCGCGCCGCCAGCGCCAGACGGTATCCGTTCCGTCTACCCGCTCCACGACCTTGCCGTGGGCTTCGGCCGTCGACCGCATTGTCGCGCGCATGAAACTCTGGTACTTGTCCGGCATCGGCCGCCCCTGCTGATCGACCACCGACGCGGCGCCGATATTGCCGCCCGGACGAATGTAAATGCGATCGGCCGCCAGCGCGATCAACGCGCCGGCCGAAGCGGCCTGGTTGTCGATCCACACCCATACCGGAATCCGGGAATTGAGCAGCATCGTGCGGATCGAATCGGCCGCCGCGACGACTCCGCCGTACGTATTCATTTGGATAACCACCAGGTCGGCTCCCATCTCGTCCGCCTGCGCGAGGCATTTCCCGGTCAGCCGTTCGACCGACGGCATGATGTCTTCGCGGATCGGGAAGGTATAGACCAACTTCCGCCCCGTAGAATCGGCCGCGCGCCCGGAAAACGTCCCGAGCAACAGCGCCAAAACGATCCCGACGTATTTCATCCGGTTTGTTCTCATAGGCATGAAGACTGTAAAGTTCATATTTCGGACACTCCTAAAGCCATTTCTTCCACCGGAAAAACAGGTACGTAAGCGCAGACACGAGCACCATCAGCCCCAGCGCGAACTCATAGCCGTACTGCCAGCGCAACTCCTGGATGCTCTCGAAATTCATTCCGTAGATGCTGGCGATCATCGTCGGAGGCATGAAAAACAGCGCGGCGACGGTAAAGATCTTGGTCACGTTACTCTGTTCGATATTAATCAGACCGAGCGCGGTATCCTGCATGTAGTCGAGCCGTTCGGAACTGAAATCGGCATGATTGATCAGCGAATTGACGTCCTTGATCATCAGTTGCAGCTTCGGATAGATGTCGTTCGGGAAACGTTCGCTGCGCAGGATGCCCGACAGGATACGCTGCCGGTCGAAGATGTTTTCGCGGATCAACATCGTATTCTCCTGCATGTGGCTGATCTGCTTGAGGGTTTCCTTGTCGATATGTTCGCTGAGGTTCATGTTTTTGCTCAGCGTGGCGATGTTTTTGGCCAGGGCTTCGACCAGGTCGGCATCGAAATCGATCCGCACCTCGAGGATCGAGATCAGCAGGTGGTAGCCGGTCGAGTAGGCCCGGTAGTTCATCTGCAGCCGTTTCGCGCTTTCGGTAAACGTCCTGAATTCGCTGGTGCGCACCGACACCAACACGCCTTCGGTAATGATGAACGAAACGGGCTCGATACTGAACGCCTCGGGATTCGGAATGAAAAAGTTCGAATTGCAGATGATCGCATTCTCGGTTTCCGAATATTTGGACGAACTCTCGATCTCCTCGACCTGCTGACGCGTCTGTAGGTTGATCTCCAAAAAGTTCTCCACGGCTTTCTGCTCTTTGATCGTCGGAGAAAGCAGGTCGATCCACAAAATATCGTCGTAACCGAGATCGTCGAAAAGCCTGACGTCCGCGTTGCGAACGATTTTGTTATATTGCTTCAGGTAAATAGTAATCATTGTTCTTGAGCTTTAGAGGGTGAATAGTCGGGTCGCTTCCGTCCCCTCCGGGGCGCGTCAACCGGAAGTTCAACCGGGATTGATCGGAGGGTCGATCTTCCTGCCCTCCTGCCAGTAAAGCGCCGTCGCACGGCGCTTCTGCTCATCAAAAACAAAATCGATATTCCGCGTCAGGTAATCGTAAGCATAACTTCTGTCGCCGTAACCGTAACAAGCGATCGCTTCGGGAATGTGCCGGACGCCGTAATCGAGCGCCTCGGCGAGCCGTTCGACGGTCCGGTCGTCCACGCCGGAACGCGCCACCCACGCCGCGAAAGCGAAAGGAAGCCCCGTCATTTCACGCCATGCGTCGGCCAGATCGTAACGATACCGGAACTTTTCCTCATGGTCGAACACCTTGTCGCCGATGATCAAATACCCCGTCCGCGGCTGCGGAGCGTTCAGTGCAGAGAAATCTTTCAGTTCTTTCCATTCGGGACGGATCCCCCACAACTTCGACGCGAGGATGCGCACCAATCTCACCGAAGTCAGCGAATGGCTGTCGAGATAAATCGTATCGAGCCGATCCAGCGGAGAATCAGCCGCCAACACCACCGTGCGAACCGAACAGCTCGCACCGATGCAGAACGGCGTAACGATGCGGATATCGGGAATCGACGGGACGGCCGCTACGGGAATCAGCGCGATTTCCGCGCCGCCGTCGCGCAACAGGGAAGCGCATCCCCGGGGCGGGGAGAGCAAAAGATCGGCATACAGGTCAATTCCCGCATGCTCGATACCATATATAAAAGGTATGGTATTGAGGTAAGATACCGCAACTATTCGGTTCCGCATCATCATCCATACAGCTTCAAAATTCGTTGAACAATATCCGCACCGCCTTCAAACGGGTGCGGGTCAGGCTGTTGGCAGAGTGCTTTCTCGGTGACAAACCACTTTCCCGTGACGCGAAGGTAACCAAAAAACGGCAATGTACAAGGCGCGGCGACAAAAAAAAGAGACGCCGTCCGCAATGGACGGCGTCTCGGGGTCGAAACGGACGGACGGTTAGCATTGAACTTTGCCGGCCGATCCCAGTACATTAATCAGTTTGTGTTCGTACAATTTTTTCAGGCTTTCGCGGGCCGGGCCCAGGTATTTGCGCGGGTCAAACTCGGCCGGCTTGGTAGCCAGCACTTCACGAACGGCAGCGGTCATCGCCAGACGGCCGTCGGAGTCGATGTTGATCTTGCAAACGGCGCTTTCGGCAGCCTTGCGGAGCTGTTCTTCGGGAATACCGATCGCATCTTTCAGCGCGCCGCCGTATTTGTTGATAACGGCGACCAGATCCTGCGGAACCGACGAAGATCCGTGCAACACGATCGGGAAGCCAGGAATGCGCTTTTCGATCTCCTGAAGAATATCGAAACGCAACGGGGCGGAACCAGAACGCCGTTGGCGTCGCGGGTGCACTGCTCCGGCGTAAATTTATTGGCGCCGTGCGACGTTCCGATCGAGATAGCCAGCGAATCGACGCCGGTACGCGATACGAAATCGACTACCTGGTCGGGTTCGGTGTAGGTGTGGTGTTCGGCCTTCACATCGTCCTCGATACCGGCCAGTACGCCGAGCTCGCCTTCGACGGTCACGTCGAACTGGTGCGCATAGTCGACCACTTTCTTGGTCAGCGCGATATTCTCTTCGTAGGGCAGGTGCGAACCGTCGATCATCACCGACGAGAAACCCATGTCGATGCACGACTTGCAGAGTTCGAACGAATCGCCGTGGTCGAGGTGCAGCACGATCTGCGGATGAGCGCAACCCAGTTCCTTGGCATATTCCACCGCACCCTGAGCCATATAACGAAGCAGGGTCTGATTGGCATACTTACGGGCACCGCTCGACACCTGCAGGATCACCGGCGATTTTGTTTCGACGGTAGCCTGAATAATGGCCTGCATCTGCTCCATGTTGTTGAAGTTGAATGCAGCGATGGCGTATTTGCCCTCGATGGCCTTTTTAAACATCTCTCTCGTGTTCACAAGACCCAAATCTTTGTAATTTACCATGACAACTTATTTTTAGGTTAACAAATTCGGAAATTCTCCGTTTACGGCGGCCGCCTCGCAACGTCGTTGCGCCGACCGTCCGTCCGGCGCAATCGCATCCGGACGCTTTCCCGGTCGATTCCGTCCGATCCGGGTTTCAAATTTAATCATTTTCCGGCGCAATCCGACGAGTTTCGTAAAAAAATTTAAAATTCCCGTTCGCCGAATCCGCAGCGGACTTACAACCGGGCACGCAGCAATTTGCCCTCGTCCTCGTAACCCGGCTTGCCGAGCAGGGAGAACATATTCTTCTTGTACGCCTCCACGCCCGGCTGATCGAACGGATTGACGCCCAAGGTATAACCGCTGATACCGCATGATTTTTCGAAAAAGTAGAGCAGGGCGCCGAGGTAGTACTCGTTCAACTCGGGAATTTCGATCCGGATATTCGGCACGCCGCCGTCCACGTGGGCCAGCATCGTCCCCATCTCGGCCATCAGATTCACTTCGCCGATCCGTTTGCCGGCCAGGTAGTTCAATCCGTCCAGGTTATCCGGATCGGAATCGATCTTCAGACTGTGCCGCGGCTTTTCGACGCTGATAACCGTCTCTATCAGCGTGCGTTCGCCCTGTTGGATATACTGTCCCATCGAGTGCAGGTCGGCGGTCAGCGTCACGCTGGCCGGGAAGATACCTTTGCCTTCTTTCCCTTCGCTCTCCCCGTAAAGCTGCTTCCACCATTCGGACACGTACTGGAGCCTCGGATCGTAGCTGGCCAGTATCCCGATCTTATACCCCTTTTTTGTACAACGCGTTCCGCGCAGCCGCATACTGAACGGCCGGATTTTCGTCGAACGGAACGTCGGCAGCCGTCATTTTCGCCATATCCTGCGCGCCGCGCACCAATTCGCCGATGTTGATTCCGGCAACGGCCAGCGGCAGCAAGCCGACCGGCGTCAGCACCGAATAGCGTCCGCCGATGTCGTCCGGAATCACGAACGTAGCGTAGCCCTCCTGCGTGGCCAGCGTCCGCAGTGCGCCGCGTTTGGCATCGGTCACGGCAACGATCCGTTTGGCGGCTTCCGCCTTGCCATAACGGGTCTCGATCTCCTCTTTGACGATCCGGAAAGCAACGGCCGGCTCGGTCGTCGTCCCGGACTTGGAGATCACGATGGCAGCCAGCTTGTACGGCTTCGTAGCGGCCAGCAGCTCATACAGATAGTCCTCGCTGAGATTCTGCCCGGCGAACAGCACGATCGGCTTATCCTGTTTCTTGTGCAGCAGTTGGAACGGATCGCTCATGGCTTCCAGCACGGCTTTCGCCCCGAGGTAAGAGCCCCCGATCCCGATCACCACGATCACTTCGGCCAGCGAAGCCAGCGATTTCGCGCAATCGTTAACGGCGTCCAGTTGGGCGGGGGTAATCTGCTCGGGCAGGTCCACCCACCCCAGAAAATCGTTCCCGTCGCCGCTGCCGTCGGACAACATGCGGTTCGACACTTCGACCCGTTCTTTTATCAATTCGAGATCCACGGGTTCGAGAATCCCGTAGATTTTGTCGATAGAAACTTTAATAATACTCATGATAATTATGTTTTGATGGATTTTACATGCCTTTACAGCAGCCGTCCGGTCAACCGGCCGACCGAGACCGACGGCGAAGCGCCGTCATAGAGAACGTCGTACACCATCCGCGCGATCGGCATATCCACGCCGCGCTGCCGGTTGATTTTCATAATGCATTCGGCCGCGTAATACCCTTCGGCCACCATGCTCATCTCCATCTGCGCCGAATGCACCGAATAGCCCTTACCGATCATCAGTCCGAACCGACGGTTGCGACTGAACTGCGAATAGGAAGTAACCAACAGGTCGCCCAGATAAGCCGATGCGAACGTATTCCGGTTGCTGGGATAAGTCTGCGACATGAAACGCGACATCTCCATCGCCCCGTTCGAAATCAGCACGGCCAGAAAATTATCCCCGTAACCGAGGCCGACCGCGATCCCGACCGCAATCGCATAAATATTTTTCAGCACGGAAGCATATTCTATGCCGTATATGTCGGTCGAATGACCGACGTTTATATAATCGGTCCGAATTTTATCGCCCAGGATGCGCGAGTTTTCGAGCGTCTTGCAAACGACCGTCAGGTAGGAGAGCCGTTCGAGCGCCACCTCTTCGGCATGGCACGGGCCGGACACGATCCCGATCTGATCGAACGGAACGTCGTACCGGCGGTTGACGTACTCGGCCACCGTGATCAGATCGTCGGGAACGATGCCTTTGATCGCAGAGACGATGAATTTATCGCCGAGCGGTTCGGTCAGGGGTTCGAGCGTCGTTTTCAGGTAAACGGACGGAGCTGCCAGCACGACGATCTCCGCATCGCGCGCCACCTCGTCGAGACTGTCCGACAGGTGCAGGCTCCCCGGATCGAAACGGACGTCCCGCAGGTAGCGCGGGTTGGTCCCGTGCTTACGCACATGCTCCAGGACATCCCGGTTGCGGATGTACCAGCCGACGTTCCGTTCGTTTTCGAGAAGTATCTTGACCAGAGCCGTAGCCCAACTGCCGTGACCGACCACCGCACACCGCGCGTTCCGATCGATGTTGTACGCCATGATTTTATTCGCTTTCAAACCACAAATTTACAAATTATTTAAAATTTTCGCTATTCCGGAGCCGTTTTATCCGGAAACAGCCGCATAAATCGCACCCGGAACCGCAACGCCACCGCCCGGCGACCAAAAACTTCATTTTACGGACCGTCCGCCGCACCGGCAAAACGGCCGGAAGCAAAAAAAAGAGACACAATCCATTTTTTGAAGTATAAACTCAAGCTGTAAACTCTTTTTTTTGTATCTTTGTACGATTGATAAATACTAAACCATACAAGACGGTGAAAAAGATAAAAGGAGCACTTATTTCGGTCTACTACAAAGACGGCCTGGAACAGATTGTCAGAAAATTAGCGGAGGACGGCGTAACGATCTATTCGACCGGCGGAACCCTTTCGTTCATCGAGGGACTCGGTCTGAAAGCCGTGTCGGTCGAGAGCCTGACGGGGTATCCGTCGATCCTCGGCGGACGCGTGAAAACGCTCCATCCGAAAGTTTTCGGAGGGATCCTCTCCCGCCGCGACAATCCGCAGGACGCCGAACAGACCGCTCAATACGAGATCCCAGAAATCGACGCGGTGATCGTCGACCTCTATCCCTTCGAACAAACCGTCGCTTCGGGGGCCGAAGAGCAGGCCGTGATCGAAAAAATCGACATCGGGGGCATCTCGCTGATCCGCGCCGCAGCGAAAAACTTCAAGGACGTGGTGATCGTACCGTCGGTCGACCAATACGCCGAATTCTACGAAATCATTACCGCCCAACAATGCGCTACGACGCTCGAACAGCGCCGTCGTTTCGCAGCCTATGCGTTCGACGTCAGCTCGCACTACGATTCGGCCATCTTCAACTATTTCAACCGCCAAGAACAGATCGGCTCGTTCAAGCTGAGTTTCAACGGCGGAACGCCGCTGCGCTACGGGGAGAATCCCCACCAGTCGGCCGTCTTCTACGGCGACCTCGAACGACTGTTCGACAAACTGCACGGCAAGGACATCTCGTACAACAACATGCTCGACATCGACGCGGCGATCAACCTGATCGAAGAGTTCGACGAACCGACCTTCGTAATCATGAAACACAACAACGCCTGCGGCGTGGCGACGCGCCCGACGCTGTCCGAAGCGTGGAAAGACGCGCTGGCCGGCGACCCGGTTTCGGCTTTCGGCGGCGTGCTGATCTGTAACCGCGAAGTGGATGCGACGACCGCCGAAGAGATCAACAAGCTTTTCTTCGAAGTGATCCTGGCGCCCTCGTACACCGACGAGGCGCTCGCCGTCCTGGAATGCAAGAAAAACCGCATCATTCTGCGGCTGAAAGATACGACGCGCTGTCCGAAACAGTTCCGTTCGCTGCTGAACGGCGTAGCGGTGCAGGATCGCGACCTGAAAGTCGGAGGCGTAGACGGCGAACCGCGCTACGCGACCGAGAAACAGGCCGCGCCCGAACAGCTCAAAGACTTGATCTTCGCGAACAAGATCGTAAAACATTCCAAGAGCAACGCGATCGTACTGGCCAAGGCCGGTATGCTGATCGCCAGCGGCATCGGCCAAACCTCGCGCGTGGATGCGCTGAAACAGGCCATCGCGAAAGCCAAAAGTTTCGGGTTCGACCTGACGGGGGCCGTGATGGCGTCGGATGCGTTCTTCCCGTTCGGCGACTGCGTCGAAATCGCCCACAAGGAGGGCATCGACGCCGTGATTCAGCCGGGCGGCTCGGTACGCGACCAGGAGAGCATCGACTACTGCAACGCGAACGGCATGGCAATGTTGTTCACCGGTCTCAGACATTTCAAGCACTAACAAACCCTCTCACTATAAAGACCTAACGATTATGGGCTTATTTTCATTGACACAGGAGTTGGCCATCGACCTCGGCACGGCCAACACGATCATAATCAGCAACGGGAAAATCGTCGTGGACGAGCCGTCGATCGTGGCGCTCGACCAGCATACCGGCAAGGCGATGGCGATCGGCAAAAAAGCGCGCCAGATGCACGGCAAAACCCATCAGAATATCAAGACGGTACGCCCGTTGAAAGACGGCGTGATCGCCGATTTCAACGCCGCGGAGATTATGCTGCGCGGTCTGATCAAAATGGTCAAGAGCAACGGACGGCTGTTCAGTCCGTCGCTGAAAATGGTGATCTGCATCCCGTCCGGCTCGACCAACGTGGAGATCCGGGCCGTGCGCGATTCGGCCGAACACGCCGGCGGCCGCGAAGTGTATATGATCTACGAACCGATGGCCGCCGCGCTCGGCGCCGGACTCGACGTCGAAGCCCCCGAAGGCAACATGGTAGTCGACATCGGAGGCGGTACGACCGAAATCGCTTGCATCTCGCTCGGAGGAATCGTCTGCAGCGAGAGTATCAACGTTGCCGGAGACGTCTTTACAGAAGACATACAGACCTATATCCGTCAGCAGCACAACATGCGCATCGGCGAGCGGACGGCCGAGGACATCAAGATCGCCGTCGGAGCCGCGCTGTCGGAATTGGAGGAAGAGCCTGAAGACTTCGAAGTGACGGGGCCGAACATCCTGACGTCGTTGCCGTCGGTACTGAGCGTCTCGTACAGCGAAATGGCCTACGCGCTCGAAAAATCGCTCGTCAAAATCGACGCGGCAATTATGAAGGTACTCGAAATGGTTCCGCCCGAATTGTATGCCGACATCGCCCGAAACGGGATTTACCTCGCCGGCGGCGGAGCGTTGCTCAAAGGGCTCGACCGGAGGCTGTCCGAGAAAACCAATATCCCGTTCCACATCGCCGAAGACCCGCTGCGCGCCGTAGCGCGGGGCACGGGCATTGCGCTGAAGAACATCGGACGTTTTTCGTTCTTGATGCGATAACCCTTTAACACGAACCGCCGCAAGAGAATGATCAAGTTTTTCCTGTTCATCAAGAAGATCCATTTCGTATTGATCTTCATCATTCTCGAAGCGTTTGCGATACACTATTACGCAAACAGCACCAGCTACACGAAAGCGAAGCTGATTACCGCCTCCAACTATGTTGTAGGCGGTATCTATTCGCAGATATCGGGACTGAACAGCTACCTGCACCTGAAAAAGGAGAATGCAGCGCTGACTGCCCGGGTAGCGCTGCTGGAAAACGAACTCGACGGTTTGCGGCGCGACGGCAGCGATCCGGCCGTACCGCCGGACTCGCTGCTTTTCACCGAAGATTCTGTCGCCGGCCGACGGCAGTTCGCTTACTTCCCGGCTCGGGTCATCAACAACTCGATCATCCGGCAGGAGAACTACATCACGCTGAACCGCGGCGTCGAAGACGGCTTGCAGCCCGATATGGCGGTCGTGGCCGACGGGGGCATCGCGGGTTACGTAATGAACTGTTCGGATCATTTCGCCGTGTGTATGTCGGTGCTGAACCGCGGCTTCAAAACGAGCGGAAAGATCAAAGGAACCGACTATTTCGGATCGGTTTCGTGGGACGGCGCGAGTTACGAATACGTCATGCTGACCGAAATCGCAAAATACGCGCAGATCCATGTCGGCGACACGATCGTGACGACCTCGCACTCGTCACGGTTTCCGCCGGGGCTCATGATCGGCACGGTGGCGGACTTCGAACTGAACAACGCGACCTATTACGACGTCCGGGTAAAACTGCATACCGACATCGCCGCACTGAACAACGTAGTGGTGATCAAATACCTGGACGCCGAAGAGCGCGAAACGCTGGAAAACGACGTTTCGATGACTTCGGCCGCTGTGCAATAGAGCGGCCAAACACACTGCAAACGACGAAGAAACGATGTACAGAACGCTGGAATATACGATCCTATTCGTGGTAATGGCCCTGTTGCAGGTTTTCCTGTTCAGCCGGATCGGGGTCAGCGTCTACATTCATCCGCTGGCCTACGTCGCCTTTATCATCCTGCTGCCGATGGAGATCGCGCCGCTGCTGTTGCTGACGCTCGGACTGTTGATGGGCGTCACGATGGACGTTTTCATGGGAACGGCCGGAATCAACACGATCGCCACGCTGTTCGTCGCATTCTGCCGCCCGACGCTGCTGAACCTGCTGGCCGGCAAAGACGAGGTGAAGGACGGCGGAATTCCGAACGTCAACCGGCTCGGGATCAAAAAAATTCATCAAATACGCCTCCTTCATGGTGCTGCTGCACAGCACGGTATTCTTTTATTTTCGAAACGCTGTCGCTGCACTTCTTCTACCTTACGCTGCTGCGGATCCTCCTGAGTTCGGCGGTTACGCTGCTGCTGGTGTATTTCTGCCAACGCCTGTTCTCGGTCAACCGTCAAAAACCGTAACGCCGTGGATACCCCCGCCGAATCAAAACCTTACAGGGAGTCGTCATCGTCATCGCGGCGATCGTCCTGCTGCGGTTGTTCTATATCCAGGTGCTCGACGGCAGCTACAAGACGAATGCAGACAACAACGTCCTGCGCTACATGGTGCAGTACCCGCCCCGGGGCGAAGTTTACGACCGAAACGGACGCTTCCTGGTACAGAGCAAAGAGGCTTACGACCTGATGGCGACCCCGCGCGAAGTGCGGCCGTTCGACACCGCGCTGATGAGCCGCATCCTGGGCGTACCGGTCGAACAGATCCGCAAGGAGCTGATCAAAGCGTCCAATTTCTCGCGCCGTAGGGCGTCGGTCATCGTCAAACAGTTGCCCAAAGAGACCAAACTGCGCCTCGAAGAGCACCAATTCCCCGGATTCTTCACCGTTTACCGCACCGTCCGGTCGTACCCGACTAAAATGGCGGGCAACCTGCTGGGATACGTCGGCGAAGTGGACGACCGGATCCTGGAACGCGACCCGTACTACCGCAGCGGCGACTACATCGGGCGCAGCGGCATCGAACAGGCCTACGAAGAAGTGCTGCGCGGAGAGAAAGGAGTGAAAATCGAAATGGTGGACGTGCACGGTATCCCGAAAGGCTCCTATGCGAACGGTATTTACGACACGCTGCCGTCTCCGGGCGTGGCGATCACCTGTACGATCGACGCGCGGCTGCAAGCGCTGGCCGAAGAACTGATGGAAGGCAAAGTGGGCAGCGTCGTCGCGATCGAGCCGGAAACGGGCGAAATCCTCGTGATGGCCAACAGTCCGACCTACGACCCGGACGAACTGGTGGGCCGCGATCGCGGCAACAACTACATGAAACTGCTCAACGACCCGCGGCGGCCGCTTTACAACCGCGCGGTCATGTCGTTCTACCCCCCCGGTTCGACGTTCAAAGTGATCCAGGGACTCATTGGAATGCAGGAGGGCGTGCTGTCGCCGTCGCAAACCTATCCCTGTCACGGAGGATACCCGTACGGGCGCGGCGTCAAATGCCACGCGCACGGATCGCCGCTCGACCTGGAGGCAGCCATCGCGAACTCCTGCAACGCCTACTTCTGCTACGTTTTCCGGAATATCATCGAAAACAAAAAATACAAAAACATCGAGGAAGGTTTCGGCGTGTGGGCGGACTATGTTCGCAGTTTCGGGTACGGCCGCAAACTCGGAACGGACTTTACCGGCGAACTGAACGGGAACGTCCCCTCCTCCGAATTTTACGACAAGGCCTACCGGGGCCGATGGAACGGACTGACCGTGATCTCGCTGTCGATCGGGCAGGGCGAGGAACGGGCTGCACCCCGTTGCAGATGGCCAACATGGTGGCTACGGTCGCCAACCGGGGCCATTACCGCACTCCGCACGTGGTCAAGCGGATACACGACCGCGACTCGATCGACGCGCGGTTCTACGTCAACCACACCACCCGGGTGGACGCCCGCTGGTTCGAACCGATCGTCGAAGGGATGTACCAAGCGGTCAACGGCGGCGGAACGGGCCGGATCGCGATGGTGCCGGGCCTGGATATCTGCGGCAAGACCGGTACGGCTCAGAATCCGCACGGGGCCGACAACAGCACATTCTTTTTGCTTCGCCCCGCGAAACAACCCGAAGATAGCCGTCTCGGTCTACATCGAAAACGGGGGATTCGGCGCCACCGTCGCAGCCCCGATCGCCAGCCTGCTGACCGAGCCTTTACCTCACCGATACGATCCAGCGCGCCCGCTGGTGGAATACATCAAAAACAAACAGATCGCCTACCCGTATTATGAGAGACAACAGCGAAAATAGACTCGCCGTGGGCGGCGTGGACTGGGTGGCGGTGCTGGCATACGTTCTGCTGGTGCTGATGGGCTGGCTGAATATTTACGCCGCCGTCTACGACGACGCACATGCCAGCATCTTCGACGTCGGCCAGCGTTACGGGATGCAACTGGTCTGGATCGGGGCGTCGGCATTCATCGCGGTGTCGATCCTGCTGATCGACGACAAGTATTACCACGTGCTGGCCTACCCGCTGTATTGGATCATGATCCTGGTACTGGTCGGCGTGCTGCTGTTCGGCAAGGAGGTCAACGGCGCGAAAGCGTGGATCATGCTGGGCCCGGTGGCGATCCAGCCGACCGAGTTCGCGAAATTCACCACCGCTGGCGCTGGCCCGTTACATGAGTTCCTACACGTTCGACATCCGCAAAGCCGGGCGATCTACTGCGCGCGGGCATGATCGTCGGACTGCCGGTGCTGATCGTAATCCTGCAGAACGACACCGGTTCGGCCCTCGTATACGGCTCGTTCCCGTTCATGTTTTTTTACCGCGAAGGGTTCAACGGCTGGGTCTACGTGGCGCTGATCATGATTATCTCGCTGTTCGTCTTTTCGTTCCTGCTCGAACCAGTCACGCTGCTGATCGTGCTGATCCTCGTCTGCGCGATCGGCGAAGGGGTGTCGAACGGCAACTGGAAAAGCAAAGTCATTTACCTGGCCGGACTGGCGCTCGGCTCGATCCTGCTCTACCTGCTGTTCAACGCCGTCCTGCGGATCGGCATGAGCTGGCACACGGCCATTTTGATCGCCGCCGTGCTGTCGGTCGGAGCCGTGGTCGCCTACGCTTACCGGTACAAAATACACAATATACTGACGTTCATCTTGCTCTTCTTCGGATCGCTCGGATTCACCTACACGATCGATTACGCTTTCCAGCACCTACAGATACACCAGCAAAAGCGAATCCTCGATCTGCTGGGCCTGGAATCCGACCTGAAAGGCTGGGGCTACAACGTAAACCAGTCGAAAATCGCGATCGGATCGGGCGGTTTCAGCGGCAAAGGCTTTCTCGAAGGGACGCAAACGAAATTCAATTTCGTCCCCGAACAAAGTACCGACTTCATCTTCTGCACGGTCGGCGAAGAGTGGGGATTCCTGGGCAGCGCCGTCATCGTCGTCCTGTTCACCGTCCTGATCCTACGGATTATCCGGATGGGCGAGCGTCAGATGGAACCCTTCGGCCGGATCTATTGCTACTGCGTGGCGTCGATCTTTCTGTTCCACGTAGCGGTCAATATCGGCATGACGATTGGTATCATGCCGGTAATCGGCATTCCATTGCCGTTTTTCAGCTATGGCGGTTCGTCGCTGATCGCCTTCACGATCCTGCTCTTCGTAGCGATCAAGCTGGACGCATCCAAACACGAACTGTTAACATAACCCTAATCAGCCATACACCATGTCGAATTCCCTGAAAGGACTCACGCAGGACGAAGTAATCCGAAGCCGCGAACAGTACGGCGCCAACCTGCTCACCCCGCCGAAACGCAAATCGCTGTGGCGCCTGTTCATCGAAAAATTCAACGATCCGGTCATCCGCATCCTGCTGGTGGCGGCCGCGCTGTCGCTCGGAATCGGTTTCATACATAATGAATTCGCCGAAGCGATCGGCATTTTCTGCGCGATCTTCCTGGCTACCGGCGTCGCATTCTGGTTCGAATACGACGCGATGAAGAAATTCGACGTGCTGAACAGCACCAACGACGACACGCCGGTGAAAGCCGTCCGCGACGGAGCCGTCGCCGAGATCCCGAAAAAAGAGGTCGTGGTCGGCGACATCGTCCTGCTCGAAAGCGGCGAAGAGGTGCCTGCCGACGGAATTCTGCAGGAAGCCGTGTCGCTGAAGATCAACGAATCGACGCTGACCGGGGAACCGCAGATCGGCAAAACGACCGACCCGGCCCATTTCGACAAAGAATCGACTTATCCGTCCGACCACGTCATGCGCGGAACGACCGTGGTCGAAGGCCATGGCGTCATGCAGGTGACCGCCGTAGGGGACGCCACCGAATTCGGCAAAGTCGCCGAACAAGCTACTGTCGAAAGTGACGAAGAGACCCCGCTGAACCTGCAACTGCAACGCCTGTCGAAGCTGATCGGACGCGTCGGCATCTCGCTGGCGATCGTCACGTTCGCAGCGCTGATCGTCAAAGGTATGCTGACGGGCGACTTGTTGACGGCCGACTGGCTGACAGTCGCAACCGAAGTGTTGCAATACTTCATGGTAGCCGTCACGCTGATCGTCGTGGCCGTGCCGGAAGGACTGCCGATGAGCGTCACGCTGTCGCTCGCGGTCAACATGCGGCGGATGCTCCGTACGAATAACCTCGTCCGGAAAATGCACGCCAGCGAAACGATGGGAGCGATCACGGTGATCTGCACCGACAAGACCGGCACGCTGACCCGCAATGAAATGCGCGTTTACGAAACCAAATTCTCCGAGGACGGGATCGACCCGCTGATCCGCGAAGGAATCGCCGCGAACTCGACCGCCTTCCTGGACGCGAACGGCAAAGTGATCGGCAACCCGACCGAAGGGGCATTGCTGCTGTGGCTCAAAGACCGGGGCGCCGACTACGCCGCGCTGCGCGACGCCGCGGAGACGGTCGATCAAATGACCTTCACCACCGAACGCAAATTCATGGCGACACTGGTCGACTCGGCTTCCGGCAAACGCATTCTCTACATAAAAGGCGCTCCCGAAATCATCCTGGCCAAGTGCGCCGGTTTCGGGGCGAAAGCCGAAGTGGAAAAGCAACTGTTCGCCTACCAGAACATGGCGATGCGGACGCTCGGATTCGCTTACGCCGTATGCGACGGCGTGGATACCTGCGACGAAGCGCTCGAACGCTGCCCGCTGCATTTCATCGGGATCGCCGCCATCTCCGACCCGGTACGCGACGACGTGCCGGCCGCCGTGGCAGAGTGCTTGTCCGCAGGCATCGACGTGAAAATCGTTACCGGCGACACCCCGGCGACGGCCAAAGAGATCGGTCGACAGATCGGCCTGTGGACGGCGGAAGACACCGACCGCAACCACATCACCGGCTCCGAATTCGCCGCGCTGAGCGACGAGGAACTGCTCGAACGGGTACAGTCGTTGAAGATCATGTCGCGCGCGCGGCCGCTGGACAAACAGCGGCTCGTAAGACTGCTGCAACAAAAAGGGGGAAGTGGTGGCCGTCACCGGCGATGGCACGAACGACGCGCCGGCGCTGAATTTCGCGCAGGTCGGACTGTCGATGGGTACCGGAACCTCCGTAGCCAAAGAAGCCAGCGACATCACGCTGCTCGACGACTCGTTCAGCAGCATCGCCACGGCCGTGATGTGGGGCCGCTCGCTGTACCGCAACATCCAGCGGTTCGTACTGTTCCAACTGACGATCAACTTCGTGGCGATCATCATCGTACTGTTCGGCTCGATTTTCGGCAGCGAATTGCCGCTGACCGTCACGCAAATGCTGTGGGTCAACCTGATCATGGACACTTTCGCGGCGCTGGCGCTCGCTTCGCTGCCGCCGAGCCGCAGCGTGATGCGCGAAAAACCGCGCAAAAACAGCGACTTCATCATTTCGCGCCCGATGATGCGCTCGATCGTCGGCGTCGGACTGCTTTTCGTCGCCGTACTGCTCGGCATACTGTACTACTTCGGATCGGCAATCACGATCTACGAGCTCTCCGCATTCTTCACGGTATTCGTCATGCTGCAATTCTGGAACATGTTCAACGCGAAGGGATTCGGCACAACCACCCCGATCTGGAAAGCGGTCGGGGGCTGCGCCCCGTTTTTCGGCGTGCTGCTGCTAATCTTGGCCGGTCAATTCATCATCGTAACCTGGGGCGGAAACGTCTTCCGCACGGTTCCGCTCTCCGGCTGCGACTGGCTGACGATCATCGGAACCACTTCGCTGGTGATGTGGGGCGGCGAGTTGACCCGCGCGCTGAGTTCCCGCCGCAAGCACACAACGAAATAGACCGGGACGCAGAAGGGCAAGCTATCCGACCCCGGCGCACCCGGGAAACAGGCGTGCGAACCACGATTTTCCGGAAGCGGTCCGCACCCCATTGCGGTAACAGGCGCCCGCTTCTTCTGCCGGATAATATCCTTCGAACAGGTTGATGATCAGATCGGCTTCGAACAACGTTTCGAAGCCCAATTCAATGGTTTTTTGCACATTGTGGTGCGAACCGACCACGTCGACGATCCTCTGCGCGTCGGCAGAAGCGAACGACCCTTTTCAATATCCGATCCACCCTGTTTTCCATACGCTTCCGTTTAGTCCGGCCGGCAATTCCGGCCCTTTCCGCAAAATTAGGAAAAAGGGTATAAAATTGCATATCACCGTTAAAAAACATACATTTGTCAACTAACCAATCACAAACGCCATGAAAAAACATACTTTCCTGACCGGACTGCTGCGATGGATCGTTGCAGGAGTATTTATTTTTCGGGGTTTGTCAAAAGCCGTCGATCCTTGGGGCACGGCCATCAAGTTCGGAGAATATTTCAACGCCTTCGAATGGGTTGGCTGTCCGGAGCCGAATACGCCTTTTCGATCCTGCTGTCCGCCTCGGAAATGCTGCTGGGATTCTGCCTGCTGTTCCGTATCCGGGAAAAGAGCGTCACGACACTGTTGACGATCCTGCTCGGATTCTTCACGCTGCTGACTTTCGTGCTCGCCCTGTGGAACCCGGTGGCCGACTGCGGCTGTTTCGGCGACTTCGTCAAACTGACCAACTGGCAGACCTTTTTCAAAAACGTAATCCTGCTGCTGTTTACCGTCGTCCTGTGGCGCACGGCTTGGAAACAGCCTTTCAGACAGCACAACCGTTACGCCTCGACAGTCGAATGGAGCATGATCTTTTTCTTCGGGCTACTGTCGTCCGGGATCGGACTGTACAGCCTGCGCCACCTGCCTCCGATCGACTTTTTGCCGTTCCGCATCGGCGTGAACATTCCGTCGCAGATGGAAGGTTACGGCAACGATACGCAGACAACGCTGATCTATAAAGACCGCACGACCGGACAGCAACGCGAATTCGACCTTGCCGATACGACCTGGTACGACACGCTGCGCTGGGAATACGTCGACACCCGGATCGTAGAAAACAACCGCAAGCGGCGAAGCGAAATCCAGGACTTTTCCGTTTTCAACGCCGACGAGAATTATGCGCCGACGCTGCTGGCTTCGACCCGCGAAGTTTTCCTGATCGCGCTGAACCCGATCGACCGGCCGTTGTCTTCGATATGCAGTCGGCAAATCGAACAAACCGTGCGCTATGCCGTGAAATACAACTACCCGGTCGTATGCGTCACCGCCTCGGCGTTACCCGAAGACGGGAAAATAACTTTCGGCGACAGTCATATCCCGGTTTACAACATGGACGGCACGACGCTGAAAATGCTGATCCGCGCCCGGGCGGGACTCGTACTACTGAAAGAGGGGACGATCCTCGGCAAATGGAACTGCCGCGACATCCCGAATTTCGAACGGGATTACGACGGCCGGACGCCGCTCGAAACGGTCACCGAACGGCGCGACCGCAACAACCGCATCTGGCCGCTGGGCCTCCTTGCAGCCGCCTTGGCGTTCATTTACGTCGCCTATACGTCACGACGCGTCAAAGAATAATTTTTTTCGAAAGTCGATCCGGAATGTCCGCGGCCCGAAAACCGCGGACATTCTTTTCATAACCGTCCGCCGCCGGACGGCATGGCATGATTTTAGCTGAAGGTCAGCCATATCAGACTATCGCTTATGAATGCCAAACTCATTTTCACCGCCGGCATCCTGGTGTCGCTGCAAAACTGCGGCCATTCCGGGACACAACCCGCGCAACAAGAGATCCGCCCGGTAAAAGTATACGCCACCCAACCGCTCGGCTCGGTCGACAAGGACTTCGCCGGCATGTCCGTAGCCGACGATATTTCAAACCTGGCTTTCCGGATCTCGGGACAAATCCTAAAGATGAACGTCATCACCGGCCAGAGCGTCAAAAAAGGGGATGTAATCGCCGAGATCAACCCGCGCGAGTATTCGCTGCAAATGGAGGCCGACAAAGCCACCTACCTGACCGCCCGGTCGCAAATGGAGCGAAACAAACGGCTGCTCGAGAAGCAGGCGATCTCCCGCCAGGACTACGAAATGGCCGACGCCGCCTACGTCCGTGCGAAATCCGCTTACGAGAATTCTCAAACGACCCTCGCGGATACCCGACTGCGCGCGCCGTTCGCAGGGGCCGTCGAAAAGAAGTACGTACCGGCATGTCGTGCACGATCACCATGTTGAGCGCCGATCCCGTTCCCGATGCCGTGTCGCTGCCCCGTTTCCGCCGTATTCGAACGCAACGACAGCAACTACGTCTGGATCGATAGACCGGGCGAACGCCGTCATGCGCCGCCGGGTCGAACGCGGCGGAGCCGATCGGCCGCGACCGGGTGGTCGTCGACAGCGGTGTCGCGCCCGGCGAACGGGTCGTCACGGCGGGCGTTTACCAGCTGCGCGAGGGCGAACGGGTCCGGATCTTAAACTGACGCCGCCATGAACCTGCCCGAATATTCGCTGCGCAGCGCCAAGGTGATCTGGTTCTTCCTCGCCGTGCTGCTGGCGGGAGGCGCCCTGGGGTTCGCCACGCTGGGCAAGAAGGAGGATGCGGTCTTCGTCATCAAGTCGGCGTCGCTCGTCTGCTCCTATCCGGGGGCCACGCCGCAGCAGGTCGAGGAGCTTGTCACTGAACCCATCGAACGCGAGGTGCAGTCGATGCGCCGCGTGCATAAAATCACTTCGGAATCCTATTACGGGCTTTCGAAGATACAGGTCGAACTGGACCCGGCCACACCCGCCGCCGAAATTCCGCAACTGTGGGACGAACTGCGCCGCAAGGTGCTCAACGTCCAGCCGCGCCTGCCCGCGGGGGCTTCGGCGGTGACCGTCGCCGACGATTTCGGCGACGTGTACGGCATCTACTACGGGCTTTCGGTCGACGGAGGCTTCACCTGGTCCGAACTGCGCGACTGGGCGCAGCGGCTCAAAACGGCGCTCGTGACGGTCGACGGCGTGCAGAAGGTGGCCCTTTACGGCGAACAGACGCCCGTGGTGAACGTCTATGTCAGCATGGCGACGCTGGCCAATTTCGCCATCCGTCCCGAAACCATCGTCGCGACCATCGGCCAGCAGAATTCCATCGTCGACAGCGGCGAGAAGCAGGCCGGAAAACTCCAGATACAGATTCTCGAGGACGGAACCTACAAGACGCTCGACGACCTTTCGGACCAGCTGCTGATCTCCTCTTCGGGCAAACAGTACCGCCTGGGCGACATCGCCCGCGTCGAGCGGGGCTACGCCGAGCCGCCGCAGACGATGATGCGCGTCGACGGCCGCCGCGCCGTGGGCATCGGCGTCTCGACCGAGGAGGGCGTCGACGTGGTGAAGACCGGTGCGGAGATCGAATCCCTGCTGGCTTCGCTCACGCGGCAGATGCCGCTGGGCATGGAGCTGACGGTGCTCTATCCCGAGAACCGCATCGCCCGGGAGGCCAATTCCACGTTCATTCTCAACCTCGCCGAGTCGGTTGCGATCGTCATTCTGATCATCATGCTCGTCATGGGCTTCCGCGCCGGGGTGCTGATCGGCAGTTCGCTGCTCTTCTCGATCGGCGGCACGCTGCTCCTGATGCAGTTTCTGGGCGAGGGGCTCAACCGCACCTCGCTGGCCGGTTTCATCATCGCGATGGGCATGCTCGTCGACAACGCCATCGTCGTCACCGACAATGCACAACAGGCCATGCTGCGGGGCGCGGCACGCCGCACGGCCGTTGTCGAGGGAGCCAACGCCCCGCGGTGGAGCCTGCTGGGGGCCACGCTGATCGCCATATTCTCGTTTCTGCCGCTGTACCTCGCCCCCTCGTCGGTGGCCGAGATCGTCAAGCCGCTGTTCGTCGTGCTGGCTCTCTCGCTGCTGTTGAGCTGGGTGCTGGCCCTGACGCAGACGCCGCTGTTCGGCAATTTCATGCTCAAGGTGAAACCTGTCGCCGGCGATCCCTACGACACGCGCTTCTACCGCGCCTTCGACCGCCTGCTGGCCGCCCTGCTGCGGTGGCGGTGGGCCGTCGCGGCGACGGTCGCGGGGCTGTTCGTCCTGTCGCTGGCCGTCATGGGGCTGATGCCCCAGAACTTCTTTCCGTCGCTCGACAAACCCTATTTCCGGGCCGACGTGCTGCTGCCCGACGGGTATAATATCCGCGATACGGAGCGTAATCTGCTCGCCATGGAGGAGTGGCTGCGCGCGCAGCCCGAGGTGAAGACCGTCTCGATGACGCTCGGGTCGACGCCGCCGCGTTACTATCTGGCCAGCAGTAGCATTTCGTTGCGTCCCAATTTCGGCAACATCCTCGTCGAACTGCACGACAAGCGGCAGACCGAGGCCGTCGAGGAGCGTTTCAACGCCTATGTCACCGCGAATTTTCCCGACGTGTGGCTGCGCTCGTCGCTCTTCAAGCTCTCGCCCGTGCCTGACGCGGCCATCGAATTCGGCTTCATCGGCGACGACGTCGACACGCTGCGCCGTCTCGCGGCCCGGGCCGAAGAGGTGATGTGGCGCACCCCCGGAGCCGTAAACATCCGCAACGGCTGGGGCAACCGCGTGCCGATGTGGCAGCCGGTCTACTCGCAGATGAAGGGCCAGCGCATCGGTATCACCCGCAGCCAGATGGCCCGCGGCATCACCATCGCCACGCAGGGATACACGCTGGGCGAATACCGCGAGGGCGACCAGTTCATGCCGATCCTTCTGAAAGACGAGAACATCGGTTCGTATAACCTGACCAATTTGCAGGCCCTGCCGATCTTCAATCCTTCGGGCAAGGTCTTTTCGATTGAGCAGGCGACCGACGGATTCCGTTTCGATTTCCGGCCGGGCGTCATCAAGCGTTTCAACCGCCAGCGGGTGATGAAGGCCCAATGCGACCCGGGCCGCGGGGTCAACACCATGCAGTTGTTCGCCGCGCTGCGCGATTCGGTGGACCGCGCCGTGGTGCTTCCCGAGGGCTACTCGATGAAGGTCTTCGGCGAGCAGGAGAGCCAGCAGGAGTCCAACGAGGCGCTGGCCGAATACATGCCGCTGACGCTGGTGCTCATCCTCATCGTCCTGCTGCTGCTGCTGCGCAACTACCGCGAGCCGGTCGTCATTCTACTGATGATCCCCCTGATCTTCATCGGCGTGGTGCTGGGACTGGCCGTCACGGGCAAGGTGTTCAACTTTTTCTCCCTGCTGGGGTTGCTGGGACTCGTCGGCATGAACATCAAGAACGCCGTGGTGCTCGTCGAGCAGATCGGCGTGCTGCGGGCCGCGGGCAAAGACCCCTACGAGGCCCTGACCTCTGCGACGCGCAGCCGTATCGTCCCGGTGGCGATGGCCTCGGGAACGACCATTCTGGGCATGCTGCCGCTGTTGTTCGACTCGATGTTCGGCGCGATGGCCGCCACGATCATGGTACAACGTCAGACTGGCGGCTTCGCGGTTCAACCCGCAGCCTCGGCCGGCGTGCAGGGTATTTGGAACACCCCGTCGCCGAACTATCACGGACAGACCCGGATCGACGGGCTGGCATTCCTGCGGCTGAACATCCCGATTTTCCACTGGAACGAACGACGTCACACGGTCCATGCGGCCGAAGCGACGCTCCGCTCGTCGCAGTATGCGCAGGCCGCCGTCGCGGACAACCTTTCGGTAGCAATCTCGAACGCATGGACAAACATCACCGAAGCGAATTTGCAGATCGCGACCGCCCGCTCAAACCTCGACGTCGCACGCGAGAACCTGTCGCTGAACACGTTCAGCTACAACGAGGGGGTACTGACCATCCTCGACGTCATATCCGCGCAACTTTCGTGGTTACAAGCTTATACGAACGCCGTAACGGCCCATTTCAACGAAAAGGTCGCCATTTCGGCCTATAAGAAAGCGATCGGCCGCTACGATTTTTCCAGATAATCCGCACGACCGTCGCCACCGCACGACCGCGGCTTACGGTGCGATTTCCAGAAACAAAGCGGCCATCCGTTTACGCCTTCTCTACCCCGCGATCTCGCTCAATTCGAGCCACCGCATACTTTTTTCGTCGATCAGGGCAATCACCTCGCCGATCCGCACCGATTTGGCGGTAAGCTCCCCGACAGATAGGCTGCCGCTGCCGAGCAGTCGCTCCAGCTCGGCCTTTTCTTGCTCCAACTGCGGAATCTCCTGTTCGAGCCGTTCCATCTCTCGGTTTTCCTGATACGTCCGCTTGCGTTTGCCGGACGGCGCGGACGACTGTTTCGGCATTTGCTTTTCCTGTATCTTCTTGTTCTCCCGCGATCCGACCGCCCGTTCTTCGGACTCTTTAAGCCGTTTCCACTCAAGGTAATCGCTGTAATTCCCCGGAAAATCTTTGATCTGCCCGCCGCCCTGGAAAACCAGCAGGTGATCGGCTACTTTGTCCATGAAATAACGGTCGTGCGAAATTACGATCAAACAACCGCCGTAACCCTGCAAGAACTCTTCGAGCACTTGCAGCGTCATAATATCCAGGTCGTTGGTCGGCTCGTCAAGCACCAGAAAATTCGGATTGCGCATCAGCACCGTGCAGAGGTACAGCCGTCGCCGTTCGCCGCCGCTGAGTTTTTCGACATAATCGTACTGCGTCTGCGCCGTGAACAGGAAATACTGCAAAAATTGCGACGCGCTCAACCGGCGCCCTTCGCCCAGCTCGATATGTTCAGCGATTTCGGTCACCACGTCGATCACCTTCGCGCCCTCGTCGAACGACAGCCCGTCCTGCGAATAGTAGCCGAAACGGACCGTCTCGCCGATATCGATCGTCCCGGCATCCGGCTGCACCAGCCCCATCAGCATCTTGATAAAGGTCGATTTTCCGGTGCCGTTGTCGCCGACGATACCCATTTTTTCGTAACGGGCGAAACGGTAGTCGAATCCGTCGAGAATCACCTTGTCGCCGAAACGTTTGGAAAGCCCCCGCACCTCGAAGATCTTTTTCCCGATATAAGCCGCTTTGACGTCCAGCCGCACATCTCCGCTCTCGCGGCGCTTGCGCAGCCGTTCCTCGAGTTCGCCGAACGACTCGACCCGCGAACGCGCTTTCGTCCCGCGCGCTTGCGGCTGCCGGCGAATCCACTCCAACTCGGTACGGTACAGATTGTTATCGCGCTCGCGTTGCGCATCGGCCGCATCGAGCCGCTGCTGCCGCTTTTCGAGATAAAGGCTGTAATTGCCGTGATACACGTACGCCTGCCGGTCGTCGATCTCAACGATGTCCGAGCAGACCCGGTCGAGGAAATAACGGTCGTGAGTCACCATCAGCAAGCTCAGTCGGGTATGAGCCAGATATTCTTCGAGCCATTCGGTCATCTCAAGGTCGAGGTGGTTCGTCGGTTCGTCGAGGATCAGCAGGTCGGGTTCGGCGATCAGCGCATTGGCCAGAGCGACCCGCTTGACCTGACCGCCGGACAACTGTCCGGTCGGCTGATCAAAATCCTTAATTTTCAACTGCGTGAGGATCTGCTTGACCCGCGATTCGTAGTTCCAGGTATCCTGCGCGTCCATTTCGGCCATCGCCCGGTGCAAAACGTCTTCGTCTGCCGACGCCACCGCCTGTTCGTAGGCGGCAACGGCGCGCAACGCGGGCGAATCGGCCAGGAAACAGGCGTCCAGCACGGTCGTTCCTTCGGGAAACGCGGGATTTTGTTCCAGATAAGCTACTTTCAGATCCCGGCGGAACGTGATCCGCCCCGCCTCGTAATCCTCGCGCCCGGCAATGATGTTGAGCAGAGTCGTTTTGCCCGTCCCGTTCTTCGCAATCAGTCCGATACGCTGCCCTTCGCCGACTCCCAGCGACAAATTTTCGAAAAGCACCCGGTCGCCGAACGATTTGACGAGCCCCTCCACCTGAAGATAACTGACCATAAACTCCCTTTTTTCGTACAAAGATAAAAAGTTACGGCCGATTCGTCCGGTTTTTCATAGTCAAGTACGGAAAAAATGCAACGGAAAAGAAAACCGGAGAGAAACCGTCGCAAAAAAATCCACCCGTTTCGGAGTGGATTTTAAATCGAACGTTTCCGGCAGAACTACTTCGCAACTTCCTGCTGAGCCTGCTGGATCATGTTATCGTTGGCCGTAATCAGGATCTCCACGCGGCGGTTCTGCGCACGCCCTTCCTCGGTCGAGTTGTCGGCGATCGGCGCATCGTAAGCCAGTCCGCGCGTAGTAATCCGGTTCGGATCGATCTTCTGACCTATCAAATAGTTAGATACGGCCTGCGCACGTTCCTCGGACAATTTCTGATTGATCTCGCGGCTGCCCGTATTGTCCGTATGACCGTAGATCGCCACGTCCGTCTCGGGAGATTGGGCCAGCGAAGAAGCGAATTTCTTCAGCGCCGAACGCGAAGCGTCGCCCAGTTCGCTCTTTCCGGTGGCAAACAGGATCTTGTCGTCGAATGTCACCTTGATGGCGGGCACGTTGTTTTCGTCGGTCACGGTTTCGACCTTCGCGCCCTCGATTTTTTCGAGTTCGGCTTTCTGCTTGTCCATCCGCTTACCGATCAACGCGCCGACTCCCGCGCCGACTCCCGCGCCGACCAGCGTACCGATCGCGGCGCCCTTACCGCCTCCGGCTAACGCGCCGATCCCGGCGCCGGCAACGGCTCCGCCGCCGCCGCCGATCGTAGCGCCTTTACCCGTAGAACTCATGTTCTGAAAAGCCGCGCAACCGGTCATCAGCAATGCCGCCGACAACATGGCGGCCATCGAAAATTTTCCTGTTCTCATATCCGTCGCAATTTACTCCGATACTTATCGGATAATAGTCTCCTCACGGTCGGGTCCCACCGATACGATCTTCACCGGCACGCCCGTCTCTTTTTCGATAAATTCGATATATTCCTTCAGTCGGGTGGGGAACTGATCGTAGTTCCGTATCCCGTTGATGTTGCAGTTCCATCCTTCGAACTCCTTGTATACCGGAACGATCTCCCCGTTGACCTCATACGGGAATTCGGTCGTCTCCTTCCCGTCCACCTTATAGGCTACGGCGACTTTCAGTTTTTCGAAATCGTTCAGCACGTCCGACTTCATCATGATCAGCGCGGTCACCCCGTTCATCATCACCGAATAACGCAGCGCCACCATGTCGAGCCATCCGCAGCGGCGCGGACGCCCGGTGGTAGCACCAAATTCCATGCCGATCCGGCGCATCTTCTCGCCGTCCTCGTCGAACAGCTCGGTCGGGAACGGACCGCTGCCGACCCGCGTGCAGTATGCCTTGAAAATCCCGTACACATTGCCGATCCGCGACGGAGCCACCCCGAGACCGGTGCAAACCCCAGCGCAAAGCGTATTGGAAGAGGTCACGAAAGGATAAGTGCCGAAATCGATATCCAGCATCGACCCCTGAGCCCCTTCGGCCAGGATCGCCTTGCCCTCGTCGAGCAACCCGTTGATTACGTGCTCGCCCTCGATAAAACGGAAACGCTTCAGGTTTTCGATCCCTTCGAGCCACTCCTTCTCGTAATCGGTGATATCGAACTGGAAATCGTATTGCCGCAGCAATTCCAGATGTTTCGCTTTCAGTCGCTGGTAACGCTCTTCGAACGCGGGAGAGAGAATATCCCCTACGCGCAACCCGTTGCGTCCGGTTTTGTCCATGTAGGTCGGGCCGATTCCTTTCAGCGTCGAACCGATCTTGGTCTTGCCTTTGGAAGCTTCGGAAGCCGCGTCGATGATCCTGTGGGTCGGTAGGATCAGGTGCGCCTTTTTGGCGATCAGCAGCGTTTGCTCTGTACGTCGACGCCGTCGGCCTCCAACGTGGCGATCTCGTCGGACAGGATCACCGGGTCGATCACGACGCCGTTGCCGATGATATTGATCGATCCGTCGCGGAAAATCCCGGAAGGAATCGTGTGGAGCACGTATTTTTTGCCTTCGAAATGAAGGGAATGTCCGGCGTTCGGCCCACCCTGGAAACGGGCGATCACCTGATAGTCGGGGGTCAGTACGTCCACCACCTTTCCTTTACCTTCGTCACCCCATTGCAAACCTAAAACAACATCTATTTTTTTCATTGGTACGGTTAGAATAATTTCACAACGCAAAATTGCTTTCAAAGGTACGTAACTTTTTCATAACATAAAAGACGTCCGCAAAATTTAAGCGCTATTTTCGCGCCCGGCAAGAACGCTGGAACGAAGGGCGGTACCGCCCCGGAAACAAAAGCACGTCAAAAGCGAAATCGGCGAACGCCCGTCCCGCAGCACGGAGCCGCGACGGTTCGATTGCGGACGATACTACTTTCGCCCGTCCGTCCGTTAATTTAACCGGAAAACACTCGGGGGTTTTCGGTAAAATAATTAACTTAGCACCTTAAAACGGGAATGCGAATGCGAAAAATACTGCTGATTCTGTTGTTGCTGGCAGCCGTCGGGCCGCACCGGGAAACAAAAGCGCAACTCAACAAGGCCTACTTTTTTCTACGTGGGACAGAACTTCCTGATCGACAGCAAGTATCAGGATGCGATCGAGGTGCTCAATATCCTGCTGCGGGTCGACTCGACCGCCACCGAGGGTTATTTCCTGCGCGGCATCGCCAAATACAACCTCGACGACCTGCTGGGCGCCGAACAGGATTTCACGCTCGCCATCCGCCAGAATCCGGTTTTTACGACCGCCTACCAGTACCGCGCCATCACCCGTTCGCGGCTGGGCAATTACGACGACGCCCTGAAAGATTTCCAGGAAGCCATCGACCTGCGCCCCGACCGTCCCGGCCCCTATTACAGCCGCGGAGTCACCTTCCTGCTGAGCCAACAGTTCGAAAAGCCATCGCGGATTTCACGACTTTCATCCGCTACGACAACAAGGTCTCGGACGCCTACCTGAACCGCGGCACCAGCTACCTGTACATGAAGGACACCACGCGCGCCCTGGAAGACTACAACCAGGGCATCCGCACCAACTACTACGACCCGAACGGTTACAACCGTCGCGGCTCGCTGTACCTGAGTCAGAAAAAATACGACCTTGCGAAACAGGATTTCGACCGGGCGATCGGCTACGACTCGACTTTTATCCCGGCTTATTTCAACCGGGCGCTGGTCTACTCGAACACCCGGCGGCCGGTCGACGCCATCGAAGATTTCAGCCGGGTGATCGAACTCGACTCGACCAGCGCGCTGACCTATTTCAACCGGGCGATCTTGCGTACGCAGATCGGGGACTACAACAAGGCGCTGGAAGACTACGACCGGGTGGCGCTGTACTCTCCGAACAACGTGCTCGTCTACTATAACCGGGCCGGCCTGTACGCCCAACTGGGCGATTACGACGCGGCCATCCGCGACTATTCGCGCGCCATCGAGCTCTATCCGGACTTCGCCAACGCCTACCTGAATCGCTCGTCGCTGCGTTACGCGACCAAAGACCTGAAAGGTTCGCGTAGCGATAAGGAAACCGCCGACCGGAAAATCGCCGAATACCGCTCAAAGCTGAACGACAGCACCTTCTCGATCTACGCCGACACGAGTCGCCAGTTCAACCAACTGCTATCGTTCGAAAATAATTTCACCGACGAAGAATACCAGCAGGTCAATGCCAAAAGCGCCGACATCGCGCTATTGCCGCTGTTCAAATTCTCGTTAGCACAACCCGACAGCACCCGGAACGCCGAGATTCCGCAGCAGTTCCAGCCCTATTACTCGGAAGAAGCCGAGCGTTTCAAAAAGCAGATCGGCCTGCCGCTGTTGAAATGGGTGAACCGCGACAGCGACGTTCCGCCCGATTCGCTGATCGCGTTCGATGCGGCGAACGGCGATTCGATCCGGACGGGAAGCGACTCATGGCAGATCTATTTCAAACGGGGACTCTCGCAATCGCTGATCAAGCAGTACACCAGCGCCATTTCGAACTATACGGCGGCGATCGACCGCAACCCGTCCAACCCGTTCCTGTACCTGAACCGCAGCACGACGCAAAGCGAGATGATCGACTTCGTCTCGTCGATCGACAACAGCTTCCAGCGGATCGCCATCGAAAGCGACCCGGCCAACCGCCTCAAGACTCAATCGACCCGTACGTACAATTACGACGAGGCGATCGGCGACCTGAACAAGGCGATCAAGCTGTTACCCGATTTCGCCTACTCGTATTACAATCGCGCCAACCTGTACTGTCTGTCGGGACAAATGTCCGAGGCGTTGGAGGATTACACGCGGGCCATCGAGCTGAACCCGCAGTTCGGAGAGGCGTACTACAACCGGGGACTGATCCAGATCTACCTGAAAGACACCCACAAAGGATGTCTCGACATGAGCAAGGCCGGGGAACTGGGTATCCAGCGAAGCATAAAGTATTGAAAATATACGGGCAGCCGGGCAATAAATAGCCCGGCTACGACGACACCGGCAGCGAACGCGCCGCTTCCGGATCGACGGAAAAAGACTAACAGCAAACCGATCCGATGAAAGAGATCATACGGAAAAAAATGGCCGCGTCGCCCGTCCTGCGCTGGACGGTACTGGGACTGGTATCGTTCACGATGCTGACCGGCTACGTCATCGCCGACGTCATGGCGCCGCTGAAAACCCTGCTCGAACAGCAGGCTCGGATGGGACAGGCTCCGACTACGGGCTGTTCACGAGCGGTTACGGCTGGCTCAACATCTTCCTGCTGATGCTGATTTTCGGCGGTATGATCCTTGACAAAAAAAGGCGTCCGTTACGCCGGCATCCTGTCGGTCGGGCTGATGATCGGGGGCGCCCTGCTGAAATACTGGGCAATCACCGCCGACCTCGGCGGAGCGGTCTCGTCGTTTTCGATCGGAGGGCATTCGCTTTTCTCGGTCAAATCGCAGGTGCTGTACGCGACGCTCGGATTCGCCGTTTTCGGCGTCGGCGTCGAAATGATCGGCATTACGGCCAATAAAGCGGTCGTCAAATGGTTCCGCGGACGGTCGCTCGCGCTGGCCCTCGGCATCAACGTAGCGGCGGGACGGATCGGAACCGCGATCGCGATGTTCGGGTCGCTGCCGCTGGCTCGGATGACGGGCAATCCGGGCGCTCCGCTCGCCGTATGCCTGTTGCTGCTTTGCATCGGTCTGCTGAGGCTTCCTGGTTTTCTGCGTGCTGGACCGGCGGGAAGACCGGGAAACGGAAACGCTCCCCGGCACGGAAAAAGAGGAAGAGTTCAAACTGTCCGACATCGTCAAAATAGCGAAAATCAAAGCTTTTTGGTACATTACGATCCTTTGCGTGCTGTTTTATTCGGCCGTTTTCCCGTTCCTGAAATACGCCACCGAACTGATGATCCAGAAATTCCACGTATCGCCCGGATTCGCAGGCGCGATACCGGCCCTGCTGCCGTTCGGAAACATCTTGCTCACCCCGTTGTTCGGCAGTATTTACGACCGACGGGGACACGGGGCTACGATCATGCTGATCGGCTCGGCGCTGCTGGTCTGCGTATACACTCTGTTCGCAATCCCGGCGCTCACGGCAAACTGGATGGCCGTCGTGCTGGTACTGGTACTCGGAGCCGCCCTTTCGCTGGTGCCGTCGGCCATGTGGCCTTCGGTGACGAAAATCGTCCCGTACCGGATGCTGGGCACCTCCTATTCGATGATTTTCTGGATACAGAACTGGGGCCTGGCCTTCGTCCCGCTGTTGATCGGCGTCGTGCTCAAGAACCATTGCATCACCGGCACCGTCGTGATCGACGGCGTGGTATCCACACGCTACGACTACACGCTGCCGATGCTGATCTTCGCCGGATTCGGGGCGCTATCGATCGTCTTCGCGCTGCTGCTGCGCCGTGAAGACGCCCGCAAAGGATACGGACTTGAAAAACCGAACGACGAATTGCAAACGAACTCAACCACTAAAACTCAAATACCATGAAAAGAAGAGATTTTTTACGCGTCACACTGGTCGGAGGCGCCGCAGCGGCGGTAGCGCCGCTCGATTTATGGGGAAAAGGAACCGGCAAATCGGGTTTTACCCTCTGGCAACTTCCTTCTCAGGTAGACACGATCGGAAATTCGTTCGTTTTTCTGACGGACAAAGGGCGCGTCGTCGTCATGGACGGCGGAATGAACGACGAAACGCTTTTCCTGCGGGGGATTCATCGCCGCACTCGGCAACGAAGTGGAAGCATGGTTCACGTCGCATCCGCACAACGACCACGTCGGCGCGCTGACCAAGATCCTGCAAAAACCCGACGGCATGAAAATCAATAAGGTATACCACTCCCGTTTCTCCGACTCGCTGCTCGCCTGCGAGGCCCCCTATCAACAATATGCGCTGGACTATTACGAAGCGCTGGACAAATCGGGCATCGAGGTGGCGAACCAGACCGAACCGGGGCTGACCGGACAGATCGACGGCCTGAATTTCAAGATCCTGGGAGTGACCAACGAAGAGTTCCGCACGAACCCCTATAACAATTCCAGCATGATCATCCGCGTGTGGGACAAAGCCAAATCGCTCGTATTCCTCGGCGATGCCGGCGTCGAGTGCGGCAACAAAGCGCTGAACGGCCCCTACCGCAAAGACCTCGACTGCGACTACCTGCAAATGGCCCATCACGGGCAGCAGGGTTGCGACGAAAACTTCTACAAAACGATCGATTTCAAAGCCTGCCTCTGGCCCACGCCGACTTGGGTATGGAACAACGACCAGGGGAAAGGTTTCAACACCGGCCCGCTGAAAACGATCGACACCCGCCGCTGGATGGATGAAAAGGGAATCAAAGAGCACCACGTCAGCCTGTCTGGGACTGTTCAAACTCGGGTAACCGAACCCAAAAACGGCATTTTTTAAAGTCCCCGGAATCTTATCCTTCAGATTCCGGGGATTTGCCGTCCGGCCAATCCCGGAACCGAAACAACACCAATCAAAAAAGGGAACCGGAATTTTCTAATTCCGGTTCCCTTTCTGAATTTATATCGCAACTTTTACTTGCTCAGGTTGATGATCGAAGCGACCATCGCCGCCAGAGACGCCGTCGAGGACATCATTCCCATCACGTTAGCCAGCCCGTTCCCTTGCGCTCCTGTTTCATCGGAACGATCACTTGACAGCCGGGCTCCACTTTCGGATAACGCTTGCAGAGGAATCCGCCGCGGGTAGCCGCCACTTTGCCGTTCATGTAGACGACGAAAGGACGCCTGCGCGCCTCCTGCTTGTAACCGCCGGCCTGATAAATATAATCCTTCACTTTCGACCGGTCGTACACGACGGTATTCTGGTACAACACGGCTCCCGACACGCGCACCGTACTATTGAATTTCGGAATAAAGATGCGGTCGCCGTCCTGCAGGATGATATCGTCGTTAGAACCCGGATTCTTAACGGCCGCCATTACGTCGATCCCCACCGGATAATAATCGGGAATCTCGACGGACTGCGTCGATACGGAATCCTTCCCTTGTTCGTATTGGCAATCGCCATCACGGCTGCGACTTTGGCGCGGTCGTCGGCAGTCAGCCGCCGCTGCACGCTCGCCCCGACGACATAAGCCTTCCGGCGTAAAACCACCCGCTTTCTTGATGATATCGGACAGCCGTTCCCCGGCCGAAGCGAGCACATACTGCCGCCGAAAAGTATTTCGCCGGTAATCGCCACGCTTTGCTGCTCGGAATACCCCGGAGACCGGCGGATATAGATCTCGTCGAACGGCTCGATCAGAAACCGGCTGTCTTCCGGCGCGATCTTCAAATCTTCCGATATCTCGAAAGAATAATTTTCCGCGATTTTAGGCGAATAGGAAGTCGATTGGGGATCCTTGATCCGGCGGGCCACCTCGATCTTGGCCAGCGAGGCCGATTCCCGCAAACCGCCGCAGATCAGGACGACGTCTTCCACGGTCATCCCCTTGCGGAAAGTAAACGTATGCGGGTTGTTGACCTCTCCCTTCACCGTAACCGTATATTCTTCCCGCAAATCGTAGATATTCGGAATGTAAACCCGATCCAGGTTTTGCAGCGCGATGTCCGTCTGTCCGCCGACGATCTCCCGAACGTCGAACGGGATCACCGTATAATTGTTCGCCATATCCACCCGGGTGATCTGTCCCCGCGAGGCGAACTCGCTGCCCTTCAACCCTTCGGCTTTTGCGATCAACTGCGACAATGTCGCGATTTTTTCGGAAAATTCGTACTCGCCCGGACGCCATACGGCTCCTTCGATCGCAACCATGTTCGCATACATCGGCAGCACCTTCCCGATGCTCACGCTATCGCCGTCCAACGCTCGAACGTCCCGAAATCGGCTTTATCCACCGTCAGAATGGTCAGCATCCGGCCGCTCTTGCGGTGCACCGTCACGTTGTCGCTGTAAGCGTCCCCGGTAAAACCGCCCCCGAAATCGATCAGCCGGGCCAGCGTCTCGCCGTCTTTCATGTCGTAAATACGCTCCCGCTTGATCTTTCCCCCGATCGTCACGTGGTTGTCATAAGGCGGCACGATGATCATATCGTTGTCTTCCAGCCGGATATTCGTCTCGTATTTCCCGTTGATCAGGTAGTCGTACACATCCAGATCGGCGATTTGCTTGCTGTTCCGGAAAACCTGAATATGCCGGAGCGACCCGATCCCGTTGACCCCGCCGGCCGAATAGATCGCATTGAACAGCGTCGCCAGCGAAGGCAGCGTATAAGTCCCCGGAGTAACGACCTCCCCGGAAATATTGACCTTGATGCTGCGAATCTGCCCCAGCGACACCTTCACCTGTCCGTTCATGATCTCGTGAATCCGGGATTCGACCCTTTTTGGGCTTCGGCAACCGTCAATCCGGCCAAATTGATCGGGCCGACCCCCGATGCTGATACTGCCTTCCGGGGAAATTTTCTCCTGTACGCGCGATTCCGCCTCGCCCCAGACTTCGATGATCACCTCGTCGCCGGGTCCCCAACACGTAATTGGGCGGAGTGGCCATGTTGTAACTCGGCGCGAAAGTCAGGTTCTTCGTCGAAAAATATCTCCTGTCCGAAAAACGGTATTCCGGGTGAGGGAATCGGCCGAACGGCGCTGATCGGCGGTCTTATCCTCCGATGCCTGCCGCTGATTGGCGAGAACCTCACGCCGCATTTCGTTCGCGGTAGTATCCGCGGACGTACCTGCTCGGGAAGATTGGGAAAGTTTGGGAAGAAGAGGGAGAAGTCGCATGCATCGCCGCATTGATCTGGGCGTCCGAAGCCCCCATCGCTTTCGCCCGCTGCACCATCTCCTGCGTAACGGGCACCTGGCCCGACGCGCCCGTTAGCATCAACAAGGCCCCTATGAGTAAAGCGTAACCTGATTTACGTGTCGAATTCATATGAAATATTATAATTTTATCAAAAAACGGTTCGGATTAGTAAAACGCAACTGCCCTGATTCTATTATCCGCTCACTTCCCGGTCGGATTTGTTTTGCGATTGCCCAGTATGTCCAGCAAGCGAATCAACAAAATGCCCAGCACGATATCGATCGCAAAGAGCAAATTGATATTCAAATCTTTCAACAAGATGTTCAACAAAATAAAACCGGCCTGCAAAGCGATAATCACCATCGCGCTGCGGAAATGAGTCAGCCCGATCCGCAGCATTTTATGATGAATATGTCTCTTGTCGGGGTAAAACGGGAGAGCCCCCGCCTTGATCCGCACGCAAAAACGCGAAGCGTATCGAAGGCCGGGATAAACACCATCCCCAGGAATACGGCCGGAGCCGACCGTATGTGAAACATATCGGTATTGATATTCATGTTGTAGAATTCCAACCCGAAAAAAGCGATCAGGTAGCCCAGCGTCAGCGACCCGGTATCCCCCATGAATATTTTCATCCGCTTTCCCGACACGTTGTAAAAGAAAAAGACGCTCACCACGCCGGCGATCCCCATCGTCATCATGCCGTAAACATACAGTTCGTTCCAGCAGAACCATCCGCCCAGCGTCCCCAGGGCGAGCAGGGCAAGCCCCGAACAAAGGCCGTCGATCCCGTCGATCAGGTTATACGCATTGACCAGCAAAACCACCACCAACACCGTCAGGATACAGCCCGCCCATACCGGGATCTGATACAGTCCGAAAAGACCGCCCAAGTTCTCGATTCCTATCCCGCCGAAAATCAGCAGAATAGCCACCGCGATCTGCATCACGAACTTGCTTTTGTACGACACGCCCGACAGATCGTCCGACAGTCCGGTGAAAAAAATGAACGTGGAACCCGCTATCAGAAACATGATCTCGCGGAAAACATCCGTTTCCAGCGCGGTCGCCGTGATATCGTAACCCAGATAGTACCGCAGTCCCATCATCAGCGAAACCGAGAACAGGAAAGCCGGGAAGAAAGCGACGCCGCCCAAACGGGGGAATATTCGTATGATGGAGCTTACGTTCGGAAAACTCATCGAAAAGCTTCTTTTTTTTAGCGATCAGGATGATTTTCGGAATCGTCAAACGTCCGACCAGAGCCGAAATCAGAAACGTAGCTATGACAAACAATTTCAACATTGCGTATTCAGTAGAAACAAAGCCTTGCAAAAATACGAATTATGTTTGACATTCTGCCGGTCTGCATTCCATTTTTATTCGTTTCGGCCGAAAACGTCATTTTTCAACGATAAAACCCTGTTTTTATAAAATAAAAACGTTATTTTCACCGCTTGTATTGAGCCGGAGCAGGAATACGGGGGAACCCTGCTTTTCAAAAACTGTAGATCAATGAGAATTGCGATTGTCGGCAGCGGGTACGTCGGATTGGTATCGGGCACCTGCTTCGCGGAAATGGGGATCAAAGTCACCTGCATAGATACGAATCCGGAGAAGATCGAACGCCTGCAAAACGGAAAGGTTCCGATCTACGAACCGGAACTGGACACGCTGATCCAAAAACATGCGGGCGGGACGCCTGTCGTTCGAACCGATTTGGGCGCGGTCGTCAACAGCGTCGACGTCGTCTTCATCGCGGTCGGCACGCCGCCGGACGAAGACGGGGGGCGGATCTGAGCCATGTGCTCGACGTCGCGAAAACGTTCGGGGCGAGCGTTTCGAAGTATACGCTGCTGGTCACCAAAAGCACGGTACCGGTAGGCACCGCCGCGAAGGTCAGGGAAACGGTCGAACGGGAACTGGCGGCGCGCGGAATCGAAGTCCCGTTCGACGTGGCTTCCAATCCGGAATTTCTGAAAGAGGGAAATGCCATCAAAGATTTCATGAGTCCCGACCGCGTGATCGTAGGAATCGACAGCGAACGGGCCCGCAAACTGATGACCCGGCTCTACCGGCCTTTCCTGCTGAACAACTTCCGTGTGATCTTCATGGACATCCCGTCCGCAGAAATGACCAAATACGCGGCCAACTGCATGTTGGCTACGCGGATCAGCCTTCATCAACGACATCGCCAACCTGTGCGAACTGGTCGGAGCCGACATCCACATGGTTCGCAAAGGGATCGGCAGCGATCCGCGAATCGGCAGCAAATTCCTCTATCCGGGCTGCGGTTATGGGGGGCCTGCTTCCCGAAAGACGTCAAGGCGCTGATTCATACGGCAGAACAGCGCGGATACCGGATGCAGGTGCTCCACGCGGTCGAAAGCGTCAACCAGCAGCAGAAACGCGTGCTGTTCGACAAGTTGATGCGTTATTTCGGCGGCGATCTGACCGGCAAGCGGATCGCGATGTGGGGCGTCGCCTTCAAACCGCAGACGGACGACATCCGCGAAGCTCCGTCGCTGGTGCTGATCGACCTGATCCTCCGGGCCGGCGGCCGGATCACCGTATACGACCCGGTAGCGATGGACGAATGCCGCCGCGTCGTCGGAGACAAAGTCGCCTATGCGAAGGACATGTACGAAGCGGTCGTCGATGCGGACGCCCTGCTGCTGGTCACCGAATGGAAAGAATTCCGGATACCGTCCTGGCCGGTCATCGAACGAACGATGCGCTGTCCGGCGCTGTTCGACGGCCGCAACATTTACGACAAACACGAATTCGACGGCACGTCGATCGTCTACCACTACATCGGGGGCTGATCCGAGGCGGCTCCGTTTCCCGTCTGCAGTTCCGGACAAAAAAACGGCGGAGTCTGTTCAAGACTCCGCCGGATTCATATTTTTGACGGTCGTCAGAATCCCACGCCGATCCGGAAACCGAAATTATTCAACTGGTCGGTCTTGTATTTCAACACCGTCCCGCTGTTGGTCGCATAGCTATAATAAAGAGCGAAGTGAAACCCGAAGCCGGATGCCCCGAACGGGCGAACGTTCAGACCGATTTCCGGCGACATATAGAATCCCCACGTCTTTTCATAGGCTTCCAATATGTAGAAGTTGGAAGAAATGCGCGCGTAATTGGCGCCGAGTTTCAGGGCTACGTAAGGTTCCAGCACGTTCGTCTGCAAGAAACGATAACGTCCGGTGGCGCCGAACGGCAACTGGAAGACCGAATGCTGCTGGTCGGTAGTCACCGTCGAAGTCTCGCCGACCGGAAAAGTCTGCCTCGGAATGTACTCGTTATTGGTATGGTAAGCGATGAACGCACCCACGCCGAAATTATTCGGGGAAATAATAACCGCCCTCGAAGTTCATTCCCCAGCCGCTCGATTTATCGGCGAAGCTTGGCTCCGAGCGGCACGTTGTACTGCCAGTCGATATTCAGATAGATGTTGTCGTTGCCCTGAGCACGACCGACGGACGGCAGCAACAGCGCCGCAACGGCAACCGCTGTCCATCCCGTTAATTTGCTTTTTATGTTTTTCATGATATTCTGCTGTTTTTAAATTCTACATGGGTTGAAACGGGACTTATTCCCCGACTGCGGCGCTTCTGACCAGATAGGGGACTGCACGAACGACTGATTGATAGCCCTTACGGTCAGTTCCATGTTGAACGCGTCCGATCCGCTCAGCAATCCGCTCAGGAAGCTGTTCCAGACGACGGTCAGTTTCCGGTCGGCGCTGGGCGGCGTACTCAGGTCGACCATCTCGGTCAGCAGCGAACCGACGCTGTAACTGTACACGACCGGATAAGGGTAATACCAGTATCCCAATCGCCCCAGTAGCCGGGAAGCCAATAACCGGGATATTCGTTCCACCAATAAGGATTGCGGTAATCCACGAAATAGGCGACGCTCTGCACGTAGCTGATCTGCAAACCGACGTCGGCTTCCGATTTATCGTCCGTACGGACATAACCGCAGGCCTGCATGTTATCCTCGTAGGCTTTCAGGATATCGGCGGCCTTGCTGCCCGTCCAGGATTCCGGATCTTTCGTATCGCCGATCACCATCACGCTGTCGGGCATATAATAACGGGTGAAACGGTTGAAATCCGCCTTGCCGTCGTAATTGGTAAACACCAGAAAATCACTGCTCAGATCTCCCAGATCCGGATCCTCCCGACAAGAGGTCAGTGCAAAAACGGCAATCAAAACGTAAATTAATTTTTTCATACTCTTTGCTATTTAATAAGGTTTTCGAATTCTATAAATACTACGACCGAATCTATTTCAAAATCCGTTCCACACTACTTTCGCCCCGTCTGCCGAAACCGCGCCGACCGGCGGCAAATCTCCTCCCAAACTTCCTGCTTTTGCGCCCGAACGCGATGTTTTTTCATTCCCGAAACCGCTCCCCGATAAATCTTTATTTTGTTCCGAAAAGACTTTCTTAAGGCATAAATCTTGCGATGCACGACAAAAATTCGTATCTTTGAGCAGATGAGACGTTTTCTGTAATTATTCTAACTTTCGAGAAAGATGGTGCTGGATGCCGGGAATATCCTGTTGGTGGGAGCGGTTTTATTGTTTGTGAGTATTGTCGCGGAAAAGCCGGTTACAAGTTCGGCGTGCCGATGTTGCTACTTTTTCTCGGCGTGGGGGATGGCATTCGGCAGCGACGGCGTAGGCATCCAGTTCAACAGCCCGACGATCGCCCAGTTCATCGGAATGATCGCACTGAGCGTCATTCTGTTTTCCGGGGCATGGACACCAAGTTCAAAGAGATCCGCCCGGTTCTCGGACAGGGAATCATCCTCGCTACGTTGGGCGTCATGCTGACCACCGCCATCACCGGAGGAGCCATCTACCTGATTACGGATTACCTTTTCCCGAGTTTTCGCTGACGCTTTACGAATCGCTGCTGCTGGCCGCCGTAATGTCGTCGACCGATTCGGCCTCGGTATTCTCGATCTTGCGATCGAAAAGGACTGAAACTCAAAGAGAACATGCGTCCGCTGCTGGAATTCGAAAGCGGCAGCAACGACCCGATGGCCAACATCCTGACGATCCTGTTCATCCAGATCATCCAGATCGGCGAAATGAGTTTCGGCGAGTCGGTTTCGATCCTGCTGTTGCAGATCTCGATCGGGGCCGTCGCCGGATACGTGCTCGGACGCGTCTCGTTGCTGCTGATCAACCGGCTGAACATCGACAACCGCTCCTTTTACCCCGTGCTGCTGCTGGCCTGCGTCTTCTTTATCTTTTCGTTCACGAATCTGATTCAGGGCAACGGCTATTTGGCCGTTTACATCGCCGGGCTGGTCGTCGGCAACAACAAAATGCCGCATCATCGCAGCACAGCGACCTTTTTCGACGTCATCGCCTGGCTGTCGCAGTTGGTCATGTTCCTCACGCTCGGACTGCTCGTCAATCCGAAAGAACTGATCCCGGTAATGGCGATCGGGCTGCTGATCTCGGTCGTAATGATCTTCCTGGCCCGCCCGGCGACCGTATTCCTATGCCTGCTTCCGTTCCGCAAAATGAGTACCCGCGCCAAATCCTACGTGTCGTGGGTCGGTCTGCGCGGCGCCGTACCGATCATTTTCGCCACTTATCCGCTCACGGCGGGTATCGAAAACGCATCGCTGATCTTCAACATCGTATTCTTCATCACGATCGTCTCGCTAGTCGTACAGGGCACGACGGTGAACTTCATGGCTAAAAAACTGAAACTGACGGACGACACGGCTCCCAAAAGCCGGAAATTCAACTTCGAAGAATTGCCGGCGGAGATCAAATCCACCCTGTCCGAAATCGACGTGACCGCCGACATGCTGGTCAAGGGCGACCGGCTGATGGACTGCCGCTGCCGGAAGACGAACTGGTCGTGACCGTCAAGCGCGACGACACCTTCTTTATTCCGAACGGCCGCAGCAAGCACTTTTATCTGAACGACAAGCTGATGATCATTTCGCACAGCAAAAAAATCCGGACACGGAAGTCCCGGATTCCAATACTCCGTCGAACCGGCATCCTGAATGCCGGAAACCTAACGGCGGACGTAATCCAAAAAAACGAAAGGATGTTCGAACTTTTTCGCCGCGTTCGCGACGTTCCTCGCGTACCGGCGTCCAATCGGCCGGATTCCACGCCGGGAAAAAGGGTATCGCCTTCGTAATCGGCCTCCACCCGCGTCAGGTAAAAGCGGTCGGCCAGCGGCAACACCTGGGCATAAATCTGCGCGCCGCCGATCACGAAAATCTCTTCGGACGGATCGAAACGCCGGATCGCGTCCTCAACGAACCGGCGACGACGCACCCTTCTGCGCGGTAACCGGTCTGCCGGGTCACCACGACGTTGATCCGGTTCGGCAGCGGACGCCCGAGCGATTCGAAAGTCTTGCGTCCCATAATCACCGGATGCCCGGTAGTAATCGCCTTGAACCGGCGTAAATCTTCCGAAATATGCCAGATCAGCCGGTTGCGATCCCCGATCACCCCGTTGCGCGCTACGGCCACGATAATCGAGATCATACGGCGATCGGCGCTTTAATAGACGGCCAGGGATCGTAGCCTTCGAGCGAAAAATCCTCGTAGCGGAAGTCGAAGACCGATTTGACGTCGGGGTTGATCTTCATCACCGGCAACGGTCGCGGCGTGCGCGCCAGTTGCAGGTCGACCTGTTCGGTATGATTCAGGTAGATGTGCGCATCGCCGAGCGTATGCACGAACTCGCCGGGCCGCAGGCCGGTCGCCTGCGCGATCATCATCGTCAACAGCGCATACGAAGCGATATTGAACGGCACGCCGAGAAAAACGTCCGCGCTGCGCTGGTAAAGCTGACAGGGGAGCCTTGCCGTCCGCCACGTAGAACTGGAACAGCGCATGGCACGGCGGCAGCGCCATCCTATCGATCTCGGCCACGTTCCACGCGCTGACGATCAGCCGGCGCGAGTCCGGATTGCTGCGGATCTGGTCGACCACCTGCGCGATCTGGTCGATATGGCTGCCGTCCGGCGCGGGCCAACTGCGCCACTGGTATCCGTAAATAGGTCCGAGGTCGCCGTTGGCATCGGCCCATTCGTCCCAAATCGTCACGTTGTTGTCGTGCAGATAGCGGATGTTGGTATCGCCGCGCAGGAACCACAGCAGCTCATGAATAATCGAACGCAAGTGCAGCTTTTTGGTCGTCAGCGCCGGAAACCCCGCTCCGAGGTCGAAACGCATCTGATAGCCGAACGTGCTGATCGTACCGGTACCCGTGCGGTCGCCTTTCACGGTGCCGCAGGTCTTGATATGGCGAAGCAGGTCGAGGTATTGTTGCATGTCGTTATGATGTTGTCGGATAGCTGTTCAGCGTAAATCCGTTTTGATCCAGTTTGCCGTAAGTGGGGCGGTCGATCCACTCGCCGAGGAATGCGATCCGACTGCCGCCCGCGAGCGGAACGATCTCCGCGCAATGAATATGCCCGCAAACGAACAGGTCGATCCCCGGATGTTCTTTCAGGAAATCGGAGGCGAAACGCACGATCGGCTCTTCTGCGCCGCGGAACGCATGCCGGATCGGTTTCGCCTTACGGTTCGAACCGCTCCACCAGTGGCCGAAACGCATCGCCGCATTCGGATGGACGAATGTCGAGAAAAACCCACTGGATCGCCCGGCTGCGAAACACCCGGCTCAGCAGCCGTCCCCGCGCCCCGCTTGCCGAACACATCGCCGTGTCCGATGAAAACCCGTTTCCCGGCCAACGCGAGAATTTCGTAATCGGCTCGGTGCAGTACCACCCCGCACTCGGTCTGCAAGTAGTCGAACGCCCAGAGGTCGTGGTTACCGGGAAAAAATGGACGGCGACCCCTCGGTCGGTCAGTTCCGACAGTTTTCCCAGCAGCCGCGTGAACCCTTTCGGCACGACGCGCCGATACTCGTACCAGAAATCGAAAACATCGCCCACCAGAAAAATCGCCTCGGCATCCGCAGACACTTCGTCGAGCCAGCGGACGAACAACCGCTCGCGCATGGCGTGCGTCTGCCCTACCTTGAGGCCCAAATGGATATCCGATGCGAAATAGTACATTACCTGACCAGTTCGGCGACTTTATTTTTCAGTTGATCCCCGAAAAGGTTACGAGCCACGATCGCACCGTCGGAACTGATCAGCACGTTCGACGGCACGGCCTGGACGTTATAGCTCATGGCCGCGATACCGCCCGTACCGCGCGGATCGAACACGTTGATCCACGGGAGCTTCTGATCCTGCACCACCGTCACCCAGTCGGCTTTCTCGTCGTCCAGCGATACCTGATAGATGGCCAGTCCTCGGTCTTTATAAGTTTTATACAGGCTCCCTCATTTCGGCGTTTTGCACCGGATAGCGGGAATCCCGGGTCGACCAGAAACTGACGAGGATTGTTTTTCCGTCCAGCGAGGACAACTTCTGATCCTTGCCGTACACATCCTGCAAGTCGATTTCCGGATAATTCAGCGCGTTCCCCGACTGGTTCTGTATCCGGTCGGCCAGTTCGAGCACCTTTTTCCGCTCTTCGATCTCTTTTTGAAGCACCTTCACGCGCGAAGCATCGGGATAGCGCACCGACGACGAATCCGCGACGATCCGGTAATAGATCAGATCGGTTTTTTCATTGAACAGCCACGGGTCGTCCGGCAACCGTTGGTACAGCGCATAAACGGCAGCCATCGACGAAGGATGGGCCATAATGAAAGCGATGTGCTCGCGCTTGATCCGGTAATACTCCGCCAGGTACTGATCCAGCAGGTTTTTCCGCCGCTTTTCGGTATCCGCCACCACGGGCGTATTCCGGTAAATCTTCGACAACGAATCAAGCGTCGCGACGCCGTTGCCGTACTGCGTATTGAACTGCTTGAGCAACTGCGACTCCTCGGAGCCTTCGACCGTGTAGTTCCGGGCCAGGTCGCACAGCGAGTTGACCTCGATCCGGTCTCCGGGCGTCACGATCAGCGGAATCGCACTGCCGTCGCAAAGCAGGTTGTAAAATACGGGGCCTTTCTCGGGCAGCTTCACCCGAAAACGGAAATCGCCCCCTTGGTCGATAACGGTCGAATCCACGATCCGGCGTCCCTGCGTCGTAACCATTTCCAGCAACACGGTATCGTGAGACAGTCCCGAAAGAGCCCTGGACACGCGCTTTGCGATCCTGTCCGCAAGATGCGATCAACACGGTCAGGGTAATGACCGAAAGAATCTTTTTCATACAGTTTCCTCTCGTATTATCAATACGGTCGTCACGGCCGGGCCGAAGCACGAAACCCGTGACTTTTTAAAGTTACAAAAATAGATTAATTTTCTCACAATATAAAACGATTTTCCCGGCATTTATAGTATCTCCGAAACAAAGCGGGCCGGGTTTCGAAAACCCGGCCCGCTTTGCAGAACAGCGTTCCCGCCCGTCAGGCGGGAACCGATTCCTGCATCGTTTCCTTATATTTCCGGTCGACCTCGATCTCGAAATCGCTCAGCACGTTCATGTAATTGATGAACGCTTCGTAAGGCGACTCGTACGGGTTGAAATAGCTGTGAACGTCGCCGTCCGAGAACCATTTCGTCGCCATGTAATAAAAATGATCCGACACTTGCATGAAATTCCACGCATGATAAAAATCGGGATGATTGATCGCCCGGATCTTATCTTTCAACGCATAAAGTTTTTTGAACGCTTCGTTCTGGAGTTCGTTGCCGAGCCAGGCCGTGATGTCCCGCTCCTCGTCGGCCCACGAAATCGGGTAGGGAGCGTGCAAGATAGCCACCGGCTGGAACTTTTTGGATACCTCGGTCGGCGTGGCGAACTTCAGCGACCCGGTCGCCAGCGCCGCATTCGGCAGGTGTTTCATGAATTCAAAGATCCCGCTGTCGGCCTTCTGATGCTCCCCGAACGTCTCGTAGTCCATAAACAGGTTGATCACCTCGCCCGGAAGTTCCGGATTGTTCAGCCAGCTCACGTATTTCTCGGCCGTCAGCGGCCACTGCGACCATCCCCGGTCGGAAAAACGGAACGCGATATCGTCGCTCAGCTTGAAATTCCGCAGCAGCAGGTGCAGCTTCTGGTCGATCGCATTGGCATAGACGTAATTCGGACTTTTCCATCCCAGAAGGTGCTTGGCGCCTTCGGCCAACATCGTGCGGAACCCCATCGAAGCGACCACTTCGCCGATATGATCCGAATAGATCAGTTCGGTATTGCGAAAAGCCGTGGGCTTTACGCCGAATTCCTTCTCCATCAACGCACAGTGCTGCTTCACCTGAGCCACGAATTCGTCCCGGTCGGCCAGCGCCGCCAGCGAATGCGAATACGTTTCGGCCAAGAACTCGACGCAGCCCGTACGCGCCAACGCCTGGAAGCCTGTCCAGCACTTCGGGCGCATACATCCTGAACTGTTCGACCGCGATCCCGGAAATCGAAAAACTGACTTTGAACTTTTTGCCGTTTTGCGGATCAGTCCGGCTAACAGGCTCGTTCATCGGCAGGTAGCATTCCCGCGCCACTTTCTGCATGATCGCACGATTGGCGTAATCGTCCAGGTACTCGTGGTCCTTACCCATATTGAAAACGGTACTTTTTCAGTCTCATCGGCTGATGTACCTGAAAATAGATGCAGATTGTTTTCATAACCTCGTATTTTATAGTCCGTCCCTTATCCGACCAAACTGCGGTAAACATCGAGCACTTCGCCGGCCGCGTTGTCCCATTTTAGATTAATCACTTCGCTTTTCCCTTTTCGGCCGACATCGCCGCCAGCGACGGATATTTCAACAGGCCGTAAATCGCGTCCGCCATCGCGTCCACATCCCAATAATCGACCTTGATCGCGTAATCGAGCACTTCGGCCACTCCCGACTGTTTCGAAATGATCACCGGGACGTTCGACTTCATCGCTTCCAGCGGCGAAATTCCGAACGGTTCCGACACCGACGGCATCACATACACATCGCTCATACCGAACATCTTTTGCACTTCGTCCCCGCGCAGAAACCCGGTAAAATGGAACCGGTCGGCAATCCCCAGGCGGCGACGCGCCGGATCACATGGACCAACATATCGCCGCTGCCCGCCATGACGAAACGGACGTTCGGCAACCGTTTGAGCACTTTGGCCGCCGCCTCGACGAAATAGTCAGGGACCTTTCTGGTAGGTGATCCTCCCGAGAAACGTCACAATCTTATCCTCCACGTTCCGTTCGCTCTCCCCGGAATCCCGCTTATCGAAACGCACCGCATTGTGCACGGTCACGACTTTGTCCGCCGGAATCCCGTATTTCTCGATCACGATGTTGCGCGTCAGGTTGCTCACGGCGATCACGCGGTCGGCGGCTTCCATGCCGGCCCGTTCGATGTTATAGACCGACTGGTTGACATGCTCGCCGCTACGATCGAACTCGGTCGCGTGCATGTGCACTACCAGCGGCTTGCCGGACACCCGTTTGGCGGCGATCCCCGCATAGTAGGCCAGCCAGTCGTGCGCATGGATCACATCGAACTCCCCGGCCCTATCCCGGGCGATCTGCGCGGCGACCATCGCATAGCGCGCCACTTCCTCCATCAGGTTCGGCCCGTATTTCCCGGAAAAAGCATAGCGCTCTTTCCATACGTCGTGCCGCCCGGGCAACTCCCCGGTTTCGCGGAACCGCCTCGAATAATCGTCGAACTCCTCGGGAGACACATAGGGCACCATATTGGAATCCACATGGATAAACGTCAGCTTCTCCCAAATTTCTTTCTCCCGCGTATCGTCCGCGGACACTTCCACGTCGCTCGCGTTGACGACCCGTACGAAACGGCCGTCCTCGTCCCCGTAAGCCTTCGGCACCACGAAGATCACTCCGACGTCGTGCTTGGCCAGTCCCCGGTCAATCCGTAGCATGCAGTTCCCAGTCCTCCCGCGATATGCGGCGGAAATTCCCATCCGAACATCAATACTCTCATCTGCTTTATGGTTTTTATTATTTTATATCAATTCAATTCGTTTTCCTCTTTTCCACACCGACCCATAAACAGCGGAGAGCTTTTTCTGAAACTTTCCGGAAAATCCGGTTTGCCGGCCTCAACCGTTCCTTCAAAAACAATTCCCTTGCAAACAACCTGCCGTCCGGTTTCCGCACCCCCTTTTCCCGGCTTTATTTTTTAGATTTACACTCCTGTATCATCTGGTCGATCCGCAAAACGGCGCCTACGCTCCACGCCTGCGAAACGGAACCCCTCGGACAGTGCGGAGGATCTCCGTCGTAAATCTCATTGATCGAAGCGATTCCGCTGACACTGATATCTTCTTCGAAATTTTTCAGAATATCCTCCGCTTCGTTCAGGAACTTCTTCCCGTGCATATCGAAGCCGGCCTTCACATAGTGTTCCAGCAACCAGGGCCATACGGTTCCCTGATGGTATGCGCGGTCGCGGGTCGGCTGATCTCCGTCGTAGTGCCCTTTGTAAAGGGGATTGCGCGGCGAAAGCGTCCGCAGCCCCTTGGGCGTCAACAAGTGACGATGCACTTTGTCGATCACGTCGAGGCTTCATCGCGTCGCTGAGCATACCGTACGGCAGCGAGCAGGCGATGATCTGGTTCGGCCGGATAAATCGGTTCTGCCCCTGTTCGTCCACATAATCCGCCAGGAACGACTCTTCCGGATACCAGAAAAGCCCGACGAACGACTCCTTGATCCGTTCGGGCATCCGCTCCCAACGGCTCACGAAATCGGTATCTTTATTTTTCCGCGCCAGTTCAAGCGTATAACAAATCGCATTGTACCACAATGCGTTGATCTCTACTTGATAGCCCTCGCGTCCCGTCACCGGGCGGCCGTCCACGACGGCGTCCATCCAGGTCATCGCATAATTCGGATGCGCGGCCCATACCAGTCCGTTCTCGCGCACCTGCACCCACTCGCCTCCGCGCATATACGACTCCAGGATCTCTTTCATCGGCTTGCCGTAGGCCTTCCACAGCTTACGTCCGCCGCCGATATGCTTTTTCGAGGCATTGCAACGTCCAGAAAAACCACAACGGAGCGTCCACCGAATTGTAAGCGCTGCCCATATTCGGAAACATGCCGTCTTTCATCTCGCGCACCATCGTATCGATCACCTCGCAACACGACTCGACGCCGCCCTGGGTCAGCGTGATGCCCGGCAGCGCGATGAACGTATCGCGTCCCCACCGGCCGAACCACGGATATCCGGCCACCACTTCGGTCTTATCGCCGTGACGCACGATGAATTGCCTGGCCGAATGCCGCAGACACGACAAGAAATCGATCTTGTTCGACCGACGCGCCAACTCTTCCATGAAATCCTTTCGAGCGTCGCCGGATCGACCTCCTCGGTCGAACACGAGAAAATAACGCTCTGCCCCTTGACGATATCCGTTTCGAAATAACCGGTCGTCAACAGGTCCTCGTGCCCCCGGATAACCGCGATCGATCTCCTCGGCATATTCGAAGTTATAATACCAATCCGGCGCAGCGACGAATTCGCATGGAACGTTCGTCTGCATATGCAACCACGGAAATCCCTCGTAGAGCCGGCTCCGCACGCCGCCGGGAATCGGGTAGCTGCGACCGTCCGCGAACAGGTTGGCCTTACTCAGCCCGTGCCGGTCGCGGAACGCCAGGAAGGGCCGCAGCCTCAACTGCGTATCCGAGCGGGCGTCCAGCAACGTATAACGGATCAGCAACTGCGTCCGCGAATGAATCCACAGCAACTCTTTTTTCAGCACGACCCGCCCACGCGGTACGTAATCGCCGGCGTCGGCGTATAGGTAAAATCGGTAATATACTTATGCCCCCGGGGTTCGTACACGCCGGGAAAACGGTGGATCGCCAGGTTGAACGTCTGATCGTGCTGAACGACCGTTTCATCCACCGACGACAGCAGCACGTAATTATTCTCGTCGTCATCGTCTTTCGGGCACACCATCAGCCCGTGGTATTTCCGCGTATTGCAGCATACGATCGTCGTACTCATATACCCTCCCGCGCGGTTGGTACTGAGCATCTCGCGCTGAAGCGAATACTCCAGATTCCCCAACTCGTTTTTGTCGAAATGCAAAACTGCCATATCCTCCATTTATTTTCTATATCTACGCGTAAATTTAAGAAAAAATTGCGCGAAATCAAATAAAAATTTGCGGCGCCGAAAAGCCTTTCCGACAGCGAGGGAGCGCTCTTCGCCGACACGCTCCTCATCGAACGCGTCGTTCGGACATCAGGCTGATTATCAACCCCATTTCACCAGAGCGAAATCCATCCGGTGCGGCAGTTTCGCGTTCTTCGGGAACACGCGGATCGCCATATCGAACGAACCGGTCGCCTCGGGGGTGGACTGGATCGAATAATAGGCCTGAGTACCCTCCTCGCGCACGAAATTCAGTTCGCGTTTGGCGACCACCCGCACGTTGCCGTCGATGATCTGGTCGGAAAGAATCATTTCCACGCCGATGTCCTCCGGAGCGAGCCCGTCGATGTCCACGATCACCTCGATGTCGTAACTATGCCCGATCAAGATGGCCTTTTGCCCATGTCGAGCCGCTTTACGCTGATCACATGCACCTTGTCCCACCGGCTGCCGACCCGCCGTTTCCAGGCCGCGATCTCGCGCGCCTGCGTATAGTCGTGGGCTACCATCTGCTGGTTCCGGTCGTACAGCATGGTAAAACGCTCCTCGTAATCGGTCAGCATCCGATTGGTCGTAAAGTTGGCCGCAATATCCGCCACGCAGATCTTGACCGATTCGATCCAGTCGTTCGGAATGTTCTCCCTCGTCGCGGCGGTAGTATTTCGGCACGATCTCCTCCTCGATCGTATTGTAGATCAATTCGGCGTCCATTTCGTCCTGAAACCCTGGTCGTCGAACGTCCGTTCCATCGGCAGCATCCATCCGCCGCCTTTGCGATATCCCTCGACCCACCAGCCGTCCAACACGCTGAACTGCATCACGCCGTTCATGACGGCCTTTTCGCCGCTGGTGCCGGACGCTTCCAGCGGACGGGTCGGCGTATTGAGCCATACGTCGACGCCCTGCACCATCCGGCGGGCCAGCCCATATCGTAATTCTGCAGGAAGATGATCTTCCCGGTAAACTGCGGCATCGCGGCCACTTCGACGATCCGTTTGATCAGGTCCTGGCCGGGTTTGTCGTTCGGATGCGCCTTGCCGGCGAAAATGAACTGCACGGGACACGTCGGATTGTTGACGATGTTGTTCAGCCGGTCGAGGTTCGTAAAGAGAAGGTGCGCGCGTTTGTACGTGGCGAAGCGGCGTGCGAAACCGATCGTCAGCACGTCGGGCTTCAGCGCCTCCTGATCCGGATCATCTGCCGCGGCGAGTCGAACCGAACTGCTTCGGATCGCTGACGCGTTTTTTGATATGGTCGATCAGCCTTGTTTTTCAGCACGAGACGGGCGTCCCACAACTCCCGGTTACTGATATTATGCACTTTCTGCCATGCCGAGATCTTGTAATCCTTTTCGAGGAACCCGTCCCCGAAAAACCGGGCATACAGCCGGCGCAGATTCGCGGCGCACCAGGTCGGGAAATGCACTCCGTTGGTCACGTAGCCGATATGCAGCTCGTCCTTGAAGTACCCCGGCCACATGCCGCCGAGGATCTCCTTGCTGACCTCGCCGTGCAGCCAGCTCACCCCGTTGACCTCCTGCGAAAGGTTGCAGGCCAAAAAACTCATCGAGAACTTTTCGTTCGGATCGTTCGGATTCGTCTTGCCGAGGTTGATGAATTGCTCCCCACGTGATCTCCAGCCGGTCGGGGTAGTGGGACATGTACTGCCGGATCATCGATTCGGGGAAAGCGTCGTGTCCGGCCGGAACCGGCGTATGCGTCGTGAACAACGACGACGAACGCACCACCTCCAGGGCTTCGCTGAACGACGCTTTTTATTGTGGATCAGGTTGCGGATCCGTTCGATCCCGGTGAAAGCCGCATGGCCTTCGTTGCAATGGTACATCCTGCCGAATGCCCAGCGCCCGCAACGCCCGGATACCGCCGATGCCGAGCAGCATCTCCTGCTTGAGCCGGTTTTCCCAGTCGCCGCCGTACAGGTGGAACGTAATCGAACGGTCCTCCTCCTGGTTCAGGTCGTGATCGGTATCGAGCAGATACAGCTCGGTGCGCCCCACGTCGCAGCGCCAGATGCGCGCCGTAATGTCCCGTCCCGGGAAAGCGATCCGGATATCCATCCAGTTCCCCTCCTCGTCGCGCACCGGCGTGATCGGCAACTTCAGGAAATTCTGGGCCTCGTAGCTGGCTTCCTGAGCGCCGGAAGCCGACAACCGCTGCGTGAAATAACCGTAACGGTACAGCAATCCGACCGCCACCATCGGCACGTTCTTGTCGCTGGCTTCTTTCAGGTAATCTCCGGCCAGAATCCCGAGTCCGCCCGAATAGATTTTCAGCGAACTGTGCAGTCCGTACTCCATGCTGAAATAGGCGATCTTCGGCCCTTCGGCATCGGCTTTCTGCCGCATATAATCCTCGAACTGCGCGTACACCGCATCCATCTTGCCGAGGAATATTTCGTCTTTTTCAAGCGCCAGAATCCGCGAATAGGTCAGCTTGTCGAGAAAGTCGATCGGATTCTTTTCGCATTTGACCCACAGCGCGTTGTCGATGTATTCGAACAGCTCGTAAGCGCTCATCGTCCACGACCACCACAGGTTTTTCGAAAGTTCTTCCAACGGACGCAGTCGTTCGGGCAGCTTGCGTTCGACCATCAGGCGCGTCCACGACGGGGTATTGCTAACCAACTGTTGTTTGACGAAGTTGATCTGCTCGGTATGCGCGCCGCCCCCGTCGTATGCGGCGCGGTTGTTCCGCGTCGTCGCCCGGTCGTTGGCCTTCCGGTACGCCTCGTAATAAAATTCGATCAGGTTTTTCCACAGCGCGATCTTCGATATCTCAAGGGCCGACACCCGGTACGAATCGTATTGCTGCCGATCCATCGCGCAATAATTTTTCAGCGCGTCCGAGATGGCCGCAACTACTTCCGAATCGTTCGTATCGTTGCGCGCGATCACGTCGACGCCCTTGTGTTCTTTCAGTTTGCCGTCGACCCACAGGCCGAACCCGGTCAGCGACGTAGTGATCGTCGGCACCGAGAAAGCGATGCTTTCCAGCGGAGTATACCCCACGGCTCGTAATAGGACGGGAATACCGTCACGTCCATGCCGCACAGCAATTCGTAGTAGTGTTTGTTGAAAATCCCGTCGTCTCCGTTCAGGTACGAAGGCACGAACACCAACTGTACCGGACACGCCGGGTCCATCAGGCGGGAATTTTTGATCCGGCCGATGATCGGGTCCCACTCCGGAGCCGAAAGATAATGCGTCGTATTGCGCAGCACGTTCGGATCGATCGGGTTGTTCGGATCGTTCAGGTGCGCCTGCAAGTCTTTGCGCGGCCCGTTGTTTCCGGCCGGCACGGTTACGTAGGCCAGCACCGGACGTTGCAACGAATCGTCTTCGGAGAGCTTCAACAGCGAATCGACGAACACGTCCAGTCCCTTGTTCTTGAACTCGTAACGCCCGCTGGTTCCGACGATCAGCGGTTCGCGGTCGTATTTGACGCCGAGACAGGCTTCGGCGACTTCGATCATCGCCTTGCGCGCCGAAGCGCGTTTCTCGAGCAACTCGGCCTCTTCCCAGACAATGTCGTCCTCGAAGCCGTTCGGCGTAACGACGTCGACCTCTTTGCCGAGCAGATAGCGGCACTCGCGCGCCGTCAGGTCGCTGACCGTCGCGAAACAGTCGAAATTGGCGGCCGACGTCTTTTCCAGCGAATGTTTGGCAACCACGTTGAACCGCCGCGCCAGTTCGTCGGCGTTCAACCGCGTCATATCGCCGTACAGCGGCAGTCCGTTGCCGGCGATACAACGCCCCATGACCGTCGCATGGGTGGTAAATACCGTGGCGACGTAAGGCGAATGTTTCTGTAGGTACAATCCGCCGCTGGCCGTCATCCATTCGTGGAAATGAGCCACCACCCGGTCGGTCGCCGAACAGAAATAATTCACGTAGCTCTCGATCACTTTGCCGGCGGCCGCCCCGAACAGCACGGGCTCGATATAATCCCACTGCCCGCTGATCGAATCGACCCGGTAGCTCTCCCACAGGAATTTCAGCACGTCGTCCTTGCTCGAAAAAAACTGGCTGAAATCGACCAGGATCGTCAGCGGTTTCCCTTCGACCTTCCACCGTCCGGTCTTGACTCGTATGTTATGGTTGGCGAACAGCACCTGTTTCCACTCCTTGAGCAGCGTCGGGTCCTCCTCGAATTCGAGGTTGACATCCTCGCGGTGCACGTCGGGCCCGATCAGGATGTAATGGTCTCCTAACTGTTTCGAAATTGTCAACGCCTTGGTTGCGATCACGGTATGGATGCCGCCGACCTTGTTGCACACCTCCCAACTCACCTCGAACAGATAGTCGGGCATCTTCTTAACTTCTTCGTTGTTTGACATTTCCTTACTATTTTTAGATATACTTGATTTTCAATTTAACGCTCTTAACAAAGATACGTTTTGTTTCCGGAATCCGGTGTCATTCCACATAAAAAAGATCGGATATCACCGTATCCGAAATCAGATAGTGTTCAAACGGAATGCGATAAACGGAGCCCGTACATACCAGCGTACCCTCAGCCAGGGATTTAACGGCCATCCGGGTGAAATATTGCAATTTCCGTGCCCCGAATCGGCGTTCCAGCACGCCGGCGTCGAGCCCTGCCGCCGTCCTCAGCGACGTCATCACGAACTCGTTGTAGGCGGCCTGTTCCGACAGCCGTTCACTCTCGAAATGCTCCTGCCGCGGTTCCCGCTCCAGATAGAGCCGCACATCCGCCGCGTTCCACTGTCGAAGCGCCCCGTCGAACGAGTGCGCCGACGGCCCGACGCCGAGGTAACGGGTGCCATTCCAGTAATTGCCGTTGTGCAGCGACCGGAATCCCGGCCGGGCGAAATTCGAAATCTCGTAATGTTCGAACCCGGCTCCGGTCAGCATCTCGTGCAACAGGCGGTACTGCGCCGCGCTACGTTCCGGATCGACCTCACGCAACGCGCCGCGGCGCAGGAGTTTGCCGAAAACGGTTCCCGGTTCGACCGAAAGATGATAGGCCGAAATATGCTGTACGCCGAGCCGGATTGCCTTCCCGATGTTTCGTTCCCACTCCGCGAGGCTCATCTGCGGGATGCCGTAAATCAGATCCGCCGTCAGATTTCCGAAACCGGCCCGCTGTGCGGCATCGACGGCCCGCACGGCGGAAGCCGCGTCGTGACGCCGATTCATCCACCGCAAATCGCGGTCGATGAACGACTGGATTCCGATGCTGAGTCGGTTCGCGCCCGCCGCGCGCAACGCGGTCAGCCAATCCGCCGTCAGGTCGTCCGGATTGGCCTCTACGGTCACCTCCCGCAACTCCGACACGTCGTACACATCCCGAATGCGGTCGATCAACGCGCCGAGCTCCGACGGCGCGCAGAGCGACGGCGTACCGCCGCCTACGTAAACCGTCCGCACCGGTTCGTCCTGCAGAAAACCGGCGCGGCAGGTTAACTCGTCCGCAACGGCGGCGAGCACGGCTTCTTTTTTGGCAAGCAACGTGCAGGAATAAAAATCGCAGTAATGGCATTTACTTTTGCAAAACGGGATATGAATGTAAATGCCGGCCATAAAATTTGGGATATTAAAACGATCCGTACAGTTATTATACATACCTTTGCGGGGGTTTCCGCACGGATTCCGATGATTACAAAAATATGGAAAAAAAGAGACATATAAAGGTCGCCGGGGCTCTTTTTTTCGTCTGGACGGCGGTAATACTCTACGGATCGCTGAGTCCGGGCGACAACCTACCCCCGATGGGGTGGCTGGCCCGGATCCCCCATTTCGACAAAATCGTCCATTTCTGTTTCTACCTAGGACAGGTGTTCCTGTTGCTGCTGTGGCTGCAGCCGTCGCGCGAAAAACCGTATCTGGGTCGCCCTGTGCGCCATTATTTTTCCGGAACCATCGAACTGCTGCAGGGGAGTACTTCGACCGGAGCGCCGACTGGCTGGACTTCGCGGCCAATTCGGCCGGCGCGCTGACGGGGATTCCGCTCACCCGACTGGTCGAACGGCTGATTTTCAAAAAAAATTCCGGGAACGAAACACCCCCTAACAATGACAATTAACTGCTTAACAGAAATTTAACAGAACGAACCGATAATAATTTTTTTTAATATTTTAATTGTTATTTTGGTAACAATACGTATCTTTGCCGCTGATTGCCGGGTAAAACCGGACTGAACGATACTTCCGAAAGAGGAGCATTAACTAAATAAATTAAAATTATGTCAAAGATTGATTTGAGCAAGTACGGGATCACGGGCGTTACCGAGATCGTACACAATCCCTCTTACGATCAACTGTTCGCAGAGGAGACCAAACCGGGTCTGCAGGGTTTCGAAAAAGGACAAGTAACCGATATGGGGGCCGTAAACGTGATGACCGGCGTTTACACCGGCCGCTCTCCGAAAGATAAATTTTTCGTGAAAGACGCCGTAACCGAAAACACGATCTGGTGGACTTCCGACGAATACAAGAACGACAACAAGCCGATCAGCGAAAAGAGTTGGAAAGTGCTGAAAGACATTGCCACCGACGAGCTTTCGAAAAAACGCCTGTTCGTGGTCGACACGTTCTGCGGAGCCAACGAAAACAGCCGTCTGAAGATCCGCTTTATCATGGAAGTGGCTTGGCAGGCTCATTTCGTAACCAATATGTTCATCCGCCCGACCGCCGAAGAGCGGCCGACTACGGAGAACCCGACTTCGTCGTACTGAACGCGTCGAAAGCCAAAGTGGAAAACTACAAAGAACTGGGATTAAACTCCGAAACGGCAGTCGTATTCAACCTGACCGAAAAGATGCAGGTCATCATCAACACCTGGTACGGCGGCGAAATGAAAAAGGCATGTTCTCGTACATGAACTATCTGTTGCCGCTGAAGGGCATGGCTTCGATGCACTGCTCGGCCAACACCGACCTGAAGGGCGGCAACACCGCAATCTTCTTCGGCCTGTCCGGCACCGGCAAGACCACCCTTTCGACCGACCCGAAACGTCTGCTGATCGGCGATGACGAGCACGGCTGGGACAACGACGGCGTCTTCAACTTCGAAGGCGGCTGCTACGCGAAAGTGATCAACCTCGACAAGAACAGCGAACCGGACATCTGGAACGCCATCAAACGTGACGCGCTGCTCGAAAACGTAACGGTTCGTCCGGACGGTTCGATCGATTTCGCCGACAAGTCGGTAACCGAAAACACCCGCGTTTCGTATCCGATCTACCACATCGAGAACATCGTTAAACCGGTTTCGAAAGGTCCGGCCGCCGAAAAGGTGATCTTCCTGTCGGCCGACGCTTTCGGCGTGCTGCCTCCGGTTTCGATCCTGACCCCGGAACAGACCAAATACTACTTCCTGTCCGGCTTCACCGCCAAACTGGCCGGAACCGAACGCGGCATCACCGAACCGACTCCGACCTTCTCGGCCTGCTTCGGCGCAGCCTTTCTGTCGCTGCATCCGACCAAATACGGAGAAGAACTGGTGAAAAAAAATGCAGGCTTCCGGCGCAAAGGCCTATCTGGTTAACACCGGATGGAACGGAACCGGCAAGCGTATTTCGATCAAGGATACCCGCGGAATCATCGACGCGATCCTCGACGGTTCGATAGACAAGGCTCCGACCAAAAAGATGCCGTACTTCGATTTCGAAGTTCCGACCGCACTGCCGGGCGTAGATCCGAAGATCCTCGATCCGCGCGACACCTATGCGGAGGCCTCGCAGTGGGACGCCAAAGCCAAAGACCTGGCCGAACGTTTCATCAAGAATTTCAAGAAATTCGAAGGCAACGAAGCCGGCAAAAAGCTGGTTGCCGCCGGCCCGAAACTCTAAGACGAGAATCCTTTATAACCGAAAAAATCCCGGCGCAAAAACGCCGGGATTTTTTTTCTTCGGCCCGCATCCGATCTCCGCGCCAAAATCATTACCCTTAGTCGTTAGACAAACCTGCGTCCGGCCCCGAAACCGCCGGAACATGAAACGAACCCAACCGATGAATCTGTTTGAAACCGAAACGTGGAGAGCGTTTTTCCCGAACTTTATCGCCGTAGTGGCCAGTATCGTCCTGACTTTCGGGACGGACAGGGCCATCCAGGAGTACAACCACCGTCAGGACATCCGGGAAGTCATCGCGGTGCTGAAAGCGGATGCACGCGAATCGTTCGAGTATTACCGGGAAACCGCCGACAACTGCCGCCGCATCTGCGCTTCCACCGACCGCATCGTACGGGCCGGCGACCGCTACGACACGTTGCCGCCCGAAATGCTCGGAAAATTCCTGACGCTGTTGCTCGAAAAACGTATTCACCTCCACGTCGGCCTCGGAAGACATCCTGAAACAATCGGGGACGATGCAGTACATGGAGCCCGAACTGCTGTCGGTCATCGACGATATCCGGCTGGCCGAGAATTCGATCAACGACGCCATTGCGGGATGCGTATCGGATATGGAAACGATACGCACGGGCCTGTACATGGATTCCCGCCGCTTTCCCGAAGCGCCCGGGATACGCTCCCGTCGGGAGAAGGGGCCGTGGCGGCCGTAAGGTTCGTGATGGAGTATCCGCCTTGCCACAACTACACGGTCAAAAATCCGTTCGGCGACCTGGCCCGGTCGATCGAAAAGAGTTGCGCCGACCTGGAAGATGCGCTGAACCGGATCACGGAGGCAGGATACTGACGATCGCGCGGCGCATCCCGCCATCGGGACAAAAATTTAAGGGACGGTTTTTCGAAAACCGTCCCTTATCGATTCATGCGATCGAAAATCTTACTGCCTTCGGGCGATCCCGATATAGTAGATCAGCGTCACGACCGCCGACAGAGCCGCGACCAAATAGGTGCGCGCCGCCCATGCCAACGCCTCTTTCGCCTGCGCGGCCTGTTCGCCCTTCAACGTGTAGCTGCCGGTCAGCCATTCCATCGCGCGAGCCGAAGCATTGTACTCGACCGGCAGGGTGATGAGACTGAAAACGGCCGATACGGCGATCATACCGATCCCGATCCAAAACAGCGCCGGATAGGTATTCAGCAGCAACATTCCGGCAATAATCACCCACATCGCCCACTGCGACGAAAAACTAACCACCGGCACCAGCGCCGAACGCATTTTCAGCGGAGCGTACTCGCGGGCGTGCTGCACGGCATGGCCGCACTCGTGGGCGGCTACCGCCGCCGCGGCCACACTGTTGCTGCTATAAACCGACTCGCTGAGATTGACGGTCTTCGTGGCCGGATTGTAGTGATCGGTCAGGTGCCCCGGCGTCGAAACCACCTTCACGTCGTAAATCCCGTTGTCATGCAGCATCCGTTCGGCCACGTCCTTACCGGTCAGACCGCCGGGAAACATCACTTTGGAATACTTTTTAAAAACCGATTGGAGCTTCGCCTGCACGATAAAACCGACGATCGCAATAACGATCAGCAACACCCATTCCGCATTGATTGGTCCTAAATACATTTTTCAACTTTTTTCTTTGTGCACGCTGCAAGACGTGCGGTTTCAACTTATGATCTGTTTTTAAGAATAAAACGTTTTTGCTCGCGCTTTATTACGTTGTTTCGGATTCCTGTTTCCGGAAAGTCATATAGGCATTGGCCTGCTGCGACGGCATTACCTCGATGTCGTTGATATTGACGTGCGGCGGCAGCGAAACGACCCATGCGACGATCCCGGCAATGTCGTCGCCGGTCAGCGGTTCGACGCCGCGGTACACCTCCGCGGCCCGTTTCTTATCCCCGTGGAAACGCACCGTCGAAAATTCGGTATCGACCATACCGGGACGGATCTCGGTCACTTTGATCCCGTGACTCAGGAAATCCATCCGCATCCCCTGTGAAAGCGCGTGCACGGCATGTTTCGAAGCACAGTAAACGGCTCCGTTCTCATAAGCCTGCGTTCCGGCGATCGAACCGAGGTTTACGATATGCCCTCCCTTGCCGCGCCGGATCATCCACCCCGACACGACGCGGGTCACGTACAGCAACCCTTTGACGTTCGTGTCGATCATCCGTTCCCAGTCGTGCGGGTCGCCCTCGTCGAGGTGCTCGAAACCGGACGCCAGTCCCGCATTGTTGACCAGCAGGTCCACTTCCCGGAAACGGTCGGGCAACGCGCTCAGCGCGCCTTCGGTCTGAAAACGGTCCCGGATGTCGAATCCCAGCACATGCACTTTCACGCCGTACTCTCTTTCCAGTTCGTCGTTGAGTTTCTGCAAACGGTCGGTGCGCCTCCCGGTGATTACGAGGTCGTACCCCAGCCGCGCCAGTGCGCGGGCGGTGGCAGTCCCTATTCCCGAGGAAGCGCCGGTAACCAAAGCTGTCTTTTCCATAACGGCATTTTATTAATACGGTAGCGTTTTTTCGCCCGTTCTGCGCGCAGGCGCAAAAACCAACCTCCCGATTATATGCAAAAATACGAAATTTTACGTTACTTTGTAGCTTTTAAACTATTTTACGGCGGATATGGGCAGACTGAACCTCGAATATTTCCTGGCGCGGCGAATCGCGACGCAAACCGGCGGGCGCAAGAACAACGTGATGGTGCGCATCGCCACGCTGAGCGTCGCGATCGGCATCGCCGTAATGATCATATCGCTCAGCGTGATTTTCGGATTCAAGCGAGAGATCGCCGCGAAACTGAGCGGATTCGGCTCCCATGTTCAGATCGTCAACCTCGACGGGAACGTTTCGTACGAAACGGTTCCCATTTCGAAAAACCAGCCGTTCCTGTCGCAAATCCGCAGCGTGCGGAATTTTTCGGGAATACATCCCTATGCCGTCACGATCGGCATTCCGCGCGGAGAACGCGCGATGCAGGGCGTCGTACTGAAGGGAGTGGACAGCACGTACGACTGGTCGTTTTTCCGACAAAACCTCGTGGAGGGCGAACTGCCCGACGTGCAAAGCGGCGTCCGCACCAAGGATATCGCGGTCTCCCGTTCGCTGGCGGACCTGCTCGAAGTTTCGGTCGGGGATCCGCTGGAAATGCTGTTCATCCAGGATCCGCCGCGGCGCGACCTCTTCCGGGTCGCGGGCATTTACGACACGCAGTTCAGCGAAATAGACCACATGATGGTGCTGACCGACCTACGCAACGTCCAGCGACTCAACGGATGGGATTCGACGCAGATCACCGGGTTCGAAATCGCCACGTCCGATTTCGGACGGCTGGAGCCTTTTACGGACGACGTCTACCAAGTCGTTTTCGACAACCTGACGGGAGACGAACACGACTCGTTGCGCGTCATCAACATCCGGGAGCGTTTCCCGATGATCTTCGACTGGCTCGACGCGCACAACGTCAACGCCGGAGTCATCATTACGGTGATGCTGCTCGTGGCGCTGTTCAACATGATCGCCGCCCTGCTGATCATCCTGCTCGAACGCACGTCGATGATCGGCACGCTGAAAGCGCTCGGCATGGGGAACCGCGCCCTGCAGAAGATGTTCGTGATCCGCTCGTCGTTCGTCATTATAAAAGGAATGTTTTGGGGCAACGTGGTCGGCATCGGCCTGTGTCTCTTACAGCACTGCACCGGATGGATTTCGCTGAGCCAGGAGGGATATTTCCTGACCACCGTACCGATTTTCATCGACTGGGGGTGGCTGGCGCTGCTGAATGCCGCGACCTTCCTGTTCATTGTAGCGCTGCTGGCTTTGCCGACGATGATAATTTCACTAATTTTGCCGGAGAAAACGATCCGCTTCGAATAGTGCCGAACGATGAAACCCTATAACCAGACGGAAAGCAAAAAAGAACAGGTGCGAACGATGTTCGACGGGATCGCCCGCCGGTACGACCTGCTGAACCACTTGTTGTCGCTCGGCATCGACCGGGGATGGCGCCGCCGGGTGGTGCGAATGGTGCGCCTGCACCGGCCCGCCGAAATCCTGGATATGGCGACCGGCACGGGCGACCTGGCCATCATGCTGGCCGAAGCGTGTCCCGCAGCGCAGATCACCGGCATCGACCTCTCCGAACGGATGCTGGCCATCGGCCGCGAAAAGGTGGAACGGAAAGGACTCTCCGGCCGCATCCGGCTGTCGCAGGGAGACGCCGAGACGCCCCGATACGGCGAAGGAAGGTTCGACGCCGCCACCGTAGCGTTCGGCGTCCGCAACTTCGAAGACTTGCCGGGCGGAATGACCGGCCTGTACCGGGCCCTGAAGCCCGGCGGAAGGCTTTACGTGCTGGAATTCGGTATGCCGCAGAACCGGATCTTCAGAGCCTGTTACGGATTCTACTTTCTCCGGGTGCTGCCCCGGATCGGCGGAATGATCTCGAAAGACGGCGCGGCCTACGCCTACTTGCCCGAATCGGTCGGCGAATTTCCCTACGGGAAACGCTTCACCGAAATTCTCCGCGACGCGGGCTTCCGCAACGCGCGTTTCAAAAACCTGTTCGGCGGCGTAGCGCAGATTTACAGCGCCGAAAAGCCCGTTTCATCGACGTAAAAACAATCAAGCCCATGAAAAAACTGATTATCCTGCTGCTGATACTGCCGATCGTTTCGTGCGTACGGGTCGAAGATCTCTCCTACGACGGAATCGAATCCGTACAAGTCCAGTCCGTAGGCACTTCCCAGACGGCCATCGACCTGTTCGTACGCGCGTCGAACGGATCGGGAACGAACCTCACGGTCGCGCGCGCCGAACTGACGCTGAAAAAGGGCGACCGAACGCTGGTTCAGGCCCGGGTGGACGAAAAGGTAAAACTGCCTCGCAAATTCGACGGTACGGTGCGCGTTCCGGTCAACGTGCGTTTCGAAGGCGGTATGCTCGGCGCGATCGGCGTAATGAGCACGCTGTCGCGGGGCGTCCAAGGAACGACCGTCTCCGGCGTCGTCGTAGCCCGGGCCGGCCTGATGCGCAAAAAATACGTAATCGAGGATATGGAGACCGAACGCTTTCTCAGGCAGTTCGGGATCAAGCTTTCCGACATCCTGCAAAATATCGATCTATGAAAAAGTTCATGACGATCCTGCTGCCGCTCGCCGCTGCCGCAGCCACGGTCGCAGCCCAGGGACTGGGCGGGTTTAAAAACCAACTGGCCGCACCGGACGGTTCCTACGGCAGCCGCATACAGATCACCGAGCACGGCACGGCCGCTTCGGCCGTCAGTTCGATGCAGACGAACCAGTCCGGCGTCAAAATACGCGGATATCGGGTACGCATCTTTTCGGACAACAGCCAGAACGCGCGTTCGGCGGGGCAGAATGCGCTCAGCCGCTTTCGGGAGTTATATCCGGGCATACCGGCCGACATGACTTACGACACTCCTTATTTCAAGGTCACCGTCGGCAACTGCCTGACTGCGGAAGAAGCGACCATCCTGTGGGGAAAGATCAAAGACGCTTTCGACCGCGCATTCGTCGCCCGCGAAGAGATTCCGTTGTCGTCTTTCAAGGAGAGCCAGTCGCTTCTCCCCGACAGTTCCGCCGGGAATGCCGCCGCAAAAGAGTAATATTCGGGGCTTTCGATCCCGGCGCCGCTTCGGTTATACGAAAAATATCCGACAAAACCAAATTTTTTACCGGGAAAATTCATTTTTCGGCAAAAATTTCACTGGATAACTGTTCCAATAACCAATCATTTTTATACCTTTGCGCCTGAATAATTCAACCAATTAATTCTTGTCACTATGAAAACTTTTACTAAATCTGTAATGATGCTCGCAGTTGTTGCTGCCTGCGTTTCTTTCGCTTCTTGTGGTAACGCCGGCGCTGAAAAAGCCAAAGCCGACTCGATCGCCGCTGCCAAGGCTGCCGATTCGATCGCTGCCGCCGAAGCTGCTGCCGCTGCCGCCGCTGCCGCCGCTGCTGCTGCCGATACGACCGCTGCCGCTGCCGACACGGCTGCTGCCGCTCAATAATCGCGGGCGTTTTCGGACGCTTACAGATAAAAAGTAAAGGATCTTCCAGGAAGACCCTTTATTTTTTTGCCCCAAAAAAGAAACCGGCGGTTTCCGACCGAAAAGCAAGCCGGCTTCCCCCGATCGGGGGAAGCCGGCTTGCCGTTTTCTTCAAACGGATCCCGTCCTATTTATAATAATCGAACGTCCCGTTCTGATGCGTAATCGTCACCGAAGCCTTATCGGCCGCTTCGACACGACCGACGACCTGCGCATCGATCCCGAAGCTTTTCGAAATCCGGATCAGGTCGTCCGCCACGGCTTCGCTGTCGACGTAAAGCTCCATCCGGTGTCCCATGTTGAACACGCTGTACATTTCGCGCCACGGCGTCTGCGATTCCCGCTGGATAATCCGGAACAGCAACGGCGTTTCGAACAGATTATCCTTGACCACGTGCAACTTGTCGATAAAATGCAGAATTTTGGTTTGTCCGCCGCCGCTGCAATGGATCATGCCGCGAATATCGCCGCGGTGCTCCTGCAACATTGCCCGGACAACCGGAGCGTATGTCCGCGTCGGCGACAGCACCAGTTTGCCGACCGTCAGCGGACATCCCTTTACGGTATCGGTCAAACGGTATTTACCGGTATAAACCAAATCTTTGGGAACCTCCGGATCGAACGTTTCCGGATACTTCTCGCCGACGATCTTCGCAAAAACGTCGTGCCGGGCCGAAGTCAATCCGTTGCTGCCCATCCCTCCGTTGTATTCGTCCTCGTAGGTCGCCTGTCCCGACGAACTGAGTCCGACGATATAACAGCCGCTGCGGATATTCGCATTGTCGATCACGTCGCTGCGCCGGGTACGCGCCGTTACGGTGCTGTCGACGATAATCGTCCGCACCAAGTCGCCCACGTCGGCCGTTTCGCCCCCGGTCGAATAGATCCCGACCCCCAGTTCGCGCAAGTGTTGCAAAAACTCTTCGGTGCCGTTGATCACCGCGGCGATCACCTCGCCGGGGATCAGGTGCTTGTTCCGCCCGATGGTCGACGACAGCAGAATGTTGTCGGTCACGCCGACGCACAGCAGGTCGTCGGTATTCATGACGACCGCGTCCTGCGCGATGCCTTTCCACACCGACAAGTCGCCGGTTTCCCGCCAGTAAGCGTAAGCCAACGCCGATTTGGTGCCGGCTCCGTCGGCATGCATGACGAGACACGACCCGTCGTCGCCCGACAGAAAATCCGGAATGATTTTACAAAACGCCTTGGGGTAAAGCCCCTTGTCGATGCTTTTGATCGCAGCGTGCACGTCCTCTTTCGACGACGAAACCCCGCGTCCCGCGTAACGTGATGATGATTCAGACATAATTTCAGTTCGAATAATGCGTTACAAAGATAGCCATTAAATTTCGGTTTGTCTGTATTTTTTCGTAATTTTGCTTGTTACAAATCCGAAAAAGATGAACATCGTAACTGGAAAACAAGAGTCCGTATACGACCTGATCCGGAGCATGAGCAAGGCGGAGAAGCGCAACTTCAAACTCTACGCCACCCGCCTGTCCGGCAACCAGGAAGCGAAGTTCATTTCGCTTTTCGACTGCATGGACGCGTTGGACGAATACGACGAAACGAAAATCCTCCAGCGCTGCCCGATCAAGAAGGAACAGCTGCCGAACATGAAGGCGCACCTCTACAAACAGATCCTGGTCAGCATCCGGCTGCTCGACGCGCAACGCACGGTTCCGATCCAGCTTCGCGAACAGATCGACTTCGCCCGCATCCTGTACGACAAGGGATTGTTCCGGCAAAGCACCAAGATCCTCGAAAAGGCGAAAGAACAGGCGCTGTTCTACGAACAGTACACGCAGGCTATCGAAATCATCGAGTTTCAGAAAAGGCTCGGGACGCTGAGCGTCTCCCGCGGACTGGTCGCCAAAAGCGAAACGGTCAGCCGGCAAGTCGCCGAATTGTGCACGCGGATCAAAAACATCAACGAACTGTCGAACAGCGGGTCGCAGCTCTACGGGCTCTACCTGCAACTGGGATACGCCCGTACGCAGAAAGACCTCGACATGATCGTCCAGGTCTACGGCCCGACGCTGGCGAAATACGACGACGAACGGCAGCTTTCGTTCACCGAAAAAGTATACCTGTACCAGGCGCAGGTCTGGTACAACTACATCCGGCACGATATGCTGACGTGCTACAAATACGTCTGTCGCTGGATACTGCTGTTCGACAGCGCGCCGCACATGAAAGAGCTGATGTACGATCTCTACCTGCGGGGATACTCCCGGCTGCTTGACGGACTCTATCTGCTGCGCAGCTACCGGCGGTTCATCCAGAAATTGGACGACTTCGAAGACGAAGCCGACTCGATCGCCGCCATCAACGACAACGCCCGGATGATCTGGCAGCAGATCATTTACGTCAACCGCATCAACAAGCATTTCTGGGAAGGCACATTCGCGGAAGGCATCCGGACGATCCCGGAAGTGGAGCGGTATATCCGCGACTACGGGACCGAGTTGGATATCCACCACCGGATGGTGCTTTGCTACAAAATCGCCTGCCTCTATTTCGGACACGGCGACTACCGCAAGTGCATGGACTACCTCGGAAGGATCATCAGCACGCGCGATCCGCGCATCCACCGCGATCTGCAATGCTACGCCCGCATCCTGAACCTGATCGCCTCTTACGAAGCGGGCATTGACTACAACCTGGACTACCAGGTGCGCTCGGTGTGCCTGTTCCTGGTCAAGATGAACGACATGCACCAGGTGCAACAGGAGATCATGGCCTTCCTCAAACGGCTCAACTCAATGTACGCCACCAACCTGAAAGAAGAGCTGCGCCAACTGTACGAACGGCTCAAACCGCTCGAGCACCACCCGTTCGAACGCCGGACGTTTTATTACCTCGACATTTTGTCGTGGCTCGAGAGCAAACAAAAGGGGAGTTCGGTCGCCGAGATCATTCGCAGGCGGTTTCTCGAAGAGAACGGCGGGAAATAGCCGGCACGAAAAATGCGGACGGCGTAAAATCCCGTCGCAGCGCGCATGTTAAATTGTAATTTAAAAAAAATATTTTTTTTTATCCGCTGACAATTTTCGGCCAGATTTCGCAAAAGGCTTATCATTTGAAATCAATACCGGAAATTTAAAAAACATTTAGTAACGAATCGAACCGTTATATTTTTAACACCGGTACGATCCGCCGGCCGAATGCCCGATCGTCGTTTGCCGTTCTGATATTATTCACCTATTTTTACGGTCGCAAACACCGACAGTGCGAAAAAACAAATCTCTATAAAATTCCGAATCCTATGGAAAAACACGTTCAAAAGTATGTCGACGATTTCATGGCCGATATCATCGCCAGAAATCCGGGTGAAAAAGAGTTTCACCAGGCCGTACACGAGGTCGTAGAATCGCTGGCCCCGTACATCCTCGAAAATCCCGTGCTCCAGAAAATGAAAGTCCTGGAACGCATCGCCGAACCCGAACGAATCGTGATGTTCCGCGTTCCGTGGCTCAACGACAAGGGGGAGATCGAGATCAACAAAGGCTACCGCGTCGAAATGAACAGCGCGATCGGCCCCTATAAAGGCGGCATCCGTTTCCACTCGTCGGTAAACCTGAGCATTCTGAAGTTCCTCGCCTTCGAGCAAACCTTCAAAAACAGCCTGACGACGCTGCCGATGGGCGGCGGCAAGGGCGGCTCGGACTTCAACCCGAAAGGCAAGTCCGATAACGAAGTAATGCGCTTTTGCCAGTCGTTCATGACCGAACTGCAACGTCACATCGGAGCAAACACGGACGTGCCGGCCGGCGACATCGGCGTGGGCGGACGCGAAATCGGCTTCATGTTCGGCCAGTACAAGCGGCTGCGCAACGAATTTACCGGCACGCTGACCGGCAAGGGCCTCGGCTGGGGCGGCAGTCCGCTGCGTCCGGAAGCCACCGGGTACGGCACCTGCTACTTCGCCCAGGAGATGCTGGCTACGCGGGGCGAAAGCTTCAAAGGCAAGACCGTAGCGATTTCCGGATCGGGCAACGTGGCGCAGTACGCCTGCGAAAAGGCGACCCAGCTCGGCGCCAAGGTCGTAACGCTTTCCGATTCGTCGGGATACATCTACGACCCGAAAGGCATCGATGCCGATAAGCTGGCCTATGTAATGGAACTGAAAAACATTTTCCGAGGCCGCATCAAAGAGTACGCTGAAAAATATCCGGAAGCCACCTACTACGAAGGACAGCGTCCGTGGAGCGTAAAATGCGACATCGCGATGCCGTGCGCCACGCAGAACGAACTGAACGGCGACGAGGCCCAAACGCTGATCGCAAACGGCTGTTTCTGCGTTGCCGAAGGCGCCAACATGCCCTCTACGCCCGAAGCGATCAAGGCCTTCCTGGACAACAAACTGCTGTACTCGCCGGGCAAGGCGTCGAACGCCGGCGGCGTAGCCACTTCCGGCCTCGAAATGACGCAGAACTCGATGCGTCTGTCATGGTCTCCGCAGGAAGTCGACCAGAAACTGCACTCGATCATGAAAGACATCCACGCCGCTTGCGTGAAATACGGCACCGGTCCCGACGGATACGTCAACTACGTCAACGGCGCCAACATCGCCGGCTTCATGAAAGTGGCCAACGCCATGCTGGCCCAGGGCTGCGTATAAGATCCTTTACTTTCCTGATATTAAAAACGTTCCCGGAAATCCGGGAACGTTTTTTCGTTTCGCGCGGCAGGAAGCGCCGGCAGCAAAAACAAACGATAAAAAATCATCCCGAATCCGACGTTCCGTCGCAATTTATTATCCCGAAACAGGCTCGATTTTGAAAAAAACGTTACATTTGTAGCAATTGGAAAGTAAATAAAATTAAAAATGCCTGATTGTCATGATGAGGTAACGCGACATAAAAAACCGGACTGGCTGAAAATCAAAGGCTCCATAACAGTAGTAATTTCGGCGAAGTGGCTCGCATCGTACAGGAACATGGGCTGCATACGATATGCAGCAGCGGACGATGCCCCAACCAAGCCGAATGCTGGAGCCGCAGAACAGCGACTTTCATGATCCTGGGTGAAATCTGTACCCGTTCGTGCAAGTTCTGTGCGACAGCCACCGGAAAACCGTTACCGCCCGACCCGGATGAGCCGCAGAAACTCGCCCGTTCCGTTCGATTGATGGGATTGAAACATTGTGTCGTCACTTCCGTAACGCGTGACGATCTGCCCGACGGCGGAGCCGAAATATGGGCGGAAGCGGTACGGGCCGTTCGCCGCGAAAATCCGGATACTTCGATCGAATTGCTGATTCCCGACTTCGATGCGCGGGAAGACCTGATCGACACGGTGATCGCCGCCAAACCGGATATTATCGGACACAACGTCGAAACCGTCGCCCGGCTGACTCCGCAGGTGCGCTCGCGCGCCCGTTACGAGGTCAGCCTCAAAACTTTGTCGCATATCGCGCGGTCGGGCTGCCGAACCAAAAGCGGCCTGATGGTCGGTCTCGGCGAAACCGACGACGAAGTGCTCGCCGCGATCGACGACCTGGTCGCCAACGGCGTCCGGATTATGACGATCGGCCAATACCTGCGGCCCACGCTGAAACACCTGCCGGTCGCCGATTACGTAACTCCTGAAAAATTCGCAACTTACAAGGAAGAAGCGCTGCGACGCGGTATGCTTTACGTCGAAAGCGGCCCGATGGTGCGTTCGTCCTACATGGCCGAGAAGGCGATGCAATGTTGCGGAAGCAAAAAATAAACGAAACATGGAAACCGTTACCAGCAAATACGTCGGACGGACGGAATACTCCGCAGCCTGGGAAGAGCAGAAACGCTTCTTCAACGCCCTGCTGGACGCCAAACGAAACGGTGGCGGACAAGCGGAACAGGTACTGCTCTTCGTCGAACACCCGCACGTCTATACGCTCGGCAAAAGCGGACACGCGTCGAACCTGCTGGTCGACGACGGTTTCCTGAAACGGATCGGGGCCACTTATTTCCAGACCGACCGCGGCGGGGACATCACCTACCACGGTCTCGGACAGTTGGTCGGCTATCCGATTCTCGACCTCGAACGGCTCGGCACGAACCTGAAGGATTATATTTGGACGGTCGAGGAGAGCGTGATCCGGACGATCGCCGAATACGGTATCGCCGGCGGACGGCTCGCCGGCGCGACCGGCGTATGGATCGAAGGAGACTCCCCGCGCGCGCGAAAAATCTGCGCGATCGGAGTCAAAGCGTCCCGTTACGTAACGATGCACGGCTTCGCGCTGAACGTAACGACCGACCTGCGCTATTTTTCGTACATCAATCCGTGCGGATTCGTCGACAAAGGAGTCACGTCGATCGAAAAGGAGACCGGGATGCGGCCGACGCTGGAAGAGGTCGCCCGCAAATTCGCCGCGCATTTCGGACAATTGCTCCGCTGCGAGGTACGGTGACGGCACGCGGGAAGGACCGGGGCCCGTCGCCCGGGAAACAGGGACGGATTAAAATTTGATTAATAAGCAATTAATAAATAAAAAACGTTATGTCAGCAGAAAAAAGATGGGTACTCAAGCCCCAAGGGGGATGCTGCGAAGGTGGCCGCGCTGGCCGCCGCGCTCGATATCCCGCCGGTGCTTGCCAACCTACTTGTTCAGCGTGGCATCGAAACCGAAGAGGAAGCATGGCAATTCTTTAACCCGAAACTGGAGAACCTGCACGATCCGTTCCTGATGAAGGATATGGACGCGCCGTCGAACGGATCGACGAAGCCGTCAAACGAAACGAGCCGATCATGGTCTACGGCGATTACGACGTAGACGGAACGACCGCCGTCGCGCTGGTCTATTCGTTCCTGCGCCGGTTGGGACTCTCGTCGCTGCTGTTCTACATTCCCGACCGCTACACCGAAGGCTACGGCATTTCGGTCAAAGCGATCGATTACGCGCAGCGCAAGGGCGTGGGGCTGATCATCGCGCTCGACTGCGGGATCAAAGCGACGGAAAAAGGTCGCCTATGCCAAGACCAAAGGAATCGACTTTATCATCTGCGACCATCACCTGCCGGGGGACACCATTCCCGAAGCGGTGGCGGTGCTCGACTCCAAGCGGCCCGACTGCAACTATCCGTTCAAGGAACTGTCGGGATGCGGCGTAGGGTTCAAAATGCTACAGGGGTATTGTCAGTTCAAAGGATTGCCTTTCTCGGAAGTGGAATGCCTGCTCGACCTGGTAGTCGTCAGCATCGCCTCGGACATCGTGCCGCTGGTAGGCGAAAACCGGATTCTGGCCTATTACGGCCTCAAACGCCTGAACGAAAAGCCCGGCAAGGGCCTTTCGTCGATCATTAAAATCTGCGGCCTCGACAAGCATGTCATCACCATCGACGACATCGTATTCAAGATCGGGCCGCGTATCAACGCGGCGGGCCGCATGGAAGTCGATTCCGACGACGAGAACGCCGCTCCGTCGGGCGGACACTCGGCCGTATACCTGATGGTGGCGCGCGACGAAGAGGTCGCCTCCGAATACGGGGCCTTCATCGACACCTGCAATCAGGGACCGCAAGAACATCGACCGTTCGATCACACAGGAAGCCCACGAGATCATCGAAAGCCGGCCGGAACTGAAAAACCGCAAAAGCACGGTGATCTATAATCCGAAATGGATGAAGGGGATCGTCGGCATCGTGGCCTCCCGGCTAATCGAGACTTACTATCGGCCGACCGTCGTACTGACGATGAGCAACGGGTACGTCACCGGTTCGGCGCGCAGCGTGCCGGGCTTCGACCTGTACCAGGCCGTCGAATCGTGCGCCGACCTGTTGGAAAATTTCGGAGGACATATCTATGCGGCAGGCCTGACGATGCGGCCCGAAAACGTGGAAGAGTTCACGCGGCGGTTCAACGATTATGTCGAGGAGCACATCGATCCCGAAATGCTGATCCCGCAGGTGGAGATCGACTCGGAATTGCTATTCAGCGACATCACGCACAAATTCCGGACGACGTTGAACCGTTTCCAACCGTTCGGCCCGGAAAACAACGCGCCGGTATTCGTAACGCGCGGCGTCAGCAACCGCGGCGACGCCCGGTTGGTCGGGGCGGAGCAGGAACACCTGAAAATGGACCTGATCCAGGGACAGAAACCGAACACATCGATCCCGGCCATCGCGTTCCAGCAACCGACCCATTACGAGCATGTGCGTTCGGGCAAATGCATCGACGTCTGCTATTCGGTCGTCGAAAACCACTACCGGGGCACCGTGTCGGCCCAACTACGAATCAAAGACATCAAAAAACGCCCGTAAAATAATTTTCCGAAGAAAAACGCAAGAGACTGCCCCCCGCAATGCGGCGACAGTCTCTTTTTATTGCAAACGGGCATCGTTTCTCCGTTATTTCCGCACCCTGACCCAGACCTCCCGCACTTCGATCTGATCGTCGAGCACTCCCGATATCCGCATCGTATCCCGCTCTACGCCGATTTGATAGACGGCCTGTTTCCCGATAAAACGGACCATCCCCGGCAAGCCGTAATCGATCGTTTCGGTATAGGTATCCCCGTCGAGCCGGTAGGTTCCGCCGGCCCCGTTGAAGACCGTTCCCTCGGCTAAAAAAATATTCCTATAATCCAAACACATATACAAAAAAGCGACTCCCCGTCCGAGAAGTCGCTTCCGATAGAGCGATGAAATACCGTTTTATCCTAATACCGGTAGAAATCGGCCTTGTAAGGACCTTCGACCGGCACGCCGATATAATCGGCCTGTTTCTGCGTCAGTTTGGTCAGGTGCACGCCGAGGCTCTCCAGATGCAGCCGAGCCACCTCTTCGTCGAGGTGCTTTGGCAGGCGGTAAACGTTCACTTCCATCTTTTCGGTCCCACAGCTCGATCTGCGCCAGCGTCTGGTTCGTAAACGAATTGCTCATCACGAACGACGGATGGCCGGTCGCGCAACCCAGATTGACCAAACGCCCTTCGGCCAGCACGAAAATGGCGTGTCCGTCGGGGAACGTATACTTGTCGACCTGCGGTTTGATCTCGGTGCGCGCGATCCCCGGGTAGGCGTTCAACTTATCCATCTGGATTTCGTTGTCGAAATGCCCGATGTTGCAGACGATCGCCTGATCGCGCATTTTTTCCATGTGTTCGACCCGCAGGATATCGCAGTTGCCGGTCGTCGTGACGTAAATATTGCCTTCGGGCAGGGCGTCTTCGACCGTCTTCACCTCGAATCCTTCCATCGCGGCCTGCAACGCGCAGATCGGGTCGATCTCGGTCACGATCACTCGTGCTCCGTAAGAACGCATACTCGCGGCGCAGCCTTTGCCCACGTCGCCGTAACCGCATACGACCACCACCTTGCCGGCGATCATCACGTCGGTCGCCCGTTTGATCCCGTCGGCCAGCGATTCGCGGCAACCGTACAGGTTGTCGAACTTGCTTTTGGTCACCGAATCGTTCACGTTGATGGCCGGAAACAGCAACTCGCCGCGGGCCTGCATCTGATACAGCCGGTGCACGCCGGTCGTAGTCTCCTCGGAAACCCCTTTCAACGCCTCCACCGTGCGGTGCCATTTGCCGTTGTCCTCGGCCAACAATTTTTTCAGAACGTCGAGAATCACCGCCTCTTCATGGTTGGACGGAGCGTAATCGAGCGTTTTCGGATCGTTCTCGGCCGTATATCCCTTATGAACCAGCAGCGTAGCGTCGCCGCCGTCGTCAACGATCAGATTCGGACCTTTGCCGCCGGGAAAACTCAACGCCATCGCCGTACACCACCAGTATTCTTCGAGCGTTTCGCCCTTCCAGGCGAACACCGGCACGCCGGCCTCAGCGATCGCGGCGGCGGCATGATCCTGCGTCGAAAAAATATTGCAACTGGCCCACCGCACGTCGGCTCCCAACTCGACCAGCGTCTCGATCAGCACGGCCGTCTGGATCGTCATGTGCAGCGACCCCATCACGCGGGCCCCTGCAACGGTTTCTGCGCACTGTACTTCCGGCGGACGGCCATCAGTCCGGGCATCTCTTTCTCGGCGATCTCGATCTCCTTGCGTCCCCAGCCGGCCAACGCGATGTCGGCCACTTTGTAAGGCAAATTCAAATCCAACAACATATTCCGTATTTTTTTATGATTATCGTTCTTCTTCCCGTTCTTTTCGAAAAACCGGACGATCTGCGCCCGGTCGGCTTCGATCTGCCGCCGAAGCTCTTCGACAGACCCGAATTTCCGTTCGCTGCGAACAAATTCCAGCAGGTCGACCGTAACGGTGCGACCGTACAGATCGCCGTCGAACCCGAGCACATGCGCTTCGAGCACCCGATCCAAACCGCTGCCCACCGTCGGCTTACGCCCGAGATTCACCATCGCGGGCCATACCTTCCCGTCCACCGTGAAATGCGCGGCATACACGCCGTTACGCGCCGGCACCGACTCGCCTACGGCAAGATTGGCCGTCGGGAAACCGAGCCGGCGGCCGAGCCGGTTTCCGCCGACCACTTCGCCCGTAATCTGAAAATCCATCCTGACAAATAAACTCCGCACGCCGCGCACCCCGGACGAAAGCTCCGCCGGAAACGGCAAACAGGCTGCGGATTCTGTTTTATTGCTTACATTTGTGCCTGCAAATGTAGAAAGAATAATCAAGATTTGCGAACGGAATGTCACGCATCCGCTTTCCGCCTGACGGGAAATTCGGAAAAGGCATTGACAAAAAGGTTTGTTTTTTGTACCTTGCTTGGGCTACGAAAGGGTACGCATATTTTGACACGATGGAGCGCAAAAACCGCAAAATATACTACACGATGGGGGAGGTGTCGGAGATGTTCGACGTCAATCCGTCGCTGATCCGTTTCTGGGAACAGAAATTCGACATCCTCAAACCCGACAAGAACAAAAAGGGCAACCGATTGTTCACGCCGAAAGACGTCGAAAACCTGAAACTGATCTATCACCTGGTCAAAGAGAACGGGATGACGCTCGCCGGAGCGGCCAAACGGTTGCGGGACAACCGCGAAGGCGTGGAGCGCAACCTTGAGATCATCGAAAAACTACAGGGTATGCGCGCCTTGCTGCTGGAAGTCCGCGAAGAGTTGAAATCGGGCGGCGACGAAATCTTCATCGACACCTCGGTACCGGAAACCGCGACGGCTGCGCCGTCGCTGCAAACCGATGCCGCAGCCGTGCCGGACGCGCCGCCCGCCGCCGAGGAATCCGTCGAAGGACGGCCGTACCGCGGTTTTTGCAGCGCGAGATCCCGATCCCGCCGCAGCCGGCGACCGCCGCGCCGCGTTTCGACCTGTCGGAAGAGGCCGCCCGCACGGAAGAACCGGCCGCAACGCCCGAACCGGAACAGCCCCGGCGCCCAGTAATCGTCGAACAATCGCTGTTTTAACCATCCGATAAAACGAACGACATGAAAATACGCGACGTAGCAACCGTCATCGAAGAGTTCGCTCCGCTGCAACTGCAGGAAACCTACGACAACAGCGGGCTGAACATCGGATTCCCGGACGCCGAACTGACGGGCGTTCTGATCTGCGTGGACGTCACCGAAGCGGTCGTCGACGAAGCGATCGGGCACAGGGCCAACCTGATCGTGTCGCATCACCCGCTGCTATTCCACCCGTTACGCCGGATCGTCGGGGCCGACGCTTCGCAACGGATCGCCGCGCGCTGCCTGATCGCCGGCATCTCGCTCTATGCCGCGCACACCAATCTGGACAGCGCCGACGGGGGTATGAGTTTCCGGCTCGGGCAATTGCTCGGACTGCAAAATATGCGGACGCTGAAACCGAATCCGGAAACAGTTCCCGAATCGGGGTTCGGCATCGTCGGGGAACTGCCCGGCAGAGCGCGCCCGACGCTGGAGTTTCTGCGAGAGACCAAACGACTGTTGAACTGCGACGCGATCCGTTACAGCGCCCTGTGCCGCGAAACCGTCTCACGCATAGCGCTGTGCACCGGAGCCGGAGCTTCGATGATCGAAGACGCCGTCGCTGCGGGCGCGGATCTCTACCTGTCGTCGGACTTCAAATACAACGATTTCTACACTCCGGACGGACGGATCGTCGCGGCAGACGTAGGACATTTCGAAAGCGAATATTGCGCAATAGCACTTTTGCATGATATTATTACAAAAAAAATAGCTACTTTTGCAGTTCGCAAGAGTGAACATTCGATAAACCCGGTAAATTATTTAGTTTAAGAAATTTCTTACAGATATGGCGACATCCAGCAGAAAAAACAACGAATCGAACGACTATTCCGTAGAGGAAAAGATCATCGCGTTGTACGAGCTCCAGAAAATCGACTCGAAAATCGACGAAATCAACAAGATCAAGGGTGAGTTGCCGCTTGAAGTGCAGGATCTCGAAGACGAAATAGCCGGTCTCGAAACCCGCATTGCCAACATCACGTCCGAGATCGACGGACTGACGGCTTCGACCAAACAGCGCAAGGAAGAGATCGAGCAGGCCAAAACGCTGATCGCCAAATACGAACACCAGCAGGACAACGTCCGCAACAATAGGAGTTCGATTCCCTGTCCAAGGAGATCGAATACCAGAAGCTGGAGATCGAACTGTGTGAGAAAAAAATCAAGGAATACAGTGCGGACAGCAAGGTCAAGAAAAAAATGATCGAAGACGCTCAGGCGATCGTAGCAGACCGCAAAATCGACCTCGCCGCCAAGAAAGCGGAGCTAGAAAGCATCGACCAGGAGACGGCCAAAGAGATCGAAAGCCTCGCCGTGCAGTCGGAAACCGCCGCCGTGAAAATCGACAGCCGGCTGCTGGCCGCTTACAAACGCATCCGCGAAAACGTACACAACGGATTGGCAGTCGTTACCGTGAAACGCGACGCCTGCGGCGGCTGTTACAACCGCATCCCGCCCCAGCGCCAGTTGGACATCCGGATGAATAAGAAAATCATCGTTTGCGAATATTGCGGCCGGATTCTGGTATCCAACTTGTTGGACGAAAACAACGCCGAAGAATAGGCCAAAACGCTCCGGGATTTTCCCGACCCGTCTTATCCCGAATCTGCAAATTCCGTATTTCCGGAAATTTTGCAGATTTTTTGATTCCCGCAAATTTCCAGCAGGCTGTTTATCAAATTATGGCACAGCTTTTGTAAAAAGGACCGAAATCATGTTGAGTAGAAAAATTTGCGAATTCAAAAATTTATGTACATTGCGACGCTAAAGTCTAATTATTTAAAAAGAATTGCCTATCG